>Ga0075118_10000001_pt1 | contig 526563 bp, 476 predicted proteins | sample AntAceMetag02UKE_FD_69794 | JGI IMG/M metagenome (GOLD analysis project Ga0075118, IMG submission 69794) | Saline lake microbial communities from Ace Lake, Antarctica - Antarctic Ace Lake Metagenome 02UKE | ecosystem: Environmental > Aquatic > Non-marine Saline and Alkaline > Saline | place...
CTTTATCACCATTAAGAGATTGGGCTGCCTCAATGGCTTCATCAGCGCTAAAGGCTACTTTACCGTGAGGAACTGGAATGCCGTAGGCGCGAAATAGCGCCTTTGCCTGATATTCATGTAAGTTCATTAGAAATTCCTAGAGTTTAGTGTTTGACGAGTTAGGAGGACTATTGTCTCTGGCGAAACGCGATTCTAGCCTATTTAGACAGGTGCACTGATAAAAAAGGGATCATTTTCCCATTTGATTCGTTATATGCTTATAGCGTTGAGGAAACATAGCGGCCTTGCCAGACGTGTTCCTGCCATCCATGTTGTTGATTAATTGTTGTACCTATCGCACATGAAGTGGTTTGAATATTGACTGTAATCCAGTTTTGGTTTTTGACAGGGCAATGACGTTAATATAGTTGGTCATTAGGCAGTAGGAAAAATTTCAACTTCGTGTCGCTTACAATAACTCCTCAAACAGCGCAGGGTGGCTTCTCTATATTCGTCCGTAAAGTGAAGACGTCTTCAAAGGACGATTAAGATATTAGTGGTAATTTAGGTTTAGGTTTTTGGAGGGCCTAACTGACAGTGCACAGACTGAGTGCACCGTCATATTAGTTTTAACTGTTTAATTCAGAAATGGCATTTACTCGTAGTTAAAGACATCCGGTCTTGGGTCAGAGATAAAGCCATCTTTGTTCGGCATATCGATCATCGGCAGGCTTTTCGCGTTCAGGATCGCTGATTTATCAAATATATTAGCTTCTCCAAGTACATAAGCGACCACTGCATAGACTTCGTCGTCGCTTAAAGAGCCTGGTGCATAAAATGGCATTGCCCGTTTAACATAATCAAACACAGTTGAAGCATAAGGCCAATAACTTTCAACTGTTTTTATAGGTTTGCCACTCGCAAGAGAACCCCTGCCACCTATTAATGCGGCTGCTCCTGTGCCTTTTACACCGGCAAGATCAACGCCATGGCAGCCCATACAATTGGCGGTGTAAACGCTCTTACCTGTTTGGTAGTTACCACTGCCTGAAGGTAAGCCACGACCATCTGGCATAGCGTCAATATCGATCAACGCTATATCGGCTGCACTGGCTGGCGTACCAAAGTTGTAAGGTCCCCCGTAGCCAGAAGCCGCAGACGAGATAACTGGAAAAGCCCCTAAAGTAAGAGACAGCAAAAGTGTACTCAAGAAAGCTGAAATTTTAATATTGGTGAACATTGCTAACACCTCCGTCGGCTGCAACAGCCCAGCTTTGAATACCATTCAAATGATAAATCGACCCATATTTTCCACCACCAAGACCACGCGCCTCGACCAGTTGTTTTATTGTGGGCTGAACGTAACCAGTTTCATCCTGGCAGCGGCTCTGTAATATCGTCGGTTGTCCGTCCCAACGCCAAGGGAATCGAAATCTCGTGTGACATTTTGGTAAGATTGGTGTTTGCAGTTCGGCAAGCTGCCAGCTAACACCGCCATCAACTGAGACCTCTACTCTTTTTATACGGCCCTCGCCAGTCCAGGCTAGGCCACTTATCTCGTAGAAGCCAGGCTTTGGCAGTTTCATTTCCCCTGAAGGAAAAGTAATAACTGACTTTGCTTCCATCATTAATGAGAATTGACGCGCCTTACCACTATCTAACAAATCGGTATATTTTGAAGTCTCTTCACGTGTCATAAACGGCTTGTCGCTAATCTCCAGACGTCTTAACCACTTAATATGAGTGTTACCTTCAAATCCTGGCAGTAATAAACGTAGTGGGTAGCCTTGTTCTGGCCTAATTGCCTCTCCGTTCTGCGCATACACTAGCATTGCGTCATCCCAAGCCTTGTCGATTGGGACGCTACGAGTCATGACGGCTGCGTCGGCACCTTCAGCTAGTATCCAGGCTGCACCTTCTTGCACGCCCACTTCTCGCAAAATGGTTGATAAAGGAACGCCCGTCCATTCGGTTGTGCTGGTGAGACCATGCGTGCCTTGAACGGTTTTTAACGTTGGCTCACGCCACTCAGTCAGGCCATTACCAGAACATTCAATAAAGTGAAAACGCGATACAGACGGGAATCTTTTTAAATCTTCCATCGTGTATTTTCGTGCGCCATTAACCATGCCATGGACAATTAATTCATGTTTGTCGGGGTTGATATTCGGAATGCCGCCGTGGTGTCTTTCAAAGTGTAATGCAGACGGAGTAACGATACCGTTACCACTATCTAGCGGTGTCATAGTCCAAGAGGATTCTTTAGTTGCTGTAGGGAAACGCCAGCGGGATTCAGTTTCAAATTGTGAACGAGATCCGTAACCACCATCATCATTAGTTAATCGGCCTTGTACCTTGCTGGGGTCATCCTGAACAGGATAGTCTATTGAGCCGGCAGGGATCGCAGCACTGGCTGCACTGCCAACCGCTAGTGCTGCTGCACCAGAAGCCGTTGCCGCTAGAAACTGGCGTCGACTCGCAATAGGAGGATTTTTTCCATTTGGGAACATACCGTCCCTGCATTCACACTCTTCTTCTGGCGTAGCTTGTTTTTTTCGACTGGCGATTGCTTTTTCTTCAGCTTCGACCATTCCTTGGATCAGGGTGCGGGTTTTTTGATCATAGTTGTTGTTCAAACTATTACCGTCCATTTAATACCTCTCATTATTATTATATGTAGGGGAAGCACTGAACGTATACGGCCCTATTTATATACATCCAGATCTACACGTTTATAGTTGTTTGTAAGGGCCTAAATTCATATTCCTCCTGTAAAACGGCTCAGTCCAATCGGCAGAAGTTATCAGCAAATAGTCTTTGCCTATTAATTTAAATTCAAACTAAACTCATAATGCTGAAAATGAGGTAATGAATGCCGGGTAAATAATGAGTAAAATTGGGTGCTGGATAAAATCAATTGAAATAACTTTAACTTTCCTATTAAGTTAATCTTAGGTACCTAATGGGCTACTATTTACTCGAATTAAACAGTAAATGTTTTTTTCAACCTTCCCACAATTTAAGAAAACTTCGAACTTACCATTCTTGCTTTTCAATAACTGATTCGTTGGATTCTGGTAAAGCAATTGTTTGAATGACGGGTAATTAAGGTTTTGGATGGAGGAGATTTGTTCGCTACAAAATTGATACAAGTCTTGTAGTAAAAATTGCCAGCTATTATTTGTTAGCTGAAACGATTGACCAAATGACTGGATTGCCTCAATGACTTCTGGGTCATTTCAAGATAACGGACGAAATAGAGCATCAATTGATGATGATTGGAGATGTTCAATGATTATTGCCTAAGCTCAACTTCGAATACTCCATTGCCGATAAACCCTTTTTGATGCGTTATTAAAAGAACAAAATGTTAGCTCAGCAGAGACGCGAGTGCTTGAGGATTAGACGGAAAATACAAATGCAGGTAGCTTGCGGTCAGGTTGCCTGTTTGATAAATAGGTTCGCCTGGGGCAGGGTGGCTAATACGTCGGCCAAAGGCGATGGGTTCCAGCTTGTGTTCGCATCGGCTGCGATGATGCGCATGACCACGAAATTCGCCCTCTGGCAATGGTGCGTATTGCATGCCTTGGCAGCCACCGCGTTCTCGCATAATACCGTGACCAGGTAACAGGCCAACCATATTGGTTTGCTGTCCTGCCAGATCGGTGAATGCTTCCATTAAATAAAGCATGCCGCCGCATTCGGCTAAAATTTTCTTACCACTGGCATTAAAGGATCTCAACTCTAGGTGCATGGCCTGATTGGCGGAGAGTACTTTATGATAAAGTTCTGGGTAGCCACCGGGTAGCCACAGTGCGTCTACTTTGGGCAGCAGGATGTCGGTCATTGGAGAAAAATAGACACAGGTTGCACCCATCGCTTCTAACAGCTTTATATTGGCAGTGTAAATAAAACTAAAGGCATCGTCTTTGGCGATACCAATCGTTAGGCCTTGAAGCAATGTTTCTACTTCAGCTTCTGAGTCATCTTCAAATTTGACTGGGTCGGGCAGGGTGATGAGCCCTGATTGGAGCATGACGTCGGCCAAAGCGTCGAGGCGCTCATCTATATCAATTACTTCATTCGGATGAACAAGGCCTAAATGCCGCTCGGGTAAGGCAATATCTGGATGACGACGCACGCAGCCGAGTAATTTGACTGATTCTGGCATGGCTTCAGTGATGAGCCATTCGTGTCGATCGCTACCGAGCGCATTGGCAATAACGCCTGCGATTTTTAATTCGGGTCGGTGGTGGGCAAGCCCTAACGCAATGGCACCGAAGGTTTGCGCCATTGATCGAGCGTCAATCACGATTGCAATCGGAATGCCAAAGAACTGCGCCATATCTGCGCCACTGGGATTGCCGTCAAACATACCCATAACACCCTCGATTAAAATTAAATCGGCTTCTTTGGCCGCTTGATAAAGTAGGCGTTTACACTCAGCCTCGCCAACCATCCAAAGGTCGAGTTGGACAACAGGTTTACCGGAGGCTTGTTCTAATATTAATGGGTCGAGATAGTCTGGTCCGGTCTTAAATACTCGGACATCCAGACCCTGATTGCGATGATAACGGGCGATACCTGAGGTAATGGTGGTTTTACCTTGGCCAGAAGCAGGCGCACAAAAAAATAACGCAGGACAAAGAGCCGAAGTTACCATTCGATGCCTGGTTGAGCTTTTACACCCTTACGAAAAGCATGTTCGACATCTTCAATTTTGCTGATGGTATCGGCTACTTCACCCAGTTCACGATGCATGGTGCGACCGGTTATAATGACACTTTGATGGGTTGGGCGGTTTGCCAATGCAGTGATAACGGGCGAGACATCAAGATAGCCATATTTAAACATGTAGGACATTTCATCAAATATTAAAATATTGTATTGATCGTCAGCGAGCATCCCTTTGGCTACTTCCCAAGCGCTTTCTGCAGCGGCTATATCTTGAGTTTTGTCCTGTGTTTCCCAAGTGAAACCATGGCCCATAACGTGAAAATCTACCCTCGGGTGATCTTTAAAAAACAAGTGTTCACCGGTCTCTAACCAGCCTTTGCTAAACTGAACAACACCGGCACGTTGTCCGTGGCCCAGTGAACGCGCCATTGTACCAAAAGCGGATGAGCTTTTGCCTTTGCCATTACCCTTCATCAAAATCAATACGCCACGTTCTTCTGTTGCCTTAGCAATGCGTGCATCGATCACTGCCTTTTTCTTTTGCATTTTGTAGAGGTGTTTTTGTTCGCTATCTTTGTCGCTCATGGGCAAAATCCTCTCAAGTAGTTTGTTGGGTTAAACCGCTGTCAGTGAAGACAATGGCAGATAATGAGCTGAAATTGCATCGGCCAATTGTTTTCCTAGTCCGAGCTTAATACGGCTGGATTCGATATCAACGATAGTGACCTGATGTTTAGAAAATAATGCATGTGAGTGGATTGATTGTTCTAGCCTGCCATCCGTTATGAGATAAATCGAGCAATCGAGATGTTGATGGCGTTGACCTAACAGCAAGTGTTGAGCGTGATCTAGCACTTGACGTATCGGAGTTCCGCCACCGGCTTTTATCAAATCAAGTTTGGACTGAATATTTTTGGGTGCGCGTTGAGTCTGTATCAAGGTGCTGACCTGATTGTTACCAAACGTCAGAATGCAAATTTGTTGGCGTTTTAAATACGCTTGTCGAGAGAGTTCCTTTATCACACCTTTAGCCTGTGCCAGGCCAAGACCGGCGAGTGTTGATGCCGATGTGTCTAGCAAAACCAGTTTTAATTCGGTACTGCGTGGCTGTGGGTAGCGGTACTTTAAGTGTTTGAGTTTGAGTGAAGCGGCAGATTTTTTTGTTGCTAGGCTAGAAAACCAATTAATTTTTGCTGTTCCAATTGAAAATTGGTTTAAAAAACGATTCGATGTTGAACTGCCTTTACGCCGGCTGATTGCTGTGTTGGCGGAAGACTGGGCTGTTAGTAGCTCTGTTGTTCTAGGTTGATCGGGTAAGCTCAGTGCACTGTTGGTGTCAGTAGTTACCGTTTCCATTGCTCCCCAGGAGCCCTGAATTGATGAACCTGATTGGTTGCTTTGTGGCTTGCTAGCCGGGTTGTTATCTTGTGGTGGGGAACTACCAGAAGGTGGCGGTGGTGTATTTCGACGATGACTCAATACCAGATCTTCAATTGCCTCTAGGTCACATTCGAGTACCTCGAGGCGCTGGTGAAGGGCCGCGTGGGCTCGACTGGCGCGGTGCATTGTAATGTCTGCGCGGAAACCCTCAACCTGAGCATCTGCACACTTTAGTGCAATTTGACGACTGATTGCTTCACTCACGGCTATCGAAGCTAAGTTTTCAGTCGCCCAGTTGAGTTGCGTGCTAAGTTGACTCAATGCCACTTGTTGATGGCGAATAAATTTTTCTGGATTACTGTCAAACTCAAGTCGCTGCTTTACGACTAACTGTCGCTGTTCAATAGAAAACTGGATGTCTACATTGGCCATTAATCCAAATCGGTCCAATAGCTGTGGACGCAGTTCGCCTTCATCTGGGTTCATTGTGCCGACCAGCGAAAATAGTGCGTCGTGCTGGTGACTAATGCCGTCACGTTCTATCAGGTTGGTACCTGAGGCAGCGGCATCGAGTAGCAGGTCGACCAGATGATCGGCGAGTAAATTTACCTCGTCGACATACAATATGCCTTCATTGGCTTTCGCTAACAGTCCCGGTTTAAAGGCCAGTTGTGATTCACTTAATGCTTGATCTAGGTCAAGAGAGCCTGTCACCATTTCTTCGCTGGCACCGAGTGGTATGGTAACAAAGGGCTGGCTTTGATTCAGACTAGCTAGGCTGCGTACTAGAGTCGATTTAGCGCTTCCCCGTGGCCCGCTTAACAGTAATCCGCCAATTGCAGGATCTATACTAACGAGCAGTAATGCCGTCTTTAGACGAGCCTGACCAACAATGGCGGTAAATGGAAAATGGTGACGCACGGGTAGCTAATAATTAAAGGTAAACAAATTAATATTTAAGCTTACTAATTAAGACTGCTTAAAACGAATAAATCGTGTACTAGCAAATCCACACAAAGTACCCATCAACAAACAGAATATAGTCATGCCAATAGTTGTCATAATGACAAATTGACCTGTCAACTGGTCTAACGATTCAATTGCGCTGGGATTGGTAATGACATAGCTGTGTGTCTCAGGCATTGGTGCACCGAGTAACTGAGGTAATATAAGTAAAGCTGCGCCAGCTATTTTGAAAACAGGTGCGGAATAATAAATCAACATTAAACCGGTTGCGGTGGCTATTGTGCTTGATATCCACCAAATCTGACGTTGACCTAACGATTCGGAAATAGTGCCAGGAATTTCAGGGTGTAATCCTAAAAGACTAGGGGCAACAAACATAGATAGCATTAGTGCTACACCCCATAAAATGCCGGTTTTCCAATTAACTTTTGGCTTAATTGATTTTAGGTTGTGAAATGACATAACTGAAATCAAAATTAAAGAAAAAGCAATTGCAGCTACAATATTGGCAGCCAGTGTTGCAGCTACTCGTTGTAATTCATTGGCTGGCGACCAGCCAGTGCCATCACCGTGATCATGGCTATGGGCTGCTTCAGAATCATTGTGCGTAACCGTGTTAGCCGGAGCTTCTATGTCGCTGACTTCAAATGATTCAGCGGCGTATATGATCGGATTGATTTGATACTGTTGAAAAAGTCCGTATAACGAACCTACTATGATGCCGACTACGAAGGCAGAAAAAATAATGTTTCTGAAAGTCATAATATAATTAATCTTAATGTGGTTAATTTAATCGAGTTAGATTAAAGCTTTTGCATCGTCTTTCACTTGTCTAAATGAAGCAAGTCAACTGTTATTACTAACTAATCGTTGAGATAGTAGTGATAAACAGCCAATCATTCAAAACTACTTGTAACTATTGGTTTAGTGGCAAGGAAACGCAATCGCGTGACGGGTATCGTGTGCAGCATTATGAGCAACATCCATAAAGCCAACGGCAAATAACATTGCTACACCCAGAATAAGGGCACCAAAAATTTGAAAAGAAGCTGATTGGTTGACAGCAATTTTAGGCTGACTTTTTGTAGCCGAAGTAATTGATTGTTGCATTAATATATCTCCATTAATTCGCACACACCCGTGCGGTTTTCATTATGTATTGTCATCAAGTGATCGAACAATTCGAAATTTATGATGAAAGTTCTTTATATGAGGGCTGGTTCCGGGCTTCTAATTATTGTATTAACTAATCACCGTTGCGGGGGCAGCGTAGGCCAATTACATGAATAAAATAATTAATATTTTAATTTATTTATGACTGCCTAACTTCCCAATTATCTCAGCATTGAGACCTTCATTAATCAAACCAAGTATAACAAATACAAATTAAATGTAACCTATTTGATGGTTAATATTTCGACGGTTACGGTTCTGATCGCGACAAATAATAAATGATCTAGCTGGGCGCGTATGGAGAATTATTTGACGCTTCGGGTATTTAACATCGTCTGTCTGACTGTATAATCCCCATCCCAAGGAGAACTTCATGTCATTTTTAAATTCTTTACCCGAAAATTCTGGAATCATTATTTGCGGTCATGGTAGTCGAGCCAAAATTGCTGAAGAAGAATTTAGCCTACTGGCGACTGGATTGCGCGCCAGGTTCCCTCAGTTAGAAGTTGAATATGGATTTTTGGAATATTCATCGCCCAATATACACATGGCGTTGGATCGTTTAATCGCTAAGGGCATAACTAATATTTATGCTGTACCCGGTATGTTGTTTTCTGCTACCCATGCGCAAAATGATATTCCGTCGGTGTTGATTACTTATATGCAAAAAAATCCAGCGTTAACGATCAAATATGGTCAAGAACTAGGTTTACATGACGAAATGATCATGGCATTTCAACATAGAATTATGGAAGCTATCAACCTAGTTGAAATGCCAAAGCCCGGTGATTTATACGACACCATGTTGGTTGTAGTTGGTCGAGGGACTTCTGTCGCGCGAGCCAATGCAGAGGCTTCAAAATTAACTCGCATCGTGGCGGAAAATATGGGTTTTGGCTGGTGTGAAACAGTGTATTCTGGCGTCACTTTTCCCTCGGTTGGTAGAGGGCTAGAAATGGCATTGAAGCTCGGCTTTAAGAAAATAGTGGTAGCCCCATACTTCCTTTTTTCAGGCAAGTTAATTGGGCGCATTAACGCTTATATCGAAAAGGTTGCTTCTGATCACCCTGACGTTAGTTTTCACGTTGCAGATTATCTGCGAGATCAATCTCATGTTATCAATACCTTTGTCGAGCGCATTGAAGAAACCGTATCTCAACCAGCGGTGAACAATGGCCTGATGGAAAAATTTCAATCTAGGCTAGCGGCTGGTGAAGTGACGGTTCATCACCATCATGCGGAATTTCAGCCTGAGGTTGAATCAGATACAGAAGCTCATTCACACAGTCACGACCATGATCATAGTCATGGACACTCCCATTCTCACCAAAAGGACGAAGGACATAGCCATTCTGGGCATGGTCATACACATGCGCCTTATCGGCACATTGCTCATCCGCATGGGCCGAGAACAATGATTGATGAAAATGTTTGCTGCTGTTTTATGAGCCAGTTTCCTCAAGCCGTTGTTGATGAGGAGCGTGCGCTTAGGCTGGCATCAGGTAAGCCTGCGATTGATCAAATACCTCAGTGCAAGGTTAAGTAGCGGCCCTATGATAGAGTTAATTGTGGGTGGTGCACGTAGTGGCAAGAGTGGCTATGCACTTAATCAAGCCCAAGCAAAAGTGCAAACGCAGACAAGTAATCGCCAACTTAATTTTATTGCCACCGCTGAAGCGCGTGATGCCGAAATGCAAAGTCGCATTAATCGTCATCAACAAGAACGAGATTCGAGCTGGAATCTTATAGAAGAGCCGCAGAATTTATCTAACTTAATAAGTCAGTTTTCAGAGGGTGATGTCGTTCTTGTCGATTGCCTAACACTCTGGCTAACCAATTGGCTATGTTCTAAAACGCCTGAACTTTGGGGCGCTGAAAAAAAGACTTTCCTCGAGGGCTTAGGGCAGTCTCGTGCGCACTGGCTATTAGTGAGTAATGAGGTGGGCTTAGGTGTAACGCCCATGGGTGATTTGAGTCGTCAATTTATAGATGAATGTGGATGGTTACATCAAGACTTGGCCCAAATTGCTGGTCAAGTGACCCTAGTTATGTTTGGGTTACCTCAGACTTTAAAATCACCGGTTTCATAAATTAACTTATTAATGAAACGTTTATAAGTGAATGCTGTATGAATGAAGACACAATGATCGAATGGTATTTAGAGCCCTGTGCTGAAATAAGTGAAGCGCTAGCCCAGCAGGCTCAGCAGCGTCAGACTCAGTTAACTAAGCCAACTGGATCACTCGGACAACTTGAGCTAATAGCGATTGAATTATCGGCGATGCAGGCAAAAATTGCACCAACGATTGATCGTGTTGAAATAGCGGTATTTGCGGGTGACCATGGTATCGCTAATGAAGGTGTGAGTGCTTTCCCACAAGTCGTAACGACGGAAATGGTTAAAAACTTTGTTCGGGGTGGCGCCGCTATTAGTGTGATGGCAAGACAAATTGGCGCCGGGTTGACTGTGATTAACGCCGGCACTATTAATCAGCAAGGTTTTGAGGCACCGGTGGTTGATAAACCGATTGCCTTTGGTACTGCTAATATTGCCATTCAACCGGCCATGACTGCACTGCAATGCTTGCAGGCATTGTCACTCGGTAAAACTATTCTGGATGGTTATGACCAGGCTACTGACGTTGTGATTGGTGGTGAGATGGGTATTGGTAATACGACTTCTGCCAGCGCGCTTGCCACGGCCTTTGGCGTTTCGACAGCTGAAAAATTGGTTGGTCCTGGAACGGGGCTGGATAATAACGGTGTGTCACATAAACTAAAGATGATTGAAAAAGCGCTGGATAGAGTCGGTAACGGTCGATCTGAACTCGAATTGTTAGCAGAATTGGGTGGTTTTGAAATTGTTGCACTGACTGGCTTTTATATAAGAGCGGCACAGCAGGGCATGACCATACTAGTCGATGGTTTCATTTCTAGCGTTGCGGCTGTTGCCGCTTGTAAAATTAATTCAAATGTCAGGTCTTGGATGCTGTTTTCGCATAAATCCGCCGAACCTGGGCATCAACTTGTTTTAAAGTCGCTTAACGCTGAACCATTGTTGTCTTTACAAATGCGACTGGGCGAGGGCAGTGGTGCAGCGGTTGCTTTGGGGTTATTGCGCGCCGCCTGTGCATTACATAACGAAATGGCAACTTTTGAAGAAGCGGGCGTAACTGATGCTTAATATTGCATAACTGATTGCATTACCGACGGCATAATGAGTGCCATGAAGAAATAAATGACAGAATTAAATGAGATTGCTCCGACACGAATAAATTTGCTTAGGCATGGTGAGCATGTCTTAGGTAAAGCAATTTGTGGTGTCAAAGATCCTGAGTTGTCTGAAAAAGGCTGGGGACAGTTGACCAATCAAATTGATAGCTTGGTTGGGCGGGGTAAACAGTGGGACATTTGTGTTGCTTCACCTAGAGTGCGTTGTTCTACATTTGCTCAGCACGTTAGCGAGCAGCTTAATATTGAATTGGTTATTAAAGATGCGCTATCCGAACTCGACTTTGGCGAATGGGAAGGATTGACTGGTGCTCAGGTTGAGGCGAGTTTTCCTGGGCAATGGCAACAGTGGCTTGATAACCCAGATGATCCAGCCCCCCATGGTGGAGAAGCCTACGGTTTGTTTCAGCAGCGTATCCTTGATGCTTGGTTCCAACTGGTCTCTCAATTTCAAGGTAAGCGAATACTGCTATTGAGTCACAGTGGCGTTATGCGCGTGATTTTGACCTATGTTTTAGGCCTCGATACAAAAGGGCTATTTCGCTTCAACGTACCTCATGCCTGCCATAGCCAAGTAAGTGTGTATCACCTGTCAGGCAAGCCCGATTGGTTTCAACTTGATCAGCATAATTCAGATGTCTCTTAATTCAGATTAAAGAACCTTACTAAATTTACATCATGAATCAAACATTACAGCAATTAACTTTAAAGTTACCCAAAGCATTCAAATTTGCGGTTGAATTTTTGACCCGAATACCGGTGGGTAAGCCTTCTGAATATCAACCTGAAATGGCAGGAGCTGCCGTCGCATGGTATGGCGTTGTCGGCTTATTAATTGGCTTTGTTTTGGCTATATCAGGCTGGATGTTGGCTAACTTAATTGACCTTCCTTCAATGCTCGTTGCCGCTCTATTGCTAATTATCTGGGTAATAATTACGGGTGCGCTGCATCTCGATGGTGTCGGTGATTGTGGTGACGCTTTGATGGGTGGCCATACGCCAGAACGTATGCTTGAGATTATGAAAGACACCAGCTGTGGTATCGGTGCTATTGTTTCCGTTGCATTGATACTGTTCGTCAAGCTCTCGGCGCTCACGATAATACTAGACACAGAAGATTGGTATTTGTTGCTATTTGCACCCGTCATAGCCCGAGTGATTTTAACCCTAGTATTACTTTATTTACCTTACCTTCGATTAAATGGCCTGGCGACTAAATTACATTCCCATTTAAATGCTAAGGCAATTATAACGGCAGGATTAGTGCTACTATTTGTTTTGATATTGATCTGGTTTCAGGGGTTTGTGGCTGCGCTAATGGCCAGTGCAGTCGGTTACCTATTGATTTACCAAAGTCTCATAAAACCCTTGAAAGGCACCACTGGCGATATTTACGGTACCATTGTTGAAGTAACTGAAACCGCTGTTTTGATTGGCTTGGTGGCTGCGCTTTAAACTGTTATTACTTAAATAGGTAGCTCAAATAGATAAATACTACTGACTTATAATTGACAGTTGTTGGTAGTTTACTTACTGTTCCGATGCAAAAATCATTAGCAGCTCATTCAAACAAAAGTAATTACAAATAATTACGACTCAAATCTGGAGAAGTCTATTGAAACCGGTAAGAATTGGTTTAATCGGTGTTGGAACTGTTGGTGCTAGCACAGCCCTAGTACTAAAAAATAATGCGTCCGAAATTGCGCGTCGCGCGGGTCGTTCGATCGAGGTGATTCATGCATCACGACGCACGATTAGCCAAGGTATGCCTGCCGGAACGGAAAATATCCCACTCACGGCCGACCCTTTTGAAGTCGTCAATAATCCCGATGTTGATATTGTTGTTGAGTTGATTGGTGGCTATGAACCCGCGTTAGCTTTGGTGATGAAGGCTATCGAGAACGGTAAGCATGTCGTGACTGCCAACAAGGCGCTGATTGCAATGCACGGTAATGAAATTTTTGCTGCGGCCCAGGCAAAAGGTGTCACCGTTGTTTTTGAAGCAGCTGTGGCTGGCGGCGTGCCGATCATAAAAGCAATTCGTGAAGGTTTGAGTGCGAATCACATCGAATGGTTAGCGGGCATTATCAATGGCACCGGTAACTTTATTCTCACCGAGATGCGCGATAAAGGCCGAGATTTTCAAGATGTTTTAGCCGAGGCTCAGGCTTTAGGGTACGCTGAGGCAGATCCTACGTTTGATGTCGAAGGCATCGACGCAGCGCATAAGCTCTGTATTCTAGGTTCTATTGCATTTGGTATTCCGTTGCAGTTTTCTGCGGTTTATACCGAGGGTATTAGCAACATATCCACTGAAGATGTTGTTTACGCAGGCGAACTAGGCTACCGCATTAAACATCTGGGTATTGCCCGACGTACAGAAAGTGGGATTGAAATGCGCGTTCATCCAACCCTAATTCCAGAGAAGCGTTTGATCGCCAATGTTGATGGCGTGATGAACGCGATCTTGGTCATGGCCGACAAACTTGGACCTTCTTTATACTATGGTCCGGGTGCGGGCGCTGATCCGACGGCGTCGGCCGTTGTTGCCGATATTATTGATGTGGTGCGTACTATAACCACCGATGCAGAAAATAGAGTGCCACACTTGGCCTTCCAGCCAGAGCATATTGTCGATATTCCAATTTTGCCGATTAGCGAAGCGACGACTGCCTACTATTTGCGTATGCGCGCTGACGACAAGCCAGGCGTATTGGCTGATATCACCCGTATTATGGGTGAGAGTGGCATTTCAATTGAAGCGATTTTGCAGAAAGAACCAGAGCCAGGTATTACTCAGGCGACGATTATTATGCTGACTCAAACAATACGTGAAAAGCAAATGGATCAGGCGCTTTCGCAGATTGCAGCGTTATCGTCAGTGAATGATAAGATTCATCGCATTCGTGTTGAAACGCTGGACGCTAACTAATTCGTTGGGTTAAAGGTTGGTGCATGGGAAGTGGTCTTCACTATTATTACATTGCCCATTATCGGACAATTTCAGTTTTACCGAAGTAACGTCTGACGATTTAGTCAGAGTGCAAACGTTACTTCAATCCAATCATTTAGCGTTCAAAGACTGCAGAAATCATTTGTTGAATCTTATCGGTATCCTGCAGGAAAATTAGATTATTGCGATTGGGTGGGTACGAGCCTGTTGATCGCACTGCTTTGTTAGAATCGATGGTGGTCGACTCTCAGTTTCGAGAGTTATATTTGGGTTCAAGCTTGATTAAGCAAATACTGGGTCAGTTGAGACTCTTAGAAGTAGAGGCTGTTTATATTCTGACCGAAACAGCTGACCAATATTTTCTCCAGTTCGATTTCAAAGCTTTAGGTTATGACAAGTTACCGCTAGAAATTAAATCAACTAAACAATGCCAAACATTCTGTCCCGCGTCTGCTAAAGCGATGCGACTTTAAAAGCTACTAAGTTGTTGTCTGATCGATAGCACTAGGTTTAGACGTTCTACTGATCATCGAGACACCTGTGATAACCAATGCCATGCCTAGCGCATGGTATAGAGTAAAAACTTCATCTAATACGAAAACAGCTAACATGGCGGTAGTAATCGGACCAGCTGCCCCGAGAATGCTCGCTTTACTGGCACCAATACGACTGATTGCGCTCGATATTAAGTAGGATGGAATCACAGTGGTTAGCACCGCCATGGTTATCGCGATCATATAAAGCCGGGCTGGAAAGATAAGATCGACAAACTGATGGGTTAGCAAGAAGTGACCCAACATCATGATACTCGCTGCGATCATCGCGATCGTCGTAAAGGCAGCGCTGCCGACTTGCCGAGTGTAGTGTTGGCTTCCCATTAAAAAAAGTGCAAAAAAGAATGAGGCTGCCAACACATAGAGCCCGCCGGTTAAAAGTGATTGAGTATCGACGATGGTGATACTGTCGTGCAGCATAATCACTGAAATGCCAATATAAGCCACAGTTAGGGCTGATATTTCTTTTTTAATCAGTGGTTTACGGTAGAGTAAAGCTGTCAAAATTAAGGTAAATGCTGGATAGGTGAATAAAACCATGCGTTCGAGATTGACTGATATATAACGTAGGGATTGCAAGTCCAAATAGCTCGCAATGTAGTATCCGCTAATGCCAACGATGGCGATTCCGAGGTATTGACGATGCTCTACATTGATTCTGTTCGTGCTTTTGATCCAGCTGAAATAGCCGATGACTAAATAAAAGGGTAGTGCAAAACCCATTCGTAAAGTCATTAATTCGACAGTACTAATGTCATAAGCATAAGCCAATTTGATCAACACAGCTTTACCAGAAAAAAGCACAATACCGCTTAATGCCATCAAAATGCCAATGTTTTGAGCACGATTACTATCGAATCGTGTGCGTAAATTGGTTAAAGAAAGCTGGCTCATTCTTAAATATGGCTGGTAAATGGAACCGCATTGTAAGGCTGTAACATCTATATTGATATGACAACTTTTTATGATTTGATCTCGTGCATACCTGTATGATATTGGATAGTTTTTATTTAACAACAGGACCATAAAGTGTCGTTTTTTCCAGTAACAAAGCAGCCCAAATTTCTTGAATTCGTCGTGCTCATGGCGATGATAATTTCGATGGTCGCATTATCGATTGATGCGATGCTGCCTGCGCTTCCCGACATTGCGTCTGATCTGGGTGTGACACAAATAAATGATAGCCAGTACGTGATTTCTATATTGTTTGCTGGTATGGCTATTGGGCAAATGATATTCGGTCCGATGTCTGATTCTATAGGTCGAAAAAATGCGATCAACTTTGGATTTGTTGTTTTTATCATTGGCTGCCTGGTTTCGCTATTGGCTCAAACTTTTACGGTGATGCTTATAGGGCGTTTTCTACAAGGGTTAGGCGCAGCGGGCCCTAGAATCGTGTCGACAGCTCTGGTGAGGGACCGATATGAAGGCCGTGAAATGGCGAGAGTCATGTCGTTTGTAATGACTATCTTCATCCTGGTGCCAGTAGTTGCGCCCGCATTAGGTCAGGCTATTTTGATATTTGCCGATTGGCGCGGTATTTTTTGGATGTTTCTTGTTTTGAGCTTTATCGCCCTGAGCTGGTTTAATCTGCGCCAACCTGAAACTTTGCTACTCGAAAACCGAGTTAAGTTTTCTGTTGAGCAGATTGTATCGGATATTAAATATATATGTGCCATACCAGCAGCGGTTGGATATACCGTGGCTGCGGGTATTGTTTTTGGTGCCTTCCTGGGATATCTGAGTAGCTCGCAACAAATATTCCAGCAACAGTATGGCTTGGGCGATCAGTTCGTAGTGTATTTTGGTGTTTTGGCGGCATCGATTGGGGTTGCTTCTTTGGTAAACGCCAAATTGGTGATGCGTTTTGGTATGCGGCGCTTGTCCATCGGGGCGATAATTTCTATCACCTTTTTATCGGTGCCGTTTTACTTTTTATCTCGGCATTATGCTGGTAGTCCTCCACTGTGGCAGGTTATGGCATATTTATTGATGGTGTTTTTTTTCGTTGGTATTTTATTTGGGAATTTAAATGCGTTAGCAATGGAACCACTTGGGTCAGTGGCTGGCTTGGGTGCCGCAGTCGTTGGCTCGCTGTCCACGTTGATATCTGTGGTGCTAGGCGTTGTTATTGCTAACGCCTATGATGGCACCATATTGCCGTTGGTGAGTGGCTTTGCTCTGCTTAGTATTGGTTGCCTGATGGTAATGGTCTGTACCGAGACAGTATCTGCTAAAGTCTTGAAAGCTACTGCCAAAATTTAAACCTAAGCTTGTTCGTTCAGAAAGCGCAATATCTCATTTTCGATTAAATGCTTGTCGATCACTGTGCTGTGGCAGACAGGTTTATCAAACAAAGCTTGAATAACGGCTGGGATGCCAATATTGGCTTTAGTAGAAATTGATTTAAGTGCCTCCCTATCGGAGCTACCCGACTTGCCGGTAATAGCTTGGTCAATTAACGATGAAAATTTGGTCCACTCAGCGGTGGAGTAAATAATACTCGGCAACGTTTTAAGCAATGGATTATCGTATGCTTTAAAGCAGGTAGCCGTATGAGGATCCATCAAATAACCATTCTCAAAATGTTGTTTAATGAATTGGTTGCTCTGCTCGTCAGTGCAAAAGTCGGCGACGAATATTTCTTGTAATTTTTCGATTTCGTTAGGTTCTAACTGGTAGAAACGTTGTTCATCCAATTGTTGCATGAGTTCACGCGTCCGTAATGCGCCAAATAGATCAAATAGTACCCGTTCAACATTCGACGATTTCAATATGTCCATGGCAGGCGATGTGGTTTTAACTAGAGACTTTTCAGAAATGTCATATTTTCCTGAATTAATTAGTTCAGTCAGCACGTTGTTAACATTCGAAGACACAATTATTTTTTCAACTGGCAATCCCATTTTCCGTGCATAGTAAGCCCCCAAGGCGTTACCAAAGTTACCACTTGGAATATTCAGAAAAACCTTGTCCCCCAGTTGTATCACCTTTTCCCGCACTAGTTCTAGGTAGGAGTGAATGTGATACATAATCTGGAAAATAATTCGTCCAAAATTGACCGAGTTAGCGGCAGATAAAGAAATATTCATTTCATTCAGCTGTTGCTTAAATGTGGCAGAAGCGAGCAAATATTTTAATGCCGCCTGTGCATCATCAAAATTACCTTTAATGCCAATGACTTTTAAATTAGGTGCTGATTCGGTTACCATTTGTAAGCGCTGTACATCTGACGTGCCGCCCTCTGGATAAAGACAGACGACTTGGATATTGTCCCGATTCTTAAATGTTTCCAATGCAGCAGGACCGGTATCACCACTAGTGGCAGCAAGAATTAAGTATTGTTGTTGGCGTTGTTTGGCGAGAGATGCCAGCATGTAACCAAATGGTTGTAGGGCCATATCTTTAAATGCCCGAGTTGGGCCATGGAATAACTCGCTGACAAAGACGTTGTTCCCGACGTTAACCAACGGTACTGGATTGGTCGCGTTATCGAATTGATCGTATAAATCAAGTGCTTCGTGTAACGTTTGAGCGTCGATATCGACTTCAAACAAATGTAATATCGATAGCGTTAGGGACTTATAAGATTGATTAAGTTGATCTTGAAGAAATGTAGGCCCAAATTTGGGCATGGTCTCAGGGCTATAAATGCCACCAAACGATGCGATAGGTGCCAATATAGCATCCGAAAATTTAACCTGTTTAGGAAATGAAGCATCGTTTCCACGGGTTTCAATAAAAAACATGAGAGTTCCAGCAAATTATTATCAAGTATCACTGAATTCTCAATCATACCGATAGTTAAAAAAATAGATTATATCGCACCGAATAGGGCGAACAAGCTGTTTTGCTTGAGTGTTCGCGATAAACTGGGCTGACAGAGCAAAATTTAGTGTCTAATCACTTCAACTTGTTAGCAATTGTGCGTAAAATCCATAAATAACTTAAGACTATATCTTGTCTTATTAGATGAATGTTCACGTTATTTGTGTTCGTTCGTAGCGCTCCAAGGAACCGTTGGAATAAACTGACGTTATTGTTTAGAGTTCCAGTTGTTTTGGGAGGCTACTTCTTAAACTATCTACTCACCATTTGAGGCAGAATGTCCGTTCTTGGAAAGACAAATTTACTTAATCTGAACCGTTCGGGATTAGAATCCTATTTTATCGGTATTGGAGAAAAGTCTTTTCGCGCCAAACAACTCATGCAATGGGTTCATCAGCGAGGCGTTATTGATTTTGAAAAAATGACAGATATGTCTAAGTCTTTGCGCGAAAAATTGAAGGCTGAAGCGTGTATCGTTTTGCCTAAAGTTGATGTGATTCAAAAGTCAAAAGACGGCACTCGAAAGTGGCTGTTAAATGTGGACGGCACTGAAAACTCGGTCGAATGTGTTCTTATTCCAGAAAAAACCCGAACCACTCTGTGTATCTCTTCACAGGTTGGCTGTACATTGAATTGTACTTTTTGTTCGACTGCTAAACAGGGCTTTAATCGGAATTTAACCACAGCAGAAATCATTGCCCAGTTACACCTAGCGCATCATAGTTTAATAAAAGAAGGTAATGAAAAAGGCATTACCAATGTTGTTATGATGGGCATGGGCGAACCGCTTATGAATTTTGATGCCGTTATAGCTGCAGTTGATATGATGTGTGATGATTATGCTTATGCACTCAGCAAACGTCGGGTCACCATTAGTACTGCAGGGGTTGTCCCTGCTATGGAAAAAATGAGTCAGGTTACTGATGTGAGTCTGGCTGTTTCGTTACATGCGCCAAATGATGCTATTCGTGACGAGATTGTACCTATTAACCGAAAATACCCAATTCATCAGCTACTGGCAGCCTGCCATAGTTATATTGATGGTTATAAAAGCCGTAAGATTACTTTTGAATATGTCATGTTAAAGGGCATTAATGATAGCCTTGAGAATGCACAGGAGTTAGCCAAACTTATTAGTAATATTCCCTGTAAGCTCAATTTGATTCCTTTCAATCCCTATCCACATGCCATCTATGAATGCTCGGATAAAGAAACGATCGACCGGTTCCGAGAGTATGTTTCAAGTAAAGGCATTATTACCGTGACGCGTCGAGCTAGGGGCGAAGATATAGACGCCGCCTGTGGTCAATTGGCGGGTCAATTTAAGGATCGAAGTAGACGTAGTCAGAAATATCAGCTCAGCCTGCAAGATATTGGTGGGTTAAAAAATGCACATTAAAGCAGTGCTATTAGTCTTGCTGCTACCCATCTTGACGGCCTGTGTCACTGTTGGTGGTGAGCCGATGGCTCAAAACGAAAAAGCCAGCGCGATCAATGTGCAGCTTGGTCTTGGTTACATGAGTCAAAACAACCTCGAACAAGCAAATATAAAATTACTGAGAGCAATAGATAAAGATCCGAAATCGGCATCTGCACACAATGCTTATGCAATACTGCAAGAGCGGTTGTTGGAAAATGGTACCGCCCAAAAACACTATAAAATTGCAACTGAGCTCGACCCGAATAATTCCGAGGCATCTAATAATTATGGCGCCTTTCTATGCAACAATGGCTATGAAAAAGAGTCAGAAAAATATTTTTTAATGGCTCTTGAGAACCCTTTATATAAGACACCAGCCTATGCCTATACTAATGCTGCACGATGTTTATTGAAAATTGAGGAAAAAGTAAAGGCTAAAAAGTATTTGAGAAAAGCGTTAGCGGCTAAAAGTAATTTTGGGAATGCATTGATTGAAATGGCTACTATTGTTTTAGATGAGGCAAACTTTGCTGAAGCAAAACTTTATATTGACCGATTTCATTTAGTTGACCGACCGACGGCAAGAAGCCTATGGTTAGCGATTAGAATTGAACTTGGAATTAATGGATCGAATAATGTTGAGGCATTAGGGCAGCAGCTCGAGTTGGAATTCCCGAACTCAGCAGAATTTAAATCTTGGTTAGCATTACAATAAATCATGAATGAAACAGAAATAGTTGACGATAAAGACAGTATGAAAGTCAATAATGGCCCTGGTAATCAGTTGCAGTCGGCTAGAATTCTTAAAGGTTTATCGATTGAAGATGTTGCATCACGTATGCATCTTAGTCTATCTGTTTTACAAGCAATTGAAGAAAACAACTTCAGTGACAGGGCCCCTATTTTTGTGAAGGGTTACATTCGTGCCTATGCTCGAATGGTATCGCTTGATGAAGATGAAATTGTTAAGTGCTATGTTGAGCTTTATGCTGATAATGATCCTCCCATCAACGCTACCAGTTCTATTAGAGCAGAAATTTCATCTCATAGTGCTAGTATTAAGTGGACTAATTATTTAGTTATTATTGTATTAATTGCGCTGTTGTCAGCTTGGTGGTGGAATAAGACTCAAAACAATTCAGAATCAGAATCAGTACTACTAGACTCTGAACCGTTAAGTGATTTTGCAATAACAGAACAGAGTAATGAGTTTGAGACAATTGTAGTTTTTGAGGAGCCTGCTGGCGTTGAGCCTAGTTTGGAGCCACTTTTAGATCCATTACCCGAAACTGATGAAACAGTTGACAATATCCCAGTAGGTAAAACTTTAATTGAAGATACATCCGTTGAGCTTACCCAACAAAAGATTGACCCTATCGCTGCAAATCCAATAGCAGTTGCCACTGTTCCTGTTGAACCCGACGTTATTTCAGAGGCTATTGTTTCTAAAGATACTTCAAAAACTGACGATATACTTGTTAAGATTGTGGCTAGGCCTTTTGACGCTTCCTATATAGCACCCACGGGCATTGACCTGCTTAATATTATTGTTAAAGCAGATACTTGGGCTGACATTAAAGACGTTAACAATCATCAATTAGTGTATGACTTATTGCGTGCTAATCGGAGCATTCAAATTAGAGGAGAAGCCCCATTCAATGCTTTTTTTGGTAATGGACGCGGCGTTAAAGTTACTTTTAATGATCAACCAATTGATATTGCTAGCCGAGTGTCGGATGACAATACTGCTCGGTTAACAATAGGTACTAATTAGTCGTGGGGAATCAAGTTCAGGTAATACGTGGAATGCACGATATCCTACCATCAGACATGCCTGTCTGGAACCAATTAGAAGATAACTATAGAGCACTAGCCGAGTCTTATGGTTACCGCCAAATACGCACACCTATAGTTGAAAAAACTGCACTATTTAAACGTTCAGTAGGTGAAGCAACCGATATCGTCGAAAAGGAAATGTATACTTTTGATGATAGAAATGGCGATAGCCTTAGTTTACGTCCAGAAAATACCGCTAGTGTTGTGCGTGCTGTGTTAGAAAGTGGCATTGTTAATGACCAGCTTCTTAGGCTCTGGTATTGCGGTCCCATGTTTAGGCACGAGCGACCCCAGAAAGGGCGTTACCGTCAATTCCAGCAATTTGGTGCTGAAACTTTCGGTATGTCAGGCGCTGATATTGAAGCCGAATTAATTTTCATGGCGGCTCGATTTTGGAAGCAGCTTGGTCTTGAAAATATTGCACTACAAATCAATACTTTAGGTAGCAATGAGTGTCGAATAGATTTCCGAAAAGTTTTGGTTGAATACCTCTCTGATCACCGATCTTCTCTTGACGAAGATAGCTTAAGACGTTTAGAGACTAACCCTCTTCGGGTGCTCGATAGTAAAAATCCTGATATGCAGTCATTGATTGGTAATGCACCGAAATTACAAGACAGTCTTAATCAAGCGTCTAGTGAACATTTCTCTCAATTGAAGTCTATTCTTGACCACAGTGGTATTACCTATGAAGTGAATCCAAGACTGGTTCGCGGATTAGACTACTATTGCCATACAGTATTTGAGTGGGTTACCGATACGCTGGGTTCACAAGGCACAGTTTGTGCCGGTGGAAGATACGATGGTTTGGTCGAACAATTGGGTGGAAAACCAAGTCATGCAGCTGGATTTGCAATGGGTTGTGAGCGATTAATTTCAATGTTAATAGATCAGGGTAAAGCCAATACGGAGCATCCTTGTGATATTTACCTGTCTATGCGTGGCGACGATGCGGCACGTATTGGGCAGACATTAGCGGAGGGTTTACGTGATCGTCACCCTAATCTTGGGCTAACGGTCCATTCGGGTGGTGGTAGCTTTAAAAGTCAGATGAAAAAAGCCGATAAATCAGGTGCAAAGGTTGCCTTGATACTTGGTGAGTCTGAAATTGAATCAGGTTCGATAGCGGTGAAATATCTTCGAGAAGATCGTCCTCAAATCGAAATAATGCAATCAGAACTAGCTGATAAATTGAACGAAATCCTTTAAAGCGTTTAGATTTAAGTACCTAAAATATCTGGCTTGATGCTATTTAAAACCATCAAGTCGTTAAAATAATTAACAAAAAAATAGTCGAGAATACAATGGCAACAGATGAAGAACAGGTCGAAAAACTAAAGCAGTGGTGGAAGGAAAATGGACGAGCCGTTGTCGCTGGTATTGTAATAGGTATCGGAAGTTTAATTGGATACCGATATTGGATCGATTATCAGGAAACTAACGCAGAGCAGGCATCCAGCCATTTCATTCAAATGGTAGATGCAATTGAATCTGGCAATAATAGTGTTGCAGACGATCAGGCTAATACATTGTTAAACCAGTATGGCTCTAGTGAATATGCCACGATGGCGCGTTTTGCATTAGCTAAAATGCAGGTTGAAGCTGAGGATTATGACAAAGCAGAGCAACATCTTCAGCAGGTAATTGACAATGCTGGGGATAGCCCGCTGGCCTATGTTGCTCGTAAGCGTCTTGCAACTGTGCAATTTCAAATGACTAACTATGATTTGGCGCTAAAAACGCTATCAATTGATTTCCCCGAACAATTTGCTGCCAGTATTGAAGAGCTAAGAGGCGATCTTTATGCTATTCAGGGTAAGAAGGCTGAAGCCGCCGATGCTTACCGTAAAGCACAGCAAAGCTTGCCTGCACCGGCCAATGCTGACTTTCTGCAGCAAAAGCTGGATGACTTGGGAATGGGGAATACTGGATAAATGAAGTTGAATTCTTCACTAGTGTTTTTGTTACGAATTCTTTTGGGTGTAAGTCTAATTATCTTGTTGGTGGCTTGTAGTTCATCAGATAATAGTGAACAACCCGCACCTTTAACTGATATTAAGAATGGTCTTAGATTTGATCAGTCTTGGGCTATCAAAACTGGCGCGGGTATAAGTTCTGGTTCATATAATCGACAACCATTGCTAATAAATAATGAGATTTTTACAGTTGATGTCGATGGTCTAATAAAAACCTTCGACGCTAAAAGCGGTAATCTGAAGTGGGACTACGAGACGGGTATTCAATCGATAACCGGTTTGATTGGCAATACTGAAATCGTTGTTGCCAGTTCTCGTAACGGAGAATTAAATGTTTATGACCGAATTATCAATAATCTTGAATTACGCTGGTCAGCAAGACTGACGGGAGAAATTCGTTCGGCACCCGTTACCAATGCAGGAAACTTATTTATTCGGACTGTGGATGGACGGTTATCATCGATATCAATGGCAGATGGGAGCATTCAATGGACAGTGTCACATCTTGTGCCAGCTTTAACACTGACGGGTAATAGTGCGCCTGTTTTATATAATGAATTAGTGGTTGTAGGTTTTGACGATGGAAAAATTGTTGCGTTCGATCAAGCAAATGGTCAGGTTGTTTGGGAAGTTGAAGTGAGTCGTCCGACAGGCCGTTCTGAAATCGAAAGACTAGTTGATATTGACGGACAATTTTTAGTCAGCAATGGTGTTATCTATGTGAGCACCTATCAGGGGCGGTTGGCGGCAATTCAAGCAATTGATGGTGAAGAGTTATGGTCCCGTAAGTTTTCTAGCTTCAATTCGATGACGATGGACGACAATGCTTTATATCTTAGCAGTGATTCAAGTCATCTCTGGTCAATTGATCGACGAACAGGCAGCGCATTATGGAAGCAGGATGTCTTAAATGCGCGCAAAATATCTGCGCCTTTATTGTTTGAAGATAAAATCATAGTAGGTGATCTCTATGGCCATGTTCACTGGTTTAATCAGTCGGATGGCGCATTGATTGGCCGACTTCGTCCAAGTAATAAACGTCACTACTCGACGCCGTTTCAATGGGATAACAAAATTTTCACTATGGATAGCGACGGCATACTTAGTTCATTTAGAATGATCCAAAAATGATTCCAGTTATAGCACTCATTGGTCGACCCAATGTAGGTAAGTCAACCATGTTTAATGTGTTGACTCGTAGTCGTGATGCCATCGTTGCGAATGAGCCTGGCCTAACAAGAGACCGACAGTACGGCGTGGGTCTTCGTGAAGGTAAAAAATTTATCATCGTTGACACAGGTGGCTTAAGTGGTCAAAAACAAGACCTTGATGATTTGATGGCTAAACAAACGTTACTTGCACTCGAAGAAGCGGATGAAGTTATTTTTATGGTTGATGCGCAAGACGGTCTCATAAGCGGTGATAGATTTATTGCTGAACTTGTTCGTAAGTCTGGGAAGCCAACTCGAGTCGTTGTAAATAAAGTTGACGGTATTAACCCCGATCAAGCAGAGGCTGAATTTTATGCCCTTGGTTTTGATCGAGTATATTTAACGTCTGCTGCACATCGCAAAGGCATTAATCCCTTACTCGACCAAATTTTATTAGGTTATTCTGATGGAGTAGCGGGTGAGGTAGAGCCAGATGGCCCTACTATCGCTGTTATTGGGCGACCGAACGTAGGGAAGTCAACTCTGATCAATCGACTGGCTGGCGAAGAGCGAGTGGTTGCTTTTGATCAGCCAGGCACGACACGTGACACTATATCAGTACCCTTCGAGCGTCACGGTAAGCATTACACGTTAATTGATACGGCTGGTGTTCGAAAACGTGGCAAAGTACATGAAAAAGTTGAAAAATTTAGTGCTATCAAAGCATTGGAAGCAATCGAAAAGGCTCAAGTGGTTGTGCTCGTTATTGATGCGCGAGACGGTTTAACGGATCAGGATATGTCATTGCTTGGCTTTGTGCTGAATAGCGGTAGGGCATTGGTAATTGCTGTCAATAAATGGGATGGCTTAGAGCCTGAGCAGCGTGACTACAATAAGACAACGTTACAGCGTCGTTTGTCGTTTGTTTCATATGCGGCTCAACATTATATATCGGCTCTGCATGGCACTGGTGTTGGTGAAATGATGGCCTCTATCGATCAGGCTCACGAATCTGCGTTTAAAGAATTTAATACACGCTACTTAACTGATTTGCTAGAAGAGGCTGTTTTTAAGCATAATCCACCCCTGAGGAATGGTAGACGAATTAAGTTACGCTACGCGCACCAAGGTGGCAGAAACCCTCCCATTATAGTAATACATGGGAATCAGACAGAATATTTGGCTGATGCTTATCATCGCTATTTGATGACGTTTTTTATTACCAAATTAAAACTAAAAGGGACGCCAGTTCAAATACAGTTGAAATCAGGAAAAAACCCTTTTGCTGAAAAATCGAGCCCTTCAACCAATAAACCTAAACCGAAGAAATTTGTTTCCAGAAACAAACAAAATGAATCTAAAGGCATCTCAAAAAATCCGCCTAAACATGTGAAGATAAAGCACATTAAAAAGAAGGCCTAAATTTTTGAAAAACTGTCTGTTTCTTTGAGTTAAATTATAATTAGGCATATAATATTTCTCATATAATCTAGAATCTAATTTATGGACATAATTTTAATTTATGGATATAACTCGAATCGTTGTAACCAATCCTAAAGGTGGTTGTGGTAAAACAACTATTACTACAAACATCGCTTCACATTATGCTCAGCTTGGTCTGAATGTTCGATTGTTTGATCATGACAACCAAGGCTCATCATTAGCTTGGATCAAACGTCGTTCAGATAGTTTGAATTTAATACATGGCGTAGACTCTTCCAAAAACCAAGCACATCGGTTGACCCGTTCTTGGCAGTTACATGTTCCAATCGAGACAGATGTCGCTATTATTGATACACCTGCAGGTGCTGATATTTTGGAGTTAGCTGCTTTGTTTACTACCAGTGATTCGATTTTGATCCCCGTTTTGCCATCACCTATCGATATCCATGCCACAGCCCATTTTATAAAAAAATTACTCACCATTGGAAAAACTCGAAACAAGATGATTCGGCTGGCTGTGGTTGCCAATCGGGTACGTAAGAATACCATTATGTACAAGTCTTTAGAGCGCTTCTTGTCTAGCCTCAATATCCCATTTATTTCAACCTTACGGGACACACAGTTGTATGCTCGGGCAATAGAGCAGGGTGTCGGGGTTCAGGAAATTAACTCATCAAAATTGGGTTTAGATAAAGCGCAGTGGGCGCCTATCTTGAGATGGATCGAAAATTCAGAAAATGCTGAAAGTACTGAGCCAATGCACTCTTCTACCCAAAAAGAAAAATAGCATTGATGTCCTTGTATTGGTGTTATTAGTACGAGTCACTATTCTTGTAACATAGATAGTTAGTGTTACTTGTTACAACTGAAAAATTCAAAACAACTATATTTGTTATATCTTGGGTTTGAACATTATAACTTTATGGTACAATATTTATTGTTATTTTAGAGAAAAATCTAAACATGAAAATGCTTCGAATTTTACTAGCTACTATTACTTCCTTAGTAGTATTTTCTCAAGCTCAAGCGAGCGATCTAGAAGTTGCCTTAAGCTCAGAAACTGCACAATTTACAGTTAGGACTGATTCGAATGTGATTGGTTGGGGCGGTGCAGACTTAGCATATGGTCTCCTTTTTAATGACGATGACGACTACGTTGGGCAAGTTAGTTTAATGCAATCAAGGCAGGCTTCGGAGGCTTCTCCTTTAACTTTTGGTATTGGTTTGCGCGCTTATGCTGGCCGCTTAGATAATATTAATGAGGACGTTTTTGCTTTGGGTGTTGGTGGTGAGGTGCGTTATACGATTCCTGGTAAGATGCCAATGGCGTTTTATTTACAAGGGCATTATGCACCTAAGGTAACTAGTTTTTCAGATGCTGAAAGTGTGACAGACACATTAATCCGCTATCAAATAGAAATATTGCCGCAAACAACAGCGTTTGCTGGGGTACGGTTATTAGAAGTTGATACTAAAGCGGTTAAAAATTACGAAGTAGATGATAACAATTTCCATTTTGGTGTGCGATTTACCTTCTGAACATACTGTAATTTAATTTCAGCTGATCTACTTTCGTTAATCTAGAAATAATTTGGGATCTATCCAAGTCCCGTTCAACCCTAGGCTCCAGTGCAAGTGAGGGCCAGTGACACGGCCAGTGGCACCGACCTCACCAACGATGTCCCCTTTACTAATCGATTGACCTAGCTTGACATTGGTTTTACTCAAATGAGCAAACATGGTTATTAATCCTTGCCCATGATCGATATAGACTAAATTGCCACTGAAAAAGAAGTCACCTAGCTCAATTACCTTACCTGCAGCTGGTGCCAATACGGGTGTACCTTGATTCGCTGCGATATCCATACCGCTATGCGGACGTTTTTTCTGGCCGTTAAATATACGTCGCCGTCCATAACTACCAGTCATAATGCCTTCAACCGGTTGAAGTAGATCGACATTAACCGTCATTGGCGAAAAGACTAAGCGTGCTATTTGCTTACGTTTCTTTTCAGCCAGAATACGGTCCATATCTTTTGCGTAGGGATTCACTTTACGTTTATCTTTGATTTCAATTCGTTGTGTGGAGTATTGCTTGTCGACGATTGAGAAAAATAGTTTGTGCAGGGATTTCTCCTCGCCCCAACTGCCTTGAATAAAATGCTCACCAAGTTTGAGATTGAGGGGGAGACCAACAATGGCCATTAGCGTTCCCCGATGCAAAACAGTCAGTACTGGTTTACCCATAAAGGTAAAGTTTGGTGTTTTATCGACGCGTTTCAAATCAATCAGAGCGATGCCCCCAGGTACCAGAGATTGCTTAGGAAACGCCCCTATTGTAGGTGAGCAAAGCATTAACAAGGACAGAGATATGAGGGTAAAACTTGATCGCATAAAAAAACCGCCAAGAAATAAAAATATAAATTATACATTGATTTTTTATTCATTCGTTTCGTTCGTCATAGATTTTTGATATAGATTAAACTTATTCGAACTTTAGTCAATTTGAGGTGGTCTTAGCGTTCTTTTGTTTCACTCTTTAATATGAACAGTTTTTTAAAAGGGGTTCTATCTTGAATCAGTGGTTACTTTTTTTTGTTGCTGGCTTCGCGCTATTGTCTATTTTTTTGTCGCCGCGAGCACAAACGCAGTCAACTTTTTTCTTTGGCCATTCAGACACCGGCGAAAGCCCTAGATTATTCACATTAATATTATCTCAGGTAACCACCTGGATATTTGCACGTTCATTAATGAATGCAGCCATCTTGGGTTTCTATTATGGTTTGTGGGGCACGTTAGCCTATGCGACTTATTATGTTTCATTTCTAACGGGCGCTAAAGTTGTCGATAGTATTCGATTTCGGCATGGTTTTTCGAGTATTCAACAATTCTTGCTGGCACGTTTTGGTTTTGCCGGCACCGCTTGCTATAACTTTGTAATCGGCATTCGTTTAATTAGTGAAGTGTTCGCAAACCTACTGGTTATTGGCATTTTGTTTGGTGTCGCTGGATCATTAGGCTACACAGTCACCTTACTCGCGTTTGCGACTGTCACACTGGCTTATTCGGTGATGGGGGGATTACAGGCTTCGTTGCGCACCGATGTATTTCAAATGATGGTATTTTTGATCACCTTGATAGTATTGGTTTTCATGACAATTAATAGTGGCGCCTATAGTTTAGCTGCACTTCTCTTCAAGCCCTTCGTCACCACCGAACCAGGGCCAGTTTTACTGATGGTGGCATTGCTACAAGTTTGGAGTTATCCGATGCATGATCCGGTAATGATGGATCGTGGATTCTTGTCTGATCGTGAAACAACGCGTAAGAGCTTCCTTCATGCCGCTTGGATTAGCGTGCTGTGTATTACGGCTTTCGGTAGTCTTGGGATTCTGGCGGGCGCCAATGCAACGAGTGGCGAGGTAATGAATAACGTACTCACTAAAATGTTAGGCGAAGTGCCTATGCTACTTTTCAGTGCCGCTTTAGTGATATCAGCGATGTCGACCCTAGACAGCACCCTGTCGAGTTCAGCAAAATTGGTAGTAATTGACATGAAAGTAGTCAAACCAACGTTACAAAATGGCCGACTAACCATGGTCGCCTTTATGTTGATGGGATTAGTGTTTGTCTTCTTTGGTAATCAGGATTTATTTAGTGCTGTTGCGGTTAGTGGTACCGCTTCAATGTACCTTGCACCCGTCATTTTCTTTAGCCTTTGGGGTGGACGTGATGACATTCCGGTGTGGAGTTATATTTGTTCATTTGTCATGGCTGTTAGCGCTGCTGCACTCTATTTTACAGAGTCATCGGGTTACTCAGCAATGCTGGGTGAGTCGCACAAATATACCAAGTTGCTGTTTTTATCTCTTGGAGTATTAATAGGCGGTTGCCTAGTGTTCTGGATTGGCGGTAAAACAGCTCAGCAAGCGGTATCGGGTTTAAAAGGAAATGCTTAACTTGGCTAATGAGGTAAATAATCTAGGTGACATGAGCACCGCATCTAGACTGCTCGTATTTGGCGGCTGCTATAGCAACCTGGCTGCAACTCAGGCAATGCAAGCTGTTGCAGCTGAGTTAGGTATCAAACCTGAGCAAATCATCTGTACTGGAGATTTAATTGCCTATTGTGCGGAGCCTGTTGAAGTACTTGACTTAATTCAAGACTGGGGCATCCACGTATTAATGGGTAACTGCGAAGAGTCGCTCGGTTTTGAACAGTTGGATTGTGGCTGTGGCTTTGAAAAGACAAGCGTTTGTTCGGCCTTGTCTATAGCCTGGTATCAATATGCTTCACAAAGGGTAGCACTCGAGCATCGAACCTGGATGAAGTCATTACCCCGCGTAATCGAGTTTCAGTTCCAATCGACTCGTTTTAGGGTGGTGCACGGCAGTGTGACCAGTATCAATCAATTTATATTTCCTTCCACTGAAGCAGAAATGAAGTTGGCTCAAATTAATCAGACTGATGCAGATGTTGCCATTGGTGGTCACTCAGGCATTCCTTTCGGACAGTCGCTTGTCGATGAGTCTTTAAAAAGCAAAATTTGGCTTAATTCAGGTGTGATTGGTATGCCAGCTAATGATGGCACGGCTGATGGCTGGTATATGTTAGTTGAGTCAGACAGCTCTGGTTACCGATTGAACTGGCATCGATTACCCTACGATGCAAAAGCGAGTCAAAAAACAACGAGAATAGCCGGGATGGTGGAATATGCCGAGGCTTTAACAACCGGGCTGTGGCCGAATATGGATATTTTACCTATCAAAGAGCAAGGAGAGCAGGGGCAACGTCTTGAGGTTGGAGCAATGACTATAGCTAATTCAAACCAATGACTTGGAGCTAGACTTGGGGTTTGACCCGTTAGGACTAGTTGCCAATTGCTCTACCCAAATAATAGTGGCGCCCGCTACGGCCAGCGGCATGACAACAAAGTTAATGAGTGGAATAGTAGTTAATACCATCACACTGCCACCAAACCCAAGCACTAAACCTCGACGAGTCCCTAATTTTTTCTTTTGATTGGCAAAGCTAAGGTCATGGTTTCCCATCGGATAATCAAAATATTCCAGTGACAATAACCACGAGCCAAATATGATCCAAAGAAAAGGGCAGATAAAGTTGATAACTGGAATAAAACTAATCAGCATTAAGCCTAAGCTCCAGAGCAGTATATAAATCAGCTTGCCTACTTGAGATCGAATACTGCTAATCGCAACCTCAGTAAAATTTGAATTTGATTCTAACGGGTTACCAGTTAGAACCGCTTCGATTCTTTCAGATAGTAGGGCGTTGAAGGGTGCCGCGACGACATTAGCAATTGGGGTGAAGGTAAAAAACACAACAATGGTCGTTAATCCGGTAATCAAAAACCAGATGATCCAGCGAATAAAGTCTAGAAAATCGGGTATGAAAGACATCAACCAATCAACAGTCGAAGATAGCTGAGCATAGCCATACCAAATTAATCCGCCAAACAAAATCACATTAATCATCAACGGCATAATTGCATAAAGCCGCACCTCAGGCCTTTTGATGACTTGAATAGCTCGGGCCAAAATGGCAGCGCCAGATAAAAAATCGCGAATCATCGTAACTAGACCTAGTTAATGTTGACAATATTAACTAGGTGCCTAATGGGCTTAACCAGTCGTATAGAGAATAAAGTCGATAGGATTTTAATTTTTATCCAATGTGACATATAGAGTTCTGTTTAAGAAATTGGGTAGGTCATTAAGGCAGAACCACTGGCTCAGGCGCAACCCAACCATCAGCACGATGCTCTGCGATGACCTTAGTATAGATGCCGCCTCGAACATTAAAGTCGGCGCTCACACGCATAAACCGAGGTTTGATTGCATCAACAAAATCGGATAACATTTTGTTAGTTACGGCCTCATGGAAAGCGCCTTGATCGCGATACGACCAAAAGTACATTTTAAGGGCTTTGAGTTCCAAGCACTTCTTATCAGCAATATACTCAATTAGAATTGTGGCGAAATCAGGTTGACCTGTTAGCGGACACAAGCAGGTAAATTCAGGCGTATCAATGCGAATCGTGTAATCTCGATCCTGCTGTGGATTGTCAAAAGTATCGATTGTCGAAGAGGCTTTAGATGGATTAGAAGAGGGTCGAGTGCTCACAAATAGGTCTCATAGTGTTAAAAAATTCAAGTTCAATATTCTACCCCAAGCGATGCCTAACAGACAGTTTATGTGGATGGTTTTTCTAACAACTGAAAATGGTTATAAAGAATAATTGGGGATTAAATTTTCAGTCGCATTGCTGTTGATTCTATTTTCTAATGATATACTTAACTGACTAAAAATTAAAAATAACTATTTTAATACATGCGCTTAAGCCAAATCAAAATCTCTGGTTTTAAATCCTTTGTGGATCCGACCAAAATTCTATTTCCCGCCAGTATTACCGGCATTGTCGGTCCTAACGGTTGTGGCAAGTCGAATGTGATCGATGCCGTGCGCTGGGTAATGGGTGAGTCGTCAGCCAAACATCTGCGCGGTGGCTCGATGGAAGATGTTATATTCAGTGGTTCATCAGGTAGAAAACCCGTTGGACAAGCCGTTGTTGAATTAATATTTGACAATACCGATGGCCGCGTCAAAGGCGAATACGCTAAATACAACGAAATTTCTGTTAAACGACTGGGTACAAGAGCTGGAAAATCGCAATATTTTCTCAATAATACGCGTTGTCGTCGCCGTGATATCGCCGATATTTTTCTTGGCACAGGGTTAGGCCCCAGAAGCTATTCTATTATCGAGCAAGGCATGGTGAGTCGCGTGATTGATGCCAAGCCAGAAGAGCTTCGCACCTATCTAGAAGAAGCCGCAGGTATTTCCAAATACAAAGAGCGTCGACGTGAAACTGAAACTCGAATGCGCCATACGCGAGAAAATCTCGACAGACTTAAAGATTTAATCGATGAGATTGAAAAGCAACTGACCCGATTAGATCGACAATCAAAAACAGCTGAAAAATACAAGCGTTTGAAGCAGGACCAGCGCAAACTTGAAGCAGAGAGACTATTGCTTGAAAAAATGTCTTTTGATGTAAACATCAGCGAACAAGATAGAAAACTAGCCGCTGTAGAAACTTCAATGGAAGAGCGTCTGGCCCAGTTTCGACAGATCGAAAAACAAATTGAAGAAAACCGTGAGCAGCTAGTGATCGCTACTGACAGTCATAATGAGGTTCAAAGTCAGTATTATCGACTGGGCTCCGAAATATCGACTCAGGAACAATCAATAGAACATCAACGAAACCTTCGTCAGCACAATAGTCAGGAATTGCAGAATATTCAGCAGTCACTCAAAGACTCTCAACGGATGATCGATAGTGACAAACAAAAAGTAGTCCAATTTGAATCTGATATTGCCAGTATTCAACCGCAGCTTGAATCTGCCACTACTGAATTCCAAATGCAGGAGCAGGCATCAGTTCAAGCCGAAACTGATATGTCTGTCTGGCAGGAAAAATGGGATCAATTTCGACGAGACTTTCATAAGATTCACGAATCGGCACAAATTGAAAATCGTGGGATTGAGCACATTGAACGACAGTTGCGCCAGTCAGATCAGCGTCGCGAAAAATTCCAAGTAGAGTTAAAGACGCTCGATACCTCTGCTTTTGATCAGGAAATAATTAATCTTGAGCAGCAAGTCGAAGCCAAGAGTCAGGAGCATGCGGCTACTCAGGAGCAGATGGAAGCCAAGGGCGATGAAATCCTTGAGCTGCGCGATAGCATTGAACAGCAATCATCTCAGCTAGACGAGAAACGCACTGAAGTACAAAATCTGCGTGGCCGTTTAAGCGCGCTAGAGGCATTGCAACAAAATGTCTTAGCTGAAGGCAGTGAGGACGTGCGGCATTGGTTGTCACAACACCGAATCGATTCAGGTAAACGTCTAACCGAAATACTGAAAGTGAGAAATCAGGCCGAAAAAGCGGTTGAAGTTGTTTTAGGTCCTTTCTTAAGTGCCTATTGTGTTTCGCCAGGGCAGGCTATTCCCGACACACTATTGCCGAATCAAACTTTGGCATTATTTGATAGGCAGCGTAATAGAGACACGCTTAAAAGTCAGAAGGATTGGCCTCGATTGCTCGACACTATTGATTGTGATATAGATTTGTCTGCTTTGTTGACGGGTATTTATCTCTGTCAGGACGCACAGGAACTATCCCTCAGAAAACCCCTGTTAGAAGCGGGTGAAAGTCTCGTTACGCGTGAAGGATTATGGGCAGGCACTAATTGGATTTTACAATTAGGTGATGAGGATCAACACAGTGGTATGCTGGCACGTGAGCAAGAAATTAAACACATTCGCAAACAGCAAGATGACATTACTCAAAATGCTTTGGCTTTAAAATCGCGCACAGACGGTGACAGACAGCGTTTACAGCATTTTGAGCAACAGCGAGATGGCGAACAACGGGCATTGAATCAAATGCAACAGCAAGCCTCCGACTTGCGAAATCAATTGACACAGCACAAGGGCAGGGTTGATCAAGTTCATACCCGTCATCAGCAGCTCGAAAAAGAATCGCTCGAGTTAGATGAATTGCAATTCAAGCATAATGCCGAGCTACAGGCCAATAGTGAAAAACGCAATGCGTTATTAATTCAAATTGAACAGATGGCAGAACAGGATGCCGACTTACTGATTCAAAAAGAAGATTATCAACAAACTCTGAACAGTTCGCGTAATCGATTAAAACAAAGTCGTGAACAGGCACATCAACAACAAATGCAGTTGCAGTCGTTGCAGGCAGAACATCGTTCAAGCCTTGCTAATATTGAACGCATGCGCCAGCAAAGCGAACAGTTTGAACGTCGGTCTGAGGAACTCGCACTGGCCATAGAAGAAGTGATTGCACCGATTCAAGTAATGGAAGAGTCTTTACAGACTCTACTCGAGTCACGAAGTCAAAATGAAGCGGCGCTGGCCCAATCACAAGAATTGGTTACCAAGCTCGACAACCAGCAACGTAGCTCTGAAGGCCAAAGGAATACGCTTCACACGCAAGTAGACGACACTAGAAACAGTCTTGAAGAACAGCGTATGGAGAGTCAAGCATTAAAGATTCGCTGCAATACTGTCGAAGAACAATTGCAAAAAACGGGTGTGGATCTAATTGAGCTGGCAGAAAACCTGGACCCTGAAGCCACACCAGAGCAATGGCAACAACAACTCGACGAGATAGTGGCGCGCATCGATCGTCTCGGTCCTATTAACTTGGCTGCTATCGATGAATACCAAGAGCAATCCGAACGTAAAGTGTATCTTGATGCTCAAAATGAAGATTTAACTTCAGCGTTAACCACGCTTGAAAATGCAATTAAAAAGATCGATAAAGAAACTAGAGATCGATTTAAAGAGACATTCGATCACGTCAACAGCCGAATGGGAGAACGCTTTCCTAAGTTATTTGGTGGTGGTGAAGCCAGATTAGAGCTGACAGAAGATGATTTGTTAAATACCGGTGTCGTCATTATGGCGAGGCCGCCCGGCAAGAGAGTCACTAACTTACAATTACTCTCAGGGGGCGAAAAAGCATTAACTGCAGTGGCTTTGATTTTTGCAATATTCGAACTAAACCCGTCGCCCTTTTGTATGCTCGACGAAGTTGATGCACCACTTGATGACGCCAATGTAGCCCGTTTTTGTGCGATGGTTAGTGAAATGTCGGAGAAAGTTCAGTTTATAATGATTTCTCATAATAAAATCACGATGGAATTGGCACAAAATTTAAACGGTGTCACCATGCACGAACCTGGTGTTTCACGACTAGTATCAGTCGATGTCAGCGCCGCAGTGGAATTAGTTGGCGTACAATAGTATGTTTAAATTAATATATTTGGTTTAGGATCCAAAAAATGGATGCATCAGCATTACGCTGGACATTAGCAATCATAGGCATAGTGCTGCTTGTCGGTATTTATTTACACGGCTTGTACCAAAACCGCCTGCGAAAGCGAATTGCAATGGAAACTTTGACTCGCAAAGAGGTTGATTCTGCGTTCATCGAAGATGAAGAACTGCGTGCCGAGCTAGAAAATCTAAGCCAGATAATGGCCAAATCAAACGAACAGGATAATTTTGATGATATTAAAATTAATCCAGCTATCGAATCAGATTTGCATCCTTTTGAGCCATTACCTCCAGAATGGTTTATTGCTGACGTAGTGTCGTCTTTGGATTTTGATCAAATGCTGAGCTGCTTGCTCTATCATGATGATTTTCAGTTGTTGGCCAATGAAGAAGTTGAAAATGCGATGCGGCTGGTAGGCCTAGTGGCCAATAGCGACGGTTATATGGAGTATTATCATGAAGACGAACTGAGCTTTACTATCTCGAGTCTTTCTGCTCCAGGGCACTTTGTTGATATCGACAAACTTGAATTCTCAACCTATGGACTTAATTGTTTTATTGATTTGCAAACTAATAGCAATCCACGGCTGTCGTATGAAACTATGTTGAAGAAAATTGATGAACTGGTTCATTTTCTCAATATTGAAGTATATCAATCTAATCACGATCTGCTGACCATCAGTGAAGTGACTAGAATTCGATCAAAACTGAGCTCTTAACTGTTATGGAAGTTCCCTCAGACATTCGTCTTCAAGTCGACAAGCTAAGGCAGGAAATCAACGCGCATAATCAACGTTATTATGGGCTAGATAATGCCAACATCACGGATCAGGCTTATGACCAACTATTTCTTCAACTGCAACAGTTTGAACAACAATATCCCCAACTAGAGTCTGCAGAATCACCTACCCAAAGAGTGGGCACAGCCCTATCTACTCACTTCGAAAGTGTCGACCACGAAGTTGCTATGCTATCTTTAGACAACGCTTTTGACGCATTAGAAATGCAAGCCTTCGAAAAGCGACTTAGTGATAGGGTGATCACCAATGAAGCACCTTTTCATTTCACGGCAGAACCCAAACTCGATGGGTTGGCGGTTAGTTTACTCTACGACAATGGCACTTTAATTCGCGCCGCAACCAGAGGTGATGGAAAGACAGGAGAAAATATTACCGCAAATGTTCGAACCCTTAAATCAATTCCACTGGTATTAAAAGGCAGCCATTTACCTACACGTATAGAAGTGCGTGGTGAAGTGTATATGGATCATGCTGGATTCGAAAAGCTAAATAATGATCAACGTCGAATAGAAGGTAAGGTTTTTGCCAACCCGCGTAATGCCGCTGCCGGTAGTTTAAGATTGCTAGATTCACGCATTACAGCTAGACGACCGCTAACTTTTTGCAGCTACGCGATTGGTTGGGTAGAGGGCTATAAATTACCCGATAGCCAGTTTCAACAAATGCAGTATTTAAGCACCATTGGTTTGCCCATCAGCCCCTATATCGAACGAGTTATGTCGGTTCAAGGTTGTATTGACTACCGACAACAGATACTCCAAAAACGTGATCAACTAGAGTTTGATATTGATGGGGTCGTTTTTAAACTGGATGATATCAGTCAGCAACAACAAGCAGGCTATGTTTCACGAGCGCCACGATGGGCCATTGCTTATAAATTTCCGGCGCAAGAAGTAATGACCAAGTTACTTGATGTCGACTTCCAAGTGGGTCGCACGGGTGCTATTACCCCTGTTGCCAGACTGGAGCCAGTGTCTGTTGGTGGCGTTATGGTGAGTAATGCAACTCTTCACAACATGGCTGAAATAGCACGCAAAGATGTCCGTATTGGTGATGTTGTGATTGTCCGCCGTGCCGGCGATGTCATACCGGAAGTTGTTGCACCGGTTATCGAACAACGAAAATCGGAACTTCAACTGCCAAAAATGCTCACCCATTGCCCAGTTTGCCAGTCTGAAGTAATCAAACCTGAAGGCCAAGCAGCTTACCGCTGTACTGGCGGTTTAGTTTGTGCAGCACAGCGTAAAGAGGGCATAAAACACTTTGCTTCGCGTAAAGCACTCGATATTGACGGCTTAGGCGATAAACTTATCGAACAAATGATTGAACTGAAACTGATCCAGTCAATTGGGGATCTCTACCATCTAGAAATGTCACAACTGTCTTCACTCGAGCGAATGGCAGAAAAGTCAGCAACTAATTTATTAAAAAGTCTTGAGGCCAGTAAATCAACCACATTGTCCCGCTTTATCTATGCGTTGGGTATTCGTGAAGTAGGGCAGGCAACTGCCGAATCGCTTGCCCTGTTTTTCAGGGACATTAAAGTATTAATGACGACCGATTTCGAAACCTTACAACAGGTTGATGATGTTGGGCCAGTAGTCGCCGATAATATCGTCCACTTTTTTGAGCAGCCAAAAAATATTGCGGTAGTGACTGATTTAATAGAGCAAGGCATTCATTGGCCTGAAGTCACGGCACCAGATCCAGTTAATGCGTTACCGCTTTCAGGTCAAACGTTTGTCATTACTGGAACACTTGATGGTTTAAGTCGAGAACAAGCGGCACTCATGCTAAAGCAACGCGGTGCGAAGGTGTCGAGCAGTGTGTCAGCAAAAACAACGGCGGTCATAGCGGGCGAAAAACCCGGCTCTAAAGTGACTAAAGCCGATTTACTAGGTGTTGATGTGCTAAGTCAGGTACAGTTTGAAGCCTTAATGGTAACAGTTACCTAGTATGGGCAACCAGTATGAAAAATGACGACACGCGCTTTAATATTAAGCAATATACCTACGCTGTTTATATCTTACAGGCAGCTTCTTTCATTCCATTTTTGTTATGTGTGCCCGCCATCATAGGCGTTATGATCAACCATATTAAAAGTGATGATGTAAAAAATAGCTGGTTGCAATCACATTTTACTTGGCAAAAAAATACCTTTTGGTTTGGGTTGCTGTGGATCAGTCTAGGCATGCTCACTACTAATATTTTGGTAGGATATGTCGTATTGTTTTTTGTGCCCATCTGGCTTATCTATCGAATCGCCAAAGGTTGGATTTATTTAGTTGATGGCAAAGAACACTATCGAGTATCTTAACAATCAATAATCACAATTTTCAGGAAAATAAAACGTGGACGAATCAAAATTTAATCACTTAGCAGAAGAGACCATGGCGGCAATCGAAGAAGCGATCGAAGCGTCGGGTGTTGATATTGATTACGATAATATAGCTGATATTTTAACACTAGAATTTCCTAATCGAAGTCGAGTCATTATTAACAAACAAACGCCATTAACCCAGATATGGGTAGCGGCCAAGTCAGGTGGCTATCACTTCGACTTCGATGAAAAAAGTAGGACCTGGTGTCTCAATACAAATCCTGAAAAAGAGCTTTTTACCCAGCTGAGCTTGTATTGTTCGGAACAATTAGGTGAACCAGTTGAGCTCAATAGCAATATCTAATGGTTAACAAAGCGCCTAAAAATATGGCCTTTGTTACTAAAAAGATTCGATGTCTATAAATGCCTTTAACAAAAAGAGCGTTACTATCACGCATAACAAAGTACCTTATTGGTATAACAATTTTCAGCTTAATATGGGTACTGACAGATTTCTCAATTGACATTCGTCCAAAAAATGTGATGGCAAGGTATCATTTTACAATAACCGCGAGTGATCTTAAGTTTGATAGTCCAGTCTGGTTACAGCAGGATAATTTGAGTATCCTGCTAATAAAACGGTCGACTGACCTTAACCATCAACTCAGTAAGACTAAAAAAGATCTTCAGGACATCGACAGTAACTCGAGTCATCAGCCCACCTATGCAAAGAACTTGCTTCGATCCAAAGATGAAACCTATTTCGTCTCCTATGCTTTTGGCACAGACTTTACTTGCCCCTTAGAGTTAAAAGAAGACCAGACATTAAAAGAAATATGTAGTTCTGCCAGATACGACTTTGCGGGAAGAGCACTGTCAGGCAAAAATCAATTTCAAAATCTTTCAATTCCAGATTATACTTTCAATCAGGATTATAGCCGTTTAACCATTTCTATTGATTAACCCACTCTCAATTAATCTAAGTAAATAATATGCCTACATTTGACGCAGTTTCCGAAGTCGACCATCACGAACTCAGCAATGCTATTGATCAAGCTAATCGAGAGATCGGAACTCGGTATGATTTTAAAGGTTCTGATTCAAAAATTGAACAGTCCGCTAATGAGTTGACGTTAATATCAGAGTCTGAATTCCAAATTAAACAAATGGCACCTATTCTAAAAGAAAAAATGGCTAAAAGAGGCATTGATGTCAGTTGTCTAGACTTTGCTGACATAATAGAAATGAATAAGAAGGCAAAGCAACAGGTCACTGTAAAAGAAGGTTTAGATAAAGATATAGCCCGTAAGATTATCAAACTGATTAAAGAATCAAAAATCAAGGTTCAGGCAGCCATTCAAGATGAGCAGGTGAGAGTAACGGGCAAGAAACGGGATGAGCTTCAACAGGTTATGCAATTATTGCGAGAGGCTGATTTGGGCATTCCATTACAATTTAATAACTTTCGTGACTAAATAGGATTTTTGGCGTCTTTAGTTCTAAGCCGTCAGGTAAACGTCAAAACGAATCGTTTTCTCACGATAAACGATGTCTGGTTGTCGATCACAAAACGGGGGGGACTTTAAAGGCCGTTTCATAACCACGCGATTATTCGCTTGTTTTAAGGCAAGGCTAAAGGTTAACTCAATGTCGACATTGGTGGTCATCTGCTGCAGTAATTGCATTTCTTTAGAAGGTTTAGCGCTTGATTTATGGTTCGCGAACATAGGATCTAAATAAATGCAGTCAAATTCACCTGAGCCCTCGTGTTGGACTAAAAAGTCACGGCCCGTAATGTTCAGCGTAATAATGCGATCTATGGTCTGTGTCAGCCTCGAATGTGCTTTGGCACATTTTAACGAATGTGCGGTAATCGCATAAATCAATCTGTTTTGTTCAAGCATGGTAACGGATCGACCGCCATGAGCGATCATGACACTGTCCATTCCCCATCCGCCCGTTAAGTCTAAGACTGTTTTGATACTGCGCTGTTTATTGCTGCAGGCTTTTAACAGCAATTGATTGGGCTGCAGTAACCGGTTTAAAAAATGCTGATCTAAGAAGGAATGATTAATATTGAATTGTTCGCCTTGAATCAAAACACCGTTATCACCAAGATCAATCTGATACCTTAAATTAGCATCTGGATTCGATTCAAATGACTTCTTTAATTCTGCCTCAATGATTGAAGATAAACAGATCATAATATATGACTAGTAATGAGGTGGCACCTCAGAGCCTGATCCTTGATCTGGCATCTGAGACTTTAAGTCCAGATATTGAAATTTAAGGTCTTGGTAATCTGCCTTCAATTTGGCAATGTCTCGATCTTGGCGAGTGACAATGTCGTTGAGCGTTTGCACCGTGTATTCTTGTTCTGCAAACAGAATTTCAAGTTTAGCAATCTTTTCAAGGCTAGTAGTATTCATGAAGGTTAACCCGTTTAAAAGGGTGATATTTTATCAAAAATATGTGATTGTAAGTGAGCGATCTTTAGTTATTAACGACAATGTCGCACAGAGTAAATTTTTGTGCTGATATCTTTGTCATAATGAACAAAAATAGTTATTGTTCTTAAAGATGCAACCTATCATAAGACTTTTTAATATCATAATTAGTCTTAATGGATTGACTGTAATGGCCGATATTCAGTTGTTGATCAACACTCTAAAATAACAACAGGTGATAAATGTGAAAGATCAAAAAATTGATGCAAACGAAAACGACACAAAGGTAATTCCAGTAGAAATGGACCACAGAGAGCATCAGTTAAATACCATTCAGTCTCTACTGACTAAAAGGCAAGCTGTTTTAGTGGCGATGTGTAGTTTGGCAGAACTTGAACTAGAAGAAGTCAAATTCTCGTCAGCATTAGAGGGACTGAAAACATTCAGTCAGGCACTGGTTGATTATACAGCCCTTGGCCATTTTGAAATTTATGAACGTATCATCGACGGCAACGAGAGACGTATCAACGTCAAAAAAGTCGCCAGCGTCGTCTATCCTTTGATATCAAAAACCACGGAAAAATTTCTGGCGTTTAACGATAAATATGATGGTGCTGACGATCAGGACAGTATGACCCATCTCTACAAAGATTTATCTCTAATTGCAGAGTCTATGGCTGATCGTATCGAATCTGAGGACAAGCTGCTCTATCAAATGAATGAAGCCACTTCATCATAAGCTACGCGACTTAAGGTTCAGTATTACTTTAATTTTTAGGGTAATGCTTTGTTAAATGGTTTTACACTAACGTTATCATAAACACCCGTTAGGATATAAGGGTCTTGGTTGGCCCATGTTTCAGCTTCACTCAGTGATGCAAATTCAGCAATGATAATACTGCCACTAAATCCAGCCTCACCCGGGTCGCTACTATCGATTGCGGGATTGGGTCCTGCTATGATGAGTCGGCCTTGGTTTTTTAAATCAATTAGTCTTTCGACATGAGCAGGTCTTGCTGTCATTCGGGCTTCGAGGCTATTCTCGACATCAATTCCCACGATGCTATACAACATTAATTAGTACCTTCTGTGGTTGTGTTCATAAAACGAGCAAGATAAAAAGCCTGAGCGATAACAAAAGCAATGGTGATTCCCATCAAACCAAACAATTTAAAATCAACCCAAGTTGTCTCTGTGAAGTTGAAGTTAAACGGGTCGATGGCAGGTGCTATTATTATATTCGCAAGCCCAGAGAAAGCAAAAAATAACACCCAGGACAAATTCAATTTCATCCAAACATTATCATCTTTGATGGTAATTGCTTGTGACATCATTCGTTGGACTAAAGGTTTGCTGCCAATGAATTGGCTTATTAAGAAACCCAAAGCAAAAAGCCAATTGATGGCGGTTGGTTTCCACTGAATAAACAACGGGTTCTTCAAGAAAAGTGTTGCTCCACCAAAGATAATTAAAATCGCCAAAGTAATCAGCGGCATTTTTTCAACCTTTTTCAATATAGTGACACTTATAGCCACCTGAATAATCGTTGCCACAATGGCAACGAGGGTCGCTAAATAAATAGCGTCACTATAATTTCCAGGCGTCAATGCCATGAAAGGTAACACGCCATTGACCGCAGTGATCAGTCCATCAGGTAAGTCGAGGAAGAACTTATAGATAATAAAAAATAGAACTATCGGTAAAAAATCGAGTAATTGTTTCATGGTTTCCAATCTATAAATTGAGAGAAGAGGTAAAAAATTTAATCCTTTAAATAGTAAAACAACAAAAGTTAACGGGGTTGGGCAGGTTGATATTAGTAGCGATGAATATGTATGATTTTTGATAACTAAAACTGTCTTCAATTCAAGCAATAATGAGATTCTTACTAGCCGTTAAATCCAATATGGTTAATGCCCTTATTTTGAACCTCTTCAACACAATGAATAGACTTAGTTAAGACTTTTAATAAAGCAATAAACAATTTCAATCAACTAGTGATGTCTTATAACTAACTATCATTCAACAATAGCATTTTCTAGCTGGCATGTAGACAACAGGTTATGTTTTATCAGATTCATTTTAATGTTCATTTTTTAATAAAAAAAAGATTCCGTATTTAAATTTGTTTCTAGCATACTAAAGTTACAGATAGTTTAGCTTGATACGTGACAAGTGATAAAGTGATTGGATTTTAGCCGCACAGTTTAGACAAAATAAAACAGCTAAAAAAATAATCTTATTTTGCAGAGTTACCCCGAACTGAAAGCACAATATTAGGTGAAATGTTAAACCATAATATCAATATTCACATTTCACTCTCTTCTCCAATAAGTGACGTCATCTATAACGTTGTGACTAAATGACAACATGATATCCAATACATGCTGAAGTGTGGGGACCTAGCCTGTTAATATAACCAGCTGTTAGATTAGTCATATCTCCATAGCCATTTGCTCAATCGTCACTTAAGGTTTCGTCATATATGAGCTTACTGCCAGTAGGGCAAGGATGGTTTGAATTTATTTTTTTAAGTTTAACTTAGTTAGGCAAAAGTCTCCCACATATGGCGTGGGAGACTCAAGTCACTACTTTATATTACTTATTTTTCTGACGACATGTTCCAAAGAATACTTTGTCCTTCACCCATCATGGTTTGTGGCATTTGACCATTCCATTGTTGGGCGCGAACGTATTCAACGAGAACACGAGACTCGCTTAGGGCAACTGCTTTTTTCTTGATCGATTCAGCTTCCGCTACACCTTTCACTCTAATGGCCTGAGCTTCTGCAATTGCTTCGATTTCGATTGAATAGGCTTTACCGTCGGCAGTTGCTTTTGCCGCATCTCTTTTTGCGTTTGCAGTGTTTACTTCGCGTTGTGCTTCGAGTTGTTGGCGGTCAAGGCGATGTTTTTCTGCAGCAGCCAGGTTTTTCTCAGTTTGCTTGGTTTCGATTGACTGAATGTATTTGGCAGGTAAGCCAAGGTTTTCCAATTGTGCTGAATCGAGCTTGACTGGGTAAGCGCTCATCTCTTCTTGCAGTAGTTCTTCTATTTGGGTAATAACACGACTTCGGTTCTGGATGATTTCCTCAGCTTTGTATCTTGCTAATGCATCTTTAGCCGCAGATCGTAATTTGGGGTCAAGTATCCGAGACTCAAACTGGTCCAGTCCACCGTAACTCTTAAAGAGTTCGAAAGCTTGGTCGCGCCTGACTGTCCAGTTAATTGAAACTTCGGCTGTGACTGGCATTTGTTCATGAGTTGACGCATTGAGCTTTTCAACATTCTTACGCGTTCGAATTTCTAAAACTTCTATCTGATCTACAAAAGGAATTTTGACGTGTAAACCTGGACTAACTTGTTCGGTTGCTTCACCAAAGCGCTTGATGATGCCAACATGGCCTTCATCAACAGTGTACATGGCCTGATATAAAACAACGAATAATAAAAACAGGGAGATCACTACCACCACTGTACTTTTGCTTTTGCCAATTATTTGGGTTATATCAGGAAGATTCGGAGGTTGATTGCTCATATTATTGATTCTCTTATTCAGTGAAAAGAACTGGTTTGAAGTCAGTTGCTTGAAGATGGTGGGCAGGGATTAGAAAGCATTTAGTCTGTTTTGGCAAGCGTAGCCATAACCAATCATAAACCAGAGGCTAATCAGCCACTTCCAGAGAGTTATCTATTTCAAGTATTGTATCAATGAGTTTTTGTTGATAGTCGCCCGGATTTTGCCATAGGCCTCGCTGTTGAGCTTCGAGTAATCGTTCGGCCATTTCTTTCAGTGCATTGGGGTTTGATTTTTTAAGGAATTGGCGATTATCGCCATCCATTACCAACGCATCGGTAACTGACTCGTATTGATAGTCGTCGATCAAGTTGGTGGTAGCATCGTAGGCAAATAGATAGTCAACCGACGCGGCCATTTCGAAGGCACCTTTATAGCCATGCTCTCGCATGGCATTAATCCACTTTGGATTGGTTACCCTTGATCGAATGACGCGATTAAGCTCTTCTTTTAGGGTTCGAATTTTTGGGTTGGCTGGATTTGAGTGATCACCATGATAGACAATAGGCATATCGCCTTTCAATACGGATACGGCATTACTCATGCCGCCCTGAAACTGGTAGTAATCGTCTGAGTCGAGTAGGTCATGTTCACGGTTATCTTGATTTTGTACCACAACTTCAATTTGGCTTAAGCGAGATTCAAAGGCAGAGAATGCGGCCTCACCAAAGTTATTCTGGCTATAACTATAACCTCCCCAGTTGACGTAGGCTTTAGCCAAATCGGCTTGATTATCCCAAACGCCTTCGTCAATTAAACCCTGTAATCCAGCACCGTAACTACCCGGTTTAGAACCAAATACTCGAAATCTCGCCTGTGTTTTTGCCTGTTCTGAATCAACTCCTTGTGCTAAAAGAGTTTCATAACTGGTTTTTATATGTTGTCGCAATGTATTACTATCACCGGGCTCTTCATACTCTGCCAGCGCCTGCACCGCATTATCAAAAAGTTTGGCGACGTTTGGGAATGCATCGCGGAAGAAGCCTGAGATACGTAATGTGACGTCAACACGAGGGCGACCGAGTTGAAAACCTGGGATAATTTCAATATCAATCACTCGATTCGAACCCTCTGCCCAAATAGGTCTGACCCCCATCAAAGCAAATGCCTGAGCAATATCATCGCCACCAGTGCGCATGGTCGAAGTACCCCAAACGGATAAGCCGAGTTGCTTCGGGTATTCACCTTGTTCTTGTAAGTGCCGAGTTAATAGTTGATCAGCAGATAACTGACCGAGTTCCCATGCAGTTTGAGTGGGAATTGAGCGTGAATCAACTGAGTAAAAGTTCCTGCCGGTGGGTAATACGTCAAGTCGGCCACGCGTTGGCGCTCCGCTTGGGCCAGCAGGTACGAAACAACCGTTTAGTCCTCCTAGAAAATTATCGATCTCGTCATCACCCGATTGCATGACGGCTTTCAGTACGACTTGTTTTATATAGCCTAGCAAGTGTTCGGTTTGAGGTAATGACTGAGCGAGAGATTGCTCAGACAGCATTGAATCAATGCACTGCTCTGCTAATAATTCCAACCGTTCTCTGGTATCTGCTTGTGTTCTCCAATCATCATTACTAATGCTCTGTAGCAGTGTCGGCTTTTTAGTGTGAACAGGTTTGGCTGGGTCGAATTTTAACGGGTCGAAGGGATTACCATCATCGCTGAGCAAATTCAGATCACGACTTAAACAGTGTAATAACCCCGCGTCATTGTGACCATCACCGCGCGGCAAGCGGGTGAGGGCAACCAGCGTTTCGGTTAGATTGTGATCGTCTGGTAATTGACCAAAGCGATGTAGGCCGTGTCGAATTTGTGCTTCTTTCAATTCACATAGGTAGGTATCAACTTCATTGAGTAATTCGTCTTGATTTTTATCAGGATCAATCTCAACATTTAGGTTAAGTTCCTTCAACAAGTTGGAGCTACACACCAAGTCGAGGATCTTCTTCCTTAAGTGTTTTTCACGCCGAGGGTCTAATCCCAAGGCCTGATAATATTCATCAATGAGCTTTTCTAATTCGAGTAGATCGCCATAAGTTTCAGCACGCGCCATCGGTGGCATGAGGTGATCAATAATAACCGCTTGAGTTCGACGCTTAGCCTGTGCGCCTTCGCCAGGATCGTTGACAATGAACGGGTATAAGTGCGGCATAGGTCCAAATACAAGGTCGGGCCAGCACTGCTCAGACAATGCCAGACTCTTACCCGGCAACCACTCTAGATTGCCATGCTTACCAATATGGGCAAAAGCATCGGCCTGATATACATGACGTAACCAGAAATAGAATGCTAGGTAATTATGCGGTGGCACTAAATCTGGATCATGGTAATTGGCAACGACATCGACGTTAAAACCACGTGCAGGTTGAATACCGACAAAGGTTTCACCTAGTCGAATACCGGCGATCATTAATCGCCCCTGCCGATACTTTGGGTCTGATTCAACTGCGCCCCAGCGTTGCAGTATGGCATTGCGATTGTATTCGGGTAGCTTGTCGAACCAGTAGTGATAGTCTTCCAATGACATGCTTTGATTACAGCCTTTGATTGGCAGAGTATCAAGGTTGTTAGTGACGCCAGTTTGAAGCTGCTCTATGAGACTATCGCCATCTAGAGGTATATCACTAATAGGATAATCATTTTGTTGCAATGCATTTAAGATATTAACAGCTGATGCTGGTGTATCTAATCCGACTCCGTTTCCAATTCGACCATCTTTCGTTGGGTAATTAGCAAGTATGATGGCAATGCGCTTTTGAGTGTTTTTCTTATGTCGTAAATTAGCCCAGCGTCGAGCGAGCGCTGCGACAAACTCTGCGCGTTCAGCGTGAAGTTTGTAGCGCACAATATCAATTTCTGTCGCACTCGAGCGACGATAAAGTTCCTTAAAGCTAATGGCACGGCTGATGATTCGACCATCGTATTCAGGTAGGGCCACATTCATTGCGATGTCACGGGCCCTTAAGCCTTGGCTAGAAGTTTCCCAGTCAGATTCATTATTCGCGGCCATAATGGCTTGAATCACGGGGATGTTTTTTTCGAATAACTGAGTGGGTATTTGTGGCTCTGATGACAGCGCTGCGTTGCCTTCTATATGTTGCGAAAAGCTCGTGGTATTAATAACAACATCGCAATCACTCACATGGATTAAATGGTTCACAGTTGCCAGACAGTCCGGATCTTTCAGGGATAACGTTGCAACAGGTAAAAGATTAAAGTGTTTGGAGAGTATCTCAATAAATTGATCAAACGCCGCAGTGTTGCCCGATTGAACATGTGAGCGATAAAACAAAAGCAGTGCTGATGGCAGAGCTTTATCTTTTGCTTGGAGGCACTGCTCTAGTGTTAGTTGGGTGTTGCTTGAGCTATAGATTAAGCAGGGTGGCAAACTGCGGGGTGGTTCAAAACTATCGGTTGTTTGTTTTAGTTCTAGTAACTCTGTTGCAATGTAACGATATAGGTTGAGTGTGTTGCGTTGGCTTCCTTCGCGCAGATAACGCCAAATGTCGTGGCACTGTTGTTGGCTAGCATTGGATCGACTGAGTAACTCTGCATCGGCTTGATCGTCACCCGGTACCAGAATGAGTTGAATCGAATGTCGCTTTGCTAATGCCTCTAATTGCTCAATGCCATATTGCCAATAACTAACACCACCGAGCAGTGAAACAATTATTACTTTGCTATGTTGAAGAACTGAATGCTCGTATAAATCATAAGCTGCTGGCTTAGACAAATTAATCAGGTTTGCCAGACGCAGAGTCGGATAGCCGCTAGGAAGTTCGTCAGCGACTTCGGCGAGTAATCCTAGAGACGTATCCTGTGCCGACAGAATAACGATATCACCGGGAGATTGTTGAAGATCGATAATGCCTTCTTCATCAGTGAATCCCCCGGGTTTGGCTGCAAGAAGGTGCATATCAAATCTGCATCCCTAATCGGTATACAATTTTATAAATGAGTACCTAGAGCACTGTAGTAATTGCCTAATGCAATCCATCGAAGTTACTGGCTAATGTCTAAACTGTCGGCAACGGGTTCACCGTGTAATACCAATCTAGAATGGTCATTGGCGTTAAGTGTGACCTTGAGGGAGTGTGTGCCAGCAGGAAGCTCATTCATGAAAAACCATGGACTGTATACGCGCGCTATTTTTTTACCATTTACGTATAGGTGGGCATGGCCTTCACCAGCCGTTGGATGGCTATTGACGTTTTCAGGTGCAAACCGAAAATTAATGGTTTCTATATGAATATTCCATCCACTCATATCGTCTTGCATTGCATGTAACTTCACGCTCGGTTTATCGGCCATCGTGGACACTTCAATTTGGTTATGTTCATGCTTAAGGGAGTGCCCCTGTTCAGTTGCGGTTGCCGATTGATTTGCAAATAACAAAAACATAGAAAATAATGTCCAAGAAAAATATTTCATAAATTTTATCTCTAATGTTTTTAGGTTCAGTGAGCTCTAAAAAGCTAGAATTAAATAACAGTAGCTTCAAGCGCCGAACGCAATTCAGCTTCAACCAAATCTTTACCTATGAAAACAAGCTTGGTTTGACGCAGTTCATCATTGCCCCAGGCGCGATCGAAGTATCGCTCCAACCTTTCACCAACGCCTTGTAATACTTGACGCATGGGCTTACCGGGTAGGGCAAGAAATCCCTTCACCCGATAAATAGTGTTAACTGCAATCAAACCATCGACGATGGCAACTAGTTTTTCGGAATCTACTTCACCCAGTGTGATCGATACTGAGTTGAAATGATCATGGGCGTGGTGGTGATCTTCTTCGTGGTCGTGATGGTGGTCGTGGTGGGTGTGAACGGCTTCAATGCCATCTTCCGATGCAAACTGAAGCCCCATGATCAGGTCGCTTTGAATTTGACCATTAGCCACTTCGAGCATTTTAACCTGCGGTTTTACGCGTTCGCTCACCTGTTGTCTAATATTGATTAATTGTGCTTCATTAAGCATGTCTGACTTACTGATGATAACCATATCAGCCGAGCCCAGTTGGTCTTCAAGCAGTTCGCGTAATGATGGGTCGTGGTCTAGGCTTTCATCGGCGTTGCGCTGTGCTTCGACTTGTTGTGGGTCATGAGCGATGCGGCCATCGGCAATGGCTGGACCATCGATCACGGTAATAACAGAATCAACTGTGAAATGCTGTTTAATTTCTGGCCAGTTAAATGCCTGCACTAAAGGCTTTGGTAACGCTAAACCAGACGTCTCAATGAGAATATGGTCAATATCACCACGGCGGGCAAGTAGTTGTTTCATCACCGGAAGAAATTCTTCTTCTACGGTGCAACAAATACAGCCATTGGCGAGTTCGTAAATGCCATCTTCTGGGATGCCGTTTTGTGGCACACCGTTTCCAATTTTGTTTTCCGCTGCACTTCCGTCTTCACAATCAAGTGGGCAGCTGCGCAGCAGGTCTGCATCAATATCAAGCTCTCCAAATTCATTAACGATAACGGCTATACGTTTACCATTTGCCTGCTTGATAATGTTTGATAGTAGGGTTGTTTTGCCGCTACCGAGAAAACCTGTAACGATAGTGGCGGGTATCTTTCCTAAATTTTGGACGGTGTTCATTAGCGTTTTACCTGCCTTGGGGTTTGCGGTTTTACTTTGGGACGATAAAGATGGGCCTTATCTTCGCTATACAGAAATGAATCACTAAATGAAGCCGGATCTAATACTCGGCCAACTAGAATAAGGGCGGTACGAGTAATTTTTTTAGCGCGTACTTTAGGCACAATATCAGCCAGTGTGCCAATGACATGATCTTGATCTGGCCAGCCAACGCGGTAGCAAACAGCTACTGGGCAATCGGCACCATAGTGTGGCTCGAGTTCTTTGACAATTTTATGAATGTGGCTCACACCCAAATGAATCGCCATCGTCGCGCCGTGCCTAGCTAGTGCATCTAAGTTTTCTTTTTCAGGCATGGGTGTTTTAGAGCCATAGCGAGTCAGGATAACGGTTTGGGTAACCCCTGATAATGTGAACTCACGTTTAAGCATAGCTGCTGAGGCGCTGGCTGCAGTGACGCCAGGAACGATTTCATAGTCGATGTTCATATCATCGAGCCGACGCATTTGTTCGCCAATTGCACCATAAATCGATGGGTCACCTGAATGAATGCGAGCAACGTCTTGACTATTGCTATGTGCAATTTCGATTCTCGTCATAATTTCATCCAAATGTTTGGATGCCGTGTCCTCTATCATTGCATCGTCACCTGCAAATTCAAGAATTTCGACTGGCACGAGAGAACCTGCATAAAGAATAACCGGGCAACGCTGAATGAGGCGCATGCCTTTCAATGTAATTAGATCTGGGTCGCCGGGACCGGCCCCTATAAAGTAAACAGTCATAGTTTTTTATTCAAGTTAGTTTGGTTTTATTTCAATTTTTTAGAGTAACCACGAGGGGTATAAACCCAGTGCTTATAACCATTCACAATATGTTTCGATTCGCTATTGCCAACCGAAACACAGGTGAACATGTCGACATCTTTAGCGTCCAGTTGATCGAGACGAATGATGCTAATTTTATGGTCTTCTCGGGTTAAATTTCTGCCAAGCACAACAGGTGTCGAGCTGGGTCGATATTCGAGCAGGATATCGCGTGCGGTGTTCAGCTGCCAGTTGCGTTTGACAGATACTGGATTGTAAAAGCTGATAACAAAATCACCACTGCCAGCACTATGAACACGCTTAATAATAGTTTCCCAAGGTGTCAGTAAATCAGATAAAGATATGGTGCAAAAGTCATGGCCGAGCAAGGCGCCAACCGAACTCGAATTAGCTTGCATAGCGCTAATGCCAGGAATGACTTGAATGTCGATATCAAGCCATTCAGGGTTATTTTCTTTTCCCGCTAATTGGTTATCGAGCAGCTCAAACACCACCGTCGCCATGGCATAAATACCGATGTCTCCACTCGATACTAGGGCCGTGACCTTCCCTGAGGCAGCCAAATTGAGCGCTAAACGGGCACGCCCAATTTCTTCACCCAACGGCAGTTCATGGTGAGTTTTACCTTGGCACAGTTCACCGAGTAAATCGATGTAAAGTCCATAAGCCACAATGTCACTGGCCGCGTTAATGGCACTGGCTGACTTGGGTGTAATGAGATGGGCGTCGCCTGGACCGGCGCTGACCAGAAATAATTGGGTCATATTAATAGCAGGTTGTTTTGATAATTGGGGTTAAGAAATTGAATTGAAGGTTAAGACCAAACATTAAGATTAGAATTAATTCTAAACAACAAAACGTATATTAAATAAAGATACTACGTGTTTTTTGGCTCAAAGGGTATAGCTGCGAGCGACAGAAATCGTCGCACGAGCATTTTTTTGTTTGGTGATTACTAGCTCAGCAGGTTGGCCCGTTATTTCACTGGCCGCACACAGAGCGGCAGCCTCAGCGACGCCATAACAACCGACCTCTTTAAACACAATTTCAGACTTAACACTGAGCTGGTGTTCTACCTGTCGGAGAGACTTGGCTTGATAGGTTTGCAACTTAAGTCCGATTTGATTGGCTAATTCTAGCAAGCCAACCTCATCAGACTTTAAGTCAATACTTGCAAAAGCAGCCAGAGTAATGTTTGGGCCTAAGTCACTACAAACCTGCTGGTAGAGTTGACGTAACATATCAATGGGACATCCACGATCACAGCCCATGCCAAGAGTGTAAACGGGGCGACTGTAATCGGTGGCCGATGTAATAACACACTGTGCGCCAAGTGCCTGAGCAATAGAATAAGCCAATTCCCCCGCACCCCCTTCATGGCCAGAAAGCAACGGAATGACAAATTCACCTGCCTCGTCCATGACTATTATGGGAGGGTCTTGATACTTATCGACGATAACTGGCGCAAGTGCTCTTATAACAATGCCCGTCGAACAAATAAAAATGCACGCATGACCTTGAGTAAACGATTGCTGGGCAGTGCTAATAAAAGGCTTTGGTCGATGTTGATGGACTGCTTGAGGCATAAGTTGAAGTAGTTTACTCGCAACTAGAGCGCCCTCATTGGTGAGGCTGAAAATATGGATTGTTCTTGATGTTAAATTCATTGGGTAATACGTTAATAGCCAAGCTTGTTAATCTAAAACTAAAGCGGGTGAAAATAAAGAACAAATTGGCAAGACTAATAATTAAGTGTCTTTGATTTTATAATGAATTACCTTGCTATTCATTTGTAATACATCAATTAGGTTAATAGAGAGAATTATGAAAATAATATTTTAATTGTTAATCATAGGGCAAAGGGTAAGTTATAAATTGAGCTTTGCAGTTTGATATTAGAGGACAGGTTTTTTATACTCGTTTTTAACTAATTTTAATCCCTTCAAAACATAAAGGATTCATGTGAAATTCACTTCTGTTCAATTAACACTCGTAGTGGCACTTATTTCGGTACTATTAATTTCAGTTGTTATTTATAACTATCTGGCAAAGCGTTCTGAACTGCCAAAAATGACAGTGTTAGAGAAAAAAAATCGATTTAAATCACTAATCATACCCGATATAAACGAAGTTTATGATGAGCTTATGGAACAGTATCAAACAGTTGCGTCGTCTATAAATTTAGATGGTAACAGTGATGAAATAGAAAGGCTTAAAGTTAAATATAACCTGTCTAGTGATGAAGCGCTGCTGATGGCGCTTAAACCACACCCTAAAAGTATTGCCATAGCTCAAGCTGCCATTGAGAGTGCCTGGGCAACCTCTCGCTTTTTTAATGATGCTTATAATGTATTTGGCGTTTGGTCTTTTAATGAAGAAGAACCTAGAATATCGGCTCTAGAAAAGCGAGGCGATAAGACGATTTGGCTTAGAAAATATCCCTCCGTAAAAGCATCAATAAGAGATTATTACCATACGCTCGGTACCAGTGATGCTTTTCAAGAATTTAGGCAATTAAGATTACAAACGGATAACCCGTTTGCATTAGTCAAAAAACTCAACCGTTATTCTGAAAAAGGGGCAAAATATGGCAAAGCATTAACGTCAATTATTAAGTTTAACCACTTTGATGATTATGACTAACCTTGACCTAGATTAATAACCTCTCACGAATATAAACAATCAACTGTTCTGATAAAGCTGGTTATATAAATTCAATTTTTACCCTTCATGCGTACAGATTTATTTGTTAGGGCTATAATTTCGAGCCTTGCTAATAAGAAATAATGAAAAATAGGGCCCTGATACTGCGGCGTCGAGTGTGCTGATGTCATACACAATCTTCTCGTTTGGCTGACCTGCATATTCGATATAACAACAGTCCTTACTACGTCCCGATTGTTCAATTAATCGCAACAAGACTGGACGCCGTCTGCCTGGTTTCATAATGGAGATATTGTCGAATTGCTTTAAGGTTTGCAAAATGTCATCGTCATCTCGACGGCCTGAAATCACTGCGCTATTTTCTGCCAGTAAGCCAATGGGCCGACCGGTTAATGCGACAGATGCGTTAATTGCGGTGACACCCGGAATGGTTTCAACTTTGTGGTGATCATTTAAACGATCGTATAAATAGGCGAATGAGCCGAAAAAGAAGGGATCGCCAAGACATAGAAAAACAACGTTCTTACCGTCGTCCAAGTGCTTAGCAATCACCTTTGCTGCTTCATCATAGACCAAATTAATACGGTCTCGATTTTCGTTCATTGGCATTACAATGGGGTGTTCTTGTTGCGTTGGATTTGTGGCCTTGTCCAAACTCACCGAACTGATGGTGCGCGCCATCGCGTTGCCACTCTCACTGCTGAGATACGTTACTAGGTCAGCTTGTTGGATTAAACGATGCGCTTTTAATGTTAATAGTTCGGGATCGCCAGGGCCTACGCCAACGCCATAAAAGGTGCCCGTAATTTGAGTGCTTGAGTTAGTCATGTTATTTAATATCTGTTTTTTAAGGTTTTTGACATTTCGCTAATTGCACTGGACTTAGTGTTCGTGACGCTAAGCTGCTGGGCAAATTTTTGGTGATTTGAATATCAACTTGTTCGAAGTTTGGTTTGTCTGACATAAAGTTTATGAGTGCTTCTCGGCTGTCTTCCGTCACGGCGGATGCCACCAGTTTGCCACCGGATTTAAGTTGTTGCCAAGCGAAGTCGAGCATGGTGCCTAGGCCATTGCTACCACCAATGAAAATGCTATCGGGTTTGGGTAGTTCGGCACAGCAGGTGGGTGCCTTGCCTTCTATAATTTTTAGGTTTTGACTGGTGCCAAAGCGATCAGCGTTAATTTTAATATAGTCGATTCTTGTCAGCGAGGATTCGATAGCATAGATAGTACCGCTGTGATTCCAACGTGCCCATTCGACACTAACGCTGCCACAACCTGCGCCAATGTCCCAGGCGATTTCATTGGGGCTGGGTTGCATGAGTGACAAGATCGACAGGCGAACTTCGCGTTTGCTAATCATGCCGTACCCGGGGGCAGAGCCTGTGGAAAATAATTCGTCGGCTATGCCAGGAAAGGCGGGTTGGGTGGTTTGGCCGTTAAGTGCGACTATACAAACATTGAGTGATCGAAAGCTTAAATTTAATGTGGCTAAATTCTCTGCTTTGTATTGAGATACTGCCTGATTGTCATGCCCGTTAATCACGTTACCCATAGTTTCGCAGACCCAAATGTCCGATTGACCGAAGCCTTGTTGATTTAACTCGTGTGCAATAGCAATTGGGTTAGAGGTGTTGTCAGTCAGAATCGCGATTAATTGTTGGTTTACTAGGTAACGTCTCAGTGAGTTGATTGGTCGACCGTGTAGGCTAACAACTTTTGCTTCTTGCCAGGGCAAGCCAATGGCATGAAAGCAAGCCTGAACACTGGAAATATTAGGGTAGAAGCTTAAATGTTGATTACCCAACTGTCGGTTTAACCAGCTGCCAATGCCAAAAAATAGTGCGTCACCAGAGGCCAGAATACAGACTCGCTGGTCTTGTTCTGATAATTCAGCAAGCAATGGCCCTAGAGCAGAGAACGGTGATGGAAAGATGACTTTTTTAGCCGTACTCTGAATATGACTAATTTCATCAAAGTGATGTTCAGAGCCCACTATTACCTCAGATTGACTAATGGCTTCGATAGCCTGAGGTGTAAGTATGCTTAGTTGACCACAGCCAAGGCTGACAACCGCAATATTTTGGCCTTGCCATTCAATTTTTGTTTCAGTTTTTTGTTCTATATGAGTCGACATTGCAGCTAAAAGTGGAGTCCATTTTTAAGTCGAACGAGTGTGTTAAATGCGCCAGCGGCTAATGCACTGCCTCCGACACGGCCATTAAGCGTCATACATTCTACGCCCAAACTCTGGTGATGATTCCACAGGTAGTCCTTCGATTCTGGCGCACCGACAAAGCCAACTGGCATGCCAATAATGAGTGCGGGTTTAACCGCGCCTGCTTCGAGCATTTCCATTAAACGGAATAGGGCGGTGGGTGCATTGCCGATAATTACAATACTGTTTTCAAGATAAGGTGCCCATAGCTCGAGTGCCGACATGGTGCGGGTTTCGCCACTGGCGCTGGCAATTTTTGGAGTGTTTTCATGGTTCAAAAAACACAGGGGTTGTTGCGTTAGAAAGCGTTTGGTCAAGCCTTGCTTGACCATTTCAACGTCGCATAAAACAGCTTGGTTTTGGTTTAATGCGTCGATGCCAGCATTGATCGCGTTGTCACTAATGCGCACTTGTTGGGCGACTTCGGGATTGCCACTGGTGTGAACCAAGCGCATCACAACCTGTTGTTGAATATCGGTGAAGCCAGATAAATCGGTGGCTTCTCGAATCATCTCAAACGATCTTTCTTCGATTTTATGTGGATCTTTTATGTAGTCTTCCAAAGTTACTCTCTACTATTTCTGATATCGATTATCGATTGCTGATGGCGTTGACTAAATTGTCAATTAGGTTGAATGATTGATCGGCCAGTGCCAGCTTGGGCCGACGCTGAACGTATACTGGAATATTAAGTGTTAGTGCTGCGTCTAGTTTTTCGGCGACACGGCTGCAGCCACTGTCTTTACTGATTAGAGCATCTACCTTGTGTTGCTGCATGAGCGTGAGCTCATCTTGATAGTAAAATGGTCCTATAGCATAGATTTGAGTGATGCCTTCGACTTCGGCCTGTTGTTTGGCTGAACGCATGACCCATTGTTGATGCTGTGGGCGTTGATCTGAGTATTGCAAAATGCTGGCACCAATCGTAAAAAATGGTTTTTGATAGCGCTCAATCTGTGGCGCAAGGTCTGCCCATTGATCGTATTGATGCCAATTCGGATATTTGGACTGATCCCAACCCGGTCGCGAATATCGCCAGCATGGGATATCGACTATTTTTGCAGCAGTCACTGCATTGGCTGAAATGTCGACAGCGTAGGGATGGGTCGCGTCAATAAGTAGATCGACACCGTGAGATTGGCAATAGTTCGCCAAACCCTCGCTGCCATTGATATCACCGCTGCTAAAGCCGCCGATATGAATCTCACAGTTTAGCTCTGGCGTTCGCACTAAACCGACGATGCTATAAAAGACTGTATGCTTTTGCTCGATAAGCTGATTTGCGAGTTGTTTAGATTCGGCAATGCCACCTAGAATCAACATCTTCACAGGCTGCTACCGACGAGTACACCTGCTTTATTGACACAGTAAACGTCAATCTCGACGGTATTATGACTGGCTTCTAAAGCGTGGCAACGTGCCAGTTGACTGATTCGGTCGGCGAGTGGTATTTGATGTTGTTGGCAATGCATTAATGCTTCTAGACTGGTATTACATTGTTTTATGGTATCAATCAATTCAACGCTAGCGCCTAGCTGCTCGGCCAAATTTGCTAGGTAATTGAAGTCAATGGACGAGTCATGACTGTGTAATGAACTATGACCCGCTGCTAGTTTAGTCATCTTGCCGAAGCCTCCGCAGATCGATAATTTTCGCATAGGCACCTTACGTAAATGTTTGAATACGGCACCAACAAAATCACCCATCTCTACTAAGGCTGATTCAGGTAATCCTAATCGGGCTTGAATATAGGCTTCGCTAGTCGAGCCTGTGCTGGCGGCAATGTCGAATAGTCCGTTAGCATGTGCAACATCAATAGATTGATGGATTGATGCGATATAGGCGGCACAGGAATAAGGTCGAACGATGCCGGTTGTACCTAAGATCGATAATCCACCAACAATACCGAGGCGCCCATTCATGGTTCTGAGGGCGATTTTTTCGCCATCGACAACACCAATGGAGACTTCGAAGCCACCGGCATAACCATTGTCATCGGCCAGACTGATTAAGTGGTCTGTCATCATTTGACGTGGCATCGGGTTAATTGCAGGTTCACCAACGGCTATCGACAAGCCCGCTCGGGTGACGGTGCCAACGCCCGATGCAGCATGAAAACGAACCCCTGCTTGGGGCGATAATTCGACTTCGGCAAAAACAGTGGCTAAATGGGTTGCGTCAGGGTCGTCGCCAGCGTCTTTGATGGTACTGGCTGTGGCACGATTTTCACTTAGCTTTTCGCATTGCTCCAGCTTGAAATCGATCACCTGGCCTTTGGGTAGCGTGATGCTAGAATTGAACGTTATTTGATCGGTCAGTAGCAAATTGGCGGCTGCTAATGACGTCGCTGTCGCACAGGCTCCTGTGGTTAAGCCGCTACGCAGTTTTTGTTTTTTTTCTGATGTTTCTTCTTGCATGACTGAATTAGTGACTGATGGTTTGGTGCTTAAGCGGCTGCAAATAGCCAGAAGCTTCCAAAGGCGATTGATGTGAGAGCAATGCATATACGACTGATTTGAAATACACGCTGTCCCCAATTCGATAGCCAGCGCTGTAATTTACCAAGGAAGCAGCCGAACACGAGCATGGTGGTTAATACGCCGAGAGAGAATAAACCCACGTAAGCCAATCCAAGCCATGCGTTGTTGGTTTCCAATGCTGGAATTATAGCTAGCACAGGCGCGCTGCCTGCCAGTCCATGAACGATACCGACCAGTACGGGTTGATGATTTTTGTGTTGTTTGCCTGGCTGCGCCAGATGGGTATGCGTGATGTGGTCGTGGCTGTGGGTCTCGAGCGTTATTTTATGCTGCCATAAGGTCCATAAAATCCAGCAGCCCAAACCAATTAATAAGGCACCAATGAGCTTTTCAGTTAGCAAGGGCACAATTGTGGGCAGTTCAAATTTTGCAAAGATAAATAGCGTTGCTAGAGCTAATAAAACGGCTGCGTGACCGACAGCCCAGCGCACACAAAAACCAATCATACGGCCAATAGACCATACCTTTTGATGTTTCGGGTTTTGTCCGGACGCCATCGACGAAATAGCCATAATGTGATCGGCATCGAGTGCATGGAGTAGACCCAGGCCAAAGCCAAGTGTTAGGACGCTAAAAACGAGATTAATATCTATCAAAATTCAATGCTAGGTTGAGGTTAATTGGAATGCCCTTATTCGGTCTAAATATTCTACCGAGAGTAACGCCTTTTCACTATCTTATTTGCGCCATTGACAAATGCAACGACAAAATTTTAGAACATAATAGATTAGTTTATACATCTAGTTCAATTATATAGCTTATCTACCTGACTTATCTACCTAACTCATCAAGGAAGGCTTGCAGTACAGGTGGTCGAAATCCGCCAGATTTGACGATTAATTCAATGCTTGAGGTATAGTGTAACGTGTCGGGCATCAATGTTTGAAGTTGATTTTTTAGCACCCATTGTTCGGCATAATGTGAGGGTAAAAATCCGATGTATTGTCCCGTCAGAATAAGCATTGCTTGAGCCTCAACATTATCAATTAAAGCGGCTGACGAGTTGACTCCAAGAACTTTTAGGTCCGCTGCGTGCAGGTAGCTTCTGGCGACTATTTGTGCGCTACGGATTGCCTTTATATCAAAGCTCGTTTTTTTAAAAAAAGGATGAGTGTTAGAACAATATAAATATTGCTTTTCCTCGAAAAGAGGTGAGTAATCAAGACCAGATATATGCAATGGATAAGGTCCGATGGCGGCATGAAGCCGTCCATGTAAAACGCTTTGTTCCATTTCTAATGGCGGCTTAACTTCAATTTGAATTTGGACTTGGCTGGCGCGTTGATTGAACTGATGGATAGCTAGGGGCAATGGTGAAGCAGAGTTGGTAATCGTATTATCAATAATGCCGATATTCAGTTTGCCACGCAGCTGTTTGTCGACATCGCTTATTTCATGTAGAAAGTCCTCTATCGAAGTAAACAGACGCAGTGCCGCTTGGTGCACTTGCTGGCCTGGTTCAGTGAGTCTGAATCCGCCGCGACCACGTTTGCATAGCCTGACACCAATCCTTGTTTCCAGTCGGTTCATGTGTTCGCTGATGGTGGGCTGACCAATATTAAGGATAGACTGGGCTGCAGCAAAACCACCACAGCGCACCACGGTGAGGAAAACTTGAAGCAATCTTAAATTGATGTCGCTTAATTGTTGGATCATCCTAGCCTCATTATATGGGTACTCAATGGCGTTCAGGGGCGCGATTTGGACCGCGGGGTGTTCGAGAGGCGTCAACTTTATTCTCATTCGGGCATGGTGGTGCTTATGACTTTGAAGACGATAAACTTTACCTGTCGCAAGATCAGTGTCGAATTATTGATGTGGGTGATGTTGATATTGTTCATACCAATATGGAACAAAGTCATCGAAATACCTATGCGGCTGTGAGTAAGATTCTTGAAAGCGGAGCGATGCCAATTTCTATTGGTGGTGACCACTCAGTGCATGCGCCAATAATTGAAGCTTTTGCCGATAAAGGGCCTATTCACATTTTACATTTTGATGCCCATCTTGATTTTGTTGATGAGCGCCATGGTGTGCTTTATGGACATCGCAACCCACTTCGACGTGCTTCAGAAATGAATGATATTATAGGTATGACACAGATGGGGATTCGCAACGTATCGTCGTCTAACCGCTCTGATTATGATGCAGCTCGCGCAGCGGGGTCGAATATTTTGTCAGTACGGGATGTGCGACGGCTTGGTACGCAAGGTGTGGTGGATCAAATTCCTCACGCTGAGTCTTACTACATTACTATTGATATTGATGGTTTTGACCCTTCTATTGCGCCAGGCACTGGAACACCTAGCCATGGTGGATTTCAATATTATGAAGTACTAGAAATTATTCAAGCGATCGCGATTCGTAACAGTGGCAATATAGTGGGTATGGATTTGGTCGAAATCGCACCAGCCTACGATCCTACTGGAATTACATCAATACTAGGGGCACAATTATTGATGAACTCAATTGGATTTATATTCCATGCAATAGCAAATCCTTATTTGATTAAATGACGATGATTTAAACTAATAGAAGTGGATTGGCAGGGACTGATGGTGAGCTAGTTTTTAATGTTTATATTGTCATTCGCCATTATTTAAACTCTTTTTGATTAGAATTTTTTTAATTCATTATCTGTTCTTACAGGTTAGGGGTAGACTGAATAATCGAGAATGTCGATTAATTCATTTAGGGGCATTATCTGAGCTAACATTAATTTATGCTGCATTGATTCACCCACCGCTAATAAAATAGAGAGTGTTTTGTCGATTTCATTGCTTAAAACGTTAATTGCGATTGCCGAAGAAGGCAGTTTTACTGCTGCGGCAGATCGAATTCATGTCTCCGATGCTGCTGTTGGGCAGCAGATGAAACGACTTGAAGAGCATTTTCACGTTACTTTATTTGATCGTAGTAACCGATCTCCATCACTGAATCAGCTTGGCAAGGCACTTGTTCCTAAGGCTCGTGGTTTGATTCATGCCTATGACACTCTGCTAGATGACTTGACTGGTGATGCGGTTTTATTTGGTGAGCTGACTCTGGGGTCAGTACCGTCGGCAATTCGAGGGCTGGTGCCCTTGTCTATCAAGCAGTTGATGCAAAATTACCCTAGCCTACATATTAGTGTTGTTCCTGGTCTTTCGAGTGACTTGCTCCATTTGTTAGAGAGTGGGGCGCTGGATGCGGCAATACTCAGCCAGCCTGCGCGCATTGGTGCAAACTTGAACTGGCAGCCATTTGTTGAGGAGCCGTTGGTCCTAATCACCTCAACAGAAATCACAGAAAATGATCCTCTGGTCATCCTGCGAGAACAACCTTATATCCATCATACGCGACGTGGTGCTGTGGGTTTGTTGGTTGAATCATGTCTGGCGGCTAATAATATCTCGGTTCGATTTTCTATGGAAATGGAATCTATCGAGTCATTAACAAGCATGGTTTCTCATAATCTAGGCGTTTCAATTGTGCCGGATATTTGTGTGCCGGATCCTATCTTTTCTAAATTGAGAAAAATCGCCTTACCTAGTGGCTCAGGCACAAGGACTCTTGGTTTACTATCACGTTCAGATTGCTCAAAGCTACGCCTAGTGAATCGATTACTGGAGCAAGTAAAACAGGTGGTTTTGACGAATAAGCCTATAGTTGTATAAAGATACTCTTTACATCAAGTAAAGCTTTTATTAATTGAATAAATATATTCTTTATATCATCCTAAACGTATTACGTTTTGGTGAGTGTTAATTGACACATATTATTTGTTAGTGATGCAAATTAGATGTCTCACACCCTTTAAGCTGTTTGTGTTCTGATAGTTTTTAACCTTAAGCCCTCTTCTACGATTAGTGAAGGGTTATAAGTTTATCGAGTCGTTTGTTTTATTTAAATACATATAAGAATAATTTTTATTAGTAAATTACAACAACAGAGGAAGAGTAATGAAAAGAAGAATCGCAATTAAAACCTTCAGTGCTGCTGCAATATTGACAATGGCAGGTGCTTTTTCAGCCCAGGCCGCAGTCAATGGTCCAGTTAATTATATTATTCCATTTGGTCCTGGAGGCGAGTCTGATATTTCTGCTCGTTTTCAACAGCCATTCTTTAAAAGTATGTTTGGACAGGATTTAGTTGTCTCCTACCAGCCCGGTGGCGGTGGTGCCGTTGGTTGGGCATCATTGAATGGCAAAAAAGGTGATGGTCAAACCATCATGGGGGTCAATCTTCCTCATATTATTATTAAACCGGCCCAAAAAAATGTCGGATTCAAAACTGAAGATTTGAATACTTTTTATATGTTCCACTTTACGCCAGACGCATTAGTCGTAAAGGCAGATAGCCCCTACCAAAGTTTGCAGGATTTTATCGATGCAGCGAAAGCCAAGCCTGGGCAAATGACCCTATCAGGATCGGGCAAGGCTTCAGCCAATCATTTAGCGCAAATAAAGTTTGATAAAATGGCCAATATTAAGACCACCTACGTGCCTTTTAAGGGTACCGGGGCGGCAGTCGCTGCTATGTTGGGTAGTCAGGTGAAAGCTGAATGGGGTTACTCTACAGTGGGTGCCAAGCAGGGCGAGGCCGTTCGCATGTTAGCGGTTGCGATGGAAGAGCGTCATCCATTGTTTCCAAATGTACCGACCTTTAAAGAGCTTGGTTACGATATGGTCGGTGGCGCGTATCGAGGTATTGCACTACCTAAGTCAGCGAGTGCCGCTACCACGAAAATGTGGTCTGATATGATTGGTAAAATAAACCGTGACCCTGCGTTTGTGAAAAAGATGCTAGAGGGTGGATTTGCGATGTTAGATGTCGATGCTGCTGGAATGGCTGGCTTTATGAAGTCTCGTGCGGCTGAGTATCTAAAAGATGCTCGTGAAGCAGGTTTAATTGAGTAGCTTCGGTTTGCGTTAGGACGGGGTGAACCGTGGGTATTGATAATTTTCTGGCTGCATTAACACTCACCAATATCGTTCTGGCGTTATTTGGTGTGGTAGCCGGTACGATAATAGGGTCTATCCCGGGCTTAACCGCTACTATGGCCGTGGCAGTGCTGGTTCCCATTACTTTTAGTATGGAGCCTGCCTCGGCACTTATTTTACTCGGTGCTATTTATACAGGTGCCATTTATGGCGGTGCTTACGCCGCTATTTTATTAAATACACCCGGTACACCTTCAGCAATCGCAACAACGTTTGACGGTTATCCAATGGCTAAACGTGGTGATGGTGATCTAGCCGTTGCTTTGGCTTGCTTTGCTTCTGTATTCGGAGGCTTAGTGGGTGCAATGGCGCTCTTATTTTTAGCACCACCCCTATCAGAAGTTGCCCTCGCATTTGGACCAGGTGAATATTTTTGGTTGTCTATTTTTGGCTTGTCACTCATTGCCGCACTTTCAAATGGTAATTTAATGAAGGGGTTAGCCGGTGGTGCATTCGGGCTTATCCTTTCTACTGTTGGTGTCGCCGAAATTTCGGCAGACATACGACTAACATTTGGCAGTCAGACACTCATCAGTGGGTTCGGTGTTGTGGGCGCGCTGATTGGTCTTTACTGCATTCCTGTATTAATCGATCTCGTTGCAGTGCCTGATAGGCATCTGAAAATAGAAGATGACGTTAAGTCTGTCCGTATCGGTGAGGCTGCTGCTATTGCAATGAAGTCTAAAGTTAACTTAATTCGCTCATCAATTATTGGCACGCTGGTAGGTATTTTGCCTGGTGCAGGCGGTTCAGTTGCAGGGTTGGTCGCTTACTCAGAAGCCAAACGGAATGCGTCACCCGACCAAAAATTTGGTGAAGGAGAACCTGACGGTATTATCGCAACTGAATCAGCTAACAATGCAACGGTAGGAGGTGGGTTTATTCCCACATTAGTGCTGGGCATTCCTGGCACTCCGCCCGATGCTGTTATTCTGGGCGCCTTGCTGGTTCAGGGCGTCAGAACGGGACCAACGCTATTCCAATCAGGCAGTGACTCTATTGCCTATACTTTTATTTATGGCCTATTAATCGCTACAATTCTGATGTTGCCAGTGGGTTTACTCATTGGTCGATATGCGTATAAATCAATTGTGACAATTCCAAAAGCAGTATTGGTGCCGACCGTAGGATTCATGACGATAATCGGCACATTTGCGATTCATAACAGCATTTCAGATGTTGGGATTATGATTGGTTTAGGTATTTTTGGTTGGATTGTCGGTCGATTTGGTTTTTCCGCTTCACCAATAGTTTTGGGCTTAATTCTGGGGCCTATCGCTGAGCAGGGTTTTGTTCAAAGCTGGATTATTGGTTCTGCGACAAACGACTTGATCGGTATGTTTTTTGGAAGACCCATTTCACAGGCTATTGTTGCATTCACTTTATTGTCACTTTTTTATCCCTTGTTTGTCGGAAGGCGACAGCGAGCGATGAAATGAGCCAAGACAATAGCCACGACACTGGCATAAAAAGTGTTGAAGGCAGCAATGTTGGATCTCTCATTGTTTCAGTATTTTTTATTCTGGCTGGTTTTTTAACCCTATATGACACGCAGTCCTATACCGATGCGGACTCTAGTGTGTTTCCTCAAGCTGCTGCCATATTGTTAATACTCTGCGCATCGGTTTCTACCATTCAGAACCTTATTCGGCCAATGGCAGACGAAGGCTTTGGGCGGGGTAGTTGGTGGCGTCGATTGTTGCTCGTTACTACTATGTTGCTGACTTGCTTCGCAATGCCTTATATTGGATTCCTTCTGGCGGCTGTTATCTCTTTTGTTGGTGGCATGATCGCTGCAATGCATGATCGATGGTCACTAAAGGCACTCATTGTTTATTTGGGTTCTGGGGCATTGATTATGGTTGTATTTTATATGCTATTTCGTTACGCCCTTTACGTCCCGCTACCTTAGGTTTTAATTTTGTGAAATCAATTCATTCTAGTCAAGATGCAAGAGACTTAGCTCGACAACGACTACCGTGGATGGTTTTTGATTATTTCGATGGCTCAGCAGGTAATGGGTTTGGTGAAAAGCGAAATAGGGACGTGATGCGCGCTATTGAACTGTCTCCTCGAGCATTAAATAATGTAGAAAATCGAGATTTATCAGTTAGCCTATTTGATAAAACGGTGGGACTGCCTTTTGGCGTTAGCCCCATGGGCATGTGCAATTTGTCGACGCCTGGTGCTGATTTGATGCTGGCAAAGCTGGCTGCGAAAAATAAAATTCCGGTGGGAGTCTCGACTGCTGCATCGACTTCTTTAGAAAAAATGATCGAAATTGCGGAAGGGAATGCATGGTTTCAACTTTATTTCAGTGGCAATCTTGAGCAATCTGATTTATTAATCAAACGCGCTGAAGATGCTGGTTACGATACGTTAATTCTAACGGTTGACGTTCCAGAAGTCGGCCGTCGTCCGCGTGAGCTTAGACGTGGCTTCACCATGCCATTTAAGATTGGAACTCAACAATTTATTGATTTTGCTATGCATCCCAGATGGTCATTAACAACCTTAATAAAGGGCCGACCAGAATTGGCGAATTTTGGTGGTGAATTTGGTGCATTCGAACGCACTGCGAGTCGCGCAGGTGCTGACTGGTCATTATTAGACCGCATTCGTAATCAGTGGAAGGGAAAGCTGGTTGTGAAGGGCGTGTTAAACGTTAATGACGCATTAAAAATGAAAAGCGCTGGCGTCGATGCTATTCAAGTGTCCAGTCATGGCGGTCGCCAACTGGATAGTGGACCACCTGCCATAACCGCGCTGAAAGCCATACGAGAAGGGGTTGGTCCAGACTATCCTTTGTTTTACGATTCAGGAATTAGAAGTGGTGAAGACATTATTAAAGCCTATGCGATGGGCGCAAATTATGTGTTTCTTGGAAGACCATTGCTATTTGCAATCGCCGCTAGAGGCGAAAGTGGGTTGAACCAGATGAGCGATATTTTTGCTAATGAAACCAGTATTGCTCTGGCGCAGCTAGGTATCTGTAACATGCTGGCAATTGGTCCTGATAGCATCGGAAGCACTGAAACTTTGCCTGTTTAGTTTTAAATGATGACACAATTGACGACTTGCCAAGCAACACTCATCGCAGCACCTTCGTCGGGACAAGGCAAGACTGTGTTTTGTGCGGCGTTTGCCAGACAGCTTAGGAATAAGGGGCAGCGTGTTCAAGTATTTAAATTGGGTCCAGATTATCTCGACCCAACGATCCATGAAGTAGCCAGTGGCAAGGTCGTCTATAACCTTGATTTATGGGTAATGGGCGAACAACATTGCCTTGAAATACTGAGAAATGCTTCGGCTCATAATGATGTTATTTTAGTAGAGAGCCTGATGGGGTTACATGATAATCAACCCAGCAATGCCAAGCTTTGCCAACTATTCGGTCTACCCATTACTTTAATTCTTGACGTGGCTAAGTTCGCTCAAACGGCAGCTGCCATCGTATCGGGAATGCGCCTATATGATGTGGGTGCTAATATTACTGCAGTTATTGGTAATAAAGTGGGGAGTGACAATCACGACTTAATAATGCGACATGCCTTTAGTAATGGGAATGGTGATTGTTATGCGGGGAGTATTCGACGTGATAGTCGGTTTGAAATTGCTCAGCGCCATTTAGGACTGGTACAAGCGGATGATATTGAAAATCTAGATAAGCAGCTTGATCAGGCCGCTGATGCACTTGATGAGTTTGAAATTTCTGTGCCGCTGACTAATATAACGTTTTTATCCTCAAGCTCATCTTTAAAAAAATTAGAAAATCTTCGTTTGCTCGAAGGCAAAACAATTGCGATTGCCAGAGATGCTGCGTTTAGCTTTATTTACCCGATGAACCAACAGGTGCTGGAAGAAGCAGGTGCTAAACTAAGTTACTTTTCACCACTCAAGAATGAAGTTGTACCTAAGTGTGATGCGCTCTGGATACCCGGTGGTTATCCAGAGTTGCACCTCAATATATTATCAAATGCAGATCAAACTCGAACCAGCATTCTTGACCATCATCGTCAAAATAAACCGATCCTCGCTGAATGTGGGGGCATGATGTATTTGTGCAATAGTATTCTAAACACCGTTGGTGAGTATGGAAAAACCTGTGGCATTTTGAATGCTAGTTGTGAAATGGAAACTCGCTTTCAAAGCGTTGGCCTACAGGCTGTGAATTATGGGCAGGGTGAGATCAGAGGACATTCATTTCACCATTCAAAAATTTCACCCGATCTTGGTTCTAGTGTGACCCCTGAAAGATATGCCATCCGTCAGGATGGTCGTCAGGGAGAGGCAGTGTATAAAAATGGTAATAGCAGACTCAGCTATATGCATCACTATTTTGCATCAAATAGTGAAGCGAGTTCTTTACTGTTTTTGAGTGCTGATTATTAACTTCTAAACGCCATACTACTCGCCTAAAAATGCTGAGGTTGTGGACGAAAGGCGTCACTTACTAGGCGCAACTATTGATCCACATCGGTTATTATTCCATTTAATTTCCTTCGGCCGCTCAAAATTGGAGCTGTATCATTACGAGTTGTAAGATGTTAGGTTAGTAAAGGGATTCCTGATGCTTCAAATAAAGCATGTAACTTTAACCATAGAGGTTTGTATCTTACATTTAATAAATAAGGAGATTTTATGAGTAGCCAGCCAGAAGAAGATTATGAAATCGGACAGGACAACATCACCATGTTCGGGTTCGACATGCACAACCCCGTTTTTATAATATCGGGTTTATCCATCATTGCTTTTATTCTCATCACGTTAATGTTTCAACACGGGGCCGCTGAATTTTTTGCTTGGTTACGCTCCGCAATCACAAGTAATTTCTCTTGGCTCTTCCTTTCTGCTGGTAATTTCTTTGTCCTTTTTGCTTTTGTTATCTGCGTTTCCCCGTTAGGCAGGGTTCGGCTAGGTGGTCAGACAGCAAAACCTGACTATAGTTATGTTGGTTGGTTTTCGATGCTGTTTGCTGCTGGTATGGGTATCGGACTTATGTTTTTCGGTGTTTCAGAACCAATGTCACATTTCGGTTCATCGATGGGTGGCATAGCAATAGGTGACAATGGTATTCGTACTGATTGGGCACCACTGGGTGCTGCTGCTGGAGACATCGTAGCAGCGAAAGATTTGGCAATGGCTGCGACTATCTACCATTGGGGATTACACCCTTGGTCAATGTATGCTGTTGTTGGTTTAGCGTTAGCTTTTTTCTCCTTTAACCATAATTTGCCTCTGACTTTACGTTCTGCTTTTTACCCCTTATTAAAAGAAAGGGTATGGGGTTGGCCAGGTCACCTAATCGACATAATCGCTGTATTTGCTACCTTATTTGGTTTAGCGACGTCTCTTGGGTTTGGTACACAACAAGCACTGGCAGGTTTCAGTTATTTATATGGCTGGGGTACTGGTAATGTGGCAATGGTTATTTTAATTTCTTTCATTACTGCCCTCGCAATTATATCTGTCGTACGCGGTCTGGATGGCGGAGTGAAAGTCCTGTCTGAAATTAATATGGGTCTTGCACTATTGTTATTGCTAGTAATTCTTTTTCTAGGGCCTACTGCTGAGATTCTCTCCACCTTAATGTCTGGAGCAGGTGCATACGTGACAGAGTTTATTCCGCTATCAATGCCGTTTGGACGGGAAGACGTTAACTTTTCGCAAGGATGGACTTCATTCTACTGGGCTTGGTGGATTTCATGGTCTCCATTTGTCGGTATGTTTATTGCCAGAGTCTCTCGTGGTCGAACGGTAAGAGAATTTTTGGTTTGCGTTATCTTGGTGCCAACCGTACTTTGTATCGTATGGATGGCAACTTTTGGTGGGACTGCTATAACTCAGGTTCTTGCCGATGCCGCAGCGCCAGTTGCTTCTGCCGCCCAAGAAATTAAATTGTTCCACATGTTGGCTCACTTTCCATTGTCAGGCGTGTTGTCTTTCATCGGTATCATTCTGGTCTTGGTCTTCTTCGTAACCTCGTCTGACTCTGGGTCACTGGTTATTGATACGATTACTGCCGGTGGTAAAACAGATGCACCCACTTCACAGCGCGTATTCTGGTGTGTATTTGAAGGGCTTGTTGCCGCCGTGCTGTTGTTAGTCGGTGGTGCTGAAGCACTGAGCGCATTGCAGGCTATGGCAGTATCAACTGGATTGCCATTTACAATAGTGTTACTTGTTATGTGCGTTAGCCTTTGGCTTGGTCTCAGCAAAGCCAGTAAGGAAATTTCTAAGTAAATTTCCTTTATTGTTGTCTATCAAAACCCCGCTCCTAGTAGCGGGGTTTTTTATTAAATTAACCAATCGCCTCGTGATTGAAATGAAGTGAATTTATCTTGGTTCTGGGTCAGGTTATGCGAATTAGATATGAAGTAGTTGGTTGAGATGGGCCGAACTCGTTCATCATAAAAAACGGTCCTCTTCGCTGTATCTTTAATTTCTGAATTTTCACCACCTAACGGTTTTGTAGATAACAACCGCGCTGTATGGCTTTAAGTAATAACAGACCAACCATATCCATTGCTACCTCCAATGAAAATGTTTTGAGCTCAACACGATGTGAAAGTGAGCATTGAATCTTTAGGCGGCTATTCCAATTAATTGTTATTCGTCAAATCTTTTAACCACTCTATCAACAAACGCAGAGGCTGCTGGTGACAGAGTTCGATCCGTGGGTGTTATAATACCAATAGTTCGATCCAGATCCTTGTATTTCAGAGCTAAGAATACAACGTCTTCTCTATCAGTAGGTACTGCAAGTCTGGGTAATGTTGTAATCCCAACACCTTCTGCAATCATTGCTAGTAACGATGTTGTGTTTTGAACGTTGATTTCAGCCGATGCAACAATAGACTGAAAAATTTCTGCCTGAATGTGTTTACAAGTACCATTAGCAATGAAAGTTTCGTGTCTGATATCAGACCAACTTAAGGGTCGATCAAGTGATGCCAGTGGATGTAAACGATTGCATACGACACCAATTGGGTCAGTTAACAAGTTTTGACATTTGACAGCCATAAATTCTTCTCTAGGACTGACGATGCCGATATCGATGTCACCTTGCTCAATTAAGCTGTAAATATGCGTTGAGCTGTCATCCCTAATGGATATAGTTATATTAGGGTGAGAGGCGATGAATTCAGTCAGTAAGCCGGGTAAGTAGCAAGTGGCAAAGGAGGGCACTACAGCAATATCTATCCGACCAAAGCCGTTACGAGCATAGGCATGCATACAGGCAATTGAAACGTCATACCGTTTTATTTGTTCACTGGCAACTTCAAATACATAAGCACCAAAAGGTGTGAGTCGAGATTTACTATCTGATTCAAATAATGGATGACCAAATTCATTCTCTAAATTGGTCGTTGTCATTGATATAGCCGAGGGTGATCGAAAAAGGCGTTTCGCTGCGGCACTAATACTTCCGAGTTCGGCTACCGCAACAAAACAACGCAAGTGTTCTTGTTTTATCATTTTAACAATACCTTACAGACATTAAGTTTTCCTGAAAACTATAACAGGTTTTTCTAATTTTCTGAATATATCGCTAGTTTGGTTATCATTTTTAATGCAGCAATAAAGGTTAAAATTTTATAAATCACTTTATTTGATATCTAAAATTCACGATATAGTCAAAAAATGGGAGGATTTGATCTAGGTAAGAACCCTATGGGTTAATTGTCCTATAACCCGGTAAATTTTTGGAAATTCTGGACTTACATTAATGAGACGTTTGTTTCTGCTCTATGGTCAGGCTAAATCATTTGACTTTTTTTTAGCATCGTCTTAACTTTGGCTATTGCTTCAATATTATTGGCTGGGGGTTTAAATGCGATCTAGGCGGTCATCTTTTTCGGTAAAATACTATTATCATTTTGGTGATGCTGAAAATAATAACTATTATCAAAGCATTGAATAAGTAAAGTTTGATTAAAGGAAGATCCAAACTAAACTATAATTTCTGCAATAACAAAGACCCAATTAGTTGATACTGACATCACAAATTAAAATCTTAGGTGTATTGTCATTTTCACAAATTAACAAAAGGTAGCTTAAGCTTTGCTGGATCTGCCTAGAAGCATACCATGACTGAAAATGAAGTAGATCAGGTAAGTAATTCTCGCCAGTATTTTGGTATCGGAATGGTATTACTTGGCGCAATTGTAATCGGCTTGATGCCAAGTGCTACTAAAATTGCCTACCAGGAAGGAGCTAACCCACTGGCGGTTATTACTTTGCGCTGCATTATCGGTATGCTCGGAATTGGGGTGTACATGTTGTTATCTAACCGATCTTTTAAGATAGCAAAAACAGCGCTACGTTATTCGACATTGTCAGGTGTGGCCCAGGTTTTCAATTCGATCGGTCTTCTGGGCGCGTTAGCGTATCTCGATGTCAGTATAACGGTCCTTATTTTTTCATGTTTTCCATTCCTGATCGTAATAGTTGAGCACTATACTGGTAGGTCTAAGATGACATTGTTTGTTATGGGCTGTATTACTTTGGCGCTTGCTGGGTTGGCAATGGCCCTGAGCTTGTCGTTTGAAAATTTGAATCCAGTTGGATTATTACTGGCCGTGGTCGCATTAATATCGGTTACATTTATGATATTAATTGTGTCAAAGTCTACTAGACAGATTGGCACTATTCCGGCCAACTTTTACATGACGGTATGGGCTTCGTTATATTTTTTAATCTTTGCCACTTTAGCACCATTAACAGGATTGGTTGATGCAGCCAGTTTTCCTGAAACTTCTAGAGGATGGATAGCGATATTGGTTACAGGCATTACCTTTTCACTAGCCTATGTTTTATTTTTTGCTGGTGCTAGCATTATCGGCATGACCCGAGCTTCAATATTAAGTATCTCCGAACCTATCATGGTTATTCTTTTTGCAGTGGTGATCTTAGACGAAAGCCTTTTAGCTGTTCAATGGGTTGGGGTGCTATTGATTATTGTTAGTTTATTTGTAATGGAAATGCCACGTAAAAAGTTTGAGCAATCGTCGAGTTAATTATTTTGGTTTGATGTCGAGTTGTATTAATTCTGGCACATAGTGTCTAAACGGCTTGCCCTACATAAAATCAAAAATGAGATGCCTACATATATAGTAGAAGGTCTTAAAAAATATGATGATTAATCTCAGACTCACTGAATTTAGTTACAAAGACTGTTAATTTAATTGCTGATCAATTAAAACAGTCAGACAACGTGGCTTCTTAGCTTTAAATAAGCCATCTACTGTTCAGTATCGCCAGCATTAGAATATGCTTAAGTGAATTAAGTGGAAGGTTGGACACAGACTTTCTATTGGTAGCTACGCACTAACCGGCACCCTAAAGGTTATTTAAACGGCACTAACTCGCCTTTGGCAGAATAGTTGATTTAATCAACGATTGGCTTGGCATATAAGAAAGTTAAGTGGGTATAGCAACTGTATTTATTGAACTAAAGGATGCGACTATAAAATGGATTTTTTTGAGTTGTCTTAAGCGTAGTTTTCACTGTTTTCAGATATCGAATTTTTTAATGCAGCTCTACCATATCTGTTGCCTAGTCATAGTCATACTGTTAGTGGTTTACGTAACTTACTTATGGCAAAGTGGATTATTACTAATATAGCGCCAAGCACGATCCCAATTGATGCTCCAAGCAGTGGTAGCACTAACAAGTTAACAGTACCCCCTATTTCAGGAATGCTTTGAGCTAAAGACTCCAAACTATGGGCTATCGGAGCCAGTGAGGGTATGCCGTGCAAGATAATACCTCCACCTACTAGAAACATAGCAAGAGTGCCAATATAGGTTAATGATTTCATTAGTTTAGGTGCGAAGGAAAGTAACGCATTACCCATATTTTTCTGCATCGTCAGACAAATACCTTGCCCTTGTTTTTTTAGCAGGTACAAGCCGACATCATCTATTTTAACAATTAGTCCAACTAGGCCATAAACAACAAAAGTTATCATCACTGCCACTAATGACACGACCAATATTTGGGTGGTAAGGCTTTCTTGTTGCACCGACCCTAAAGCGATCACTATTATTTCGGCAGATAAAATGAAGTCGGTCTTAATTGCCCCTTCAATTTTTTTATTTTCCACCGTTTTTAAATCAACATCAACGTTGGATTGATCTTCAAATCTTGCTTCAATAATTTTTTCAGCGTTTTGTTTATCTTTAGAATTAGTGAGCGCATGCCAAACTTTTTCTGCACCTTCGTAACACAAATAAGCGCCCCCTAACATTAAAAATGGCGTAATTAACCAAGGGGCTACTGCACTAATCAGTAGTGCGGCGGGTACTAAAATAAATTTATTTTTAAGAGACCCTATAGCAACAGCTTTAACAACGGGTATTTCACGTTCAGCTCTTACCCCTGCAACTTGTTCTGCATTTAATGCGAGGTCATCACCTAGTACACCCACTGTTTTTTTAACTGCAATTTTACTCAGCACTGCAACATCATCTAACACGGTTCTAACACGGTTGCAATATCATCAATTAGCGTTAGTAAACTTGCACCTGTCATGGTGTTCCTCGTGGGTGTAAAAGTGTAACTTCAAATTTGACTAGCTTTTTCGAATTAAAAAATAAAACAACCTAGCAGTAAAGAGGTTAAGGCATTTATCAAAAAAATAAGTTAAGAGACTTAGGTTTTATTATTCGAATTAGTAATTACTATAGGTGTTGTAGACGTCTACTTGGTCATCCTGGCTTATTGAATAAACCTTAAAGTCATTTCTTGGCGCTCCTGGCATATCCATTCCCGGTGTGCCTGAGGGCATCATTGGCACAGTCAATAATCTGATACTGCCTTTTTCCTTAAGAACACGTTTGATGTCTTGAGCGGGTACATGACCTTCAATTGCCACCCCATTTACCATTGCTGTGTGACAAGATGCGGCGTCCGTTGGAACATTAAATTGCTGCTTGAATTTATTGACGTCATCAACAGTAATATCTGTTACGTCAAAATTATGATCTTTAAGGTGGCTCACCCAAGCTTTACAGCAACCGCAGGTCGCACTGCGATAAACCGTTATTTCATATCGGCTATCTGTTTTACCTTCTAACCAGTCAGAGTTTGCTGCCCATAAGGGTAAAGTGACAAAGCAACTTATCATTAGTAGTATTAATGTTTTCATATTCAAACCAATCTGTTCACGGGACTAAGTTATCAAATTAAATATTAACACCTTAAATAAAACAGATTGTATTTTTTATTAGCCAGTGTTTATTATTCGTGGTGTTGAAGTCGACAGGCACATGATGCCTCTATCGGAACATCTGCACGTGCTTTAGCCAAGTTGAGCCGAGCTCGCATATGCTTGGCTTGAACTAGATCGCCTTCGCGCTCAAGACATTCAACGAGGCCATGTAGGCTCCACAGGTTATCCATATGTTGCGAAGTGCTGACGAGTGTGTCGGATAAACCAAGATCATCGAGATAGATCTGTTTTGCCTTTTCAATATGACCTTGTTCCAGCAGGAGTGCCCCTAACGCATGGCGAGCGGGTTGCATCCATCCCCAGGGTTCGTCATATTTTAGATCGTCATCTAGCTGCACAGCCTGACGCAAATGGTCGTAGGCTACTTCATAGTTTTGTTTGCGATATTCAATTTCACCTAACATCATTTGCTCTGCAATTTTCAACACATCAAGACAACTATTGTTAAAAATATATCGACTTTCTGGCACCTGAGAAACCGCCTGATAAAACAGCAGGCTTTGCTCAACCGCGGCGGGAACATTCCCCAGTGCAGCATGGGCAATTGTTTTTGCATAGTGCCAAACAGCAGTGGTCATTCGATACAAATCAGCATCATCAGGCAGCGCTTCATTAATGATTTCTTGCCATTTACCAAAGCGTATAAAAATATGCGCTTTCATACCAATATAACCCTCCATCCAGTCAGCCATGGCTGGACTTTCGATGCGCAGTAACGCTTCGGGCGTGGTCGCTATCAATTCTTCTGCTGCTTCCATTGCCGAGTTGTATTGACCCAGAAAAAGGGATGCGTAAATCTTCAGGTGGAAATTATGAATGCGTGACAATGTGTGAAAATTCATTGCCCCTTCATTCGCAAGATAAACTCTGTCGGCTTCAATTGCTCGATCGTTGGAGACAACCGCCTCGTAATAATGACCACAACGCACATCGATATGGGAAGGCATATGGCAGAGATGTCCAGAACTAGGGACCAGCTGCCGCAACTTATCGCAGGCACGCAAGGCTTTTTCAGGAAAGGGGGACATTTCCATAAGATGAATGTACATGTGCAATACGCCAGGATGAGGTTCACCACCGACTGATTCAGATCGTTTCATTGCGGTTTCTAGTACTTCTATCGCTTCCAGAGTTGATGCTTGTTGCGCCGGTTCACCACTGCGTAAGTCCCACAAGGCCCAGGGTGTGCGGGTCATTAATGCTTCTGCAAACAAGGCACAGACGTCGTCGTCGTTAGGGAAAGCGGCATAAACAATTCGCATTTCAGCGGCATAGTCATCGTCCCATTGATGATAATCTACTTCATTGACGGGCGTCGGTGACTGATAACGTGCTAGCAAAGCGTTGACTAACATAGATTCAAGCGGCGTTATGTGATCTGTCTTTTCGGCTGCGGTTCGTGAACTTTGGTAAGTGAGTTGGAGCTTCTGTGCCAGCTCATCTTTTTGCATTCGATGCCAAGGTTTGTTGTAGTAAATACCAGAAGAATAGGCTAATCCCCACCAAGCCATAGCACAATTATCATCTTGCTTAATTGCTTCACGAAAACAACCGCCCGCCATTTCTAGATCGAAGGCATAAATCCAGATTAAGCCTTCATTAAAAGAGTCTAATGCGGTCTGACTGTTGTTGGTAACAAAGCGGTTGTATGAGCCTAAATTGTATTTTTTGGGTGACTTAGTGTGAAGATCATTGAGAGTTTTTGACATGTTTTTTGCTCAGCAACCTTTGGCGTTGCTATTAGATTCTTGCGTTACCTTAATGACCTAAAAGCTGACTGAGAAATAATTTTGAACGCTCGGTTGAAGGATTGTTGAAGAAATTTTCAGGATCAGCCACTTCGACGATTTCACCTTCGTCCATAAATACAATACGATCAGCCACTTTGCGCGCAAAACCCATCTCGTGGGTAACACAGATCATTGTCATGCCTTCTTCTGCGAGCTCGATCATAATATCAAGCACACCAGCAATCATTTCGGGGTCAAGTGCGGAAGTTGGTTCATCAAAAAGCATAATTTTGGGTTTCAAGCAGAGGGCTCTTGCAATCGCCACCCGTTGTTGTTGTCCACCCGAAAGTTGCGGTGGGTATTTATCGGCTTGTTCGGCAATGTGAACGCGTTCTAGAAAGTGCATGGCAGTTTCAGTTGCTTGCACTCTTGAGTAGCCTTTGTTGCGCATCGGTCCTATGGTTAAATTATCGATTACTGAGAGGTGAGGGAATAGGTTAAAGCTTTGGAAAACCATACCGACATCACGTCGAACTTCTTCAATGTTTTTCATACCGGGCTTAACTTCACGACCATCAACCATAATAGTACCGACCTGGTGTTCTTCGAGTTGATTAATACAACGAATCATGGTGGATTTACCCGAACCCGAGGGGCCACAAACGACGACCTTTTCACCTGATGCGACTGTCAGATTAATATCATGTAAGGCGCTAAAGTCTCCATACCATTTGGATAATCCAGCAATTTCTACGAGTGGGGTGTCAGTGTTATTTTCAGACATGGATTAATCTCGTTTATCGTTGGCTACGTTTAGCGCGTCTTTCTAGATGCGCAAATAACAGGGCGAAACTGTAACAAAGTACAAAGTACATAAATCCGACCAGAATCCAGGTTTCAAATACCCGTGTGGTCGTGGCGGCAACTTCTGTAGCGACGAATGTCAATTCCTGAATAGAGATTAGCGAAATGATCGCCGAGTCCTTAATCAAGGTAATAAACTGGCCTGCTAACGGTGGAAGAATTTTACGAACTGCCTGTGGAATGACGATATCACGTAACACATTAAATGGTGATAGCCCTATAGCACGAGCAGCTTCCCACTGTCCTTTTTCAGTCGTTTGAATGCCTGCTCGAACGATCTCAGTAATGTAGGCACCTTCGAATAATGCCAGACAAATCATACCGGCAAGAAAATTTGAAAATAATCGTGGGTCACCGAACATAAAATGAAATATGGTGCTTGATGCAAACGCACCGTCACTATCAATATCTTCAATTCCAAGGGCGGGGAAAATCTGACTTGAAACAAAAAAATAAAATATAAAAATGAAAACAATCGGCGGCATATTTCGAATTAACTCGACATAAGTGCGACTGATTATACGCAGGGTTAAATTCTGACAGGTACGCCAATAACCCATAATAATTCCGAAAACAGTCGCAAGGACAGTCGCCCAAAGTGCTAACCGCAATGTTGTCCATAAGCCTTGTAACAATAGATTTGAGGCCCAAGACTGTGTCTCGTCATCAAATTTAACCAGGAAACCAAGTACTTTCGACCAGTTCCAGTGGTAAATCAATACGTCATTGACTCGGTAGGCGGCATAAAAAATAAGCAGCGCCACGGCACCGTAGAGCAAACAGTCAACAAGAGTCAGACGCTTTTTTATTTTTAATGGTGGTGGGATATTTCTATTCATTAGTTTTCTTGACAGTTATTATTCAGAAAAAAGGGCTGGTAACGGGTCAATTGTCACCGGCCCTTTATATACTAATTAACTGACAAAGCTTTACTCTGGTGCAACCATGTCTTTCCATGCAGATTGATCCTGGAACCAATAAGCGTGAGTTTCATCGAGCCAACCATTACTGGTATTAATTGTAATCCAGTTGCTGAAAAAGTTAAGTGCGTCATGTTCACCTTTACGTAATGCAAATGCTTCGTCACCGCGGGTTAGGTTTTCGCTACCAAAAGGCAGAAATACTTTGCCTGGATATGCTTCAGACCAAAACCGTGGCTTGGGTGCGCTTGATATCATACCGTGAGCGTTACCGTTTACAACTTCTTGGAATGCCTGAGCATCATCATCAAAACGGAGCACAGTTGCTTTAGGAAAGATTTTTTGAGCGGCTATACAGGGTGTAGCACCACGACGACAAGCAATAGTGACGCTCGACTTATTAAAATCATCAATAGAGTCAAAGCCATCTGCCAACTGCATGCTGGCAGCCATTTGTTGACCTGAATGGGCGTAGGGCTCAGTGAAGTTCACTGTCAAGTTGCGTTGTGGTGTGATTGACATACCGCCGATGATTAGGTCGAACTTCTTTGCGATAAGCGCAGGAATAATTCCACTCCAGGCTGTCGGTACAAATTCAACTTTGACGCCCATATCTTCAGCTAGCTTGGTAGCAACATCAATTTCGAAGCCAATTAAATTGCCATCTTTATCTCGCATTGCCCAAGGTACAAAAGTTGCCATACCGACTTTCATAACACCGCGTTTCTGGATGTCAATGAGCAGGTCGTCTGCCAAAGCATTGCCTGAAAGAGTCAGCAGTGTGACCAGGGTTAAAGTTTTAAAAATTTTACTAATAGTCATGAGTGTTGTCCTCCTTAGGATCTATTACTCGATCTTGCAACATTAAGCTTCTTCTCTAACTGACCGACGCCAATCGATAGTGAAATGGTCAGGGTTAAGTAGATGCCAGCAATAATGAACCAGATCTCGAAAGCCATAAAGGTATCAGAGATTAGGTTCAATCCAGTTGTCGTCAGCTCAGAAACCGCAATAACGCTGACGATAGCAGAATGTTTAATTAAGGAAATTAGTAACCCAGTTAAAGGTGGCAGAATTAAAGGCATAGATTGCGGCACAATGATGTAACGGTACTTATTATAAGTCGTTAGCCCAGTAGCATCACTGGCTTCAAACTGCCCACGATCAACACCTTGAATGCCACCTCGAATTATTTCAGCCGCAAAGGAGCCTTCGAAAAATGCGAGACAAAGCACGCCCGACCAAAATCGATCAATACCAAAAATGGGGGCTAGTACAAAATAGAATAGAAACAATTGTACGATTAGAGGTGTATTTCGAATTGCTTCGAGGTAGAAAGTCGCAATTATGCTCCCAGCGCGAGAATTTGACATGCGGGCGAATGCGGTGATGAAGCCAATAATAATAGCTATGACGCCAGCGACAGAGGAGAGTTTAAGCGTTTCCATTAAGCCCCAGTAGAGAGGTCCAAAAATGAATTCACCGTCAATGATTCTGTAAAAAAAGGGACTGACTCGATACCATTGCCAGTTATATTCCATAGCTAATGCACCTTGCCAGATTAACGATATAATAATCATAAAGGTAAGAAGTGCTAGTCCTATCTCACGCACTGTACGAAGATGGGCTGCCATATTGAGAGTCTTTGGCGGACGTTTTCGTCGGTTTTCGTCGGTTATATTAATACTAGTGTCTGTAGACATGCCCCCTCCGAATTATTAACAAGCTATGAATTTATGCGCCGCTATTATATGAGGCTTTTGCACGATTACTATTTTATTTCTTTCAGACACTTAATAAAGGATTATATTAACTATTGACTAGTAAAAATGCCCATATTTCGTGCATTTTTACCTTGCCATAGAATCAACTGCTAATTCGTTCAATAGTTTCAATTATTTCCAATACCTTCTAAATTATTAATTAAGTTTGAATTTAATATATAGCTTTGTCAATATAATCGTGTGCATGAGTTTAGAAAATATTATATATTGATTCATTAAGAACTAAGCCGAATTAATGATTGGATGCTGTCGAACCGATAGGCCGTAGATGTAGGATAGGTCATCGTGACTGACTTTAATTGCATAATCAATTTAACAACCAGACGAGAGGAATCATTTTGCAATATAAACTGCAGTGCATACATCAGGAATCGGAGTTTCTTGAGAATGCTTGGTATGTGGTTGCTCAAAGTGCGCAGATCGATAGTCAATTTCAGTCTATTAAAATTTTGGGTGACAGCCTGTTATTTTATCGAAATAGCAAACACGAGGTGGTTGCCCTTGAGGATGCTTGTCCGCATCGAAAACTACCTTTATCAATGGGTAAGCTGGTTGGAGATGCCGTTCAGTGTGGCTATCATGGGCTCACTTTCGATTCCAGTGGAAAGTGTATTAACGCACCCACTCAAGACAAAATTCCCAGTAACGCTGTTGTGCGTAGTTATCCAATTGTTGAAAAATACAAGCTGGTGTGGATTTGGATGGGTGATCCAGAGCTGGTTGATCCATCCAAAATTCTTGAACTAGAAAATTATGATGATCCTGATTGGGGTTTGACTGATGGTGGTGTGCTCGAATGCCAGTGTCATTATTTATATCTACTCGACAATCTACTCGATCCATCACATGTTGCCTGGGTTCATCGGGGATCATTTGCATCAGCTGGAACCGAAGACGTTCCTTTAATTATCGAAGACACAGCTTCCGGTGTTTTGGTATCTCGCTGGATCAAAGACATTGCGCCGCCACCTTATTATGCTGATATGCTTCCTTTTAAAGGTAAGGTTGATCGATTGCAATATTACGAGGCCGTGATGCCATCAATCGCGATTAATATGAGTACCTATGCGCGCGCTGGATTGGGTGGTGATAACGACAGCCTTCCGCAAGACAGCTACCGCATGCGGTCATATCATTTCATTACGCCAATTGATGCACACTCAAGCCGCTACCACTGGTTCCAACACTATAATACCAATATTCAGGACGAGGTAATTCGGCATAAATTGAATGAAGGTGCTCGTGGTGCGTTTGAAGAAGATCGTGTTGTTCTCGAAGCGGTTGATATTGGTATGAACCAGACAAAAAGAACTAACCTTGATTTGCAGCTTGATATAGGCTCAAAGAAATTCAGGAAGAAGTTGAACGCCTTAATTAAATCTGAAAAGGAAGGTGTTTTATGATGACATCCGTCATAGCCTTGACCGATACTGATGTAGCGCTTTTTATGATGATACACTCGAGTCGTTTTTGATCTGCTAATAGTTGACTTAATGAAAATTACATTCCGACAAGTTGATGCTTTTAAAACAGTAGTTCAGACTGGAACAGTGACCGAATCGGCACGGATTCTGGGTGTATCACAGCCAGCAGTGAGTCGTTTAATTTCAGATCTTGAAAGTGAAGTTGAATTTAAATTATTTACTCGAACGGGCAGAAATCTGAAGGCGACGCCCGAAGCTTTACTTTTGGTCGAAGAAGTACGCCGAGCGTTAATTGGGCTCGAACAGATAAAGCTAACTGCCTTAGCAATCAAACAATTTAAACACGCACAACTTAGGCTTATTTCTACACCAGCATTCTCAACCTTGATTGCACCACAGTTGATTCAAAAATTTGCCAAGCGTCAACCTGATGCCATGGTGTCGCTTGAAATTCAATCAACTGATGTTGCAGTCGAATGGATGATAACCCAAAACTTTGATTTTGGAATAGCACCAGCCACAATGGTTAACCCTACGACTTTAAGTCACCCTCTCAGCAAGACTCGTTCCGTTTGCGTGTTCCCCAAGGGGCATCGACTGGCAGAAAAAGAAATCATCACAATCAAAGATCTTGAAAATGAATCTTTTATATCTTACCTGCCAGATTCACAATTTCGGTTCGAAGTTGATGATGTTTTCAAAAGCAAGGGCATTACTCGAGTTCTGCAATATGAAGCGCGAACTACTGACGCTATTTGCCGTTTAGTCGCGGAAGGGCTTGGAGTTTCTATTATCGTGACTATGGGAACATTGCCAGGCGTAGGAGATGATTTCTTACAGACGCCATTTGAAATAGACTTTCCATTCAATGGTGCACTGATCTGGTCGCGGCAAAAAAATATGTCGGCCGTAGCCAAAGATTTTCTTGAAATGGTTGAAACAGAATTCAGCTCGATTGAAGTGCCTGCCTGAATTTTTCCCGCGCCAGTGCGCTGTGAATATAATCATAATCGCGGGGATAGGATTCACCTGCTTCAATTTTCATTACTGCCATTGCTGGTCCCGGCTGATTTAAAAATTCTACCACTTCTGATTCAAAGGTTTCAAGATCTGAAAATACTTTTACGATTCGATAGCCAGCAGCTTTCGCCATAGCACCAAAATCGACCTTTTTATGCCCAGGTATCGGGTGCGCACCATTGACTTCATAAACCCCATTTTCGAATACAAAATGATGAAAGTTCTTTGGTTCTGCATTGGCAATAGTGACTAGTGAACCCAAATTCATTAAAATGCTGCCGTCACCATCGAAGACTAAAACCTCTTTTTGAGGATTAGCCAAAGCAAGTCCTAGTCCATGTGATGACGCCTGACCCATAGCGCCAGTGGCAACATAATTTAAATCGCGGGGATTGATCGCCATCCAGTCAAACAGGGTTTGGTAAACCGCGACAACGATCTCATTACTGACATGTTGTTTTAGTACTTCTAGTGCGAGATCTCGCTTCATACTGGGGCCCTGCCAATGATAAATACAAAAGTAGAGGACGTTTGATATGCTTTTTCGATGTCGGCTGCGATATGCTGCACATCTTCGGGCTCCTCAATGACCCGGTAGGGAATTTGCATTGCATCGAGCACAGGCTGAATAATACGAACACCATAGGATGATGATTCTGATGACAGCTTGTGGGGCTCTTTGCCCTGCAGGCCAACCATCATGCAAATGGGTAACTGGTAATCTATACCGATGGCTCGAATGGCATTTAGGGAGTCCATCAATCCAGTTTGTTGCATCAATAACAGTGCGCGAGTCTTATTGTATGACATGGCACCACAAATAGAGACGCCTTCATCTTCCTTGCACACTCGGACCAACTTAAATTCAGGATCTTTTGAAATAGGCCACAATAAACCGTCACTGGTGACGATATCGGGTACTGATACGATAAACTCGATACTTGCCTGTTTAAGAGCATCCATAATGGCTTGGCCCGATGGATGCTTAATGTCTTTGTTTACACTCATATCGACGGGTTTAATTGTGGTTGTTTAAAAAAGAAGCGATTTCTGATTCTAATCTTATCATGTCAGATTCGATACCAATGGTCACTCGAATACAGTTTTCATAAGCGGGTGAAGCAAAACGACGAATCGCAATGCCCCGCTGACTTAAGTAATCGGCACAGTTGACCGCAGAATGCTCACCAGGTTTAAACTCAAGCAACACAAAGTTGGTCTGGCTGGGATAACCCTTGAGGCCAAGGTCCATCATGCTTTTCGAGAATCTATTGCGCAATCGCCGATTGGCTTGGAAGACGTAATTAATATGCGTTTCATCTTCGAGTGCAGCCATTGCTGCCGCGACAGAGCTGGAAGCCACCGGAAAAGTTAATCCGATACGACTGACCATGTCTACAATTTCTCGGCTGGCGTACATCCAACCAACGCGGGCACCGGCAAGGCCGTATATTTTTGAGAAAGTTCGTGTAACCACAACGTTCTCAGACTCCTGAGCTAACAGGAGGCCAGATTCATAATCCTTGGCTTCAACATATTCTTCATAGGCACAATCAAGCACCAAAACAACATTGCTAGGTAATGCCTTATGTAGGCGTCGAACTTCGGCGCCACTGATATAGGTCCCAGACGGATTTTCAGGGTTTGCAACATAGACCATACGAGTCTTCTCAGTGACCGCTTCAAGTATTGCGTCGACTGAAGTAGTGAACTCTTTATCGGGCACCGAAACTGGAACCGCGTTATTGGCAAAGGCATAGTTAGGTGTTTTAAGGTAACCGTTGCAGCTCCTTATCATTTCGGAACCAGTTTCAAGGTAAACCCGAGCGAGTCTAGCCAATAAATCATCTGAACCATTACCAATGGCAATTCGATCTACTTCGAGGCCCTGTCGTTTTGCTATTAATGGTGCTAGCAACGAAACAGGATTTTCCAGATAGCGAGCCAGATTAGCGGTACTTGCACGAGCGGCTTCAATGGCTGATTGGCAAGGACCAAAAGCGCTTTCGTTGGAATTTAATGCAATTCGGGTCGGCGGATAATCACTCGAATCATTAGCCAGCATATGTGCTTTTATTTGATAAATTCCAGATTTAGGTCTCAATCCTGACATGACGTGTTTAAGCCCTTTTAAATAGTGGTTAAAAATGAGTTATTCAGTTATCATATCACATAGATGGTGAAAAAATTAAACCCAATTACAAAAATATTATGATTATATAATATTTTGTTTTGGAAGTAAGCTCGCTATTTAATATTTAATCTATGACTTAACTTTCAAAAGTGACCTTATGGCAAAACACCAGTCCAATAGTCGGGTACAAATTAGTTTTGATTTGTCACTGCGTGGTCGACAGATTGGTGACATAAACGTGAAGTGGTCAGACAACCGTCAACCTCTTGGTTATTACCCAGTACCGATTATTTGCCTGTCGAATGGTAATGGTCCTACCATTTTACTAACAGCAGGTGTCCACGGCGACGAATTCGAAGGACCGGTCGCACTTATGCGTTTAGTGCAAAAACTGGCACTGGATGAAATCAATGGTCGAATTATTATTTTACCTGCGTTAAACGCAGCCGCAGTGACAGCCTCTAGTCGAGTATCGCCGGTAGACCAATTAAATTTGAATCGAGCGTTTCCAGGTGATGCAGATGGAAGCCCCACGCAAATGATTGCTCATTTTGTGGAAACTGTATTGCTACCAGAATGCGATGCCGTAATCGATTTGCACACCGGAGGTAAAGCATCAATTTTTGCTCCTTGCGTACTGGCACAGGTTGACCCTAAATCGCCTCAGGGCACAGCAAACTTAGCATTGGCTGAGGCTTTTGCCGCACCTTATTTATGGGTAGTGGGTGAAAAAAATGATAATCGCTCGTTAAGTGCAGCTGCTGCAAGACAGCAGGTTTCGATGATCGCTGCTGAACTCGGCGGTGGTGGCGGTTGTGATCCGACTATGGCTAACTTTACTGAAATGGCGGTGATGCGTTGCTTGAATCATTTAGGTATTAGGGCTGATTCTAGTGGTGATCATGTCGCTGAAATGGAATGTATTAAGCTCACAGAAACCTTTGTGTCTCCGGCTGTTGGTTTGTTTGACCGCCATTTTTACATAGGTGACAAGGTTATTGCAGGTCAATTTGCAGGATGGTTACATTTTATTAATGAACCAGAACGACCTTCGCTTGAGCTTAAATTTAACACTAGCGGGATCATTCTCGCACATGGCAATCGCGGTATGGTTGAGCGCGGTGATTTGATAGCAAACATTGCTAATCTTTGTTCTGTCGAGGGTATAAATTAATGCAACACTACGATCATTTTATTAACGGTGACTGGTCTGCACCAAATAACGGTAAAACTATTGAATCGATCGACCCCGCAACCGGCGACGTCTGGGCGCACTTTGCTCGAGGTGATAGTGTCGATGTAGCAAAAGCAGTAGAGAGTGCGCATGGTGCCTTTACTGACGGTGAATGGGGACATTACTCGACCCATCAACGCGTTGATTGCCTATTATCGCTCGCTGACTTGTTGGAACATCGCTGGCAGGAACTAGTTGAAGCTGAAGTGCGCGATAACGGTAAACGAGTGACCGAAGTCAATGGTCAGTTTTCCGGGTTGCATGCTTGGTATCGTCACTTTGCACAGCAAGCGCTTGAAGTCGAATCAGAGCAATTGAAGAACCAGATTCCGGGTATCAGCTGCACTGCACATTATCTACCTTTTGGGGTTATTGGTGTAATTACACCCTGGAATTCACCCTTAATGATTTTAGCCTGGAAAATTGCCCCTGCACTTGCCGCCGGTAATACCGTGGTAATTAAACCATCGGAACATGCTTCCGCGTCAACACTTGAATTTGCACGACTGTGCGCTGAATCTTCAATTCCGGATGGGGTTATAAACGTAATCACAGGCCTGGGGCAGGAAGCAGGCGAGCCATTAGTAAAACATCCATTAACCCGTAAAGTCACGTTTACTGGCTCAGACTTCGGTGGCCGCAAAGTAGCCGAAGCGGCCGCCAGTGGCATTATACCGGCCACGTTGGAGCTAGGTGGTAAATCTCCACAGTTGTTATTCGATGATGCTGATCTGGAAAATGCCATCAACGGCATCGTCTCGGGGATCTTTCTATCAAATGGACAAACCTGCGTAGCGGGTTCACGATTAATTGTTGAAGACAGTATTCACGAAGAAGTGGTATCAAAAATTATCGAGCGAGTGTCTCGGCTAAAGGCTGGAGATCCACTTGACCCTAAAACTCAAGTTGCACCCTTGGCAAATGAGATGCATCTTGTCAAAGTGTTATCGATGATAGCGGATGCTAGAGCACAGGGTGCTATTTGCGTGAGTGGTGGGGAGCGCCAATATCCTGAAGATCGCCCCAATGGATTTTATGTTCAACCTACTGTATTTACTGAAGTAACGCCTGAAATGACGCTTTGGCGAGAGGAAGTTTTCGGTCCAGTGTTAGCCATTATTCGTTTTAGTGATGAGATTGAAGCTGTGCGTTTAGCCAATGATACCGATTATGGTTTAGCTGCTGGTATCTGGACTAGTGACGAAACTCGTGCGCAACGTATCGCCCAGCAAATTCAGGCAGGTACTATTTATATTAATCATTATCGAAGCGTTGACCCGAGCTCTCCCATTGGTGGTTTTAAAATGTCGGGCTATGGTCGCGAACTTGGGCCGAATGCAGTTAAGGATTTCATGCAAGTAAAGTCCGTTTGGCTAGGGACTGCACCCTGCCTCGATCCGTTTCCAGCGACCTGAACCTAAAAGAATTTATCTATGAATGAAGATTTTAAACTGCCTGAAGGTAATTTCAGAGGCTATGACCGTCAATTTGTTTGGCATGAAAAGCCTGATCCAGAACTAACCGAAGTCGGCCCCGGTACACCCTGTGGTGATTATCTGCGTCGGCACTGGTTTCCAGTTGCGATGACTGATCAAGTCAGTGATTTACCCTATCGTTTACGCATCATGGGAGAAGACCTCGTTTTGTTTCGAGAAACGGGTGGTCGACTTGGACTCGTCCATTTACATTGCGCACATCGTGGTATGTCGCTTGAGTTTGGTATTATTGAGCAGGGTGGTATTCGGTGTAGCTATCATGGTTGGAAGTACGGCATGGATGGCACGATTCTAGAAAGGCCTTGCGAACCCGTTAGTTCAAAACTCAAAGAGGGCGCTTGTCTAGGTGCTTATCCGGTAGTTGAATATAAAGGCTTAGCCTTCGCCTATATGGGACCAGCAGACACCATGCCAGCATTTCCCGTGTTCGATACCATGGTCGAAGATGATAACGAAATGATACCTTATTTGATTGAATCCCCCTGTAATTGGCTGCAGGTAATGGAAAACGCCTGGGATCCTTTTCACGTCGTTTACTTACATACCAAAGCGGTACGTACTCAATTTACAGATGCTTTCGCTGAAATGCCGAAAATAGAATATTTTGAACGTGCGATTGGTGATTTCTATACCAATACTCGACGAGTGGGTGACATTATTTGGTTGCGCATTCATGACCAGATGTTGCCCAGTTTTACTCAAAATGGTGGACATTTTCCGTTGCCAGAGCAATCGATGTATTTTGGCCGCCCAGGGCTATCGAGGTGGGTTACACCGATTGATGATACCAATACCATGGTCATTGCGTGGCGTCATTTCAGAGGTGGGGAACATGACGATCCGAAAGGATTAACCAATAAAAATGAGGTTGGAATCGGTAAAACAGATTTTTACGGTCAATCAGCTGATCGTCCCTATGAGTTGCGCCAGCGTGACCCAGGTGACTATGATGCTTGGGTGTCACAGGGTCCCACTAATATTCACAAGCGTGAACACACAGCGGTGACAGACCGAGGTGTATCATTAGCCAGGCGAAGACTCAAAAAATATATTCGTCAGGTGCAGGACGGTAAAGCGGTAAAGCATCCTACGGATGTGTTTAATAATCCGATTCCAACTTATGGCGGCGATACCATGTTGCGTATTCCACCGTTAAAAGGAAGGGACGATGATGATTTGATTAAAGAAGTCGCGCACAAGGTTGCTGAGATTTATATTGCACATGACCAGTACATCGGTAAGGAAAGAGGCCAAAAGTTAAGCCAAGCGTTACGCGATTACGAGGCAAGCTGGACATGACGCGTATATCAATTAATCCAGGACGTGTTGACTGGTCGGGCGAAAACCCCGGTATCTATCTGAAGCATAAAGAAACTGACGAGGCCTATTGCGTGCTGTCGTTATTCTTTCGCGTTGTAATGTCACCTTACGGACGTGGTAATGCTGCCATTGTGTTGGGATCACCCGATGCTGCCAAAGGCTGGCCCGACGAAACCAATTTCATCATCACCGATAACCAACGCCTGATGCGCTGGATCGTTGACGGTTGGGTGGCAAAAATGCCGACCTTTATCGGCAAAGCAGGGCTACAGCACATGTCTTGGTTAAACCTTGACTCAGTGCACAAGACTCCTGGAGATCTCAAAACTGAATATCGCGAAACCTTACGCGGTTCTGGCGTTACGTTGGAAATGATTTGGCAGGACATGGGAGTACCCATACCGGTTGAAGTGACGGTGGAAAACTCTGCCACCAAAGAACATGAAATGTATTCAGTGTTTCTCGAGGCAAAATCTGCCGATATAAAAGTCAACGGCACATCGCTACCTGGCAGTGTGCAGTCGCGCCAATTTTTTGGACGCACTATGAGCACCGCGTTTCTGGCGTTTTCGGAAACTTGGGTGACACCAGAAGAGACGAATAAATAACATGCCTTTATCCGAACCGATAACACCCGGCGTAGTTGACTGGACTGGTGAGAACCCAGGTATCTTACTCAAAAATGACGACGGCAGTTTTTCTGCAATGGCATTGTTTTTCCGAGTTGCCTGGTCAAAATTTGGTCAGGGCCAAATGTTGTTGCTTTACGGTACGCCGGATTCAGCGCAGGGTAGTGATGATGCACCCAATATTATCCTCAGTGATAATGCCAAACTGAGTGATTACTTACTTGAAAGCTTTGTAGGCGAATTGGCTGTGTTCCGAGATGCACCTGCGTTTAAAGGTTTAAAGCATCTGGTGGCACAATCGATACAAACCGGTGGTGACCCAATGAGTCATCGCTATAGTGAAACTATTTCTGGCGAAGGTACGAGTGTACAACTGATTTGGGAAGATCTGGAATCTCCGCGTGCATTGGAATTGATGCCGCATCAGGTTGGTTCTCGAAAGCATTCGATGTTTTCAGTATTGGTGCCCGCACAGCAAGCGAGCATTTTGGTGAACGGTAAGCCACTGGCTGGGAAACTTGGCACTCGCGTGCAGGCTGACGTTGAAACCACTTCTGCCTTTCTCTACTTTACCGAAACTTGGATATTTCCACCGGAAGAATTATGACCGACACTGCAGCACTTGATCCAGCAGATCAAAAAGCATTTGATCGTCTGTTGAAGGCCACTCCCGCGTGGGATGGTATTGAGACGGCAGGCGAAGCCTTCGGACTCGATTCGAACGTTTTATTGCATGCTGGACCACCGTTTGAATCGATCGAAACAATATCAATGCCAATTTTGAATTCAGCCTGTGTTGCCGCTGTCTTTGAAGGTATTGCCAAAGATCTGGATCAGGCTGGCGCCATGATTCAAGCCGGTGAAATTAAGCTCAAACCCGCACAGGATCACTCGACTGTGACACCACTTGCCGCAGTTGTGAGCGCCTCGATGCCAATGCATCGGGTAAGAGATATTACCAATCCCAAAAACTGTATTTATGCGCCGATTAATGGCGGATCACGTCCAGCGATGCGTTTGGGTTTGCGTTCAATGGCAGTGGTAGAGCATATGCGTTGGCTAAACGGTTACTTTGCTGACTTGTTAGCCGAAGGTTTGTCGCAACAGATCGAAATGATCCCGATTGCCGTTGCTGCGCTGCGCCAGGGTGATGATTGCCACGGGCGAACGCCAATGGGTACTAAATTACTGATGGAGATCATCGAGAATAATATTCCTAAGGGTATTACTGACCCTGGCACCCGCGAATTTATTGATACTTCAGCGAGCATTTTTCTGAACCTTTGGATGGCCTCGAGCAAGTGCTTAATGATGAGTGCATCTGGTGTAGCAGAATCCAGCCTAGTAACCGCTGTAGCAGGTAATGGTGTTGATATTGGCATTCAAATTTCAGCGTTACCGGGTCAATGGTTTCAGGCCCCAGCAACTGCGCCCACTGGGCGTTTTGATAGTGACTTACCTGCGCACCGCGCCTTACCAGCTATTGGTGATAGTGCGGTAGTCGAAGGATTAGGACTAGGGGCCATGTCGATTCACCTGTCACCCATTCAGGAAACGAATTTGGCTGATTTTTTACCTGAAGATTATCGAACTCGAGCCGAACGCTTGATGTGTGGCGAGCATCCTAGTTTTGGTGATCTCAACTGCAAACTTGGTTTAACTGCGCGTGCCGTGTTGGGCAATCATCATGGCCCTATTATTGGTCTCGGCATACTCGATATCACAGGTGAGAAAGGGCGTATTGGTGGCGGTATCTATGATATGCCTAGCAATGTGTTTGTTGACGCCATGCAAGCTCTGCAAGCTCTGGAGGCGTAATAGTCACAATGGCACAAACACTTAATGAACTCAGTTTTGCACAAATGGCCTTTCAAATTCGGACTGGCTTAGTAACCAGTGAAGCAATAATGCTTGCTTGTATCGATAGAATTGAACAGCGCGAAGCTGAAGTTGGCGCCTTCGTTTGTTATGATGCTAATGCCGCATTGGCTTCGGCACGACTGGCCGATCAGAGCGAAGCGAAAGGGCCATTGCACGGGGTGCCGTTCGCAATCAAAGATATTATCGACACCGATATGTTTCCAACGGGTTGGGGCACCAATTTTTACGATGGCTATCAACCAAGCCGCAATGCTAGTTGTGTAGAAATTTTTATTCGCGCGGGTGCTATTCCATTTGGCAAAACAGTGACCACTGAATTTGCCTATTTTAAACCCGGTAAAACCGCTAACCCACATAACCTCAGCCATACACCGGGTGGTTCTTCGAGCGGTTCTGCCGCTGCGGTAGCGGACAACATGTTGCCGTTTGGCTTTGGTTCGCAAACCGCAGCCTCATTGATAAGGCCAGCCGCTTATTGTGGTGTAGCAGGTTATAAGGCCAGCCACGGTAGTTTTGATTTGCAAGGCGTTATGTCGCTTTCACCCAGTTTAGATACTTTAGGATTTATTGCGCGAGAAATAGAAGATTTTGAACTGGCGCGCAGTGTTTTATGCGGCAGTACGCCGGCTAAATCGATAGATATTGAAGTAGCACCATTGCGAATATCATTATTTCGTGGGCCTCACTGGCAGGAGGGTTCATTGGAAATGCGTGATGTCTGCAATCGTGCCGTTAATGGTTTAAAAGGCGCCGGCGCACAAACAGGTGAACTTGCCTGCCCAGAAGTGTTCAAGTGGTTGACGGAAGCTCAGAAAACAATCATGGCCTACGAAGTTGCACAGGCCCGAATTTACGAATATAGCCGTTATGAAGCTCAGTTAAGTCTTCAGTTTAGACAGTTGGTCGAAGCGGGTATTGCCGTCAGTCGACGTGATTACGAATCAGCCTGCACGACGCGCGATCGCGCTGCTCGTATTCTTGAGACGATGTTTATTGATACAGATATCATTCTGACACCATCAGCACCTGGAGAAGCACCACTTGGTCTCGATGCAACAGGGGATCCATTGTTCAGTCGCGGTTGGAATTTGTTAAAAGTACCCTGTATTTCTATTCCCTATGGCAAAGGACCGAATGGATTGCCATTGTCAGTTCAACTAGTGGCACGCTTGGGTGCCGATGACGACTTGCTTGCCGCCGCCAAATGGGTTCATCAGCAGCTTAATCATCTAGCTAATTAAATTGGGCAAATTAGATTAAGCGTTGGCTCTTTGCAGGAAGTCTGCCATTAAATCGGCATAGCTCGATTCCACCGCAATCTCGAAACCGTTATTAACTCGAATTAATAAACCTTTTATGCCGAAGATGTTGGTATAGCTGACGCCGTTGTCAGGGAATACTGACAGATGATGATCGATAGGGCTGGCGATACTGATAATTTCAGCTGCGTCAGGACCGATTACTTCAAAAAACTTAAAGGCATCACTTACCTGCACAAGACTGACCTCTATTGGTGCAGCGCTGGGATTGGTCATCTCGAGTAATCGATCTTCAAGCTCAATTTCGGCGCGCAGTAACCAGTGTTCTAGTCCAACCCAGTAGAGTTTGAACTTTTGATTGGTGCTCGACGAGTTGGGTATGTCGGGGAAGTCAGGCAAATCAACGTCTTTGATCCAGTTTTTTATAGCCTTCGGGTCACCTTGCAAGTCAATTATTGCATTCAGTTCAAGCCGTTGTATTTTTACGTCGTATCCCATATCAGCTCCGCAACAATTGACCTTTGGCATCATAAAAGCAGGGCGCAGTTACTTTAGCCGTTACCACGTGATCTTTGCGTCGAATGTAAATGGTTTCATCCATCCGACTCTGACCATTCTCTAATAGTGCTAGTGCAATCACGCGATTATGCACCACACTCCAAACGCAGGCAGTGACAAAACCTTCAGAAGCCTCTCGTCGGCCACCGGGTGTTATAGGAGCGCTCTCATCGATTAATTCATTTGGGTCATCTGGCAGCAGACCAACCAACTGCCAGCGAGATGGATTTTCTGCCAAGCGAATCTCATTGGCTTTCTTGCCAATATAATCAGTTTTGGTCTTTGACATGATCCAGTTCAGACCTAGATCGAACGGCGTCGTGGTGCCGTCAGCTTCATGACCAAGCGACAGGAAGCCTTTCTCGACACGTAACACATGATTTGACTCAGACCCGACGGGTGAAATATTAAATGGCATGCCAACTTCCATGATGGTTTCCCACAAGGCAAGCGAATCACGCGAACGTACATTGATCTCGAAGCTAAGTTCACCGGTGAAGCTAACCCGACAAACCCGTGCTTTAAAATCACCCACCTTGCCTTCGCGCATGGCCATAAATGGGAAGGCTTCATTGGATAAATCGATATCAGTACCGAGTGCTTGCATCATTTCGCGAGCTTTCGGCCCACACAATGTAGCATTAGCCCATTGTGTTGTTATCGTTGTGATTTTGACTTGCCAATCTGGACGGTGCGTTTGCAGAAAAAACTCCATATGTTGATTAACAGCATCAGCATTCCCAGTCGAGGTCGACATGATGTAATGATTCTCAGCCAGCTTAAAGGTCACGCCATCGTCAAAAATGATGCCGTCTTCATTCAGCATCAAGCCATAACGGCCCATGCCAATTTTGAGACTGTCAAAATTGTTGGTGTAAAGCATGTCGATAAGCTTTAAAGCGTCTGGGCCCTTAATTTCAAATTTACCGAGTGGTGCACCGTCATAAACTGCTAGACCTTCTCGCACCACCCGTGATTCGCGATTGACAGTTTCTTGAAATGACTCGCCTGAGCGTGGGTAATAACCTGGTCGCCGCCAACGCGCCCCGGCTTCATACATTTCGGCACCATGGTCTTTATTCCATTGCGTAATCGATGTATGTCGATAAGGAAGATAAACACTGCCTTCTCGGGTGCCTGTCAAAGCACCAAATTCGATAGGCACAAAAGGCGACCGAAATGTCGTGGTGCCAATTTCATCTGGAGCACAACCTTTTTTGAGTGCAATAGCACCGATCACATTGAGATTGCCCGTTTTACCCTGATCGATACCCATGCCTGCAGTAGTGTAACGTTTGACGTGCTCGACAGCATCGAAACCTTCCCGCATGGCAAGATGTACGTCAGATAAAGTGACATCGTTTTGGATGTCGATAAAGCTTTTTGAACAAAGTGACTCATTGAGATCTACATGCCACAAAGCTTGTATTGAATATTCTGCCTCAGGTTCAAGCTGTGGAAGAAGAATCGCATTACTTTGGTCTAAATCGAGCGCCTGTAAAGTTTTTTGAACAGCGTCTTGCATTACTTTTTGCAAGGTAAAAATAGCCGAGGCTGAACCAATACACTGACAAGCCTGTACAGACTCACCAGGTATGAATGTAGCGAGGTTGGCATCGTATTTTACTTTGCCACGTGATTGTGAAAAAAGGTGCACTGTTGGATTCCATCCGCCAGAAATACCGAGCAGATCGCAATCGATTTTAGTTTTTTCAGCCGTTTCAGTATTCTTTATGGTGATAGCACGTAAACGTTTAGTACCATGGCATTGTTCGACGACGTAATTTCTGAATACTTGGATATCCTGAAGGTCTTCGGGCAAGTCATTAACATTACTGCGACTGTCGATAATCGCTACCAGTTCAACACCAGAAGCCCTTAAATCGCGCGCTACGGCATAAATGCTGCTGTTGTTTGCAAATAGTACAGCACGTTTGCCTGGTTTCGCCGCATAGCGATTAACGTAGCTCTGAATTGCCGAAGCCATCATTACGCCAGGGCGATCATTGTTGGCAAATACTAGATTGCGTTCTATGGCGCCGGTTGCAATCAGCACCTGTTTTGCTCTGACTCGCCAACTGCGTTGGAAAACGTTTTGGGTGGCAGGTGAGCGTTCGGTAATGACTAATAAATTATGCTCGCGATACGCCCAAACTGTGGCTTCAGTCAAACGCGTAACGTTGTCCATTGCATCGAGTGATGCTGTTGTTTCGCGAACCCAGTCGATGGCTTCTTTACCATCTATTTTGACATGCTGTGATAATAGGCTACCGCCCGATTCTAATCCATCGTCGGCAAGCATAACGCGGGCACCGCTGCGAGCCGCTTGTAAAGCTGCGATTAAACCAGCGGGCCCAGCACCAACAATCAGAATGTCATAATGGGCATAACGCGTTTCGTAATGTCCCTGATGATGAATATTTTTCGGTGCGGATGCGAGTCCTGCAGCACGACGAATCGATGGTTCAAAAAAGTGCCAGTTGGGCCATTTAAAGGTTTTGTAATAAAATGCAGCCGGAATTAGTTTGCTGACGTACTGATTTACTGCCATCAAATCAAAGTTAGGTGAAGGCCAGCAATTCACTGAGCGGGCATTCAGACCAGGACGGATTTGTACTCGCGTGATTGGTTGGTTGCCCGATTCTTCGTCACCAATCAACTCAACTAGTGATGACGGTTCCTCATAACCTGAACCTACAATGCCTCGTGGGCGATGATATTTGAAACTGCGGGCGGTTAAAAAAACACCATTAGCAATTAGCGCCGAAGCAAGACTGTCACCCGAGTAGCCCTGATAAGTCGTACCATTAAATTGAAATGAGATGGTCTGACTGCGATCGATTAACCCGCCTTGCGGCTGACGAAACAAGTCTTTGCTCACGACTCGACCTCACTTTCGATAATGTCGTGACTACGAGTATCACGCGTAATAGTGAACCAGCAACCGCAACCCCGAACATGCCACCAGCGTTCTTGCACTGGACCAAGCGGATTTTTTGGTACAGTCAGATAGTTGATCCAAGTTGAGTCTTCGATTTGAGAAACATCGTCCGGACGACGATCTTTTAAGGGGCCGCCGTAGACGAATTCGACTTCATTACGCGGACCACAAAATGGACAGGATATTTTTAACATCAGGTTGCTGTCGTCGTGCCGGCTTCGAGTATGAAATCGAGCCGTTTAAAACGATTCAGTGAAAAGGGAGCCGTTAGTTCATGCTGTTCATTTTTCGCAATTAAATGTGCTAGCGTATAGCCACCCGCTGGCACGGCCTTGAATCCACCCCACCAGCCTGCGGAAACGTAGAGCCCCTGAACATCTGTTTGACTTACGATAGGGGTCGCATCATGGGCAATATCGAGTGTGCCGCCCCATTGGCGTAATAACTTGAGTCGTTTGAAAGAGGGGAATAATTCCAACATTGAACAAACGGCATCTTCAAATACATGTTGTTTGATGTCGCGTCGGAAGGATTGCCCTGCATCGGGTGCGCCACCGATGACCAATTCACCTTTATCTGACTGACTGAGGTAGACGCCGATGTCTGGACAATTTACCACCACATCGATGATGGGTTTTACTGGCTCGGAGACAAAGGCGCTCAAATTGAAGGATTTGAGCGGTAGTTTTAGACCGATAGTGTCAGTGATTGAGGTTGTATGGCCAGAAACCACAACTGCGACCTTGTCGGCATAAACCGTACCGTGATTGGTTTCAACGCCGTTAATACTGCCGTCAGTCGAATTACGTAACAGCTTTAGTACTTCTGTATTCTGATGAATTTCTACGCCACGATCATCCGCCGCACGCGCATAACTCCAGGCGACAGCATCATGGCGACAGACTGCAGCAGAAGGGTGGACCATACCTGCCAGAATAGGCAAACGTGATTCTGGTCCACCACCAGTTAAGTACGGAATGCGACGGCGTAATTCATCGACTTCAATACGCTCATAAGCCGAATTATGAAGATCACCATTATACATCCGACGCTTGATCTCCCGTAACTTAGGGTAAGTTTGCACTACATCGATCATGCTGCGCTTCGAGTACATTAAGTTGTAGTTGAGTTCCTTAGTGAGTCCCTCATAAAGTTTGACTGACTTAACGTAAAATGGAATGCTCTCGTCACGCATGTAATTTGACCGAATCGTAACCGTATTGCGTGCAATATTGCCACCACCGAGCCAGCCCTTTTCCAGCACCGCCACATTAGTAATACCATGATTTTTGGCCAGATAGTAAGCGGTAGCCAACCCATGACCACCAGCGCCAATTATGATTACATCATAACGCTTTTTAAGGGGAGGGCTGCGCCAAGCTTTGGACCAGTTTTGATGGCCACTCAGTGCGTTTCGAGCCAGAGAAAAAATAGAATAAGGTTGCATTAATATATAATGCCACAGCTATAAAAAATAATTCAATATAAATTTATATTATATGTTGAAAATCTTCATATAGAGACTCAAACAGTCTTTTATGGGTATACTATTTTTTTGTTTACGGATAATTAATGATGCCGGTATTTTACGAAACAGATGAACAGGTCAACGAATACCTTGTTTTTCATTACGCCAATCTCGAACAGACTATACCTTGGAAAATTGGGCCACATCAGGCGTTTGGTTTTCATGAACGACTTGCGGGGTGTATTGAAACGTCACAATTACCCGATCATTCTCGTGCACTCGATCTCGGTTGTTCGGTTGGAAGAACCAGTTTGGAGCTGTCTCGATCTTGTTCAGAAGTTATTGGAATCGACTTTTCACATGCTTTTATCGACTCTGCTAACGAGATTCTTCAGACCCAAAAAGTACCGTTGATATTGAAGCGGGAGGGTCAGTTAGGTGATGCTGTTATCAATCAACTACCAATCGGTGTTAATCCTAAACGCGTTAGTTTTTTGCAAGGTGATGCTGAGGACTTACCAGACTCGATTGGTCGTTTTGATGCGATTACTTTCGCAAATGTACTGGATCGTCTGCCGCACCCACGGCGGGCGCTTGAAAAACTAGCTGACATTACTAATCCTGGTGCTCAGGTTGTTATTTGCTCACCTTTTACGTGGTGGGATGAGTTTACTGCACCCGAAGAGCGATTAGGTGGGTTTAAACGTGATGGAAAAGATGTGACTTCGCATGACACTATTGCATCAGTACTTAATCAAAATTTCAGGTTAAAGGAAACCTGTGATTTACCGTTCTTGATTCGTGAGCATGAACGTAAATATCATTTTAGTATAGCCCAAACTAGTATCTGGATACGTTGTGACAATTAATACCGTTGTTGTATCCCTTAGTTATGCTGAATCAATTAGAATTCTAAAATAGGTTTTAATAATTCAATACTTTTTGTAAAAGCCTCAATAGTTGCTTCAATATCTTCTGCCGTGTGTGCTGCTGATATCAGCCCTCCCGGCCATCCTGCCAGATCAACACCATTAATGTTCATGGCAAGTTTTAACAGTCGAGTCGAATCTGGCGGCTGTTTATAAAGTCTTTGCCGCCCGATTTTTTTTGGACTGAATGCGGTTGTATCTTGGGGCGGTGATTCGTTGCCCCTATAAAAATGAAAAGTTGATGCCTCACCATAAACAAACCAACCCAAATCTTTAGACTTAATTATCTGATTCAAACCTTGCCTAAGCCTAATTGCCATATTGTTAGCCTGCTCACAGGCAGTACTGTATTGAATAATATTTAATGTTTCAATACCAGCCGCTGCCGATACTGGGCACGCATTAAATGTGCCTGGATGAATGATTTTTTCTTGGTTTAATGCGCCACAGGCCTGATGATCAAGACAGTCCATAATTTCCGCAGAACCCACAACGGCACCCCCTGGTAAACCACCAGCGACTATTTTAGCAAGGGCAGTTATATCAGGAATGATTCCAGTGCTGGCTTGCACACACCTTGGAGAAATACGAAAACCTGTAACGACCTCGTTAAAAATTAACAATACATTATTATTGCTGGTCCAATTCCGAAGAGATCGGAGGAATTTGACATCGATAGGCACTTTTCCCCTAGCGGCTCCTAAAGGTTCGACAATGATAGCGGCGATATCATTGGTACCAGCGGTTAAATTATCAAGATAAGATTCATCGTAAGGATCAATCGCAATCGAGTGTTCAGCCGTACTTTTAGGTATACCAATTAGTAGGTAAATTATTGATGTGTCGACACACACATCGTAAAGTTATATGTTGCCGACTCATAAATGTATGCCTTTAAATTGAAAGGTAAACCACTATGGGCCAGAAGTTAATTCAATAGAATGCTGAGATCACCCTTGATTACTGGGATATAAGGGGGTTGGCACAACCTATTCAGTTAAACTTTCTCAGAGTAATGCCATTCTTCGATATCTGGCCCGGTGATTTGACTTTTATTGTGATTCAGAAGTTGATCGTATTGAAATCGATATATTGCAGGATGAAGCCTATGACTTTCGCAATAAAATAATTGAAATTGTCTATACATTAGATCAGGTTTTCATACTTGCATTCCAACAGTTTTCAATTGATGCCCTCCCTTATTCTCTAGGTAATTTGAAAGTTATCTAATTAACCGTGAAAATAAAAGTCTCCTTGTTAGAGATCGCTTGTCTTTGGTGGATTTCGTACTTTACGAATTACTCTGGCAAATGACTTTAATGGTGTCTAATTCTATTCTGGATACAAATCGACTGGCACTCTTGTCTTTCATAAGCGCATTTGAAGAGGAACCAAAAATAGCGAATAATATGAAAAGCGATAAGTATATTGAGCTTTCCATTAATAGTCATTGGGCTTCTTTCACATAAGATAATAATACACAAATGTTCTATCAGTAAAAACCAGTAGGGTTAATAGTCTGACTTTAATCAGTGGCATGCCTTACCAAAGTTATAGATTAGGCATTATGAAATTTGAAGGTAAACGTTATACGATTCCTTCTGGTGACGTGGTTAATCCGATGATTTACCCTTTTCCTCAGCTTTTTCGGAAAATTCCTTTTATTAACAATATTTTATATCTACCTTTAAGCAAAGACGATGGAAGTTATACTGAAGTCGTGCAAAATTATATTAGCAAAGTAAAGCGACTGAAAACTGTTGAATGGATGCAACGGGCGTTACATACGGCTCTCTATAAGAGTTACTTGTGATTCACTTATTGATATCAAAATCAGAAAGCTGTATGGAATCTTTAGTTGGTGTAAAAATCTGACTGAGCTCTTCGTAATTAGGGAGAGGCCTTTCGGTTGGAAGAGTATAGACGAAAGAGCGATGCATGAGCCGTCGATCAGACTCATACATCACCGTTGGTGTGCCACTGTGCAGCATACTGTGGTTATCCCAAATGATGAGTTCGCCGGGTGTCCAACGATGCTGGTAAATGTATTCTGGTAGCGATGCTAACTCGACTATCTGTTGAAGTAATTCTCGGCCAGTTTGATCATCAATACCCTCAAACTCCAATGGATCAAGGTTGAGGTAAAAAACTTTTCGTTTGGTTACTGGGTGAATCTGAATAACTTTGTGCCAAACAGGTGGTAAAGCATCCCGCTCCTGTTGGCTAAGCGCTATAAAAGAGGCAGGGTCGGATTTAAGCAAAGGATCATTATGCGCGTGAAAACTTGATAAAACGCTTACTGATTCAAGTTGTTGTTTTAATCTATTGGGTGCTCGGTCGTAAGTTGAGGCCGTACTCACAAACAAAGTATCACCGCCATCTCTTGGCACTTCTACAGCATATAAAAGAGTTGCGGCGTTAACATGACAGGCTGCTGTTCCATCGGTGTGCCAACCAAATCCCCCGCGGGCAAAAAAGGACAGTTGTTTATCATTTTTACCAATGATATTGCCAATGGTAGACACTTCAGGGCACTCTTGAAAATTGAACTGTTTGCGCGTTTCAATCTTTGGTTGTCCTAAACGATGACAAAATTCTGCCTGTGCCTGAGGGGTTAATGATTGGTTCGGAAATAAAAGTACAGAGTACTGATAGAAATATTCCAGCATTTGCTGGAATTGTGAATTAGAGAGGGGTTTAGATAAATCAATATCACTTATTTCAAGACCAAAGTCATCTCGGATTTGACGTGTTTTCATTGAGCCGTGTCTTCGTTTGCATAGTAACCAACAACATCATTATCCGTCGTAACACCAAGGCCATTTAAACTCCGATTAACGTAATTGAAATAACAAATAATCTGGTTAGCTTCGAGTATTTCACCATCATTGAGACCATTATTACGAAGGTTAATAACATCGGACTCCATCACTTGACCCGGACGTAATGTCAAAACCTCTGCATATTGCATAAGTGCCAGCTCTGCACCTTCAAAAACGTTGGCAGGTGCTCGGCTTTCTAATGCTTCTTTAATTTTATCGGCACGAGGATTGTCTCCTATTAAATGCCGAGCATTTGCCCAATGATTTGCCAGTGAATAGGGGCAATTATTTAGAATTGAAACGTAAGAACTGATTGTTTCCTGTAGCCACATTGGTAACGTATTTTCGTCATCATGCAAAGCGGCACGATATAAAATAACATGGCCTCGAAGGGTGTTTGGTCTCAAAGAATGGACACGCATCACATTATCTACTGTTCCATGCGGTGTTCTTGAAAGACTGAGTGCATCAAGCAGATCTTTGTTTGCGTCCTCATCCGATATCATCTTTATCCAGGCACTCATAATCGTTCTCTCAGGTTATATATATATTTGTTAGTTTGCTGTTGGCGTTAGAATCTTAATTCATCAAGTAATAACCACCAGATCAGCTATTTAAGGTTCACAATCATGTTAATCGTGAATGATCATAACTTTCTAGTTAGTGGCTGATTGGATCAATAGTTAAGTAATATTCTTCGTATATACATCAGCGGATTGACGGAAGTACAATGAAATATTACATAAAAGCTGTGTGATTCATAGTTGAAAGCAATATAAAATTATCCACGAAGATATACCTAATAACACATTAAGAAAAGAAGCTTCGACAGTTGTTTGGGATGTTTACATGAACCCAATTTTGGTTTAAATGTATCAATTTTTTAAAGTACTCGACTAATAACGACATATACGTTTCAGTGGATATAGTCAAAATTAATCAAAATATTGAAGCGAACAGAAAAAACTCAAAAGCGCAGTCAAAATAAAATAATAATGACAGATTTAAACTGACTTAACTTTTGAGTTTTATGTTTTAGTACATAATTAAAACCCAACTTGAAAAAATTTTAGCCGCTTACAAGGTGCATTTTTTTATTGTTAGCCTTGCTGATCTTGAGACGTAATTGAGGCTAATCTTCTGACTTCTGACACCGCAACACTTATAGCGGGAAAGTCCAGATTCCTCATTGCACCGAGTTCATTGATCATATTGTCATATCGCTCGAGCGCTTCAGCATGTTGATTTTCCCACTGCGTCAATGCCACTGAAATATGATTTTTATTGGTAGCTGACTGTAATATCATTTCTGTTAGTTTATGCTGGTTTGCATGCAAATCATTACGCATATTGACGACAGCTAGATTGTTCCAGTGATTAAGCACGATAGACTTTGAAATGGAGCTTCGAATCCAATGCAATTGTAAACGGTCGGATACGGCATAAAACAGTTTCGCCGTGGATTCAATATCACTGTGTAGTTTACTTTTAATTTCAACTATATCGAAAGCAGACGCCAATGTTGTTTTATCGGTAAGTTCTTCAGCTATTTCCGCTGGCAGTTTGTATCGGATGAATTGCTTTCGTGACGCCACGTAGTTCTTCTTAGACTGTCCAATCATCGTTTTAGAAATTACTTTCTGTAAAAGGTTGATGTCAGTTTTGTATCGATCAATTAGCTGGCTGACGTCAAAATTCGAGCTCTTATTACGCAACAGCCAGCTGATAGAGCGTTCCAGTAACCCACTGACGGAACGGAAGCACTCATGACGATGGTTTTCAGGCACAACGTTATCGAGCTGCTCTAGTGATCGCCAGGTGTCATTTAAACCAAATATCTCGACACAGACAACATAGGCTTTAGCTATATTTTCTATGCTAGCACCTGTCTCTTCACGGATACGAAAGCCAAATCCAATGCCAATATAGTTGGTAATCATGTTACTCAGTAACGTTGCTATGATTTCCCTACGTAATGGATGCCGTAGTATTTCTGGTGCATATTTTTCTTGTAACTGGGTAGGGAAGTACTCGAGCAATAATGGGTCATAACAATTTTCGCTCAATGATGAAGAGTCGAGCAGCACCTTTTTATAGGTCAACTTGCTATATGACAGTAATATTGAAAGTTCTGGTCGAGTTAAACCTTTATTCTGCGCTATACGTTCAAGGACTTGTTCATCGTTTGGCAAATTTTCCAGTCGGCGATTAATGACACCCTCACGTTCAAGGTGGCGCATAAATCTAGCATGACGATGCATTTTCAAAGCAGTATCTTGTTCTATGTTATCGATGATTTGAGTTTGTCGATAATTATTGAACAAACAGTGCTCGGCGACTTCATCTGTCATTTCAACCAACAGATCATTTCGATCTTGTTGGCTTAAACGACCTGTTTTGACTAATTCTGATAGTAAAATCTTGATATTGACTTCATTATCAGAACAGTCTACCCCCGCTGAGTTATCGATTGAGTCAGTATAAATCAAGCCACCTGATTGGGCATACTCGATGCGCCCCCTCTGAGTGAGACCAAGGTTGCCACCTTCACCAATTGATTTGGCTCTAACTTGGTTCCCATCGATACGAATAGCATCATTATTTTTATCAGATACGTCAGCATCTGCTTCATCTGATGCTTTAATATAAGTACCGATGCCACCATTCCAGATCAAATCAACCTGTGCTTTTAACAGAAAGACGATCAGTTCATTGGGAGTGATAGTTGATTGCTTACAACCGATGAGACTCTGGATTTCTGGAGTTAAATCTATTTCTTTGGCTTTGCGCGAAAAAACGCCACCCCCATGACTTATGAGCTTTTTGTCGTAATCGGACCAGCTAGAACGAGGCAGTTCGAACAGACGTCGACGCTCTTTAAAGCTACTTTTAGTCTCTGGACTGGGGTCAATAAATATGTTCATGTGATTAAAAGCGGCGACCAGTTTAATGCAGGGCGATAGCAACATACCGTTACCAAACACATCACCAGACATGTCACCAATACCGACAACAGTGAAATCCTCAGTTTGAATATTTTTACCCACACCACGGAAGTGACGTTTGACTGATTCCCAAGCGCCACGAGCAGTAATGCCCATTTTTTTGTGGTCATAGCCTTGTGATCCGCCAGAAGCGAATGCATCGTCAAGCCAGAAATTGTGCTCCGCCGCTATGCCATTGGCAACGTCAGAAAATGCTGCCGTGCCTTTATCGGCGGCGACGACTAGATAAGGATCATCAGAGTCGTATATTACGGTATGTTTAGGATGTTCGATTTCTTGATCTTGAAGATTGTCGGTCAACGCTAAAAGTGCATTGATATAAAGTGAATAGCAAGCTTTTACCTCTGGGTAAATATCAGCAGCCTCAAGTTTAGCTATTTTTTTGGTGACAAAACCACCTTTAGAACCAGCCGGAACGATAACTGCATTTTTGACCATTTGCGCTTTCATTAGGCCTAAGACTTCGGTTCGATAGTCTTCTTTACGATCGGACCATCGAATGCCGCCCCTAGCAACTAATCCACCTCGTAAGTGAATGCCTTCGAAACGGGAAGAGTAAACAAATATTTCAAACTTTGGGCTTGGCTTAGGCAGGCCTATAATCGAACTTGAATCGAGTTTGAAGCTGATATGGTTATCGTCAGCCTCAGAAGGTTGAAAGTAATTGGTCCGCACACTGGACTCGATTAAGTTGAGCATATGTTTGTATATTAAGTCATGATCGAGAGATTCGATTTTATGAAGCTTTTCTTTAATGGTTTGAAGCAAATCTGGATAAGCGTTCAATTCAGTTTTTAGTGGATCAAATTTATGCAGAAAACACTCAACCAAAAGCAAGGTGATTTCAGGGTAGGTGTTTAATGTTTCAGTGATATATGAACTACTGTACGGGAATCGTATTTGTTGCAAGTAGGCGGTATAGGCTCTCAAAATTTGGATATTACGAGCTTTAATACAAGCGCTGAACAACAGCTTGTTGAACGCATCGTTTTCACTTTTCTGATGCCAAATATTTTCAAACAACTCCGTGAAGTAACGCGGTATTTTAACGATATCGACATCGCAGAGGTGTTCACCTTCACCCAGTGTGAAATGTTGAACCCAAGAAATTTCATTACCGAGTGTTATTTTATAAGGCCGACTAATGAGTACTTTTAGCCCCATAGATTCGAAGATTGGCATTGAATCTGAGAGATTTATCGAACCACCCATGGTGTAAATTTTGATCGAGTATTGGTTAGGGCTCTTTTCTATTTTGACTAGCTGTGCCTGAACAGGGTTGTTAGTGGTGACGCCAGCTAAAATTGATAGGTCGTATAGGGCATCACTTGCAGCCAGATCAACTTTATAATTTTGTGAAAAAGTGTCCTCATTGACCTCCAAGGTTTGGAGTAGAGGTTGTTCGTTGATACCAATTTGTAGTTCTTTATACCACTGATTGTCCACAATATTTACCCTATTCGAATGATTCGAACTATTTGGTGAAATTTCGTTGTATGAAACTAAACCTGTACTTTAAGCTTAGCATTGTCAATGCTTTATTATAGTACTAGTTTAGTCATTTTCACCTTCCAATTAAGATTTTAGAAATTTATCTATAGATTACATTAGCAGCTCCTGACTGAATCAGATTCTATCAGAATGATTTTTTTAGCTAAAAGCTGGGCTGTAACTCTCTTGGCAGATGAAATTCTTTTATATGAGTGGTCAATGGACATTTAAAACTGAGAAAATATGCGGCTAGTTGTAAGTCTACAGAATTACCTCCACCATATAGGCGGTCACCAAGAATAGGAAACCCATGTTCACTTAAGTGGCGACGTATTTGGTGCTTACGACCTGTTTCAATGTGCACCTCTAGCAGCGATAAATTTTTCTTAGGGCAATATTCTAATTTTTTAATTTTTGAACAGGCATGCCTTCCATCAATCTCTGAATTAATCGCTATTAATTCGACATGATTTGGGAATTCACCGCAGACTATCGCTTTATATTTTTTCTCTATTGTGCGTTGTTTGAAAAGGCCTGATAGATTTTGAATCATTTGCTTACTATGCGCTATGACAATAAGGCCGCAAGCCGCTCGGTCTAGTCTGTGAACGATCATTGCTGGACGATGTTTTGAGTCGTTTGACTCAATCCAGCGATGAATGGTGCAGTGATCACCCCATTTTGATCCCTGACATAATACACCTCTAGGTTTGAACCAAATGCTGTAGTCTTCTTCATCCGATATTAGTTTGGGCAAAGGTATTTCAGTATCGAGTACAGTTTGGTCAAAATAAAAATGCAGTGAGTTACCCTTTGCTAATGATTTTTTTGCACGCCTAATTCGATTAATACCATTCTTGTCAGACAACCAGACAGCCCCTTTTTTCATTGCAAGCTTAATTTGGCTCAATGGAAGCTGTGTCCTTTCAGCTAATAAAGGGGCCGCCAAAGTGTTGTCTAATTCGATATTGATATGGAATTCTATGGGTTTCAATTGAACATGCTGCCAAATGTATAAATTGTTAGGGGTGAGTAATACATTTAGTGTCGGTGTTACCCGTACAGAATAAATCCAAGCACTGCGGAAGCTGTAAGTCCGAGGATAATGATGCTCCAGTCTGACGCACTGTAAGATTTTTGAGTGATAGGGTTAGTATTGATAAATTGTGATATCAGGCTAGAATTTTTAAAATCAGATTCTTCGATTGATCCGTTGGACTGCAACTCTTCCAATAATTGAGATCTAATTTTAACGTATTCTTCGCGTGAAATGACATTGTTTACGTAAGATTTAACTAGCAGTTGAAATGAAGATATTGAATTATCCATTAATTTACAAATTGTGCATTAATCTGTTTGTTTAGGTTTTGTAGACGCGTGTCATCTGGAAATAGTATTAAACCAGTCATGATATAATGAATTGAGTCTTTATATTGACGTTTCGTAATCAGTTTTTCAGCTTCAGATAAATATAAATCGGCTAATTTTTTATCTTTTAGAATGTAATGATCTGGGTCAACGCGCTTTATTAATGGCATAATCGTCGTTAAATCCTCACCATTGTCTGTTTTTGTCAGAAGTTTGTTTTTAAAGTAATGATCATATAACGATATAAGCCGGATCATTAAAGTTTCTTTTTGTTGTTTGATTTGCTCTTCAATGGTCGATAATGCGATTGAGTCTGGGTAATGCTTTTTGGCCTGCAATAGTAAATTACTGGCTTGTGGATAATCGTACAAGCCTGCCTTTGGTCTGAATACTGAGAGTATTCTATTGTGATAAAAAGTTATGATTTCTCGTCTTAAACCAACGGAAATAATTTTTTGTTCTTCGGTATTAAGTTGCTCAAGTGACCAGATAGTTTCAATCAATAGTGCTTTATCACCCTGTTTAATTAATTCAATTTTATTATACAGCGCCTGCTCAGAGCGAAATTCAAAAAATGGTTTATAGCCGATACCAGTAACAATAATAGCCATAAATATGGCGGCCAGTATCATCGTTTTTGCATGGGATTTTTTTGAACGCATGCCTTCTGCAAATTTCTCAACGGTTGCAATTCGGTCTTCGCGAGAAACCGTCAAGGCTTTCATTAATGTCCGTTGTTGTTTTCGGTTTAAGCCCTTGATTGGTTTTGGCTTAATGCCCAATTCTTTGATTTTAAGTGCTGAAACTTTATTATAAGGATGTTTACCTGCTGCCAGTAATTGATAAGCGACGCAGGCAAGTCCATAGATATCGTCGCGTGGATCAGGGTTCATGCCGGCAAACATTTCGGGTGTTGCATAGGCTGGTGTAACGGCACTTAATTTGGCAGGATCAAACATGGTGTTTTCACGATCTTCATCGGTTTGAGTGCTGGCTCGTGCGATACCAAAATCGAGTAACTTTACTTGGCCATCGTTAAGCAAAAAGCAATTACCTGGTTTAAAATCTGAGTGGATTAACAGTTTTTCATGTGCATAGGCTAGTCCACTACAAAGCGCTTCAATGATATGTAATGCCTGATTTGTTTTTAGTGGTTTCTTAGCAATCTCTTTAATCAGTTGATTTAAGGGCTTTCCTTGGAGGAACTCCATGGTCATAAAGACAGTGTTAGCGTCTCTATCGAAATCGTAAACTGTTGCGATGTTTGGGTGCGCTAGACGCTGAGCTTTACTAGCCTCTCGTTGCAAGGCGATAAACGATCCCGAGTACTTTTTAAAAGCGTCAGTTAGTACTTTTATGGCAACATAAGGATTTTTGTCTTGGGCTTCGACCTTGAGTAAATCCTTGGCTTTATACACTACGCCCATACCGCCTTGTCCTAACTTTTCAAGTAAAACAAAACGCTTTTTGAGTATCATACCCGGGCCAAGAACAACGTCTTCTCGATCTTTTTGGAACTTTAAAGGCGAGTCAATCTGATTATAAAGCTTGTCTTCTTGAAGTTGAATTGATGGTAACGATGACTCTGTGCTGTCCTGTTGATATTCTATATTTCTCTTTATGGTTATCGTTGTTTTACCGATATTTAAGGGTGGTTCTGTAATATCTAAAATATGACTAAATTGATCCTCATCAAAGTAGACAATATCTGTTTCCTTACCACTTTTTAAAGTAGAGTGAATATTAACTTTTGAAATGAGCTCTGAAATTTCAGTGAAATGAGTTGAGTCTATACTGTCGTTAGCAAATAATTTTTGCAGGTGGTTTTGAGCGGCAACATAGCAAGAGGGCATCGCCGTAAAAAGACTCTGTAAACCTTCATCCAATTCAGTAACGTTTAGCGCACCGCAGATATAATCGTCAATAATTAATTCGCAAGCATCCGACATTGTAATCCTTATTGTGCCAATTTTATGGTGATGATAGAGGTATTGTCGGAACCTCCAGCATTTAACGATGACTTTAGGAGCGATTCATTTAACAAGGGCAGGTTATCTCTACCCGCTTGTATAATGTCAGAAATTTTAGTTTCATCAAGATCTTTGTACAAACCATCTGAACAAAGCATATAGATGTCATCATTTTGTATTTCGAAATAAGACAAATCAACTCGACAATCATCGACAACACCAATTGCTTTTAGTACGACATTTGAAGCAGGGTGTGCCTCGGCATCTTTTGCATCAATCTTGCCAATTTTTATAAGTTCTTCAACATAACTATGATCTTCAGTAAGTCGAATGAGTTGGTTGTCTCGATGTCGGTAAAGTCTGCTATCACCTGCCCAAAATACAAAAATAAATTTACCCCAAATGTATGCAGTGACAACAGTGCTGCCTATCGTCGCATTTTCACCAAGCTCCAGTGCTTTTTGTCGAATGACGGTGTTCGAATCGATTAAGTTTTGTTCAATCAAAGATATTGATTTTTCGAGTGCTGGTTGCTGCTTGAATGTACTCATATTCTGAGTAATAGTCTGGCTCGCAAAATCACCGGCATGATGTCCACCCATACCATCAGCCACGACCCAAATTGATTCTTCCGGCAGGAGTAGGATTGAATCTTCATTTTTTGTTCGAATGTGGCCAATATCAGTGACGCCGTGACTAATAATGTTAAAGCATGAAGCAGAGTGAGTGCTTTTGGATGATTTGTAGGGTGACAATTTGGCCTCTTAACTAATTTTAAATACATTTTGGTATTGAACTTTACAATAGCAAATCATTAATTCTTCGACACCATAGACTAAATCTGACCTTCCTTTTTAAGGGTGATAAAATTAACAGAAAGTTCAAAACTCCTTTACTAATGACATTAGTAACCTTGAGTCAATTTAATAATAAATGACAATAATATAAACAATATTAAAATTTATACGGGTATATTATTAATTGTATCGACACTCCGTGTGTCTAGTTTAATCTAGCAGATGTCGGAGCCGACTACAAAGCATGTTATTGGTGTATGGTTCTGATTTTAACGTCCCATTAACCAAAACAGTTAATGAACCAGTCAGTTTTATTCGCTTTAACATTGACACTTATGCAGATTTGGAAGAGGTTGGTGGTGTTAGCAACGACGGCACACTTGACATGATTTCTACCTCAGGATTTTTTTGAAGGTGCTAGTGGTTGCTTATTTGGACTTTGTCGTCTGATTAAATGTAATCACAAGATAGTTTTAGAATAACTCAGGCTGAACTCGATGAACGGCTAGATTTTGAATGAAATAGAGCAAAAATGATTTAGCTGAATTGAAAATCTGGCCTGATCCTTTAATTCGCATCAATTATGCATTTTGATTTTGCTCAAATTTGATATCATACAGTGTGGCTGATTTCTGGTTGCTTTTATATGTTCAGGATGAACGGGGCGTTATTCGCTCCTGCAATAACGACACTTCTGCCATCTTTGGCGGTCGTATGTCACGGGCGCAGGGAGTTTCAAGAGTGATCAATTGTAAAAAATAATGGTATTGGTGAAGAAATGACTCGAATGGTTAATTGTGTAGTATTGGGTAGTGAAGAACCTGGATTAGAGCGAGCGCCTTATCCTGGCGAACTCGGTCAAAGAATTTTCAACACGGTCTCTGAACAGGGTTGGAAAAATTGGTTGGACCGCCAAACTACGATCATTAATGAAAATGGGTTGTCGACAGTAGACCCAACTAGTTTGACCCTTATAGAGCAACATATGGTTGGTTTCTTGTTTAAAGAGGGTGACCTTGGTCAGTTGCCGGATGGTTTCAGAGCGCCAGGCTCTAAATAGTAGTCTATATTACACTTGTTACTGGATTTAACTTCCATATTGGCTGAGTAACAAATTTAAGCATTTGATGCGCTTGTTTTAAGGCATCAAATGTTTGATTATAAGTTGGGCCTTGTGCGAAAATGAACCCAAGGTAACTAGAACCCTCGGGTAATGGCACTAGCTCATATCCCTCATGAATATGAATCTCTATATCTTTAACAAATTCAACCTGCATAGCCGCAGTTAATCCTTCAATTCTTTTCAAAATGCCCGATTTTTTTACTGGAATCATCAATACGCCAGCACAAAGCGATTTTTTCGGTAAATTGGGCATTACGCCGCAAAGTCCTTGAATAACGATTTCTTCGAGCTTTTGCTGTAAGGAAAACTCAATCAATTGCCCACACTGCCCGCCTATTGTTCTGGCGGCTAATTCGATTAAAAATATACCGTTTTGTGTAATTCGAGCTTCGGCATGAACAGGGCCCTGTGCCAGACCATAGGCATCACAGCATTGGGCTACTGCTTCGACTAAAGCCGATTGACTTGATTGTGTTAACTGGCTGGGCGTTAAGTAATACGTTTCTTCAAAATAGGGGCCGGTTAATGGTTCGGGTTTATCAAAAATAGCGAGTAAGTGAAAGCTTCCATTAATCAAAATACCATCAACAGCAAACTCAGGACCATCTAAGTAACCTTCGACCAGAACATGATCACGCTCGAATCCAGTGACATTTGATTTGTCTAAAATAACATCAATAGTCTTACAGGCCTCATCGAATTGCTGCTCATTATTAGCCCGAATGACACCTTTACTGGCGGATAAACTTAAAGGTTTAACAACAACGGGGTAGGTAACTGAACTGGAATATTGGTTAGATTGTTGCAGCTTGATCACTTGATATTCAGGTGTGTTGCAACCGAATTTTTGTGCTGCCTTTCGAGCCAAGTCCTTGCGATGAGTCAATATAGTGGCTGACGATTGATTGTGTTTCAGACCTAGCTTTTGAGCTATTTGATTGCTTAAACTGACACAGGAATCGTCAGTCGCCAGTACACATTTGATGTCTAAGCCTTTTATAGAATCCAAAATAATGCTTTGAGCTTGCACTGGATCAGTGAAATCAACATTGATGCCCTGTGCTATTTCTGACACCAGTGAGTAGCGGCTGTTTGATACGAGTAATGTTTTTAAATTTAAAGCTAAGGCCGCTTTTAGGTAGGGCGATATCCGATAACTTTTTGAAGGGGCAATTAAAATCAGAAAGCCCGGCTTATGGCCGGGCTCTGATGTGAGGTGCATTAGTTTTACAAATAGTGTGGGCTATTGAGCCGAGCCACAACCACCACAAGAACCAGATCCACCCGTCTCAGCAAAAACATTATTAAACACAAATCTTTCACGACCTTCTTCTTGGATATAATCAATTTGTGCACCACGCAAATAATTGAGTGCTACAACGTCAACGAATACTTTGAATCCATCAAACTCGATGACCGTGTCAAAGTCTGTCTGCTCGTCAGTAAAAGTCATACCATAAGTCATACCGCTACAGCCACCGCCGCCTATATAGATTCTGATTGCACTTACTTCATCTTCACTTTGAGTTACGATTTCTCTCAGCTTATCTTGAGCCGATTGCGTTACTTCCAGATCTTCAATTGTTAAGTTAACTTGAAAGTGTTCGCCTGACAGGCCAGCAATCACTGGTTTGTTTTTACTAGGTGGGGTATATATACCAACGTTTTCCATAATAATCTCCTAATTGCGTTCAAATACGATTATACACTCGAAACTGATTCAATAACCCATAGTATGCATAGGTTTTTTGTGACTGACGGTTATTGAGCCGACGTCCCGTTATTTATTAAATGGTGACGTGCATTTGTAAATCAAATGCTATGCCGAAATTTCAATGGTATTTGTCGTGTTTATTAATGATAATGATCATATTGGTATAGTAATATAATTTCCTTTCTTTCTCTTGGTATCACTTAAATGTTTTCAAAATCAATGAATATCGCGGATTTCGATCCGGAACTTTGGGCGTCGATGCAAAATGAAGTTCAACGTCAAGAAGACCATATCGAACTAATCGCATCAGAAAACTATGCTAGCCCACGTGTTTTAGAGGCACAGGGCTCTGTATTAACTAACAAATATGCTGAAGGATATCCATCAAAACGTTACTACGGTGGTTGTGAGCATGTCGACGTTGCAGAATCATTAGCTATTTCTCGAGTTAAAGAGCTGTTTGGTGCAGATTATGCCAACGTACAGCCACACTCTGGTTCAGGTGCGAATACCGCTGTTTTCTTCGCACTATTAAATGCGGGTGACACAATTTTGGGCATGAGCTTGGCTGATGGTGGACATTTAACACACGGCTCTAAAGTTAACTTTTCAGGTAAGCTATTTAATGCAATCCAATATGGTATTGATAAAGCAACCGGCAGAATTGATTATGCGGAAGTTGAAGCGCTGGCTAATGAGCATAAACCAAAAATGATTATTGCCGGCTTTTCTGCCTACTCTCGTGTTGTGGATTGGCAGAAATTCCGTGATATTGCTGATTCCATTGGTGCTTACCTGTTTGTTGATATGGCCCACGTATCAGGACTGGTTGCCGCTGGTTTATGTCCTAATCCAGTTGGAATTGCAGACGTCTGTACTAGTACTACTCACAAGACACTTCGTGGTCCTCGTGGTGGCATTATTTTGGCTAAGTCAAATCCAGAAATTGAGAAAAAGCTTAACTCTATGGTATTCCCAGGTACTCAGGGTGGTCCATTGATGCACGTTATTGCAGGTAAAGCCGTTGCTTTCAAAGAAGCAATGAGTGAAGACTTTGTGACGTATCAAAAGCAAGTCCTAGTCAATGCAAACGCAATGGCTGAAGAGTTCATTACTCGCGGATTTGATATTGTTTCTGGCGGTACGGAAAACCATTTATTCCTGCTTTCCTTAATTAGCAAGGGGTTAACAGGTAAAGATGCTGATGCGGCTCTTAGTAGGGCTCATATAACGGTTAACAAAAACTCAGTGCCGAATGATCCACAGTCTCCTTTTGTTACCTCTGGCCTGCGCATTGGCACCCCAGCAATTACAACTCGTGGTTTTAATGAAGCTGAGTCGCGCGAATTAGCTCATTGGATCTCAGATATCCTTGATAATATGGGTGATGAAGACATAATTAATACTGTTAAAGCTAAAGTCAGTGCAATTTGTAAACGGTTACCAGTTTACAATAACTAGTTCTTTTACTAGACTTTTATAAATGAAGTGCCCCTTCTGCGGTACACCTGATACTCGGGTAGTCGATTCTAGATTGGCTCAGGAGTCCACCCAGGTGCGCCGCAGGCGGGAATGTGTTTCTTGTGAAACCCGCTTTACTAGCTACGAGTCACCTTTGCTCAACATGCCAATGGTGATTAAAAGTGACGGTAGTCGGGATGCATTCGATGAAGTCCGTTTGCGCAGTGGTATGTTGCGTGCACTGGAAAAGCGTCCAGTCGCCGCCGACCAAATTGAAGACTCGATTAATCGAATTAAAAAACATTTGTTGGGTGTTGATTCTCGTGAAGTGCCGAGTCGAAAAATAGGTGATCTTGTTATGCATGAATTGCAACGACTGGACCATGTCGCTTATATCCGTTTCGCATCTGTCTATCTTAGTTTTGAGGATATCCAATCTTTTCAGGAACTGATTAAAAGGCTCGAATCTGAACCAACGCCAGAGATGCATCTCCGTCAAGTACCTTTGATTGACGAGGATGTTTAATGCCTCAGTCTTCTCATCAATTTCCCCATCAATATTGGATGGCGAAAGCTTTACAGTTAGCGCGTCATGGGTTCTATTCTACTGCCCCAAACCCTAGAGTAGGTTGTTTGGTTGTTAAACAGAACATTTGTGTGGGCGAAGGTTGGCATGAATATCCTGGTGGTCCACATGCCGAAATTAATGCCATTAAAAGTCAAAGTATTGAATCTGGCAGTTGTTTCTATATCACCCTAGAACCTTGTTTTCATCAAGGTAAAACTCCCCCTTGTGTCGATACTTTAATCGAGCTAAAACCGAGCTGTGTTGTGATTGCAATGCAAGATCCCAATCCATTGGTTGCGGGGAAGGGGATAGCCAAATTAAAAGAGGCTGGCATTGAAGTTATCTGTGGTGTTTTAGAAGCTGATGCGAGGCAACTAAATGTTGGTTTTATTTCGCGCATGGAACAAAAACGTCCTTTTCTAAGAGTTAAAATGGCCACATCATTAGATGGACGCACGGCGTTAGCCAATGGCGTTAGTCAATGGATTAGCGGTGAATCAGCCAGGCTCGATGTACAACGTTTGCGCGCAAGTAGTTCAGCTATCTTAACCACAGCCCGTACGGTGCAGGAGGATCATCCATTGATGAATGTTCGTTTATCCAGTGCAGATTTAGGGCAAACAGTTGACGTTAGGCAGCCTATTAGAATTATCATTGACTCTCAGTTATGTTTGACAGGGAACGAGACAATATTTGCTATCCCTGGTCAAGTTTGGGTAATTACCACGAACACAAATAAAGAAGCCCATGAACCATTAATGCAGGTAGGTGCCGAGGTCATTGTATTGAGCCGTGCTGAAAAAACAGAACGAGTTGATTTATGCCAATTGATGCAATATCTTGCTTTTCGAGAAATAAATGAAATTCATACTGAATGTGGGCAAGGATTAGCCGGTGCATTATTGAGCCAGCAGCTGGTCGATGAAGTCGTGCTTTACTTAGCACCTTGTTTTCTTGGCAATCAAGCACAAGGTTTGTTCGATCTGGGTGAAATCGCGCAGATGGAAGATCGAGTCAATTGCCATATCAGTGATGTGCGAGCCATTGGTAAAGACATCCGTTTAACATTAACACCCGAGTACCTCTAGTTATGTCGACAATTGTTGCAGCGGTAAAAAATGGTGTCGCCTGTATTGCGGCTGATAGTTTAACCAGTTTTGGTGATACCAAACAAAGTGCTGAGTTTGTTGTTGATTCTGATAAAATTTTGCTATTAGCCAATTCTAGTACTAACGTCAACTCGAAAACGCTGACCTATATGGGTATCGTCGGCAGTGCAGCCCATCAATTGGTCATGCAAAGTTTGGTTATTGATCATGCTGATAAAATTGATTTGAGTGATCGCATGTCTATATTTAACACGCTAAAAACAATTCATCCAATTTTGAAGGAAGAATATTTCCTCAACAGCAAAGAAGAAGACGAAGACTCTTATGAATCGTCACGAGTTGACGCGCTAATTATGAATGAAAATGGCATCTTTGGATTGTATTCCTTGCGTGAAGTTGAACAATACTCGCGCTTTTGGGCGGTGGGTTCTGGCTCAGAATTCGCGCTTGGCGCTATGCAAACAGCCTACGAAATTTATGATACAGCCGAGCAAATAGCTCAGGCTGGCGTAGTCGCCGGTGCGACTTTTGATAATGCCTCGTCTTTGCCAATGACGAGTTACACCCTTAAATTGAAATAAAGGAGCTAAGCCACCGTGTTTACTGGAATCATTCAAACAGTGGGTTCGATAGCAAGTATTGAAAACAAAGCTGGGGATATGTCACTCACGATCAATACTGCGGGTCTTGATATTAATAGCTGCGAACTAGGCGATAGTATTGCTGTTAATGGCGTATGCTTGACAGCTGTTTCTTTTCATACTGATCAATTCACTGCTGATGTATCTAAAGAAACCTTGAGCAAGACGAGCCTTGGACATTTAGAGGTGGGTAGCTCAATTAATCTTGAAAAAGCACTCACGTTGAATACCGCTCTGGGTGGTCATTTAGTGAGTGGTCATGTTGATGGCTTGGCGACACTGATGGAAATGCAGCAGGATGCACGATCAACTCGTTATATATTTGAAGTTGCACCTGAATTACAGCACTATATTGCTATCAAAGGTTCTGTCACTATCGATGGTACAAGTCTGACAGTGAATAGGGTTAACGATAATCAGTTTGATGTTAATATCGTTCCGCACACGCAGCGAAATACGATATTCGGGTGTTATAAACTGGGCAGTACGGTTAATATTGAAGTAGATATAATCGCTCGCTACTTGGAGCGACTAATTAATGGAAAACCAATCACTGATTCACCGGATAACAAAATAATGGCAACGCTTACAAAAACTGGTTTTATACAATCTAGTTAGGTTTTATGTCTGTATGAATTTGAACAGTACGAAAGAGATAATTGACGATATCAAGGCTGGCAAGATGGTCGTCATTATGGATGATGAAGATCGCGAAAATGAAGGTGATATTTTAATGGCCGCAGAAGCGGTTACTGCCAGTTCTATTAATTTTATGGCTAAGTTCGGCCGTGGTTTGATATGCCTAACACTTTCCGAAGAGCGCTGTCAGCAATTATGTCTACCTTTGATGGTAGGTGATAATAAAGCACAGTTGGAAACTAACTTTACCGTGTCGATAGAGGCTGCAGAAGGGGTCACAACCGGCATTTCTGCTTCGGACAGAGCAACTACCGTACAGGCGGCGGTTAAGGCCGACGCAACGCCTAGTAGTATTGTTCAGCCAGGCCACATATTTCCTTTGATGGCAAAGAAAGGAGGAGTATTAATTCGTGCAGGTCACACTGAAGCTGGCTGTGATCTTGCGCGATTAGCTGGTTTTGAACCCGCAGCCGTTATTGTTGAAATACTTAATGACGATGGCACCATGGCACGTCGGCCTGATCTAGAAGTTTTTGCTAAGCAACATGACTTGAAAATTGGTACGATCGAAGATTTGATTCGTTATCGTATCGAAAATGAGAATACAATTGAACGTATCTTAGAATCAAAGTTTGCAACTGATTTCGGTGATTTTCAGCTTTATGCCTTCGAAGATAACATTGCCCAAGAGCTTCACCTTGCTTTAGTAAAAGGTGATATTAACCCAGATAAACCCGTTCCTGTGCGAGTACATGTTCAAAATACCCTGCATGATGCGTTATCAGGCACAATGGGGCGTGGTTGGCCATTACAGGACGTGATGAAAACCATTGAAAAAGAAGGTGTGGGTGTGATTGTATTTTTACGCCAAGCAGAGACGCCTAAAGATATGGTGAAAAAAATTGAATCTCTGATAAGAGATGATTTTAGTCAGGATGAAGATCATCCTGATACACTCAGAACTTACGGTATTGGCGCTCAGATTTTAGTTGATCTGGGTGTACGTAAAATGAATTTGCTCAGTGCACCTAAGAAATTTCTTGCATTGGCTGGCTTTGGGCTCGAAGTCGTTAACTATTATTCTGAATAAACGATACTCTATTTTTAAAAAAATAGTTTAGGAAAAGAAATACTATGGCTGAAGTAAATATAATCGACGGTGATCTCACCACTGATAAAGCAAAAATCGCTATTGTTGTCGGACGTTTTAACGGTTTTATTGTTGAAAGTTTATTACAGGCAGCGGTTGATACGCTTCAACGTGCTGGTATCAAGTCATCAGATATTACTGTTAGCCATGTTCCAGGCGCATTCGAAATGCCATTGGTTGTTCAAAAGTTTGCTGTTTCAGGTAAGTTCGATGCCATTATCGGTATTGGTGCTGTTATTCGTGGCTCAACGCCGCATTTTGATTTTGTTGCAGGTGAAAATGCTAGTGCTTTATCTTCTCTTGCTTTGACACATTCAATTCCTGTTGTGAATGCGGTATTAACGACCGATACTATCGAGCAAGCAATCGAAAGAGCGGGTACCAAAGCCGGTAATAAAGGTGCTGAAGCGGCAATGGTTGCGATGGAAATGATCAGCTTACTAAGGAAAATCGGTTAACCGACTTCGATGACTAATCAACATAAAAAAGATAGCAACAAATTAAACAGTAAAGAAGCGGCAGAGCAAGCGCGTTTTATCAAAAAACGTAAACATGCTCGCGACAAAGGGTTGCAGGCTTTATATCAATGGCAACTGTCTGGTGAGGATCTTGAGTGGATAAAAGATCACTATATAGAAGAGCAGGGTGTAGCAACTGGGGATAAAGCTTATTTCCTTGAATTATTATTCGAAATTCCAACCTGTATTTCTACTCTTGATGCGCATTATCGCCAGCATATCGAAAACTTTGAAGACCATGTTGATCCGATTGAAACCAACATTTTGAGAATCGCAACGTATGAATTTATAAATCACCTCGAAATTCCCTTCAAGGTAGTGATTAATGAAGCGGTTAATCTTGCAAAGGTTTATGGCGCTGATGATAGTCATAAATTTATTAATGGTGTGCTTGATCCATTAGCAAAAATATTACGTCCGTTCGAAACGAAAGCTTGATTAGAGCTAGGGACTAATTTAAGTCTTTCGAATGGTAGCCTCGCAAAATGAATTTTCACTAATTGAACGGTTTTTCTCTCATACTGGAAAATCTCCTTTTCCAGTAGCGCTATCACAGGGTGATGATGCTGCAGTTGTTGAAGTACCTGTCGGTAAACAACTGGTCATGAGCGTTGATACGCTCATAAGTGGCGTTCACTTTCCCGAGCAAACCAGTGCGGCAGATATTGCTCATAAATCGTTGATTGTTAATTTAAGCGATCTTGCCGCTATGGCGGCGACACCGGCCTGGTTTTTATTATCGATTACGTTACCTAAATTTGATGAAGTATGGCTGAATGAGTTCTCTGTCAGCCTAAAGGCAACTTCAAATCAGTATCAAGTTGAATTAATTGGCGGCGATACTTGTCGAGGCCCTCTTTCGATTACGATTCAAGTGACAGGTCTGGTCGATAAAAACAAATACGTCGATCGAAAAGGAGCTCAACTAGGGGACTTAATACTGGTAACTGGAGAGCTTGGCAATGCCGCCCTGGGATTAGCCCATTTACAGCAACGAGTGACCTTGCCAGTCGACTTGATTCAACCCTGTGTGAAAGCGCTTAATCGCCCGTTTCCTAGACTCGAGCTTACCGACTTTCTGGCAAGTTATGCCAGTGCAGCGATTGATTTATCAGACGGATTAGTGGGTGACTTGCGTCATATTTTAGATCAAAGTCAAAAGGGGGCTGTGATTAGACTCGATTCCTTACCTGTTAACGCCTGGATTCGTAGTCAGCAGATCTATGATTTTGCTCTAACAGGTGGTGATGACTTTGAGCTTTGTCTTACGGTACCTGTCCAGTATAAAGCAGTTATTGATGATTGGAACCATAATAATCCGTTATGTAAACTAACTCATATTGGCGAGATAACAGATAGTGGCTATGAGCTAGTTAGCAACCACAAAACGGAGAACCTGAACAATTGGCAAGGATATCAGCATTTTGAATAAACCAATTCCAGCTAAACTGCTACGTCACCCCATTCATTTGCTTTCACTAGGATTTGGGTCTGGCCTATCGCCTTATGCACCCGGCACTATGGGGACGCTGGTCGCCATACCGTTATACTTATTGATTGCTCATCTTCCGCTAGCGATTTATCTTGGCATTATTGTAGCCGGGTTTGTTTTAGGGGTTTATTTTTGTCATTTAACCAGCGAGGCGCTTGGTGTCCATGACCACCCGGGCATCGTATGGGATGAGGTAATTGGTTTCTGGATTACCATGATTGCAGTGCCAGTGCTGAACTGGCAGTGGATTGCCGCTGGATTTGTGCTCTTTCGATTTTTCGATATCGTTAAGCCTTGGCCAGTCAAACTTGCAGACAAACGGCTGCTAGGTGGTTTTGGCATTATGTTCGATGATGTTTTAGCGGGTATTTACGCCCTCATTTGCATGCAGTTGCTTCATTATTATCTCAAGTAATAAATATAATTTTTTCTAATTCCCTAATGTCACGATAAAAAAGTTTAAATATCGCTATTTCATAAAATCTTAAGTATGGGCTTTTTTAGGCTACTTAATTCCGATCCGTCCATTTTCAAATTAATCGGATTTTGTTAGAATATTGAACTTCATTGCCTGATTTAGAGAGTTCCAATGATCAAAACTCGTTTCGCTCCTAGCCCGACTGGATTACTCCATGTTGGGGGTGCTCGTACCGCTTTATTTTCCTGGCTTTACAGTCAGAAAATGGGTGGTCAATTTGTGTTGAGAATTGAAGACACCGACCTAGAGCGATCGAGCGAGGCATCGGTTCAAGCGATTCTCGATGGTATGAAGTGGCTCAAGCTGGATCATGATGAAGGTCCTATTTATCAGACCCAAAGATTTGATCGCTATAAAGAAATAATCCAACAGCTGTTAGATCAAGGTGATGCCTACTATTGCGCTTGTTCCAAAGAAAAGTTGGAGTCTCTGAGAGAGCAGCAAATGGCAGCCAAGCTAAAACCTCGTTATGACGGCTGTTGTCGAGATCTGGGGTTATCATCAGACGGTACTCAGGATTTAGTCATTAGGTTTAAAAATCCGCATCAAGGGTCTGTCACTTTTATGGATCATGTTAAGGGTAGTATCACCGTTAGTAATTCGGAGCTTGATGATTTGATTATCGCGAGAACTGATAGCACACCGACGTACAACCTAACGGTTGTGGTAGATGACATGGATATGAAAATTACTCATGTTGTGCGAGGTGATGACCATGTAAACAATACGCCGCGCCAAATTAACATACTGAAGGCTCTTGGGGCCGATTGTCCCGAGTATGCACACTTACCCATGATCTTGGGTGATGACGGCAAACGGTTATCTAAACGCCACGGAGCTGTTGGCGTCATGCAATATTTTGATGATGGCTACTTACCTGAAGCTGTTTTAAATTACCTTGTTCGATTAGGTTGGTCGCATGGTGATCAGGAAATATTTTCGATTGCAGAAATGATTGAGCTTTTTGATTTAGATGATATTAATAAATCAGCTGCCGCCTTTAATACCGACAAACTCAATTGGATCAATCAGCAGTACATGATGAGTTTGCCCTTAAGCAATATTGTTGACCTTGTTAAACAGCGTTTAAAAGTCATTGATGTAGACGTAGCCAATAACGCTAATATTGACACTATTGTAGATTTGTATCGGCAACGGGTATCTACCATTAATGAGCTCGCCGAGAGTATTTTATATTGTTTTAAAGAGTTCGATGAATATGATGCCAAGGCCGCTAAGAAAGGCCTTGTAGTCGATGCATTAGAGCCACTGAAATACCTCAGTGAAGGATTCGAATCATTGACTGATTGGCGTGCCGAATCTATTCACCAGGTGATTCAGGCAGTTACAGAACGGCTAAACGTAGGAATGGGTAAAGTAGGTCAGCCATTACGAGTCGCTGTGACCGGAGGTTCTTTTTCTCCCCCTATTGACCAAACCGTTGAAGTAATCGGTAAGGCCCAAACTCTGAAGAGAATCTTGAGAGCAATTGACTATGTATCCAAGCTGTAATTAAGCGAAAACACCATTATAGTTTTGGAGCATGCTATAAAATCTTAAAAACGCCTGAACCATAAAGAAGTTTGCAGTTTAGGTTTATTTTAATTACAGGATAGATTTAATGACGTCTGTTGAGACTTATTTAAGTCCGTTTATGGATGATAAAAAATGATGAGAAAAACCATCAGCTGCGTTGTCATGTTTGCCGATATTGCTGACAGTACGACTATCTATGAAAATATGGGAGATGAATTAGCGCGTGAGCGTATATCGAATGCTTTAAATACCTTGATCGCTATTACTCAAAGTAATAAAGGGCATTTAGTAAAAACAATTGGTGACGAAATTCTTGTCTATTTTACCGATGTTGATTTAGCCCTGCTAGCAGCCCATAGAATTCAGGAAGTCATGGAAGATGACCAAAATTCAGAAACCAAAGGTGTTTCAATTCGAATAGGGATGCAATTTGGAAGTGTCATTCTAGAAACAAATGATATCTTTGGCGACACTGTTAATGTCGCTGCACGAATTGCTAGTATGGCGAAAGCACGTCAAATCCTATGCACCAAAGAAATGGCCTGTTTAGTTAAGAATAACGCAATATCTGCCAGTATGCGGCCTTTTGATCGTATCACGGTCAGAGGCAAGAGTGAGCCACTCGATATTTACCTCTTTTCTTGGGAAGAGGAAAGCGATGTTACAAATATGGCGCCACTGAGTAGTTTTACAAATCTAACAGGACAACAGCAATGTGAAAAGTTAACGCTAACTTATCGTAACAAACGTTATGAAATTGCAGTTTCCAACACGTCATACATTTTGGGCCGAGGCAGTGATTGTGATCTCGTTGTTGATGGTGATTTAATCTCAAGGCACCATTCTAAATTAGAGCATCGACGCGGAAAGTTCGTTATTACCGATCAAAGCACGAATGGTACTTTCATCAAAACGCAAGAAGGACAGGCTGTATTCCTGCGACGTGAAGAATTAACACTCTTCGGAGTTGGCTTTATCAGTTTGGGCAAGAAAGTCGACCTAAATGACGACGACATCATTCAGTTCTATAGTGCATAAGTCACTTGTGCGGTTTTATAGCACGCCCAATAGAGCGCTAATTAACCCGATCAGCCCACCAAACAAACCGCCCCATATTACTAACCAACCCAGATGCTGTTTGATCATATCTTGAATTATCATTTTCACTAATTGAGGGGTTAATTCATCCAGTCGTTTATCAACAATCTCTTCTATATTGCTTCGAATATCATTAACCATATTGGGTTGTTCTAACTCTTCGATCAGCAGTTTCGAAAAAGACTCTGTTGAACTAATGTCGATGATAGCCAGCCGCATATTTTCTATGAAAGGTTCTTTCAAAGGGACTAATGCCTCCTGACCGCCAAACATAGAAAGCATGCTGCCAAAAGATGACTCCATAATTGTTTTGACCAAAGTGTCGTAAGCAGGCGAAAAATCTAATTTCTGAATGACGGGTGCCAAATGTATAGCAAACCGATTCGACTCGCCTTTGTTTAAAAATCGATCGATATTCTCATCATTAAAAAACTCTGCCATCATTAAATTTCGAATAGCTCGTTTAAATTCTTCAAAGTGCGCTGGAATAACACCTGAACCATAAAGCCCTGGCACTTTTTCAAACAACATATGAATTGCAAGCCAATTAGTAATAGCACCCGATAGTGCAAAAATGCCGACAGAAAATAAAATGTCGTTATGAATTAAGTAAGCCCCTATTGTTACCAAAAGAGCAATTAAGTTCGTAGCCATGCTTTTATTCATAATTAATTTAGTAGTCATTGTTATTAATAATATTACAAAGATTCTAACAACTTTGTTGGGTATTTAAACTATCAGTTAAACAAAAAGGTTAGACTGATAGCCCTCTATTTGGAGACTTATATGCCAATTACTTTCACAACAAAGTCCTATGCTGACATCACTATGCTCAATGATGTGGGAACCGCAATGCTTGAGATGATTAATTTTGGACAACTGGTGCCGGGCGGTATCGCCGAAAAAGACGTACACCAAGCATTAACCAATTTGCAAAAAAATCTTGCTGACGAAATTGATAGAACTGAGCAAAATCAAGATGATCAAGATGATCAAGATGATCAAGATGATCAAGACGACGAACCTTTAATTGCCTTGAGTACTAGGGCAGTGCCGCTATTAAAACTATTAAAGTCGGCAAACGAAAACGGCAACGACGTCAGTTGGCGCTAATTTAATTTTACAATCAAGTAAACTAATCTAAGTTAACTCGTTATTTGCGTTTTAGAGAAACTGTTAGTTTGTAAAAAAGCCGATTTTCTCACTACTTTTAACTAATTAGGTTTGTTAAAACTGCTGGGCAACGTTGACCAGCAGTTTTACTATTACACAGTTACTGTTCTGCAGTTGGAGGCATCTTAGCTGGTTCGTTTGATACAGCCGCAGTCGATGCTAAAGGTTCTTTCTTTGCACTAGCTGCCGATTTCTTTTTAGGACGTGCAGGTGCACGAGTCTTTATAGGCTTACTTTCACTTGCGGGAACAGTAGTTGGGGCTGGTTTTGTTTCCACTTGTTTAGCTGCAGCCGGTTTAGTTTCAACTGTCTTCGCTTCTAAAGGCTTAGTTTCAGATGGGTTAGCTGCAGCCGGTTTAGTTTCAACTGCCTTAGCTTCTAAAGGTCTAGTCTCTGATGGTTTAGTTTCAACTTGCTTGGATTCACCTGGGCTAGATGTCGCTAATTTAACATCAGCTGTTTTAACTTCAGCTTTTTTAGGCTCCGCACGCTTAGGTTTAGCTACCGCAACAACCGGCTTTATTTCAACGGGTTTTGTCTCCACTTGCTTAACTGGGGCTGCTTGAGTATCAACCTGAGCTGCAGCAGGTGCTGTGGTTACTGCCGATGTAGCAGCTGACTCAACTTTTGATTCGACACTAGTAGGCTCTGCTTTTGGCTTGTTAGGGCGCGGAGGTGGCGGTGGAGCAACGTTTGATTTTGACTGTGAAGCTGGTGTGTTGCTGTTTAAATTATTATCTTCAGTTTTATTTTGTTGTGTTGGTTTTTCAGCACTAACAGGTTTTTGTTGCTCATGTGTATTGCTCGAAGTGCTAATACTGTCTTGAGCTACTGTCTCATCTGACTTTTCAGTTCGCTGATTATTCGAACGACTTTGACGATTCCCAGACCGGTTACTGCGAGATCTTGGCGAACGATTTTGCTTTGCTCTAGGCTTGTTTTCATCTGCATCAGAAGTAGCATCATCATTTTGATTTTGATTTTGATTTTGATTTTGATTTTGATTTTGATTTTGATTTTGATTATTAGTGCTTGCTTTAGAGCTCACTTTTTCTGAAACATCTTTTTTATTAGCTTCGGCACTATTTTTATTATCTGGGCCGCTCTCATTGGTGTTATCAGAGTTGCGATCGCGATTTTGCGAACCGCGATATTTTCCACGACGACTACGGTTTTGAGATCCACGATTCTCTCGCGTAGCTTGAGAAGTCTTCTGCTCAGGCTCTACCTTCTTTTTCTCGCTGGCTCCAAATAAGGCGGCCCATATCTTTCCAAAAAATCCAGGACTACTTTCGGCAACGGTTGCCGCCACTGGCTTTGCAGCAGGTTTAGGTGCCGGTGGTTCAATTCTTTGAACCGCTGCAACTTCTCCGGGGGACGACCTGTTGGTTGCGATTTCAACTAGATCAACAACATCTTCTTCTGTTATTAATTCATATGACTTCTTATAATTCGACTCGTGACGGTGGGTGTCGTTATCCTTAACCCGTTCAATCAGATAATGAGGTGTTTCTAGATTTGGATCTGGAATAATAACAAGCTTAACTTTACGACGTACCTCTAAGTCATCAATTTTATCACGCTTTTCATTTAACAAATAAGTAGCACATTCAATTGGCATTTTAGCCAGAATAGTACCTGTATTATCTTTTAATGATTCTTCTTCGAGTAAACGCAATACCGCTAGTGAAAGCGATTCAACATCGCGGATGCTGCCTTGACCAATACATCGTGGACAAATAATTTGGCTCGATTCACCTAATGATGGGCGTAATCGTTGACGTGACATTTCAAGTAAACCAAATCGAGAAATACGACCAATTTGAACCCGAGCACGATCATCGTATACGGCATTGCGCAAACGAGATTCAACTTCACGTTGGTTTTTGTTTTGCATCATATCGATGAAATCGATAACGATTAGGCCACCCAAATCCCTTATGCGTAATTGGCGAGCGACTTCATCTGCAGCTTCAAGATTAGTTTGCCTAGCGGTTTCTTCAATGTCACTACCTTTGGTAGCGCGTGCCGAGTTAACGTCAACTGAAATCAATGCTTCTGTATGATCGATAACTATTGCACCGCCGGAGGGCAGGGTGACTTCACGTGAGAAGGCTGATTCTATTTGGCTTTCAATCTGGAAACGATTGAAGAGCGGAAGATCTTCATCAAATTTTTTAAGTTTTGAAATGGTGTTAGGCATCACCATTGACATAAAGTCATGTGCCTGCTGATAAGCTTCCTGAGAGTCGATTAATATTTCACCAACATCAGCACGATAGTGATCACGAAGTGCACGCACAACGATATCTGACTCTTGATAAATTAAAAATGGAGCTGGCTTTTCGTTGCCTGCGGTCTCAATGGCTGTCCACACTTGATTTAGATAGTCAAGATCCCATTGCATTTCTTCGGTTGATCGCCCAACACCAGCTGTACGAACGATGACGCCCATATTCTCAGGCATTTCAAGTTCAGAGAGGACTTTCTTTAATTCGTCTCGATCTTCTCCTTCAATGCGGCGAGATACTCCACCAGCACGAGGATTTTGTGGCATAGCAACTAGAAAGCGCCCAGCTAGACTTATAAACGTAGTGAGGGCTGCGCCTTTATTTCCTCGCTCTTCTTTTTCGATTTGAACGATGACTTCTTGATCGACCTTGATTGTATCTTTGATGCTAACTTTTCCCGACTCAGAGCTGACGCCTTCACGATAGTATTGTTTTGATATTTCTTTAAAAGGAAGGAAGCCATGTCGATCAGCACCGTAATTAACAAAAGCGGCTTCAAGACTGGGTTCTACACGAGTAATCTTTCCTTTATATATGTTAGACTTTTTTTGTTCCCGAGAGGGGACCTCTATATCAAGGTCGTAAAGACGTTGCCCATTGACCATGGCGACCCGAAGTTCTTCGGTCTGAGTAGCGTTGATTAAAATGCGTTTCATGTTTGAATTTGCCTGTAATTAAAGGCTCGGTACTGGTTGTTCTTAGTTTTTCTAATTGGTTTTTGGTATTCTTTAGAACGGGCACAGCGCAAAGCTGTAATGGTTTGTTCGAACCACTTATCAGTTCAATATTCTTAATCAGTAGAAAACTATAGAAGAGACTGTACATAGAGCCTGAGTCAGTAAATGTGCCCTGTAAAAACCGCTTCATTGAGTAGCTTTAGGGATAATCTTCTTAAGGAACCAGCTGCTGAATTGTTTAATCCAGACAAATAAGTTGCTTCCTATAAAAATATGTTTTAGTAGTGTTTGCCGTGAAAATAGGCAGTACAATACATATTTATGAATATACCATACTTTATGAGCACTGCCATCAATTGAATACGAATATCCCAAATCCCGATATTACCCCTGTCACTAGTGGCGTGTCCTTTGTCGAAGTTGATCATACTCAGGTCGATCAACGGTTAGATAACTTCTTGTTAAAGACTTTGAAGACAGTGCCAAAGACACGCGTCTACCGAATTATACGAAAGGGCGAAGTACGGGTTAACAAAAAACGCTGTAAGCCAGATTACAAATTGAAAATGGGTGATATCGTACGTGTGCCGCCTGTTCGTATTGATCAAACGCATGATGCTGAAAGTTACATAGCGCCCACTCTCATCGAAAGTATTGAAAAGACAATTTTATTCGAGAATAAACACTTAATTTTAATTAATAAACCTTCGGGTCTGGCGGTTCATTCTGGTTCAGGTATTAACTTTGGTGTCATTGATATTATGAGACGTCTTCGCCCGGATACCGAAATTGAACTGGCGCATCGACTAGATAGAGATACCAGTGGTTGTTTATTGTTAGCTAAACATCGTCAGTCGTTACTGGCGATGCAGCGTTGTTTTTTAGATAACACGCTGACTAAGACTTATCTTGCAGTTGTGAAGGGTCGTTGGTCAGAAAATAAAAAAGAGATTAGCGTTGCGTTGAAAAAAGTGACTTTACCTAATGGTGAACGTCGAGTGTTAGTTGATCCAGCAGGTCAGACTGCGTTGACTAAGATCGTTGATTGCCAACCAAAAGAAGACTACAGCATTTTAACTATTCAGCTAATGACTGGGCGAACACACCAGATAAGAGTTCATTGTCAGTCGCAGGGTCACGAGTTAATTGGTGACACTAAGTACGGTGATATCGACTTTAATAAAACGATGAAGAAGAAAGGCGTTAAAAGATTGATGCTCCATGCCAGTCGACTGGAATTACCACGTACTGAATTTTCTGATGAGATTGTTATTAATGCGGATACACCGGTTATCTTTAATCAATTGATTAATAACCTCAGATAGCATGAATTATCTAACCTATTTTTAAGAATCTAACGTATATAAATAAAGTTTGAAATGACGTGTAATAGCGTCTCCATATAATTACGGGTAACAAAATGTTCGGCTCATCCAAAAAAGCAGAAAGTGATATAGCTTCATCAAATGATTATGAAAAAATGGTCCGAGACCTTGCTTTTTCTGCCGTGAATGAGCAGCGTAGCAGACGTCGTTGGCGCATATTTTTTGTTTTCCTTTTTTTCGCCTATTTAACTCCCCCGCTTTATTTGTTGATTAATTCATTTGGAACCACAGGTTCTGATGATTCGATTTCTACTGGTAGTGGCAAGCACACCGCACTAGTATCGTTAGAAGGTGTTATTTCTGCTGGGGATAAAGCCAGCGCTAGTAATATTATTGCAGGGCTAGAAGCGGCTTTTAAAAACACTAATACAGCTGCTGTTATTTTAGAAATAAACTCTCCTGGTGGTTCACCTGTTCAATCCGCATATATTTATGATGAAATTATACGATTGAGAAAAGCCCATCCATCAACCCCCATCTATACAGTTGTGGCAGATATTGCAGCTTCTGGTGGTTATTTTGTCGCTTCTGCGACTGACAATATCTATGTTAATAAGTCTAGTTTGGTCGGTTCTATTGGTGTACGAATGGATAATTTTGGCTTTGTCGAGTTAATGAAGAAGATTGGAGTCGAACGACGATTGTTAACTGCTGGCGAAAACAAGGGTCTGTTAGATCCTTTTTTACCTGAGAATGAGAATCAAAAAACTCATCTCCAAGAAATGCTTAATGAAGTGCATCAGCATTTTATTACGGCAGTTAAGAATGGCAGAGGTGATCGTTTAATTGAAAATGAAGGGTTGTTTAGTGGTCTTATTTGGACGGGTGAGAAGGCAATTAAACTTGGTCTAGTTGACGATTATGGCACTACAAAATCAGTTTCTAGAGACATAGTTAAAGTAGAAAAGGTGGTCGATTTCACTCCCAAAGGTGAATTCTTTGATCGTATCGCCGAGAGAATTGGTACGGTGGTAAGCCAGCAAATTCAAAGCTATTTTAATACGCGAATAAATTAAATGGCTAGTGGTGACTTTGATCGGCTATTAAAACGGTTGTTAAACGACAGTGATACCGGCGTTTTCGAGCATGGTGATTAGCCGAATTAGCGGTAATCCAATTAATGCGCTGGGATCATCGCCCTGCATGCTGGTGAACAAGCAACTGCCATAGCCTTCTGACTTAAAGCTACCGGCGCATTGGTAAGGTTCCTCTACTTCCAAGTAATGGGTTAATTGCGCATCGCTCAGTGTGCGGAATTTAACTTGGTATAACACTTCGTCAACTTCACTGAAACGGGCGTCTTGATGAACAACACAAAGTCCAGTATGAAATACAACCGTCTTTCCTTGAGCTGCTTTTAGCTGTTGCATTGCATTTGCATGATTACCCGGTTTGCCAAGAATTTGACCGTCTCTCAATGCGCACTGGTCAGATCCGATTACAATTGCGCTGGGGTAGTCTTTGCTAATAGCCGTTGCTTTTTGTTTGGCTAATCGGCAGACATAGTCAGTGGCATTTTCACCCATCAACTGAGATTCATCAATTTCGGGAGAATAGCTTTCAAAATCTAAGTTTAGTCGAGATAGTAATTCTTTTCTAAAGGGAGAACTGCTGGCGAGTATAATTTTTGGTTGCATGGAACGACCCTGAACAAATGACTAAATTAAAATCGAACCTTAAAGTACTTGCCAAAATACTTGGCAATTTGAGCTTCATAGTTGAAAGAGAGTAGAGTATATTGAAAGCACTACGAAAAACCATAAAAACGCTGAGTATTTTGTTAATTTCAATAGACAAACTCCTTTCTATCCCTGTAAAATCGCGCGCTTTATGCAAATCAAATTAAATCATCTCTATCAATTCAAGAAAGAATCCTCCCAGCGCAGTTACTATGAAGGTGTTATAGCCTTGGATGAACTGGGTCGTTTAATCGAAATGTTGAAATCTGATCAAGCTGAAGTCCTAGTTAAATTCGCCTTTTCAGACAGTGAGTATGACCGAGCAGTGGTTAAGGGGCATGTCGAGGCCGAACTTTCTATCGAGTGTCAGCGTTGTCTTAAGCCTGTGTTGCAGTTAGTCGAGTTGGATTTTGAACTGCTAATTGATGCGTCTGACAATATTGTTCAGATAAGCGGCATTGATACCTTGTACAGTGAAGATGGCAATATCAATATCTTTGACGTTGTGGAAGATGAGTTAATACTGGGTTTGCCATTAGTGGCTCTGCATGAAAATGGTAGTTGTAATGAATATTGGCATGTATCGGACGCAGTCCAGAAAGAATCTGAAAGAGAAAACCCGTTTCTAGTATTAGAAAAGCTAAAAACGAAGCATTAAAATTTTGTATTTAGAATTAATTAGTAGAATTTAATTTCCGGAGAAATTTATGGCTGTTCAAAAAAGTCGCAAGACACCATCTAAACGTGGAATGAGACGCTCTCATGACGCACTTGGTGAATCAACTCTTTCAGTAGAGCCTACAACGGGTGAAACTCACCGTCGCCATCACATTAGTGCCGATGGTTTTTATCGTGGCCGTCAAGTCATCGCAGACAAAGTGGATAACGACGAAGAGTAGCTGAAAGGTTACTTAACTTTTGATTGATATACGGGCGGATTTCTCTGCCCGTATTTATTTATGATGCCTGGTTAATCCTACTCAATGAAACAGAAAATTATTGCAATTGATGCCATGGGTGGTGATCATGGTCCTATCGTGACTGTACCTGCGGCTAAAATTGCACTCGATCAGATTCCTAGCATTCAACTCGTACTAGTTGGCGACTCAGCTGTATTAATCGAAGCATTAAAAAGGAATGGGCTCGAAGGTGACTCTCGTATTAGCATTCAACATGCTTCGGAAGTGGTTGGAATGGACGAAGCACCAGCCCAAGCCTTAAAAAAGAAAAAGGACTCTTCCATGCGGGTTGCTATTAACCTTGTGAAAGAGCAAAAAGTGCAAGCGTGTGTCAGTGCGGGTAACACCGGTGCACTGATGGCGACTAGTAAGTTTGTATTAAAGACCATAAAAGGCATTAGTCGACCTGCAATCTGTGGAATGTTGCCTGCGATCACCGGGCAAACCTACATGCTTGATCTCGGTGCAAACATCGAATGTACACCTCACAACTTATTAGAGTTTGCCGTTATGGGGTCAGTACTGGCACAGTCAGTCGAGGGTATCGATAATCCGACGGTTGGGTTGCTGAATATTGGTTCAGAAGAGATGAAAGGTAGTGATAATATTAAAGAGGCAAGCCAGCTAATCGCTGCAACTAACCTTAATTACCATGGCTTTGTTGAAGGTGACGATATTTATAAAGGTACTGTCAATGTTGTAGTAACCGACGGTTTTGTAGGTAATGTCTCACTTAAAACAGGTGAGGGACTAGCCTCTCTAGTGAAGCATGTTCTGCAGACCGAATTTAAACGGAATTTATTTACTAAACTGCTGGCACTTATCTCGTTACCTGTACTGAACGCGGTAAAAAAGACACTTGATCCTGGTCAGTATAACGGCGCAAGCTTACTTGGATTGAATGGAATCGTAGTGAAGAGTCATGGTGGAGCGGATACAAGCTCCTTTGTTAATGCAATAAAAATAGCCAGTATTGAAATCGAAAATGAAGTGCCTCAACGCATTTCGCATGAGGTTGAATCTTACCTGGCACAAATGGTTGAGGTGGAGTAATGACTTACGCTCGTATTACAGGCACAGGGGGATACTTACCTGAAAATGTGATGACTAATGATGATATCGCAAAATTTGTTGATACCAATGATCAATGGATCCGAGAGCGAACGGGAATTGAACAGCGTCATATCGTTGTTGACGGTCAAACCACAGTTGACCTAGCTGAAAGTGCATCGCGTTTAGCAATTGAAGCGGCAGGTATAGATGCTTCTGATATTGACTTGATTATTCTGGCGACTTCAACACCAGATAAAATCTTTCCCAGTTCTGCGTGCATATTGCAAGCGCGACTCGGTATTCACGGTTGTCCAGCATTTGACATACAGGCGGTTTGTTCAGGGTTTGTTTACGCACTCACAGTTGCTGAAAAATTTATTAAGACAGGTAGTAGTAAAAAGGCGTTAGTCGTAGGTGCAGAAGTTTTTTCAAAAATTCTCAACTGGGAAGATAGGGCAACCTGCGTTTTATTTGGTGATGGTGCCGGTGCCGTTATTCTCGAGGCTAGTGAAGAAACTGGTATTCTGTCTACTCATATTCATGCTGATGGTCAGTACGAAGACTTACTCAGAGTACCCTACGGTATTGCTGATGGCTACGACCAGGTAAAAGCAGGCTTGGCATTTGTTGAAATGCGGGGTAATGAAGTATTCAAAGTGGCGGTGAACACCTTAGGTCGGATTGTAGATGAAACGCTCGCGGCTAATAATATGATGAAATCTGATATTGATTGGTTAGTACCGCACCAGGCGAATATCAGAATTATTTCAGCTACCGCTAAAAAGCTGAAGATGTCGATGGACCAGGTAGTGGTTACCGTTAATAAACATGGCAACACGTCGGCAGCCTCAGTTCCATTGGCACTTGATGTTGCGGTTAGAGATGGCCGAATTAAGAAAAATGAATTGTTGTTGTTAGAAGCCTTTGGTGGTGGATTTACTTGGGGCTCTGTTTTGTTGCGTTTTTAAATAATGATAAAAGCTCATGATTGGCTTACTTAGAGTAGTCACGCTGTGTTAGAGTTCTGCGAAATTTAAGGAAGGAGACTTCTATGATTACCGTTCTACTTACTGATGATCACGCACTTGTCAGAACAGGTATAAAACGTCTGCTAGAAGACAGTAAAAAAATTAAAATAGTCGGTGAGGCTTCTTGTGGTGAAGAAAGTCTGGATTTAGCCCACAAACTTAAACCTGATATTATTTTAATGGACGTAAACATGCCCGGTATTGGAGGCGTTGAAGCGTGTCGGCGTATTCTTGAGCGCAACCCCAAGCAAAAAATTATTGTACTCACCGTCTATACCGAAAAGACCTTCCCTAAACGTATGTTAGAGATTGGTGCGAAAGGTTATTTGACTAAGGAATGTACCGTTGCTGAAATAATAGAGGCGCTTAATATAGTCAATGGTGGTGGCGCTTATATTGCCCCTGCCATTGCTCAGCAACTAGCGTTATCCTTGTTACCCGGCAACGAAGAAAATCCCATTGATAGGCTGTCTCGGCGGGAATTTCAAGTCATGTTGATGATTTGTCATGGGCTGACCAATTTGCAAATGTCTGAAAAACTTTGTCTGAGCCCAAAAACAGTCAGTACCTATCGATTGCGGTTACTAGAAAAATTAGGCGCACACAACGAAGTAGATATGCTTAAAATTGCGGTCGAACAAGGTATGGTTGACTTTGCTAGCTCTGAATAAGATCGTGCTCTCGTTTTATGACTGATAGCCTACTAGGTGTTCAACCTCAAGTAGATAGCCCAGTAATTAATACTGGGCCTTTCGATTACAAATCTTTTCTGTCGTCTGTCAGTACAAAGCCAGGCGTGTACCGCATGCTTGATCGTCAGCAAAAGGTCATATACGTCGGTAAGGCTAAAAATTTAAAAAACCGATTATCGAGTTATTTTAGAAGAACAGGTCTTTCAACTCGTATCATGTCATTGGTCAATAATATCAATGACATTGAAGTCATAAATACAAGGACTGAAAGCGAAGCATTAATACTTGAAAATGATTTAATAAAAAACTTTAATCCTCGATATAACATCCTGTTCAAGGATGATAAAAGTTATCCTTACATCTGTCTGACTCATCACAAGTATCCTCGCCTGAAAATTTATCGAGGAAAAATCAACAAAGCAAAAGGCACATTTTTTGGACCGTTTCCTAGTGCAGCTGCCATCCGCTATACCATAGGACATGTTCAACGTATATTTCAATTACGCAATTGTGAAGATGCAGTCATGCAAAACCGTAGTCGTGCCTGCCTACAATATCAAATCAAACGCTGTACTGGACCTTGTGTTGACCATACTGATGAAGAAAATTATCGAAAACAAATCGACCAGGCTCGACTATTTTTAGAAGGTGAAAATGACACCTTGATTAATCAGCAAGTCACGTTAATGGAAGGCTATTCTCGTAATCTGGACTTCGAGCAAGCAGCACAAACTCGCGACAAAATTGAGATGTTACGACGCATCACTGAAAAACAATTTGTTACCGATTTTCGAACTGATATCGACATTATCGCCTGCGCGGTAGAGCAAGACGTTTGTTGCATTCAGTTATTTATGATCCGCAATGGAACATCACTAGGCAACAAACCTTTCATTAGTAAAACCAAGCTTGATACGACTGAATCTGAGCTGATCGAAGCCTTTATCATGCAACATTATTCTCGCCATCCGTCACCCGGTGAAATTATTGTTAGCCACGCATTACCCAACCAAACGCCTTTAGAGGTCACCCTGAGTGACCTAGCAGAAAGGAAAGTGAAGCTATCGCACAGTGTCAGAGAAAAACGTCGTCACGCACTAGAGAACGCCGTCAATAATGCAAAACAATCACTCAAAGTTCACTTGCTATCAGCGAGCCATTTAAATAAACGGTTTCAATCGTTAATTGAAGAGCTACACCTTGACGCTGTACCTGAAAGAATAGAGTGCTTCGATATTAGTCACACTATGGGTGAGTCGACTAAAGCATCCTGCGTGGTATTTAATCGAGAAGGAGCAGTCAAGTCAGAGTATCGTTGTTACAACATTAATGGCGTTACGGCAGGGGATGACTACGCTGCAATGAAACAAGTGCTAGAAAAGCGATATACTAAGCGCAAAGACAATGAAACGCTCTTACCTGATCTTATATTAATAGACGGTGGTAAAGGCCAACTTCACGTTGCGCTAGATGTGATGGAAGAACTGAATATTTTTTCAGTCAAACAAAATATGCGTGTATTTGGCGTTTCAAAGGGGCCTGATAGAAAAGCAGGTTACGAAGACATTATTGATGAAAACTACGCCCGAATGGATATCCCAATGGATTCTCCAGCATTACTGCTTATTCAGCAAATACGTGATGAAGCACATCGCTTTGCTATTACAGGTCATCGTAAAGCGAGGGCTAAAACCCGAAACACATCTCGTCTAGAGCAGATACCTGGCATTGGAGCCAAAAAACGACAGCTGCTGCTCAACAAGTTTGGCGGTCTTCAGGGTGTTCAGGCAGCAGGAATCGAAGAGCTAATGAACATCAAAGGTATTAATCGAGAGACCGCGCAAGTGATCTATGATACTTTCCACGCATAATCAAATCCATAGACTATCCGACCAGTATAGCCGTAGCTAAACTGTCCAGATTGAATTGACTCGTTTCCCAATGGCACCATGAAAATCACGCTACCCACTGGCATCACACTTTTACGCATCGCGTTAATCCCGATTTTTGTTATCGTATTTCATCTGCCTTTCAGTTGGGCAAATCATATCGCTGCAGCCATCTTTGGTATTGCTTGTTTTTCTGATTGGGTCGATGGTTACTTGGCGCGCATGCTCAAGCAAGAGTCCGCTTTTGGAGCATTTCTCGATCCAGTGGCCGACAAACTCATTGTCGTCGCGGCGATCATATTGATCGTGGAAGCGAATCCAAGTATTTATGTTGCCTTGCCCTCAGTCATAATTGTCGCGAGAGAAATAACCGTGTCAGCTCTGCGAGAGTGGATGGCAGAGCTGGGTAGTCGAGCGACTATAAAAGTGTCGTTTATCGGAAAGGTTAAGACAGCCGCTCAGTTATTCTCGTTATTTCTAATGATTTATGCTGAACCATTTTTTGGATATTCAATGTTTCAAATTGGTTTGGGATTTTATTATTTAGCTGCAATATTTACCATAATCTCGATGGTTCTTTATCTTAAAGCAGCATGGCCAGTCATCACTGAAAATGGTTGAATAAAATAACTCAATTAAATGCCAATGGCGGCTTGACACTATTTAGTGTTTCTATAGAATGTCGCTTCTTCGCGGGAATAGCTCAGCTGGTAGAGCACAACCTTGCCAAGGTTGGGGTCGCGAGTTCGAATCTCGTTTCCCGCTCCAATTAAGAAGCCTCGACCCAGTCGAGGTTTTTTGGTTTAAGTTAAGAATATACGTAACATGCACTAACACCCAATGGCTGGGTGGCAGAGTGGTCATGCAACGGCCTGCAAAGCCGTCAACGGCGGTTCGATTCCGCCCTCAGCCTCCATATTTAAATTGGAAACAGTTAAGCAAACAACCGGCACTTAATTCGATTAAACGCTACCCAATGATGACTGGGTAGTTAGTAGCAGACGACAGTTTAAGCTACTGGTATAGTAGTTTGAATAGCCCACCCTTTATAATGCCCGGGTGGCGAAATTGGTAGACGCAAGGGACTTAAAATCCCTCGGTAGAAATACCGTGCCGGTTCGACTCCGGCCCCGGGCACCATTATTAAGTTATTGATAATCAAGTTAAATATCGGAAATACTCGTTCCCGATCACGTCAGACGTAGAAGCCAATATCCTTATTTAGTCCATATTTGGTCCAGTGCCACGCAACACGATGCAGTAAATTCACATTGTTGTTAATGGGGCAGGGGCACGAGACAGATTACATCTTTGAAGCAATGCTAGACTAAAATTTCATATTTCTAGATCTACTATGAAGGAATCGAATTTCTCCGAAGTTAAGTTCTGATTCGCTCTGAGGGTCTCCTATGTTAACAAAGCTGACGTTCTCGAGCATCGATTTAAATGGTTGCAAAAAGTTATTTCAACCAAAATCTCAATTTATTTAGACAGCCAAGTTGCAAGTTCACTAGACGATAGGCATGCGCGTAAGCCATTATCTAAATACGACAGGGTTTGCTCTGCAGTTGAATAGACAGCAAATGGGGTGCATACCACTCCTTGAATACTTTTAAAGCTTGAAAAGTCGAAATTATCTCCCTTAGGATTTGATTTTAAAGAATCGATTAGATTCAGCCAATATTCTACTGCTGAATCAATCGTAGATTGGATGTTTCGAACTCTAGAAAATTTTCCTTGATCGTAATCACCGTCATATACGACACTCTTACACGATATCAGCAACAAGGTATTATTCTTTACGCCGATTGCATCGATATCAGTTACAGATTTCCTCTTTTGCTTTAAGGTTTTTCCTATAAGTGCGGCAATCTTTGGATCTGGTTTCCATTCCGATTCATTTATTATGTCCTGACATTGTTTTTCAAAATGTCCACCACGTTTATTACCCAATATCGAAAGAGTTTTGTCGATTTCCAATCTTCCAAACAATGCATTTGTAGCTGATGCTGTATTAAACAATACAAAAGTGTCATTAAGGGTTTGAACGAAACCGCCAGATTTAAGTGGCCAAGCCTTGGGAGAAATCGCTGAAGCTGCTTTAAACCAAGAGTCGAAGGTGCAGCAAAATGAACTTCCGGGAAGCCATTGACTAAAAGTCGAGTTGATTTCTGGGAGGTAGCGATCAAAAAGATCCTTAGAAATATCAATTTTAGTTAAGAAGTATCCTTGCTTTAGCATGCTTCCCATTGCCCAAGGAATATTCGCAATTAATATGAAGAGCATATATTGAAATTGTAAGATCGGTACAATTTCTTCCAAATAATCTGGCTCAATGTTGAGTTTATCTTGATAAGGATCCAAAACCTTTTCTATTTCTACGATAGATAAGAAATATCGGGCCTCAACTTCAGCTTCAAATACTTTACCTTTGTCATCTGGATAATTAACTGGAACCAATATTGGTGAGCAACTAGGTGTAACGATGAAATAAAATGCACTTTTTTCACCCAATTTCACTAATTTTGAATAATCAGCCTCCAATGGAGACAGTCCTAAACCGGCACCTAAGCCGCTTGACGTTGCCTCATGTCGCAAATCATAGGACTTCATTGCTTCTTCCGTACTTTTGTCCGTAATTGAGATTGGGATACCGGATACGATTTTTAAAGAAGCCCCTTTTCCTACTTTACGATAGTTAACATGCAAATTCGATAGCAGTTTTATTTTCCCAACAAATCGGCAAAGTTGTCTAAAAACATGGCTATCGACTGGATAATAGAGTTGGTTCGGATGTGATCCTATCTGCGATCTTGGCATCTGACTGGAAATAATCTCAGCCAATGCCAAGTTATACGTAAAAGTAGTCCCAAACCTACCTTCTAATAGCTCTCGTGGGATTCTTCGAAGATACCAAAGCCATCTCAAGTCGCCATATGCCGAATGACTCTTAATAATAGCAGCTTCGACGGCTGGAATTAGTTTCTCAAGATACTCCGAAGCCTTTTCTCCCTGCAAAATGTTTGTATCTGGTTTATGCACTCTCAATATTTTGGAGATTGTTTCTAGTGCCGCAGCCTTAGCAATTTTCTGCCAATCTGTCTTTGATGCAAGACCCTTGAGTCGTTCTGTCCCTAAATCTGTTACTCTCGAAATCATCTAATGTCACAGTACAATGAGCATACCAATAATTGCTCTAGGGTTAGAATCCTCAAGCCTCGTGACAGGTCATTATGTTGCATGCGTGGTTGCCGTAATTTGTTCTGATTAAACTCCACTTCCACGATAGTATCTCCCTCTTATTTAGCAATGATATTAGTTAATATGCTTTCTAGCATCGGTAATAACGAATTAACAATGACTAATTTCCCATGTTATGTCGAACGGTCGCTAATTTGCCCACAGCAGTCACTCAGACCAGAATTTATATCAATCAAAATTTATTAGTTCATCAACTGGCTATGGCAAACCGAAAAGCGCCCATTGGGCACTTTCTGGTAAATTTAATTAAGAGTCAGTTTTCTCAGATATTTCCAGAGCATCATCTACTTCTATCCCAAGATACCGCACAGTGCTCTCAAGTTTTGTATGGCCAAGCAAAAGTTGAATGGCTCGTATATTTTGAGTTCGCTTATATATCAAAGTTGCCTTTGTTCTTCTCATGGAATGTGTCCCATATACCGATGGATCCAAACCTATAGCTTTCACCCAATTCCCCATGATTCTCGCATATTGCCTAGTCGATATATGAGGTGATAATTTAAATCTACTTGGAAATAAATAATCCTCAAACTGTAATCCTGCATGTGTAATCAATTTTGAAATTGATTCTCTTGTCTGCTCCGTAATTTCAAATTGCACGGGATTATGAGTTTTCTGTTGCATGATGCCAGTCCGGCGTAAAATTGTAGATCCATGGGATATATCTCTCACTCTGAGTTTTAACAAATCACAGCTTCTGAGTTTGCTGTCAATGGCTAGATTAAATAGGGCTAGATCACGAATACAGTTGGTTAACTGTAGTCGGATACGGATAGCCCAGATTTCCTTGAGTTTCAAGGGTAGCTTCTGACCAACTAATTTTCCTTTATTCCATGGAGTGTGTTTTTGACATTCAGGGGTTTGAAAGTTCATTTCAATTTATCCGTTGGTTGGATGGAAGCAAAGTATGAACCTACTATCTGTTAGGCGTCATTCGACGCTTCTCTTATAACCCTCATTAGTTTATATAGGATACTTAAATGAATATCGTGAACTACCGCTTTGGGCAAATTAGCAGTCATTGCCTACTAGCTTGCTAATTTAACTCTTTCACAGCACCCAGCAGTAGTTTAGAGCCTTCCCCTTGCGGCTCTGGCGTAATGATTTATTCCGTCTGCCCACTTCTATTTCCGGTTTATAGCCCACTTATTCGATAATTGTGTCAGGTTTTTTTACACTCGTATTCGATGTGTAAAATTTTTTTACACTTATAAGTTTTAATAACCACTCTATTCGTTGAAGAGTAAGCAATAGCGAAGCTTTATAATAGTTGGCGCGAATATTGCTTTAATATAATTTAATCTAACACTAAAAGTAACAATCCACATGAAAAACTTGGTATCTAAATTATTTGTTGCGGCTATTTTGGCCTCTTCTTCAGTAGTCAATGCGGGACTAATCATTGGGGGTGATTTATTGGATCAAACGGGTGCTGATTTCCTTGAAGGCCAGTTGGGTTCAGGTGATCTTGATTTCTTTAATATTTCAAACCTAGATTCAGGTGCGTCATCATTGACTTGGCATACGGACGTATCGGGCAAGACTAATGTTTTATCTATTTACGATGTCACGTACAACGGTACGAATTACTTGATTGGCGGTTATTCCGCGGTAGGGCACGATGCGGTCGGGTACAGGGGCGGAGCGTCCACTTCATCTAATTTCGTTTTCAATTTATCTTTATCGTTAATACACACGCCACATGGAACTCGGTTTTCCAGTAATCAGCGTGACCAAAGGGACACATCAGATCTCTTTGCAACGTTTGGTGCTGATTTGTTTGGGGGTGTCGGTATTGTGGAAGAAGGATGGGTATACGGTGATGCAAATCATCTTGGTGGGGCAAGTTACGGTGGCAGTGGGGTCTCGATACTAGACGGTACAGCTCCTGGATTTAAAAGGTTTGACATCAATGGGATTGAGTCTTATACGTGGTCAGTAGCACAGCCTCTAAACGCGAATGTTCCCGAGCCTTCAATCATTGCGCTATTTGGATTAGGTCTAGTCGGTCTAGGTTTTGCTCGTAGACGTCAATCTTAATACCCTGTAACCCTGCGGCAGCCCATCGCTGCCAACGTTTTACATATTGATCCAGAATAAAGGCTGCTTCTTCGGAAGTGGCCTTTCTTTTTTTCTGCTGCTCGTAAAGCTGATACCAATGTATAACGTGTTTTTCAACCGTCTTCTTTGCTACGGTCAATATGCCTCCTTTGAAGTAATACCCAAGGAAGACACAAAATTGTCGGGAACCATTTTGAACAGCTTTAGCTGGCCCGAAGGGTGGAAGGCAGGATGCCTGGAATAAAACCATTTTCAATCTTACCGATGTAGGTTTTATCGGGGTGCTTCTCTACTTTAAGTTTGTTTAGTATTTGGTTCAGTTGTTTGATGGCTTTGCGATTGTGCCATCGCGTTTTGGTCAAAATTAAAATGTCGTCCATATAGCGGACGTAATAAAGATTTTTATCGGTAAAATGATCGTCCAAAGCTTTCAAGTACAATGCGCCAAAAATTGGGCTTAGTGAACAGCCACTTGATACGCCCTTGTCGATGTCTTTGTAGAGACCACCATATTCGACACAGCGATGAATGACCTGATATAGGTAATGGCGTAAGTCACGATCATCAACGGCATCATTAATCTGTTCCATCAAAATATACTGGTCGATCGATTCGTAGAAACTTTTCACGTCGGTTTTGCAGATGTACTGGTAATCGTCCAGATGCTTGTGAACATCCACTACCGTTTGCTTTAATCCCCCGTGACCTTTGATATGGGAACAACGTGGCGACAACGAGAGCAAAGATTGTAGATCGGTAGCCATCAGCTTCATCACCAGTACGTCTTGCGAACCCCACAGGTGGATAATCTGCCCATTTTGTTTAATGATTTTCTGTAGTGGTGAGAACCGATAATCACCCGTATTAATCTGACGTAGCAGGTCGGACTTGATTACAGAATAATGACAACGAAAATGCCAAATATCGGCATTGGGTGGAAAGTGCTTTCTCTGTTGGCATAACCAACGGTAGGCAACGTCTAACTGATCTAGTTTGTATTGCATTACTCAAGTGTAGTTTAACCAGCGACTTGCGATCGAATACATTGGTTTGGTCGTTCAGAGTTAGGTATTTTTGACGGCGTTAGCAGCACAAGTCCTTCGATTAACCGGCCTATACGAATGACCGCTTAGACAACACCGCTGTCGTTCGGGTGGCAGTCAAAAAGGATGGCAATTGTCCGGTTGTCTGGTATTGCGTAAAGTTATTGACATAACTCCAAGTGGCCGCAATTACCTTCGGTTTCTAATTTTTCAGAGTCAGCGGATTTGAGATTCATTTCCCAACTATGATCGCGAGAAATCTCGAAGTCGTCTACCGACTTGACGCCAATTACAAAATCAGGGACTTTCTCTTCGTACTCGTTAAATCGCCCTAAGTGGCACATTTCCAGATGAATAGGCATTTACAGAATTGGGTGTTTGGGCCGTCCATGAGCACCCTATAGAGGGCCTAATCATTAGAATCAGCAGCTTGTATAGCCTCATTGATTATTGGATTAGATGATTTCTCAAGGCGGCGGAGTTCGCGCCAAAAAGTGACTGGTGGGTTTCCAAAGAATTGAAATTGCCGAATGTTCCATGTGGAGGCCCATGCTTCGACACGTTCCGCATTGTTCTTCGCGTTACCTTCAAATAGGTCATCATTCAGCATATAGCCATCGATGATCTTGTAGTGGTTTAAAAAACCACTACATCCTGAGTTCTGAAGAAGTTTTAAAATAGTTCGGGAATGGCTGTGTCCCTAGGTTCGAAATTGCCTTATTTTTAGGATGTAACGGTCGGGTCGTTCCTTAGTAATATTGGTTAAGTAGTCAATCAGCACTATGGACTTTCAGGAATAAAATCGAGTCGCAATGAGTTGAAGAACAAACTACTCATGTCAAAGGAAGGGAAAAAGTAGCGCACCAGCCAACACAGCCAGCGCACCAAAGACTTAACACTTATAAGTACAATATACCCCAAAAGTCACTCGCTGTCTTATGGCAGTAATTAAACTAAGCCTATAGGCCATTGCGAGGTATGAATTACTAGGACTTATGATTATAAAATGCCCGCAGAAATGCGCCCAATAGTTTTTGTTAGGATCAATATCAGACTAATCAATTGATGACAGATAGCTTGTTCTAATGCTAACCAACAAAGTAGCGGGTAGCTCCATTTTCTAGCATCTAATGATATTGAAAGCGCCACCTTAACTAGGCTTTTATATCCACCAAATGGAAGTTTTTGAGGTAGGCTGACGATTTATTAACACCCTTTGTTATGATTACCTTTAGTTGGGATTAACCAATTGTGCTAATGTTGATAGATCAATGGTGGGTGCTGTTCCAACCGTCCTATGGCGGTGTGAGTCTAATAAGGTCTTTTTAAAAGCCGGTTCTGAGGCCTTCTTATTAATACACGCTATGGGCCAAATGTATTAACTTAATTGGCTTTTGGATTGCCTCAGGCGTTATTATTAATTTTGTTTCTGGAATATAAAAGATGATTTATAAGCTGGGTGATAAGTCACCTGATATTCACCCATCCTGCTTTGTTGCTCCGTCAGCTGATCTAATCGGTTCGGTGGTAATGCATAGTAAAGCCAGTGTTTGGTTTAACTGCGTACTACGTGCCGACAACGAGCCTATCACTATTGGTGAAAACTCAAACGTACAAGACGGTTCGATTCTGCACGTGGATGAAAACTTCCCGATCAACATAGACGCTAACGTCACTATTGGTCATAAGGTGATGCTTCACGGTTGCAGCATTGGTGAAGGCTCGCTTATTGGTATGAATGCGGTGGTCATGAATGGTGCAAAAATTGGCAAAAACTGTTTGATTGGTGCAAACGCACTAGTCACTGAAGGCATGCAAATTGCAGACGGTTCGATGGTACTTGGCTCACCCGCTAAAGTAGTTAAACAACTAGAACAGAAGACTCAAGCAATGCTAAAAATGGGTGCTGCCCACTACACCCGAAATAGCGTGTTGTACTTAGCTGATTTGGAAGAAATTTAAGCGCCTGATAGGTGCTTAACAAACGACAAAAGTTAAACGTATTGAATGCAGGGGAAGGGTAGGTCAAAAGTCTACGGGTACATGATTCAGCTAACGTGAGCTTAGCCAGGCTTTTACATCGCCAAAGTATAGGGTCACCTGATACAAACTAGTTTACATTGTTGTTTACTGAATCAAGCGTATAGTTTAACTAACCTGTTCCAATTTATCCTGTATAAATAGTCTCATTAAAATTTTGATGTAAGTGAGCTTTGATTGATGTTAGTTTTTTTTAAAAGCTGCCAATAGGAATAATCACAACGTGAATAATTGGTGTTTAATTATGGATGTAAATTTAATTAATAAATTATTAACGCTTATTTAGATCAGTTAATCAGAGCCTATGTGACACTGGCTCTGAGCACCAATCATACAAATAAAGGTCTACTTTTAGGATATACTTGAAAATTAAGCTGGATAATTGTTGCGGCAGAAAAGCGATTCAGTTTAAGGTCAGTCAATCATTCTGTTATTTAGCAATAAAATGGTTTTTTTGTAGAAAATTTAGAATGGCTCAATAAAAAATGTTTTATTTGCGACTACTTGCTAGCAAAATTAAATTGTTAAATTTCTAAAATAACAGTTGTCGATTAATGATTAAAATGTTGGGTAAATTAATTTATTGATGCCTACGTAGCTTTGCCGTTATGTGTGGATTATTTAATAGGAGATTGTGTTAATGGATGAAGATTTAAAACACGCCGTTACTATCACAGAGTCTAAGTCTAAACTTAAAACTAAACAGCGACGACTCAATAAGCTAATTAAGCATTACAAAATACTCGATACCCTCATTTTCGCGGCCAACATAAATGATGGCGCCCTTTTGGTTGCAAGAGATAAAGTTGAAGCAGGGAGAAATGGAAACAAAGCATTTAGAACAATGGCTTCTCAACTAGGCAAAGAGCAACTCATTAAACTTAGATCAGACCTTAAGATAATCAATTTGGCTTAGTACCAACTTAATTTGTTTTGCGCCAACTAAGAACTTTTAATACAAACCTGCAAATGTGCTTCAAACAGTGAACATTGGCTCTGTTTTTTTAATCATCCGCACATAAACGGGCCGTCAGTCCCATAGTTTAGTTAGATCTGGCTTAAAAAGTAGGCTTAATTTGTTAGTTTCAATGTGGTTCGATTTACAAAATAAACACCCACTAAACATAGTGCCATGCCGGATATCGATATAACACTGAGCGTTTCGTCAAATAAATAGTGAGCTTCAACAACGACTAAAGGTGGAACAAGATAAAACATACTAGAAATACGACTGGCTTCACCAAGCTTAATAATAGACATGAGTAGGACGACGCCACCAATAGAAAGACCAAATACCTGCCAAGTTAGTGCGATCGCAAAACTAGTCGACCAAGCTACATGCCAGTTCTCTCCTAACAAAAATGCAAATATTGCTGTTGCCAGTGTGGCGGCAACATACTGCATCAGCACACCTGTTAATAGATGTGATTGATCACAAAACTTTTTTTGATAAATAATGCTGCTGGATGCCGAAAGTAAGCTAATTAGGCAAACTCCGATGGGAATTAACCCGAGGCCATTGTCGTCAATCAAACCAAGACCAAATTTCCCAAAAATAACAATGGCTACTCCAACGAACCCGACTGCTAGGCCGATTATTTTTTTTGTGGTGAATGATTCACCAATCAAAAAACTCGCCAAAACCATGGTTAGTATCGGCTGAATACCAATAATAATAGCAACAATACCAGACGGCATGCCCTGTTTAATGGGCCAGAATACGAAGCCAAGATAGCAACAGTGAAGAATTACTCCTGTCATCATATCGTGTCGATATGGCCAAAATTTTCGGGGTAGGGTAACGCCAAATAAGTAAAGTATTGGTATCAGGGCTAGGGTTGTGAGTGCCATCCTCAGACATAAAAACACAAATGGATCGGCATGTTGCATGCTGTACTTGGCGGCAATAAAGCCTGTGCTCCAGATCAGCACAAATATTAAAGGCGATAGGCGAATGAAGAGGGTGTTATTAGCCATGCCTAATTATCTTGAGAGTGATAAAAACCTATTGGCTTTTAAAATAAAAGCCAATAGGTTATTTAAAAAAAGTTTATTTGATTTCGAGCAATTCGACTTCAAAAATTAATGTTTCGTATGGCCCAATGGATTGTCCTGCGCCACGTTCGCCATATCCCAGCGCATAAGGTACGAAAAACTTATATTTGCTACCAATATTCATTAACTGAGCGCCTTCGGTCCAACCAGGAATGACTTGATTGAGACCAAATGAAGCGGGTTGATCGCGTGAATATGAACTATCAAATTCAGTGCCATCGAGCAATGTTCCGCGGTAGTGAACAGTAACTGTATCGGTTGCCTTAGGTTTTACGCCTTCGCCTTCAGTTATAACCGTGTACTGTAAGCCCGACTCAGTAGTATTAACACCCTCTTTTTCAGCATTCTCTGCCAAGAATGCTGCACCACTTGCCTTGACACTCGCAAATTTTGCTTCACTTATTTGTTGCTGTGATGCGCTTAAAGCAGCACCAGCGTCATCAAGTGTCATCAGTGTTTCTTCACCTTCTGCTTGTGCTTTTATACCTTCCAGCAAAAGTTTATAATCGACTTCGCCGTATTGTTTCAATACCTGTTCGCTAATCATCATGCCTAAGCCGTAACTTAATTTTTCTTTATCAGTATTAATAGTGGTTGCTCCAATGGCTGTTATAGTAAAAAAAAGGCCTACTACAGTCAGACCGATACGTTTGAAATGCATATTAATAATCCAAGGTTTGATTTAAAAGAGGTCGAATGTTGCGTGGCATTATATATACCTGAGCTGAATAAAATAGAGGGCAATCTGTTAAATTAGTTTCAAATAACGAAGGTTTCTAAGTAAATAAAACTTCAACAACCCAATCAGGATCAGAACCGATGACATCATTAACGACAAAGAATATTAATACTTTAGGCCAGCCAATAGGCTTTGCCGTTGATTTGCGGCAGCCTTCTTTGCACCCCCAAGGTTCTCTTATGGCTGGTCGTTTGTGTCGACTAGAGCCGATAGATATTGCCGATCATGCGCAGGATTTGTTTGAAGCATTTTTAACTGATGAAAATGATCATAACTGGACGTATTTGCCTTATGGACCATTTAAGCATTTTGAAGACTTTAAACACTGGCTATGTTCAGTCGTTAAAAATGATGACCCCTACTTTTTTAGTGTCATTGATCTGTCTAATGACAAAGCGGTTGGCGTCGCAAGCTATCTACGTATCACTCCTAATGTAGGTGTTATTGAAGTTGGGCATATTCACTTTTCACCCTTGATGCAGGGGTCTGCTTTATCAACTGAGGCCATGTACTTAATGATGTCGAGAATATTTGACGATTTAAACTACCGTCGTTATGAATGGAAATGTGATTCATTAAACGGACCCTCTTGTCGTGCAGCACAACGGCTTGGTTTTTTGTTTGAAGGCATCTTTCGACAGGCAACTGTGTATAAAAATCGTAACCGCGACACTGCTTGGTATTCGATACTTGATGGCGAATGGCTGATCATAAAGGGTGTGTTCGAGAACTGGCTAAAGGCTGAAAACTTCGATGTTGATGGTAATCAAAAAACAAGCCTATCTAGCAATATGACTGATGCATTAAAAGTGATTCGATAAACAAGTGTGAAGAAGATTATTAATCTCTCAAAATGGCATCAGTAAGGTTGATTAGTTGGGTTACTAATGTAAAATGCTCTGCCAGAATTTACAGTCGCGTAGCTCAGTTGGTTAGAGCACTACCTTGACATGGTAGGGGTCCCCAGTTCGAATCTGGGCGTGACTACCAATTTTTTAAGGGTCGATAATTGAATCGATCTAATTTGTAAGTAGCCATTGAGTTGTCCGCAAAACGACTCGTAAATTAAATATAAGTTACTCTCAAATTTTTTATTCCACAATCAAATCAAGTGACCTTTTGTATGGGCCACCACTGAACAGGAAATACCATGCCCACAATTACCCTCCCTGATGGTTCTCTAAGAAAGTTTGATCAATCCGTTTCTGTTTTAGATGTGGCTTTTGATATTGGCCCAGGCTTAGCCAAAGCTACATTTGCTGGTAAGGTTAATGGCAATCTGGTCGATGCTTCTTTTTTAATAGATCAAGATTCAACACTGTCTATTATTACGGGTCGTGATGAAGAGGCGCTAGAATTACTCCGTCACGATGCAGCGCATGTTATGGCACAAGCTACACAGGAGCTTTATCCTGGGACTCAGGTAACGATAGGCCCCTCGATAGAGGACGGGTTCTATTATGACTTTTACCGAGAGAAAGCATTCACACCGGACGATCTGATCAAAATAGAAGCGCGTATGCATGAAATTGTAAAACGCGATTTACCGATAGTTAGAGAAGTGTTTAACCGTGAAGACGCTAAGCAGTTATTTGCTGATTTGGGTGAAACTTACAAAGTTGAAATTATAGAAGACATTATTCCAGAAGGAGAGGAAGTCACGATTTATCGTCAGGGTGACTGGTTTGACGTATGTCGTGGCCCACATTTGCCATCTACTGGAAAACTGGGAAATGGCTTTAAACTCATGAAACTGGCAGGTGCCTATTGGCGCGGTGATTCCAATAATGTGATGCTACAAAGAGTTTATGGCACCGCTTGGGCAAACAAAAAAGACTTGAAACTTCATTTGCACCGCATTGCTGAAGCCGAAAAGCGTGATCACAGAAAACTTGGCAGAGCGCTGAACATGTTTCATACCCAAGAAGAAGCGCCAGGAATGATATTTTGGCATGATCGTGGCTGGCAGCTCTATTTGAATATTCAAAATTATATTCGTGCACAGCTTAAGGAGCATGACTATCAGGAAATTCACACGCCGCAAATCGTTGACCGTAGTCTCTGGGAAAAGTCAGGCCATTGGGATAAATATCAGGATATGATGTTCACCACTAGCTCTGAAAGTCGTGATTATGCAGTTAAGCCAATGAACTGTCCCTGTCATGTACAGGTTTATAATCAGGGCTTAAAAAGCTATCGAGATTTACCATTACGTCTGGCAGAATTTGGTTCCTGCCATCGTAATGAGCCGTCAGGTACCTTGCATGGCTTAATGCGGGTTCGTAATTTTGTTCAGGATGATGCTCATATTTTTTGCACTGAGGACCAAATTCAGTCTGAAGTGTCTTCATTTATTGATTTGGTATTTAAAGTCTATAAGGACTTTGGGTTTGATGATGTCATTGTTGCGCTATCTACCAGACCCGATCAGCGAGTTGGTGAAGATGAACTATGGGATAAGGCAGAGAATGCTTTGCAACAATCATTAGAAAACAAAGGCCTGGAATGGAAATTACAACCCGGTGACGGTGCGTTTTATGGCCCAAAGATTGATTTCTCGTTAAAGGACTGTTTGGGCCGAGTGTGGCAATGCGGTACAATACAAGTTGATTTTTCAATGCCTGGTCGCCTTGACGCAAAATATATAGCAGAAGATGGATCAAAGCAGATTCCAGTTATGTTACATCGCGCCATTTTGGGGTCGATCGAACGTTTTATTGGGATTTTAACGGAAGAATTTGAAGGAAAATTTCCGCTTTGGTTGTCGCCTGTTCAGGCTGTTGTGATCAATATTACGGACAAACAGGCCGACTATGCTAAAAATATTGAAAAAATGCTTAAAAAACAGCAAATAAGAGTCATTTCAGACTTGAGAAACGAAAAGATCGGCTTTAAAATTCGCGAGCACACGCTACAGCGCATTCCTTACATGCTCGTGATTGGTGATCGAGAAATGGATGAAGGTAAAATAGCAGTCAGAAGTCAAGGTGGTGAAGACCTTGGCGCAATGCCAGTCGAACAATTTATCGAGCTGGTAAATAATCAATCCGGTTACTAGTGAGTTTTTAATAGCCACCAACCCAGATTAATTTTTGAATTAACCTAATTAGGAGATTATCCCAATCGCAGATAACAAACAAAGCCGTCTTAATGATGATATAACGGCACCAGAAGTTAGGTTGGTCGCCGAAGATGGCGAGCAGCTTGGTATCGTGTCTTTAGAGGTTGCTTTAAAAACAGCTGAGACAGCTAAACTGGATCTAGTTGAGTTAGTACCAGACGCCAAACCACCTGTTTGTCGATTAATGGATTACGGGAAGTTTAGATTCCAGCAAAAGAAAAAATTGCATGATCAACGTAAGAAGCAACGTCAAGTCCAGATTAAGGAAATTAAGTACCGACCTGGTACTGAAGACGGTGACTATCAGGTCAAGCTTAAGAAGTTAATGGAGTTCATCGAAATTGGTGACCGTTGTAAAGTGACTGTTCGATTCCGTGGTCGCGAAATGGCGCACATGGAAATTGGAACCCAACTGCTTAAACGAGTAGAAGAAGATATGAAAGAATTTGCGTCTGTGGATCAGTTTCCACAGTCGGAAGGACGCCAAATGACGATGTTATTGGTGCCCAGAAAACGCTAGAGTTATCTAGCACTCAACCTAAAGACGCGTCTCCGGCGTCCAGGGTATTTGAACCGAATTATCCCAATGAAAATTAAGTTAGGATAATTAAACTGGAGTTACACAATGCCAAAAATGAAGTCAAACAGTGGCGCTGCTAAACGTTTTAAGAAAAACGCAGCGGGCAATTTCAAGCGTGGTCAATCACACTTGCGTCACATTCTTACCAAGAAAAGCAGCAAACGTAAGCGTCAGCTTGGCGAGATGCTTGAAATCCACGCCAATGATAAGCGTCAGATCAACCGCCTGTTACCGTACGCTTAGGGAGACTAAGAAATGCCAAGAGTAAAAAGAGGTGTTGTCGCCCATGCACGCCACAAGAAGATACTAGACAAAGCCAAAGGTTATCGTGGTGCGCGAAGTAAAGTATTCCGTGTTGCCAAACAAGCGGTTACTAAAGCTGGTCAATATGCCTATCGCGATCGTCGTCAGCGAAAACGTCAATTTCGTGCGCTATGGATTGCTCGTATTAACGCCGGCGCACGAGTTAATGGATTGTCTTACAGTGTATTCATGAACGGCTTGAAAAAGGCTTCAATTGAAATTGATAGAAAGGTTTTATCTGATATTGCTATCTTTGATAAGCCCGCCTTTTCTGTGCTGGTTGAAAAAGCAAAAGCAGGACTTGAGTCTGCATCTGCTTAAAGTGAGCGTTTAGCGTAATAGCAGGGGGACCATTTTGGAACCCCTGTTTTCTATTAGAAAAAAACAAGTAAAATCAGTACCATAGACATGTCTTTTCATGTACTTTACTATCATATAAATGCTTCAGAATAAAACACTTAACAAACTAAAGTAGATAACAACGTGACCCAAGAATTAGAGAGCCTACTCGAACAAGCCACTCAGTCGATTAGCCAATCTGATGATCTGGCTTCACTTGACGTAATACGCGTTACTTATCTCGGTAAGAAAGGTGAAATTACCAACAAATTAAAAAACCTGAGTCAGGTGTCAGCTGAAGAGCGACCGGCAGCAGGTCAGGCAATTAACCTCATAAAAGTTCGTATTCAGACATTACTTGAGCAACGTAAGGCGGCCATAAGCGACGCCTTGATCGCCGAAAAACTTCGCAATGATACTGTCGACATTACTTTACCGGGCCGACATAACAAAGCTGGGGGTATTCACCCTGTCACGCTGACCATGAACCGAATTCAGAAAATGTTTGGGAAGCTGGGTTTTGATGTTGCAGAAGGCCCTGAAGTTGAGGATGACTTCCATAATTTTGAAGCGCTTAATATTCCTGCTCATCATCCAGCCAGAGCGATGCATGATACGTTTTATTTTGACGCTAATCGTTTATTACGCACCCATACATCGCCGGTACAAATTCGAGTATTAGAAAAACAAAAACCACCCGTTAGAATCATCGCACCAGGTCGAGTTTACCGTTGTGATTCTGATTTAACTCACACCCCAATGTTCCATCAAGTAGAAGGGTTGTTAGTGGATGAGAATGTATCGTTTTCAGATTTAAAAGGCACACTCGAAGAATTCTTAAAAATGTTCTTCGAGCAAGAAGATTTAAAAACTCGTTTTAGACCGTCTTACTTCCCATTTACAGAGCCATCGATGGAAGTCGATATTAGCTGCGTGATGTGCGCAGGCGAGGGTTGTCGTGTTTGTGGTCACACCGGTTGGTTGGAAGTATTGGGTTGTGGCATGGTTCATCCAGAAGTATTTAAGCATGCTGGTCTTGATGACGAGACTTATACCGCTTACGCATTTGGTATGGGCGTCGAAAGACTTGCAATGCTCCGCTATGGTGTGAATGACCTTCGATTATTTTTTGAGAATGATTTGCGCTTTTTGCAGCAATTCGCATAGCCGAGAGCCCAGATAATGAAAATAAGTGAAAGCTGGTTACGTGAATGGACTAATCCAGACGTATCAACCGAAATACTTTTGGATCAGTTGACAATGGCAGGCCTTGAAGTTGAAGGTTTTGAAGCCGCAGGCCCCTTGTTAGATAAAGTAGTCATCGGCGAAATAGTATCGATTGAGCAGCACCCTGACGCTGATAAGCTTCGAGTCTGTCAAGTCAGTAACGGTAGTGAGACTGTGGCTGTTGTTTGTGGCGCACCCAATGCTCGACAAGGATTAAAAGTAGCTTTCGCTCAAGTAGGCGCGGTTCTGCCTGGAATGAAGATCAAAAAAGCAAAGTTACGCGGCGTCGCCTCGTTTGGTATGTTGTGCTCGGGTTCAGAATTAGAGATCTCTGAAGGCTCTAATGGCATTCTTGAATTACCTTTAAACGCTCCGATTGGAGTGAGTCTTTATGAATATTTTAAGTTCAATGATAATGTAATTGAAGTTGATTTAACGCCTAATCGTGGTGATTGTTTATGCGTTGCGGGCGTTGCGCGTGAAGTATCGGCTATCAATCGAGTGGATCTAACAGAAGCGGACTGCCACGAAGTAAGTTCAACCATTAATGACGTGTTTCCAGTCGAGCTATCAGCGTCTGAAGCCTGCCCACATTACGTTGGTCGAATCATTAAAGGTATCGATTCTTCTGCTGTCACTCCCAATTGGATGCAAGAAAAGCTACGACGTTGTGGTTTGCGTCCGATTAGCCCTGTGGTTGATGTGACGAATTTCGTGATGATGGAAATTGGTCAGCCGATGCACAGCTTTGATTTTGATCAGTTAGACGGTGGCATTGTGGTTCGTATGGCTAAAGCAGGGGAGAAAGTCACCCTGTTAGACCAGAGTACTGTTGAATGCCGTGCAGACACTTTAGTGATTGCTGATCACAAAAAGCCCTTAGCCATGGCTGGTATTATGGGTGGTTTGGAGTCATCTGTGCAGGATGAAACAAAAAACATTTTCCTTGAAGCCGCCTTCTTTGCACCTATCTTGCTCGCAGGAAAAGCCCGTAGCTACGGTATGCATACTGATTCATCACATAGATTCGAGCGTGGTGTTGATTCGCGGTTACAAATTAAAGCAATTCATAGAGCAACTGCCCTATTACTTGAAATTGTAGGCGGTGATGCTGGACCTGTTATTGAGGCAAGTGCTCAACAGTATATGCCAGTAATGCCAGAAATTAAGTTGCGTTACGCTCGTATTAAACGCTTATTAGGGATCAATGTATCTAAAGATGAAGTCTCTGCAATGTTGAAAGGTCTCAATATGCAGGTTTTAGAGGATACAGACAGCTGGTTAGTAACGGCTCCGAGTTATCGTTTCGATATCAACATTGAAGCTGACTTAATTGAAGAAATAGGACGAATGTTTGGATACAATAATATTGAAGGCACTAAGGAACTGGCTCATGTACAAATGGCCGGTTTTTCTGAGACTCAGGTAGCGCTCAATAAAGTTCATGATGTGCTGGTTGATCAAGGCTTTTATCAAGCGATTACTTATTCATTTGTTTCACCCGAACTACAGTCTATTCTCGACCCGGGTCAAGCGACGTTAAAGCTCGCTAATCCTATTTCTGCAGATATGTCGACGATGCGTACTCGGCTCTTACCGGGATTACTACAAGCGCTCCAGTATAATATCAATCGGCAACAATCTAAGGTAAGGCTGTTTGAAACAGGTTTATGCTTTCGACCCGAAACGCAGGGGTTACAGCAGAACCAGCATTTAGCGGCCGTAGTGACTGGTGCTCGAAATGATGAAGGCGTTCATACTCAGTCTGAAGCAATAGATTTTTATGATATTAAAGGTTACCTAGAGTCGGTTTTGAATCTAGCGAGAGGGTCTAAATTTAAGTTTAGTCAAACAACTAATTCGATATTACATCCTGGACAGGGCGCTGATATTTACTTGGGCGAAACCATGGTTGGCTTTGTTGGCAGCCTCCATCCATCTGTACTGTCTAAATTGCACATAAGTCAGTCAGTCTATGTTTTTGAGTTAGAGCTAGCTCATATACTGACAGCCAATCTGCCAAAGTTTACTGAGCTATCAAAATATCCCTCTATTCGACGTGATATATCGTTAACGGTAGATGCTGATGTGAGCGCTCAGTCACTCATAAATTGCATCCGCTCGGTAAAGAGTAACATTCTACAAGACGTTTTCGTGTTTGATGTCTATACCGGCAAAGAAGTTATAGACAGTTCAAAAAGTGTCGCTTTAGGCTTGATTTTACAGGACTTTTCACGCACTCTAGTGGAACAAGACGTAGAGGATTTAATTGATAAAGTTCTAAACCAATTGAAAACCGACTATAACGCCGTACTAAGGGAAACATAATGCCATCATTGACCAAGGCTGACATGGCCGAAATGCTATTTGAAGAACTTGGTCTCAATAAAAGGGAAGCTAAGGAAATTGTTGAACAGTTTTTCGAAGAAGTGAAGGTGGCGTTAGAATCTGGCAATCAGGTTAAACTTTCTGGTTTTGGTAATTTTCTGACGCGAACCAAAGCTGAGAGACCTGGCCGTAATCCCAAGACTGGAGAAGAAATCCCAATATCAGCGCGTAGAGTCGTTACTTTTCGTCCTGGCCAAAAATTAAAAATTAGAGTTGAAGCATATGCTGGAGGCTAGTAATAATAACGAATTACCTGTCATTCCTGGTAAACGTTACTTCACTATTGGTGAAGTTGCATCACTGTGTGATGTAAAGCCTCACGTACTTAGATATTGGGAGCAGGAGTTTCCACAATTAAAACCTGTAAAAAGACGCGGTAATAGACGATATTATCAACGTCATGATGTATTATTGATAAGGCAAATACGAAGCCTTTTATATGAAGAAGGTTTCACTATTGGTGGCGCACGTCAGCGACTCGAAGGTGAGGTTGCTAAAGATGATAATTGTCAGAGCCAGCAGATAATTCGACAAACATTAGTTGAGTTAGAAGAGTTATTAACGCTCCTCAAGCGTTAAATTTTAGTTCATATATTTAAATTAATAGTTTAAAGACATTCGGGGCGTAGCGCAGCTTGGTAGCGTACCTGCCTGGGGGGCAGGTGGTCGCAGGTTCAAATCCTGCCGTCCCGACCAATTTCCTCTTATTATGCGATTCACAAAACTCCTACTCTATTAGCTAATAATAAGCATTAACATGCTTCCTTTTACGATTATCAATATTAGCCGTAATATAAGGCGACTTATGGTCACCTGCTGACTACCTATTTACTTCAAAAGCACCGCTTTCTGAAATCTGTCATTCTATTACGCCAATCTAGTGATCGAGTCTTTTATATGGCTTGTAATCACTCTATTTACTTCAATAACCTTAACCCTTAAATCAAAGATTTAGATCGGAGCATAATTTTAGCTATAGCTAAAAAAACCTTTTTAATGCTGTAGTGGTGAAGTTAATTTGGCCATAGAACAGTATCGTTTTCAATATTTTGCCTCAGCCATATCGAGCACCATGCTCCGATGATGATCATACGGTCGAACTTGACTATGGTAGCTAACTATATAATTGATAATAGCTAACTTTGCTTGTTTGATGATGGTTTGTCATCATTAGCGGTGTTAATTGAAATCATGATTTGCAATAATCATATTGAATTGTGTCAACTGATGGGCAATAGGGTCTATATACTTGATGGGAATTCAAAAATGACAAAGGATGGAAAATGCCCAAAAATACCGAACCACAAGACATTCTTCAAAAGCTAGCCAGTGACATCGATGCTGAGGATATTGATGACGATAATCGGGGCAATAGGGCAGAAGTCGAGACGGTTGACAGCACGCTAGGGCTTAATAGTCTGGCGGATCACCCCTACCAAGTGCTAACGCCCGATGTCGTCATCGACGCTGTTGAATCCACCGGAAGACTATCTGATGCCTGCATCCTAGCTTTAAATAGTTATGAAAATCGTGTCTATCAAGTTGGCATAGAAGAGAGTGAGCCTGTCATAGTTAAGTTTTATCGACCCAATCGCTGGCGTGTTGAACAAATACTTGAAGAGCATGATTTTACCCAGCAGCTATATGATCTTGAAATTCCAGTCGTGCCGCCACTCGTCATCGATGAACACTCAGATACTCCAACACTGGGGCGTTTTAATGATTTCCATTTTGCGATATATCCGCGTCAGGGTGGACGTGCACCCGAACTTGATAATCTTGATCATTTGTATCGATTGGGTCAGGCCATTGGCCGAATTCATGCAGCGGGTGCCGCCTTTCCATTTAAGCACCGAGTGCCATTTACAGTGCAAGCCTTCGGACATGCCAATGTGGCATATCTTTTAGATAATAACTTTATTCCGATGGATCTAGTGCCTGCTTATCAATCGATAGCCGGCGAGGTGTTGGCCGAGATAGAACGCAATAATTCTGAATCAAAGCAATATCAACAAATTAGCCTGCATGGTGACTGTCACCCCGGCAATGTGTTGTGGAGAAATGACAGCCCACATTTTGTCGATTTTGATGATGCGATGACAGGCCCAGCGATACAAGACCTGTGGATGCTGCTGTCGGGTGACCGAATCAATAAACAAAAGCAATTATCAGAAATCATCGAAGGGTACGAAATGTTTCATTCCTTTGATGTTCGTGAACTGAAGTTGATAGAGTCTCTACGTGCGATGCGAGTTTTAAACTATAGCGCCTGGCTCGCGAAGCGATGGGATGATCCTGCATTTCCTCAAAGTTTTCCTTGGTTCAATACACCAAGGTACTGGTCAGAACACGTACTTGAGCTGAAGGAACTATTGTCGGCTTTACAGGAAAAACCATTGGCGATGGCTGATACCTAAAGTCGATATTAATAGATTTAGCCGTTAGGTCAATTGGTGTATTCACCGAGTCAGTGACGGTAAAATCATATGGTGAGTGGGTTATTGCCCTTGAATGACAGAAATTAACATTTTGATGCTGAGTAAGATAAGGAATGCACCAAATATCTTTTTTAGCATCTTAACCGGTAAACGATGGGCAAACGAGACGCCTAGTGGTGCACATAACGATCCAGCAATCGATATTAAGATTGCACCAGGCCAATAAACAAAGCCAAAAGTCAGGCTGTCGTTTGATGTATAAGACAAGCCGTTGAGAGCATAACCCAAGGTACCTGCCAGTGAGATAGGCAAGCCTATCGCGGCAGAGGTTCCAATGGCTTTTTTGATGTCGACTTGGCGTCTGACAAGGTACGGCACGGTCAAGGAGGCACCACCAATCGACACTAATGCTGATAGTGTGCCAATGCCTGTACTAACAAAGAAATACTCGCGGGGGCTGGCCATTGGCTTAGTTGTTTTTTGGCCTAAAAACATTTGTAACGATGCATATGCCATAAAAGCTGAAAAGAAGATGGCCAGAAATAATGAACTCATTGAGGCAGCAATAAAGGTCGCTAAAAACGACCCAATTAAAATACCAGCGATCATCTGTTTAACAATGGGCCATTCAACGCATCCCCTCGCATGATGTGCACGTAAGCTGGATATTGATGTGAAGATGATCGAGGCCATAGATGTCCCTAGGGCCAGATGGATTAAATTATCTAATGGCACGCCTTGATGTAAAAAAATGGCAGTTAAACCTGGTACCAATATCGCACCACCACCAATACCCAATAACCCCGCCGTAAAGCCAACGATCGAGCCAAGTAATAATAATGCAATGATAACGTCTAGTTCGGGCACTTCGGGCCTCTGATAAAGTAATTGGGATAAATTAGAAAGCAGCTAGTAGCGATATTAATAGAAACTGCCAGAATTTCTAAATTAAGGCTGGCGTGATGGTTGGAAGCTAGCCAGTGAACAAGCTAAGCTTAAACCAAGTAATAAGGCGGATAACACCATAAGTATCTCAGCCATAGAAATGTTGAAAATCATAAACGGCGTATAGCCACAAGCCGCTTTTACTTCGAACACTAGGGGGAACCATCGATCGAGCTGAAACCAGCTGGGTAGGCCTGCGTCCATATTGCAGTTACCAAATATCCAACCACGCTCAACGGCTAGAGTTTGCCAACTTCGCTCCACAAAACCAATCATCATTAAGCTGTTTAAAATGTGTAGGGCAGGAATAATGGGTTTAAATCGTTTGAGCAGCAAGGCTAAAAATGCAACCACAATAAAACCCAGTATCCAGATACGAATGTGAATGCATAACACACAAGGCCATTCGTCGAGCACATATTGATAATAAAGCCCGACCGCTTCCATTGATAATCCCAATAGTATGAGAATAATCCAGTAAGAATTACGATCACCAATATTTTTAAATAGATTCATTTGGAGCGGGTACTCTTAGTGCAGTCTGTATACGTTGACTTTATAACGGTTAATTACTCAGATTATTGACAACTCGGAAAACTCTAAAAGATTTGAGTTTCACTTCGCAATTTTTTGCTTACCATTAAGTAGCCTTATTTTACTCTACCTGACATTGCACAACAATGAATACTAGATTAACGCTATGCCAGACAGGCCTTTTAAAAGAGATTATCTACTTAGGTAAGTGAGCAGGCATCTGGCAGTGTCTAAAAAAGGGACTATTCACCTGTTCTCTTGTGGGTTGGTGAACTTTTAATATCCCGTCATGTTTTAAACTAAAAAAAAATCGTTCAACGACCGAGTTGTGCTAGCAAGCAACAATATCTTCTTTAAATTCTTTCGAATAGGTTTCATAACTTTGTTTTTTACCCATCTGGAGTACCTGAATAATTGACTGCTATTGTCTCTAATACAAGAATCCGCTTTCATTAGACCAGACAAGTCAGGGTGGGATCCGAATTGGATTTCGATTTTTGTTCCAAATAAATAATGTTATGGTATTTAATATAAGACCATTATTAATAGATTTGAGTGTATCTGATTTTTGAGATTGGGCCGAGTGCTTGTCAGGAAGCTTTAGGGTTTCTAACTTTAGAAGGGTCAGGTCAATATCTTCAGCTAGGTATTGCTCCAAATTCAGTTAACCTGTTCGTAAGTCATCTCAACAACTGATTTAAAGATTACAAAAAATAGTTAGAGGGTAATTTAATAAATCCCCAACTAACGCAGGGGTTCGAGCTCGGTAATATTAAGAGATTGATTGGTCTGGGCCTAGACTCTCGCCGTCAGAAGATGATTTCGTCGGTGGTATGATGCTTGTCTATCTCGGATTAAACGAAACAGAATTAAGTGACTACCTTTGACAAACGATCCGTCAGCTTGCCGAGGAAACGAATGGTCCAATTGCGGTTGCACTTCGCACACTTGCCCCGTTAGAAGGGAGCTGAAGGCATCCATGAGGCCATAACAGCAATTATTAATAGTGTTCTGGGTTAAATTCGTTGGAATATTCAAGACTTTAATCGTATAGGCCATAAATCTGGCTGGAATTGCTTTAGTTTTTGATTGTTGGCTTACTGCAAAAAAATCAAAAATAGTCGTTCAAAAAATTTACGGAATAAGATAATGCTCCAAACTACACGCTCTTATCGTGGCATGGTTACTGCCCCACATAATCTTGCAGCTCGAGCTGGGTTGCGTGTCCTAGAAGATGGCGGTAATGCCATCGAAGCAATGGTTGCATCAGCGGCAACCATTGCTGTTGTTTATCCACATATGAATGGGCTGGGTGGTGATAATTTCTGGCTAATCCATACCCCAGGAAAGGATGTCGTTGGCATTGATGCTTGTGGTGCGGCTGCGGGGCTTGCAAATACTGACTATTATAGCCGTCAGGGTTTTGATGCGATCCCATCTCGTGGACAACATGCTGCTCTAACTATGGCAGGTGCAGTTTCAGGCTGGCAAGAGGCGTTGAGATTTAGCCGAGATAAATGGGGTGGCACTATGTCACTAGAACGCATTTTTGAGGATGCCATTCATTACGCCAGTAATGGAGTGGCTGTAACCAACACATTGGCAGATAACATGCGCCTTAAACTGGATGAATTGGCGTCGGCGCCGGGCTTTAACCAGAACTATCTATTTGAGGGGTTACTTCCTGAGGCCGGAATGCGCCATTGTCAACCGCGAATCGCAGAGACCCTAAAGCATTTGGCAAGTGCCGGGCTAGACGATTTTTATCGTGGAGATTTGGCGCAATCGATGGCTGCTGATTTGGAACGTTCAGGTTCGCCCTTGCGATTGAATGATTTTGAACGCCATCAGGCACTTTTAGTGAATCCTCTGTCAATTGATATCGCAGGGCATAAGGTTTTCAATATGCCGCCGCCGACGCAAGGATTAGCGTCTCTGATTCTGTTGGGTGTTTATGAACGGCTTGGCGTCAATCAGACGGAGACGTATGATTTTATTCATGGACTAGTTGAATCAACCAAACAGGCGTTTCGAGTTCGAGATCGCTATGTGACCGACCCTAATTATATGCCGACACCTGCGCATGAGTTTTTAAACGCTAAGTCGTTAGATAAGATGGCGTTGAATGTCGACTGGAAAACAGCCTTAGCCTGGCCCGAAGCATCTTCGAAAGGAGACACGGTTTGGTTGGGCTCCGTCGACGGTGAAGGACGCGCTGTTAGTTTTATTCAAAGTGTTTATTGGGAGTTTGGTTCAGGTGTTGTGCTCGACGATACTGGCGTAACTTGGCAAAATCGCGGTACCAGTTTTTCGTTGGATCCGATGCACCATAATGCCTTGGCTCCACACAGACGACCGTTCCATACAATTCAACCGGCACCTGCACAGTTGTCTGACGGTCGAGTAATGCCTTACGGTGCTATGGGGGGTGAGGGACAGCCGCAAACTCAAGCCATGGTATTTGCTCGTTATGCTTTACACAGCCAGGAATTGCAGCAGGCAGTGACGGCACCTCGATGGTTACTGGGTCGAACCTGGGGAGCAGATGCAACAAGCCTTCGAATAGAAAGCAGAGTCGATCAAGATGTCATAGTGGCACTTAAAGAGGCGGGGCATGATCTGGAAGTGGTCGGAGACTATGAAGAAGTGATGGGCCATGCAGGCGCTCTTGTTCATCATCCAGATGGCCTGATAGAAGGCGCTGCAGATCCACGAGGCGATGGACAGGCTGCAGGCTTCTAGTGGCCCCTTATTGTTATCAGTGGGTTAGTTAAACCTTCATTCGATCACCTTTGGGATCGTATAACGCTTTCAATGAGGCTGTGGCTGGAAATCGAGTACGCGCAATTTCGATTTCAAAATTGGCACTCGCAAGTGAATCGGCATTAATACCAGGACGGTTGATATAACCCATGCCAATAGCACCACCCAGACTATGGGCGTACATGCCCGAGGTTAGGTAGCCAACAATGTCACCATCCATCACAATGGTTTCATTGTGATATAGCAATGGCTCTGGATCGTTGAGTAAGAATTGCACTAGTCGACGATCAGGTAATCCGGCTGCTTTTTGCGCAATAAAAGCGTCACGGCCAATAAAATCACCCGCATCTGGTTTTGCAACAAAACCAAGTCCAGCCTGAATTAAATTATCTTCGGCACCCACATCGTGGCCCCAATGCCGAAAGCCTTTTTCGAGGCGTAGACTATTCAATGCATGAAGCCCTGCGTTGCAAATATCGAACTCTGCTCCGGCTTGTTGAATAGCGTCAAAAACCTTGACCGCTTGTTCTGCAGGTACAAATAATTCCCAACCCAATTCGCCTACATAAGAAAGTCGTTGCATCCAGATTTTTGCACCAGCCACTTGACCAAAACAACCAACACCAAATTCAAATGACTGGGCCGATAGGTCTAGGTCTGAGATTTTCTGTAACGCGTTTCGAGAGTTCGGCCCTTGGACTGAAAGGCAGGCGTATTGCTGACTGATATCAGTCAATGTGACATCACCTTTCAAATGTTGTTTCAAATGCCACCAATCACGATTGAACGAACCAATACCAGTAACAACCCAAAAGCATTGCTCACTGACTTTCACAATTGATAAATCGGCATTAATACCACCGCGCTCATCTAGCCATTGGGTATAAACCACCTTGCCAACCGCAACGTTCATGTCGGCGGCTGAAATATACTGCAAAGCCGATTGGGCATCGGGACCTGCAACTTCAAACTTGCCAAAAGAGGTCATGTCAAATATCCCGAGCGATGAACGAACGGCACGATGTTCTTCGGCATAAAACTCAAACCAGTTCTGACGTTTGTAGCTGTATTCATATTTCGCGGGTGCACCATTTCGGGCAAACCAGTTGGGTCGCTCGTAACCACCGACCTCGCCGTAGCAAGCACCCTGATCAAGTAATGTCTGGTGAAGCGGCGATAGCATGAGGTTACGAGCAGACTTGTACTGATAAAATGGCCAATGCATGTCATAGGTATGGCCGAGCGCTTCTGGAATTCTGGACTCAACGTAGGCTTGAGTGCGTTGCACTGGGTGCGAGCGACGAACATCACACTCCCACACATCGCCTGATGGATGACCGTCGATTATCCAGTCCGCCATAAGCTTACCCAAACCCCCAGCAGCACCAATACCTTTTGAGTTCATGCCGCAGGCAACATAAAAGTTATTAACTTCTGGGGTAGGGCCGAGCAAGTGAAGGTTGTCATTAGTGAAACTTTCTGGGCCATTAAAAAAGGTACGAATGCCGGCTTCTCCAAATTCTGGGAATGTCTCCATACCGCCAACTAAGTTGGGTTCGATGTGGTCCATGTCTACTTCGAATTGATCGAAACAAAAGTCTTCACTAATTCTATCCATCGAGCAGCCAATGGCATCTTTCTCAAACCAACCAACGAGCATTTTGCCCGCATCTTCTTTAAAGTAGAGTCCCTTATCAAAATCCCGCAGCACGGGGCGTTTTGTGAGTCCCTCCATTTCATCGGTGACCACATAGAAGTGTTCACAGGCATAAAGTGGTAAGTCGATTCCAATTTCAGCTGCCAGATTGCGAGACCAAAGCCCAGCTGCCAGAACAACACTTTTAGCTCGAATTTCACCCTGATCGGTACTCACTCCAACTGCGGTGCCTTGTTCGGTAATGATGCGATTGACTTTACAGTCTTCAAAAATCTTAACTCCGTGACTACGCGCGCCTTTAGCAAGCGCCATCGTGGTATCGATAGGGTTAGTTTGACCATCCTTCTCGATGTATAAAGCGCCGATGATACCTTCAGTATTAATGCCCGGATACATTGCTTCGAGCCTTGTATTGTCGATGAATTCTGATTCAACACCAAACACTGCTGCCATAGACGACGTACGCTGAAGCTCTTCCAGTCGCTCTTCTGTACGAGCCAAAGAAATACTGCCAATTCTACGATAGCCAGTGGCTTGTCCTGTTTCAGCTTCTAATGAGGCATAAAGTTCGTGGCTATATTTGGCAAGTTTGGTGAGGGTCGGTGTGGGCCACAACATACTGACTAGCCCAGCAGCATGCCAAGTGGTACCACAGGTGAGCTGTTTTCGTTCGAGTACGACGACATCAGTAATGCCGCGTTTGGCTAGATGATAGGCAATCGAACAGCCCTCGATACCGCCACCGATAATGACAACTTCAGCCGATTGAGGGAGATTTACTTCTGACATTTTTTTATATCCAGTGTTTAATTAAGCGCGTAATAATTCGTTAGTAGGATCATAAGCAGCATCCATTTCAATATGTGCTTTGCGAGTCCCGGCTGAAGTATCGACAGTTACCTCAAGGCTCTGTGCAATGACTGTAGGCTTTAAGTAAGCAAAGGCCAGGCTTTTACCAATGCGATGACCAAAAGCGCCACCGGTCGTGAGTCCAATTAACTCACCGTTATGATAAACCGATTCATTGCCGAAGCACTCGCAGGGTATATCATCGTCGAACACAAGATAAGCTAATTCAATGTCATACTCAGCATCAGCACGTTGTTTGATATTCTCACAACCTATAAAGTCACGTGTGGTATCAATAAAACGGCCCATACCTGCCTCCAATCCACTGATTTCTTCCGTAAATTCATTGCCGTAAGCGCGATACATTTTTTCCATGCGCATCGAGTTAAAGGCATAACCACCAAAATCTCTTAGTCCAAAACCTTTACCCACACGATCGATCGAATCGTAAATGGAGAGTAATTGATAAGAAGGCATGTGCAGTTCATAACCAAGTTCACCCGCATAAGAAACCCGAATGGCAAGCACTTGAGCACTATCAAGTTGAATATATTTAGCACAAAGCCAGCGGAAGTTTTCGTTTGATAGGTCGTCTTCTGTCATCAGCTGTAAAATATCGCGAGATCGCGGGCCGGTAATCAGCATAGAACTAAACTCGTCAGTGAGATTTTCGATTTTCACGTCAAAACTATCGGCGTTTGATTGCATCCAATGTAAATCTTTGTGCTCCGAACCAATCGCTGAGACTAAATAGTAGCGATCTTCTGCCAAGCGAGTGATCGAAAATTCACACATGATTCCACCTCGCTCAGCATGAAATAATGTCAAACTAATGCGGCCATTTTCTGTGGGCAGTTTGTTACAGGACAGATGATCGAGGAACCGATAAGCATCGGGTCCAGATACTTCATATTTAGATGAACCTGACAGGTCAATAATGCCAGCGCCTTCTTGAACTGCTTTACATTCTTGTGAGACAACCGAGTGCGATTCAGTGTGAGACCACGACAAACCTTCGCTGCGAACGGTGTCTGTTTGAAACCAGAGCGCCTTTTCATAGCCTTGCGAAGCACCATGGATGCAGCCTTTTTCTAGTAAACGAACATATAGTGGACTAGTCCGACTGGGCCGACCATGCGGACGATTAATATTGGGCGCACCGACTGCGTACATTTCTTCATAGGACTCAATCGCTTTGATGGTGCAGTATTTCTTATCTGCCCAGTCACCAAAACGGCGACTATCGAGCGGAGCCATATTGATTTCAGTTTGACCATGTACCATCCATTGCGCGAGGAACTTGCCTACACCACCTTGTGCAATGCCGATACTGGCGCCACAAAGATTCCAGAAATTTTTCAGGCCTGCCTGTGGTCCAGCTAAAATATTATCATCTGGTGTGTGAGTAATCGGTCCGTTGACAACCGTTTTGACACCGACGTTTTCGAATTCAGGTGTTAGTTCAAAACAGCGTTGGAGAAATGGCATTAAACGATCAAGGTCAGGTTCGAATAATTCGCGATCAAAACCCCAGTCCATGCCATTCAGTGCCCAGGGTTTGGAACCCCACATTTCATAAGGGCCAACCAAAAAACCATTACCTTCCTGTCGAATATAAGCTGAGCTGTAAGAGTCACGACAAACTGGAAGTTCCCAGCCGAGTGCTTCGATCGCAGGATGACTTTCGGTCACCAGGTATTGGTGTTCGAGGTTAGTCAACGGTACGTTGACACCCACCATGGCACCCACTTCACGGGCAAAGCAACCACCGGCATTAACGACATGCTCCGCAATAATAGTGCCCTTGTTGGTAATGACTTCCCATTCGCCCGATGGCAGTTGGTTAATGTCAGTGACTTGAGTGAATCGATTGATTTCAGCGCCATTCTCACGCGCCAATTTTGCTAGTGGCATGACGACAGAGGTCGGGTCGACGTGGCCATCATTGGGTGTGCTAACAATGACACGTGCTTTATCAAAATTCATAAAGGGATTTAGCTTTTGTGCCTCTTCCTTAGTAATAAAGTTGAACTCGAAACCCACACTCTTAGAGCGGCTTTCGAGGTTACGAAACCATTGTTCCTCAGTTTTAGTAAAGCCAACGCGAATGCTGCCAGTTTTGTGGAAGGTTGAATCGAGACCAGTTTCCTGTGGCAATATCTCGTTATATAACTTAATGGTGTAGTCATGAATTTGCGATACCGTCATGTTGCCGATGAAGTTAGAGCAAAGGCCTGCAGCATGCCAAGTAGAGCCACTGGTGAGCTCACCTTTTTCTAGCAGTGCTATGTCGGTCCAACCTTCTTTAGTCAGATGGTAGAGCAGGTTTACACCCAGTGAACCGCCGCCGATGATGACTACTCTTGCATGACTTTTCATATTGATCCTTCTTAAACTTTATATTCTCAAAATTGTTACTGAGCTTTGTCTTCTGGTTACTTATCCCTGTAATGGATATCATAGAAGGGTAAGAACAGCAGCTAATTAGTCGTCTAAACTGTCCCGACCAAAGGCCTCTCTGGGCAAAAATATAGGAAATTGCTCCCGTACTTGGCGGTCAATCTCATCACTAATATGGGTCGGATGGTAATTGCTTAAAATTTCATTTTTCTTAGCAATAGCCTTATCCAGCAAAACAGGTTTGCCTTGCTCATCCCATTGATTCGGACTTAATCGGTCTCCAAACTCGGGGTAAATATATTCTGTCTGCATAACGGCAAGTGTTTGTTCGGCACCCAAATAGTGACCTTTCTTGCCAATACAGACATCTTTTAATACCTCGAAGCTGAGTGTATCTTCATTGACCTCGATACCACGAGTAATACGAAGGGCAGAACCGAGTATATCATTATCAATTAACAATGATTCAGGACAAGTGCTGAGTAGACTAGCGTACATTCCGGCTGCTTCATAAACAATGTTAGCACCTGATGTCGCCGCACAAGTTGTGGTGTAGGCGCGTTCGGCACCCCCTTGAAAATCAGGAAACTTCGAATCAGACATACCGCAGGCAGTACCCGTTGGTAAATCGAAATGGTTACCCATTTGCGCGCAGGCCGATGACAATATGGCTTGCTCAGGTGAGCCACCACTCATTGCACCAGTGCGAAGGTCTGATACAAATGGCCAGGTGCCCAAAATAGCAGGTGCCCCCGGTTTGATCGCATTAACATACACTAAACCGCCAAGGCACTCAGCCCAAGCTTGAGCAACAGCACCCGCAAGACAAGCAGGAGAAGTCGCACCCGATTGCCCTGCAGAAAGCAGTAGCACCGGCATGCCACCTTCAACAGCCGTTTTGACACAGCCCAATGCTTCTTCGGTAAACTTCATTGGTGGTACAACGTGACAGCAAGAAATACTCACGAAAGGCCGTGCTCGCCATTTGTCTTCGCCACCAGCGATGATATGCAACATTTTTAACGTGTCTTCAAGATGATGTACTTCGGTCCAACTGGCACCAACGTGTTTGGTAGTACCACTAACAGCGTTGTAAGTGGTATTAATATCCATAGCCCGATTATCAAGGATGTCTCGCAAAACACAGGTGCGCTGGAACATGTGGATGTTGTCACACTTATCAACAATACGCGCCATGTCGTATAAATCCTGAGCGGTCGATTCACGGTATTCATTTTTAACCGTATCAGCAATTAATACAGCCGCTCCGGCTGTAGAAAAATGTACTCTTTGCCCCGTTAGCTGCAAATCGTGTTTTGGATCCTGACCATACAAGGTTAAATTGCGACAGCATTTCTCCATTGCATCCTCGACGACCGCTTTCGGGAAACGTAAGCGACCGTCTTCTTCACTATAATTAGCGCCGATAGCAACGCAGGTCTCGATACAATGAGGCGTCGCATCGGCAAAGCCAACTTCCTCTAGAATTTTGAATACGGTGTCATTAATAGCCGCAACATCGGTGTCTGTTAAGGGTCGATATTGACCGCCTTCAAGGCCAGCTTGGACTGGTTTCAAATCGTCGGCGAGTGCTGCTTTGCGCATAGCAATTTTGGCTTCTCGGCTATTTACTCTTCTTCCCATTATAAGGCTCCTCGTGTTTATTTTTATATGAATAGAACTGCTCTAAGAAGGTTATTTTGTTACTAGCTTAAATGACTTACAAACGATTATTTTTTATAGCTTGCATTAGAAAAAATAATGAATAAAGTTGGGTATATGGCGCGTAAACTACCTCCTCTTAATAGCCTTAAAGCATTCGAAGCAGCTGGCCGGCTGTTAAGCTTTACACTGGCTGCGCAGGAGTTAAATGTGACTCAGGCCGCAATAAGCCATCAAATTAAGGTAATAGAAGACTTTTTAGATGTGTCGCTATTCTATCGCTTACCTCGAAAGCTAGTCTTAACTGATCAGGGCAAGGCGTTACTACCTGAGGTTATCGACGCCTTTGACATACTATCAACGGCGATTGGAACCGTGAGCAAAGACCCCGATAATAGTTTGCTTAGCGTTCGTCTCGCGCCATCATTTGCTGCGAAGTGGCTTTCTCCTAAACTGAAGTACTTTTGGTTACAAAATCCTGAAATTGATTTATGCCTGTTTCATGCCCACACCGCCGTTGATTTTGACCGAGAAGATATTGATATCGCGGTTACCTATGGTAAAGGTGATTGGCCAGGTGTTGTGTCTGATAAATTACTCACACTAGATTTTTCACCCGTTTGCGCTCCTTATTTCCTTGAAAATGATAAGCCGTTAACTGATATGAATAACCTTAAGTATTACACGCTGCTGCACGACGCTAATTATGAATGCTGGGGGGAATGGTTAAAGTTGGCCGGCGTGCAGGATACACCGTCAAACAAGGGCACTATTATTGATGATACCAATGTCCTCATTCAGGCAGCAGTGGACGGGCAGGGTGTGGCGTTAGGTTCAACCACCTTTGTACAAGATCACCTTGAGGCAGGACGACTCATTAAGCCGTTCGACATTACCCTAGTAAACGACTTTGCCTACTATATCGTTTATCCAAAATCACACTTAAATAATCCTGCTGTGTGTGCGTTTCGAAATTGGTTGTTAGAACTGCTGGATGGTAATGAGGTTGCTGGTTAAACGTTGTGAATAAAGTCAGTGTTATCGGTGGTTAGTAGGCGGCAAGTCAAAAATATTTGGGTCATATAAAATCTAGCTGAATATTTCAATCCTATAAATAGATAAGAGTATTAGTTCAAGCTTCTACCGTTTGAAATCGATTGGGCGTAGTATCAGAGAATAACTAAAACACAAGGAGAGCTTCGATGAGTAATAACGTACAGGCACAAGCCATTGTTATGAGCTTACAGCCCTATTTTGAGCGAGCAGAAGCCGAGGGCCTCTGGTTTTATCATGACTCGAATGAATCAGGTGAAGTTTGGGCATCGCCCGAATATCTTCGTTTAATGCAGAGTAAGGGGCACTTGCTGTTGTCATCCGATCATTGGGAACTGCGCAATCCAATGGGGTATCTAAAATCATTGCATCGCCAGGCCGAAGAGTTGATCGAAGAATATAATGAAATGGCTGAGCGCTTACAGGTGCCTAATGTATTGCTGTTGGAAAAACAGGATATGAAGCCACCCGTGGTTGAGGCAGTTTTAGGCGAGTAGTTGGTGCCGATCAGCAATTCCAAGACGGGTTGAGCAAATAGTTTCATAGTGACTGATGGTGATGTTCGCTTGCTAAGCGGCATCACTGAGTGATACTTGTTTTAAAAAAACAGTCAAACTTTATCTGGGTCGTTTGAAATCGTTCACTCATAACAACATTATGCCCGATGCATTCGGTATTCATTAATTTGCTTCACTCGACACTTGCCGGAATAGTAGAATCCCGGTATGCAACCCAACTTACCCACCAATTATTACCTCGATAACGTTTTAATCCTTTTCGAGCATGTAGAATCGCTTTATCGTGACATTATGCCCGAGACCGACTTAGAGTTTTTAGAGTCGTTTAGTGGTTTAACCTCTGATGCAAAACGACTTTATATTCGACTGCTAAACCGCAGTCATGTCTTATTTCGGTTGAGCAAATTAAATTATGCAGAGATCGGGTCGATCCCATCGGCGATGCAAGAACTGGAATCGCTAGATTTTTTAAAAGTTGATTTTGCCCTAGAGCGAGCAGACTTAATTAGACTTTTTAATAAGTCAGAGTTGTTAGCTTTTCACCCACAAAAAACATTATTGCAAAAAATCAAACGTTCTGAACTGGACCTAATGTTGCTCGAGACCGGGGCAGAATATTTTTCACAATTACAGGCCAGCGATCAGTTTATTCGAGTGTCGCGAAAAGAGAGTTATCAACTGTGTCAGATGCTTTTTTTTGGTAATTTGAGTCAATCGATGACAGACTTTGTGCTTCGGGACTTGGGCTTAAATCGATATGAAAACTATGACATCAACCCACAAAACAGACCTTATAAAAGTGAGGTAGAGATTAAGCAACACTGGTTGTTATTTCAATTGGGTTTAATTTTGGAGACAGCCGACTCGGATGATATCGATAGTTTAAAAGCCTGTTTTGAAGCAGTGCCTATTGATGTTGATAGTGACCGTGTTTTGTACCGACATTGCGAGCGCATTAAGTATCGCATAGCGCGCCAGCTTGAGCGCCTAAAACATTATGAATTGGCAGTGAGCTATTATAGCCAATGCCAATTGCCGCCGAGTCGCGAGCGCAGGGTGCGAACACTGAGCCAACAAGGCAATATTGATCAAGCACTACAACTTTGTGAGCACATGATCGAGCAACCACTGGCCGAGGAAGAGTCACAATTTGCTCATGACTTTTCAGAACGTCTGGCTAAACGGCACGGTCGTAAAATTTTGCGCCACTCGACTACTACGATTTTGCCTCTTAAAAAATCGAAGATCATCGACCTGGTGTTAGATAAACAGAGGAGTGTAGAGCGAGCAGTTGCTGAATACTTCACAGAGCAGGACTCTGAAAACACCTGTATTTATGTCGAGAATGCTTTGTTTAATGGCGTTCTGGGTTTATTGATTTGGGAGATTATATTTCTGCCTGTTACAGGTGCCTTCTATAACGACTTTCAACACCGACCTGCCGATTTTTATGCACACGACTTCCTCAAAAAACGCCAAGACGATTTTGATAAGCTCTGGTCGTCGCTCTCTAGCAATGCAAACATCCTCGAACGAGTAACGAACGTTTGGATCACAAAGCATGGCTTAATGAATCCGCTGGTGAATTGGCCAGCCCTTAACTTACCAACGATTGAACTAGCGTTAAAACGGATTGAATTTTCTCACTGGATTGCTATTTTCGAACGATTATTACAGGACTTAGGTAATAACCGTTCTGGCTTTCCAGACCTGATTTTATTTCCTGCAAAGCATGGCTATGAGCTGATTGAAGTCAAAGGCCCGGGTGATACCTTACAGAAAAATCAAAAACGCTGGATGACTTACTTTTCTCAAAAAGGCATTCCTCACTCTGTCGCCCGTGTTAGTTGGAATCTAGATAGTTGAATGCCACCTTGAAAATTTCAGTCGGTGAACTGGTTGCCTTTTGTTGTCGTAGTGGCGACCTAGGATCCAGTGGAATGCCGGTAACGGCGCAGGAAGGCATTCGGGCGCATTTGAAAATTCAGCGTAAATACACAGGTCAAGCGATTGCCGAACAGAGCATTAAGCTCACAACTGTGGTCGATGAATTTGATATCGAACTCGGTGGCAGAATTGATTTACTGTTCGAAAATGAAATTCCACCAAAAATACAGGAATTAAAAACTGTTCGCCACTTGAGTCGCCATGAGACTCAATCGTCTCAGGATGATCTATTTGCCGATAAAAACAACCTGCATTGGGCGCAGGTGAAATGTTATGCCGCCTGTTACGCAATAGAAAACGAACTGCCGCAAGTTCAGGTCAGTTTAAATTATATTGAGCTGAATGATTATAGTGAACACGAACAGATAGAAACTTATTCGGCTTCTGTGCTGAAACAATATCTGTACGCTGTATTACAGTGTTTCGTTGACTGGATACGTCTCGTTAACCAGAAAAAAGCAGAGACGTTGAATAGTGCCAAACGACTATCCTTTCCATTCGACAGTTTTCGCGCTCAGCAACGAGCGTTTGCGGCTCATGTTTACCGCTCAATACAACAAAAATCACAACTGTTAGTAGAAGCCCCGACTGGCTCTGGCAAAACAATCAGTACGTTATTTCCATCAGTGAAGGCCATCGGTGAATCACTGTGCGATCAGGTTATTATTTTATCGGCAAAAACATCGGGTCAAAATGAAGCACGAAAAGCCATCGACAAGATGATCACTAAAGGCCTGTTGATTAGCTATCTGGTGATAAAAGCGAAAGCGAAGAGCTGCCCCTGTGTTATGGATGAGTCTGAATTAAACATTAACGGAAAGTGTCAACGAACCGTGGGTTTCTTCGATCGATTACCGGCCGCCAGGACCGCGTTATTAGAACAGCGCACCCTAGACAGTGACACCGTCCGGGGCGTATCAGACCAATTTAATTGTTGCCCCTTTGAACTCTCTTTGCAAATGATGCCGTGGATGGATATCGTCATCTGTGATTTTAATTATGTATTCGACCCACAGGTACAACTCAGTTACTTTCGTAACGATAGCAAACGTAAGGTTTTACTGATCGACGAGATGCACAACTTGGTAGATCGTGCTCGCGGTATGTATTCCGCTAGCATCAGCCGTCATCAGATCAAGACCGCCACCAACACGAAAAACAGCGTCGTCATTAAACGATCCATTAGTAGTATAGGCAATGCTCTGGATAAGTATGCGCGAGAGCAAATGGATGATGAGTCGATTAGCGACCATGTTCCCGATCACTTACAACGAGCGGTCACTCGATTTTGCGATAACGTCATGGGTGAAGTGTTTGATAACCGGCAAATTCAGGCAGAGGTTGTTGACCTCACCAGAGCGATGTGTCGGTTTCAGTGCATTGCCGAACTCTATAATCAACACCATAAAACCATCGTCAGGAAACAACCGCATGAACGTGAGGTAAAACTCAGTTGTCTTAATGCGTTTGACTACCTGCAGACAATTTACCCCTTATTCAGCTCAGTCTGTGGTTTTTCTGCAACCCTGTCGCCCACTGATTATTTTATCCCCGCACTCGGGCTCTCTACTGATCTGGCGCCAATCCGTTTGGCCTCGAGTTTTCCAGTGGATAATCTACAGGTTTGTATCGGCAGCTATATCGATACTCGCTATCGCCAACGGGATGACTATATCGAAAGTATTTGTGACAGTATTGCCGCCTGTTTTTTGTCTCAACGGGGTAACTACTTTGTATTTTTTTCATCTTATCAATTTATGCAAAAAGTACATCAACGATTTGAGCAGGCCTTTCCAGCAATCATAACCCTGATACAACAGCGCAATACCAGCGAAGACGAACGATCTATTTTCTTATCCGAGTTTTTTAATCAACAAGACAGACTGGGCTTTGTCATTCTCGGTGGTATTTTTGCAGAAGGCATAGACTATGTCGGAGACGCATTAATTGGCGCAATCGTAGTGGGCGTTGGGTTACCGCAGGCCAATAGTGAACAACAACTCATCAGTGCCGATTTCGAATCACAACACTTGAACGGTTTCGACTATGCCTATCGCTTCCCGGGACTAATACGAGTGCTGCAAAGTGCTGGGCGAGTCATTCGCAGTGATACAGACAAAGGCGTTATTGTCTTGCTAGACAGACGATTTCAGCAAATAGACACTATTCGACACTTGCCTTCCCACTGGCAAATAAATCATTGCCAGCAATTAGAGGGCTTACAAGAATCGTTGAATAGCTTTTGGGATTCCGTGAAAGCAATCGGAATTGATTGAATGTTAATTCAACGACTAGTCCCACCTTCGTGTAAAATTCAGTATTAAATTTGATTTGGAAACACAATAATGAGCCAGCTTAATTTATCGCCACAACTGGTCGAGCAGATGCATGAATTTTTGATACAACACGATGAGAACGCACAAGACCCAGGCGTGGCTTCTCAATATATGTGTGCGGTGGTGGGATGCCTGCTTGGAAAGCAGGAAATGTCGGAATCTCAGAAAGAGGAAGTTATAGAGCAACTATTTGCGTTTACGCGTCACGTAGCTAAAGACATTGCTCAACAAGTAAACGCACCGCCGCCGCAAGCAGAAGTCGGAATTTGGAAGCCCGGCATGGGATAGGTGATAAGAATATGACAGCACGAAAGATTACCTTTCGTGCTTTAACCCCATTATAAAAAATAATATAGGGCCTAGTAATAGTAAAATCATCGGTTTAGCTGTGTAGGCCGGAAAAGCTTACCGCATCCTCGACAACTGCTCCTTTGTTGTTCTAATACCCGGGACGCCGGACCGGTCCATCCATGGACATATGCTCTCGCCCCTTATTGAAACGCCGCATCGCTACATCCCTATAGGCAAGGCGCAGCACCTTCCGGCAAAACCTCAACAACACTGATCCAGTAGGAGACTACAATTACAGTCTATTTGTCTCATTCGTAGTATTGGCAAGCTGATTAGATTTGATGGTGTCTGTGGCTTGTTAGACCTACATATATTTAATGATGTAGCAACTATACAACAGCAACTTCGGCAATGGCTGAACGAAAAACTGGCAATAAAAATATTATGCGTAATAACACAGAATGAAAGACCGACATTTTAAATTGTTATGAAATAGCTTTACCCTGTGGTTCTGATCAATTTAACAAGGTATTAGAAAAATAAAAGTATGGGTGTTTTAATTATTTTGCTGTTGTGCAATCCAATGGAATATTTGAAATCTTTGCAGCGCCAAACTGACGAACTGATTGAGGAAAATAACGAAATGCCTGACCGTTTACAGGAACCCCATGTGTTGCTGCTGGAAAAGCAAGTTATAAAGCCGCCTGAGGTTGGTTTGGTTGAAAAACGAAAGCTGGTTAGTTGAAAAAAGTGTGCATTAATTGTGGTCAGTCCCTAATTTTCTTGTTAAGCATGATTGGACATTTAAAATCCACCAACCAACGCGCGAATATATGGCAATAGATGCGTCGGCTTTTATGGGGTATTACATCTTTAAAAAGCTGCTTACCAAGAATGCTGATTAGTTACCAGTTAATCATAAAAATTCTCTAAACAAAGTGTCGGATAAGGGTTGATCAGAACACTCATTGTTGGAATGATTTAATCAACTTCCGCTTTAGGTAAATTAGCTGCCGTTCATATCACCGTGTAGATTTAACTTTTTGAACCTTTACCGACCCAGCAATGGATTAAATGAATTTCTTAAAGCGTAAAAAAATATGACACCTGATTTAAGCAGTGTAAAAAAACTTTACACTTTTAAGCCTCTGTTATAACTCTCTGCTTTTAAGTTATTGATTATAAAGCCATGTTTATTATCGGTACAAATAGTGAATGATTATTCTAAAAAATCAATGGAATGAAAAATATATGGACAACGTTCGACTCAAACTTACACACTTCGTTTCTATCATAATATTGATAGCTTTTAGTTTTAATGTAAACGCGACTCTAATTGTTGTTGAAGCAAGCGGTACTGGCACTTATAAGGACTTCGTTACTAATCGCACTTTAAACGATGCAGTTATTACTCAAACTTGGATGTTTGATACTGATGACGTGCCAGCAGAGTCTTACGGAGGCACTAGCACTACTAAAGCAACACATTTATTAACGAATGACTGGATCACTGCAACCATATCAGTCAACGGTGGCATTGTGGGTGATGAAAGCTCGGTTCTGGACGAGCCAGTTGATCATGCTCAAGATATTATTGTGCTTTGGGATGATTGGGGTGGTTGGGATCAATACAAGATAGAATCATATGGAGACGACTATAGCGGTGAGTACGATTCTTTTTTTAGTACAGCCTATTTTCGGGACTATATAGACAACGTCATCATAGGGTTAGAAGTTGCTCAATCCTTCGATTGGGTTACTAACCATACTTCTGACATAGCGGTTGGTCATGCTTTTTGGTACGACAGAAATGATTCAGCCTATAACCCTTATGCGCGAGTAGATTATAATATAACATCAATGAGATCTTATGTAGCAAATGTACCTGAGCCGAGCTCCCTAGTCTTATTCATGGTGGGAGTCATTGGTGTAGGAATTCGTCGCCGTCAGGCTAGAGGCATTAGAAATAGGGCTTAGAAATAGCAAACGGAACACAGTTTATTAACGAGATCAGCTAAACAAAAGTGAAATTGAATTTAATTAAATCAGGCAGTCTGATGGTTTAATTGGGTTTTCAATATCCATATCAGGTGACTCGGTGTGGTGGATATTATTCTGAGCAATTTTCTAGGGAGTTAGATTTGAAATAATGTAGAGCTTTATTGTTCTTCAAATAGCTACTGAAGCTTCTTTATCAAAACAAGATATTGCGTCATCGTCGAACCTTACGACTTAGCAAATCGGTTTTGCAACCGGTGCTGCTGGTTCAGGAGTAGTAACAAGCATGTTTTGTTTTGACGAAGACATGGACAACAACGGCTCTTCAAAATATTGTTTTTTGAATATTGGTAATTTTTATCCCAATTATGTTGTTTGGAAATTAACTTATAAATCTCATGATTGAATGCTAATTGAAGCGCCAAAATATCTTTATAGAAAACCTTTATAGTCAGCCTCTTCTTCACCGCACATTGCAGTAATCCTTGAAAATAGAAGCATTCCTTATATCAATCTCGCTGAGGTGATAACTACTGCGTAACGCTACTAAAACCTTCATTAGTTTCATCTCATTGGAATTAATCTTATATTCGATTATGCTCATTAAAGATTAGGGTTATATAAATCCTAACTAGTTAATTGGAGGTGCTACCTAAATGGCTGAGAAAATAGATCCCTGCGACCTGCTGTTAGAAGTTGAATGCCTCCGTAAAGAACTTCACAGTCTTACTCAAACCAAAAACGATCTCCTAATCTACAAGCAACAATTTAATGCATTCTTTGATAACGCGCCTGTAGAAGCGTCCTTGAAGGACCTTGAAGGTCGATATATCAGGGTCAATAAGCAAACCGAGAAGTTTTTGGGGGTCAAAAGTGAAAACCTGGTGGGATTACTCCCAGCTGACATTTTAGATCCTGATCTAGCTGCTGCTACGCGAGAACATGATCTATCAGTTCTTAACTCTGGAAAAGTCGAGACGCGTGAAATAATAACCAAATTGGCTAACAAAAATCAACTACGCACCTTTTCAACAATAAAGTTTCCAGTCTTCGATAGTAATGGAGAGGTCGATGGCCTAGGCACATTACTGACCGATATTACTGCAAAAGTAAAGTCTGAAGACGAACTGCTAAAAAGTAATATCTTATTTAGTCAGTCCGAAGCGATGGGTAACAGGGGCCACTTTTGTTGGGATCGCAAGCGGGATAAAATGCTTTCCTGTTCAGTTCAGTTGGCAAAAATCTATGATATGACTGTATCCGAAGCACTTGATTATTTCATTAGCACTGGTGAATTATTAAACTTGCTACACCCTGATGACAGAGAATTATTCAGACAAAATTCAGACTTTTATGACGAACGACGCAAAGAAGTTGATATTGAGTACAGGGTTATTACCCTCTTGGGAAATACGCGCTATCTCCATGTACGCAGCGAGCTTGTACTTGATAATGATGGTGAACCATCACATTCGTTCGGAACCGTTCAGGATATTACTGAGCGTAAACAATCTGAAAAAATGCTGCAGAAAAACAACGAAAGATTAGAAATTGAAATAGAAGACCGCAAAAACACCGAAATTGAATTGCGGGCAAGCCAGCAGCGACTGAAATCCGCTAGTGAGTTGGCAAAGTTGGGCTATTGGGAATGGGATGAATTACGCGATTGTTCAACCTACTATTCCAGCGATCTTTACGAGATACTGGACAGAGACCCTGAAACTGTTGTGAATGGTGAGTTGGCGGGAAGCGAGGATCGTAAACATATTCACCCAGAGGATTTAGAGTTCTATTACAGTATTACCATGTTCTCTGGCGGTAAGGCCGACCGGTTTGATATCGAGTATCGAGCAATAAGGCGGAATGGAGATATAACTTACCTTAGAGAAATAGGGCAAGCGATCAGGAATGATAGCGGCGAAATTATTCGGTCTATTGGTATCGTTCTGGATAATACCGATCGTATACAGGTCGGAGCAACCTTGCGTCAAAGTGAGAATCGTCTGCGTTCTCTAGTTTCTTCATCCCCAGTCTGCATTCACGAGATTGATCTTGACGGCAAGTTGGTGTCTATGAATCCATCTGGGCTCAAAATGATGGGTGTAGACAATGAGTCAGAAATTCTGGGTTTAAATTACCTTGATTTTCCGATCTCGGAAGATCGAGAGCGAGTATCCGCATTAATGGATAATGCCAAACAGGGACGAGGTTCGATATTCGAGTTCAGCGCAGCCGATGAAAATGGTATTTTACATTTCTTAAGTAGTTTTGAGCCGATCAATGACGAAGATGACAACATTGTCCGATTGATGGGTGTAACACAGGACATCACAGAGCGCAAAAAGGTTGAAGATAAACTCAGCTACCAAGCCAGCCACGATGTCCTGACCGGATTGATCAATCGCTCTGAATTTGAAAAACGCACGAAGCGCCTGCTCTCCACGATCCAGAAAGATAAGGCTGAACACGCGATGTGTTTTCTGGATCTCGACCAGTTCAAAGTCATCAACGATACTTGTGGCCATATCGCAGGTGATGAATTGTTACGCCAACTGGGGAGGCTTCTTCGAAATATTGTGAGGAATCGAGACACCCTATCAAGACTTGGTGGAGATGAGTTTGGTGTGTTGATGGAGCACTGCGCGCTTGATCAGGCTCGCCGTGTCGTTGATGAAATTTTTAATGCAATCAACGAGTACCAATTTTTCTGGGAGGGAGAAGCATTTCGAATTGGAGTCAGTATTGGTCTGGTTGCGATTAACGAGGCCACAGGTAACTATACAGATCTGTTTAAGCAAGCCGACGCAGCCTGCTATCTGGCCAAGGAGTTAGGAAGAAACCGTATTCATGTTTATCACCCAGATGATGTCGAACTGGCTTTTCGTCAAGGTGAAATGCAGTGGGTTGGGCGAATTAATCAGGCTTTAGATGAAGACAGGTTGTGCCTTTATGCTCAGCCTATCAAATCCCTGAATGACGATGCTTTGAAGCATTATGAGTTGCTGGTGAGGATGTTGGATGAACAAGGTAGCAGCATACCACCAGGTGCCTTTTTGCCGGCGGCAGAGCGTTATAACTTAATTGAAAGAATTGACATCTGGGTAGTTGAACGTGCGATTAATTTGATGAGTTCTCATTTGACTTTCGTAGAACAGGTGAATTTCATCTCTATCAACCTTTCAGGGCCTTCAGTGGCTAATGCCCAATTTATGTCTACGGTTATTGCCTTGATCAGTGAATCTAATATTGACGCCAACAAGATTTGTTTTGAAATCACCGAGACTGCGGCTATATCTAATCTGCTTGCTGCCAACACATTCATCACTGCTCTGAAAGATTTGGGGTGTCGGTTTGCGCTCGATGATTTCGGCAGTGGCTTATCGTCATTTGGATACCTGAAGAACTTGCCAGTGGACTATCTTAAAATCGACGGTATGTTTGTGAAGGACATGGTTGATGACCCTATTGATAAGGCAATGGTGAAGTCAATCAATGACATCGGTCATGTGATGGGCATGAAGACTATTGCCGAATTTGTAGAAACGGCTGACATCATGGAACAGGTAAAAGAGGTTGGCGTCGACTATGCCCAAGGATACAGTATTGGCAAGCCCATAAAGTTTAAAGACGTTATTAATCAATTTGAAGATAATCTTTAGTTATTTCAAATGACGGGTTATGGCGTCCGGTATTCAATTAGATTTTCCTTCGCGAACAAACTAAATACAAGTGACAATAATTTTGATTCCTATCGTCAGATTCATCAGCCGCAAATCGCTGGCAATCAATGGAACTTGCAAACATCAGTTATGTAAAGTTCGACAAACGAATAAACGAAACCTTAATAGACACCCTTAGAAATAAATTGGAGCCTGTGAAAATAATTGTGCAACTGTTCATTATTTTTGATTACCCTACGGACATTCAAAAGTCATTTATACGACCAGTGCGATAGAGTTACTAAACAGTGTTATTCTCAAATCGCTAAAAACACGTAAGTTATTCCCGAGTGACGATGCAGCGCTAAAAGACATTTCTATAGCGGTTCAAGTGGCGGCTAATAACTGGACGATGCCAATTAGTAATTGGGAACTCGTTTTAAAACGTTTTACGATTGAATTTGAGGCCTAATTAACGCCTCATATCAAAACCGGACAGTTACAAATTTTATTTTGTAATTACAATTTCAGCTTTTTTTATTTTCCATTTGCTCTGCGATTTCAAGCTGTTCATCTAAAAGTCTGCCTGCATGAGCACGTGGCTTTATGAAAGGCGCTATTAGTGCATAACCAAGCGGTGCAAGATACAATGTAAATATTGCCGATAGCCCAAGGCCTCCAAACACAACCCAACCAATTGCGTTACGTGCTTCTGCACCAGGTCCTGTGCTTAAAATTAATGGTAAAGCACCCAAAACTGTTGAGAGGACGGTCATAGCCACGGGACGAAGTCTTATGTGCACGGCTTCTTTTATAGCGGTTGGTATATCTTTTCCTTCATCGCGTAGTTGGTCCATAAATTCAACTAACAAAATGGCGTTTTTGGTCATTAGTCCAACCAGCATTACAAGGCCAATTTGGCTATACAGATTGAGCGTTTGTCCTGTCAGTAATAAGGTAAACACGGCGGCTGCCAAACCAAAAGGCACCGTGAACATGACAATGAGGGCACTTCCGATACTCTCAAATTGGGCCGCAAGGACCAGAAAAACAATGAGTAAAGCAATAATAAAAGTGAGAACTGTCTCGTGTGAAGATTCCTGTAAAGTAGCCGCTTCCCCTAAAAATATAATACTGATGCCTGCCGGTAAAACTTCATTCGCCACAACTCGAATATCATTCAAGCTATTACCTAAAGCAGTACCGGGAGGGACGCCAATATCAAGTTCAATCGCACGTCGCTGTTCGTGACGATCGAGCTCGGCGGCAACACCCCGTTCTTCAACATCGATTAATGCGCTAAGTGGAACAAGCTCGTTATCTGTATTGGTAACAAATATATTTAACAAATCACCGGGATCATTAATCACGCCGTTGGCGGCACTAACCATTACCGAAACAGCCTGATCTTCAACATTCAAATCAATCAAGTCGAGGCGATCAACCATCACCCGCAAGGTTTCAGAAATACGCGCCATTGGAACATTTAAATCATAAGCGCGCTGACGATCTATGTTGAACGCAAGCTCGGGTTGCGATGTATCAAATTGAATACGAACATTTTCGATATAGGGAATACGATCTTTGAGCTCTTTAGAAAGAAGCGTAGCCGCCGCATATATTTGTTCATAATCATTTCCAAGAAGCGCGACATCTAGTCCACCACCTCCACCACGAATATTGAGGCTATTGCCTTGTATCACACGTACCTGAGCACCTGGCATATCCGACAGTTTTTCATTAATTTCTTTTGCCAGTTGTTGTTGGCTTACATTGCGCTCATCCCAATGTTTCATGGTGGCAATTGTATAAACACGGTTTTTATCCCAGCGCCCTACAATCGTATAAATATCACTAAATATGCCTTGCTCTTGATAGGGAATAAGAACGTTTTCAACAATTTGTGACTGACGATCTGAATAGGCTAAGGATGCACCGTCTGGTCCGGTTAAAAAGACTCTGATAGCGCCTCGATCTTCTTGAGGGAGCAGCTCTTGATTCAATTGTGTAAAGCCAATCCCCCCTCCGACTGCAATCATAAGTGCAAACATAAGCCCTAGAACCTTATGAGCCATTAGACTATCAAGGGTTTTAAAATAGCCTGAAGAAAGCTTGCGACCAAAGCTATCGAGTGACTTGCGCAGGCCAGACATTGCGTTATTTTTTGCGCTTGAATTTGGCAGGCGAGAAGCCATCATCGGGCATAAAGTTACCGCTACAAATGAACTTATAATTACCGCAATAGCTAACACTAGACCGAACTCGCGGAATAACCTACCGGTGTCTCCTGGCAAAAATGCAATGGGAACAAATACAGCGACAAGCGTTATTGTGGTGGCTATAACAGCAAAAAATACCTGACGCGTACCCAACACAGCCGCCGCCATTCTATCAAGACCTTGGGCACGCCGGCGCTGAATATTTTCAAGTACGACAATCGCATCATCAACAATTAAACCGGTGGCCAACACAAGAGCAAGAAGCGTTAATAAGTTAATTGAAAACCCGAACAGCCATATCGCTGCTAAGGTACCTATGAGTGAGACAGGCATTGTGACGGCGGGAATGAAAATCGCGCGCCATTGGCCAAGAAAGGCTGCGATCACAATCAAAACGATTAGAATAGAGAAGGACAAGGTGTATAAAACATCTTTAAGCGCGCCCTTAATGTATAAAGAGTCGTCAGACGTTTTTACCAGCGTAAAGTCACGCGCACGGGTATTAACGAGCTCTAGCCGCTTATCAACCTCATTGGCAATTGCAATCGTATTCGAGCCTGCTTGGCGAACAATACCTAGCCCGATTACGCTTCTTCCATTTAACAACGAATAGGACTCTGGTTCCATGGGTGCATAAAAAACCTCTGCAACGTCATTAATACGAACACCGTCGCGGATATACATCTGTTCTATTTTTTCGGGGTCTACAATAGATGCTTGTACTCGTACTAATAAATCCTGATCTTTGGATTTATAGCTCCCAACGGGGACATCCAGATTTATTGACCGTAAGGTTTCAATTACATCCGATACCGATAAATTGTATCCTGCTAGCTTTGCTGGATTGAGTAATACTCTTAAAACACGCGGTTGCTGGCCATTTAACCTCACTTCAGCAACACCGGAAATAGACTGAAATTCGGGAGCCACATCTTTTTCTATGCGTTCGGCAAGCTCATATTTGGAAAGCGTATTACTGTATGCAGATAACTCAACAATGGCCTGGGCATCGTTATCGGCTTTGACAACCAGTATTTGATCAATGTCATCAGGCAATTGTCTTTGAACACGGCTGACGGCTTCGCGCACATCACTTGCCGCAGTATCAAGGTCCATAGACGGGTCGAACTCGACACGCATACGCATATTATTCTCTTCGCTCGAGGACCTAATGCTTTTAACACCGGCTACACGAGCAACTGCCCCTTCGACAATACTAGTGATTTCGGTGTCCATTGTTTGTGGTGAGGCACCCTCATAGACCGCTCTGACACTCACAATCGGGCGATCCACATCGGGTAACTCACGAACATCTACACCCAAAATACTGGCCGCACCACTTAGAATGATAAGAAGATTAGCAACGATGATTAGAATCGGACGACGAACTCCTAAAGCCGTTAGGCTTCCCGCAAAACCCTTCACTGCGCTTGCTCTTGAGTCTTTACTGTTTCTTCGATCATATTTAGAATCTGTACATTACTATTAGGGCGTAAACGTTGAAGTCCTTCAACGACGACTTCATCCCCTCTTTGTACAAAGCCATCTAACAGCACTTGCCCTGCTTTTCGAGCGACAACACGAGCTTTAACTTTTTCAGCTTTATTATTCCGAATGATCCAGATAAAGGATCCATCACGACCCCATTGCACAGATATTTCGGGCACTGTTGCAAACTCTTTGCCCGGGATATCCCATCTTGTTGTAAAAGACATGCCTGGCCTCAACACATCTTCAGTATTTAAAATACTGGCTCGGGCCATTAGAGTGCGACGACTTTCATTAACGCGTGATGCCTGAGCCGTAATTAAGCCCTCAAAAATCTTTACCGGGTAAGAAGGCGTTGTAATCATAATGACCTTTTTTTTGGTTTGCGCATCTTTAAGTGCCGCAATCAAAGCTTCGGGAACTTCAAAGTCAACGTAAAGTGTATCTCGCGCATCCAATCCGGTTATCATAGTGTTGGTATCGATGCGATCACCAGGATCAACATTTGGAATACCTACAATGCCATCAAATGGCGCGATGATTTGACGCGCTTCAACCGCTAGCTTGGCTTGATCAAGCGCAACTTGAGTGGATTCAAAAATCGCTCGCGCTGAGTCAACTTCGTTTTGGGGAATGGCGCCTTGTTTAAAAATTTTCTCATATCGATTTAGGGTGGTTTTTGCTTCTTTTAGTTCTACACCTGCAAGTTTAAGGGCAAGCTTTTCTTCGCGATTATCGAGCTGAACAAGAACATCACCTTTTTTTACATTTTGTTGTGCTTCAAAATAAACATAAATAACTTCTTCCGAAACGGCAGAATAAATATCAGCAGAATATTTTGCACGACCAGTACCCACGGCTTCAAAAATTCTATCATTGGGTGTAAAGGCTATTGGCTGAGTGATAACCTTTACCAAAGCTACAGAGGTTGTAGATGGCTTTATGGTCTCTTCGATTTCACCAAACTGCAATTTGATGATTTGAAATTGCCAAAGAGCGGTAACGATTATTAATCCAAAAATGATAAGTATTACTATCTTTTTTAGCATAAGTTTTTCTCAAACATTCAAAATTTCATTGCACTTTAAAGTGGAAAATATTATCACTTTTTCACTATATATAATAATAAAAGAGACACCCAAACTTTTAAAACAATAAAAAACAGACATTCTTTAAAACCACCTCAGGAAAAAAGGCAGTCTGCCATTACCTTCTATTGTTGACCCAAATACTAGAGTAATCCTAGACGTGATATGCCAAATGGACTAACGTTTAAACTCATCGATTACCTTGATCTGGTCGATTGGACTGGCAGAATATTACTCGATGATAAGCGCGGTGCAATGCCTTATCACGTCGAAAATCTTCCAACAATTGAAAATCGTCCCAAAACACAGGTGCTATCTGAGTAAAAACTTTGAAAGTTAGTTTAATTTACTAGTAGGCACGTCATATCACATAAAGAGAACCTGTCAGCAACTGTTGAAGCAGCGGATACATGGCATTCGAGCTAGTAAAAAGTTTTTCGATCTAACAGAGTTGAATTTTTTTTATCAATAACTTGGCCAAATAATTGGCCGATGGATTTCTCTATTCTGTGTTTGGTCAAAACGAATAGGTGTCACTAAAAAAGCTATTTTTAAAATCATTAACCATTTCAGCTAGTTTTACGTTATTTCACGGTCGGGGGAGAGTTAAGAGGAATAATTGTTTTTTATAAAATATGGATGACTAGCTTATTCGCACTTTATCCGCCAATGATGTTGTACGCAATTTTGCTGCTTGGGAATTAGCCCATAACGCCCATCATTAGGTGTTTGTATATAACCAGAAAAAATACTTTTAAGTTCTTCAGTTTTCGCTTTAAAGGATCATCAGCTATTTAAAACAATGCTCGTGAATTTCTGCTTTAACAGTGCAAGGACCACTTGGATGACAGCTCACTATTTTTTGCATTTAGTTGATTCCGCCAGAATCGCAATGACTTCTCTGGCCAATTATTAGACATTTTTAACCAACTCAAACATTTGTGTCTTTTATTACAAGTGGGTTGTTAGCTTGCGATTATATTTATATATTGATATATTTCGATATATGAATATTGAAGAAGTAATAGCAGCACTCAACAATCCGATTCGACGTCAGATTGTCATATGGCTCAAAGATAGATCAAACTTTCCACCGCCCTTGCCTGAGCACGCAGATGTTAAGGGAGTTTGTATTGGCTTCATACAGGAAAAATCTGGGCTATCGCAATCCACTATCTCGAACTATATGGGAAAGTTAAAGAAAGCCGGTTTAGTGAACTCTGAACGCCATGCTCAATGGACATTTTATAGTCGTAATGAAGACGCCATTCAAACCTTCGTAGCGGCAGTTGAAGCTGAACTACTATAGCCTTGAACAGTAAGTGATTATGACAATAACATTGGTTCATTTTGATTGGCTGAATCAATAAATTGAGAAACCACGATGAGAGGATTGAAATGACAGAACCGTTCTTAGAAAGTAAAAACATTAATTATAATCATGTACTTCGGCGCTCGTTGGAACTTCCCTGTGGTGTGATTCTAAAAAACCGACTGACCAAGTCGCCTATGTCCGACTCACTTGGGAACGGGGAGGGGGATCCCACTGAGGCACAAATCCGTCTTTATGAAAGATGGGCGGAAGGTGGCGCTGCTTTGTCTATTATCGGCGAAGTACAGGGTGATGCGTGCTATCCGGAAAAGCCTGGAAATTTGGTATTTGGACCGCAATCAAATCAGCAGGCGCTCCGAACTTTAGCCAGTCGTGCCGTGATTGACGGTGCTCATCTATGGCCACAGCTCGGTCATGCCGGCGCCCTTTCGCACTTACCGATAAGTCAACCCAGAGGTCCATCTTCACTTGACCTTGACGGTCTTCAATGTGCCAGCATGACAGTTAATGAGATTCAGGCATTACCTGGTATGTATGCAAAACGGCGTTACTCGCAAAGTCTACAGGATTTACCGGGGTGCACATTCACGCAGGACATGGATTTTTGCTAAATCAGTTTTTGTCTCCATTATTTAATTATCGGAAAGATCGATACGGTGGATCTATCGAAGCAAGATGTCGTATTGTGCTTGATGTAATAAGCGCCGTGCGACAGGCGGTTGGCTCGGCGTTTCCCATTGGAATCAGGATCAATTCAACAGATAAAATTGAAGGTGGGTTGACCGAAGTTGATGCTTTAGAAGTGATACGGCTTCTCGATCAGACTTCAGTCGATTTGATTGATATTAGTGGTGGAACTTACTTCCCCGGTGCGAAGGCAAGTTCTGAGGGCAATTCAGGTGGAGGACCTTATTTTCTCGACTTTGCCCGACGCGCAAAACAAGAAACTAAGATACCACTCATGTTGACGGGAGGGTTTAAAAGACGTAGCGAGGCAATTGAGGCCGTATCGAGTGGTGCGGTGGATATGGTTGGTTTGGCTCGTGCTTTGGTTCTTAATCCTCAGTTGCCAAAAAGCTGGTTTAACAATGAGAGTGACGATCTTGAGTTCCCTAAATTCGAGTCTCCACTACCGGGAGGAATGACCGCCTGGTATACCATGCGAATAATTGCTTTAAGTGAAGATAGAGAGAAGGAATTTAATCTGGATCTAGATTCTGCCATTCGCATTTATGAGAAAAGGGATGAACAGCGCTGTATCAAATGGCTTAAGAGATTCTCACAAAGGTAAAAACACTATGCTCAGTCAAATAATGTTTTGCTAGTGCAGATGATCTAACTATTCCTCTTGATGTTTTCTATTCCAGACTGGCGACAATAAAGTCACAAGCCCTTTCCGTCCAGGTGGAAAAGAACGACTACGCAGATTGATGAAAGTGAGCGAACCGATTTGAAACCCTTAATTAAATATCGTTATTCGCTGAAACAGATCGATGACGCCTAGGAGTTATTCTCCAGTCAAAGAGATGGCGTCCTCAAGATCGCCATAAAAACAAGTTAGTCGATGCGTAATGGATACGCTATGCATTTCTGCTGAAAGCTTTTGGTGCTGGCGCAAGCAGCAGCGATATTAGGTTGTGCACTGAGGTATGAATGAAGATGAGAAGCTATAATATTATTAAATTCTGATATCTTAAAGGCTGTTGAACAACAGCCTGAGAGTTGTTTATAGATTTCATCTTAAACAAGACTTAACCGCCCGTTACAGGTACCAATTAAATACCACCTTAGGACTATGCTTGGAGAATCTGCCAATGCAGTAGGTAGCAATTTTTATAAGCCAATAGTTGTCTAATACTGCACCAACAAACGTGCAATCGTCATCACCGTGCGACCGTTCGCAATTCAGGCTATTTATGAAATAACGGCCAGAAAGGCAGGGGTACTTTTATAATTAAAATTTAAAAGTAGTGTCCCATATCGAATTTGTATCACGTATGAGCTATTGCAAGGCTAGGTCCCGAAGGAAAACATTGCAACTTGATCTGACTAATGCCAGATAGTACAAAACCGAGGGCACTTTATTGAATTGTTAAAATCATCATTGTTTTAAAATTAAAGGAATGTAATAACTTCTCTAAAGTCAAATTTCTGATAATATTCTGAGATTAAAGTTTAAAATAATAACTAGTTGACCCAAATTTCAGTATTAAAATCTATGCCGTTGGCAGCCATTTTTAATGGGTGCAATTATATCTTAATTAACTGCCTGTAATTATTTTTTATTTATAGTTACACCTTATACATAACTTGGATATTCTTAATATGTTTTGGAGTAAGCAAAAAGACTTAAGCGCACCTGCTCTATTAAAAGAGCAGGCTGTAAACGAATTTAACCAGCAGATGTTGGATGCCATTAAAACCTACATTGCATTTATTGAGTTTACACCCGATGGCATTATTCAAGACGCTAATGAAAACTTTCTAAGCGCGACAGGTTACTCTTTGAGCAGCATTGTAGGTAAGCACCACAAAATATTTTGTGAAACAGCCTACACAACCAGTGATGATTATCGTGACTTCTGGCGCAAGCTAGCGGCTGGAGAATCATCTGTTGATATCGTAAAGCGTATTACCAAATCAAAACAAGAGATATGGCTTGAAGCGTCTTATATACCAGTGAAAGATGATCAAGGCAAAGTTATAAGAATTATCAAGCTTGCCTCTGATGTCACCGAGAAAGTGTCCGTGCAAAATACCCAACAAACGTTAGTAGATTCGGTTGACTCGTCATTCGCTACCATTAGATTTAATTGTGACGCAACTATTATTACCGCGAACGATAATTTTTTGAAAACGGTCGGTTACTCGTTGAATGATATACAAGGGCGGCATCACAAAATCTTCTGCACTCCTGAACTAGCAAATAGTGTTGAATATAGCGATATGTGGCAACAGCTAAACTATGGTGAAGCATACAGCGGTTTAGTTGAGCGCTTGGATTCTCAAGGAAACCTCTTATGGTTAGAAGTTGTCTATGCTCCAGTATTTGATAAATTTGGTAAAGTCATAGAGGTGACTAAAATAGCTTCCAATGTGACAGACCGTATTAACTCAATTTCCGACGCCATTGTAATGGTTAAAGCAAATGCGAACACAACAAGTGCTGTGTCCACGGAAGCACAGAAAGTGATTGACGAGTCGGTCGAACGAATGAATCAAATTACTCGCGACATTCAAACCTTGTCGACCGATATAGAAGTGTTAAATTCAGATGCTGAGAAGATAAATAATATTGTTTCAACTATTTCTGCTATTGCTGACCAGACCAACTTACTAGCGCTAAATGCCGCTATTGAGGCTGCACGTGCGGGTGAACAAGGCCGAGGGTTTGCTGTTGTTGCCGATGAGGTACGTAATCTAGCGGCCCGAACATCTACCTCCACAGCAGAAATAACTAATGTGGTAAACAACAACTCTAAAGTGTCTATACGATTAGCAAAAGGTATTAATGACACCAAAGAAACCAGTGTGCAAAGCATGCAAAGCATTACCCAGATAGTTGGTGTATTTAAAACCATAAATACAGGTATTAAGGATATGGTTGATTCTGTCGAAACACTTATGACAAAAAGCAATCACAAATAAAGATTTCCTTTTGGTTGTGCTTTTGAACGGGTTTCCTCACGACGTGCGACTCACAGGGATGTGGTCGAATAAATCGGTAAGCATTATTAAAGCTAGGGGGTTAGTTCTAAGCACAAGACTAGTAAAAACAAATGCACCGCCTATGTCAGCTATTGTTAGGCTTTAACCTAGTCTTTTGTTATGCACTATCACTTTATGATTACCCAACAATAAATGTAAATTTTCGCCTGAAGCAATTACCTAGTGTTCAAGACTATATAAAAACCAAATTATTTAGGTATCTTATCATCTCGGCCAAGAACATCATCGATAATGACCAAATGATTGCTATCAAAACCCCACTACCGCATTACTGATCAATATTACCCATAGCTTCCTGCGAACATTGAGGAATTAGGGTAGAGCTAACTTTAAAAATGGTACATATAGCTTAAGTCACGTTCATCAAGAGGTTTGGTAGTGTTCTGAATCTGAATCCGAACGCAGCTCGGTCCATCTACATAGGATGTTCCTAGATGGGATATACATAAAAAACAAACTGGGCTTGATCTGATTCAAACGTACCATAGCTCTTAATTAGCGAGAGCTGCCATACTGGTACACTCAATTAGTCACTGTGTAGATTAGTATCTTGAGCGTCAAGGGGTTCTAAGATAACAGTTACATGCAACTGGATTGCATTGATTATGATTCGATATAACTGCTCATTGGATGTTTGATAAGCTATCGGATTGGCCCACATCAGGAGAATTTTATGATTTATTTACTGATACCAGTAGGGCGGTGGGGCATAGCTGTTGGCTATCCGGCTGATAAGAAAGCGGTTTAAGGAATATTGGAGATGATTTTGAAAATTAACATATGTGGGTAGGACTTTTATGTTCCCTGTTTTTGCTTTCTAGCTTAAGACATCTGTGTTGTGTCGTTGAAAATGATGGATGATTTATTTCTTTTGCTATTACTGATACTGGACAGCGACGGTTAATAAAATAGCTATTCCCTGAAATGATTTTTGCTTGGTGCTTCGCCTCTGCAGCGAGGTCTGATATTTCCATATGCGATGAGCAATGGCTTACTGATTCTGCTGGAACAATGCCTATTGACAAACTGAGTAATGGGAAAAAACAAGATCTTCCTTGGCGATCATGACCGTGAATACCACGGCTATTTCGATCAGTTTCTTTATAAAGTTTGGGTGCTTGGCTTTTAAATTCCTCTAGTATTTTTTTGCAATTTTTTACTCCGTCACAATGTTGATAGATAACAATGAAGTCATCGCCACCTATGTGCCCTATATGGCTATAGTGGGGGTTACTGAATTTTTGTATTAGTCTTGCAACCAGCTTGATTGCTTCATCTCCCGCATCATATCCATAGTGATCGTTAAATGGTTTGAAGTGATCTAAGTCAAAATAGGCGATGGAAAACGAATGTCTGGTGCTTAACAACCGATTAATTTTGTCATTCATAGGCGTAACACCTGGCAGCAAAGTCAGGGGGTTTGCATGTTGAGCATTTTCAATTTGCTGGGTTGTAATCTTCTCCAATAAATCAATAATGGTTCCTACACCAAAATAACTTCCTTTTTGGGTAATCATGAAGGCTGGGGCATTGTGTGTGGCGTGTGTCAATTTTTGACTTACTTGCTCAGTGGGCGTTTCACTGTCGAAGGTAATGGGCTTTTGTGTTAAAAAGCTGCCAATCGGTTTTGTGCCATGCAATTCCATACCGAATTTACTAGCAAATAGTTTAGTTAAAAATTGGTCTTTGTAAATAATGCCCATACAGATTTTATTTTTTACGATGGGAATAAGCGTAAGTTCACTATCTTGTCGAAACAAATCCAGTACTTTTAAAATGATTGTTTCTGGACCAATGGGTTCAATATGATGGATAAGGCTACTTACTTTTGTTGAATCGGTTACTAGAGCATTACTTCGTTTATTGTTTAAGGCACTGAAAAGCATTGCTGAAATATCTTCTTTGGGTTTTGCGCAAGGATGAGCAAAGTAATGGCCTTGGGCATAGGTAATACCTAAAGCTTCTATAGCAAGGAATTCAGCTTCGGTTTCTACCCCTTCAGCAATAATATGGCAGTTGCTCACAAGCGCCATGTTTTGTATAGAGCGCACAAAGCATAATTTTATAGGGTCTTTGTCGATATCTTGGATGAAATGGCGATCTATTTTAACATAATCAGGCATTAATTCGGTCCATAGGCGTAAGCCTGAATATCCTGCACCTAAGTCATCGAGAGCAATTTGAAAACCCATACTGCGGCAATGATTGATGGCCTCACGCATTATGTCATAATCATCTATAGGTTGTTGTTCTGTCACTTCTATTACAACAGACTCTGGAGAAATGCCATTGTCTGCTAAGTAACGTAATGTCTCCCCTTTTTTGAAATCTGATTGAAGTAGAACGCTAGGGCTAGTATTTAAAAATAGTTTATGGGGTAATTTAAGATCGGCATATTGACGAATACTAGTATGGCGACAAGCGTGTTCTAACTGGGCGCCTAATTCAAATTGTTCTGCATAAGAAAATAAATTAACCGGATTATGGAAGGCGGTATTTAATGGGCCGCGAATAAGTGCTTCAAACGAAAATATTTGTTGTGAATTCAGGCAAACAATAGGCTGAAATAATGTCGTTAAATGGCGTTTATCAATTATTTCAGTGAGTTGACGCTTATTAATTATTTCAGTGAGTTGGCGTTTATTAATTATTTCACTGAGTTGGCGTTTTAGTTTAGACATACTATAGGCTCCTTGAGAGACATCTAGTGTAGATTCTTTTAATCAGAATTTAGTCAAATTAAATTACAGGTATCGTGTGACAGTTTGATGACAGCTAGAAGTATGGGGCAAATATAATGATTTATTAAACTGGGCCCATCAGTGAAATTCAATCCCGTTAATTGTCTTTTGACAACCGATAGTTTTTGTCCAACTATAAGTCAAATAAAGTCTATGCACTGGTATTGCATTAATAAAGCAGATATTTCAGCATTAGCTAGGTAAAAGTCAAACTGCTATAAATACCCCTTGTAACATTATTTTATACTTATTTTTTTGCAGCTAAGTATTGTTAATAACTTGTCAATTGTCCGTTGCTTAGCTTTCATTTTAAGTTGTTAGACGCTTGGAAAGGGTATTAATTTTTTTATAGTTGCGTATTCGAATTAATTAACAAAGCCCACTTCTAATACATTAAGTTAAGCTACTAAATGAATTCTATTGATATACCTTTTATTGTATCAAAAGCGGCCGCGACTATTTTCAAAGCCATCAAGTTATTCTCTATTAGGTTTTTAGTTTTTTAAAGGCAATAAATTAAAAGTTATATAGAACTTTGGCTATCAAAATTAATTTTGTAATAATACTGACATATTTATATTCTATTATAAGACTTATATTAGTTGATTCTTTCACAAAATAAACTGCCGGCAGTTCAATTAGCCAAGGGAGCACGCACTTAGTCAATGTTGATGAACAAATATCTTACTAAGGAACTTTGGAATGTCTAACATCCCAATTATCGCTGTTCTTCGGCATGCTGATTATAATCAACCAAAAAACGTACCTAGTGCCTTTCTACCTTATCCTTTGACTGCTCTAGGGCAACGGCAGGCAGCCGATGCAAGTCTTTTATTAAATGACTTCATTACAGATAGAGAAATGAAGTGTCACCCCAAAATAGATACATCGAAGATGCTAAGAGCTTGGCAAACAGCCGATATAATTAGCAATGTCTTAGGGCCAATACTGCAACAAAAATTTTTCTTAGATGAATTTACTGAACTTGCCGAGCGCAATGTCGGAGCTATGGCTAATCTTACAGTTGATGAGATAACTAACATTATGCTTCTCGATCCACGTCATGAAAAGCCTCCAAACAATTGGAAGTCCATTAGCAACTATTGCTTGCCTTACCAACATGCAGAATCCTTAATCGATGCGGGAAGTCGAGTAGCCAACCACCTGAACAAAACTTTTAATAAAATGTTGGCTGAAGGTGATAACCGTTTAAAGATTATTGTTGGTCATGGTGCTTCGATTAGACATGCTGCCATGCATTTGGGATTGCTGTCTCCCGATACTGTCGGCAATATTTCAATGCACCATGCAACGCCAATATTTCTGACAAAACAATCAAATCAATGGCAGCATCTTGAAGGCAAATGGAAACCAAGAAAAAATAACAGTGACAGCGATGAATTTAAAATCTGACAACGTTACCTCACATCGCGGATCAGATTGGGTAGAAGGCAAACTACCCACTTTAATCGAATCATGGCCAAGAAAACGAAACTTATGGATAGGTCCATACAACGATCAAGATGACTTTAGTCAGTCTGCTATAAAAAACTACACGCGCAAAAGAATGTGGGTATGGAGTGGACGAATCGTTTATTTCTTTTGTGATATTCACGCCGATACTAATGCTTTTTTTCTGTCATTAATTGCTAGTGGAGGAGTTATTAAAACTGGCCCCAACGACGAGGACTTTGATTTAACCGAGGAGGGCAAATCTGCTCGTTTTATTATTGGCGGAGACTGTTTTGACAAGGGTCCAAACAATTTACGTTTACTTGAAGTCATGCACAACCTTTATACCAAAGGCGCGGACTTGATACTACTTGCGGGCAATCACGATATTCGCACCTATCTTGGCATTTTTTATGCCGAGAGCAAAGATCCTTTGTTAGATCATCTCTTTGTTCGCATGGGAAAAAAAGTAGTGCCGCTTTTAAAAGAAATTTTTCAACAGTTTAACGAAGGGAACAATTATAAAAAAAACAAAAAAAACGATCAAATAATCCATGACCTGCTGTTTCCTAACGATGACTGGTACGATATTTTTTCCAACGTTGCAAACAAATGGGTTCGCCCTGAAAAGCTGGCTAAAGAACTAGAGCGCATTAAAGAGAAAACAATTGAATTTAAACAGCGGGCCAAAGACTTTGGCCTAGAGCTTAACGACGTTTACGCTGCAGTTGAAAAATTTAGGGAGTTGTTTTTTGAACCCAACGGACGTTATTTTTGGTTTTTTGATAAAATGCAGATTGCTCATCGAGAAGGCTCGTATTTATTTGTACATGGCGGCGTAGATGACTCTGTTGCAGAGGTTATCAACCAAAAAGGTATAGACGCTCTTAATGTTACATTTAAACAGGCATTAAGTGAAAATCCTTTTGAGCTTTATCACGGCGCCATTGGAAATATTTTTCGCACAAAATATCGAACTTTTGATTTTGAATTTACAGAAAAAGGTGTAAAAAAACTTCATCATGTTGGTATATATGCGATTGCTCACGGTCATCGCAATGTTCGTCAAGGTCAGCGGGTCTTAATTCGAGCAGGTATGCTAAATTTTGAGTGCGATGCTTCAGTTGATTGCAACACCAGATCTATTGAGGGGCTTTATGGACCAGGCGGCGCTGCCGTAAGGTTTGATAGGGAGGGGCATGTTGATGGTATTAGCACTGACTACCCTTACATTAAACGGTTTCACCCTGGTTTCATCACTATTGTTGGTGTGCCATTCTTAAGCAACGATTTATAGAACCTATAAAAAGGGCCAATATGTCTAAAAATTCCTTCTGCTATGAACAAATTGAAAACATTGATTCTCTTTTCAACTATCTAAATACTCTTAATAAAGGCTTAAAGGACCGTCATATTTCTTTTGGTAGTGATAAAGATTTACTGAAATTTTTTTTACCAGAAGAAGCCAGCTTTAAAATAGAAGCTAAAGCTAAGAAAAAATCCGCATGGCTCTCTATACAATTAAAGTGGGACTTATCTATAGATATTAATAAAAAAGACAATAACTCTAAAATTTTAAAAAAATCTGAAAAGAAAAAATTAGGAAAAGAAATAAAACAGAAAAATAAATCTGAAACTGAAGTACAAATAACTCAAAGTATAAATAAAAATTTAATGGATAAAAAAGCTAGATCAGCAGAAAAAACAGCTGAAGAAAAAAAGCCAACGGCTAAAATTTCAACTAAAAATGAATTACTCGTACATAAAAAACAAATAGAAGTATTATCCAAAAAGTCAACAAAAAATAAACCTGACTTATAAATAAATATAGATAATTAATATCTCTGAAGCAATGCAGTTATTAATAGCTGAACAATCTACTTATAGATTGTGAATAATATAAATGAGCTTTAATTAATTCCATAATTAAGCTTTTGCACGATGCAATAAGCTAGCATGAACTTAAGTAACAAAATTAGGCCAGTTATGCCCATTAATGAAGGCGTTAATATTGATTTACAATTTCTCATCCTTGAGGTTAAAAAACAAGCTCAGGCCTCACTTTCTATGGCCAAAAAACCTACCGCTAAAAAGGTAGCGAGAATTATTGCTCGGGAAGACTACATTGATAATTTGAAAAATACTCTTGTAAATAAAAGCTATTTTCATATTCATCGACAAGTCGATGAATTGAGACAAATAAACTACTTCAAAACTTTGATCACTATCTCTTACAATCTAGAACGTTGTGCTGATTTTTTTGAAGCTATCTCTTCACAATTATTGTGTATCAAAGATATCGAAAACCTCAATGATTTTAAAATTTGCCCTGCTTACAACATTATTTTCCGTGTCCTAGACCTTATATACCCATCATTATCTAATAACGATTTAGATATGGCGCAAAAAATTTGTGACTATGAAAAAGAGCTGGATGATTTTTATGATGCCGCATTTTTACTAATTAGAGATAATCTTCATCAGCGCCACCAAGTCGACGATATGCTGACGATTCTCAATATTGTTCGCTACCTTGAGCGTACGGGCGATAGTTTTCTCAATATTGGTGAGGCAATTTTCAATATTAATGTCGGCGAGAAAATGGCCATAACCAAATTTCGAGATCTTCGGAAAGGTCTAGAGTCTCAAGCCATCGATATCCGCGAAAATCATGTTGAATTTCTTTCAATAATGAATACTCGCTCAGGTAGCCGAGTAGCGAAGATTAAATCAGATGGTAACGTACCAAAGAGTGTTTTCTATAAAGAAGGTGCCAAAGATAAAATAGATGAAGAAGTAGCTGGGTTAGCTCTTTGGAAGAAAAAGTTTCCTGGTATGACTCCAGAAATACTTTGGTATAAAACGAGGAAAAAAAACGCCACCTTACTACTTGAGTTTATTGAAGGTGAAGATTTACTCAATTTATTAATTAATCAACGCGACAAAGCTGATCGTGCCTTAACCATTCTTACCGAGCAATTAACATTGCTGTGGAATAATAGCAAAAAAAAGAAGACTACTAAATCGACCTATATTAGTCAGCTCATGAAACGCAAACTTGATGTTCAATTTGTTCATGGTAACTTATTCACTCTTGATGAAGACATCGATAAGTTAATGTTAGAAGCCAAACGAATAGAAAAAAATCTTAAGACACCTTTTTCGACGTTGGTTCATGGCGATTTTAACGTCGATAATATTATCTTTCAATCCGATACTGATAACATGTTTTTGGTTGACGTTCATCGTTCTGGTTATGGTGATTATGCTCAGGATATTTCTGTATTTCTAATTTCAAATTTCCGTATCCCTATCTTCAGTACCGATGTTCGAAGTCGACTGAATGAAGCCAACCGAAGGGTGTTTGAATGCGCCTTATCATTTGCAAAAAATAATGAAGACAAAACTTTTGAGGCGCGACTTGCGCTTGGTTTATTTCGTTCATTGATTACTTCAACTCGTTTCCTATTAGATCAAAGTTTCTCTGAGGCAATGTTTCAGCGGGCGGTTCTAATACTGCGTGAAATTCTTGCAGAAAAAGACCAACTTGATAAATTTTCTCTCAATCCCAATTATTTCACTTATCAGTAGTTATAGAGGTATAGGTCATGAATATCGGTGTTATTGGCATACGCGGAGCTTGGTCGACTGAATCACTTAGTCAAGAACTGCAAAAAAAATGTGCCGGTGGTACCGTTATTGAATTAGATGAAATCTGTTACGAGTTAGACACACTTCTATTTTATCATCATCAATATTCACTTGATGAATTTGATGGTTTTATTATCAAAAAAATGGGGCATGAATACTCTTCCAATTTGCTTGATAAACTTGAGTTACTTGAGCTGATGGAACGGCGTGGCTATCGATTTTTTTCTTCTCCACATTGCATTCGCAAGATGATCAGTCGATTAAGCTGTACGATTAATTTAACTGAAAACGGTATTCCAATGCCACCAACATTTATCACCAAAAATCTTGAGGCTGGTGTTAACTGGGTAGTTGAAAACGGACCCGCCATTTTAAAGCCTCTTTATAGTACCAAAGCCAAAGGTATGGCTTTATTGGATAGCGCCGATTCTGCTAGAACGGAAATTAGTGCTCTATTGGCCAGAGGCGAAGAAATTATCTATTTACAGAAGAAGTTTGATTTATCTGGCAGTGACTTCGGATTGGTATTTCTAGGTGGCCAATATATCGGTTCATATGCCAGAGTGTCTGATGGATCAACTTGGCACACGACAACTCGAGAAGGTGGTAAGTATGGTAAATACCTTCCACCTCAGGAGTACATAGATTTGGCCGAGAAAGCACAGCGTCCATTTGGTCTTGATTTTACCTGTGTTGACCTCGCTGAAACTATAGAAGTGGGACCCATAATTTTTGAAGTTTCTGCTTTTGGTGGTTATAAAGGACTATTTGAAAGTTCAGGACTCGACGCTTCTGATTTGTTGACTGACTATGTGATTAGGAAGCTTAAAGAATGAATGTTGATGACTATCTGGCTGAGGCTAACAAACAATGCAAACAGTCTTTATTTTTAGATTTCTCAGGGTATATCATTGAGTTTGTGACCAACTCCAAACAACTTTTGGATGAGTTGTCTGTTTATTACAAGTACTTTCTTGCAGCAGAAAAAACTGCTCCTCATTGTATAGTTGAGGGTCTACAGTCTGACTCGCCTAAAATTTTTGGCAATTGGCAAGTCAAGCAACCCGACCCCGGGAAAAATAAAATTAAAGAACATCTATTAGTGCTTGACAACGGGCATGTGGTAAAAAAGGTTTTGACTGATGTTCATCTTTTTTTTATTGGCAATCGACGTGTCTGTATTGGTCCGCTAGAAGATAATCCAAACCAAGTCGTAAATTTTATTAACAATATGCATATTGAATATTGTCTTGGATTTGGAGGCCAACTGTTTCATGCCTCTGGCGTTTGTATGGGAGAAATTGGTCTAGGTATGGCGGGCTTATCGGGTAAAGGAAAATCTACACTAGCGTTGCGCTTGTTACAAAATGGTATGGATTTAGTCAGCAATGATCGACTAGTCGTCAACTCGACTAAACTTGGTTTGAGAATGCAGGGGGTCGCCAAATATCCACGGATTAATCCTGGTACAATTATTAATCAACCTGAATTATTAAATTTAACAAGTGCAGAAAATTTATTACGTTATCGCGCCATGTCAATCGATGAACTTTGGCACCTAGAAGAAAAGTATGATGCCTTCGTTGAAGATACTTTTGATTGTGCATTCAAACTGGATGCAGTTATGAAATCTTTTGTAGCACTCGACTGGGAACTTCATAGCGATCAACCTACCCAGTTAAAACGCTATAAACCAAGTGCCTGCAAGGCCTTGGTTGAAAATGTCATGAAATCACCGGGGATTATGTTGCCAATAGCGAACAAACGTATACCTCAGGCAATTTCGCAAGACTATATTGAACTGCTAGAACAGTGTGATTTTTATGTGCTTTCAGGGCGAGTAGATTTTGATTGGGCCGCCGCAGAAATAATAAAGGTGTTAGCAGCTTACTGAAACTTTAAAGTTCAGCTTTAATTGAGCTTTACCTTTCACCATATGCCATAAATATGATGCTAAGTCTATCGAGGTATTTAACAAATAAACGTTTACTTCCTTATATTTATTTTTAAAGATCAAATCTGTAGCTGTCATGAAGTGCTGAGTTCGAATAGTTATAGATCAATTGGCATGCTACAAAACTCACTTGATATTAACGAATTAATAATCCGTTAGTGCCTCCAATACCTTTTAAAAATATCTTTATTAAATAAAATAATTACGCTAAAAGATAAATGATGACATGAACTTTTACTCAAAACTTTACACAAAATGACGAAAATTTTTGTTGAGCGAGTTGCTACTATACCGGACATTCTTCGCTTACAGCGTTATCAACGCGTCCCTGAACTTGGCCCTTCTCTTTTGTTCTTCACTGGCGGATCAGCTTTGAAAGATTTCAGTCGGGAATTAAAGAAATATACTCACAATAGTATTCATTTAATGACACCGTTTGATTCCGGAGGGAGTTCTGCAAGTCTGCGCGAACACTTCAATATGCCAGCCATTGGAGATATTCGCAGCCGGTTAATGGCTCTTGCGGATGAGTCGGTGACAGGCAATCCAGCGTTATATAAACTGGCCGGTTATCGGTTTCCTCAGGATGGCAACAACGGCAATTTACGGCTATTACTAACAAGTATGGTAGAAGGTGATCACCCTCTATTGATGAATGTGCCGAATCCTATGCGACGATTGATTCGCTTACAGTTAAAATTTTTTGTAGAACAAATGCCTGATGATTTTGATTTGAGGGGAGCTAGCATTGGTAATTTGATTTTAACGGGTGGTTATCTTAACTATGATCGACATTTAGACCCAATACTTTTTTTATTTTCTAAGTTACTAGCTACAAAAGGTAGAGTTCAAACAATTACAAATGGTCCATATCATCTTTATGTGACATTAGAATCGGGCGAAACAATTTTAGGACAACATTTAATTACGGGTAAGGAAGTTGATCCAATTCACTCCAAAGTGATTGATATAAAATTATCTTCTTCTAATAAAGTATACGAGCCTGTTGATGTTAAATTGCGAGGTAGAGTATCAAGGCTGATCGATTCAGCTGATTTAATCTGTTACCCTCCAGGCAGCTTTTACACAAGCTTGATAGCCAATCTATTACCTAAAGGCGTGGGCAAAAGCATTGCTACGAATGACTGCCCAAAGGTGTATATTCCTAATCTTGGTATTGATCCTGAGCAGTACGGGATGAGTCAAATGGACTCAGTGATGACACTGATAGGTTATCTGCAAAAAAATGTAGGAAAGAAAGTCGCTTTGAATAAACTCTTAAACTACGTTTTTATTGATTCTAAGAATGTTAGATACTCTTCTCCGCTTTCTGAAAACCAATTAAAAAAATACGGCATTACGCTTATTGATACTTCTCTAGTTAGCGAAAATTCAGCACCGTTTTATGATAGCGAAAAATTGTCACATGCTCTTTTATCTCTAACCTAAAAAATATTTTAACTGTTGGCATTCAATTTTCTGGCAATAATAATTATCCTAAAACAGATTGAAATAGTTCCTCTAAGGTAGTTAATGAAAGTTAATTTTCAACTCAATCAGAAATATTTTAAATTAATTATTCAATCTACAAAAAACTACATGGATCAATCTATAACTGTTTTGGTAAAATTTTATTTATTTTTTTTAGTTGTTTCTGAGCCATAAGGATTAGCTCTTTGTCAATTTTTTTGCGTTTTTGACGAACCGACAAAGGCAGTGTCCCATCTTTTAGATAATTATAAATGGCTTCTTGCGAACGTATTTTCCCATTAATTTTTATCTTTCTGTATTTGTTGCTTTGTTTTTTATCGAGGACACGAGACTTGACGTTGTCACACCATTGTAAATCAACGATGTCCTGTATTTGTTGCTTCAAACTAGGGTCGAAAATAGGTGCAGTCACTTCAACACGATAATCTAGGTTGCGGGTCATTAAGTCTGCAGAAGAAATAAAATATTTAGGATCCCCTGCATTATGAAAAATATACACTCGAGGGTGCTCTAGATATCGATCTATTATACTGATTGCTTCAATATTCTCTGAGACTCCTTTGACACCGGGGACTAACGACATCATACCTCTGCAAATCACTTTTACCCTAACCCCAGCACTTGAAGCTTTGTATAAATAATCAATAATTTGATCATCTACTAAGTTGTTACACTTAATAATAATTTCTGCGGGTAGGCCCGCAATAGCGTTAGAGATCTCTTTGCGAATTAACTTTGTCAAACCGAAGCGATTAGTATGGGGAGATACCAAAAGATGTTGATAGCGTTGGCGCTTATAGCTGCAAGTGATAAAATCGAAAACGTTATCGACATCAGTGCCAAGTTCTTGGTTGTATGTTATTAAACTAAAGTCAGTATATATACCGGCTGTTTTCTCATTAAGATTACCCGTTCCAATATGGGTATATAAACGAGTATTTGAGCCTTCCTGTCGTTCTATAACAATAAGCTTGCTATGTATTTTTAAACCCACAACACCAAAAATTACGTCTACGCCACCCTCTGTAAGCTGTTGTGCCCAGTCAATATTGGCTTCTTCATCGAACCTAGCCTGCAGCTCTACAACAGCTTTAACAATCTTATTATTTTCTTTGGCGCTTAAAAGAGCATCTATAATTCGCGAATTTTTAGCAACTCGATAAAGACATATTTTAATGGATTTTACGGCGGGATCTATGGCGGCTGTTTTTAATAAGCTTAATACAGTATCAAATGAGTGATAAGGGTAATAAAGCAGTAGATCTTTTTCTCGTAATGAATTAAAAATATTTTCGTTGTGCTGAGAAAATTTTAGTAGCGGTATCGGCGGTAGCGGTTTGAACTCCAAGTAAGCTGGACCAACCTTTGGGAAAGAAATGAAATCTTTTGAGTTGTGGTATCGACCACCTGGCATAAGACTATCGTATTTACTCAGATTTAAGCCTTGTCGCAAAGTTTGCAGCAAATCATCAGGCATGTCTCTATCGTAAACAAACCGCTCTGGATCGCCCTTACGTCGATTGGCCAAAGATTTTACCATTTTAACAATTAGCGTTTGATCAATTCTAGGGCTAAGTTCTAGTTCAGCATCGCGAGTTAACTTAATGGTATAAGCTTCTACATGTTTGATATCAATAAGGCCACGAAAGACTCGTGATAGTCCGAAACGGATAATATTCTCAAGCATTATAAAGACCTTGCCGCGCTTGCCTTTAGGTGGTGGAATTTGAATAAATCTCGATATCTTATCTGTAGGAACTTCTAGAAGAGCGTAGCGAATATTTTCTGAACTATTTACTATTTTTATCGCTAGGTAACTTATTCCGTCTCGTATTTCTGGAAATTTTGTCGTTGATTCTATCAGTATTGGATCAAGTACTGGCAGTACTTGGGTGGTAAATATATTCTCAACCGTCTTGCTCTGATGTTCATCGATTTGAGCTTCATTTACAATATAGATGTTTCGCTTTTGAAGGGCGCTCAGTACACCAAGATAAGCTTCGTCAAAGCGTTCTCGAAGTGTGATGATCCGTCGTTGAATAGTTTCTAAGAGCTCATTATAGTAATTTTTTTCTTCTTTTGATGCTGAAAATGCTGCTAGTCGACTGACATCAGCTACTCTGACCCGGAAAAATTCATCTAAGTTATTTGAAAATATACCTAAATATCGAAGCCGCTGAACTTCTGGAACGTCAGGGTTTTCTGCTTCTTGTAAGACTCTTTCATTAAATGAAATCCAGCTCAGCTCTTTCTCGATAAAGTTCGATTTAGACTCACTTTTGCTCATCTTAATTTAGTATCCTACTATCATTAAAGTTTCACTGTAACTTTTCTCTATGACAGCTTTATGACACCTTTATTACTTGATAGGTTGATGTTGATATAAAAAATAATTCTTTTTTTTTAGTAAATAACTACCCCATATAATATTTTTAAAGATACTATAAGCGAAGATTAGATTAAAAAAATTACTCGCTAATAAATATTAAAAGAAAAACTGCATACTGAATATGCGTCCCTAGAAATAGGGTTATTTTTAGTTTTTACTGCACAACACACATCAAATAATGAATGTTCGACACAATAGGACGACATCAAAATCATTTAGTTTTTTTAAGATCTGATAATAATTAAGTGATTCACTTAAACGTTAATATCTACTGCTAAGAATTTATAAACTTTGTAAAATATGTAAGATAAAAAATCAGTAAAAAATTAAATAAAAATTTGTAAAATGCTTGGTTAAAAGTTAAGAGATTTTTAAAAAAATCAGCATACAGCGCTTTTAAATAATTTATAGTTATCGTAGGTTATCGAAAGTCAAAAATGTTAATTATAACTTTTCAGCGGCGTCTCTTACTTTTATCTTGCCATAAGAGTTACGATTTTTTATAAATTTTCATTGACTTTAAAGCATCTATATTTAGAAAATAATTATATTCGCCACTCGGTGTCCATATGTCTGAAAATCTCAATGCTGAATCCCAAACTTATGCCGCTCTTGACTTAGGTTCAAACAGCTTCCACATCTTAATAGCAAGATATGTGCAAGGAAAGTTAGAAGTTCTTGATCGCCATAAAGAGATGGTCAGACTTGCAGAAGGACTACAGGACGATGGAAACTTATCGACAAAGGCAATGAATAAAGCGTTTGATAGTCTGGCTCGATTTTCTGAAAGACTACGCAACACCCCAAGTGCACAAATTCGCGTTGTGGGAACAAATACCCTTCGTGTTGCCAAAAATTCAGATGTCTTTTTAAAGCAAGCAGAACATATTCTTGGTACCCCTGTGCATATTATAAGTGGCACAGAAGAAGCACGCTTAATATATAAAGGGTTGAAAGGTGATTTTTCGCCTGAATTTACAAGGTTAGTAATTGACATCGGTGGTGGTTCGACTGAACTTATTCTGGGCGATCAAAAACTAAAAACACTTAGAAGTTTGCAAATGGGCTGTGTCAGCTTTAGTAAGATTTTTTTTCCTGATGGTAAGCTAACACAAGCAAATTATAATGGAGCTGTAACTGCAGCACGAATTGAAGTTGAAGGTCATATCCAAGCTTTCGAAGAAAGAAATTGGAATGAAGTCGTTGGCTCATCAGGAACGATTCGATCGATAGGTGCTATTCTTGAAGCCTTAGGGACGGCAGATGAACATAATATTACAGCCCAAGGAATTGACGCCCTTGCTAAAAAAACATTAGAATTTGATGATATCAAGTCTCTAAATTTACCTGCTCTTTCTAACGATCGTAAAGCCGTTTTTGTGGGAGGATTGGCTGTATTACATGGTTTATTTCTTGAGTTAGGCATTGATCGAATGCATGTATCTAATTACGCTCTTCGGGAAGGTATAATTTTTGACCTGTTTGACAGAAAGCTTCACAAGGATTTAAGAACCCAAACATTAAAACGCATGACATCAAGATACCGTATTGATAAAGCACAGACCAAGCGGGTTAATAGAATTGCAAAACTTTTTATTAAACAAAATAAAATTTACTTCGGTCAAGAATCTAAACGTAACCTTCAACGGTTAGATTCTGCTATTCGATTGCATGAAATCGGCCTTTCTTTAGCCTACGATGACTTTCATAAGCATGGTAGTTATATACTCGAAAATAGTGACATGGCTGGATTTTCAAAGTTAGAACAAAAATATCTGAGTTTCCTTGTCCTAAACCAGCGGCGAAAACTTAACCCAATGCCAAATACCTACGGCTTTGCACCTAATTGGGATTTAGTATTGATTATGCGCTTAGCCTGCTTGCTGAATCGTCGTCGCGATAACGACAATGCCCCAATAGGTATTCACTTACGGTTTTTTCCAGAAGGCGCATCTCTTACTTTGGATAAAGAATGGGCTAAAGACCATCCATTGACAATGGACCTGTTGAACAAAGAAAAAAAAAGTCTATTACAACAAAATTATATCTTTGATGTCTGCGATACCTTAGATGCTTAATTATTTTATTTAAAGCTTAAAGAGTTTATGTATGCCCGAAGTTAATATACTCAATGATTATTGCCTTGACTATGCTTACGGTATTTATGTTTTAGGGAAAAAACATAAACTCGTAAAACAGTTAATTAAGACCCATAAGCCATCCGTTCATGGAGTGAAAAACTGGCACAGTAGTTTTGTTCTTTGTGATTATCTACTTCATAAATTGATATTAAAAAAAAATAGTAAGGTATTAGAGATAGGATGTGGATGGGGGGCAGCAGGTATATTTTGTGCTAGTCATGCACATTGTCACGTTACTGGTCTCGATATTGATGACAATGTATTTCCTTTTCTAAAAGTTCAGGCAGAAATAAATCAGGTTAAAATATCTACAACAAAAAGCAGGTTTGAAAAGATTAGTGGTAAATCTTTAAGTCAATTCGATATATTAATCGGCTCTGATATTTGTTTTTGGAATGACCTTGAAGAATCAATTTTTAAACTGATCATGCGTGCACTTAAAGCAGGGGTGAAACACATTATTATTGCTGATCCAGGTCGTGGTCCATTTTTAAGTTTAGTTGCTCGTTGTGAAAAAATTAAAGGTTTAGATCACCTAGATTGGTATTGTACTGAGCCAGAAAAATTTGAGGGTCATATCTTACATATTCATAATAAATAGTATTGCTGCAATAACATTTTTAACTCATATAATTTTTTAACCCAAAATTTCATCTACTAACACATAAAGCTTGTTTTATCAGATCATTGTAAAGCTTTACTAGCAGAGGTTATTTGTGTATCTGATATAGTAGCATCAGTTATTGAGGCTAAGTAATGGTCCTGCTAATAGTTTGCTCAACGTGCGCCTCTCGAATTCAATTCTGGCAAAGTGATTGTTACTAAAGCTAAAATATTTTTTGGCTACATAATTATGAAAATTGATTAATGCCTGTCTATGCCCATACCCCAGTTGTTATCGGCCGAGATCCTATTTATATGGCTGTTACTTTCGTAAAGGTGATTGTGGCTGAAAAAATTACTTAATTTGGACTTTTCACATTTTTTTTGCACCTTCATTTCTTGAAAATGACAAGTCGTTAAACGATATGAATAACTTTAAGTATTACAGACTAGCGCGCGATGCTAAGTATAAATGCTGGATGAGTGGTAAAAGCTCGTGGGTTTAAGTTAAACTACTTTTAATAAAGTAGGTATCATATTGGTTACTTTATTTTGAATGATTACTAAGGAACAACCATGGAATTTTCAGCAGACCACTTGCGTCAACAAAATCGTAAGCGACGTGCAGAACTCAGTAAAGGTGCACTGGAAGAGGCTGCATTGCTTTTGTTAGATCGGATTTCTGCATCACCTGAATTCGTTAATGCGAATAAAATAGCGGCTTATTCTGCCATCAATGGTGAGATAAGCTTGAATCCAGTCATCGATCTAGCGCTAGAATTAGGTAAGCAAGTTTACTTACCAAACCTAGACCTTAAATCACTTCGCTTCTCCCCGTATTTCCATGATCAAAAAATGCGTATTAACCGTTTCAAGCTGCCCGAACCCGATGTAACAGAGGCTGAAATGTTAGCACCCGAAGCGTTAGATCTAGTATTAGCGCCACTGGTCGCTTTTGATCCACAGCGTAATCGTATTGGCATGGGGGGTGGATATTATGATCGCAGCTTTGAGTTTCGTAAACAGGCAGGCTGCCATGTGCCTATTTTAATCGGTGTTGCGCATGAACTTCAAAAAGTGGATGAGCTTGTATCAGAAGAATGGGACGTTCGACTTGATATGGTTATGACTGATGTTGCTACCTATAAGTAATTGCCGGCAGTCTGGTTGATTATGAAGTCAAGACTCAAAGATCAATTCGGTCCTCAAAAATATACTCTAGTACTTTATGCAACGTTATAGATTCAAATGCAAAGTTCAAATTTCTACCGTTTGAAATTGATTAGGCGTAGTATTAATTGATAAATATCTCGGAATAAGGAGAGTTTTGATGAGTAATCACCTACAGGCACAAGCCATTATTATGAGCTTAAAGCCCTATTTTAAGCGAGCCGAAGCTGAGAACCTTTGGTTTTATTATGACTCGAGTGAATCAGATGAGGTTTGGGTATCACCCGAATACCTGCAACTGATGCAAAGCAAAGGTAGTTTGCTGTTTTCACCCGAACATTGGGAGTTACGCAATCCAATGGGTTATTTGAAGTCATTGCATCGCCAGGCTGAAAAGCTTATAGAAGAATATAACGAAATGGCCGAACGCCTTCAAGTGCCTGCTGTATTACTGCTCGAGAAGCAAGATATGCAGCCAAAGAACGAGCTAGCTTTAACCCAGTAGTGGCTGACTGATCTATAATTGTCTTTGTTGTCACCAATATTCTATTGTCAATTACGATTGATACGCCAGAGTGGGTGTAAATGGTTTAACTTAATAAAGCCGCTACGTTTATTAGTTTATGAAGTTGGCCGTCTGCATTAGTACTTAATTAAGTTGAAGTTAAATATCATAAAATCCATCAAATAGAGCCTTTTGCTCTCTTGCCCAATTTATCGAAAGTCCTTAAAAAGGCGGTTTAGCGATTCAAAGACAAGCTCTATCAAAGCTATTTTTGGTTGCCTCTGCCTTATTTGAAATCCAGAAGGAACCCAGGTGCCTCATATTCATTTGTTGTATTTCGCTAATGGCTATTTCATATTATTTTAAATAACAGTGTTAAATGAATCATAAGTCTCGGATTGTTAGCAAAATGAAATGCTTCGAGATCACCATTAGATATTTAGTCGTAATCGTTTTTAATTCTTTCTAGCAATGCTGCTCAGCGATTTTGTATAAATGAAGTGTCAGAAAAACAAATATGCTTCTTTAGTTATTTCATCACCTCGCAAGATGCTATTCAAGTTATATCCCTAGTATGAATGCTCTAAATCAAAATATCACTCTGAAAATGTAGTAGCGTTCAAAAACTATTATTGACAAAATATAGTTTCGTAACGATACTATGTTTTCTAGCTTTTTGGTACACGGCAGATTTCCAAGATATCGTGGCCAATCAGTCCATGAACGAGTTCAAGGAAAAGAAAAGCGGGTTGACGTGATTATTATCGACAAGCTAGACCGCATTTCTACCCTACATTCTTTAGGTTATTTCGTTGTTCTCTTTGATTACTTTGGAGCTTAAATTATGGCAATTACATTTACTGAAAATACGGCAAAACAAATTCAGCGTCAGCTAGAAAAGCGTGGCAAGGGCATTGCGCTTCGCATTGGTGTGAAGACCGTAGGCTGCACAGGCTTAGCACACACCTTTGATATTGCTGACGAAGTTGGTCCAACCGACCACAGCTTCGAAGCACATAATGCTTGCGTAGTAATCGATTCCGATAGTCTGATATATCTTGATGGTTCGCATATTGACTTCGTTACTGAAGGCCCCCGACAAATGTTCAAATTCGACAATCCAAACGTCGACAGCGAGTGTGGTTGCGGCGAAAGCTTCAACATGAAAGCGGGATTTAATTTAAGCAGTGAGTTGACATCTTGAGTGTGTCAGCAGAAAGCACTCAGCCTAAGGTGCTAGCTCCACTGGCCTTTGCCGATAGTGCGGCGACTAGAGTTTCCGACTTGATTGCCGAAGAAGGCAATCCAAACCTGAAGTTACGTGTTTTTGTTCAAGGCGGTGGTTGCTCAGGGTTTTCTTACGGTTTTAGATTTGATGAAAACACGAATGAAGACGATACAACGATAGCCAAAAACGGTGTGTCACTTTTAATTGATTCAATGAGCTACGAGTATCTGACGGGTGCCGAGATTGTTTATAAAGACGATCTGGACGGTGCGCAGTTCATTGTAAAGAACAACCCTGTCGCTATTTCTACTTGCGGCTGCGGCTCGTCTTTTTCAGCTTAACTTAGGAGCAACATCATGAGTGAAGTATTACAAAATCTTGTCAACCAGCCTTATAAGCACGGTTTCGTAACCAACATCGAGTCCGATGTTGCAGAGAAAGGGCTCAGTGAAGACACCATCCGCATGATCTCGAGTAAAAAGAATGAGCCCCAGTGGCTGCTCGATTTCCGGCTCAAGTCTTATCAGGCCTGGCTTAAAATGGAAGAACCGGAGTGGGCAAATATTCATTATCCGAAGATCGATTTACAGGCGATCAGCTATTTCGCTTCACCCAAACAGAAGCCGAAGTTGAACAGCATGGACGAGGTCGACCCTGAATTGTTACGCACCTTTGAGAAACTCGGTGTGCCATTACATGAACGTATGGCGCTGGCTGGCGTTGCTGTCGACGTTATTTTTGACAGTGTGTCGGTGGCTACCACCTACAAGGACAGGCTTGCTGAGGTTGGTATTATATTCTGCTCGATGTCGGAAGCGGTGCATGAGCATCCGGAGTTAGTACAGAAGTACCTTGGTACAGTGGTGCCGACTGGTGATAATTTTTTTGCCGCCCTTAACTCGGCGGTATTCACTGACGGTTCGTTTTGCTTTATCCCCAAGGGTGTCAAATGCCCGATGGATTTGTCAACCTACTTCCGTATTAACACCGAAGAAACGGGCCAGTTTGAGCGCACGCTTATCGTTGCTGAGGAAGGTGCGTCGGTGTCCTATCTAGAGGGCTGTACGGCACCTGCATTCAGCTCCAACCAGTTGCACGCAGCTGTGGTCGAGTTGGTTGCGCTCGACGACGCCGATATTAAATACTCAACGGTGCAAAACTGGTATGCGGGAGACGAAAACGGTATTGGCGGTGTTTACAATTTCGTTACTAAACGAGGCATGGCCCAAGGTGTCAACTCGCGTATTTCATGGACCCAGGTCGAGACTGGTTCAGCAATTACTTGGAAGTATCCTTCGGTCATTTTGCGTGGCGACAATTCGGTCGGTGAGTTTTATTCGGTCGCGGTCACTAATCATCTTCAGCAGGCCGACACCGGCACAAAAATGGTTCATATAGGTAAAAATACCCGCAGTACTATAGTCAGTAAAGGTATTTCAGCGGGTCGTTCTAACAACAGCTATCGTGGGTTAGTCAAGATTGGACCCCCTGCCGATGGGGCTCGTAATTTTTCGCAATGCGATTCGATGCTGATTGGCGACCAGTCTGGTGCTAACACCTTTCCCTATATCCAAGTGCGCAACAACAGCGCGATAGTCGAGCATGAGGCATCGACCTCGAAAATCGGGGAGGACCAACTGTTTTATTTCGCGCAGCGTGGGATCGACGCGGAGGCAGCCGTATCAATGATCATTAATGGATTCTGCAAAGACGTATTTCAACAATTACCGATGGAGTTTGCGGTCGAAGCGACCCAACTGCTCGGTTTAAAGCTCGAAGGAAGTGTCGGATGATTTACCAAGACAGCAAGACCATACTCGAAGTTCGCGGGCTCCGCGCAACCGTGAACGGCATCGAGATTTTAAAAGGATTGGACTTTACAGTTAAAAGTGGTGAAGTGCATGCCATCATGGGGCCGAACGGTTCGGGCAAGAGTACTTTTGCAAAGGTGCTAGCGGGTCACTCAGCGTATGAGGTGACGGCTGGCACTGCCCTGTTTGAAGGCTGCAATCTGTTCGAATTAGAGGCCGAAGAGCGTGCGCGTGCCGGTTTGTTTCTCGGTTTTCAATATCCGATAGAGATACCTGGTGTCGCGAACAGCCAGTTTTTACGCCTTACTTACAATACGATGCAGGTGCAGCGTGGCAATGAAGAGCTTGACCCACTCGAGTTTGATGATTTAGTGCGCGAAAAAATGAAGCTGCTCGAAATGAGTCCTGATTTTCTAGATCGCAGTGTTAACGAAGGTTTCTCTGGCGGTGAGAAGAAGCGCAATGAAATATTGCAGATGGCGCTACTCGAGCCGCGTTTGGGGGTCCTTGACGAAACTGATTCTGGGCTCGATATTGATGCGCTCAGTATTGTTGCCAACGGTGTTAACCAGCTTGCTAATAAGAACGATGCGATCGTGCTCGTAACGCACTACCAACGACTGCTCAACTATATCGTGCCCGACTTCGTGCACGTAATGGATGCGGGCCGTATCACCAAGACTGGCGGCAAGGATCTCGCGCTCGAACTCGAAGAGCGAGGTTACGACTGGATAGCTGCAGAGCGCCAGGCAGCGAGTGAGGCGATGGCTGGTGAGGTAGTAGCATGATGAATACAGTAACCGCTATTCGCCCAACGCCTACTTCGGGTTTTCTCGAAACACTGTTGGCGGGCCAGCCGATGTTGCCAGCCAGTCCGTTGCCGTCTATAAACAAGCTGCGCACCGATGCGGTTGACTGCCTTGGTGGGTTAACCATGCCGACCAAACGAGACGAGGCATGGCGATTTACCAGTATTTCGCCGCTAACCAAGCTGTCGTTTCAGCCTGCGCGTTCAGCAATCAGTCTGCAGGGTGCAGATGTCGAACACTTTTATCTCGAAGAAGCTACCACCCGATTGGTGTTTGTCGATGGTTTCTATGCACCGCATCTGTCTAGTATGGTATCAGATGGTGGCGTAATGATTGCGAACCTGCCGTTGGCAGACGCCGCACGGGCTTCGGTGATCGAATCGAATCTTGGGCGCTATGTGGCAGTAAGTAACAATCTATTCGCTGCGCTCAACACTGCCTTGTTGCACGATGCGGCATTGATTGTGGTAGCTCGCAACGAAGTACTTTCAGCACCCGTGCAGGTGTTATTCATTTCGACGCAAGCTGCGGTCGCAAGCTGTCCGCGCTGTCTGGTGGTTGCTGAATCTGGCAGTAGCATGACGCTGATTGAGGATTATGTCTCTTTGCAAGATGATTCCTACCTCATTAACCCGGTGACTGAAATAGCGCTGGCTGATAACGCGCGCGTTAACCACATTCGGGTGCAGCGGGATAGTGCAAAGGCATTTCATATTTCAAATTGTGCCGTGTCCCTTGGGCGTTCGAGCAACTATCAATCGGTGAGCGTTGCTTTGGGTGCACAGATTTCACGCTACAATCTTAACGTGGTTATGGCCGAAGGTGCCGAGTGTGCGGTCGATGGGTTGGCGCTCATCAAAGACAACCAGTTGGCCGATACGCATACCTGCATCGACCACGCACAACCACATGGCGTGAGCCATCAGCTGCACAAGTGCATTGTTGGAGGTAAAGCGCATGCTGTGTTTAACGGCAATATCATGGTGCGTCAGGGTGCCCAGCATACCAACTCGATTCAGTCGAACGGCAATCTGCTGCTGACTGACAAGGCTCAAGTCGATACGAAGCCTCAGTTGGAAATTTTCGCTGATGATGTGAAATGTGCGCATGGTGCGACCATTGGTCAGCTAGATAAAGATGAATTGTTTTATCTGAAGAGTCGCGGATTGTCCGATAGTGTTGCTCGAAACCTGCTTACCTATGCCTTTGGTGCTGAGATTATCGACCGCATTCCTATTCCATCTCTTAAGCACCAGCTCGAACAAACGGTGTTAGAGCAAACGAGCAGAAAACTATGAGTTTAAGTCAAACCCAATTCACGTTGGCATCGTCACCAGTATTTGACGTAGAGCGTATTCGTTCCGACTTTCCTATCCTTCAATTAAAAGTTGAGGATAAACCACTGGTCTACCTCGACAGTGCAGCATCGAGTCAAATGCCGCAGTTGGTTATCGACTCACTGATTCGTTATCAGACAATGCAGCACGCTAATATCCACCGCGCTGTGCATTACTTATCTGAGACGGCGACAACTGAATATGAGGCTGCTCGGGGCAAACTTAAGCGTTTCATAAACGCACCTGAAGAACGCGAAGTGATCTTCACCAGTGGAACCACCGATGCGATCAACCTAGTAATGCACGGCTATGGGCGTCAATTCATCAAGGCAGGTGATGAAATAATTCTCACCACACTTGAACATCATTCAAATATTGTGCCTTGGCAGATGCTAGCCGAAGAGACTGGTGCGAAGATTCGTGTGGCGCCGGTAAACGATGCTGGTGAAGTGTTGATCGATGACTATGAAAAGTTGTTCAATGCGCGTACTCGATTTGTTGGCGTGATACATGTTTCAAATGCACTGGGAACGATTAATCCGGTCAAACAGATGATAGCGTTTGCACATGAACACGGCGTGCCTGTCCTGGTTGACGGTGCGCAAGCGGTGCCTCACTTGGCGGTTGACGTGCAGGATCTTGATTGCGATTTCTATGTGTTTTCAGGCCATAAGTTGTGCGGTCCGACGGGTATCGGTGTGCTCTATGGTAAAGCCGCGCTGCTAGAAAAAATGCAACCTTTTAAAGGTGGTGGCGACATGATTTTATCTGTCACATTTGAAAAAACTACCTATAACACTATCCCACAAAAATTCGAAGCTGGAACGCCAGCGATTGCCGCAGCAATTGGACTAGGTGTCGCCATTGACTACCTATTAGCGATAGGCATGGACGAAATCGCTGTACATGAACACGATTTGCTTGTTTATGCGACTGAACAAATAACACGCATGCCAGGCGTTCACATTATTGGTACTGCTGCTAACAAGGCGGCAGTCATCTCGTTTACTGTCGACGGTGTGCACCCACATGACATTGGCACTCTGCTTAATGAGGAGGGCGTCGCGGTGCGAACTGGTCATCATTGTGCTCAGCCAGTAATGGATCGTTTCCATGTGCCCGCGACGTCGCGGGCTTCGTTCGCATTTTACAACACACGGAATGAAGTAGATGCGCTGATCGCCGGTATTCGCACCCTACAAAAGGTATTTGCATAATGGCTAACTCAAAAGCGCTTTATCAAGAGGTAATTCTCGATCACAACAAAAAACCGCGAAATTACGGAAAGCTAACAGATGCAAGCCATCATGCGGTAGGCCATAACCCCCTGTGTGGTGATCGAATAAGTGTGGCCCTTAATTTTGATCAGGACTGCATCGATGCCGTCGCATTTGAAGGAGAGTCATGTGCCATTTGCAAAGCGTCGGCTTCAATGATGACAGCCGCTGTCAAGGGCAAGTCGCTTGAGGAAGCGGAAATTTTGACCCAACAATTCCTCGCCATGGCAACCGGCAAACTCGACCTAAACGCTCCAAATAAAATAGGACGTCTTGTTGTATTTGCGGGTGTGTGCGACCTGCCAACACGCGTTAAATGCGCCATCCTGCCGTGGCACACATTGCACGCCGCATTCAATTCAGTCGCCAGCATATCGACAGAAGCAGAAGCCGATCCGATGTATGCCCCGATCGGTAACGCCTGAGGTTGATAATATTTTCACCAATGACCTTGAGAGGATAAGAAGATGATTAAGAATGAGCTGAAAAACACCATGAGACTGTATATCTGACACTAAAAATCGCATTCGCGTGGAAGTTCATGCGCTATCTATACATACCTTCAGCCTCGCAACAATAATTGAATTAGGTTTCATATTAGGAGAAAGTTATGGATCAAAATGTACTGGCAACAATTAAACAAACCGTTACCGATAATCCGATTGTGCTTTACATGAAAGGAACGCCAGAGTCCCCGCAATGTGGTTTTTCTGGTGCGACGGTGCAGATTCTCCAAGCATGCGGTATTAATAATTTCGTCGCGGTCAACGTCTTAGCCGACAGGGGCGTCTACGAAAACCTCCAGCACTTCGCCAACTGGCCGACCTTCCCTCAGCTTTATGTCAAAGGTGAGCTAGCGGGTGGTGCCGACATTGTGCGCGATATGCATCAGCAAGGTGAATTACAGAAATTGCTCGACTCAGCAACGGGTTGATAACATTGATACAGATTATAAGCAGATCATCTACACAACTGGGTTGTCGTATTTATGACACTAAGATGATGGCCTCGCTTTCAGGAGATTTAAGATGCCGAAAATAGCAGAAATTGAAGATACACCCAATCCGAACGCAAAGAAGTTTATCCTCAAGGAACCAGTGACTTGGGGAATAACGCATTCGTATGAAAACGCCGAACAAGCAAAGGATGATGAGCTCGCTACAGCGCTGTTCGACATCGATCATGTGAGCAATGTGTTTTACGTTGATAAGTGGATCACGGTGACACAGGACGGTGGTGCTGGCTGGCCGGAGTTGGTGCGAAAAGTAGCGGTGCCGATCCGAGCCGCGCCGACAGCGGATGCGCATACAGAGGTTACTGTTGCCGCAGCCACCAGTGCAATATTGGATCTAAGCCCAAAAGATCAGAAGCGCCTCGATACGATCAGCACACTGTTAGATGAAAAGGTACGACCCTATTTAAAGGGCGATGGCGGTGATCTTAAAGTGATAGGTCTAGTTGGCAACCAACTTAGCGTGCATTACCAGGGCGCTTGCGGATCCTGTCCAAGCTCGATATCTGGAACGCTCAGAGGCATCGAAAATCTGGTTAGAAGCATAGAGCCTGGAATCGATGTTGTGGCTGTTTAACAAACAATTGCTAGATCACTATCGGCAGGCTTTTTGGACTGCTGCGATCCAGCTTGATAACGAGATACATTGGCATGCCGGCCACGCCGGTATCGGGGGATGCGCTGGTCATTTTCGAGTCCTAGTGACCGACGTCAGGTTAAATGGACTGTAGCTCATCGACCGTTCAGCGCAGTCTTTCTGAATAGCCTATTCCTCGACCGGTTTCCAATGGCTGATTGGGGTCTGAGTAGGATCGACAACAGGTTCGATAAGCCTAAGGAATAGTGTGAATCAAAAGATCATGTAGAGAGTTTTTATTTTTTTTATTAGTGTCAACCCTGAAAGGAAACACACAAATGTCAGAACCACAATTTACCGAACAAGATTGGCGCAGATTTTTATCAAGTTTGGGAGAGGACCCCGATAGAGCTGGCCTCATCGAAACACCATCTCGCGTTGTAAAGGCCTGGAAACATTGGACTTCCGGATATGCCCAAGACCCAGCTGAATGTCTAAAAGTGTTTGAGGAGGGGGCAGACGACTACAATGAACTCATCGTGGTACGCGGCATCCCTGTCTATAGTCATTGCGAGCACCATCTAGCCCCTTTCTTTGGCAGTGCCGCGATTGGCTATGTTCCGAACGGGAAGATAGTCGGCTTGTCAAAATTGACCCGTTTGGTCGATTGCTTTGCCCATCGACTGCAAGGGCAAGAACGACTCACGGCTCAGATTGCCAACGCCTTGATGACACATCTGGAACCGCAAGCGGTTGGTGTCGTTATTCGCTGCCGCCACCTGTGCATGGAAAGCCGCGGTATTCGAACCCAGGGCGAGGAAACTTTCACCTCATCGATGCTCGGTACACTGCAATCTAATCAGGCGCTGCGCGCAGAGTTTTTTGCTTTAGCGCGTGAAACATAACGTGGAAAATAAAGGTAGTATTTCCATCGAAATCACTTCAGTGGCCGCAGTGACTAGTCCTCGAACGGATCAACAAAGAGGCGCCCTCAAGACTAAACGCCCCGAGACCGATCCTGCTGAAAGATTGCGAAAACCAAGCTGGATTCGCGTCAAGGTGCCGTCATACTCCGGCCGTTTTGGTGAGATCAAGGACATTGTTCGCACGAATAATCTGGTGACGGTGTGTGAAGAGGCATCATGCCCCAACATTGGGGAGTGTTGGAGTAAAGGCACTGCGACCTTCATGATTATGGGTGACAAATGCACTCGTCGCTGCAGGTTTTGCAACGTCAGCACTGGCCGTCCCAATTCGCTGGACCTCGACGAGCCAGCACGTCTCGCCCAAACTATTACCTTGATGAAACTCAACTATGTCGTCATCACCTCGGTTGACCGCGATGATTTGCGCGATGGAGGTGCTGGCCATTTCGTCGAATGCATCAAGCATATCCGCGCATTGACACCGAACATTTACATCGAAATACTGACGCCTGACTTCGGCGGCCGCCTCGATCATACGCTGGACATCCTCGCTACTGCGCCGCCGGACGTGTTGAATCACAACATCGAAACCGTGCCACGGTTATACAAGGAAGCGCGTCCTGGTGCTGATTTTCAAAATTCCCTCAACTTGTTGCAACGCTTCAAGGCTCTGCATCCCACTATACCCACTAAATCAGGTTTGATGGTCGGGCTGGGTGAGACCGATGATGAAATTCTCCAAGTACTGCGTGAGCTGCGCGCTCACAAGGTTGATATGTTGACCATCGGTCAGTATCTGCAGCCGACTGGCGGGCACATGCCTGTGCACCGCTATGTGCATCCTGATACGTTTAAAGTGTATGCAGAAGAAGCTTACAAGATGGGCTTCCTGCACGCTGCATCGGGACCACTGGTGCGCAGCTCGTATCATGCCGACGAACAGGCGCATGCGGCAGGGGTATTTTAATGTGGTTTTGTACAATAAACCAAACTAATCTAAACATCTCTATTGGTAGGAAAATTTGCCATAACAATTTCACTAGATGGATTAGAGTATCAGGAGTAAACCATGACGACATTTCGCATAGAACACGATAGCTTCGGACAGATCGAGGTGCTGGCTAGTCGTCTATGGGGCGCACAAACTCAACGTAGTCTCGACCATTTTGCCATTTCAACAGAGCTTATGCCACTGCAATTGATATACGCCCTTGCTCAAGTCAAGCGGGCCGCAGCCCTTGTCAATTGTGATCTGGGGTTGTTGGACCTCGCCATCGCCGAAGCTATTATGGAAGCATCTGATGAAGTATTGACTGGCAAGTATGACGAAGAATTCCCACTCTCCGTTTGGCAAACCGGTTCGGGTACACAAACCAATATGAACATGAATGAAGTGCTGGCCAATCGCGCATCTGAATTGCTTGGTGCTGGACGCGGAAGCCTGCGCTCGGTGCATCCAAATGACCATGGGAATATGGGGCAATCCTCCAATGATGTTTTCCCTACAGCAATGCACGTAGCGGCAGCACAGGCGCTGAATGAAAATGTTATATTGGCATTGCGAGGGTTGCGCGACGCGCTGGCAGGCAAAGCAACAGAATTTGACGATATCGTTAAAATTGGCCGGACCCATTTACAGGATGCCACGCCACTTACATTAGGGCAGGAATTTTCTGGTTACGTTTCGCAACTGGATCACGGCATCGATCACTTGCAGCGAGCGCTACCCCATGTGTACGAGCTCGCTATTGGCGGCACCGCGGTAGGAACGGGCCTTAATACCCATAAAGAATTCGGTGAACGGGTAGCTCAAGAGTTGGCGCGACTGACCGGTTTACCGTTTGTTTCAGCACCCAATAAATTTGAAGCGCTTGCCAGCCATGATGCATTAGTGCATGCGCATGGTGCGCTTAAAACGGTTGCAGTATCCTTAACAAAAATTGCCAATGATACTCGCTGGCTAGCCAGCGGCCCTCGTTGTGGCCTAGGTGAAATTACACTGCCTGAAAACGAGCCTGGCAGTTCGATCATGCCTGGCAAGGTCAACCCGACCCAAGTAGAAGCCCTCACCATGGCGTGTGTCCAAATCATGGGCAATGATGTGGCCATTAATATAGGTGGGGCATCTGGTAACTTTGAGCTCAACGTTTACAAGCCGCTGATTGCGCACAACTTCCTTCAAAGTACGCGTCTGATCGCAGATGCCGCTAATAGTTTTAACCAACATTGTGTCGTCGGTATTCACGCCAACCGAGGCCGTATAGATGAATTGTTACAGCGATCTATTATGCTGGTAACTGCTTTAAACCCTCACATAGGCTACGATAAGAGTGCGGAAATTGCGAACAAAGCTCATACAGAAGGAACCACTTTGCGCGAGGCTGCGGTGACTTTGGGGTATGTCACGGCAAAAGAATTCGAACGTTGGGTGCAAGCCGATAAGATGGTGGGGAAATAGTCCGAATAGTAAGGATAAGATATATGATTTAAAGCGAAGTTGAAAAGGTCCAATTAAGGTTGTAGTTAGCCATATTGGGCCATGACTATGGGGTTGTGTGGGGTTTAAAAGGTACTACATTCTAGATAATGTGAATTACTAATCTCTAGATTTTATTAAACAGGCTTACCCGAGACGAAGTTGAAACAGACTTCGTTGAGCTCTTCTAGTGATAGTGGTTCACTGGTGAAGCCGCAGGCATAAGGTGACTGTTCATCCTTGTTGCAGTTGTCACTTTCTAAATGTTGACAGGACGTACAGGTACCGAAGGGGAGTTTGCCTCGTTCTTGAGCGACGTGACCAAGCATTCTTTGCATGGTATTGGCAAATTGACTTTGAACACTTTTGGGTAGAGCATCGGCAGCACGAACCAGCGATTCGAATGGATCGTTCGCGAGAATGCCACTTGCTTTTTCGGTTAGAACAAGTTGAACACTTCGCTTATCGTTTTCAGAGCGTATACGGGTCAGATAGCCTTGGGTTTCAAGGCTTTTGATTGTCTGTGACGCTGTTCCTCGAGTCGTGGAATGGAACGCGGCAAAAGCAGATGGCGTTCGCGAGAATCGATTAGCTAAGGCAAAGTATCTAAGTACAGCCCATTGAGCTGCGGTTAGCTTTTCTTCGAGGCCTTCGCCGGAGGCTATGCGGCCCAAATGAAAGACCAATTCTGCAATAGCACGACTGTTCATTTTAAACTCCTTCATGACAATAATATAATAGCGTTTAAAAACAATGTTGACAACCATATAGTATTGAAACGATACTAGTTTAGATGTATTGAACTGTATTGTTTAACGGTTAAAAAAGGGGCAGGGACCAAACTTTATTAAATTTTAAGAGGTTGACTATGAATATGAACGTCACGCAGAAACTGATCCAGTCGCATTTAGTGCACGGTGAAATGAAACCCAGCGAAGAAATCGGTCTGCGCATTGATCAGACACTTACACAGGACGCAACCGGTACGCTGGTGATGCTAGAGCTGGAAGCAATGGGCCTAGACCGTGTAAAAACCGAAGTGAGTGTTCAGTACGTTGACCACAACATTATTCAGGAAGATTCCAAAAATCCTGATGACCATTTATTTCTGCGCAGCGCCTGTCAGCGATTTGGCTTGTGGTATTCGCGGCCGGGAAACGGGGTAAGTCACCCTTGCCATCAAGAGAATTTTGGGAAACCTGGCAAAACGTTACTAGGTTCTGACAGTCATACACCGGCAGCTGGTGCTATTGGTATGCTTGCGATTGGCGCTGGCGGTCTAGAAGTTGCGATGGCTATGGCGGGCGAACCATTTTTTACCCGCATGCCTTTAGTTTGGGGGGTGAAGCTCACTGGCAGTTTGCCAGACTGGGTCAGTGCCAAGGACATTATTTTAGAAATGTTACGTCGTCATGGTGTGGAAGGAGGGCTCGGTCATATTATCGAATACTACGGCCCGGGCCTTGCTACGTTGAGTGCGATGGATCGTCATGTTATCGCAAACATGGGTGCTGAGCTTGGCGCGACAACAACCGTTTTTCCATCTGATCAAGAGGTTCGTCGTTTCTTACATGCCTGGCAGCGTGAAAATGATTGGGTCGAACTGCTTGCCGATTCTGGCGCGACCTACGATGTGTACGAAGAAATTGATTTGTCCAGCCTAGTACCGCTAATTGCTATGCCGTCCAGCCCAGGAAATGTTCGCCCTGTCAGCGAAGTTGCGGGAGAAAGAATCTATCAGGCCTACATAGGTTCTTCAGCCAATCCCGGTTTTCGAGATCTGGCTATTTCTGCCATGATGGTGAAGGATCGGCAAGTGAATGACCGCGTTTCGTTTGATATTAATCCGACATCCAGAGCACAGCTCGAAACCTTAGTACGCGACGGATACGTTTCCCATCTGCTGCGCGCAGGAGCTCGGTTACATCAGGCCGGTTGTAATGGCTGTATCGGCATGGGCCAGGCGCCGGCAACCAACGAGCTCTCTTTGCGCACCGTTCCGCGTAACTTTCCAGGCCGTTCTGGTACCCGTGAGGATAAGGTGTGTTTGGTTAGTCCGGAGACTGCCACTGCGTCCGCACTCACAGGTGTGATTACCGACCCGCGAACACTCGATATTCCCTGTCCGGTCATTTTGGACCCAGACCAACCGATGATTAATCGTGCCATGTTCATTCCACCCTTGCCGCAAAAAGAAGCGCAACAAGTCGTCCTTGTGAAGGGCCCAAACATTGCTTCACTGCCAAGTTTTGAACCACTGCCAGATGAGATAGAAGTCCCTATTTTGTTAAAGGTAGAGAATGACGTTTCTACTGATGAGATCATGCCGCCTGGCTTACGTGTGCTGCCATTTCGGAGTAACATTCCGTTGATTGCCGAGTTTTCTTTCGATAGGCTCGACCCCACTTATGTCGAGCGGGCAAAGCAGGTGCCCGGCCACATCGTAGTAGGTGGCAGCAATTACGGGCAGGGCTCGAGTCGTGAACACGCTGCGTTAGGTCCTCAATATCTTGGACTCCGAGCTGTTTTTTCCAAGGGTTTTGCAAGGATTCATGCGCAAAATTTAATTAACTTCGGTGTGTTACCGCTAACCTTTATTGACCTAGCAGATTACGACAGCCTCCAGCCGAGTGATGTATTGCGCCTATCAGATCTAAGGCGCGTGCTGATAGAAGGGGGTGATTTAGTGGTTGAAAACGTTACTCGTCAACAGAAATTTTCAATGCGTCACGACATGTCGCCACGACAAGTTGAGTTCTTACTTCGCGGTGGTCTGATTAATTGGATGAAAGAGCGCCTCTCAGGACCTTAGTAATAATAGCCAATTCCATTTTTAAAAACACATTACCTCAACAGCATGAGTAGCTCTATGATAAATCGAAAGTCCCAGGAAATGTCCCCAGCTATTGCAACGATTGACGATCTCGCAAAGTTGGCAGACTACTCACTTATGGATACGCTCAACTGCGATCCTGATGCGAAAGGGAACGGTGCCGATCACGCACCACGGCAAGTCTTTACGGGCCACTATGTTCCCGTTAATCCAACGCCAATCAAAAACCCTGAGTACATCGCACACAGTAAAAACCTTTTTCGTGAACTTGGCTTCGCCGACGATATGGCACAGTCGGATGATTTTGTTCGCGTGTTTTCTGGTGATATTTCGCAGGTTCCTGATCCAATGCGCAAGGTTGGTTGGGCCTGCGGTTATGCACTTTCTATCTTTGGCAGGGAATACTACCAGCAGTGCCCGTTCCAAACTGGTAATGGATATGGTGACGGTCGGGCTGTTTCCGTACTCGAAGCCGTCATTGAGGGTCAACGTTGGGAAATGCAACTTAAAGGTGGCGGCCGAACACCCTACTGTCGCGGTGCGGATGGTCGTGCTGTCTTGCGGTCGAGTATTCGTGAGTTCCTCGCTCAAGAGCACATGCATGCCCTTGGAGTACCAACGTCACGATCTTTGAGTTTGTACGTTTCGAAAACGGAGCAGGTTAAACGGCCATGGTATTCGGAGGGTTCTCGTTCAAAAGATCCCGACGTGCTTATGTTGGAGCCCGTTGCGATTTCGACCCGCGTTGCACCGTCATTCATTCGGGTTGGACAAATTGAGCTTTTTAGTCGTCGCGCTCGCAAGATGGAACACCCTAAAGCGATGGAGGAGCTGGAAAAGATTGTGTTGCACTTAATTGATCGTGAATATGGTGACGTTATAGACCAGAAATTAACCACCGCCGAAAAAGTAGTGTTGCTTGCAAGTGAGTTCCGCAACCGACTGACGTCACTGGTCGCGAACTGGATTCGTGTTGGCTACTGTCAAGGAAATTTTAACAGCGACAACTGCGCTGCAGGTGGCTTTACACTTGACTATGGGCCATTCGGCTTTTGTGATGAGTTTAACCCAAACTTCCAACCGTGGACGGGTGGTGGAGATCATTTCTCATTTATGAACCAGCCAGAAGCAGCAGAACGTAACTTTCATGTATTTTGGACCGCTTTGCAGCCACTCTTAACGTCACATCCAGATTCTTTGCAACAGCTCGATGAAATTAGGAATGGTTTTTCAGCAGTGATGAAAGCGCAAATGGAGCAAATGTGGGCTGCAAAACTGGGAATTGGTATTTTTCACGCGGCATTGTTTAGCGAGCTCGAAGCGCTTATGGTGCAAACGTCTGTAGATTACACTGTTTTCTTCCGTGAACTCTCGAACTTACCTGAGGATATTGAGCCACTTAAAAAAAGTTTTTATAAGGATGCGAATGCTTCGAAGGCGTCAGTGTATGAGACAGACCCCGAAGAGATAGACAAGCGCTGGTTGGAGTGGTTTACAAAATGGAAATCGCTTCTTACCACTAACAGCACGACTCCGAACCATGTGAATGCTGCTGTGCCCCAATCTCACGAAGCGCTTTCTAGGCAGATGAAACTTGTCAACCCAAAATACAGTTTGCGTGAGTGGTTCATGGTTCCGGCTTATCAGCAAGCGACCTCGAGTCAGTATTCATTAATTAGAGCACTGCAAACAGTCATGACAGAGCCATATGCTGAACAGTCCGGAGTTGTGGAGGAGAAATACTATCAATTAAAGCCGAAAGAGTACTACGACCTCGGTGGTGTTTCGCATTTGAGTTGCTCATCATGAGGGATAATCAGAATGATGTCGCATTGGCTTCGACTATTATTAAGAGAACCAGATAGGTTAGAAAAAACGGCCTTGTTGGCGTCTAATTTTCAACCCATGAAATTAATACTATATAACGCTCTGCGGACCTTTGATAATTTAAAGCTGAACAATATTAGCATTGAATGAATCTATTACCGGCAGAGATCCAAATTCATGTCACAATACACAACGAAGCGTTTTTCTTTTTGCGCTTAAAAATTAGTTAGAGGCCACCATGACAACCAAGATAATTAATATTGTTGACCACCGTGCAGCCAGCAGCAAACCAGCTACTACTTCAACCCACACACCATTTTTTAGCGATACGCGTGGCAGAGTTTTGCGTGATCTTCGTATTTCAGTCACGGATCGCTGTAATTTCCGTTGCACCTATTGCATGCCTAAGTCAGTATTTGGCAAAGATTATCTGTTCTTGCCCCAAACTGAACTATTAAACTTTGATGAAATCACGCGTATGGCAACGCTATTCGCTGCACATGGCGTTGAGAAAATTCGCCTTACGGGTGGCGAGCCCCTGTTGCGCAAAAACATTGATGTTTTGATTAAAATGCTCAGCGCCATCAATACCATAGATGATAAACCCTTAGATATAGCGCTGACAACAAACGCCTCGCTACTTTTTAAGAAAGCTCAGGTGCTCAAGGATGCTGGATTGAATCGTGTCACTGTCTCGCTCGATTCACTCGATGAAACCACATTTTGCGCTATGAACGATGTTGATTATTCAGTGGCCGAAGTACTAAATGGCATTGATGCTGCGTGCAATGCCGGCTTTAAGTCCATTAAAATTAACATGGTGGTTCAGAAAGGCGTTAACGATAAGGATGTGGTTGCAATGGCTCGATACTTTAAAGGCAGTGGTCATATTGTGCGCTTTATCGAATTTATGGACGTCGGCTCTTCTAACGGTTGGTGTATGGACGATGTCGTGCCTTCGGCTGAAATTGTAAGCATGATCAACGCAGAAATGCCGATCGTTGAAGCAAAGTCCAACTATACAGGTGAAGTTGCTGAGCGATGGACCTATGCAGATGGCAGTGGCGAAATTGGTGTCATTTCCAGCGTGACACAAGCTTTTTGTTCTAGCTGTACTCGTACTCGGCTATCTACTGATGGCAAGCTTTACACTTGCTTATTTTCTCAGTCTGGCCATGATTTACGCGTGCTCATGCGGTCTGGCAAAAGCGACAAAGAGATTGCTGATGCTATCGGGTTAATTTGGAGTCAGCGTGATGACCAGTACTCGGAAATTCGCACAGAAGAAACTGCGCGGATGAAGAAAGTCGAAATGTCTTATATTGGTGGTTGATGCTTCTACAAACGACAACGGCTATGGGGAATAAAGTGTTTAAACCACCCGCACTAATCGTCCTTTTATCCTAGACCTTGATACATTAAGAACAGATCAATAACCTAACGCCTAAACTAAATTGCAGGCAAAGTTTTAGCGGTCTCACGCAGTATATTTTTTTGAATTTTGCCGGTGGCTGTTTTAGGTAAGTCCCCAAAAATAACCCTTTTAGGTCGTTTAAAACGCGCCATATGGTTAATGCAAAATTCTATCAAATCCATTTCAGTCGTGTCAAAACCCTTTTTTAATTCAACAAATGCGCAGGGTACTTCTCCCCACGTATCATCCGCTAGAGCAACCACTGCTGCTTCACCCACTGCAGGATGCTTGTAGAGTATGGCTTCAATTTCAACTGATGATATGTTTTCACCACCGGATATAATGATATCCTTTGCACGATCTTTGATTTGTATGTAACCATCAGGGTGAATCACAGCTAGGTCACCACTGACAAACCAGCCATCTCGAAACGCTTTTTGGGTGGCGTCGCTATCTTTTAGATAGCCCTTCATAGTAGTGTTACCGCGAATCATTATTTCGCCAACGGTTTCAGCATCGGCTGGAACTGATTTTCCGGTGTCAGGGTTGACCACTTCAACGGCTTCTGTCATGGCAAAGCGGACACCTTGCCGCGACTTTAATTCTGCCTGAGTTTCTATGTTTTCTTTTTTCCAACTTTCTTGAGAAGCTGATTGTAAAATGTGTCCATAGCTTTCAGTTAAGCCATAAACATGCATGATATTGAAGCCAAATTGGGTCATGCTTTCTAACACTTTTGATGGCGGTGGCGCACCTGCTGTCATCACTTGAATGGTCCGGCCAAAAGTTTTTTGATCACTCTTTGGTGCGTTCGCTAGCATATTCAGAATGATTGGTGCGCCGCCAAAATGGGTGACCTTATGTTCATCGACTAAATCAAATAACAACTTGGGATTAAATGCACGCATGCAAATAATGGTGCCGGCCACTGCCGTCATAGTCCAAGCATGACCCCAACCATTACAATGAAACATAGGAACAGTGTATAAATATCTTGGATGCTGTGGCAAGGCCCAGGAAACAACGGTACCCATGCTCATTAAATAGGAGCCCCGATGATGATAAACCACACCCTTAGGTCGGCCTGTAGTGCCCGACGTGTAATTAAGTGACAGAGCTTGCCATTCATCTTCTGGTTGACGCCAGACAAAGGTATCATCGCCATGTTCGACCAAGTCTTCGTAATAACTGAATTCATGCTCGGTGGGTAGCGATGGTTTTTCAGTGGCGTCTGGATCATCAATAATAATGATTTCTGGCTGCAATACTGATGTTTCAAGTGCTGCCTCAAGAACTGGCCAAAGTTGACGATCAACAATAAACAGTTTAGCTTCGCCATGATCAATTATGTAAGACACGGTTGAAGCGTCAAGACGAGTATTGATTGTATTGAGAACAGCGCCTGACATGGGAATTGCAAAATGCGCTTCAAACATTTCTGGTGTGTTGAAGGCAAAGACAGAAACAGTGTCATTTTTACCCAGTCCGCGAGCTGCAATACTGGAGGCAATGCGAGTACATCTTGTTCGGGTTTGCGACCAAGTATATCGGCGATCATTATAAATTAGCGACTCGCGCTGAGGGTAAATATCCGCCGTTCTTTGCAAAAAAGAAAGCGGAGTGAGAGCAACAAAATTGGCCGCATTTATTGGTAATTGATCATATTCGATGGTCATGTTGATCTCCTCTTGGATATCGTTTTTATATTTATTATGTTCTGATTGAATCAACCATTAATTTCTGACTGGCGAGCCGTTTTCTAGCATTGTTTCAATGCGTAGTCGGGTCGCTTTACCCGATACTAGCCTGAGAAAAGAGCGACGCTCAGCATCATATAAATCTTGTTCACTCCAAAATGTGCCAGGTTCAACTTCACCACCAGTAACAATACGCGCCATCTCGGTACCTACCACAACATCATGCGGTGTAAAAAAGCCTTTGTCTCTATTTTTAGCCAACCATTCTGTCATCTCTTTAAATACCGGAGCACCTGGCATCGAAAGGTCAGGGCGAATAAATGATACCTGTTCTGATGCATCATTGATGACGTTAATAGCTTCTGGTAATAGGCGATCACGATTGATTAAAAAGCGATCATTTGGACGCAGCATTGCATTTTTCTTTGCGATGATAGGCGAGGTAGAGGTTTTACCATAGCCAAGGTTCATAAAGGCCTTCCAGCTCGCTTTAGTAATATCCTCACCACATTGAAGTAACTCAATCCACCGATACAAGGTTTCCTTACAGCCACCGCCACCAGGCACAACGCCAACCAAAGATTCGACCAGTCCCATGGTTGAATTGGCATGACACAGTACCTGTTTGGCGTGTAATACCACTTCAAAACCACCGCCGATCGAAAGTCCGGCTGGTGCTGCAACGACAGGCGCTTGAATGTGTGCCATACGGTGCACCGTTTGTTGAAATTGGGCCAGAAACTGATCTAATCCATCCATATCTTCTTTGCGGAAGAAGCCACGAACGGCTTGTAGGTTTACACCACAAGAGAAATGTTGAGCATCATTGTGAACAACCAGGCCACGCATGTTGTTTGACTCTACCTGATCAATTGCATCTGCCAGTATTGCCATAGATTCAGCATCCAGCGCATTTGCTTTGCTATGAAATTCGACCATGGCAATATTATCAAGGTCATACCAGCTAGCAACCGCACAGGTATTAACTGGCTTAATAGTTTGGCGTTTTTCAGTGAATCGGACAACGCCTTTGTCACGCTGAATGGTTTGCCACTGGCCACCAATGAGTCGGCATTGTAACTCGCCCTGTTGAACTCGATAGAAACTTGATCCACGCGCTTCTAAAAGAAAAGCAGGAACGGCCATTTTGTCTGCTTCGAGTCGGTTGATGAAATAATCAAGACCGATGTCATCAAGTAGTTCGAATGGACCTTTAATCCAGTTGTAGCCGAGCTTCATGGCATCGTCAATGCCAATGGGGCTGTCGCCAACCTCAGGAATGAGTGACGCTGCGTAACACAGTGATCGTGATAAGACACGCCAAGCAAATTGACCGTGAACACCATTATCGTCTAGTAAGTGCTTAACGCCGTGTTGCTCGGCTTTTTCGGCCAGCGCTAGGTTCAATCGAGGTGCCGGGCCGTAGGTTAGGTCTGTCAGATCGAGTACTTGACGACCATCGTCAGAGTCTCGGTAAAAGCCAAGCCCTTTTTTGTTGCCAGTTTGGCCGTTTTCGATCATCTGGGTCATCATTGAAATACGTGCTGCTTCTTGATGAAAGGCATCCTCAGGGGGGAGGATATTGACCAAGCTTTGAACAACATCAGACATTAAGTCGATACCAATTAAATCGTAAAGACCAAATACACCTGTTTTTGGGATGCCCATCGGACGACCGAACAGCGCATCCGCCTCTAACGGTTTTAAGCCAAGGTCGAAAGCGGCATGCAAGGCACATTGGATTGCAAAAACACCAACCCGATTACCCAAAAATCCAGGAGTGTCGAGACATTGCACAACACCTTTGCCGAGTTGCTGCTCGCAAAAGCTGGCCAGCGTTGCCATGATTGCAGGATTGGTATCTGTACCGCGCACCAACTCTAGTAATCTCATAAAGCGAACAGGATTGAAAAAATGCGTAATCGCAAAGCGTTGACGGAAAGATTCAGGCATATCTTCGACCAACAGACTAATTGGAATAGTCGATGTATTTGAAGAAATAATAGCCGCGTCATGACAAGTGTCATCAAGCCGTTTGTAGAGCGCCTTCTTGATATCCAGACGTTCGACCACGGCTTCTGCTATCCAGTCACAATCAGCTAGCTGATCGAAGTCATCGCGCGTATTGCCTAAATGGATAAAGGATTCTGCGTCTTCACTAATAAGTCCAGGTTGATCTGGATCACGCAGGCGTTCAAGACCTCGCTCAGCGAGTGCATTCGGGTTGTCGTCTCCCTTGTTACCGGTCGGTAAATCCAGTAGCCAGACTTCGATACCGGCGTTGGCAACTTGTCCTGCTATGCCTGCACCCATGGTGCCTGCACCGATCACTGCTACTTTTTTGAACATTTTTTTGTCTCTATTTATTGCACTATTTATCAGATGAAATGATTATTTCACGAGGCAATAATTTTGCGTAATGCCTGTAAACACTGCTTAGGTGCTTCAATGGGGAGCATGTGGCCGTAACCGTCGATAATCGTATGGTTGGCATTTAACTGCTTAGCAACTGCCAAACCTGCCTTTAAAGGCGTTAACTTATCTTGACCTGCCAATATTAAGTGGCAGGGCACTGAGATTTCAGAGGCGGCTTGTTCGCCAGACGTGTAGCTTGCACAGGCTCGGAGATCTGCTTCGACAGGGTTTTTGGACATAATTTGGCGGCCTATTGCGATAGGCTGCATGCCGGGTACGGCACTAATTCCCATGTGCGCTTTTTGACCAAACCCCCACTGTATTAGCATGTTAGCCGCCTCAGCCGAAGACCGTTGTGCTGCCTCGATGAGCGCTGGATTAACCGGAATAGCGGCAGCAGTTCCAATACCAATAAGAGACGTCACTCGTTCAGGTGCTTGGCGTGTGAGTTCCAAAGCGGACAGGAAGCCCTGAGAATGACCAACGATATGCGCTTTATTGACACCGGTTGCATCCAGTGCTTCGACCAACCAATTTCCGGTGTCTTCAATGCTGGATAACGGGCTGCCTTCAGACAGGCTATGGCCAGGAAAATCTGGTGCTAAAACAGAGTAGCCATTGTAGGCAAACCATCGGGTTTGTAGTGCCCAGCATCGGTGGTCTAAGCCTGTTCCGTGAAGGAAAACTACGGTTTCAAGGTTATTGTTAAAATCCTTACCACCTGTAGCGGCATAAGTTTTGGTACCCCTAACTGTGAACTCCATTATAGTGCCTCTGCTACGCGCTTTGCGGCTCTTAATCCACGCGTGAAGTCGGCTTTTATATCTACAATATCTTCAATACCAACAGAAACTCGAATCAAATCCTCACTAATTCCAGCGGCCATCATAGCTTCGGGTGTTAATCGAGAATGCGTGGTGCTACCCGGGTGCAATACTAGTGTGCGGGAGTCTCCAACGTTCGCCAGATTAGACGCTAATTGCAGCGCATCAATAAAAGCAGCACCGCCGGCTCTACCGCCAACAACTCCAAAACACACCATTGATCCTGCACCATTGGGAAACAACTGCGCTGCAATTTGATGGCTTGGATTAGATTCCATATCAGGATGATTGACCCACAAAGCATCTTCTTGAGTTTGCAGCCAATCAGTCATTTGCTTTGCATTGGCGACATGTTGCTTCATGCGTAAACTGAGAGTTTCGATGCCTTGCAAAATCAAGAAAGCACTGTGTGGACTTAAAGCTGCGCCAATATCACGCATCGATTCAGCCCGGATTTTCATCGCCAAAGCAGATGGCCCGTATTCTTCCCAGAAACGAATGCCATGAAAGGGCGCATAGGGTTCTGTTAATTCAGGGAATCGGCCGCTGGCCGCCCAGTCAAATTGGCCTCCATCAACAATGACACCACCTACGGCGACACCATGGCCGCCCATCCACTTGGTGACTGAGTGGACCACAATATTTGCGCCATGATCAATAGGGCGGCACAAACTAGGTGTGGCGAATGTCGCATCGACTACGACGGGCACGCCCATCTCGTTGGCAATTTTACTGATTTGAGGTAAATCTGCCACTTCAAGGCCAGGGTTACCAATTGATTCGCAAAAGACTAATTTGGTGTTGGGTTGAATTGCATCACGCAACGCTTGTTCATCATTGATTGGAATGAAACTACAGTCAATATTCAAGCGCTTTAAGGTATGACGAAGCAGGGTGGCGGTAGAACCGTATATTTGAGCAGATGAAACAATATGGTCACCGGCAGAGCAGAGCGTAATAAAGGTTGTAAATATTGCGCTCATACCCGATGCGGTGCAGATAGCACCAGACCCACCCTCTAACGCTGCGATTCGTTGTTCAAGAACGGCAACTGTTGGATTAGTGATTCGGCTATAAATATGCCCCCCTTGCTCGACATTAAATAATGACGAAGCATCACTAACACTTTCAAATACATAAGATGTTGTTTGATAAACAGGAACAGCGCGAGATCCATGATCACTTTCAGGCGTATAACCACTGTGCAAAGCTATTGTGTCTGGCTTAAGGTAGGAGGATCGGCTCATACTAAGTGTCTCTGTTTATACCATGTTCTTTAATTATGACTGGAGCGCTTTTTGGCTAAAGGGCAGATCAGTAATAACACCCTTTATACCATTCATTTCTACTGTCGACTGATTGCTTAAGTAGTCACTTTGCATCATCGCAAAAGCCAAGTGCTTTTTGAAACGTGGTGACCAAATATTAGAGGTCACTTCTCCAACGATTTGATTATTATAACTGACTTTCTTGTCTGTAAAAGTCATCGCTTGATGGAATATTAAACCAACCAGTTTTTGACTCTGCTTCCCCGCAAGGGCGCGTAGTGCTGGCAAGCTTAACGATTCTATATTCGCATCAAGTTTAATGTATTGATCTAGCCCACATTCAAACGGATTATTGGAATCATCTATATCGTTGCCATAAGACAATAATCCACTTTCAAGCCGCTCGACTGCATTAGGGCATCCTGCTCTAACATTTAAATCTTGTCCTTTTTCGAATAGCTCATCCCAAAGTGCGTGAGCAAGGTCAGGATTGTTTAAATAGATTTCAAATCCACCTTGTTTGCTCCAACCAGAACGAGCGACATACATGTCTGTACCTAGAAAATCCAGCATTTTTCCGTGAAAAAATCGAATATCACGAACCGTTTCACCAAATACACGAGCCACTAGCTCTTCAGCTTTTGGTCCCTGCACAGCCAAAGGTGAAACATCAGGTTCTGTTATTTTGGCGTCTAATCCAAAGCCTGTTGCTAAACCTTTTGCCCAAAGTTTAACATCGCTGTCGGCAATCGAAAGCCACCAACAGTCATCTCCATGTTTAATCGCTATGGGGTCGTTAATAATACCGCCGTCAACATCACATAAAGGTGCATAAAGGCCTTGGCCTATGACAGCTCGACTGATGTCACGGGGAGTCATTAGCTGAACTAATCGAGTGCTATCGGGGCCTGTTATTTGAACTTGACGCTCTACCGATACATCCCATACTTGGACATGCTCACACAAATGCCAATAGTCTGCTTCGAATGATTCAAATTCAGTGGGCAGCAACATATGGTTGTAGACGGTATAAGCTTTTATATTGGTGGCTTCTACTCGCTCGGAAAATACGGTAGAGCGAGTGCGCCGAGAAATACTCAGGAATCTATTTGCCAAGATTAAGGCCTCATTCAAGTAAAAGGGTTAAGACTTCAATTCGTTCAATTTTTTTAGTTCGGTTTAATTGGACATAAATATGCAAAATTAAATGATATTTTAACGTGTATCTATTTGTCTTACAAATAAGCTAATGTTTTGTTTCCGTCATATAGATAGCCATGTGCGACTTTTAAAACAGAGTGTAATGGGGTTAAATTTAAATACCTGTATTAATGCGAATGATTATCATGTAGATTTGCAGCTTGTTTATTAACTAAGGCTAATGTAATGAATTGTGAAGATATGAAATTGGTAGGTATTCAAAACGCTAAGACTCAATGGGGAATAACTCTAGAAATAGAAAAGATAAAAAAGTGTAGCAATAATTGTCGCAACTGCCCCAATAAAGAACTTACAACGGTAACTAAAAAAGTTAGTCAGGTAGACAAGTGAAAACGGATACCCCGTTAATAGTGACTCACTCAGTTCAAATTGAAGTGGATGTCGAAAAGCTGACGTCTTTATTTATTAGTGGCGTTTTATGTGCGGCAGACGTTCGTTGTTTAAATCGAGCATCAAAGGACCGTGTTTGGGAATTATGTTTAAAAAGTTGCTTTAATGGTTGTGCTAAGAAAGCAAAATGCTCACTAATACCTAAAAGATCGATTAGTTACTTATCTAGGATGGCTTTGTCCTAATCTAGGTCATTATAGATAAATTGAATGGGTTTTTTATCTTTGCTTTTAGCCATTGCTTCGTACGTATTCAATATCGCTTAGATATTGGTAAATAAATTTCATAGGGAGTTTTCTTTCATTATTAATAACTTTTAATTATCTGTGGCAATTTTTTTTACCAAATGAAGTGATACTTCAGCGAACATGCTGTTTTTTTACTAACTACAACTATACTGTGAGTTGAATTTTAGTACGGATTTCTACCTAGTGAATATTAACAAGTCTAATGGCATCGATTCAGCTTTAACACATGCGGAGTTAATAGATGAAGTTGCAGTGCTGCGGGAAAAACTTGAATTTGCGGTAAAGACACATGAGACCGAAAAAAATCAACTCAAAATAATCTCAAAGGATCTCAATCTGGGTTTCTGGGAATGGGACGAAATAGAAAATCGAGCCATTTATTATTCTGAAGAATATGCCACGATTTTTGGAATAGGCCGTGAAGAACTAGAACAACAATATCAAACGTTATATGATTTTTCTAAAAAAGTACATCCAGATGATTTAGAAAATTATAATCAAAACTTAACTCTCAGCAATTACACCAGCCTTAAAACTAGCCAAGGTTTTTCTCATGAATTTAGAATTATTCGACCTGATGGACAGGTCCGTCACGTAAAAGAAACCGAACATTTAATTTTAAATTCCGATGAAGAAATAATTAGTTCTTATGGTGTTCTTCAAGATATAACTGAGCTTAAATTAACAGTAAGGGCTTTGGAACAAAGTGAGGAAAGTTATAGTTCATTATTTTTTAATTTACCTATAGGCGTACAGGAAGAAAATTACTCTTCAGTAAAAAAAGCGCTGGATGAACTGGACAAAACAGGGGTGGTCAACTTAAGGTTTTATTTAGAAGATAATCCTGATTTTCTGTTTAATCTTCTCAAGGGCATTCGTTGTGTAAAAGTGAATCAGGCATTGTTGAACTTGCACGGGGCTATTTCTGAACAAGAGTTCATTGAAGAAGAGGAAGATGTTGATAAGTGGTGGAATGAAGCTTGGGGTAACTTTTTTTCACGTCAAATTAGCTCATTGGCCTCAAATTCTTCAAAATTTTATGAAGCTGGACGTTTTGATACTCGCCTAGACGGCTCTTCTATTGAAACTCGTACTATAACCTCGGTTGTTCCAGGATATGAACAAAGCTGGGGAAGAGTTCTCACGATCATTGAGGATATTACTGATCGGAAAAAAGATGAGGTGGCATTAATAGAAGCCAAAATAGTGGCTGAGAAAGCCAGTCAGGCAAAATCAAGATTCTTATCAAGTATGAGCCATGAATTGCGAACACCGCTCAACGTAATTTTAGGTTTTTCACAACTGTTTGAATATGACAAAACGTTAAATGATCGACAACGTTTAAACGCGTTGGAAATAAATCGAGCAGGGAAGCATCTAACAATGTTAGTTGATGAAGTGCTTGATTTATCACGTATAGAGTCTGGGGTTATGACTATATCAGTTGAACCCGTTCTATTGCTTGATATTATTAATGATAGCCTAGCTTGGGTAGCGGATATGGCTAGCGCCCGGGGAATAAGCATTGACTTTGATTCGGTACCTTTCGTTGATGTTTTAGTTAGTGCAGATGCGCTTCGCTTGAAGCAGGTTTTCCTTAACTTTTTGACCAATGCGATAAAGTACAATCAGCAAGACGGGCGTATTAAAGTTGTCTGTAACAGACATCAAAAGGATATGTTTAGTATCGGCATTAGTGACACCGGCGCAGGAATTCGAGAGTCTCAGTTTGAAAATTTGTTTCAACCGTTTAATCGCCTTGGGGCCGAATTAGGTACAGAGGAAGGTACGGGTATTGGTCTGGTCATTACCAAACAATTAGTAGAACTAATGAAGGGCAGGATATGGGTTGACAGTTCACGTGGTAAGGGCAGTACATTTTGGATAGCTTTAACGGAACTTGATTCATCAGTGCTTGCACTCGACCGATCTGTTGATTTTGATTTTGACGCATCCGACCTAAGCACCTTAATCAGTCCTTCAATTTTGGTTGCTGAAGACAATAGGGTTAATCAAGCGTTAATTAAGGCACAACTCAAAGTTATTGGTTATAAAGCTGATTATGTAGAAAACGGTCTCGAGGCATTGGAACGTTGGCGTGAAGGGCAGTATGATATGCTATTAACTGATATCAATATGCCTAAAATGGACGGATATAAATTGATCCGTACTATTAGATCAGAAGAAATTGGATCTAAACAAAAGCTAGTCATTATAGCGGTCTCCGCTAACGCAATGAAAAGTGATATTCAACAATGTTTTGACGTGGGTGTCGACGCTGTTATCTCAAAACCAGTTGAACTCGAACAATTAAGAAAAATGTTAGAGCAATGGAATCCGAAGAAACGAGCTAGCAAACTTGACATAACCGAGATTGAAGTTAAAGACAGTAAAGATACCAGTAATACTTACAAGATTGATGATTGGGCTAATTCAATCGATCTAACTGTCTTAGAGCAGTCAGTGGGTTTAGATGTAACGATTCACCAACAGTTGCTGAGTGCATTTGTTTTTGAATTGCCGTCCCAAATTAATGAATTGACAGAAGCTGTTTCCCTACATAACCATAGCAAACTGTCAAATGCTGCTCACAAACTTAAATCCTCATCAAAAAGTCTGGGTGCAATTGCCTTAGGGGATATTTGCGATCAACTTGAATCATCTGGTTACAACAGTGATTGGCCTAAGATACACGGGTTAATGCCAAAATTAGCCGCCGCTCATAATGAAGTGACTTTATTTGTCGAAAAGTTTTGCAAACAGTCACCTATGGAAAAGAGTCTTATTAATCACAGCCAAACATTTGATTTATTGCCATCGAGATTGTCGGTACTCGTAGTAGATGACGATTATATTGTTCATCGCGTAACAACCGTTATTCTAAATGATTTAGGAATTAGATCAGTGCAGAGTGCCCTATCTGGAACAATCGCATTAGATATTATTAAACAGAGTATTAATTCAATTGACGTTGTTATTTGTGACTTAAATATGCCCGGTATGGATGGCATAGAGTTAATGCGGCACCTTGCTATGCTAAATTTTAGTGGTGCTATAATTATTACCAGTGGCGAAGATGCTCGCATTTTAAGAACCGTAGAAAAGCTCGCGATCGAGCATCAATTACAGGTGCTGGGAATACTACAAAAACCACTATTACCTGTAAAAATCCGGACATTGTTAGAACAGTTTCACCATGCAAAGAAAGGAGGGTCGCCGATTCTAGGGGAGGGTATAACAGTAGACGAGCTTAAGCAGGCAATTCTCAAGGATGAGATAATTATCTTTTTCCAACCTAAAGTTGAGATGAAGACCGCTAAAGTAGTGGGTATGGAAGTGCTTGTGCGTTGGGAACATCCGCAGAAAGGAATAATATTGCCTGGATCTTTCATTCCAATGGCGGAAGAAAACAGCTTAATTTCAGCACTTACGGATATTGTTTGTAAGAAGGCACTTAAACAGGCCGCCATACTTCAAGAAAAAGGATTTAACCTCAACATAGCGATCAATATTTCGGTTGATACCCTAAACAACCTAGACTGGCCAAACCAAATGGCTGAACAGATAGATGCCGCTGGAATTACTGCTTCGTGTATTACCTTTGAAATTACTGAAAGCCGTTTAATGGCGCATATCGCTGTAGCGCTGGATATACTCAGTCGTCTCAGTTTAAAGCGCTTTAATCTATCGATTGATGATTTTGGCACGGGTTATTCGTCGATGGAGCAACTCCAGAGAATACCTTTCTCTGAGCTTAAGATTGACCGAGCTTTTGTGAGTGGTGCAGACGAGGACGATTCTGCATTGGCAATTATAGAGTCAAGTATTTTACTGGCAAAAAAATTGGATATGAAGGTTGTAGCCGAAGGCGTTGAAACTCAACGGGAATGGGATTTAATGTTGGAGCTTGGTTGTAATCAAGTTCAGGGTTATTTTATTTCAAGGCCATTGCCATTTGATCAAATCCTAGAATGGTTAATAAAATGGCAGTTTGATCATAGTTAGGTCGGAGGCCTTCGACAGCCCTTCGATGATAAGTCACTGACTTTAAGATTTTTCGTAAATTTTTTGCTAGGTTCAAAATTTAGCTGGCTAAATTGAGTAGGCAAGTCAGTTTATTATTTTCAAAATGGCTATTATAATATTAATTCTTAATAGAAATGGTAAGTTAACTTGGACCGACAGGGGAGGTTAAAAGCTCCAGTTAAATTGCATGTAATCAAAGAATATTAAGTCAATAAACCCAAGTTGAGGCTTCGTATAAAAATAAACTGCTATGTTTCCTGTTGATTAGTGGTTAAATGCTATTTAGCTAAAAGCTCTAAAATCTTACTAATAATTGAGCCGGTTAGGCTCTAAAATGAAAAGGCCTTTTGGCAAATTAATAATTAAAGAGGTTTTTGATGGAACATGTTAAAACTGTCGTGTCTTTTAAATGTAAAGCACCACACGTATCACAAATTCAACGGTTGCTAAAAGACTATAATATAGGAGTTGTTCCATTAAACGGTTTACACTTTAGGTCAGCAAAACACCCCAAAAATATTTATACGTTTTCAATTAGCTACCCTGCGATAACGAGTACGACAATGAGCCTCTCATTAGCGAATTTAACAGCCAATACAATAGGAGCTGATATAGAAAGTGATTTAGATGGGCTTGTTACCTTCCTAGATATAAGCTTTGAATAGTAATGTTAATAAAGATTAAAGCGAATTTTAGAATTAATTTTGCCAAATACATTTAATTAGCGCAGATCTTATCGTCTTAATTCAAGATCAGGTCTGCCTTTATTCCTAATTCTAAAAGTTAGTATCGCTTGATGTTTTTTCTAAAAATTTATATAAAAAAGGACGTCCAATGGACGTCCTTTTTTTGTCTGGTACCGATGGGCGGACTCGAACCGCCACTGCTTGCGCAAATGGATTTTGAATCCATCGTGTATACCAATTTCACCACACCGGCTTGAAGAGGGCGAATTCTAATGCAATTTGTTAGTTTGTGGTAGGCCCTAGAGTAATAATAAAGCAGAAACTTAGAATCAGTGGCAATCTCTTTGCTGAGCAGTATCATGTTTCGTTTTTTATTAATCAAAACTTATAAACTCAACCTTCAATCGACTCAATTTAATTACCCATGCGGCACGCCACTATGCAACTAAGCGATTTTGATTACCATTTGCCAACCGAGCTAATTGCTCAAAAACCATTGGCACAGCGCAGTGCTTCGCGTCTTTTGCGAATTTCACCTTTAACGGGTGATATGATTAATGGACAATTTACAGATATTACTAATTTTTTAAATTCTGGTGATTTGATCGTTTTTAATGACACTCGAGTTGTACCTGCGCGTTTGTTTGGTCAAAAGCAAACGGGAGGTAGGATTGAAGTGCTAGTAGAAAGAATTCTCGATGATCACACGTTGCTGGCCCATGTTCGTGCTAGTAAATCCCCTAAACCAGGTGCTGTGTTACTTTTAGAAGACCGAATTAGTTGCGTTATGACAGCGCGAGAGGGGGCATTGTTTGAGTTAACTCAAGATAGTGATAAAAGCTGGCTAACCTTATTAAATGAATATGGCCATATGCCATTGCCACCGTATATCGAGCGCGCAGACGACGATGAAGATTTAGAGCGCTATCAAACCGTTTACGCCCAAAATCCAGGGGCTGTTGCCGCCCCAACAGCGGGGTTGCACTTCGACCAAGCACTTATTACAGCGTTAGAAAGCAAAGGGGTTGAAACAGCACACATAACATTACACGTTGGAGCCGGTACTTTTCAGCCTGTCAAAGTCGAAAATATAGACGAACATGTCATGCATACTGAATGGGTTCAAGTGTCGCAGTCAGTGAGTGATGCCATTTCTCAGGCTCATTCAAGGGGAAATAAAGTGGTGGCCGTCGGTACAACTGTTGTGCGTAGTCTTGAAGCCGCAGCGTCTGATGGTTCTGTAAAAGCATTTGAAGGTGATGTTTCAATTTTTATTACGCCGGGTTATCAGTTTAAGGCAGTTGATGCGATGATTACTAATTTTCATTTACCTAAATCAACCTTGTTAATGTTAGTGAGTGCTTTTGCTGGGATTGAGTTAATACAGCAAGCCTATCAACAGGCCGTTGAAGAACGATATCGTTTCTTTAGTTACGGTGACGCCATGTTGATCGAATCAAAAAAGCTAAATAAAGAAAATTAATTCGAGCCCGCTAAAACTAAAGCATATCCTTTTTAATAAATTCTGTTTAGCAAAAAACTCCAAATTTAGAGATCATCAATGAAATTTACACTTGATAAAACACTGGGTACTGCCCGCAGGGGGCGACTTACCTTTGATCGGGGTGTGGTTGAGACACCCGCTTTTATGCCAGTTGGAACTTATGGCACAGTAAAGGCCATGACACCAGAAGAGTTAACTAGCTTAGGTGCACAAATAATTCTCGGCAATACCTTTCATTTAATGCTTCGACCTGGCACAGATATAATTAAGAAACATGGCGATCTACATGATTTCATGAACTGGCAGGGCCCCATTCTGACTGATTCTGGTGGTTTCCAAGTGTTTAGCTTAGCGAAGATGCGTAAAATTACAGAGGAGGGCGTGCACTTTAATTCACCTGTCAATGGATCTAAGATATTTCTTAGCCCCGAAGTTTCGATGCAGGTTCAGCGTGACCTTGGCTCTGATATTGTGATGGTATTTGATGAATGTACGCCTTACCCAGCTGAAGCTGACGTTGTCCAAAAATCAATGGAAATGTCATTACGTTGGGCTGCTCGAAGTAAGATTGCCCACGCTGATAACCCTAGTGCTTTGTTTGGCATTGTTCAGGGTGGCACCTACCCAGAGTTACGTCGTATATCCGCCTTGGGGTTAACCGAGATTGGATTCGATGGCTATGCCATTGGTGGCTTGTCAGTTGGCGAGCCAGCGGATGAACGGAATGAAACACTTGACCATTGCCTGCCACATTTGCCGACAGATAAACCACGATACCTAATGGGTGTCGGCAAACCTGAAGATTTAATTGAAGGCGTGCGTCGGGGTATTGATATGTTTGACTGTGTTATTCCAACCCGCAATGCCCGAACCGGTTTTCTTTATACTCATACGGGTATTGTTCGCATCCGAAATGCCCGCTACGCTGACGACATATTACCCATTGACGAACAGTGTGGTTGTTATACCTGTAAAAATTACTCACGTGCCTATTTAAGGCACCTAGACAAATGTGGGGAAATTTTAGGTGCTCGTCTCAACACTATTCATAATCTTTATTACTTCCAAGTCTTGATGAGTCGTATCCGGCAAGCGATAGAAGATGACCGATACGAACACTTTTGTGATGAGTTTTATGAGCAGTTTCATTCAAAATAATAGTTTCAATAAGTTCTACATCTAGGACTTCGGTTCAATATACTGAATACTTGTGAGAATTCTGGGCTAGTGCCATAATACGCGCCGTCTCGGGGTAGGCATAAACTATTCCGACACTTCGTGAAGTCGAAAAAATCCGTTTAGATAATTAGGTAGATAAGGTATGAGTTTTTTTATAAATGACGCAATGGCTCAGAGTGCCGGCGCACAGTCGGGTGGTACTTTCGAACTGATTATTCCACTAGTTTTAATGTTTGCTATCTTTTATTTCTTGCTTATTCGTCCGCAGCAGAAGAAAGCGAAAGAGCATAAAAATTTAGTTGAAGCGTTAAAAAAAGGGGACGAAGTAATTACCACTGGTGGTTTATTAGCCAAAATTAATGCTGTCGATGAAAGCTTCCTTACCTGTGAAATTGCCGACAAGGTTGAAGTTAAAATTCAAGTTCATGCTGTTGCCACTGTCTTACCTAAAGGCACAATTAAGAAGCTCTAACCCTATGGTCAATCAATATCCTGCATGGAAGTACCTGTTACTCGCTGTCATTACTGCATTTGGTGTAATTTACGCCTCACCCAACTTATATGGTGAAGATCCAGCGGTACAAATTTCGCATCGTGTCAATTTAGTCAATGAAAGTGAGCTGTCACATGTGCGAGACATTCTCGTCGCTGAAGGTATCAAGTTTCGTTCGATTGAGCTAAATGTGTCTAATTTATTAGTCCGTTTTGACAATGAAGATGAGCAGTTAAGAGCTTCGAGCGAAATTCGTAGAGCCCTTCAAAACTCTGACAGTCGTTATTCTGTTGCTCTTAATTTGGCACCAGCGACGCCAGAGTGGATGGCTCAACTGAATGCATTGCCTATGTATTTAGGACTCGACTTGCGTGGTGGTGTGCACTTTCTTATGGAAGTGGATATGGATTCAGCTATAGAAAAATCACTGCAACGATCAGAAAGCGAAATTAAATCGTTTATGCGCAGTAAAAAAATCCGCTATAAATCTGTGCAATCTGACATGACCGCCATTAATTTGCAATTTGCTAGTTTAACCGTTCGTGATATGGCTAAATTAGAGATCGAAAATGAATTTAGGGATTTTGTATTTACTACTCGTGATGAGGCCAATAATGGTTTCATTAAAATGTCATTGAACCCGACGGCATTGCAAACTGAGAAAAAACTCGCCATAGAACAAAACATTTCAACACTCAGAAACCGAGTGAATGAATTGGGCGTTGCTGAACCAGTAATTCAACGACAAGGTGAAGATCGAGTTGTAGTTCAGTTACCCGGCGTTCAAGATACGGTGCGTGCAAAAGAAATTTTAGGCGCCACCGCCACCTTAGAATTTCGTATGGTACACGGCAACTTCACTGATTGGACAGCTGCGCAGGCATCTGGTAGAGCACCCATTGGCACACGCTTATATGAACGCACTGACAAATCACCAGTTTTATTAAAGCGCAGTGTTATCGTTACGGGTGATCAAATTGTTGGCGCTGTATCCGGTATTGATTCTCGCAGTAGTTCACCGAACGTTACCATTACCATGAACGGCAAGGGGGCTGACCGTATGGGTGACGTGACTCGCGATAATATCGGCAACCCGATGGCTGTTGTATTTATAGAAGATAAATATGAATTCCGCACAGTTAACGGCGAAGAGAAGCGGTTTAAGACCACTGTTTCGCAAGTGATCAACGTTGCTACTATTCAAGCTCAGCTGAGTAAGCGCTTTGAAATCACAGGGCTAGACAGTACTCGTGAATCTCATGATTTAGCTTTGTTATTGCGTGCAGGTGCTTTAAGAGCGCCTATGCTAATCGTCGAAGAACGCACTGTTGGTCCAAGCTTAGGCAAAGAAAATATTAATAAAGGTTTTTTATCGGTGATGATTGGCTTTTCTGCAGTGTTGTTGTTTATGGCGATTTATTACAAAGTATTTGGCTTAGTAGCTAATGTTGCACTTACGCTAAATTTAGTATTGCTTGTGGCTGTTTTATCCTTACTTCAAGCGACGCTTACGCTGCCGGGTATTGCGGGTATTGTGCTCACGGTCGGCATGGCGGTTGATGCCAATGTACTTATTTTTGAACGCATTAAAGAAGAAATGAGAATGGGTAACTCGCCTCAAGCTTCTATTTTCACCGGATATGAAAAAGCATTTGGAACCATTGCTGATGCGAATGTTACTACACTAATTGCAGCAATTATTTTGTTTGGCTTTGGCACGGGTCCAATCAAAGGTTTTGCGGTGACGTTATCGATTGGTATCTTAACTTCGATGTTAACTGCAATATTTGGCACCCGCGCCATCATTAATTTGATCTATGGCCGAAAGGCTGTTACCAAGCTAGCAATCTAGGAGATATAGATCATGTTAAAGAAACACATTTCAAAACATCAAATCAACTTCATGGGGCTGCGCAAACCCGCGATGATTTTGTCAGGTATCATGATCCTAGTGTCTATTGTTTCCCTGGCGACGCTGAAACTCAATGTAGGTATTGATTTTACTGGCGGTAGCATTATTGAAGTGGGTTACCAACAGCCCGTTGAGTTGGAGCCAATACGTGATGTTCTAAGCGTTAATGGTTATGAAGATGCAGTCGTTCAACACTTTGGCAGTGCCAGTGAAGTATTAATTCGTTTAGTACCTAAGACAGGGCAGAATGAAGCTGATACCAGTTCAGAAGTTATCAAGCTGCTTAGGGGCATGGGTGATGATACGGTTCAGGAGCGACGAGTTGAGTACGTTGGGCCCCAAGTGGGCGAAGAGTTAACGGAAGACGGCGGACTAGCTGTTCTATATGCGTTGATTGCAATCTTAATCTACGTGTCTGTTCGCTTTGAGTATCGTTTTTCTTTAGGTGCTGTCGTGGCATTAATACATGATGTTATCATTACTTTGGGTGTATTTTCGTTGCTTCGGCTTGATTTTGACCTAAGTGTTTTGGCGGCTATATTGGCCGTTATTGGTTATTCCTTAAATGATACCATTGTTGTTTTCGATCGAATACGGGAAAACTTTCGCAAAATCCGTAATAAGACACCAGAAGAAGTTACCAATATCTCCATTAACCAAACTATCTCCAGAACTTTGATGACATCCTTTACCACTCTACTAGTGTTATTCTCCCTATTTTTTATTGGTGGTGAATCAATACATGCCTTCTCATTGTCACTCATTATTGGTGTATTCGTCGGAACCTATTCGTCGATTTATGTGGCTACATCCACAACCCTGTTACTGGGTATTTCTCGTGATGATTTGATAGAGCCTGAAATTGATGAGGATGAATTAGCTCGCCCATAGTAGTCATTTATCCATTATTGTAGGGCTCATTCATTTGCGAATAAGCCCTAAAAAATAGTTACAGCCGCCTTAAAAATAAGAGTTGGCAGTGATCAGGTGGTTGCCCTAGCCACACTTCTTATCTATCCATTTAGCTAAATGCTGTCTATCTGATTAAGTATCAGTAGTCTTAAAAACTGCTGATAATGAATTTGGCACGTTCTCTGCATATATCTTCGTAACGCTTTAATGGAGATGAAAAATGAACCAAGCCTTATGGGTAGCAAAAACTGGACTCGACGCACAACAAACGCGTTTGTCGGTTATATCGAATAACCTCGCCAACGTTGGTACCACCGGATATAAGCAGTCAAGAGCCGTTTTTGAAGATTTACTGTATCAAAATATACGCCAAGTGGGTGGTCAGACATCGCAGGATACCCGTTTGCCAACTGGCTTAATGTTGGGTAGTGGGTCGAGAGTGGTAGCAACTGAAAAAATTCACACACAAGGTAGCATTGCGACAACAGATAATTCGTTAGACGTTGCCATTGATGGTAATGGCTTTTTTCCTATTTTGATGCCTGATGGCACTGAAGCTTATAGTCGAGATGGTGGTTTTAAAGTTTCGAATCAAGGGCAATTGGTAACCGCTAGCGGTTACCAATTGCAGCCAGGCATCACCATTCCGCAAAACGCTCAATCAATTACTATTGGTACTGATGGTATTGTCACTGTTGCATTACCGAATCAGCCAACACCCACAACCGTTGGTAATATTCAACTGTCTGGTTTTATTAACCCTACCGGCTTACAGCCGATCGGCGAAAACTTATTTGTTGAATCGGCTTCCAGTGGCGCGCCTCAGGCAGGTACTCCAGGTCTGACAGGTCTTGGAAACTTACGTCAGGGTGCACTTGAAGCCTCAAATGTGAATATCGTTGAAGAAATGGTGGGTATGATCGAAACCCAGCGTGCTTATGAAATGAACTCGAAAGTCATTTCAACCGCAGACGGTATGATGCAATACCTGAATAACAATATTTAGGTGATGTAATGAATCCATCAACAAAAATAGCGGGGCTGATATCCATACTGAGCCTTTTAAATGCATGCGCAACAACTCAACGTGCCGTTCAGCCTGACCCAGAGTATGCCCCAGTGGATTTAAATTCTGTAGCCTTTCAGGTGGTACCTAATGGTTCTATATTTCAACAGGGTCGATCTATTCGACTGTTCGAAGACACCAAGGCCTTTCGAATTGGAGATCTACTGAGTATTAACCTATCAGAATCGACTAATGCATCTAAATCAGCCGCAACCAATACCTCAAAGAATAGCGATGTTGGAACAATAGCTGGTTCTATTCTAGGGGTAATTCCGACATTTAAAGGTGATAACTTTTTAACCAATTCGGCAACGGCTGAAACTGATTTTACGGGCAGTGGTGATAGTGCACAAAGCAATAGTCTGTCTGGTGAAATTACCGTCACCGTTGCGGATATTCTATCCAACGGCACATTGTCGGTGCGCGGTGAGAAAATTATTGGTTTGAATCAAGGGTCTGAATATATTCGATTATCTGGCTTAGTGAGACCGCAAGATGTGAGTGCAAATAATATGGTTCAGTCAAGAAAGTTAGCGAATGCTCGTATTTTTTACGGGGGCGGTGGTGCCATTGACGATTCGAATACCAAAGGCTGGTTAAGTCGGCTATTCGATAGTCCATTATTTCCATTATAAGTCTCTATGTTTAAAGCGAACTTCATAAAAATTATATTTTTGACGTGTGATATGTATTCACTATTAGGCGAAACTCATGAAACTAATTAAATTATTCATACTTCTCATTTTGGTCACTGCCCAGAGCATTGCTTGGGCTGAGCGAATTAAAGATATTACTTCAATTAAAGGTGTTCGGAATAACCAATTAGTTGGTTATGGCCTCGTTGTTGGCCTTGATGGATCAGGAGATAACACCGCATTTACGGTACAAAGTTTAAAGAGCATGCTAGGACAATATGGTATTACCTTGCCGGCTAATGTTAACCCACAAGTCAAAAACATTGCAGCAGTTGCGATTCATGCTGACTTACCCGCATTTGCTAAAATAGGACAAACGATAGATATTACCGTGTCATCACTCGGCAGTGCTAAAAGCTTGCGCGGTGGCAGTTTGTTGATGTCGCCGTTAAAAGGCGTCGATGGCAATATTTACGCGATGGCGCAAGGTAACTTGATTGTTGGTGGCTTAGGCGTTGATGGTGCGGATGGATCATCGATTCGTATCAATATCCCCAGTGTTGGACGCATTCCCAATGGTGCCAGTATTGAACGCGAGATAGCAAACCCTTTTGCCAGTGGTGATAATATTGTGCTGTACCTAAAACAGCCTGACTTCACAACGGCCAAACGTTTAGCTGATACTATCAATCACGTTTTGGGACCGAATAACGCTTTTGCGCAAGACAGCGTTACGGTTGCCATTAATGCCCCTCAGAATGTCTCTCAAAGAGTGGGGTTTATGTCGTTCATTGAAAACCTAGAATTCCAGCCAGGCGAGGCCGCTGCCAAAGTTATCATTAACTCACGTTCTGGTACGGTCGTGATCGGTAATCATGTCAAAGTTTACTCAGCAGCTGTATCGCATGGCGACTTAACCGTCACTATTACCAATTCACAAGAGGTTAGTCAGCCCCAACCTTTGAGCGAGGGTGTCACTGCAATAAAACTTGAAACAGACATCCAAGTGGAAGAAGGAAACAGCCGAATGTTTCGCTTTCCAGAGGGCGTGACCTTGAGTGAAATTGTTCGAGCGGTTAATCAGGTGGGCGCTTCGCCAGGTGATTTGGTGGCTATTTTAGAATCACTTAAGCAAGTTGGCGCGTTAAGTGCAGAGCTAATAGTAATCTGATCATTCATCACCTTGGAGTTCATCAATGAGCGTCTCGTTACCTACTGATTTTTACCTGAACCAGAGCCAGTATTCTGAAATGAAGTTGGGTGCCAGGAATCAATCTAGTGAGACCACAAAGGCTGTAGCCCAACAATTCGAGAGTTTATTCGTGCAGCAAATGCTTGGCTCCATGCGCTCTGCAGCCACAGTTGATGAATCAAGTCAGAGTTCGACTGCTGAATTTTATCAAGAAATGTATGACAAACAACTTGCAGTAAGCCTATCCAAACATGGTGGTTTGGGCATTGCTAAAATGCTATTACAACATTTGCCGGTCGGCAGTCAAGTCAGTGCTGATGGAGTTACTAAGGACCAACAAACCAAGGATCAACTAACACTAATTTCCGGCAAAAGTGGCAATTCATTGCCCATGGGGGCAATGCCGCTAACAGATCATTTGGCATTGGTTAATCGTTCTGGTTTGAATCGATTTGAATCGTATCCATCTGAAGCACATCCACTTAAATCAAATTTATCTGAAATAAATCAAACAGTGACGCATAAACTAGAATCGAATGAACCTCGGCCTCAGTCTTTAAAAGCTATTCCAACCATGCTTCCCAGCGTGTATCAAACAGATGGCTATGAAGCACAAAATACAGCCGTAAAAGTTCATCAATTTAAAATTGATGACTTACCAGTGAGCGAGTCGGATGCCGTCTTGGCTCAACAAGTTGGGTCTGAGCAACGCTGGGATAGCCCCAATTACTTCGTTAGTGATTTGTGGCCACATGCTGAAAAGGCCGCTAATGCTATTGGTATTAGCGTACAGGCACTCGTGTCGCAATCAGCACTGGAAACCGGTTGGGGTAAACACAGCATGCGATTTCCTGATGGCCAACAAGCGTTTAATCTGTTTGGTATTAAAGCGGGTAGTCAATGGGATGGCCCAACGTTAATCAAACCAACACTCGAGTTTCGAGAGGGTGTAATGCAAACTGAAATGGCCCATTTCCGAACCTACGAATCAATCTCTGAAGCGCTCGATGATTATGTCGAATTCATTCAAACAAGCCCAAGATACAAAAATGCGCTCGATCACCAGGGTAATGACGCACATTACTTGAAAGAACTTCAGCAGGGTGGCTATGCAACAGATCCACAATACGCTGACAAGATTATTAATATTATGCAGGGACAAACCCTGAGTGTTTCGATACAGCACTTGAATACTGACCAAGCTCAGATAATGGAGAATAATCATGGCTGATATGTTCAATACCGCTGTTTCGGGGTTGCTTTCGTTTCAACGAGCGCTATCGACTACGAGTCATAACATCGCAAACGTCAATACAGAGGGTTTTAGCCGCCAGTCAGTTGAAATTAGTGCAAATAGTCCAACGTTAATAGGTAATTCGTTTATGGGGACTGGCGCGCATGTTCAATCGATACAGCGTTCTTATGACCAGTTTCTGTCCACCGAAGTGCGCGATGTTACCACTGTGCATTCTCGTCAAGCCAAGTTCGCCGAACTGGCCGGTCATATTGATAATGTTCTTGCAGACCCTAAGGGTGGTATATCGCCAGCCTTGCACAACTTATTTAGTTCAATACAAGATGTTGCAGACGACCCCTCCTCGAGTACGGCACGATCGGCTATGGTGAGTAGTGCGCAGTCACTGTCTGAACGCTTTCATAGTATCGATACTCGTTTCGAGCAGTTATCAGCTAACACGAAGACAGAAATAGGCGCGGTAGTAAATGAGATCAATACCATTGTATCGGAGATCAGTGATTTAAATTTATCGATAAAAAAAACCTCGGGATCAAGCAACACAACTCAGCAATCGGGTGATCTACTCGACAGACGAGATGGATTACTTTCAAAACTAGCGGAGAAGGTCGACATCTCTGTGGTTTATAGCGCTAATAACAATATGTCGATATTCATAGGTAATGGGCAATCGGTGCTTAATGGCACCACGATTAATACACTGGCAGTTCAGCCCAGTGCTAGTGACCCAGAACAAGATACCATCGTCTATAATGGGTCTGTTGGTAAATTTGACTTGAGTGATCAATTGCAAGGTGGAGAACTCGGTGGGCTACTCAATTTTAATTCAGCTATATTAACAACCGCCAGAAATTCACTTGGGCGAACCGCTATTGGCGTTGCAGAGGCCGTCAATTTTCAGATGCGTGAAGGAATGGATTTAAATGGTAATCTAGGACAAGACTTTTTCAGTTATACCGACCCTCAAATATTCAGCGCAACCAGCAACACAGGCACAGCCATAGTGACCAGTGATATCACTGATATTGGTGCATTAACTATTAGTGACTATGCCCTTACCTATGATGGAATTAACTGGACAATCTTGTCTGACAAAGGCACCACGGCAACGGTTGCCAATGGTTCGCCAGCAACGCTGGCATTTGAAGGCATAACACTAAGTATTGACGGCGCTACAGCTTCTGCAGGGGATTCCTTCTCAATAAAACCAACACTGGCTGGTGCCGAATCAATTAATGTTGCGAATACTGATCCTCGGTTAATTGCTGCTGCTGCTCCCATCAGGACGAGTAGTTCTTTGAATAATTTGAGTGAAGCGAGTATTAGCGCCGGAACTGTGACTAATTCAGCTAACTTGCTGTCGGGAGGAGTCATACCGTCCGTGAATTTTAGTTTTGCATCGGCTACCTCATTCACATCAAATGCGACAGTGCAAACAGGCGGTTTTACCTATGCACCATCAGACCCCATTCCTTATTCCCAAAATATGAAAATTGAGGCAAATGGATGGCAAGTGTCTTTGAGTGGCGTGCCTGCTGCGAATGATCAGTTTGATGTGCAATCAAACGTGGGTGGTATTGGTGATAACCGGAATGTATTGCAGATCGCAAACCTACAAAACAAACTTATCTTAAACGCAGGCACCGCCAGCTTCCAGGACGACTATGGTACATTCGTAGGATTTGTTGGCTCTCAAACTCAGGCAGCTAATGTGTCTCGTGATGCACACGCAATGCTATTAGACCAAGCACTCAACCGAAACGCCGCAGTTGTTGGTGTTAATCTAGATGAAGAAGCTGCCGATCTGATTCGTTTCCAGCAAGCCTATCAAGCAGCGGCACAAGTCATTAGTACAGTACAAACCATGTTCGATACACTCCTTCAGAGTACGAGGTAATCATGCGGGTCCCGACAACTCGGTTTTATCTTCAAGGTATTGAAGCTTTTGGCCAGCAACAGACCAAGTTGGTTAAATTACAACAGCAAATATCAACCGGTGTTCGATTGATTAATCCTTCGGATGACCCCGTTGCCGCTTCAAAAGTACTCGGTTTAGATCAGACCATTCAAATGCAAAAGCAGTACCAAGATAATATTTCAATAGCCGAAAATCGTTTAAAATTAGAAGAAACGGTTCTTAAATCTGTCGAAAGCATGAGCTTTCGTTTAAAAGAATTATCTATTCAAGCGAATACTGCAACCATCAGCCAAGGTGATAGAGATGTCATCAGTGTTGAAGTTAAGCAACTGCTAAACGAACTAATTGGATTAGCCAACACAAAAGACGTCAGTGGTGATTACCTATTTGCAGGCTATCAAAGTCAGACTGAGCCATTCTCTGCTAACAAAACTGGCTCTATAGAGCATGTTGTCTATGCGGGTGATCAGGGCACGCGCTCATTACAAATTAGTGAATCACGCCAGATTCAAGTGGACAACTCAGGTAGTGAAATATTTCTTAAAATCCCCAGCCAAATGGCATTAAACGAATCTGCCGCTGTTACCAACACGGGTTCTGGTGTTATATCACCAGCCCAAGTGTTTGATGCTTCGACGTACGTAGCGAGCAATATAAACATTACTTTCACATCAGCCACAACCTACAATGTCACTGATTCAGCAACCCCAGCAAATGATGTTATTGGTGCAACCTATGAACCTGGTGCCAATATTGATGTCGGTGGTGTTCGTCTCTCTATTACTGGCACACCTGTTGGAGCAGCGTTACCTGCAGGGGGAGATGTGTTTACTACCAGTACAGGGCAATACAAGGATGCATTTGAGTCCATACAAACGTTTGTCAAAACCCTCGATGAGTCAGTTAGCACGGCACAGCGCACTGAAAACTATGCGGTATTTTTACAAGACCTTGACAACTTCTTCTCTAAGGTACTTGAAGTGAGAACATCAATAGGTGCGCGTTTAAATGCATTAGAGAGCCAAAAAGATGCAAATAAGGCCGATATTTTGGTCACTCAAACAACGCTATCGACGCTGCGGGATACTGACTTGGCAGAGGCCATCAGCCAGCTCAAACTAGAGCAAGCAACACTTGACGCCGCTCAGGCTGTTTTTTCACGTATTACGAGTTCCTCTTTATTTAATTATTTACGTTAATCACTCGTGTTATCAACGTAGGTTGGCCATCCACGTTTTAGACTGATTTTCAAAATTGGTCCAAGGTTAAAGTTAACGCTTAAAAATTATTCAGTTCTTACCTCAAAATAATGATTAAGTCTTTGTCAAACTGAGCCACTGTAGGGTCATCTCAGATTGTATAGAATAATTATAGTTTTTAAAAAAAGACTCAGTATCGGCAGACAAGCGTTCAAACTGTCGTTCACTGGCAGTTAAATAATTAATAATTCACGTTTTATGCAACTTTTCTTTAAAGCTTTTCACTTTAATGCCGTTAAACCTGTTGACAAGGTAAATCAGAGCAATATTAGCACTGCCTAGGTCTGAACTTTATTAAAATCGCGTTTTTTCAATATAACGCAACAAGACAGTAAACCGTCAGGAGAACAACATGGCTCAATATGTAAATACAAATGTATCGTCACTCAACACTCAGCGTTCGCTCAATCAGTCTCAAGGTGCATTACAGATATCCTTGCAACGTTTGTCATCAGGCTTACGAATTAATAGTGCAAAAGATGACGCGGCTGGTTTAGTTATATCAGAAAAAATGACAGGCCAAATTCGTGGTATGAATCAAGCCATTCGAAATGCAAACGACGGTATATCCTTGGCTCAAATGGCAGAAGGAGCAATGTCTGAATCAACTAACATATTACAGCGTATTCGAGAATTAGCAGTACAGTCAGCGAACGCGACCAATAGTGACACTGATCGGTCGGCACTGAACTCAGAAGTAATTCAGTTAACGGCAGAGCTAGACCGTATAGCTACAACCACAGCTTTTAATGGCACAAAAATATTAGATGGCACTTTTACATCACAGGCATTTCAAGTGGGTGCAAACGTGGGTGAAACAATCACTGTTGCCTCAATTGCGAGTGCACGTTCAGCTAGTATTGGCCAGACCGATGAAGCCTCAGTGTCAGGCAGTACGGTCCAAGCCTTAACGACTGGACAATTGACGGTTAATGGCAATGCTGTAGCTGCAACAGCAGGTGATGCAGCACTAATTGCAACGGCTATTAGCGCAACCTCTAGCGCAGTAACTGCCACAGCTACCAATTCTGCAACAATTGCATTTGGCGATTCGATTGGTACCGCTGCTACACCTGCTACCCCAGGTGCTAGTGGTGCAGCAGGTGCTTTTACTGATGCTGATGCAGATGGTTCTGGTACAGAAGTCTATTCATTAACTGTCGATGGCGTGGCTATATTTTCTGAAACTGCATCAAGTGCTGCTAGTGCGGTAACTGCTGCTGAAGTACAGGCTGGAGTTGATGCTGCAGTTGCAGCCACCGGCGCAGGCAGTTTAGCGGCAGCTGGCATTACGGTTACCGGTGATGTTGCTAGTAATAATCTTGTCTTTACTAAAGCTGACGGCTCTGACTTTGATATCGTTGTAGTCAGTTCCTTTAACACCACTCCCGGTGCTTTTGCTGGTGCTGATTTTGCTGCAGGTACTAATACCGTAACTGCAGGAACACCAGAAATAGTGGGTGTAGCACCCAGTTATACCCTTTCTGTCGATGGCACCGCCTTAGACCTTTCCACTGCCGGTTCCGATGGTACGGTATCCGCAGCCGAAGTGTCGACTTTGGTTAATGCATTGGAAGGGTATACCTCTACTGAGACAGGCGGTAACATTACAATTACCAAGGCGGATGGTAGTAATATTGTACTAGTGGAAGGAGGGTCAGATTCGGATGGAGCCGAAGGTTTGGCTGGCGGTGCCAGTAGTGCAGGTGTTACATCTACTTCGATTGGTTCAGTATCAGTCACTAGTGTTGGAGAGGCCCTGGTTATTGGCGGTACATTAGCCGGTAATGCAGGTTTGACTTCAGGCACCACAGCAACTGCGCAGACGGGAATCACGATGGCTAATACCACGGTTGCTACAGCGGCCGGCGCGATTGCAGCAATTACTTCGGTTGATGCCGCACTAGCAACCATTAATGGTAGCCGCTCGGAATTAGGTGCACTTCAAAGCCGGTTTGACTCCACAATTGCTAACTTAGCTTCTAATGTTGAGAACCTCTCATCGGCTCGAAGCCGAATTCGTGATACTGACTTTGCTGTTGAAACGGCCGAGTTAACACGGGTGCAAATTTTACAACAGGCAGGTGTCGCGATGTTGTCTCAAGCCAACTCAGCACCTCAAAGTGTATTAGCATTGCTTCAGTAAAATAGGAGTATATCTCAGCACCGACTAACCCCTCTGGGGGTTAGTCTTTTTCTTAATCGTAGGTATTATTATGAATACTAGCATTATCAATATATCGGGTGTCAATCCGGTCGCTAGGCCTTCGGAGGGGCTTAAAAAAGCGTTCAATGGTGATCAAGACTCAATGGCTAAAACAGTTACTGTTTTGCCCTCAGCGAAGGTTTGGCCTGTCGCAACAGACGATAGCTTAAAAGCCTCCGTCAATTTTATTAACAATTCCATGAAAAATATACAACGTGACTTATCATTCAGTATTCATGCTGATTCTAATCGAACAGTGATAACAGTATCAGACACAAAGTCGGGTAACGTGATTAGGCAAATTCCAACAGAACAAGTGTTAGATATGATCAGCCATATTAAAGAAAACACCGATGCCAAAGGTTTATTGTTTTCTGACTGTATTTAGTGAAGCAACTAACGTCAGGTCGTCAACAAGCTAGTTGAGTTATTAACTCCATTTTTAAAAAAAGGCCGTTTTGTAAATAGGCCAAATAGGTTGGCTCGATAACTGCATGTTAACATCAATGACTACCATGGTTTAAATGTTGACATTGTTTAGCCGGATTGTCTGGCTAAACAAGCATGGAAGTAATATTGGGGTTATAAATATGGCGAGTATCAGTTCATTAGGGGTTGGGTCTGGTTTAGACCTTGGTGGTATTGTGGATAGTCTGGTGGCTGCAGAGCGTGCGCCAGCAGAGAGCCGTTTAAATCTAAAAGAGCAGCGTCTGACAACAGAGCTATCAGCTTTTGGCGTTTTGCGAAGTTCCCTTGCCTTGTTTCAAAATAGCTTGAGTGGCTTGAAGTCATCCAGCACGTTTGACACCAAGGCAGCAACCCAATCTGACCTTACCTTATTTAGCGCCACCGTTACTAATACAGCCGACGTTAGTCAATATTCGGTTGAAGTAACATCACTGGCTGGTGCCCATGCGCTTGCCACTGGCACAGATGCTAATTTTAGCACTATTAATGACTCCGTTGGCACAGGTACCCTAAACATTAAGTTTGGTACTACGACGACTGGGACTTATGGCTTCACGGCCGATACGTCTAAGGCAACCCAAACTATTAATGTCAATGTCTCCAATAACAACACGACACTGTCTGGCCTACGTGACTATATTAATAACGGTAGTTATGGTGTAAAGGCGGCTATTGTTAATGACGGTAATGACTTTCGTATGGTGCTCACATCAGACAAGACAGGTGCCAAGAATAGTATGGAAATTACCGTGACGGGTGATGCTGATGGTAGTAATGCCGATAATACGGGCCTGTCTCGTTTTGCTTTTAATAGTGATGTCCAGAGTAGTTCGGTCCAAACGACGGAGGCTAAAGATGCCGCGTTATTAGTGAATGGCTTAAGTATTACGCGAGATACCAACTCAGTGTCTGGTGCGATTAATGGCGTAACCTTAAATCTGCTGAAGGCCGAAACAGGAAAGTTGGTCAATTTAGATGTGACCGAAAACAAAGCACAGTTGAAGCAGGCTATCAGTGGTTTTGTTCAGGGCTATAACAATCTAGTAACACAGATTGATACACTCACTGACTATACTCCCGGTTCGATTTCTAACGGCGTATTAATTGGAGACTTTACCGTTCGTAGTATCGCCAATCAGTTACGCACTGCATTCAGTCGTTCGGTTGACGGCTTGTCGGGTGACATTCGCTCTTTAAGTGATATTGGAATTTCGACTACAGTCGATGGCACCATCAGTATCAACGAGAAAAAGCTAGATAACATGCTTTCGACTGATTCAGCACTGGTTAAATCATTGTTTATTGCTGAGGGTCGCCCAACGGATAGTGATGTTAAGTACGACAGTGCCTCTAGTGAAACGAAAACAGGCAATTACTTAGTCTCTATTGATACTGTTGCCACACAAGGTTCTTATTCGGGTAGTGCCGCTACGTCTCTCTCTGTGGATGCCACCAATGACCAATTTACGTTAAAGCTGAATGGTTCTAAAGCCAGCTCGATTACCTTAGCTCAGGCAACTTATACCAGTGGTGCAAATCTTGCCGCGCATTTACAGGCACAAATTAATGACTCGGCTAATCTGAAACTAATCGGTGCATCAGTCACAGTTAGTTATGATTCAAACAATCAATTTCAATTTACGTCGAATCGTTTTGGCTCAGTATCGGATATCGAGTTTACTTCGGTCGATACCAACGTTGGCGCAGATTTTGGACTAACTGTTGGTGCGGGCATCAAGGGTGTAGATACCGTTGGCAAAATAGATAATCAGTCAGCCCTAGGCAGTGGGCACTCATTATCCAGCTATACGGGTAATAGTAGTGGTCTCAATTTAACCATTAATGCCAAAACCACGGGGCCTCAAGGTAATGTTCTATTCTCGAGGGGCATTGCCGATACTCTTGACACTATGTTAAAAGGTTTCCTAGATAAAACTGGGTTCGTTAGTTCCCGAGAGAGTTCACTAACCAGCTCTATAGCGAATATTTCTGACGAACGAGCGACCTTGAACTTACGCGTTAAATCGATTGAATCTCGTTTAATTGCTCAGTTTTCTGCATTGGATGGCTTGGTGGCACGATTCCAATCCACCAGTTCATTTCTAACGACACAATTGAAGAACATGCCTAACTTAAATCCTAAAAATTAGTCGGTGTTTCGCTTAAAGAATTTGTAAAAGACGCCGATAAGTAAAGAAATTAAATAGGAAAGTGTTATGTACGGTCAAGCAAAAGCAGCCCTTAATCAATACCAGTCTGCCAGCAATAGTTCGATTAGCTTTGCAAGCCCTCATGAACTCATTACTCGATTGCTAAAGGGTGCATTAGATCGTTCGGCTCAGGCTAAAGGTGCAATACTACAAAATAATATACAGGCTAAAGGTGAGTTAATTAGCAAATCGATTTCTATTATTGGTGCGCTCAGCGGCTGCCTTGACCATGAAAAGGGCGGTGAGTTATCCCAAAACCTAGACAACCTGTATGAGTATATGATCATTTTGCTTAGCCAAGCTAATGTCAACAACGACCCAAAGAAGATAGATGAGACTATCCGTCTATTGCTTGAAATTAAAGGTGCCTGGGATCAAGTGCCTGAAAAATTGCGTGAAGCTCAGGCGGTAGGTTAGTTAATGCCGGCTTCAAAATTAGACAATCAATTAGCGCTCACCCGAGCAATTGAACTGACAGATGACATTCTGTTGGCACTAGACGAGCAAAATTTTGATAAAATCGATTTATTGGAATTTAAACGACAACCATTGATTGAAAAAGCCTTTAGTCAGTCGGTGGCGCAAATTGATTATTTAAAGGCAATTCATCTGCAAAATTTAAATCAACAAGTGGTTGAAAAACTGATTACTTTTAGACAATCAATCAAGTCTCAACAACGACAGGCTATGCATGCGTCGAGGGCAACTCATGCCTACCAAAATAATCAGCCATAACAATTTGGTCACTATTTTCTAGTGTCATAAGGCATAATCAGGTGTTAAATCATGGTTGGCTTTAAGTTTGACTTGTCCTAGTCAAAAGCTGCTTGAATAACACCTTTATTTATAATATTTATAATACTTGTCGTTTTTTTGACATCTTCTAGTACAATCCTGCTTCTATTAATCAAAGTGTTTAATTTCTAGGCTAGTTTGAGCTACAACTTAACAAACAATTTAATAAGCGAGGATTTTTTTTTGCGTCATCCAGTTACTATTGATGTGCTCGTAGTCGATACTGATTCCTCTAGGGGGCATGCTTTTATGACTGCTCTAGAGTTCATGAAAGTTAATGCCACCTTAATTACACCCGAACTATTGCTAGTGACTTCATCAGATGAGTTAAACCGCTATATCGCTATATTTAGTCTCGAATCTGCTGAAATTACACAACATTTTCTGCAACGCAACAAGCAAGATAAATGTCAGTATCCCGTAGTTTTAATGGCGGAAAGACTCGATTTATCTGAACTGGATATCGTTATTCAACTTCCTTATCTAGCAGGGGTCTGTTTTCAGTCGGATTACTACTCAATGTCTCGCGTGCTTGATAAAGTTAGACTGCACAATAATCGTGAACAACGCATTCATAACCGTGAATGCCAACAACTGATTGGCGAAAGCGCATCGATTGAACTGATCAACCAAATGATTGATCAAGTATCTGACACTAATGCATCGGTACTCATACTCGGAGAGTCGGGCACCGGCAAGGAGGTTATTGCGCGCAATATTCATGCGCATTCCTCTCGAAGCCATAAGCCATTTGTTCCTATAAACTGTGGTGCTATTCCAGCAGAATTGCTCGAAAGTGAATTGTTTGGACACGAAAAAGGCGCTTTTACAGGGGCTATTAGTGCTAGGCAAGGTCGTTTTGAACTAGCAGAAGGTGGCGTTATATTTCTAGATGAAATAGGTGATATGCCGTTACCAATGCAAGTTAAGTTGCTTCGGGTATTGCAGGAACGCTGTTATGAAAAAGTTGGTAGTAATAAATCAATTAAATCAGATGTTCGTGTAATTGCTGCTACCCATCGAGGATTGGAAGCTTTAATTAAAGAAGGAACCTTTCGAGAAGACCTATTTTATCGACTTAACGTGTTTCCAATTGATGTTTCACCCTTGCGAGATCGGGTAGAGGATATACCGCTTTTAGTAAAAGAAGTGATATCCCGTATGGAACGAGAAAACAGAGGTTCAGTTCGTCTGAGTAAAAAAGCGATTGTTATGCTGCAGCATTACAGTTGGCCGGGCAATGTCCGTGAGCTTGCCAACCTTTTGGAACGACTAGCAATTCTTTACCCTCATACGGTGGTTGATCCGAAAGATTTACCGGAAAAATATCAATCCAGCGACATTGTTTATATTGACCCCGTTTTTTTAGAGACGATATCGACCACCCAGATTCAATCTAATAATATTAGCCAACTGCCCAGTAACGGCATTGATATGAAGCAACATCTTACAGATATTGAGATAAGTTTAATTGAGCAAGCCTTAGTGAATACCAACCATGTGGTTGCCAGAGCAGCCACAATGTTGAGTGTTAGACGCACCACTCTGGTTGAGAAAATGCGCAAATATGAAATAAGTTGATTAGATTAGCGCCATTAATATGACGCCATGATTCTTGAATTTATTTAACTCATTGTTTTTAATAAATTAATATGTTCTGGATTGAGTTTTGCACTTAGTCGTATGTGAAAACTAAAAAACAACAAATTAATGCCCCCATTGAAAGCTTGTTAGAAGCCTTTGGTCAATTCAACCGACTATCTGAATCACTCGATGCGAGTGTCATACAGCTCAATCAAACCGCAAACTCCATTCAAGGGTTATCGCCGCAACCGATTGAAAGTGCGCCTGTCGATAATGGCAGTAACCAACAGGTCACGCACTTACGATCATTAATTGATGCTATACCCGGTGGCGTCGTGGTACTAGACCCGCATGGCATTATTGTCGAACTCAATTTAGCGGCTAGCCAAATTCTGGGTGAATCAGTTTTGCAACAATCTTGGCGGTCGATTGTCCAGCAGGTTTTTTTACCTCATCTAGATCAAGGTGAGTTACAAACTGAAGATGGCCGACAATTTAGTATTTCAACTAAACCTCTGGGTTATGCCCCTGGTCAAATTCTGTTGCTCACTGATGTTAGTCAAAATCGTCAATTACAACGCACTGCACAACAAAACCGTCATTTGATGACGATGGGTAAAATGATGGCGAGCTTGGCCCATCAAATCAGAACACCGCTTTCATCAGCCATGTTGTATTTATCGCAAATTGTTGAAAGCAATCTTGATCAGGATACCCATTTACGCTTTAGTCAAAAGGCTCTGGCTAGAATCAAACATATTGAGAAAATCATTAATGATATGTTGGTATTTGCACACGGTGGTCAATTTAATATGAGCCAGTTTTCCATTGGCTCATTACTCGCTGAGCTAGAGGAGCAGCTTGTTCCTATGCTGGAACAAAAAGGCGCTAGGCTGACAGTGTCAAATAGTCATGAATCATTAAGGTTACAGGGCAACAAAGGTGCTTTATTGGGAGCGCTGGGCAACCTATGTATGAATGCACTTGATGCTTCGGATATAAAGCCAAAGATTAGCATTAAAATCGAGCTGTCTAATAAAGGCTACTTGCTTATTATTGTTGATGACCGTGGTTGTGGCATGGACACACAAATGCGTCATCATTTATTTGATCCATTCTTTACCACTAAAATTGATGGGACTGGTTTAGGCCTTGCTGTCGTCAAGTCGGTTATTGAATCACATGAGGGGTTAATTCGCGTTGCTTCTCGACCTGGCATTGGCACTCGATTCAGAATTCAATTGCCTTATCTTCAAGGTTTGAAGTCGCAAATTAGTAATGCAGGCGAACAGATAAAAAATACACCGTTAGCAGAGGACAGTTAAATGTTAGATGTACTGGTAGTTGAAGATGACGCTGGGTTACGTGAAGCCATTTGTGACATGCTTGAGCTCAACAAGATCAGTTTTAAAGACGTCGAAAACGGACAAGCGGCAGAACAATTCTTATTAAATGATACCGCTTCATTGGTATTAAGCGATGTACAAATGAGTCCCGGTAATGGATATGAGTTGCTTTCCTTTATTCAGAAAAAACAGCTCAATATCCCAATGATTTTAATGACGGCTTATGGCTCTATACCCCAAGCTGTTGATGCAATGCAAGCAGGTGCAGTTGATTACCTAGTGAAACCATTTGAAGTTAATAACTTGTTAAACACTTTAAAGAAACAAATGATTAAACCTGGTAACGCCCACGACGCACCAGTCGCCGTCGACCCCATCAGCATTGATACTTTGAAAATGGCTAATCGTGTTGCCAAGACAGAAGCCACAGTTTTATTGAACGGCGAAAGCGGCGTTGGTAAAGAAGTCTACTCGCGCTATATCCATCAGCAGTCAGACCGAAAAGGCCAACCCTTTATTGCCATTAACTGTGCAGCTATACCCGAAAATATGTTGGAGGCCGCTTTATTTGGATATGAAAAAGGGGCCTTTACAGGCGCCGTAAAATCAAGTGTTGGAAAATTTGAACAAGCACAGGGTGGCACTTTGTTGCTTGATGAAATTACTGAGATGGATCTTTCTCTACAGGCAAAAATACTCCGAGTGATACAAGAGAAAGAAGTCGAGCGTCTCGGTAGTTCGAAAATGATACACCTTGATGTGCGAATTATTGCGACCAGCAATAGAGACTTAAAAACAGAAGTCACGGCGAAAAGGTTTCGTGAAGACCTTTATTATAGACTGAACGTTTTTCCAATTACCATACCCCCATTACGCCAGCGTTTAGGTGACATTATTCCTTTAGCCCAGAAAATTTTGGAACAATATAATCGTGCTGCGGGGCAGAGTATTCAAATTTCAGAGGACGCTCGCGAGTTGCTGTTCCAGCATCGATGGAGTGGCAATGTACGAGAGCTTGATAATGTCATTCAGCGTGCACTCATTCTTAAACAGAATGTTGACATTAATGCGTCTGATATCATGTTTGAATCGCCGTCACTTGATAGAAGTATCAGTCAATCGACTATAAATTTATTGAGCGAGGATAGTGGTATCTTACAGAATGATTTACGCGACAGAGAAACAGAAGTCATTATTGAAACCCTGCGCAGATATAAAGGTAGCCGTAAAAAAACAGCTGAAAAACTGGGCATTAGTCCCAGGACATTACGTTATAAATTGGCTAAGTTGCGTGACGCGGGCGCTTTGATTGGTGAATAATAAGTCGATTAAACCTAATTCGTCACCCGATACCCCGAGGGCGAATACCCCGACAAATCTGTCACCACTATATTGTTTTTTAGTCGGGTAAATTCTTCAGCTTCACTTTTTCTATAGGTCGTTACAGAATCCTTTCAGTCGATTATTGTTGATTACTTTTCAAGTAAAGCAATGATCCAATTTTATGACTCGATATAAAAGTGTTTTGCTCTAAGTGCCCGTCATCACTCATGACTTAAACTTGGCTTGAATGTTGCAAACGAACTTATAAGTAGGAAAATATAACAACAATTGTGAATGAAATGTCAAAAAAATTACTTTTTAGAATGATATTAAAACCGAGTGGTCAATCACCCATACAATTTGTCAAGAAGATGACTGAAGGAGATAGCGATGAATAATATCAGCCAGGCTAGCTTGATTAGCCAAATGCAATCACTTGAATCCATGTCCAAAGGCAATATGCAACCCGTCGATCAAAAAATTGATGATGGCACCAGCTTTTCGAGCATGATGTCGAGAGCCATTAATCAGGTCAATGAAACTCAAATGGACGCTAGTAGTATGAGGAAAGCATTCGAATTGGGCGACGATACAGTTGACTTGTCGGAAGTAATGATTGCGGTTCAAAAATCACGGATTTCATTCGAGGCATTGTCTCAAGTACGTAACAAGCTACTCAATGCGTACCAAGATGTTATGAATATGCCGGTATAATCTGATGGCTGAAACTGGGGGAAATCAACAACCAATGCAGAGTCAAAATAATGGGGGAGCCTCGACAAGTTCTGCAATGAACCCGATTGATGCATTTGCACAATCTCGAGCGGTCCGACATTTTGGACGGTTGATCGGATTATCTGCGGCAGTTGCCATTGGGACAGTAGTTGCACTTTGGACGTCAGAACCTAATTATGCTCCGCTGTATAGCAATATGTCTGGGCAGGATACTGCACAAATTGTTGATTTGTTAAGATCAAGTGACATTGATTTTAAGCTGGAAGCCAGCTCAGGTTCCATTATGGTTGATCAGGCAAAGCTGCCTGAAGCTCGGTTAAAAGTTGCGGCCCAAGGTTTACCCAGTGCGACTACTCAAGGCATGGAAATGCTTCATGAAGACCAAGGTTTAGGCACCAGTCAATTTATTGAAACAGCTCGATATAATCATGCATTAGAAGCTGAGCTTGTGCGATCGGTTGAGTCTATTCGTAGTGTCGAAAAGGCTCGTATACATTTAGCTATACCAAAACAGTCGATTTTTATACGTAACCGCATTAAGCCCAGTGCCTCTGTCGTTATTAAACTCCACCCTGGGAGAGTCTTAAGTCCAGGGCAAGTCGATGCGATAGTACAAATGGTTGCGGCTAGTATCCCTATGCTAGAGAGTGGTGACGTGGCTGTTGTAGATCAGTTTGGCCGTTTGTTAACGCAGGATGACGATGCTGGCATGGCGCAAACAAACAAAGAATATGACTACTCCCGTTTACTCGAAGACAACATGGCAGATCGTATCATCAAATTATTACAGCCAATAGTTGGAAATGGTAAGGTAAATGCTCAAGTCGCAGCGCAACTTAATTTTGCTAGAATAGAATCAACAAGGGAAGCTTTTGATCCCGAACGCAGTGTTATTAGAAGCGAGCAAATATCAGAAGAGAAAAATACCAGTTTGTCGAATGTGCTCGGTATCCCTGGTGCTTTAAGTAATAAGCCGCAGCCAGAAGGCACCACCGAAACAAAAAACAACCCAGATGCAGCTGCCGTTAAAGAAACCACGCCTACCAGCGAAAATAGTTCGTCGACGCGCAATTTTGAAGTCGATCGAATTATCAGCCATACCAACAGTCAGGTCGGGTCAATTCAGCGTCTATCAGTCGCCGTCGTCATAGATGATAAATCAACCATTGCTGCTGATGGCAGTATTGAAAAAACAGCCTATTCAGAAGAGGATATTGCGCGCTTTGTTAGGCTGGTTAAGGAAACGATCGGTTTTGACGAAAATCGGGGCGATACAGTAAGTGTCATCAATACTTCCTTCCTGCAAATAGAGCAAGAAGTGATTGCTGAAATACCCTTGTGGCAGAGTATTCTAAATGAAGCATGGATACTTAACCTCGCTAAACAAGTTTTCGGCGCCATTGGACTGCTCATCATATACCTTGTTTTTGGACGACCTTTCTTGCGAACGCTGTTGCCTAATAGAATCGAAACTGCGGGTAATGCATCTTCAATGTCTCAAGGTGGAGTAGGAACCCCCATGTCGTCGCTGCCTAATTTATCCGAAGACCCCAACAATCAAGCAGCAAACATGCGACAAAAAGATGCGACCTATGATCAAAAAGTAGACATGGCACGATCACTCGTATTGGAAAACCCCGCGCGTGTCGCAAATGTCATGAAGAATTGGGTTAGTCAATAATAATGGCAGAAGTAGAAAAGCAGGGCAATAACATAAAAAAACTGTCAGGAAGTGAAAAAGCAGGTATTTTGCTACTAACGCTGGGTGAAGAGGTTGCCGCTGAAATACTCCGTCATATGAATCCCAAAGAGGTACAGCTGATTGGCTCGACTATGGCTACTATGGATGACATTTCGCGCCCTATGGTTGAGCACGTTATTAATGATTTTTTAGAAATGCTTGAATCTCAAACTGCTTTCGGGATAGGCACCGACAAATATATCCGAGGCATGCTCGAAAAGGCGTTGGGTGATAAAGCTGGTAACGTGGTTGATCGTATCTTAAAGGGGAGTGGCACTAACGGATTAGAATCACTAAAATGGATGGACTCGAAATCGATTGCTGAAATTATTCGGTTTGAGCACCCTCAGATCATTGCGATTGTGTTGTCTTATCTTGAGCCTGATAGTGCTTCTCAGGTATTAACTCACCTGCCCGAAAATACGCGGTCAGGTATATTAATGCGCATAGCAACTCTCGATGGTGTTCAACCAGCAGCTATTATGGAACTAGATTCGATCATGGAGCAGTATTTTAGCGATAATGAAAACGTTAAGTCTTCCATGGTAGGAGGTAAAAAGGCAGCGGCAGACATCCTAAACTACATGGATTCTTCAATAGAAGAGAAACTAATGGGAGAACTCAAAGCTGAAAATGAAAGTCTCTCCATCATGATTCAGGACTTGATGTTCGTATTTGATAACCTTCGAGAAGTTGATGATCGTAGTATGCAAACCCTGATGCGTGAAGTGTCTACCGACCTACTGACGCTTGCCTTGAAAGGTATTGATGATGAATTTCAACAGAAATTCCTCAAAAATATGTCATCACGTGCAGCAGAAATGCTTGTAGAAGATATGGAAGCAAAAGGGCCCGTTAAGCTTAGAGATGTTGAAGCAGCGCAGAAAGAAATCTTAACTATTGCCCGTAGGTTGGAAGCATCTGGAGATTTGGTAATTGTTGGCAGTGGTGAGGAAATGGTTTAAATGACTCAAGCTGAAAAGTGGCAAGCCCCCGAAATGACAGCTGGTGCCGATAAGATAATTAGGCATCGTGACGTTGTGCCTGACCCCAAACCAGAGCAAATTCGTGGTATCCCAACAGCTAATGAAATCGAACAATGGCGTAAAGACGCTCAGGATGAGGGGTATCAAGAAGGGTTAAAATTAGGCGCTACCAAGTCAATAGAAATTCAGAAACGATTGCTGCATCTGATTAGCTTTCTTGAAAACCCATTTAAATCTCTTAATGAAGAAGTGGAGCAACAATTAAGTCAGGTTGCCGTTAGCCTAGCGCAACAACTAGTGAGGAGAGAGCTTAAAACTGAACCAGGAGAAATTATAGGATTGATCCGCGATTTAGTTGGATTATTACCCGGTAACACACGCTCTATTCGTATATTTTTACATCCCGAAGATGCAAGCTTGGTAAGGGATGCGTTATCGATTGAATCAGACAATGAAGAGCAAAGCTGGAAGCTGATCGAAGATGTAATGATCACCCGAGGTGGTTGCAAAATTAAATCAGAATCGTCAAATATCAACGCAACATTGGAAAACCGATTAGCAGCATTGGCTGCTTCCGTGCTTGGTGGCAAGCGTGAAGAAGATTAGTTAGTATACGATGGAATCAACTCCTACCAATGATGAACCAGCTGAGCCGCTAATCGATAAGGCTATTTCTGAATGGTGTAATGCACTTCAAAGAGTGGCTAAACGCGGTAAATTAGCGGGCATGCCAGTCGTAGAAGGTATATTAACTCGCATGGTGGGTTTAACTCTTGAAGCTGTTGGCTGCCAGGCTCCTATTGGCGCACGATGTGATGTTGTTACCGAAAACGGTGATCGAGTTGAAACTGAAGTCGTCGGTTTTTCGGGTGAAATTCTATACTTGATGCCCACGAGTGAAGTAAGAGGACTGGTACCAAACGCCAGAGTAATTCCGACTAAGAGTTCATCAGATGTCTTAGTTGGACCTGAATTATTAGGCAGAGTCATCGATGGGCAGGGCCGTCCACTTGATAACAAAGGCCCAATCCACTCAATGGACAAAGCCCCTTTAGAAGGACAAAAAATCAACCCACTCAATCGTAGTCCTATTCGGGAAGTATTAGACGTCGGTGTGCGGGCCATCAATGCCTTATCAACGATAGGCAGAGGACAGCGTATGGGTTTGTTTGCCGGTAGTGGGGTGGGTAAAAGTGTACTGCTAGGTATGATGACAAAATATACTGAAGCTGATGTTGTCATTGTTGGACTAATAGGTGAACGGGGGCGAGAAGTAAAAGAATTTGTAGAAGAAATCTTAGGCGAGGAGGGCTTAAAAAAATCAGTTGTCGTTGCAGCTCCGGCTGACGCATCGCCCTTAATGAGGGTCCATGGTGCAATGCAAGCGACCAGCATTGCCGAATATTTTCGTGATCAGGGTAAACATGTTTTGCTATTAATGGATTCACTCACTCGTTTTGCTCAAGCTCAGCGAGAAATTTCTTTATCCATTGGCGAACCACCGGCAACTAAAGGTTATCCACCTTCAGTTTTTGCCAAGCTACCTCAGTTAGTAGAACGAGCTGGAAATGGTGAAAAAGATGCAGGCTCTATTACCGCTTTTTATACCGTGTTGGTTGAAGGTGATGATCATAATGAGCCTATTGCCGATGCAGCTCGCGCAATTCTTGATGGTCATATTGTATTATCTCGTGAACTGGCTGATTCGGGACAATATCCAGCCATCGATGTTGAAGCTTCAATTAGTCGTCTTGCTCCCCATATTGTATCTCCGCAGCATCTTAAGCTCATGCATACGTTTAAGAGCACTTATAGTCGTTATCAACAAAATCGTGATTTGATTAATGTTGGTGCCTATCAAATAGGAACTGACACCAGCATTGATTACGCAATTAAAATGCAGCCTGAATTTAAGGCCTTTTTGTCACAGGATATGCAGCAACCGGTTAGTTTTTCTGATAGCCACTTTCAGTTAGAAGCAGTCCTCAAACAATCAGAGCCTTTATCTGGCCAGTTACAAGTAAAACAAACAGTTCAGTCTCCATTAGAGTAGGTCAGTTATGAAACGAACTGACCGTCTAATCCCTCTGGTTTCTCATACCAAACAAAAAGAACAGCTAGCCTTAAAAGCAATGGCAGCCTGTAAAAATGAACTAGACATGGAGTTGAAAAAAGTAGAGCAGTTGAAATCTTACCAAGTTGAATATATTCATAAGCAATCTTTAAAAAATGTCATCTATTCATCGTTCGAGCTCCAGGAATTTAAGCGTTTCGTCGATCAACTAGATAAAACTATTATCCAACAGGGCGCGATTGTGACTATGCGCAGAAAGGCGTTGGATCATAGGCGCAAAATTTGGCAATTAACCCGCGTCAATTTAAAGGTAATGGATAAGGTTGTTAATAATTTAAATAAGGTCGAACGTCTTAAGGAGGATAAAGCTGAGCAAAAAGTTATGGATGAATTGTCACAACGTAAAACACAAAAATAGAACAGAAAAAACAAAGTATTTATATGGCACGTATGATGCATCAGTTTAAACAATAGGTCTCTTATCTTTGTAGTATATTACAAATTCATCACCCGAGAGAATATAAGGTTAAACACCCAGACTGGATAAAATAATGAATGTATCAATTACTGATATAAAATTAACTACAGCACCAAGATCATCATCAATACCGCAAACAAAAGTAGCACCAAAAAACGACGTCACTAAAGCTTCTGGCAATGAAGACTTTCGATCAATGATGAAGAAGAATTTAAACTCAGAATCTGAAAATAAGCCGCAACTGGTTGAAAATACAAATATAAAGAAAAATGCAGACGACCTAGCAGTCGATGTTGAGTTATCTTTAGAAGCTGTTTTGGCCCCTGAGTCTTGGCTAATGACTCAACCTGTCGATGCATTAGCTAATAGTGAGCACTTATCTAATATTGAGACTACGATTACTGTCGACCCTAATTCGAATGCCGTGATTAACGCATTGCCTGTTGTAGGTGAAAACTTGCCCGTTAACGGAAATTCTTTGCCGTTGCTTGCTGACCAAAAGGGTTATGTTGGACCAATAACCAACAACAGGATTAAATCGCTACAACAAGTGTCACTAGTCGACCGAGTTGTTCAAAACATTACCGAAGGGCTCAACAACACTGGAGCGACAAGTAACAGTTCTGAATTTGATAGTAGCGCTCAATTTATGAATTCTGACGCTTTCGATTCTTTAACGGGCAAAACCTTTGAGCTCAATGCTTTGCAGCACTCAGTATCTGATTCTTCAAGTACTCGTTTACAGGCTGCTTTAGCAGCTATGAATGGTATACAAAATCCATCTGTTAATCCGAGTACAGCTAACCCTGTTTCAACTTCTGTATTGCCTAACAATCTCGACAGAATGTTGATGACTAACGCCGATAGTTCGGCTGAGTGGGGAAGTGGACTGGGTGAGCGTGTTTCTGTGATGCTCAACCAAAAGCAACATTTAGCAACCATTCGTCTTGATCCACCCACGCTTGGGAAAATAGATATTCTAATTCAGGTAAAAGATGATGTTACTAATGTAACCATAAACACTCAGCACGCCCATACACGAGATATGGTGGATAGTGCCAGTCAACGATTAAGAGAAATTTTACAGGATGCAGGGTATCAAAACGTTAATGTAGATGTCTCTCATCAAAGTGATCAACAAAAAAATGATTCACAATTTATGAGCAATTCTGACTCTAATGGTGGTTTAGACTTAGGTGTTACTTCTAGAGCAGATGATCTTTCAATGACAGCGCAGATTACCTTGCCAGATTCTTTGGTTGATTTTTTTGCTTGATAGATATTGGCTCACAAGTGTTTCATTTGACAAAAATCAGAATTACTGTGCCTTACTGTTGCGTGTCCCTCTCAATATGACTTAATCCGCTCGGTAATATTGTCAAAATAACTGCTACTAATTTTTTTAAATTATTAAATATTTTAATTTTGCATAGCCCTAATATCTTTACCTGAAACGGTCATGATAGAAGTTTATTATTGCAGATGATCCGATCGAAACCCCATCGCTGTTTGTCTCTAAGCCTGAAAATTATTGAGCTTTTGGGGGTTTTCAAAACTTATGTAATCACAACCCCTTTATCTGACTGACCTGTTTACCGACGTTTTGCAAGTGAATAATGAAAACAGTCGGTGACATTTTTTTGTCTTTAGTTGGAAATTATACGGGTCAAAAAAATGCCTTCCGGTTTAAAAATTAATTTAAGTTGTTGATACTAAACAGTAATAAATTTTGGCATGACTCTTGTATAGCCTGTGGATACGTAACCATTATAAGCATTTGGCAGGGGGAAATAAGTGGCAGATAAAGAAGAAGCAGAGGCGGTCGATGGCCAGAGTAAAAACAAGAAAACAATAATTTTACTCGTTGTCGGTGCCCTACTGCTGGTTGGTGCCGCAGTGGGTGGTACTTTAATGTTTATGGGTGGTGATAGTGAAGACGAATTACAAGAAGACCTAGTCGAAGAAGTGCCTAAAGGAGACCCTTTTTATGTTGATCTTAAACCTGCTTTTACTGTTAATCTTGATCCAGAAGATTCTGTCGGCTTTCTACAGATTTCAATTAAGGTCTTAACCTTTAACGAGGGTGTTGCTGCAGATTTGGAAAAGCATAAACCGTTAATTAGAAATAACCTGATTGTGTTGTTTGGTAATCAAAAATCAATTGAACTTCGCTCACGCGAAGGTAAAGAAAAATTACAAAAAGACGTGCTTAATATTGTTCAGTCTGTCATTGACAGTTTTGGTTCAGGTGGCGAAGTCGATAACGTCTTCTTTACTGACTTTGTGATGCAATAGGCGCCTGTTTTGAGTAACGATATTCTCAGTCAAGATGAAATCGATGCCCTGTTAGGTGCTGTTGGAGATGGTGATGTCGTTACCTATGGTGATGATTTAGATCCTAAAGAAGCTCGCTCATTCGACTTTAACAATCAAGAGCGAATTGTCAGAGGGCGTCTTCCAACACTTGAAATGATCAACGATCGATTCACGCGTTATTTTCGGGTGAGTTTTTTTGGCATGCTGCGCAAGACGCCAGATATATCCGTTCAGGGTATAAAGATGATTAAATTCTCTGAATATATTCACTCGCTTTTTGTACCCACTAGTTTGAGTCTATTCAAAATGGACCCGTTACGAGGTACCGGCGTTATTATGATGGACCCAAAGCTGGTGTTTATTTTGGTTGATAACTTTTTTGGTGGTGATGGCAGTATTCACGCCAAAATAGAGGGACGTGAATTTACCGCCACAGAGCTAAGAGTTATCGAAAAAGTGGTGCACATGTGCTTCCATGATTTGGTAAAAGCTTGGGAACCTGTCATGAAGGTGAACTATTCCTATCATAATCATGAGGTTAATCCTCATATGGCTAACATTGTTACTCCAACGGAAGTCATTGTTGTTTCCAGCTTTCATATAGAGCTCGAAGGCGGTGGTGGAGATATCAATATCGTTTACCCTTATTCGATGATTGAGCCTATTCGTACAATGCTTGATGCCGGTGTGCAAAGTGACCGAGGTGACGTTGACGCACGATGGGCTCTACTTTTGAAGGAAGAACTCCTCCACGCCCCGATTTCGTTAAAGTCTATATTTGTTCAAAAAACCTTGAAAATTTCAGATCTTCTCAATTTTAAAGCGGGTGACATCATTCCCATAGAGATGCCTGATCAAGTAATGTTACTAGCCGAAGACCTGCCGATTATGCGTGGTCAATATGGTGTCCATGAGGGTAATGCTGCGGTCAAGATTGAAAGTATTGTTGAGATTTACGATCCAGAAAATTCCGACATCAAAAATGCAACCCCATTAAATACTCAATCCTTATCGGACAGTAATAAAAGCAAGCTTAAATGAGTCAATATTTAAACCCTATTTTAACGTTAACCCTTAGTATTTGGAGAAACTAATGAGCGATGAAACTGATGAATCAGTTGATCAAGATGCAATGGCTGATGAATGGGCTGACGCTATGGTAGAGCAGGGTCAAACAGGCTCAGCACCTGATGCTTTTGAGCAGGTAAAAGCAACGCCGATTAGTGCATCAGCCGAGTTGGGTGGCGATGTGAAACTGGACGTTATACTGGATATACCGATCACCATATCAATGGAGATAGGGCGCACTCAATTGAGCATTCGCAACCTGTTACAGCTCAATCAGGGCTCGGTAGTTGAACTAGACCGATTCGCAGGAGAACCAATGGATGTGCTCGTCAATGGGACGCTCGTGGCTCATGGTGAAGTGGTTGTGGTCAACGAAAAATTCGGAATTCGGTTAACTGACGTTATCAGCCCATCCGAACGAATCAAAAATTTGCGATAGTACGGGAAGTTTAATAATAATGAAATTGCTATTGTTCAGCTTATGGTTATTACCTGCATCATTACTTGCGGAGCAAAGTAGTCCTTCAAAAACTGCGACAGCGACTATAGACCCTATGTCTTCAGCTTATCTTCTTAAGTTAACTGGCGGTTTGATTATGGTTGTTGTGGTCATATTCGTGTTGGCTTGGTTAGTCAAAAAAATGAACTTAACGCCACAAAGTCAAAGTGGATTGATCAAGGTGGTTGCGGCACTCAATCTGGGTGCGCGGGAAAGAGTCGTATTACTTGAAGTTGGGGGTGAACAAATTTTAGTGGGACTTTGTGCTGGCCGAATGGATAAATTGCATACCCTAAAAACGCCAATAAATATCGATTCATTGGCGGTTGATTCAGCTCAAACCAACCCAAGCAAATTTGCCCAATTACTTGCCGGTGTTGGAAAAAAATGAAGCTGATATTGATAATACTGGGCTTACTTTTGATCCCAGAGGTGTATGCACAATCAGCAGGTATACCCGCTGTATCAGTAGACGGCGGGGCTGGTGATGGGACTACTTATACCGTAACGCTTGAAATTTTGGCGTTAATGACACTACTCACGTTGTTGCCAGCTATATTGTTGATGATGACGTCATTTACCCGAATTGTTATAGTTTTATCTATTCTTCGTCAGGCACTGGGTACGGCTCAAACGCCTTCGAATCAAATCGTGCTTGGGTTATCGTTGTTTTTGACTTTTTTTATTATGTCACCAGTGTTGGATCAGGTAAATTCGATAGCGATTCAGCCCTATTTGGATGGCAACCTATCTGCGATTGATGCGATTAATCAAGCGGTCGGGCCTTTCAAAACCTTCATGTTGGCACAAACTCGTGAAAATGATATTCGTATGTTTGCGGATATTGCCGGTATTACTGAGATCCAATCACCCGAAGACACGCCACTCTCCTTACTAATGCCTGCTTTTGTCACAAGTGAATTGAAGACCGCATTTCAAATTGGTTTTCTGGTGTTCATTCCATTTGTAATAATAGACCTTGTGGTTGCAAGCGTACTGATGTCGATGGGTATGATGATGTTGTCACCAATGATTATTTCGCTGCCTTTCAAGTTAATGTTATTTGTTTTAATTGATGGTTGGTCACTCATAATGGGCACACTGGCGTCGAGTTTCTTGGTGGCGACCTAAACATGTCACCCGACACAGTTATCGACATATCACAAAAAACACTTTATTTGATTGCGTTGATTTCTGCACCAATGTTGCTGTCGGCATTGGCCATTGGTCTGCTCATTGGTATGTTTCAAGCGGCAACGTCAATCAACGAACAGACATTGAGTTTCATACCTAAACTCTTGGTACTATTACTATCGATCCTAATCGCTGGACCTTGGATGCTGAACTTATTGGTTAATTTTAGTCGTCAGCTCTATCTCGATATTCCAGGCTTAATAGGTTAATAAAATGGACGTCGGATTTGCACAGGCCACCGCTTTTGTTGGTTCTCTAATGTGGCCGTTTATGCGCATTGGCGCCATGCTAATGTCAATGCCTGTGTTAGGAACGCGAATGGTGCCAACACGGATTAAAATCATATTAACCTTCACAATTTCAGTATTTGTTTTACCTTTATTGCCGGCAGTACCAGAAGTCGAAGCGTTGTCTTTGCCTGGATTATTTATATCTGTACAGCAAATTCTGATCGGTTTCGCTATGGGGTTTACTTTGCAGCTAGTGTTTGGATCTCTAATGATTGCAGGTGAAGTTATTGCGATGAGTATGGGGTTAGGCTTTGCCTCAATGATTGACCCCAATAATGGAGTCAGTGTGCCCGTCATAGCACAATTAATGGTAATCATTGGGACCCTATTGTTTTTAGCACTCGGTGGCCACCTGATGCTTATTCAACTCGTGGTTAGTAGTTTCCAAACATTACCCATCTCACCCACGGGTATAGAACGAGAAAGTTTCTGGGCTATCGCGAGCTGGGGTAGTCAAATGTTTATTGGCGCAATCTGGGTTGCTATACCCGCCATAATTTCTTTGTTAGTAGTAACGATTTGTTTGGGTGTTATGACCCGTGCAGCCCCTCAGTTGAATATATTTTCTGTGGGCTTTCCAATTACTATGTTTCTTGGGTTCGTAATCTTAATGTTGATACTGCCAGGATTTCTACCTCGATTTAACCAGATGATGCTTGAAGCTATGCAACTATCACAAAGTATCGCAGGCCTGTGATATGGCAGAAGAAAGCGAAAGCGGACAAGAAAAAACAGAAGATCCAACCCAAAAAAAGTTAGATGATGCGAAGAAAAAAGGTCAGGTTCCTCGGTCGAAGGATCTGAACAGCATGGCAATTATGGTGATTGGATCAGGCAGTTTTTTGGCGCTCGGTTCCTACATGATTGGCAGCATATCGATGATGATGGAAAAGGCACTTCGTATATCTCGTACTGAAATTTTTGACACTAAAAGTTTGCTGTCCAGAATGGAAGTAACTGTGTTTGATGCGCTAATGGGTATCAGTCCCTTTCTATTTTTAATGACAATGGTTGCTCTATTGACACCTATGGCACTCGGCGGATGGTCATTCAGTGCCGGTGCAATGGGATTTAAGGCCAATAGAATCAACCCACTGAGTGGTTTTAAACGGATGTTTGGCACCAAAGGGTTAATAGAATTAGTTAAGGCACTGCTGAAGCTTGTATGCGTGTCATCGATTGCGGTCATCTTTCTATGGACTAACAAATATGAGTTTCTGGGATTAAGTGCTTTGCCATTAACGGCCGCATTGCAACATGGCGCCTGGCTTATTGGAATGTGCTTTCTGGTGGTTTCGTCAAGTCTTATTCTGATCGTGGCGATTGATGTGCCATTCCAGCTCTGGGACCACTCTAAAAATCTCAAGATGACACTTCAAGAAGTTCGTGACGAAATGAAAGACACTGAAGGCAAGCCTGAGATAAAATCAAAAGTATGGCAGATGCAGCAGGAAATGGCACAGCGAAGAATGATGGATGCGGTACCTGATGCTGATGTCATTATTACCAACCCAACCCATTACGCAATTGCCTTGAAATATCGTCATGAAAGCATGGCCGCCCCAGTCGTGGTGGCAATGGGTAAAGACTTAATCGCTTTTCGCATTAGAGAAATCGCCCAAGAAAATGAAGTTGAAATTTTTGAAGCACCTCCATTGGCAAGAGCACTATATGCACAATGTGAATTAAAAAAAGAGATTCCAGGGGAACTGTTCTTTGCTGTTGCCCAGGTACTTGCGTTTGTTTTTCAACTGCGGACTGCCCGACAAAAAGGGCTGGTTATGCCAAAACGTCCCGATCCTTACATGTCAACTGAAGAGGACGTTTAGCTATGGCCGTTGAATCAATACTTCGGCACTTAAAGTCCTTCAATGGACAAGGCCTAGCAGCGCCAATCATCGTTATCATGATGCTCGCAATGGTTGTTATTCCATTGCCACCCCTAGTGCTTGATATGTTGTTTACCTTCAATATTGTTTTTGCTCTTGTGGTGCTGTTGGTATCGGTATATGCCATGCGTCCACTTGACTTCACTGTTTTCCCAACCATATTGTTAATTGCTACATTATTACGCTTGGCCCTGAATATCGCCTCAACCCGGGTTGTTTTACTCGAAGGTCATACTGGCAGTGCTGCCGCAGGCAAGGTAATCGAAGCCTTTGGTGATTTTGTCATTGGCGGTAATTATGCTGTAGGTTTGGTCGTTTTTGCAATTTTGGTCATCATTAACTTTGTTGTAGTCACAAAGGGTGCGGGTCGTGTGTCTGAAGTGAGTGCTCGTTTCACTCTAGACGCGATGCCTGGCAAACAGATGGCGATTGATGCTGATTTAAATGCTGGCTTGTGCAGTCAGGATGAAGCGCGGCTTCGTCGAAGCGAAGTGTCACAGGAAGCCGATTTTTATGGTTCGATGGATGGTGCGAGTAAATTTGTTCGTGGTGACGCCATCGCCGGCATCCTGATTTTGTTTATCAATATGATTGGTGGCTTGTTGATTGGTATCTTCCAACATGACCTAGCAGCTGGCGTCGCAATGAAAAACTATACGCTGTTGACGATTGGAGATGGTTTGGTGGCCCAAATTCCATCCCTAGTGCTATCGACAGCAACTGCGATTATTGTTACCCGTGTATCGACTTCTGAATCGATGTCGAGTCAGGTATTCAGCCAAATGTTCAATGATCCCAGAGCGTTGATTGTTTCTGCCGTTATCATGGGCTTGATCGGCGTAATACCCGGTATGCCTAACGTCGCATTCTTAACCATTGCGGCCATTTCAGGTGGAATGGCCTATGTACTGCACAAAAAACAACAACAAGTTGAGATAGTTGACTCCGCACCCATTGAGATTGAACCAAGGCCTAAACAAAAAGACTTAAGTTGGGATGACGTTCATACCGTCGATATCATTGGTCTAGAAGTCGGTTATGGCCTGATTCCTTTAGTAGATGAACGGCAAAATGGTGAGCTAATGACTCGAATTAAGGGGGTACGTAAGAAATTGTCTCAGGATCTGGGTTTTCTGATTCAGCCAGTTCATATACGAGATAACTTGGACCTTTCACCCAATACCTACCGGCTCAGCCTATTAGGTGTGCCTATGGGCGAGGCTGACGTTCAGCCTGGTCAAGACATGGCAATCAATCCCGGTACTGTCTACGGTGAGTTGGTTGGGACACCGACTAAAGATCCAGCCTTTGGGCTTGAGGCCGTATGGATTGATCCAGGGCTGCGTGATCATGCACAAACTCTAGGGTATACCGTGGTAGATACCTCCACCGTTATCGCTACTCATTTGAGTCAAATGTTGCAAGACAACGCCCACGAGTTAATTGGCCACGAAGAAGTACAAGAATTAATTGATGTCCTTAAACGTAGCGCGCCAAAGTTAGTGGATAACCTTATGCCTAAAGTTTTAGAGCTTGGGGTGATTGTTAAGGTGTTACAAAACTTATTGCAGGAACGTATTCCAATTCGAGACTTACGTACGATAGCCGAAACATTGGCAGAGCACGGCACTCGGAGTCAAGATGCCAGTATTTTGACGGCTCATGTTCGTATTAGTTTGGGACGTTTAATCGTTCAGAATATCTATGGAATGGTATCAGAGCTAGCGATTATGACACTACATCCAAATATGGAACAGATATTGCAGCAATCGGTACAAGGACAGGATGGATCTGTCATGGCTTTTGAACCAGGAATGACTCAAATGATACACAGTTCATTACGTGAAGCGACCGAAAACCAGATGGCAAAAGGCGAGCCTGCCGTATTACTACTGCCACAAAGCCTAAGGTCCTTTCTGGCTCGCATGGTAAGACATGCGATTCCAGAGTTACATGTTCTGAGCTATGACGAAATTCCAGACGATAAACAATTAAAAGTGATTGCTAGTATTGGTGCGCCACAATCAGGTTTAACTGGCTAATTTGAATAGCCGGCTGCAGTCGAGGATGAGTAATGAGAATTAAACGAACATTTGCCCCAACCATGAGAGAAGCCCTGTCACTAGTCAAGCTAGAGCAGGGTGCTGACGCTGTTATATTGGGTAATAAAAAAGTCCCTGGTGGGGTTGAGATTATATCAGCTATCGATTATGACGAATCAGCTATAAATCATATGCAATCGAATACCTCACTTTCTGATATGGCTAATTTAAACTCTAAAGGCAGAGAGTTGAATTCAACCGCACAGATTAATAAACCATTAGACAATAGACAGTCCACTAATGATTTGTCCTCAGACACATGGGTTGGATCTTTAGTCACTGATCAACAAGACGGCCGTTATGAACCGATATTAGGCCCAGTAGCGGGAGTTCCAAAGAAAAAAGTCGTATCACCCGCTAAAGCGCCTGCTTGGTTAGAACAAGCTTTTGAACGGGCTGAAAAAATGCCTGGGTCAAAACAAGCTAATGCAAATTCTAAAGAGAACTCTTTATCTCGACTTGAGGAGGCCCTTATAGGCGTCAAATCGACTCCAGTGGCTAGTGCTGAAGCAACTTCGGCCATTCAGCGATTGGCCGCAGCACAGGCTATCAGCTCTAATCCAAAACCTCTACAGTTGATTAAGTCGAAACAGAATAATAGTCAGAAAACACAACACAATAACAATGTTTCCGCAGTTCACAAAATAGCCAAACAGGAAAGCATTAATGCTAGTGAACCAATGATTGACGAAGTTCGAACAGAATTGAAAGGGTTGCGTGATCTAATGCAAAGCCAATTATCTGTGTTGCAGTGGGATCAATTTGCTAAGCGGCACCCAGTCCGTACCGTATTGCTAAGTCTGATGTCTGATCTGGGATTGGGCTCAGACATTTGTGAAATTATCATTTCTCACCTCGACGAATTAAACCAGGACCCGCATAAAGTCTGGCAGCAAGCATTAGGCATATTAGCTAAGTGTTTACCCGTGAACAGAACAGATATTTTAGCTGACGGTGGTCGCATCGCATTGGTGGGTTCGACCGGAGTGGGTAAAACCACAACAATAGCCAAACTAGCCGCTCGTTTTTCACACATTCATGGTAAGCGATCCGTTGCCATGATCAGTACTGACCATTTCAGAATAGGGGCTCAGGAACAGTTGCAGCATTTTGCTAGGCTGCTTAAACTACCGTTGCTCACAGCTAATACGAGTGAAGAATTAAGTGATAGGATTGATATGCTCGCAGATAAAAAACTTGTTTTAATCGATACTGCAGGCATGAGTCAACATGATCTTCGGCTGAGTGAACGTTTTCATCGATTACAAAATAGCGCACCACAGGTTAAGCCCTATTTAGTGTTGTCGGCCAACACCCAACTGGCGGTACTCAATCAAACGATTAAATGTTTCAGTAAAGTTCAGCTGGCAGGTGCCATTGTGACTAAAATAGATGAGGCGGCAAGTCTTGGCGGTGTAATGACTGCCTCCATCCGTCATCAACTACCTCTTAGCTATTGTGGCACAGGGCAGAGAGTTCCTGAAGACCTTGAAGCTGCAAAATCGCATCGAATGATTAGTAAAGCTGTGGCGCTGATGCAAACTTATAGTGAGACGGAGGACCAAGAGACATTGGCTGTTCGATTTAATAACATAGTAAAGCAAAGCGCGAATAAGGACATGGACAAGAGATTGGCAGAGGCAGGACTATAATGGATCAAGCTCAAGGGATTAGACAAATGAATGCTTCAAAACCTGTTCGAGTTATGGCTGTTACCAGTGGCAAAGGTGGCGTTGGTAAAAGCAATATAACCGTTAATCTTGCGGTTGCTATGGCTCAATGTGGTGAAAACGTTATTGTCATGGATGCTGATTTGGGACTGGCCAATATTGACGTATTACTAGGGCTCAGCCCAAAGCTCAACTTGTCTCATGTGATACAAGGAGAGTGCAGCCTAGAAGAAATTATTATTGATGGTCCTGCTGGAATCAAAATTATCCCTGCATCTTCTGGCAGCGCATCCATGTCAGATTTAACGCCAGCAGAAAATGCTGGCGTGATTCGGTCTTTTTCGGAATTAACTCAACCGTTAGATACATTATTAATAGATACAGCTGCCGGCTTATCAGATAGCGTTGTCAGTTATTTGAGAGCCGCACGTGAAGTGATTGTTGTGGTCTGTGATGAACCCGCCTCGATAACAGATGCCTATGCGATGATAAAAGTTATGAATCGTGACTTTGGTGTCCAACGATTTCATGTTCTAGCTAATCAAACCCAGAGCATTCAACAAGGGAGAGATCTTTACATGAAGTTGTCTAAGGTTTCAGAAAAGTACCTTGACGCTACACTCGACTTTTTAGGCTCGGTGCCTTACGACGAATATTTGAAGAAAGCGGTTCAAAAACAAAAGTGTGTGATTGAGATATATCCGCGGAGTCCTTCAGCAATGGCTTTGCGACAGATAGCTAAGAAGGCTTTGCAATGGCCGATACCCCAGACTATGGAGGGCCATCTAGAATTTTTTATTGAGCGGCTGATTAATTACAGTACCCAGGAAAGTCGCTTATGAATGGTCACGCCATGTACGCCAAGGTGGCTAACCTAAATGAGTCTGACTCGATTGTCCGGCACGCTACACTCGTCAAACGCATTGCATTTCACTTATTGAATCGATTACCCCCGACAGTTCAAGCTGATGACCTAATTCAATCGGGCATGGTTGGCCTACTAGAAGCGGCCAGTAACTTTGATTCCTCTATGGGTGCAAGCTTTGAGACCTTTGCTGGTATAAGGATTCGGGGCGCAATGATTGATGAAATTAGAAAATCTGACTGGACACCTCGTTCAGTGCATCGGAAATTTAGGGCTGTCACAGAAGCCATTCAAAAAATAGAAAATGAGACAGGGCAGGATGCCAATGACTCAGATGTTGCCTCATTGTTGGGCCTATCGCTAAGTGATTATCATCAAATATTAATTGATTCCTCTTCAGCCAGAATTGATAGCATTGAAGCACTAGAGGAAAGCGTTAATGATTCGATTATGCCTAATTCTAGTGAGAGAACACCAGAAGAATCTTTGACCCAACTAGAGTACCAAAAGCAACTCGTCAGCAGCATAAAAAAGCTGCCTGAAAAGGAGCAGCTTGTAATGTCTATGTACTATGATGATGAAATGAACTTTCGAGAAATAGGCGAGGTGCTTGATGTAACAGAGTCTAGGATTTGTCAACTTCATGGCCAGGCTTTACTTAGAATTAAAGCTAAAATGTCCGATTGGCAATTGGTTTAATAACAACTGAAACGGTTGTTTTCTTCCCCAAATATTAGAAATAATTTATGAGCTGAATTTTGAAATTTATGCGGGATTCTGCTGAATTAAAATTTGACTACGAAGCACCCTTAACCATACGAATATTTTTCAAAAAGCTAATTTAAAAAATAGCTCTTAACTCTAAAGATAAACAGCCGATAGTAAATCAAACTTGCTTGAACTATTTATTCAACATTGCAATCGCGGAGGTCTAATTGTATGAATAAAGATTTAAAAATACTGATCGTGGACGACTTTTCGACCATGCGACGCATTATCAAAAATCTATTACGTGAACTTGGATTCAACAACACATCTGAGGCCGATGATGGTCAAACAGCCTTGCCTATGCTTAAAACAGGTAAATTTGATTTCTTGGTAACAGACTGGAATATGCCGGGAATGGATGGATTAGCTTTACTCAAATCTGTTAGAGCGGACCCTAATCTCTCTAACATGCCGGTATTAATGGTGACAGCAGAGGCAAAAAGAGAGCAGATTGTAATTGCTGCTGGAGCGGGGGTTAATGGCTATGTTGTTAAACCGTTTACTGCTATCACATTAAACGAAAAGATTGAAAAGATCTTTAATCGTCTCGAAAAATGAATAATGAAGATAAGCCAGAAGTGGTGGAAATTACTTATTTGACTCAAGCCTATATGAATCGGTTGCAATCTCTAAATTCGGCGATTGAATCTAAGGATGAGGAAACCATCATTAACATTGTGGGTGAACTTACGACTTTGCGTGAATCTTCGTTGTATCAGGAGTTAGGCATGCTAACCCGTGAGATTCACGACTCCATTACAAATTTTGGAAATGATGAACGTATTGCCCAACTAGCTAACGAAGATATTCCGGATGCAAAGGAGCGACTCAACTTCATTGTGACTAAAACAGACGAAGCCGCTCATAGGACAATGACGGCGGCTGAAGAAACAATGACAGTGATGGATGGCCTCTCAGTTGAAGCAGACGCAATGCGAAAGCGCTGGTCACAGTTTCGTAATCGAGAATTGTCAAAGACTGAGTTTATTCTTTTAAGCGATGAAATTACTCAGTTCTTCGAATCGGTCGGGTTACAGGGTTCGACCGTCAATAGCCAGATGACTGAAATCATGTTGGCTCAAGATTATCAAGATATCACCGGTCAAATGATCAAACAGGTCGTAACCATGGTAAAAGAAGTTGAAGAAAAACTTGTTCGACTCGTTGCTATTTCGGGTTTAGCGGATGTTCCAGCTGCGGTGAAGAAAGAAGAAGCTAAGGTTTCCAATGGTGAAAAAGCTGAGGGGCCTCAACTACCTAGCGCGGATAAAGAAGTAGTGGCGTCTTCTCAAGGCGATGTCGATGATTTGTTGGCAAGCTTAGGCTTTTAGGAACGATCAATAGGTAACTAGACATATGGCAATCGACTTAGATGATGAAATTTTACAGGACTTTCTTGTGGAAGCAGGAGAAATACTCGATCAATTAAATGAACAGTTGGTCAGCCTAGAGCAATCGCCAGAAGATTACGATTTACTCAACGCTATATTTCGAGGTTTCCATACCATTAAAGGTGGGGGCAGTTTTCTACACCTAACTAACCTAGTTGAAGTTTGTCATCAGTCTGAAGACCTTTTTGATTTACTTCGAAAAAGGGCATTGATACTTGATGCAGCCATGATGGATGTTTTTTTGCGCGTCATCGACGAAGTCAATAAAATGTTTGAAGAAGTTCGTAATGGCGTAGACCCAACTGGAGCAGATCCTGCGCTTTTACAAAGCCTAGTTGAGATGCAAAATCTTGATTTGAATTCAACTGGTAATGTTGAGATAGATGAAGAAAGCGTTATAACAGCAAATGATGTAGCCAGTGATTTTATTACAAGTGAAGGTGAAATTACTGATGAAGAGTTTGAAAACTTACTCGATACTTTACAAAAAGACAGTGAATCTAAAAGTAACTTAAAAGGTGATACGAAGCCAAAAGTGGTTGCTGGTAGCAATAAAAGTTCATCTTCTAATAGTGATGAAATCAGTGACGATGAATTTGAAGCACTCTTAGATGATTTACATGGTATTGGTGCAGGGCCAAAAAATTCGGTTATAAAAAAGTCAGCACCCAAAAAAGAAACTTCGCTAGGGTCAAAAGCTGATGCTAAAGCAGATGAAATATCTGATGATGAATTTGAATCATTATTGGATGATATTCACGGCAAAGGCAAAGGACCTAATTCAACCAAACAGGACAAACCAGCTCAAAACCTTAATACGCCAAAAGTACAAAAGCGTGTTATTACAGGCGAACCTAAGGCAATACAAACCTCAGTAGCACAACCTAAGGCTGTTGTGCAGGTTGAAGCGACTGTTCGAGTCGATACAGCTAGATTAGACGATATTATGAATCTCGTCGGTGAATTGGTGTTGGCACGCAATCGACTAAATACATTAAAAAATACCCTTGAAGATGATCGCATTCATAAAGCGATATCGAATTTGGATATTGTGACGGGTGATCTTCAAGCAGCAGTGATGAAAACACGCATGCAACCAGTCAAAAAAGTATTTGGTCGATTTCCTAGAGTCGTTAGAGATATGGCGCGTAGCCTAAATAAAGAAATTACACTCGAAATGAAAGGCGAAGAAACTGACCTTGATAAGAATCTTATTGAAGCGTTGGCCGATCCACTAGTTCATCTTGTTCGTAACTCTGTTGATCATGGTATTGAGACCCCTGAAGTAAGAGAAGCTGCGGGAAAACCTAGGCAAGGAATTATTACGCTTGCCGCACAGCAAGAGGGCGATCATATTTTACTGTCAATAGTTGATGATGGTGCTGGTATGGATCCTGAAATCCTTCGAAATAAAGTCATCGAAAAAGGATTAATGGATGCTGAGAGCGCCTCTAGATTAGATGAAAAAGGATGCTTTGAATTAATATTCATGCCGGGTCTTAGTACGAAGAAAGAAATTACCGACGTGTCAGGTCGTGGCGTTGGGATGGATGTTGTAAAAACCAAAATTACTCAATTGAATGGTACGATCGACATTGAATCAATACTGGGTGAAGGAACAACACTGAGAATTAAGGTGCCGTTGACTCTCGCAATTCTGCCAACCTTAATGGTTCAATTGGGTACTCGTAAGTTTGCCTTACCTTTGTCGAATGTGAGTGAGATATTCGAATTAAATTCCAAAAACCTGAGTATAGTCGATGGGCGTAAGGTCGTTCTCAATCGGGGTAAGGCACCGCCTATTTTCTACCTGAGAAGCTGGTTGTTAAAGGATACTGACAAGACTGAATTTGATCTAAACAAATCTCAGGTCATCATGGTGAACGTCGCAAGCAAACAAGTGGGTCTAGTCGTAGATAGAGTGATTGGACAGGAAGAGGTCGTGATCAAACCACTCGGTGCTATGTTGCACGGTTTGCCAGGTATGGCAGGTTCGACCATTACAGGTGATGGCCATATTGCTATTATTTTAGATGTTCAGGGCCTACTGAAACGATTCGCTTAAAACGACTTTGATCCATGATAAAGGTTGCTGCGATAATTTTTAATGGTTTTTGATTCAGAATTCACTGAAAAACGGTACAAGTTCAAAAAATGAAAACCTGGGCTGTCATTAATCAAAAAGGAGGTGTTGGAAAAACGACGACAGCGGTGACGTTGGCGGGCCACTTATGTGGTAATGATAAGCGTTTACTATTGGTTGACTTAGACCCACATGGCTCGCTTACCAGTTACCTTGGTTATGATCCCGACCAAATGGAGACGGGTCTGTATTCCTTGTTTTCAAAACCCACAACAAATCCTGCAGAAATAGCTAAAATGCTATTACCGACGCCTATTAAGAATACCTATTTACTTGCTGCTTCTTCGGCATTGGCTACATTAGACCGTCAAATGGGTGCTGGAATGGGTAAGGGCCTTGTCGTGTCCCAAGCAATACAAGCTGTTGCGAGCAAATTTCACTATGGCTTTATTGACTGCCCGCCAATGCTGGGTATTTTGATGATTAATGCACTGGCAGCTTGTGACCAGTTATTGATACCAGCACAAACAGATTACCTGTCTCTGAATGGTTTGGATCGAATGATCCATACCTTGGATATGGTTGAAAAGTCACAACATAAAAAGACGCCTTATCTGATTATTCCCACCATGTACGATCAAAGAACCAAAGCTTCTCTCGGTGCCTTAGAAGCGATGAGAGATAAGTATCGATTTCAGGTTTGGGGTGAAACTATTCCTATTGATACCAAGTTTCGAGACGCGAGTAAGGCAGGCGTTCCATTATCTGAATTAGCACCCAATTCTCGAGGTAGTCAGGCATATCTAAAGTTGTTAAACTTTTTGATTGGTGTCAACGACAATAGTAAAAATAATGAGCTTAGCAGTGACCAGAAGTCTGCTTAAGCAAACCAATGCTCTTGCCAACTATTTGGATGAGATGCTTCATGACGCAACTCTTTTAGCTGCAGAGACGATTGATCAGTCTTATCAATCGATGGTCCAACTAGAGTCAATTGAATTTGCTCTGATACCAGACGTTGCGACAAAAGAGGTTGTTCTTGAACAGAAGCAAGTAACGGAATTAAATGAGGTTAAGGACGTTGATATTGTAAATATTATTGATACGTCAGAGCCGGTTTTAAAAGTTGAAACTGAAGTAAGTGAAGATATAAAAGAGCATTATGATAAATCGGCTCACCAACTCAATATTGACCAATTTCCAATAAAATGCCTTATGTTTCGTGTTGGTGATAACTTATTGTCAATACCACTGATCGAAATGACGGGTGTAGTTCAATGGACGGAGGAATTAACTCAATTGCCTCAGTCATGTCATGCAGTGTTAGGAATATTAAAACATCGAGACACTTATGTTAGGGTGTTTGATAGCCTAAGAATGCTTGGAATTACTGCTAGAAAAGAACAAAAACCAGGTTATTTTTTAATATTGTCAGACCAAAAGTCCGCTATTTCTTGTGATAAATTAGAGGGTGTTGTATCACTAGAATATAACGACATACAATGGCACAAATCACCAGAGAATAACCCCATGCACGGCATTATTAGAGAGTCATTGGCTCACTTGTTGAGTCCATCTAACATTATCAACATGATGGGAATTTCAATATCGAGTGAGTGAAGATTTATTACAATGAATCGTTTATTTTATAAATATAGCTTAATATTTTATGGTTTCAGTCGATTACTATATTATATAAACACTATTTTTGGAGAATATAATGACTAGAGAATCTGCAGCAGATGCCCATGGTCAAATGCAATGCGTTACGTTTGAACTTAATAATGAAACCTATGGTATCAATGTTATGCAGGTTCAAGAAGTGTTGCGTGAGATAGAAGTCGCACCAGTGCCAGGTGCGCCTCATTACGTTATTGGTATTATAAATTTGCGTGGCAATGTTGTGAGCGTGATAGATGCGCGTACCCGATTTGGTTTAGCTTCGATTGAAAGAACGGGTATGTCTCGAATTATTGTTATTGAAGCGCATAAACAAATCATTGGAATTTTAGTGGATAGTGTCGCTGAAGTCGTCGATGTGAAATTGAATGAAATTGAAACAGCTCCGAATGTGGGTAATGACGAATCATCCCGATACATTGATGGTGTTGTCAGCTGGGATGACAAGCTTTTAATACTAGTCGACCTTGATAAACTCTTGAGTGAAGCAGAATGGGGTGACATTTCAAACATTTAATGATGCTGATATGAAAATGGCTGAGCGCTTCATTAATGCTGTAACAAAAACGCTAGTGGTGCGGGATGCTTTGAGAAAATCTGAAGATGATAAATCTAAAAGGTCAGGCCCTAAGCAGAAAAAACCAAATAAAAAAGACCCCAAACGTATTATTGACACTTATGTATAGTCCAAGTGGTAGATTGTTAGAGTTTATTGAGCCAGCGTTCACAAGTAGTCCATGAAATCCTTATGCTTACCCGACAGCCTATATGCGAAAGTGAGTATCTCAGCAATCACAACATAGAGTTCTTCGGGAATGTGATCACCTAAATCCAGTTGAGCCAGTAATAAAGACAACTCTTCATCTTCATGAACAGGAATGTTAGCTTGGCGGGCCAACTCTAATATTTCATGCGCCAACTCGTGATGGCCTGTGGCAGTCACTACTGGTGCATTTTTACCATCATATTCAAGTGCAATTGCAAAATTTTGGGTCATTGTTACACCTTTATATTAAGTAAGGAATCAGGTACCGGACTAAACTTATTATCATCCAATTGCGGCGGTTGTCCCAAATAACAAAAGAAATGGCCGAGGTTAAAACCAGACTTGACTAACTGTCGTTTAAACTCAGGTAAAGCATCATTAATTTTATTCTTTGTGCCTTCTTTGACGGCCCAGAAATTAGTGGACAAAGTATCGCTATCTAATAAAACATGAGTTGAAATTAAGCCGAGTAAACCAAAGTCGAAGCTTAACCGAATCTCCCACGCCTTATTTTCAGCATTAGCCTCTTTATTTTTTTGACGAATCTTTAACTGTAAAGATTTCACTTCTTGTTGTTCCATATAAGGAATACTCAAATTAAACGCTATTGGCTGCTGCAGCTCATGCTGAAATCGAAGTGAAGTTTTTTGAAACAATTGTTGATTGAGTGCTTGCTCAGTTGATTTGATTGCGTCTCGAAATTGCGTTAGTAACGGTGCTTCATCTTTAGAAATCGATTGTTTCAGTTGCTGAACTTTTAGATCTGCTTGTCCCTGATTGGTTTTTAAAAGCATTTGAATTAATTGATTAAGACCCTGTTCGGTCAGTGGAAGCTGCCGTAATACTGAAAGGAAGCTTGAGTTCAACAAGCCTATATTAGGCTGAGATCCTAAAGTCATTAGGGTTGCAAATTTAACCGACTTTTGAATGGCACGATGACTTAAAGAGGCTATTGTGGGTAATGAATTTATCAATAATTTAAGTTCAGATGCCACTGCAGAAATTGTATTGTTTGGCAAACCACTTGTCGGATTAGAGTTAGCCGCCACCATAAAAGACTTGCTCTTGTTTGTTAAGTTGACCGTAGGCGTATGCTCGGTATTAATTCTAAGGATCGATTTCACCAACTGTAACATTGGTTGCAGTGAACTATTAAGAGAGGGCTGGGGACGAGATGATATCAATTGAGACAGAGCTGACTTTAACACTTTTTGATGATCGATAAGCTTTACTTCAATAGTTCCAGATGCTTCATGATGAACTAACTTAAGCAACTGCCCCGACTTGAGTTGTAATTGTAAAGATATGGACGTTTGGACTGATCCTAGTTGTAGCAACGTATTGTTAGCCTGTTGATGAATAACGGTGGCCAGCATTGGACGGTTGGCTGGCAGTAACAGTAATAATTTCAAAAATTTATTAGCGGCTAACAAAATCACTTGTTCCTGTGAAGGTGTTACCTTCAAAATAGGATTTTGTTTGTTTCCATCCAACCTGATCTGAATAGTATCACCCACTTTTAGATCAAGCGAATTGCTTGCTGTGATTTCACCCAAACGAGTTAAAAGCAGTGCTTGTTTATTCGTCACGCTGACAACACTGGCAGGAATAGAGCCTAGCTGCTGCAAACGATTAAGAAAATCAAGCGGCGCATTAGATGTATTGCTCTTTAAGAATACGGCAGGGGGGGGATTTGAAATTTGCATGATGGCAATATTTATCCACTGTGGGTAAAGGTCTGCCGCACTTAATTCGAATAAACGAATAGAACCGCTTGCGTTGTCTTTCAGTTAAAAAAAATGTGTTAAAAAAATGTCACTCTATTATCTCTATCGGCCATTTTGGTGGGACCTATAGTTTATTTTTATAGAAAGTGATAATGAAGTCTTTAGAAAGCGTCAATTAACTGCCGAAATAAGTTAAATTGGATTAGGCTTTATTTTATCTTATTGATTTTATTGTGTATTAATGGTTGGCATGTAATTCGCATGTAGATTTGAAAGATATGGAAATTTAGGATTTATAATGGCACAACCTACTAACCTGCATAGTGTGAGAAAAAGCAGAGCTCAAGTCATAGCGCATGACCCCCGACGCGTTGAGAATATAATTAGCAACAGGCGGGATATCCGAGTATTGGAATTATCTGACTTGCTCTCCCGAAGTCTTGAGCTTGAAAAAATAGTTGAAACTTTTTCAAATGAAATTAAAAATGAGGTGCCTCACGTTGGCTTTCATTATGACTTTAGCGAAATAGGTACCTCTTTTTCTCAAGGTGACGAAGCCGTATATAGTGCAAATTATCGATTGAGTGTCCAAAATGTATCAATAGGAGAGTTAACCTTCTTCCGTGATCGTAGCTTTTCAAGCGAAGAAATTTGTGACTTGGAAGATTTGTTATGCGCCTTAGTCTATCCAGTAAAGCACGCTGTCATGTATCGAACTTTACTCAAGTCGGCTTATAGTGATCCTTTAACGGAGCTCAATAACCGAACATCTATGGAGAAATGCCTCCCGAGAGAAGTTGACTTGGCAAAACGTCACCAACAATCGATGGCAATATTAGTTATGGATTTGGATGGGTTTAAAGAGATTAATGATAACCATGGACACGACATTGGCGATCAAATGTTACGTGAAGTTGGTCAAGTAATTCATAAAGCAGTTAGAAATACAGACTTACTTTACCGTTATGGTGGTGATGAATTTGTTGGGGGTTTAGTGCAGACCGATTTAGAGGGCGCAATATACGTGAGTGAGCGCATTCGATCAGGCGTAGAAAATCTGCCTTCATTAACTGATTTACCATCGTGTAGAATAAAAATTAGCATTGGGCTAACCATGGTGAAGTTTTCTGACAGTTTTGATCAAGCTTTTAAACGAGCAGATAAAGCGCTTTACTCGGCAAAACTAGCAGGTAAAAATCAGATTTGTGTTTTATGAGAATGGCTATTAATGAAACGGAAGTTATGTTTATCGAGCAAACAAAGAAAGCAACATTCAGAATATTATAAAGTCTGGTTATAACTGAAGTTTCCAGAGGGCAAACGCAGTGTTTAAATTAGTTTTGATAAATAGGTGGGTGTAATTTCTACCAGAATAGTTTTAATTTTAAATATTTAATCAGTCTGAAGATAACTGCCACATACCAAAATTTGACCGACCAGTAATAAAATGTTTCGAATAATAAAATCTTAACTAGACTTTTCTAAGCAACGAATTAAAAGGTCATCAACATAGAATGATGGTCCTTAAAACTAGTCGATACTCAAACAGTGTAATGACTAATAACGTAGTCATTCACCATAGACATAAATTCATTTGCAATATTGTCACCTTTCAAAGTAACTGTTTTCTTACCATCTTCATAAACGGGTGCTACAGGCTGTTCGCCAGTACCGGGTAAGCTAATTCCTATGTTGGCATGTTTACTTTCACCAGGGCCATTCACTACACAACCCATAACGGCCACATTCATCGATTCCACACCAGGATATTTGTGTTTCCACTCTGGCATAGAGGTATCCAGTTGCTGTTGAATTTTTTTTGCTAATACTTGGAAGTACTCACTCGTCGTTCGGCCACAGCCTGGACAGGCAACAACCGTCGGTGTAAAGGCCCTTAAGTCGAGTGCTTGCAGAATTTTTTGCGCCACTTTGACTTCACGGTCACGCGAAGCTCCTGGTTCAGGTGTGAGAGAGACTCTGATCGTATCACCAATACCTTGATTCAATAAAATAGCCAATGCTGCTGTCGAGGCAATAATACCCTGATCTCCCATTCCAGCTTCGGTGAGTCCCAGATGAAGTGCATAATTAGATTGTTGCGCCAAAGTCTGATAAACAGACACAAGATCTTGAACATGACTCATTTTGCAGCTGATAATAATTTTATTTTCAGCCATACCAATGTCTGTGGCCATTTTTGCACTATTTAATGCCGACTCGATTACTGCCCGACGGTTTATTTGAGCTAACGCCAAAGGATCGGCAAGGTTGGCATTTCGGGTGAGTAAACTAGCTAATAGCTGCTGATCAAGACTGCCCCAATTTACCCCAATACGAACGGGTTTATCATACTTACAAGCCACTTCGATCATGTCAGTAAATTGCGTATCTCGTCTTTTACCGTGCCCAACATTACCTGGATTGATTCGATACTTGGCTAGGTATTTAGCGCAGTCATCATGTTTTTTTAACAGTTTATGGCCATTGTAATGAAAGTCGCCGATAACCGGTACTTCATAACCATCGCTTAGTAAACGATCGACAATATGCGGAATCGCGGCAGCTGACTCGTCATTATTAACGGTGACACGCACCATCTCTGAGCCGCTGTCGGCCAGTAGTTTTATTTGCTCAACCGTTTTATCAACATCCGCAGTGTCAGTATTGGTCATTGACTGGACGATAACAGGACCACCATTGCCCAATTGAATGTGTCCAACTTTTACTGCAATCGTTTTATGCCTAACTAATGGTTGCATTTGTGATCAGCCAAATAATAATTAATAGTAATAGTAATGAACATCTCAAATGAATTAAAGGGCTAAACTGATTGTGATAGACGATATTCTAAATTAATTATTAAAAAAACCTTTCATCTGAGAACAAAAGTAACCTTGGTTTCAAGTTATATCTACATTAGAATTAGAATATTACTGACTTTCAACCTCCCGACAACTTACAATAGGAGTTATTTTGTTAAACAAAGTAACCATTTTAGCTTTCGATCTCGACGATACACTTTGGCCTTGTATGCCAGTGATTCAACACGCCGAAGAAACTCTCTATGCCTGGTTAGATCAGCATTACCCGCGCATAACTGCCAATTACAATCCTCAACAATTAGTCGATTTACGCAAGGAGTTTACTGCCCAGGATAAAAAATATTCAGTTGATTTGTCAATGATGCGATATGAGTTTTTAAAAAAGTTGGCAACGGACAATCAATATGATGTGAGTGAAGTCGCTGATAAAGGTTTCGATGTTTTTTATAATGCACGTCAACAAGTTAATTTTTATGATGATGTCTTTCCAGCATTAGAACGCCTGAGTTCAAAGTATCGTCTAGGTGCAATTACTAATGGTAACGCCAATGTCGAAAAAGTCGGACTAGGTCACTTAATGGAGCATACTATTAGTGCTATTGATCTACAGATCGCAAAACCAGATAAACGTATATATCATGCTCTTGCGGATAGCTTTGACGTGCCGACAGAGCAAATACTCTATATTGGTGATCATCCTGAATATGATGTCATTGGGCCCCAAGTGGCCGGTCTGCGCGCCGCTTGGATTAATCGAGAAGGTCATCATTGGCCTCAGTCTTTACCACTCCCAAAATATCAAATTACCAATTTATTCGAATTAGAAGGGCTATTGGAAGCTCATTGAAGTATAGATTGGGTTGAGTGCATTTCTATGAAGGCATCGAAAACTTTTTTCGCAAGAATGGGTTGGGCGAGGGCAGTTGGGTGAATACCATCACTTTGCATTAAAGCCGGGTCGCTAGCAGCAACACCATCCAGAAATCTTGGTAGGTAATAGGTTGCGTTCTGACTGGCTACTGTTTCGTAAATTGCCTGAAATCGTTGATTATACGCAGCCCCAAGATTGGGCGGCATGCGGACACCAACCATTATTGTTGCAATATTTTGTGCATTAGCCATTTTCAACATTCGATTCAAGTTTGCCTTTGTTTGCTCGAAGTTCAATCCCTGCAGTCCGTCATTACCACCAAGCTCGACGATCAAATGTGACGGTTGGTGCTGTATCAATAAGTTTGGCAGCCGACTGACGCCTCCAAAGGTTGTTTCACCACTAATACTGGCATTGATTACCCTTGTTTGTGGGAATCTAACCCCTATATTAGTACTAAACAAAGCAGGCCAGCTTTGATCAATCGCTATATTATGCGCTGCACTTAAACTATCACCTAAAATTAGAATTTTAGTAACGGAATTCTGAGCGTAAACAGAAGTCTGAAACAGGAATAAAAAAACCAAACTGATGGCTGAATTGATGAACAAGGATAAATTTTGCATTTCTCTCCACAATGTAACTAAAACTGTCAAAACACCGGATGGTATGCTCGACATTGTGCAAGATGTATCGCTGAAGGTGAAGTATCAAGAAGCCCTTGTTATAAAAGGGGCTTCAGGTTCAGGCAAAACAACTTTGCTGGGTCTTATGGCTGGTCTTGACCAAATAAGTTCAGGTGACATCGAATTACTTGGGAATTCGCTCGGCGACAAGAATGAAGAGCAACGTTCATCTATTCGTTCTGGAAAAGTTGGCTTCGTATTCCAATCCTTTCAGTTGGTACAAGGTGCAACTGCACTCCAAAATGTTATGCTGCCATTAGAGTTAAGAGGCGAAAGTGATGCCTACGACCGTGCACAGCTAAGCTTACAGCAAGTGGGTCTCGAACTTAAGAAAAACACGTTGATTGACCACCTTTCTGGCGGTGAGCAACAACGTGTCTCAATTGCGCGGGCCTTTGCAGTGCAGCCAAAAATTCTATTTGCTGATGAGCCAACAGGCAATCTCGATGCTAAAACAGGGCGGCAAATAGCCGACTTGATGTTTCGTCTTCGAGATCAATCGGGCACAACATTAGTGCTTGTTACGCATGAGACTGACCTGGCAGAACGGGGTGATCGACAAATTTTGATCGATTCAGGCCGCCTGATTACGTTAGACCAAACGCAAAATATAGGCTCAGGTTAAATTTGCTGATGTTAAAAATGAAATCTTCGGGTATTCAGTCTTACTGGTTAATGTTGGTTGCGACAGTCATTACTGTCAGCATCGTTACTTCCAGTCAGCTGCTGACTCAGCGTATTAGCTTGTTACTAGATCGTCAGGCGAGTGAATTGTTAGCCGCTGATTTAGTCGTCGTGTCAGGCGAGCCCATTAGTTCTGATTATCAGCAACAAGCAGAAAAAATTGGCTTAGATGTAGCCAATATTATCAGTTTCAGAACCGCTATCTTTATTGATGATAGTCCTCAACTAGTTGCCATTAAAGCCGTTGATAATGCCTACCCTCTTCGTGGATATTTAGAAATTTCGAAAGACACTGTGGGCGATAAACTAAGAGTAGAACAGGGTCCAAAGATAGGTGAGATTTGGGTTGATCCGAAATTGTCGCAACTAATGTCGGGTCCTGTCACGCTTGGCAGTGCGCAGTTTAAAAGTGATTGGATATTAACCTTTGAACCGGATAGAGGCGGGGGTAGTGTGTTTAACTTATCACCTCGAATTCTAATGAATATTGGTGATTTGGCATCTACGGGTTTGATTGTTCCTGGCAGCCGAGCTAATTATCGATTGCTTTTCTCCGGTCAACCCGAAAAAATAACCGAGTTTACTGAGTGGCTTAAACCTAACTTGAAGGCTGCCGAAAGTCTACAAGACCTAGAAAATGCACGACCTGAAATGCGTCAAGCTCTAGATCGTACGCGCCAGTTTTTTTCACTATCGATCGTACTCACTTTAGTAATAGCGATGGTTGCGATTGCTATTACGGCCCGTCATACGGCTAATCAGGAAGCTCCTAAAGTAGCCATGCTGAGAGCCTTCGGCATATCACAGTCACGCTTAATGCGCTTTTACGCCGAACAATTAGGTAAAGTCTGGATAATAGCGACATTACTGGGTCTTGCAATTGGCTGGTTTTCACAATACCCATTGCAATGGTTGTTAGATACCTGGTTTGGCAAAGAGTTACCGGTTATTAGCACCGTAATGCCCTATATTAATGCGGCCGTTGTTGGCTTTATTAGTTTGATAGGTTTTAGCCTCCCATTTTTGTTTAATGCAACAGCAACGCCACCAATGCAGGTATTTCGACCGAGTCACAGCGATCAATCGATCCGTCGTAATCTGCTCATTATTGCCTCTGCTATTTTTAGTGTTTTCCTCGTTTTGATTGTTTTAGTGCAAAGTTCAAAGTTAGCGATTGTAACGCTAGTGATGATTTTAGCCGTGGCGTTAGTATTGCCAGCCATATTCTATTTAATGATCAATACCCTCTTATTTGCGGGCAGAAGACAGTTTTGGTTGCGCCAGTACTTATTAAGCAGACTAAAAACCAAAACTCGGGGTGCATTGGCCGTAATGTCTGGTTTTTGCCTCGCTTTATTGGCAATACTATTGATTGGCGTGGTTAAGGATGAACTCCTGAACTCTTGGGAGAAGCAATTGCCAGAAGAAATTCCCAATTATTTTCTGATTAACTTAAGAACCGACGAAGTACCTGCAATTAAGCAATTCTTACAACAGCGAGAAATCGTATCGTCCGAAGCCTATCCTTTAGTACGTGCTCGCTTAACGTACATCAATGAAGAATCAGTAGAGGATATAGAGTTCATCGATCCGCGGGGGGCTCATTTAATAAAACGCACCTTCAATGTCAGTTATGCGGACAAATTACCTGATGATAATGAAGTTATATCAGGTCAGTGGATTGCTACTGATAGCGATACGCCAGAATGGTCTATTGAGTCAGGGCTGGCCAAAAATCTGGGTTTGAAACTCGGCGATACATTAGCTTTTGATATAGCTGGTGAAGTTATAAAAGCCCCTATTACCAGTATTAGAACTGTGCTCTGGGAAAATTTTAAACCTAATTTTTACTTGATGTCAAATCGACAACTACTCGAGAACCAACCACAAACATGGTTATTAGGGGCGTTAATTACAGATGAGAAAAAAGTCGAATTGAAACAGCTCATCAACAATTTTCCATCAGTGACCCTGCTTGACATAACTGAATTGATGTCACGTATTCGAGGCATCGTCAGTCGGGCTACAAGTGCTTTAGAGTTTTTCTTTTTATTCGCGATGGCATCAGCATTTATTGTGCTGATGGCGGCTATTCAAACAGGACGACGAGAACGTGAGCAAGAGTCCTCTTTATTGCGTGCACTGTCAGCCAGTAGTGGTCAGCTCTATAAAGTTCATATCTTTGAGTTTACCTTAATGGGTGTTTTAATTGGATTTTTTGCAGCGCTCTTTGCGAGCATTGCTGGTTGGGTTATTAGTGTGCAGTTTTTTAATATTGAATATCATTTCTCATCAAGCATCTGGCTTTATGGCATACTTTCTTCGACTCTGGTCCTGACTACTGTTGGTACTCTAGTCAGTCGAAAGGTGTATCACGTTTCACCGATGAAAACGCTCAGGTCATAAGCGATGGTCTCAATAGCCTCCGTCAGTAACGATCATAATCGATAACGCCAAACTCTAGATTAATAATGCCTAACCCTATAATGCCCAAAACTACCCATTCCTTAGACTCTACACCTTTAGACTCGGATTCAGGTATGACGGTGGATAAAGCTAATAAGAAAAACCTAATCGACCAGATCAGTCAGAAAATTGCTTGGGACGATGACATCGCTCTCGCATTTGAAACTGCGATTAATATTGATCGGACAGACAAAAGTGAGCCTAATAGTATCGATGTAGTAATGCGCGTGCTTCAGATGGATTGTGATAAACAAGTCGTCGTTGCCACTTTACTCAGCGATCCTCAAATGCCAGCGTTCGACGATGGTTTTGTTGAAGAACGATTTGGCAAAACTGTTGCGCAGTTAACTGAAGGTGTGAATCAACTCAATCATTTACGAAACTCAACCCAGTCTAAACAAAAGACCCCTGAGCAGGCTGAAAAATTACGCCGTTTGTTGATGGCAATTATTACTGACGTACGCGTCATGGTGATTAAACTCTGCTACCGAGTTGAGCGTTTAACACTACTAAAGTATCAAGACTATGAAGATCGACGAATGATCGCTCAGGAAACCATTGATATATTCGCACCATTGGCCAATCGTCTCGGTATGGGCTTAATCAAATGGGAGATGGAAGATTTAGCTTTTAGAGCAATTGACCCGATAGCCTATAAAAAAATTGCGAGTTTGTTAGAACAAAAACGTAGCGAAAGAGAAGTTTTTATCAATCAATTCTCAATCGAATTGCATGATCTATTAAAGCAACAAAATATCCAGTCGTCCGTGAGTGGTCGAGTCAAGCATATTGTTAGTATTTGGCGCAAAATGCAGCGCAAGAATCTTGAATTTCATGAGTTGTTTGATGTCAGAGCGGTCCGAATTTTGGTCAGCTCACTGGCTGATTGCTATGCTGTACTGGGTGTAGTGCATACTACTTGGCAGCATGTGCCTAAGGAGTTTGATGATTACGTTGCAAACCCGAAGGTAAATGGCTATCAATCTTTGCATACCGCTGTCGTGGCTGATAATGGACAAATTGTTGAGGTCCAAATACGCACGGTTGAAATGCATCAGAAATCAGAGTTTGGAGTAGCCTCGCATTGGCGTTACAAAGAAGGTGTTAACCTTGACCCTAAAATGGAAAACAGTATTGCTGCGATGCGCGATATGCTCGATGGTTCGAGTGAAGAAGTATTAGACGTCATTTCTAATATTACGACTGAACTATCGAATGAACGGGTTTATGTTTTTACGCCGCAGGGCAATATTATGGATATCCCGAATGGAGGTACTCCGTTAGATTTTGCCTACGCAGTGCATTCTGAAGTAGGGCATCGATGTCGCGGCGCTAAGGTAAATGGCCGAATTGCCACTTTGACGACTGAGCTGCATACCGGTGATGAAGTCGAGATTTTAACCACTAAAGATAGTCGGCCTAGCCGTGACTGGATGAACAAGAACCTTGGGTTCATCAAGTCAGCAGGCACTCGTTCTAAGGTGAGAAGTTGGTTTAATCATCAAGACTTCGAACAAAATGTTTTAGATGGCAAGAGTATTTATGACCGAAGTTTGAGTAAGTATTCGATTCACCATGCGGATATAAAAATGCTGGTTGAACATTTTAAACGTAAAGAAGCCGATCAGTTTTATGCTGATATTGGTCGCGGACTTATTACATCAGCTCAAATTATTGGGTTTTTACAAACCGAACCTGAGAGTGAAGATCCTTTTAAGAAGGTTAAAAAAACAGGGCTTAAATCACCCACATCGAAGGATGAAGTGAGCATTCACGGGGTTGGTAATTTAATGACCCAGTTTGGCCAATGCTGCAAACCCGTCCCTGGCGATTTGATTATTGGTTTTATTACCACTGGGTCGGGAATTACTATACACAAACACAATTGCCCTAACATGCTGGCATTACCAGAAAACAAACGACAGCGTTTGATTGAGGTTGAATGGGGCCAGGGCTCAAACGCTGTTTATCCAGTTGAAATTTCTCTGGTAGCATTTCGTCGTACCAGTCTAATGCAAGATATTAGTAGTATTTTAGCTAATCAAAAAATCAATTTACTGGATATCGACTCAAAGACCAACAAGGTAGAACAAATGGTTTATACCAAACTCACTATCGAGATCCAAAGTGTTGATGATCTGGTGAACATTATTGAAAAATTATCGCAATTACCCAACGTACAAGAGGTTAAGCGAATTGCCTGATATCGCATCTGTCCTTAAACCGGACAGCAAAATAGCCGTCAATCGGCGCTTTTCAATTGCGCCGATGATGGCTTACTCCGATAGGCACAGTCGCTACTTTTTACGCTTATTATCGAAGCATAGTTTGCAATATACCGAAATGGTGACCGCTGCTGCTGTTGTGCATGGCGATCAAGACTATCTACTAGGGTTTAGTCCTGAAGAGCACCCACTAGCCGTTCAGCTAGGAGGGTCTAACCCTGAACAGCTTTATCAAGCCGCAAAGATTTGTACCGACTATGGTTTTGACGAAATCAATCTGAACTGTGGTTGCCCGAGTGATCGAGTCCAATCAGGTAGCTTTGGGGCCTGTTTAATGGCTGACCCAGTCATGGTTGCCGAATGTGTCAGCGCCTTGCGTAGCGCAGGTGATTTGCCCGTGACGGTCAAACATCGCACTGGTATTGACCAGCAAAACGAATATGACGTATTTCGCAAGTTTGCTCAAATTCAAATAGAGGCGGGTGTCGATGCCTTGATTGTCCATGCACGGAACGCTTGGCTGCAAGGCCTAAGTCCGAAGCAAAATAGAGATATTCCACCCCTTCGTTATGAATGGGTTTACCGTTTGAAAGAGGATTTTCCTGACACTGAAATCATTATCAATGGGGGAATAAAAGACCTTGGTGAGGTAAAACAGCACTTAGCATTGGTCGACGGTGTAATGCTGGGTCGTGAACCTTATCACAATCCCTACTTGCTGCATCAGGTCGACTCACAGATTTTTGGTCAGACAAAAGAGCGGCTCATCTCAAGATTTGAGGTACTTCAATCTTACTACCCTTATATCGAAGCTCAGTTAGAAAAAGGACAGCCACTGACTAGAATGGTGAGACATATCATTGGCCTATTCCACGGTGAATCCAATTCGAAACAATGGCGACGCTATATTAGTGAAAATGCATATAAAAAATCCTCTGGTATGACCGTGCTATATGAAGCAGAACAGTTCCTTGGCTGATCAATTTTTTCATCAGATATTTCTTATGGGCTCGGATAACCTGATCGTTTGTCAGGGTGATAAGTTGACTCGATTAAGCTATTAAAGGTTTATTGGCCTAAATACCCAATAACCAGTTGGAAACAAGTATAAGGAATTTCACTTCAATAAAAGTTATAGTGAAGAATAAGATTCAACCTCTAATGTGTTGGTTCAAATAAACGTAACTTGCACCACTGCCACCATGTTTGGGTTGTGCTGGACACCAAGCTAGAACCATTTTTTGTTGTGCTAACCAGTGATGTACAAGTGGTTTTAAAACAGATTGGTGTTCAGATCGGCTGCCTTTGCCATGAACCACAATTAGAAATTGAAAATCTACTGAAAGTGCTTGTTTTACAAATTGAAATAAGCCTTTAGCTGCCTGTTGTTGGTTACAACCATGCAGATCCAGATGTCCATCAATCAACATAGAACCCTGGCGAATTTTCTTTTGTTGCTTCTTTGAGATCGATGAATTGAAAAAACTGGCATCAATTTTCACCAAAGTTTGATAATCAATATTCGAAAAACCATCTGATTCGGGCGTCTCTGTTTTTGTCTTAAAGGATACCTTTTTTTTAACTTGATCTTGGTAAATATTTATACGGCCATGCTCTAGCCGATTAACATCACCCATCAAATCAGAAAAGCTAGTCTCGTCTGTTAGTTTGCCACTCATATTCGTTGAGTTTACCTCGAATCATTCACAATATCTTATTACAATCTAACATGATGTGATATCAGCAACGTCCATTGTTTCAATATATGCAGCCTAAACCGGCTTTAAATTTCATCAATATAGGCAAATAATTCGCAGTAAAGGATTGAATTAGTTTATTATTATTATGGTTTTGATGCCACTTCATTTCTTTTTGTTGATCGACAGCTTTATCAAAAATGTCGAAAGTGGTTTTACAGCAGAATTTAAATTCTGACTGATACGTTATCTAAATTTTCTAATAACACCTTTGTTACTCCTTATTGCAGCAAAATCCGTGTAAGTGACGTTGATAATGTGTCTGGCAGCAGAGCGAAAACTAAAAGGCTATTTCTGAACTATTAGAATGATCGTGGACAATGTTTATTTAGCCGCCTTAGACTTATTAGGCCCTAATTGTGGTAATGAGTCCGATAGCATGCTGGTAGGCTATGCCCAATATCAATAATGGTCTTATGTTGTTGAGTAACATATTGTATTCTGGCAGGGCTAGAGCAGTCATCGACAGTCGATACTTTGGTTTTTCAGAAATTTCTGTTTTTATGACGGGAGGACGGACAAGTTTTGCTTGTTTCTAAAACAGCCGATGAAAGACTCGCCTATAACCTTATTGGCCAATTTAACTCTTTATGACAGGTTTGATTCTTTGCAACCCTTGTTAGGTGACTTTACGTAGTGATTTCATGTAATACAAAGCTTCAGGGTAGTGGCATGACGTCACAACGTACCCGTGACCGTATGGTTAATCGCTTAAGAGAGCTGGGCGTGGTCAATAACCAAGTGCTTGATGTTATGCGAACCGTGCCTAGGCATTTGTTCGTTGACGAGGCTATATCTCATCGCGCTTATGAAGACACGGCATTGCCTATTGGTTACAGCCAAACTATTTCACAGCCCTACACCGTTGCCAAAATGACTCAATGTCTCCTTTCTGGCGGCATTCCCAACTCGATATTAGAAATTGGCACGGGTTGTGGTTATCAAACCGCCGTACTGGCGAGTATATTTCCTCAGGTTTATAGCGTTGAAAGAATTGTCGCTTTACATAAACAAGCTAAGCAACGCCTATCAGAGTTAGAAATTTATAATGTGCAATTGCGTCACACGGATGGCAATTTGGGTTGGCCGAACCCCAGTTACCAATTTGATCGTATTATCATGACAGCAGCTTGCTCAGAAGTACCTGAGGCATTAGCTCAACAACTTGTTAATGGTGGCATTATGCTGCTTCCATTTGATGACGGCAATGATCAAACCTTAATGCAAATCACTAAAACATCCCAAGGTCTAATCAGCGAAGCATTAGAAAAAGTGTCCTTTGTTCCTTTGTTACCAGGGCTAGGCTAATGAAGCTATTTGAAAACACTTATAATGCGGTTATTAGTTTTTCAAAACTGAAGTCAGCACCTTGGTATTTAGCTATATTGAGTTTTGTAGAGTCGTTTATTTTACCCTTCCCACCCCCAGACGTAATGCTTGCACCAATGTCACTAGCTCGGCCAGAAAAGGCATTTTTTTTTGCTACGATCACCTTAATAGCGTCGGTGTGTGGTGGTGTCGTTGGTTACTTAATGGGTGCATTTTTGTTTGATCAAGTGCAACCCTTAATAATTGAATGGGGTTACCAACCTACTTTTGACAAGGTAACTCTGTGGTTTAATCAATGGGGATTTTGGGCCGTGTTAATTGCCGGGTTCTCTCCTGTACCCTATAAAATATTTACCTTATCAGCGGGTGCGTTAGGGCTAGCTTTTATACCGTTTTTATTGGCTTCATTAATTGGTAGAGGAGCAAGATTTTTTCTAGTCGCTTGGTGCCTAGCAACCTTTGGACCTGCGATAGAGCATAAATTGATGCATTATATAGAGCGAATTGGCTGGGCAATCGTCATTATCTTGATCATTACCATCGGAATTTACCAGTGGTGGGCTTAATGTTTAGTCGGAATCAATAGGTTCACCTTGCGATCAATTATAAAAATAATTGCGACTTGGCGTCACACTGTATTCAACCGAGTTATCCATTACTGCGTTATTTTGTTACTCCCACTATTTGTCTCTGGCTGCATATCTGGACATGTGCAAAGTAACCGGCATGCTGGCAATGGTTGGTATACCGTAAAGCCAAGCGACACATTGTACTCCATAGCCTGGCGCTATGGACTAGACTCCAAAGAGTTAGGCCGCTGGAACCAATTATTTGACGATGACATCATTTATTTGGGTCAACGATTAATTATGCATAACCCTGGTACGAAAACCGCTACTCAGCTCGAGGCTGAAAACACATTAGGCAACTCGTCAAAATCATCAGCATTAGAACCAAGTGTCTCAAGTACTCAGTCACTTGTAGTTAAGAAACTCTCGACTACTCCCCCCCCTGCAGAGTGGCTTTGGCCAGTAAAAGGCAAACTTCTTAACACATTCTCTATTAATCATTTAGACCGACGTGGTATCGATATAGCTGGTACGTTGGGACAAACTGTTCAAGCAACTGCAGCAGGTAAAGTGGTATATAGTGGGAATGGTTTGGTTGGATATGGTAATCTTATTATTATAAAACATAATGCGACCTATTTAAGTGCCTATGCCTATTGCAAGGAACGACTAGTGAGCGAGGGTAGTATTGTAAAGGCTGGCACCATTATTGCGAAAATGGGGTTAGATAAAAATAAATTAGCTAAACTGCACTTTGAAATCAGAAAAAATGGGAAACCGGTTGATCCAATGAACTATTTACCAAACAAATAAAATGATGAAGCGAACAACGAAATTATCGACATGGTGTATGGCTTAAATGACAACGTCGACGGTTAAGTCTTTAATAGGAAATAACGAGATTCCCGCTGAGGAATTAATCGATGGGCTGGAGGTTGATGACAGTACTGTATGTAATGTAAATTTGAATAAGAGCGATTCGACTAGTGAAGATTTTACAACTGCTGATGATGATGACGATGATCAAGATTCTGACGAATTTGATGGCGACGATAGTGAAAAAAATAGTGCGGATGACGATGAAAAAGCAATTGATCGTCGTAATCCAGTTGAGCGGCGGAAGGTTAATACTCGGCGAGCGTCCGATAATGATCCAACACGGATGTACCTTAAAGAAATAGAAGTTTTAACACTTTTAACTGCAGAAGAAGAAGTCTACTACTCACGTTTAGCACTTAAAGGTGATGCTTCAGCACGAGACAAAATGATTGAGTGTAACCTTCGCTTGGTTGTTAAAATTTCACGCCGTTACATGAATCGTGGTCTGGCATTGTTAGACCTGATCGAGGAGGGTAACTTGGGTTTAATTAGGGCCGTAGAAAAATTTGATCCAGAACGTGGGTTTCGATTTTCTACCTATGCCACTTGGTGGATCCGTCAAACAATTGAGCGCGGTTTAATGAACCAGACTCGCACTATTCGTTTGCCAATACATGTTATAAAAGAACTCAATACCTATCTCAGGGCGGCTCGTAAGTTAACCCAGGAACTTCACCGTGAAGCTACTGCTGACGATGTTGCTGAACTGCTTAATAAGCCGGTAAAAGACGTTATTAAAATGTTTAAATTAGCAGATCGAGTTTCTTCTCTAGATATCCCTATGGGAGGAGATGGAGAGCGTCCATTGCTTGATATTATAGCGGATGAAAACAAGACGGACCCTTCTTCTATCTTGCAAGACGAGTCAGTGCTGGAACATCTGGACGAATGGTTAGACGAACTCGATGAAAAGCAATGTGACGTCGTCGTCCGTCGTTTTGGATTACGCAATTATCAACGAGGTACGCTTGAAGAAGTAGGTGAGGAACTCGGTGTTACACGAGAAAGGGTAAGGCAGATCCAAATGGATGCGTTGCGTAAACTACGTCGAATTCTTGAGCAAAATGGCTATTCCAAAGAACATATTATTGAATAGTCCAAGTAACTAAATTTGATTTTAGTTTTAAAAATAAGAGGGTGAATTTAAAACCCTATTAATATAAATAGTTCTTTTCATTAGGGTAGAGAATGTTAAGTCACGTCAAAATTTCAATTTTTTTGTCATACTTACGAACTCTAGCTGGTGCTTCCTTGCACCTGAGTAAATTGAGTTTTTAAAACTAGCAATACTTAAAAGTTGAACTTTCCAGCTTGGTATAGTTTGGCGGCGGCTTCCCAGACTGCACCAACTTTACCGTTGCCTACGGCTTCGCCATCAAGTTTTGTGACGGGCATTAGCTCTTTACTTGAACTTGATATCCAAATTTCATCTGCGTTGCGAACTTCATCCATGGTGATGACGCGCTCTTCTAGAGGGATAGAACCATCATCTTTGATAACTTTTAGAGCTAATGCACGCGTGATACCTGACAAGATTTGGTTGTCTATTGGAGGTGTAATAACGACACCATCTTTTACAATAAACGCATTACAAGCACCACACTCGGTGAGTTCATTTTTATCATTATAAAGTAAAATCTCACCATCGCCTTTAGCGTGACCTTGTTGATAATGCATGACATTACCGAGTAAGGATATAGATTTGATATTACAGCGGGCCCACCGTAAATCTGATGCTGTGGAGCAAGTATAAGGTTTAATTGTGTCGCGATTGGGGGGAGGTGGTTCCGCAATTTCAAAGGTGAAAGCAAATACAGTTGGTTTAATATCTAAAGGATAAGCGTGGTTACGTTTAATGTCTGCCCCACGGGTAACATGCAGATAAATGCCTAAATTGGCATTACCATTTTTTTCACATACAGTCGTACAAAGATCACGCCACTCGCTATGGTCCCATTTATGTTGTATTTCAAGTTCGCCAAGACCTTCGATCATACGTGAGATATGTTGATCGAAACCGACAGTTTTTCCATAGTAAGAAGGGATTACTTCATAGATACCATCACCAAACAAAAAGCCTCGGTCAAGCGGTGAGATTTTAACCTCCTCGATTGGCATGTAAGAACCATTTAGATATGCAATTGACATAATAAAACTCGAAAATCAAAAAAGGATAATTGGTGCTAGATGATTTATGTAATATCAGCTAGAAGATTTAAGTATATTTAGTAGACCAGAAGTGCAACGATTTGGAATAGAGCCACATTAAAGAGAACTCTATACCAGTCTTTAGTCATTTATTTTGAGCTATGCTTATTGGATTGAAAACCCGCAAGCTTTGCGTAACTCAAGTAAAACAGACTCGCCTTCAGTCACTGCCAATCCATCTTCGGTTAATTGATTAATTCGAGTCACGCCATCAACACTGCCTAGTGCTGAAATATACTTGAGAATATCAAGCGGGTTAATTTCTTTTAAGAGATCACGTTCGTTCCAGACGGAAAGGAAAGAAATAATGCCGTAAGCACCCCAGTTTGATACATCGGCAACAATCAATTCGTCACAAGTCGTGGTGCATGGAACGATATTAAGGCCTTTTAAAGCCTCACTTACATTACCCATGCCAATTTCATTGCCGCCATCACCAACGGCGATTGTTGGGCATTGGCTTAGATTTAAAAACGTGTCGAAGCAGGCGGTCCGAGGACTAATACTTTCACCACGCATATTGTAGTAACCACCATCAGCTGCCTGACCCGGACGTTCTATAGATACGATTGCTTCGGGTTGATATTGTTCGAGTGCATCGAGTGCTTCCTGTTCACGTTGGTCGTGATCGCCTACGCGAATTTCATGTACTCGATATTTGCCCGACAGGGCTTCTGAAATGGGTTTGCCACAAACAATAATAGGGTTTGCACCCAAAGCTTCAAGTGATTCATACAATGCGATAGAGCCAACTGGGCCATCGGTTTCGAAGGTGTCTACGACTGGGAAGCCAGTACCAATAAAAATATTCCCCTTACAGTGACGTAGCAACTGTGCCGCCCGCAAACAATAGCCAGGTTCAAGATGAGGTTGCACTGTCTTCATGCCACGCAGATTACGCGCAACTAAAATATCTTCTATACGTCGGCTTAACGTCAGTTCGGTTAGATCACTGCTCATAAGGATAATTCAGTTTAGTGGTTTAAAGTTGTGCTATTTTGATAGCGAAACTGGTGCAAAGTATGAATATTGTGTGCATCTTCAAGACTAATTTCTTCAAATTTAATACTCGACCCTGGTTGGAGTTGTGCAAGTTTTGCGGTGTCGATCGGAATCACTGAGCCAATCTTTGGGTAACCACCAATAGTCTGTCGATCATTCATTAGCACGATGGGCTGACCATCTGCCGGAATTTGGATTGCTCCATGGCAGATGCCCTCAGACAACATGCCGACCATGTCAGTATGAATGGCTTCACCTTCCAGCCGAAACCCCATACGATCGCTGCGATCGGTGACCTTATAATGGGAATTGAAAAACTTGTGTTTTTGCACCGTCTCAAAAGACAGTTGTTGATAACCCAAAACAACTCGAAGTATGGCTTGATTGCCATATTGAGGCCGATCAGCTTCTGCTACTGACAAGCAGCGCTCGGTTGATCCAGGCGCACAAGGTAATTCGTCACCGGTCTGAAGCTTGTCACCATTTAGACCACCCACTTTTTCGCGGACTACTGTGGCACTGCTGCCAAAACTAGGCGGCACCTTAAACCCACCACTAACGGCGAGATAAGCACGAACGCCAGCCGTGGTATAGCCAAATTCCAGCAGGTCATTTTTCTTAATAGCATAAGAGCGCCATTGCTCTATTACCTTGCCATTAACCTTGCAGGAAACCTCTGCTCCGGTTATTGCAAAAGAACTATCGATTTGTGATTCTAACGTTAGCCCACCAAAACTGACCTCAAGGCAAGTGTCATTGATTTGATTACCAAGTAATCGATTGGCCCAGTCAAATGCCAATGGATCGAGCGGCCCACCATTGGTCAGGCCTAAATTATGAGCGCCAAAGCGGCCTCTATCTTGAATTAACGTCAGTAGCCCAGGCTGTTTAACGAAAAAATGGCTCATAGTTCAGTACCCAATTCACCACCAAGTGATACAAATTCATCATAATTGATCGCCTTAAACTGAACTCTATCGCCAACTTGTACTGGCATTGTAGGCGTTTTATCAGCATCAAACATACGGGTAGGGCATAGACCTATTAAATTCCACCCACCTGGCGATGGCGCTGGGTAAACCGCTGTTTGGCGATCTGCAATTGCGACTGCACCGCGAGGAACTTTCAATCGAGGCGTCGTTAATCTAGGGGCTGCAATACGAGGGTCAACCTCTCCAAGATAAGCAAAGCCTGGTGCGAATCCAATGGCATAGACGCGATATTCTCCTTGTTGATGAATATCAATCACTGCCTCAATACTGAGGTTGGCTTGCTCTGCAATCACAGAGAGATCTGGGCCTGATTCAATACTGTAATAAACGGGTAAAATAATTAATTCGCCAGAGACTGTACCCACCGTGTTGAGATCCGATAGTGCCAGCTTTAAGCGCTTTAAAGCTTCAAAATGGTCACAAATATTGATGTCATAAATCACGAGTAATGACGCGTATGAAGGTACTAAATCGACTAGGATTTCAGCCATCTGCACGTTTAAATTATTCACTGCAGCCTGTATTAAAGCTGAAACCTTTGCACTCGTTTCATCGGCAAAGTAAACAATAAAGGCATCATGTCCTGCAATTTCAATTTTCATTGTAAGTTTAGTATCGAGGTGAATGTTATGCGTGAATTAGGGCGCGAATATCAACAATAGCAGAAATGCCTTCGTCATTATCACCATGAACGCACAGGGTATCGGGAGATAGACTTAGCGTTTTACCGCTAACAGAGGTAACAGTACCATCTTCACAAATCTGTGCTACTTGCGCGAGCATTTTTTCCCGGTTATGGACTGCGCCAGGTTGACTCCGAGCGAGCAACTTTCCGTCATCGTCATAACAACGATCAGCAAAAGCTTCAAACAACAGTTCGATACCTGCCTGCTTGGCTTGCGTTTTGTGAATATCAGCTGCATTGGTCGCTAACAGCATCAATTTTACTGGCCGATGATAGTTTGAAATGGCCTGAATAACGGCGGACCGAACCGCGTCTTTGGACATCATGTCATTATACAAGGCACCATGGGGCTTGACGTATGCGAGTTCAATAGCTTGATTTTTAGCCATACCGTCTATGGCCGATAGTTGATAACTTACCATTGCGACTATTTCATCATGTGAACAGTTCATTGAACGACGACCAAAGCCAACCAAATCAGGGTAGGCTGGATGGGCGCCCACCATAACGTTGTGTTGCTTGGCAAGCGCCAATGTTTTTTGCATTATGAGCGGGTCGCCAGCGTGAAATCCACAGGCAATATTAGCCTGATCAATATGCGGCATGACATGGGCATCACGGCCCATCGTCCAAGACCCGTAACTTTCACCTAAATCACAATTGAGTAATAACATTGAATTCTCTCTGCTACAGGATTGCCAATCGACTATTGGGTAAATCGGTCACTAGCATCGCACCGGGCGAATGAGTAATGCAAAAGGGTGGTTTAGCCTGTTCGAGCGCCACTTGAGGGGTTACACCACAAGCCCAAAATACGGGTACTTCGTGTTCTTTTATAGTCACAGCATCACCAAACTCAGGAGAGCTAATATCTTGAATGCCAATTAAATCAGGGTTGCCGAAATGGATAGGCGCACCGTGTACAGAAGGAAATCGAGTACAAATTTGTACCGCGCGAATGGCATCAGCTGCCTGCATTGGTCGCATGCTAACTACCATCGTGCCGCTAAAACGTCCGGCACTGGCGCAGTCAATATTAGTGCGGTACATCGGTACGTTAACACCCTCCGTGACGTTACGAATCTCAAGACCATCAGCAATTAAAGCTTCTTCAAAAGAAAATGAGCAGCCCAATACGAAAGTGACTAGGTCATCTCTCCAAAAGTCAGTTACATCATTTAACTCTTGTTTCAATTGACCATTTTCGAATATACGATAACTTGGAATATCGCTTCGAATATCAAGGTCTTTACCTAAGCTTGGAATATGATAGTCGCCTGGGTTAGAAGACATTCCCACAAGTGGGCATGGTTTAGGATTGAGTTGGCAAAACTGTAAAAAATCATTGGCCCAATCCGCCGGTAAAACACAAAGATTACCCTGAACAAATCCTTGCGAGTAACCTGAGGTATTGCCGGTAAATAACCCGGATCGTATTTTTTTACGAAGTTCTAGAGGTGAGATATTTTGATTCATAATTATCAGTATGACAGGTACGTGATTGATTTCCCGTAGTATATGAGTCACTGTAACTATTATAAAGGACTCATTCGAAGCCAATATAGTAAATAGAGTCGAGAAACTAGTGTGCCGATTAACGTAACCGGCGGAACCCGTTTTTTAAAGACGCGGTTTGTTGTGATGCCCATTATGTTCTTTAGTGTTTTAGATTATGGACATTTGCAGTATGTAATTGTCTTTACAGTCTAAAATATCTTGGACAGTAGGTGCTTTATTAGATATTTTAGGGTGCTATTTCCAAACGGTTACGGCCCAGTTCTTTGGCCTTATAAAGCGCCGCATCAGCTGACTTCATTAAATCGTTCATGTCATAGTCGCAATGAAGTGGAGCCATTGACAAGCCGATGCTGACTGAGAAATTCATGCTCCTACCCTCATGGCTAAACGTCACTTCGTTAAAACTACTACGCAAGCGTTCACCCAATGCGCAGGCACCTTCAAGTGTCATTTCACTTGACAGGATAACGAATTCCTCACCACCATGGCGGGCGAAAATATCACTTTCACGTATAATGGATGAAAAACACCTAGCAAATCCACGTAAAACTTCATCTCCCATTGCGTGCCCAAATTGGTCGTTTACCGCCTTAAAATTATCTAAATCACAAGTCAGCATGGCAACAGTGTGCTCATAGCGTTGCATTTTATTAACTAATTTTAAGCCAGCTTCCTCAAAAAAATCGGCGGTTATAAATACCCGTTAAAGGATCGATTGTTGCCAAAAGGTTTAACTTTTTATTCGCATCAAGTAGCTCTTTGGTGCGCTCTTCTACCATACTTTCCAATTTAATATTTTGATCAACTAGTGCTTGCTCTGCACGTTTGAATTTATTTTGCACATATTTCAGGCGTTTTAATAACCGGTTCAACAAACCCGTCATTTTCCCCAATTCGCTTTTTTTATGCCAATGGCTGACAACCAACTCTTGATCAGGGTTGTTCGGATCAATCGAGCCTATTTGGCGCCCTAAATGGATCAAGGGACGGGTCAGAGTATAATAAAATAGGACCAACAGACCTGCACTTAGGATAATATTACGTAAGAAACCCCCGATGATTGTGCGAAAGGAGCGTTGCAGAAACTGTTTCGCAACAAGGTAACTATTCAAGCGCACTTCGATGCGTCCGATTGCACCTTTGATACCAGGAAATGTCAGAAACACGACGATTGGTTCTTCCGAATTGAACAACATACCAGCAATGCCCGATAGAACTGACTGGCTGAGATCACGTTCAGTCTTATATAGGTCTTCACCTAAATCATCAACAATGCGCACATGTTGGAATAAGTCATATTCCCCCAAACCTTGCACTACGGTTTTAGCTAATGTTGGATCAATATTAAATACAGCCTGAGCAGCTTGGAGGCGCATTGCGCTGGCCACTTCGAATGCATTGCGACGAGCCGTTACTTGCTCATCGAACAAATCAAGCGCAATGGTTGCAACGCTTAAGATCAGTCCTAAAATAAAGGTGAGATAAAGAGTAAAGAAAGTTTGGCGGAACCAAATTTGATCTCGCAATAGCGCCGTACTTTCTGATATTGAGGGTTGGGAGGAAGTCACCCTATCAGCCTCACTTAAGATTAAAGTATCCATTATAAATTATACGATAACGTTTTTTCGACTCTTCATCCAAAAAGTCTTCATAGAAACGTCTAAAATCATCGCGTTTTACCGCATCAACTAATAAAGCATCAACTTTTTTTATTACCGCTTCGCCCCAAGGGGTTTTAGAGCAGCCAATATAGCCAACCGTATATTCTTTGATTTCATTGATTGGCAATTGGGCGATATCAGCAGCAACCCCGATGGAGCGTCCATGGAATTGGGCTTCAACTGGCTGAGCAAACATGGCATCGATATTACCTTTGGATAACATCGTCAACAGGCCTTTTGGTCCTTCATTACCCAATCTTTCGATCAGATTATCTGACCCTTTATATTTGGCTAGAAGCGCATCGATTGGTTTGGTATAAGAGCGGCCATTTGAATACCCAATGCGCACAGTTCCAGATTGAATTACTTTTTCAAGCGAGATACGACCCGATTCATCTTTAAAGTCATTGAATTTCGACAAGTCTCCTTTGCGCACAACAAGATCATTGGGTAATAACAGCCGCGCAGGTATGGTAAAGGCAATAAATTCTGAACGTGCAGGTGTTTTAAGTAAAGTAACAGAACAAGCGTTCAATCCCTTCTTCATATCACGCAGTGTACGGTTAAACGGTGATACCAATACCTGATGGTCAAAATCGCTCAGTTCCTGAATCAGATAATTTTCAATCCGATCTGAATATCCTTTCCCCGCATCGGGCCCATTAACAATACTCAAAGGTGGAAATTCTGGTTTGTACCATGTGATGGTTTTATTTGTACTTGCAGATACCTGCCCTATGTATAAAAAGACAGTTAAAAGTAGAAATATTTTATTGTTAAATATCATTTTAGTTCCTGCATGTTTTAAGTTTATAGTTATTTTCTGTGTCTTAATAATGGCTGCAAGCAGTCATCAACATACTGAATTTGTATCATGAAAATAGAAAAACATCTTTCCCTCCTTACGGGTTCTAATTTCTTTTAAGTTGTTTTACTAATTCTTTATCGCTACTAATTAAACGTATTTGATAAGGGGTAAAATCAAAATTAGCGTAGCGGTTATAACTTTTATTTGCATAGCGAACAAACATGAACATAAATCACAAAGTTAGGCTATGAAGAGTGTGTTAAGTTATGTTGAAGTGTAATAACTTGTTACTCACAATATTGTAATTCTCAATTAAAATATTACTAGTGGATCTATAAAGTAGTAAACAACACCGGTATATAAAATTCAGCAAGCTAAAATTTGTAATACAATTAACTATAGAGCAGGAAAACCATTTTGCCCAGATTCCTAGTCGAATGAGTCGAATAGCTATTTTATCCAATGATGTTGAACAGGGACATCGGATTAAAATTAATTCGTCTGATAAAAAGCTTTAAACCCTCACCTTTTAAGCGGGTAGTCATTAATTGGATTAGTGTTATGTAATGGCACATCGAACTGGTGCTAAGTATGAAATAAACATGAGTGTCATTTTTTGGTTAAGAAATATCAATATTAAATATTGCAAGGTTATTTAGCGATTAGATTGAGGGGAGTGTTAATACAAACTTGCCGGGTATTTGAGATTGAAACTATTCTTGAAGTAGCGAGTAAAAATCATGTTTACATATAGATATTAGTTCCCCCGACTATGGGTCATTCATAGATAACGAGCTTATCAAAGGAAGAACATCTACTAAATTATTTTACTGGTTCAAGCTTTTAGACACTTAGCCAAGATTCTTTATTATGCAACTGTTCATATAAAAGAAAACTTCTGATCGAAAATGCTATATTCATACACTTAGTCTTATGAGCCATTAATTAACATGCTTATGATTTCGATTCGTTCAATATTATTATTAATATTCATATTGCTTTTTTCCACGACACTATTTGCCGATATCAATCTTGAAATTAGCAAGCTAGTGACTGAATCGAATAAAAGTCTAACCAAAAGTGAAAATAAGCTAAAACTAAAAGGTCTGTTATCAATAGACGAGCTTAAAAACCTACAGCAATCTGTGACAATACTTAAATCAGAAATTGATTTATGTATTCGCTCTAATCAAGACAGTGTTATCAAAATAACAGAAGATCTGGAATTATTGGGAGAAGTATCTGGACCTGAAAATCGAGAAGTTGATGAAAAACGCAAAAGTTTAACTGAGCTTCAACAGAGGCACGAAGGTCAGTTATCGTCCTGCCGATTACTCACCCTGAGGAGTAATCAAATTATTGAAGTCACCACGGAACGTCAGCAAGCGCTGATTGCTTTGCAGTTATTGACTCGAAATAGTTCACTGTTGGATCACATCCAAGGCAATTTAGAAAACCCTATAGAAGGCATTGGCTCATTAGTAGACTTTGTCATTTCTACAGCGGGCTTCGATATTATTTATCAACAGCGTTACCTGTTGATGGTCATAATTATTATTTCTATTGTCGGCATTGCTTTATTAAGAAAATTATTAGTTAGAAGTGTTCAACATTACCATAAAAAGTCCCATCGTAGCTTCGCACGATTACTTCAAATATCGTTATTAGTGGGACTTAAACACTATATAGTCACATTGATCTTAACGTTTGTTTTTGCTGCTTACTTTGTTTATCTCAGATTGTCTATCGGGCACTTTTCTTTTATTGGTTTGGTTTCGATAGGCTTATTTTTATACGTGTTATTAACCCTTATTCTGCGCATTACTCTCAACCCGATTGCCCCTGCAGAACCATTAACGGCTTTACCCCAACAAGTAGCATTCAATTTAACCAGACGCCTACTACTTCTCGCTAAATTACTATTTGCTGGCTTTTTGATTTTTTCAGTCAGTAATTTGTATGAGTTTTCGGATGCAGTAACTGGGTTATTAAGAAATATTTATATAGCAATGGTGGTGTTGAACTTGTGCTGGGCATTTTGGCTGCTCGGTTACATCAAAGGTCTAGCCAATACTCACTTACTACGTTCTATAATTATACTAATTTTATTGTTGAGTATGCTGGCAGATTGGGTTGGGTATAATAATTTGTCGAGCTTTATTTTGATTGGCGTTGTTGGTTCGATATCTGCTTGGTTTTTAACACGGCTCATTGTTATTTTGTGGACGGATTTTTTGGATAGTCTGGATGATGGCGAGTTTGCTTGGCAACAGTTTATTCGAGGTAAAATAGGCGTGAAACCGGGCGATTACCTGCCTGGGTCAATGTGGTTTAGGTTGACTTTTGGCATTGTTGCTTGGTCATTATTCGTGATCGTAGTGCTTAAAATTTGGGGTTTGTCAGATCAAAGCTTATTAACGATCCAATCTTATGTGACTGATGGATTTGACGCAGGCCCAATCCACATAGTGCCGTCCAAATTAATTATTGCCGGATTAGTTTTCGCCGTATTCTTGTCAGTGGTCGGCTGGATAAAACGAGGCCTTGGGAAAAGTTGGTTAAATCGATCTAGAATGGATCGTGGCAGTAAAGAGTCATTAATTGCTCTGACAGGGTACCTTGGTCTGGTGGTTTCACTTCTAGTGGGTCTGTCGGTTGCCGGTGTCGAGTTAACCAATTTAGCGCTCATTGCGGGTGCGCTTTCAGTTGGTATTGGTTTCGGTTTGCAAAATGTGGTTAATAATTTTGTATCGGGCATTGTTTTGTTATTTGAACGTCCAGTAAAGACCGGTGATTGGATTGTTGTTGGTGGCACCGAGGGTTATGTTAAAAAGATTAAGCTGCGTTCAACTTTAATACAGACCTTTGATCGTGCTGACGTCATCGTGCCTAATGCCGAAATTATTGCCAGTCAGGTCACTAACTTGATGTTGAGTGATTCGATTGGGCGAGTTAAAGTACCTATTAGGGTAGCCTACGGTACTGATCCTAGGCAAGTAGAAAAGATTTTAGTTGATATTGCTTGTGAGCATCCAATGGTGATCACCCGCAGCCTTAGTATTAATTCGCCTTGGGTTCTTTTTCTGTCGTTTGGTGAGAGTGCCTTAATGTTTGAATTGCGGGCATTTATTACTGATATTGATTGTAAAATGGTTGTTATGAGTGACATTAATTACTCGATTTCCGAAGCCTTCGCTCAGGCTGGAATTATTATTCCATTTCCACAAACAGACCTACATATTAGATCGAACGATATTACTGGTCTGAATCCTATTGGCTAATCTAGAAGACATAAACTAGAATGCGCCGTTAATTTAAAGGTGATTTGGAGAAAGTATTAGCTTGTTGAATTCCTTGACTTTATTTATAACGGGACATAAAGGTTTTGAAACGCTTTTATTTCATGAGGTCCGTCAGATATTACACACCTGTGATTCTCAAATAACGAAGCAATATGGCGGTATTGAAGTCATTGGCGATATCGAAAATGCTTATAGAGTCTGTCTTCATTCGCGTTTAGCAAATCGAGTTTTTTGTCAGTTAAAGACATTTAAAGTTGAAGATGAGGACGAATTATATCAAGGTATTCTAGATATTGATTGGAGCGAACATTTTGGCGCAGAAAACACTTTCGCTGTTTCTGCAACGTTATCACGCTCGAATCTTGATCACTCTCATTACGCATCGCTGAAAATAAAAGATGCAATAGTCGATCAATTTCGCGAAAAATTCGATGCTCGCCCAACAGTCGAGCGAAACCAGCCGGATGTTCATATCCATATCAATGTTCACAAAAATCAAGCGAAATTAAGTCTCGATCTTTCGGGTGAAAGCTTGCACAAACGAGGATATCGGAGTGAGCACGCAGGTGCGCCTTTAAAAGAACATTTAGCTGCATCAATGATTGCGCATGCAGGTTGGAACTTTGAGCGTGCTAAAACACATCGTTTCATTGACCCGATGTGTGGATCAGGTACTTTTGCTATCGAAGCCGCCATGATAGCTGCCAATATTCCACCGGGACTCGATAGGGACTACTTCGGTTTTCTAAACTGGAATCAGCACAACCAAGCTCTGTGGACAACCTGTTTAGAGCAGGCAGAAGAACAGGTCGAGAGTGCCGTTGATACCCAAATTTACGCGAGTGATTATGACGCCAATGCGATTCGTATTGCGAAAGATAATGCTGAGCGAGCGGGTGTTGAAGAATTAATTGATTTTTCTCATCAAGAAATAGCCGCACTTTCTATCGAGGAAAGCACTCGGCCTAACATTATTGTTTGTAATCCTCCCTATGGTGAACGGTTACAAAGTGAACAAGGTTTGGCTTCTTTGTATGGTGAAATTGGCAATAGTTTAAAGCGTTTGGCTCCAGCTGAAGTGCACATTATTTCTGCTAATCCTGACCTTTTGCATCGATTGCGTCTCAGTCGTCATTACAAAAAAACACTGCGCAATGGCCCAATTGATTGTCTGCTTGCAAGTTTCCAAACCTCTGAAATACCTGGCAAAGTTAACGATTACAGTTCAACAGAAAGCAAGTATATTGAAAGCCAATCTACAGCGATTAAGCCAGCTGAAACGATTGCTCGTCAGCCCGCTAATCAGGAAAGTACCGGCTTAAAAGATTACCAAATAGAAGTAATCACGCCATTGTTGAACCGCCTGCAAAAAAATTCTAAGCACTTAAAACGATGGGCTAAGCGAAACGAAGTGACTTGTTATCGCGTTTATGATGCCGATTTACCTGAGTTTTCGTTTGCACTTGATGTCTATCAAAGCGAAGTGAATCCGGCTGTGCATTGGTATCACTTGCAAGAGTATCAGGCACCAAAGACTATTGAGGAAAAGATAGCTGAAGCTCGCATCGAGTTAGCCAAGCAGGCGGTGAAGCAGGTTTTTGAAATTGAAGACCAATACCTATTCTGTAAAACCAAGAAACGGCAACGTGGAAAACAGCAGCACCAAAAGCAAGATAGTCAGGGAGAGTTGTTCCAGGTTCGTGAGGGGGATGCTTCTTTGCTAATCAATTTGAGCGATTATTTAGATTCTGGCTTGTTTCTCGATCATCGTTTAACACGTCAACTGATATCAAATTACGCTAACAATAAGTCAATTTTAAACCTATTTTGTTATACCGGTTCGGCTGGTGTGCAAGCCGCACTTGGCGATGCAAAGCAGGTGGTTAATGTCGATATGTCGACCACTTATTTGAAATGGGCGGAGGAAAATTTCGACATTAACCAACTGTCAGATGAGACGAAGTTTCAGTTTTTACGAGCCGATGTTGTTGAATTACTAAATAATCCACCTCGCTATGATATCAATCAAAAGTTCGACATGGTGTTACTTGATCCACCATCATTTTCAAATTCTAGTAAAATGATCGAAAGTTTGGATATTTTGCGTGATCAGGAGGATTTAATCGAAAAATCAATGAAGTTGTTGGAAAAAGACGGCTTACTTATATTTTTTACTAGCAAAAAAGGCTTTAAAATATCCCCGATTATTGCTGAAAAATTCAATGTAGCGGAGATCACAAGAGACACTATTTCGGAAGATTTTAAACGACGGCCAGGCATTCATAAATGCTGGGAAATAAGACATTAAAATGAGTGACTCTATAATAAAGGCCCGAGATGATAGTGATGATTACCTTCAGCTGTTTCTAGACGATGTTCCAATGATGGACGTTCGAGCACCGATTGAGTTCGTAAAAGGTGCTTTTCCCTATTCAACCAATATCCCACTTCTTGACGATCAGCAACGCGAACAAATTGGTATTCAATATAAAAATGCGGGTGAAGAAGAGGCGATCGAATTAGGGCTTAAACTTGCAACTCCCGATATTCGTGAGCAGCGACTCGAACAATGGTTAGCTTTTTGTCATCGACACACACAAGGATATCTGTATTGCTTTCGAGGTGGGTTGCGTTCAAGAACAACGCAAGGTTGGATTGCAGAGCAAGGCGTTGAATTCCCATTGATAAAAGGTGGTTATAAAGCGATGCGCCATTTTTTAATCGACGAACTGGCAACGAGTATTGACCAAATTCCATTTGTCATTGTAAGTGGATTAACCGGTTCAGGAAAAACGCGGGTTTTGCAGAAAATACGACATCATGTTGATCTTGAAGGCATAGCCAATCATCGTGGTTCAGCTTTTGGGCGTGATGCAAGTGATTGCCAGCCGAGCGTTATCGATTTGGAAAATCAAATTTCAATTGAGCTTCTTAAGCATCGACATCGTTTCCACGGCAAACCTTTATTTTTGGAGGATGAAGGGCGCTGTATTGGGCGAGTCAACATGCCTGAAACTTTATATAAAAAGATGCAAAAGACACCCAGAGCTATCCTAGAAGTAGATATAGAGTCGAGAATACGGTTAATCAGTGAAGATTATATAGAGAATGCCTGGCCACAATATCAGGTGCTTTATGGAGATTCGGCCGAAGTAGAGTTTAGTCGTTATATTCTCGAAAATTTAGCCCGTATTCAAAAACGACTGGGTGGTGATAAATATAAGCAAGTGAGGCAATGTTTTGAAGCCGCTTTAATTCAGTTTTATAAGGACCAAGATTCGAGTGGGTTCAATGAAGGGATTCAGACGCTATTGGTTGATTATTACGACCCAATGTATCGCTACCAATTGTCAAACAAACAAGTTGAAACTATTTTTCAGGGTCCTGAAAATGATTATCTGGATTGGGCCGAAGACACTATTCAGAACGCTTAGCTAAGATCGACGCTCCTATAAACCCATGACATACGATCGCCATGGATGGGAGAAGTATTGTTATCGTCTATTTGGTTCATCGTTACATGGATGTAACCAATTAGAACAACGCAAGAGTGGTTGTCGAAGAGGAACTGCTGAAGAGAAAATGACGCCCAGTTTATCTCAGAAAATCACCACTCTTGAGCATCTATGCGCCCTTCATATTCCGTTCATCCTGAAAATAAAAAAGGGGCGAAATAATCACCCCTCTCTAACAATACTGAACTTAAGATTAGTGTTTAAGCAAACCACCAACGTTCAACATTTTTACCGCCATCATTTACCCAGTTGCCAGCAACTTTATCATCATGAGCAATTTTTTTGCTTACGGCATGAATGTAGTTTGCAAACATAGGTACCAGCGCTCCGCCATCATCATTGATGAGCGTTTGACACTCATAATACATTTCTTGGCGTTTCTTGGTATCCAACTCTGAACGAGCTGCAGTGACAAGGTTATTGAAACGATCGGGTTTAGGACCTGTTTTCCAAGCGGTGTCATTCCACTTGCTGTCAGCTACATAGGCTGCAGTAAACATCCAGTCTTCGGTAGGACGACCGCCCCAGTAACAAGCGGACCAAGGCTTTTTGTTCCAGACATTAGACCAGTAGCCATCTTTAGGCTCACGAATAACATTGATATTAAGACCTGCTTTAGCAGCAGAATCTTTAATCAATAACGCAGCATCAACTGCGCCGGCAAAAGCTGCATCCGAAGTACTAAGATCAATTGTAATACCTTCCATTCCAGCTTTCTTTAAGTGATGTCGTGCTTTGTCTGGGTCATATTGCCGTTGTGACATTTCACCGTTGTGATAGGGATTCGAAGTCGAAATTGGATGGTCGTTGCCAATAGCACCGTGACCAAGCAAAATTTTCTTTACTAAATCTTCACGATCGACAGATAGTTTAACTGCCATGCGGAGGTCATAGTTGTCGAATGGTTTAGCGTCTACTCGCATTGGAAAAGTGTAATGTAAGGTACCAGTCGTTTCTAAGATATCCAAGCTTGGTACACGTTTTAGCAAATGAACAGTTTTGGGATCAACTCGATCAATAGTGTCTACTTCACCATTCATAATCGCATTTTGACGAGCCGTAGTATCCAGTAAACTAAGCAGTTCAACCTCGTCAAAGTGAGCCTTGCCTGTTTTGAAATAATTAGGATTTCGTTTAAACGTTGCACGAACACCAGGTTCAAAATTCTCGATAGTATAGCCACCGGTTCCGTGGCCAGCTTGCCAGTCCATTGCGCCATCAAGTTCAGGCAGAATGGGTAGGTGATAATCACTCACTATAAATGGGAAATCAGCATTAGATGCTTTCAGTTTGAATTCGATTTCATATTTTCCCTTTTTAGTCATGCTTTCGATCGGTGCTAACAGGGACTTACCTGCAGACTTCGTGTCTTCTCCACGATGAAAGTTGAGTGATGCAATGACATCGTCTGCAGTCATGGTCTTACCATTATGGAATTCTACACCTTGTCGTAGCTTAAATGTCCAGGTCTTTGCGTCAGCACTCGCCTCGTAACTTTCAGCCAGTTCTGGAACTAATTGGCCGTTGTTATCGACCTCAGTTAAATGATTGGCATAAGCATAGACTACACTTGTTGTGAAACTGTTTTCGTGAGTACCCGGATCTAGTGAGTCAGTAGTTGACCCAAATCCGAGTCCCTGAATAAATTTACCCCCTTTTTTAGGCGTTGCAGCGTGTACAGATTGTGATAAGAATGAAGTTGCAAAAGGAGCGGCTAAGCCTAGCGCACCCGCTCGCTTAACAAACTCGCGCCGATCTAGTGATCCGCTTTTTACCGCCTCTACTAATGCTTTAATGTCAGTCATTGTTTCTCCTGGATTAACCATTTATTGATATTAATCTTAAAATTATAGACTGAATTGGTTTCTATTTAATCAAATGTCCACTGGTTCCATCTATAATTTAATCAAGAATACGTCAAAAAAACAGTTTTAATCAAGTGGTTAAATTCATTTTTGATAAGGCAATGTGGCAAATGGGTGTTTTTAGCCTGAAAGCTGCTGTAATGATTGCTCTAAAGCTTTTACAGGATCGAATAGAGTCTTCTGGTCAGGTAAAAATTCGCGATGGCGATATCCACTTTTACCTTGTGGTTGATAAAGTGACAGTATTTCCGTTTGACGGGACGCTAAATCAGCTATGGCATGACATAAAGCTAGAATATCTTCTTCATTATTATAAATACCTAAACTGGCTCGAGCCATGCCACGTTTTCTTTCTAACTTGGCTTCGATATCAGGGGTGTCTGGATCTAGATTTAGTTCCCATAATTCACGCTTTAACATTTCACGCACGTATGGATGAGCACAGAAACACCCATTGCGAACTTGAATATTATGATAATCATTCAAAGCTGCAGCGGTTAAGCCGTGGTCAAAGCCCTTGATATTAAATGCAATTGTACCTGTCCTAGGCAGTTGGTCAGGGTCTGGTCCATATAAATTAACGCCATCAATCTCACTAAGCTTTGTCCACGCCAGATCGATTAAATATTGTTCCTTTTCACGAATAGATTGCATGCCAATTTGAAGCAAAACATCGAGTGCGCAGGCCAGGGTGATAGCGCCTACAATATTCGGTGTGCCAGCCTCTTCTCGCTCAGGCAGAACATCTGACGGAGTGAAATGCTCTAGATAAACGTTTTTGACCATCCCGCCACCGACTTCTGAGGGTGAAGTTTGTTTGAGTAAACTGTTCCGAGCAATGACTGCACCGGGTGAACCTGGTGCATAAATTTTATGCCCTGAAAAAATGAGAACGTCAATATCAGCTTCTAAAAGTAACTCAGACTGCATCGAAATAGGGGCATGTGCAATCATCTGTGAGGCATCGACAATTATATAAGCACCAACTGAGTGAGCCAACTGTGCTAACTCATGAATAGGGGTTATCACACCGGTAACGTTACTCGCGGCTGTAATCGCTAAATAGTTAATTCGGCTTCCGTATTTCTTAATCGATTCTTTAGCCACATCAATATCAATGCCGCCACAATTAGCGCCTTCTCCAATTAAGGGAAGGTGAAAAATTTCTGTAGCGTATTTACGGTGGGGTAGGTCGTTTGAATGATGCTCCATTTCCGATGCAATAACGACGCCTCTCTCGGGGCGAAGTGTCGCTAATTCGCTTGCAATTCGATTAAACCCAGCTGTCGCACCACTACCAACAAAATAACAACTATATATATCTGATTTTGCACTAACAAAATCGAGTACCCGTTGATGTGCCCAGTCGTAAGCTTGGTTAGCACCGCGTGCAGAGAAGTGAAGCTCGCTATGCGTACTTGAATAGTGTTCTAAAAAATTCTGAGCCACTTCAAATGCTGGACGCATCATTAAGGTTGAAGCAGCAGAATCAAAATAACGTCTTGGGCCGATGCTGCCATCGACTAAAGGATATTGTGTCTGTTGTCCGATAAAGCTATTTTGAATGAGTTTTAGTAGGTTTGTATTGGGCATCTGAAAAACTTATATATTTAAATAGTTACAATTGTAATCATTATTCGATTGGCCACAATAGCTATCGTAAACAACTCGCATCACTATAATTTCAATTAGATAATCGTTATAGTCCGTTTTCATTTTTCGGTAACCTTAATTTTGCCCCAAATACAAACCTTAGCGTCCCATTTAGTTAACCAGATTGCCGCTGGAGAAGTGGTAGAGCGTCCATCCTCTGTCATTAAGGAGCTAGTCGAGAACAGTCTTGATGCGGCAGCAAAATCTATTACTGTCGAAGTTGAAGCTGGTGGTACTCGACTTATTCGAATTGTCGACGATGGCTGTGGCATTGCTAAGGATGAATTAATATTGGCAATATCTCGCCATGCCACCAGTAAAATTCGTAACTTAGAAGACTTAGAAAAAATAGGCTCGCTTGGGTTTAGAGGAGAAGCCTTGCCCAGCATTGCCTCCGTTTCCCGATTGAGCATTAGCTCTCGTCAAGCTAGTACAAGCGGCACTGAATCTATTCACGGATGGAAAATTAATGCCCGTGATAACGAGGTCGCGGTTCCAGACGCCTCTCCTCCAGGTACGACAATTGAGGTCAGAGAGCTTTTTTATAATGTTCCTGCAAGAAAAAAGTTTTTGAGAACCGAACAAACAGAATATAAACACATCGAATCATTGTTTAAAACGTTAGCGTTGAGCCATCCTACCGTTGCGTTTCGCTTGATTCACAATCAAAAAACCATTTATCAGTTAAAAGCGGCAGGTAATTTAGATGATCAACGTCAGCGGTTAGCGATACTGTGTGGAAAGGACTTTGCCGGTAGTTTGATTGAAATTAATATTGAAATCGAAGATCTACGACTCAATGGTTGGGTAGCCTTACCGACATTTAATCGCAGCCAAGCCGATATGCAGTATTTCTATGTTAATCAACGGATTATTAAAGATAAGCTAGTCAGTCATGCGGTGAGACAAGCTTATCATGACGTTATGTTTCATGGTCGTCATCCAGCTTTTGTTCTTTCATTAGAAATGGATGCCCGTCAACTCGATGTCAATGTGCATCCGCAGAAATATGAAGTCAGGTTTCGAAATTCTCGTGAGGTGCATAATTTTTTATATGGCGGCTTGCATCGTGCTTTGGCTGACGTGCAACCAGCACAGCAAATAGATTCACCTGCCTTCGCTATGACGGGATCACAATCACAGTCAACAGCGTTGCCCAGCATTAGTGAACAAACCGGCATATCATTTAATCAATTCACCCGTTACCCCACGTCACCTGAACGCATAGGTGAGCAGTCTCAGGCTTACGCCGCATTACTGCAAACAAATGAAGTTGATCCAATGTCGTCTCAAACCCAAGAGCCGCAAATACCACCACTGGGCTTTGCCATTGCACAGCTCAAGGGCATCTATATTTTGTCTGAGAATGTAGAAGGACTTGTCGTTGTTGATATGCACGCAGCTCATGAGCGGATTGTATATGAGAGAATGAAACAAAACGCGGCAGCGGAGGGTGTCATTAAACAACCCCTACTAGTACCGTTTTCACTCAATGTTAGTCAAGCCGAAGCTGATTTGGTTGAAGAGAATGAGGTTTTATTCGAACATTTAGGATTTAGTGTTGAGCGCCTTGGACTAGAGCAGGTCAGGGTGCGTGCAATTCCGGCTTTATTGAAAAATGCCGATACGGATCAATTGATTCGGGATGTGTTATCTGATTTGCTCGAATATGGGCGTTCTGATCGAATTCAGGAATACGAAAACGAAATGCTATCGACCATGGCTTGTCATGCCTCGGTACGAGCCAATCGACTATTGTCGATTAGTGAGATGAATGCCCTGTTGCGAGATATCGAGCAAACCGAACGCAGTGGGCAATGTAACCATGGTCGACCTACCTGGAAGCAACTCAGTCTTGATCAGCTCGACAAGTTTTTTAAACGTGGCCAATGAGTTGGAAAAATCCAATGTTATCTTCATTATGGGCGCAACAGCAACGGGTAAAACGGATCTTGCTATTGAAATAGCACAAAGATTTCCAGTCGAGTTAATTAGTGTTGATTCTGCTTTAATTTATAGAGATATGGATATAGGTACGGCCAAACCCAATGCTGAAGCCTTATCGGCAAACCCTCATTTTTTAGTCGATATTATTGATCCAGCTGATCACTTCTCTGCTTGGGATTTTGTCAGTGACACAAAACAGCTCATCGAACAAATAACCAACAGAGGTAATATGCCACTTTTGGTTGGTGGCACCATGATGTACTTCCATGCGCTAGAGCAAGGGCTCAATCAACTACCGATTGCAGATCAGTCAATTCGAAGCCAGTTAAACAGTGAAGCTGAGGTGGTAGGGTGGCAAGCAATGCACAAAAAGCTAGAGGCCATAGACTCGCTCAGTGCCGAAAAAATAAAACCTAATGATTCACAGCGAATTCAACGGGCTTTAGAAGTGTTTCAGATTAGCGGGCAAACTTTATCTAGTTTGCAGGAAGTTAAAAGTATTAATAATCACATTAACGCCGCCAAATTTATTCTGAATGTGGAGGATAGGCAACACTTACATAAACGGATAGAGCAGCGATTTAATTTAATGCTGCAGAATGGTTTGGTTGAAGAAGTTGAAAAGTTAAAAAATCGATCTGACTTAGACCTGGATAAGCCATCAATGCGTTGTGTTGGCTATCGCCAGGTATGGCAATATTTGGCTGGTCAGTTGAGCTATGATGAAATGATATTTAAATCGGTAGTTGCAACGCGTCAACTAGCTAAAAGGCAAATGACTTGGTTACGTAAACAACCGCAAAAAAATAATTATGATTGTTTGAATTTGCACCATAAGAAAATAAAAGAAGCTATATTTAGTGAGTTGAGTTTATTATTTTTATGAGGTGAAACGACGTTTTGGGGTAGGTAAAATTTAAATCATCTAATTTGTCACTATACTTGCTATCTGTTATAAATTAGGTATTGAAAACTCATTTAAACACCCCAGTTAAAGGTCTACTAATAAAAACACCCTAATACCGGAGAATAATGATGTCAAAAGGGCAAATGTTACAAGAACCTTATTTAAATGCGCTCCGAAAAGAACATGTCCCAGTTTCGATCTTCCTTGTTAACGGTATTAAGTTGCAAGGTCAAATTGAATCATTTGATCAGTTTGTAGTGCTATTAAAAAATAATGTAAGCCAAATGGTTTATAAACACGCTATTTCAACCATCGTGCCCGCTCGAAATGTTCAAGTCGAAACGCCTCACGATGATGAGGAAAGCGGTAATCAATAAGCGACTTATCGTGCATTCTATGTTTGGAGTATGCGTTGTTTGAGTTTGAAAGGCCCCGTAGTGGTGAACGCGCTCTACTGGTTCATATAAATTTCAATTCTCGGTCATCTGATCAGGATGATTTGGCTGAATTTATAGAGCTTGTTCGTTCTGCCGATGTCATAGATATTGACGTTATTGTAGGCAGCCGACAGCAACCTTCTGCAAAAACATTCATTGGTAAAGGTAAACTGGAAGAAATCGCAGGGCAAGTTGCAGCCCAAAAAATTGAAGTAGTACTATTTAATCACGCGTTAAGTCCCTCACAGGAAAGAAACCTAGAAGCCCATTTGCAATGCCGAGTTCTGGATAGAACTGGTCTTATACTGGATATTTTTGCCCAGCGGGCTCAGTCCTTTGAAGGCAAGCTGCAAGTTGAGTTAGCTCAATTAAAGCATCTCTCTACCCGTTTAGTTCGAGGTTGGACGCATTTAGAAAGGCAGAAAGGTGGCATAGGGTTGAGAGGGCCAGGCGAAACTCAGCTCGAGACCGATCGGCGTCTTCTCAATCAACGTATTAAATACCTGAACAGCCGGCTCGATAAAGTAGCGCGTCAGCGCGAGCAAAGTCGACAGGGGCGAAAAAAAGCAGATATTCCAACGGTTTCTTTGGTCGGATATACCAATGCAGGCAAGTCGACATTATTTAATTGTTTAACAAAATCGACTGCGTACGTTGCAGATAAATTATTTGCGACCTTAGATCCTACGTTACGTAAACTTGACTTAGATGATCAGTCATCGGTTATTCTAGCAGACACTGTTGGCTTTATTCGTCATCTCCCTCATGACCTAGTAGCAGCGTTTAGAGCTACTTTAATTGAAACACGCGAGGCTGACTTAATACTTCATGTGGTTGACTGTGCAGATGATGACCGTCAGGAAAAAATATTTGCAGTGAACAAGGTGCTGGAGGAAATTGATGCCAGTGAGACGCCACAATTAATTATTTATAACAAAATTGATTTACCTGATTTTCAACCCCGAGTGGATGTTGATCAAGACGGAAATCAATGGAGAGTCTGGGTGTCTGCACAGAATAACTTGGGTATTGAAGGTTTACTTGATGTGTTGAAAGAACGTTTTTTCTCCGAAACAGCGAGTTATGCATTATCTTTGGTCGCGAATGAAGGACAGATTCGCGCTCTATTATATGAACAAGGCGCCATTGAAGAAGAAGTTTATGAAGACAATGGGGATATTGCCTTGAAACTTCGTCTTTCACCCACACTTTTGAAGCGATTAACTAGAAAATACGGTGTGGCTGAAGAACGTTTCACCAAAAGGCTTGATACGCTTGCAGGCGTTGCATAAAAGCCTTTACAATTCGCACTTTATTGAGTGCTTACAACCATAAAGATTAACTATTAATTAAGTTATCTAATACCGGAGAAGATTTATGCCCTGGAATGAACCGGGTAAAAACAAAGATCCATGGGGGCAGCGTAATAATAACGACGGCCCGCCTGATCTTGACGAGCTACTTAATAACCTGAAAAAGAAATTTGATGGGTTTTTGGGTGGAAACAGTGGTAAGGGTGGTAACAATGGCGGCAGTACCCCTCCCGCCACCCCCGGTAACATCACTAAATTGATAAGCTTTGTTGTTATTGCAATGCTTATCGTTTGGGGCCTGACGGGTATTTACATCGTTGACGAAGGTTGGCGTGGTGTAGAAACTCGCTTTGGTGCAAAAACTAGAGTGACTCAATCGGGACCACATTGGCATCTTCCTTATCCCATAGAAGATGTAGAGCAAGTTAATGTTTCTGAAATACGAACAGCCAGAAAAGACTCTAAAATGTTGACTCGTGATGAAAACATTGTGGTCATGAGCCTTGAAATTCAGTACAACATCAAGAGTGCTCAAGATTATGCATTTGAAGTTCGTGGTCCTGAAATGACATTGGAACAGGCTGCTGAATCATCAATTCGTGAAGTGGTTGGTAATAATGAAATGGATTTAATCATTACTGAAGGCCGTGCAGTTATTGCCAGCGAAACGAAACAAATTATTCAAGAAATTCTTGACTCGTATAAAACGGGTATCAACGTGATAACGGTTAATATTGGTGAAGCTCAACCACCGGAAGAAGTGCAAGAAGCTTTTGAAGATGCAATTAAAGCTCGTGAAGATGAGCAGCGAATCATCAATCAGGCCAATGCTTATCGTAATGATGTAGTGCCAAAAGCACGAGGTGATGCGCAAGGATTACTCGAGAATGCAGAAGCTTACAAAACTCGAGTTGTAAAATCAGCTGAGGGTGAAACCAGTCGTTTTAATCAGCTGTTAACACAGTATCAGCGTGCACCTGAGGTGACTCGTGAGCGCCTCTATATTGATACAATGGAATCTGTATTGAGTCGTTCTCCAAAAGTCATGATTGATGTTGAAAATGGTAATAATTTAATGTTTCTACCACTTGATCAACTGTTATCGGGTTCAGGCACGTCTCCTAACTTGACGGGGCAGTCGACAGGTGAGGGTAGTGATACAAACTCTATTATGGACGAGTTTAACCGGAATGTTTCTCGTTCAAGAACACGGGAGACAAGATAATGAATAACATTAAATTTGGTTTCATAATACTGCTATTGTTAGTTGGTGTTGTGTCAATGTCGACTTTTATTGTTCACGAAAAACAAGTGGCGATTAAATTTAAACTGGGCGAGATAACACAGACGTATAACGAGCCTGGTCTTTATTTTCAAATACCAATTATCAATAATATCGTCAAATTTGATAGTCGTATTCTGACAATGGATACGCCAACGGAACGTTTTTTAACTAGCGAGAAGAAGAACGTTATTGTTGACTCTTTTGTGAAATGGCGTATTTCAGATGCGAAAACCTTTTATACATCGACTCAAGGTGATGAACGGACCGCAATTGCTCGAATGGCATCGATTGTTAATGATGAGTTGAAAGGGCAGATCGCTGCAAAAACAATTCAGGAAGTAATTTCTGGAGAGCGTGCTTCAATCATGCAAGTAGTAACTGACACTGCCGGTCTTAAAATTCGCGATCTAGGCATCGAATTAATCGATGTCCGGGTCAAGAAGGCTGACTTACCAGAAAACGTTACTGTTAATGTTTATCAACGAATGGCGACCGAAAGACAAACAGTGGCTAAATCTTTTCGCTCTCGTGGTGAAGAACAGGCGAAGCAAATTCGTGCTAATGCGAATCGTCAAAGAGAAGAAACACTGGCTGAAGCCTATCGAATATCGGAAGAGATTCGAGGTGAAGGTGATGCAACTGCCGCTAAGATATATGCTGATTCATATAACCAAGATAAAGAATTTTATTCTTTCTATCGTAGTTTGAATGCTTATGAAACTAGTTTTGGTGGCGGTCAAGATATTATGGTACTAAGCCCAGACTCTGATTTCTTTAAGTTCTTTAAGCAATCTAATAGTCAGTAAACCAACAGTCAAAGAAAACTGTTAATCATTTAATCGGGCGTTTATAATGGCGCCCGTTTTTTTGACTATAATAAATTAAATTTTACTCGCCTCACACACGTCTAAATTGATAGTCTAAGCCAATATGAACTGGACTGAATTATTTTCTGCGTTAGCTTTAGTGTTGATAATAGAAGGTATTATTCCTTTTATAAATCCACAAGGTTATAAAAATACAATGCAACAAATGCTAGCAATGCCCGAGTCGACATTAAGGGTCGTTGGTTTTGGCCTAATGTTAGTGGGTGCCTCATCACTTTTTTTTATCCGAGGCTAATAAATGTTTCTAATCAATATGACTAAACTACCATGACCAATCAAGCATGAATAACCAGCCTATAAACCGTTGGCTTTTGCCCGATGGAGTACAAGAGACATTGCCTCCTGCTGCGCTCGGTGTTGACTTACTTCGTCGTCAGGTACTGCAAATGTATCATTCTTGGGGCTACGATTTGGTTATGCCAGCGATGATAGAGTTTATGGATTCGTTGTTAACGGGCACCGCACATTCACTTGATACAAAAACATTTTCATTAGTTGACCAAATGACGGGTAAGCAAATGGGTGTTCGGTCAGATATGACACCTCAGGTTGCTCGAATAGACGCACACTTACTGGCTGATGACGATCGTGAAGTTCGCATCGAACGACTTTGTTATTGCGGCCATTTACTTCATGCACAAGCTGATGGCATTACATCGAGCCGGACGCCATTACAAATTGGTGCAGAAATCTTTGGTAACACCAGTGTTACTGCTGATGTCGAAGTGGTCAGCTTAATGATAGAAACTCTTCACAAGGTTGGGCTGAAAGATATTTCGATTGATCTGGGACATGTCGGTATTTTTCGGAGTCTTGTCAGTAGTACTGAATTAGACAAACAACAGGAAGCCATACTCTTTGACATGTTACAGAGAAAGTCGATTCCTGAACTTGAAGTTTACCTCGCTGATTTAGATTTACCCGAAAATCTGAGAGCCCAATTTAGTCAATTAGCGTTATTAAATGGTGACATTTCAATTCTGCATGAAGCGCGCCAAGTCTTTAAAGGCTGTCATAAAGAATTACATGAGGCGTTAGCTCGTATACAGGCAGTTATTGAGGTAGTGCAGGATAAATACCCTGAAACTTTAATCAATTGTGATCTTGCTGAGTTACGCGGTTACAACTACCACACTGGCTTGGTTTTTGCTGCATTTTTACCTGGCCAAGGTAAAGAGATCGCAAGAGGAGGTCGTTATGATAACATTGGTGGTATTTTTGGTAACGCTCGACCAGCCACTGGATTCAGCGCTGACCTTCTCAACTTACATCAATTATCGAATGTATCACAATTAAAAACTTTGGGAATTCTGGCGCCTAATAGTAATGATGCCGATTTGAATCAAACAATTCATGATCTTCGTTCACAAGGCCAACGAGTCATTGTTGACCTTACGGATGGTAAATGTAAACCCGCAGCACAACGATGCGATAAAATTTTAATCCGCCAAAATAATGGCTGGTCGATATCAGAGGCAATCTAGTTAATGGCAAATTCAGTAGTAATTATTGGAACCCAATGGGGTGACGAAGGCAAAGGTAAAATTGTTGACCTTCTAACTGACCAAGCTAAGGCAGTGGTGCGTTTTCAGGGTGGTCACAATGCTGGTCACACGTTGGTCATTGATGGTGTAACAACAGTATTGCATCTTATTCCTTCTGGTGTCTTACGAGACAACGTCAAGTGCCTCATTGGCAACGGCGTTGTATTGTCACCTGAAGCGCTTTTAAAGGAAATTAAACAGCTTGAAGACAGTGGGATTCCAGCTCGAGATCGTATCGTTATCAGCGAATCTTGCCCGGTAATTCTGCCTTACCACATCGCTCTTGATCAGGCTCGTGAAATTGCTAGAGGCAGTCTAGCGATTGGCACAACAGGTCGTGGCATTGGTCCTTGCTACGAAGATAAAGTGGCAAGGCGAGGCATTCGTGTTGGCGAGATGATGAACAAAGCGCTATTTGCAAAGCGTTTAAAAGAAGTTCTCGAATATCATAACTTTACACTCGAGCACTATTTTAAAGTCGAGCCGTTAGACTACCAGCAAGTGTTAAATGATGCTTTACAACAAGCTGAAGAAATTAGGGCTCTGGTTGGAGACATTCCTGCAATTCTGCACGAGATGAGAGAGCGGGGAGAAAAGATCATGTTCGAAGGGGCACAGGGTGCTTTACTTGATATTGATCATGGTACTTATCCTTATGTCACCTCATCGACGACTACGGCAGGTGGCGCTGCTGCTGGCTCTGGTGTCGGTCCTAGGGACCTTGAATATATCGTTGGAATTGTAAAAGCCTATACCACACGCGTTGGTTCTGGTCCCTTTCCAACAGAGCTCGATGATGCCTGTGGCAAACATATGGGCGAAAAAGGCCATGAATTTGGTGCAACAACTGGCCGAAAACGTCGATGTGGCTGGCTCGATATGGTGTCTCTTAATCGTTCTCTCAAAATAAATTCTGTGAGTGGTCTTTGTATTACAAAGCTGGATGTATTAGATGGGCTCGAGACATTAAAAATAGCAGTTGCCTACAAATTTAATGGACAAGAAATTACTAACCCTCCAGCTGGTGCCGATAATTATGAAGCTTGTGAGCCGGTTTATATAGAAATGCCGGGCTGGCAGGAATCAACTTATGGCTTACAATCTTATGATGATTTGCCAGCAACAGCTAAGGCATACTTAGAAAAAATAAATGCTCTGTCAGGTGTTCCAATTGATATTGTATCAACTGGGCCAGATCGTGCAGAAACGATAGTATTAAGGCACCCATTTTCACCTTAATTAAGATGTATAGCCTAAAAAGGTAGCCGTTTCAGGTTACCTTTTTATTGCTGATAGGTTTATTTTGAAACTTAAGTTTAGTAATTTGCTAAAAGCTTGATCAGTATTTTCAATTCGAAGTTCTTCTTTGGAGTTGTATTTTTATTATATTCTCTTCGAAAAAATATAACGGAAAAACCTAATCTATCCGAGGAGTCATCAACACTCTCTCAAAAGTTAATGTCACGCAAGTGAATTACTTTTCACCTGGAATTTGGTGGTACAAAGGGTAAGTGTTGCAACTAATTCAGTATTTCACCTAATTAATATAAAGGAGGAAACTTTTATTAATTGGTATTCAGGTGCGTAGTGAAAAAATTAAATTTTGCAGTAAGTCATAATAATTGAGTTGTATTTTAAAGCATAACTGCGTGCTTTTTGCATTAATCTTAAATGCTCGTCACTACTCACCACATCAGTAAATCCATCAATTAACTGATAGCCACATTTCTCATTATATTTCATGACTTGATAGGCTTCTACGCCTGGGATATTGATGCTACGAGTTGCCATTCCAAGCAATCGAAAATCACCTGTCTTTACCGCCTGCTGTGCATCAGCCAGAGGGTCTGCAGCATCTAACCACTGTAGCTTTTGAACATTCGGATCTAGTGCTTTTGAATCAGTAGCACAGCCAGTCATGGCTAATAAAAGTAAAGCGAAAAATAATGATGATTTCATAATGACATAAATTTGTTTGGGTCAAATATATATACATAAATAGTGCCATAAAAAAAGTTGTCTGTAACGTAAATGATGTCGATCTAGCCTCGGATTTTAAAAAATGCATGGCAATTGGCAAAAATTTTAATATCAAATTTGTTCTATAGGGGCTTTAAGGTACGAATGGATCACCACTTTTTTGTACGAGCTTCATATTACTAATGGAGGGTAAATTGTTTATTTTTTATTTTTTATTAACGAATGTAATCTGTTGTAGCATTAGATAAGAGGCAAAAAGTAATGAATGATAGTTTGTTGAGATGTTTATCTTTAAAAGTTTACTGAATAGAGTTACCTAATATCATTACATGCATAATACTTAAATCTTTGAAATAATTAAAATAGAAAGGTTTGAACCACAATAGTTGAACAGTTTAATCTTTTCATAATATCAATACTTTTTATTAATCCAGTAATAAATTAACCTTAAGTTATTGTCATTCTCAATTTTTCGAGCTCTAATTGGCTTAGATTTAATAAATTATTAACAATATTTGGAGAAAATAAATGATCGGTCAAAGAACACCTGAAGTTGAGGCATTTTGGAACAAAGTTTGTGAGAAACATGGTATTTCAACAAATGATTATCATACTAAAACATTTGGTGACCCAAAATATGCTGAATACGGCAACCATGTGACTGAGCTTGCAATTGCAGAAACTAAAAGAGCAACCGCACATCTTGCGATGGATTTTGAACTGAATGATGTATCACGAAGAGAAAGTGGGGATTACTGGGTTATTTTATGGGAAGATTTCTCTCCAGCCTGTGTATTGCATCTAGTGAATGTTGAAGTCAGACCCTTTAAAGATGTTGATGCCGCGTTTGCCGCACGAGAAGGGGAAGGGGATGGTAGTCTAGAATACTGGAAAGCCATTCATGAAGATTATTTCAAATTGCAATTAGCTGACTGGGGCAAAGACTGGTCAGATGAACTCCCGGTTGTGCTAGAATCTTTTGATTTGTTGATGGTTAATGAAAACTGATATGGCTTTATAAATCGCGGCATCTTTTAGTTTGTTTTATTAGTTCAAACACCAGTTCTTCTGTACCAAAACCTATACGTCCTAAAATCATTGCTTGCTGACATGGGTATTCGAAGGAATCTTTGACCTGTCGAGCATTAAGGTTGCTTGCACTGATAATGATAATGATAATGATAATGATTAGTTTAAAATCATGTTCTTCCCGTTGAGAGAAGAATGTATCGGGGTCTGATTCGTATTTATTGAGGATTTTTATTAACGGCACAAGTAGTTTATTGTTTACTATGAGTGCTCGATCGAACGGTTCATTTTTAAGATTTAAGCCACTCGATGAGGGTTGTTTGCAGCCACTTGAATTAACGATATTTGAGATTTCGGCAAACGAGTCTCTTTATTTTCACTAATGGCCTAAGTCATATTGTTGCCCGTTTTATTGTGGATCGTCATCGTATTATATAATTAGCTGTTCGACGAACAACGGCCGCAATAGTTGCGGCTGAATTAACTGAAGATGATGTAACAAAAACACTACAGTCTACAATGTATAAATTTCTAACATCATGACTTTGCAACCCAAGGTTTACATCAGAGTGATCGAAATCTACCCCGATTCGACAAGTTCCAAGTACATGTCATCCGTTTTCAGTACCTAGCCTGCGTGCTCTATTCTGGTGTCTCTGCCTCGCCAAATGATTGAACTGCTTTGCTGGGGATAAGTTTGACCATGCATTTACTATTGTTAGATACTTTGTAAATTAACTGAACAGTTGGGTCACTGTTGGCGTCAATAGCATTAGGGTCTAAAACCAAACGATTATGTTTGTTGGGTAAATTTTGAGCTGTAATACCCCATACTGCGGAGTGTCCTAGCCAGTTGTTAATTCGTTGATGAAGTAGCTTATACCCTAGCATCTGGCTTCGTCGATGAGATAAAGTGCTGCTGATTGGTTGACAGGACGACTACTGATAGCCCCTCATAACGCCTTTTATTCGGACCATTCGATGCATGAATGTTTTTTTAATGCGGTACAAACGGTCAAATATTTTCTCAAAAAGACTATTCATCGAAATCCGGTTAGTTAAAATAATATAAATTTAGCCTTATACCCCTAGTATAGGATTTGTGAACGGGCCTCTAAGAGCTTCATATTGAGCTGCAATTTTAAGTAGTTTGTTTTCCTCGAATGGCTTCCCTACCAGTTGAAGTGCCGTTGGTAATCCACCAACGCTTATACCCGTTGGAATCGATATAGCAGGTAATCCTAGATAGTTGGCAAAACGAGTCATAGTCGACATAGTTGAAAAGTCTCTATCAATTTCTGCAGACTGCATTGTCTCAGGTGGTTTGAATTCGGGTGCAGTTGGCATTGAGACAGGCAGCATTAAGACATCAATATTAGCCATAACTTGTTCTATTAAATGATTTAACACAGAACTACGAATCGAAAGCGCTTCTATATAGTCAACAGCGTCGATTTTCAGACCGCCCGCGATGACACTGCGAACTGCAAAAGACATCGTTGATTCATTATCAAGCAATGCCGTTCGATGCATTGCAGCACCTTCACTTTTAACTATGACCTGTTGCATTTGAGTGTAGAAATCGAGATCTGGTAGTGTAACGTCCTGAAATATTTGTCCATATTGTTCGAGCAGATTACGAGCTAATAAAAAGTTTTCGTCTTTTTGACTTAGTTGGTAAATTAGATCTAAATTAACGGAGCCAATTATCCAACTTTTACTGTAAGCCAACTCTATCGGTTTACTATCAACAGAAGTAGCATCAAAAGGGTCTAACCCTTGAATAGCATCCATAACTGAATTGGCATCTTCAACAGATCTAGTTAGAGGCCCAATACAATCCATTGACCAAGTCCGAGCCATTGCACCATATCGACTAACAAGGCCATAAGTCGGCTTTAGACCGGTAACTCCACAAAAAGCAGCAGGAATTCGTACTGACCCACCAGCGTCTGAACCAATTGCTGCAAATGCTAGACCTGCCGCGACAGCGGCTGCACTGCCGCCAGATGACCCACCTGTTATATGTTTAAAGTTCCATGGATTCTTACATCGGCCAAAATGAACATTATCACCTGTGCCACCTGCCGCCAGTTCATCCATATTTAAGGTGCCTAATATAATGGCGCCAGCAGTTTCAAGTTTCGCAACCACCGTTGCTATTTGTCCAGATTTGTCGCGTGGAAGCAAACTGCCAGCACTTGCATTATGATTATGGAAGTCAAAAATATCTTTTATCCCTATCGGGATCCCATGTAATTTCCCACGCCACAAGCCGTTTTTGATTTCAGCATCAAGCTGTTTGGCCCTTTCTTTAGCATAATCGTGGAAGATATTGTTGTAACAGTTGATGAGTGGGTTAAGATGATTTATTCGATTTAGTATTGCTTCGGTGGCCGATTGGCATGTGATTCGTTGATTTTTTATTCGATGACTTAACTCAGTCAAGGTTAGGTAGCAAAATGTATCAGACATCGTTTTTTTGAATTGTCAGAGTTGCAAGATAAACACGAAACTGCCATGGGTCAGATAGTGGCCCTATAGCTAATCTAAATTCTTCTTGGTGATTGTTAGAATTGTCAATAGACTGGATTGAGTTAGTTTCTTTTGGCAGCGCTTTCTTTGATATTTCGTGTTTTGTAAACATTATCGTATATTATATTGTGGAAATTAAATATAAACATTAAAGCGGAAAATCAGAGTATTTACTATAGGCAATGAAAACTTCTGTTGACCATAAATTAAAGAAAGGCTTCGATTCAGAAGATCAAATGAACGATGAGATTCAATTGCTTCGTCGTAACCGAGATCGTCTATTGCAAGTCATGGACTCCTTACCTGGGTTGGTTGGTTATGTAGATTTGGATTTAAAAATCGTCTTTGCTAATCGGCTCATAGAGCAATGGTATCAACTACCTTTAAAAGATTTGGTTGGTATGCACTTAAAAACACTCTTTACCGAAGAACATTATTACACGGTAGAGGCTCTGCTTAAGAGAGTCTTATCTGGTGAAGTCATTAATGAAGAACGTGAAATATGTTATCCAGACGGTATAACTCGTATGGTTCATCTCAACTATATGCCTGATTCTGGCCCTTCAAGTGTTAATGGTTACTTCTTCCTAGTTCGAGATGTTACTCAGCGATACAGAACAGAATCGGCTTTAAAAAAGGCCAATGAATTTCTTGACCAGGAAGTTCGTTTTGCTACGGCTGAACTTCAACTCCGAAATGACGAATTACTAGCTGAAAATCTGGCTCGTCGTGAAAGCGAAGATCGTTATCGAGTTGTTTCAGAGTTAACGTCCGATCTAATCTATGTTTACCAGGTCGATAAAGATGGTTCGATGAAAACGGTCTGGTACACTGGTAGACTCAGTAAAGAGTTTTCTCCAACAAAGACTGCAGATGGTCATCATCGCATGTGGGGGCCTATAGTCCATCCTGATGACGATGAAAGGTTAGCTCGAAGAATTGAACGATTACTTAACAATTCTAGTTCAGTGGATGAATTCAGGGTTATCGATAAAAAAGGCGAAACTCGATGGCTTCGTGCCTATGGTCGCCCTATTTGGAATGATCGAGAAAAACGTGTAACTCAGATCATGGTGGCCACCCAGGATATAACCTCGACCAAAACGGTCGAACAACAATTAGACCGCAACCGCCAAATGTTATCTGCTGCACTCGACTCTATGTCAGAAGGATTTATGCTATTTAACGAACAAGGTGCGCTTATAGAATTTAATGAAAAACTGAATCAGTTGTTTCCTATGACTGCACCTTATTTTGTAAAGGGGGTTCATTTTGATGAACTGCTACAAAGAAGTGCCTATTCGGGTGAGGTGAAGGATGCTTTAGGTGATCCAGAAAAATGGATTCAGAAACGTTTAAAAAAATTCCCAAGCGAAACTGGATCGGTCGAAGTTGAATTAGCCGATGGCAGGTGGATTTTGTCTACTGATCGATTAACTCGCGATAACGGTATTGTTGCTATACGAACTGACATTACGGATAGAAAAAAAGCTGAAGCCTTAAGACGCCATCAGGACGCTGAGCTTGCCCATGTTTTACGACGAGCATCTATGGGTGAAATGGCATCAGCTTTGGCCCACGAATTAAGCCAACCACTGGCAGTCGTCGTTAACTATGCGAATGGTTTATTAAGGCGTTTGGATGATGAGTCCCATCTGACTACTGACCAATTGCGTGAAGCTCTTTTAAATATTACCAAAGCGGGTCAGCGTTCAAAAGATATTATTAGCCATGTTGGTGATTTTGTAAGATTAGGTGACCCTGAAGTTACACCACATAGTATTAAAATGATTATCAATGGAGTTCATCAGTTACTTCAAGATACTACTGAGCGGCATAATATTGAATTAAACATACGATCGCTACCTCAGGATTTTCTGGTGTTAGTTAATAAAGTCCAAATCGAACAGGTGTTATTTAACCTCGTTAGTAATAGTATTGATTCAATACAGCAGGCTGATTGCGAAATTCGACAGATTGAAATTGTTTGTAAATTTCATGAGGATTTTTTAACTTTAACTATCAGTGATACTGGACCGGGCGTTGACCCTACTGTATTTGATACCATGTTTGATACTTATATAACCACAAAATCACAAGGGCTTGGAATGGGGCTTTCTATAAGTCGCACCATTATCGAAGCACATGGTGGACGGTTATGGCTTGATTCTAACTATTGTAAAGGTGCTAGGCTATGTGTTCGGCTACCCGTTAAAAGTTATGATAAAAAAAGCCAATAACTCTGGTATTGTTCATGTCGTTGATGATGAAACTGAGGTTTGTCAATCAGTTAAATTTTTGGTTGAATCTATTGGTTTAACTGCAGTTTGTTATTCCTCAGCATCGCAATTTTTTGATCAACATGAAGAAGCAGGTGCAGGTTGTATCGTTCTTGATTTAAGAATGCCGGGTATTAGTGGCCTTGAAGCTATTGAGTTGATGGCTGTAAACGCAATTTATGAGCCAGTTATTGTAATTACTGGGCATGGTGACGTTCCTGCAGCAGTTCGAGCTTTAAAGTTAGGTGCGATCGATTTTTTAGAGAAACCCTGCAATGACCATTTGTTAATTCAAAAAGTAAATTCGGCCATTGACATCGATGTCAAAAATAGGGCACTCAGATCTCATATTAAATCAATTGAGAATAGCTACCAGTCATTAACTGCTCGTGAATGTGACGTGCTGAAGTGTTTAATTGCTGGAGACTCTAATAAAGAAGTGGCTCGAAATCTGCTGGTCAGTCCTAAAACCGTAGAACGACACCGTTCTAACCTGATGCGAAAGTTGGGCGTTGGTTCCTTTGCAGAATTAGTGCGTTATTTCGCCTCATTCGTTGAACTGTAATATTAACCCTATTATTATTGGAATATAATCCTGAAATCTTACTTCTCACTTGCTTTGATTTTACTCTTAACGCTAGGGACTTTAAGAGGAGGCGCGACTAGTATTTCAAAATATGTTTCTATTAATGATATACCTCCTTTATCTTATGCCATGTGGCAATCTATGATTGCAGCAATCCTTTTGATTTCAATGGGGTATTTAAAAACAAGACAATTACCCCCTGTGTTTACTCGACCTCTATTTTTTATTACCTGTGCATTGATAGGCGTTTCGATTCCAAATGTTGTTTTCTTTTACGTCGTTCAAACTCTGCCTGCTGGAACAATGGCAGTGTTACTAACCCTTGTCCCTTTGTTTACCTACATACTCGTATTAACCTTACAAGTCGAACGTTTCAGCGTTGTTCGAGTTGGAGGAATTGTAATGGGGTTTAGTGGTGCCTTAATTATTGCTTCACCGAGTTTGGCTGACGGTCTTAATTTTGACTGGAATGTCGTTATCGCAATGATCTGTCCTTTGGGATACGCCAGCATGAGTGTCTTTATAGCTCGCTATCCGATTCGTGATAGTCATCCTTTTCTGTTAGCTGGTGGCACTCACTTTGTGTCTTTTTTGTTTTTATTGCCAACTGCAATTTTAACGAATGAATATTTATCAATTTGGAAAGATCCAGGGCTTGTTGAAAGTCTTGTGGTAGTACATGGCATAATTGCTGCGATTGCTTATTCACTTTTCTTTAAAATAGTTGAGCTCGCTGGTCCTGTATTTTACAGTTTTAGTACCTATATAATTGCAATCACAGGAATAGGATGGGGGTGGTTCATATTTGGAGAAACCCACCATTACTCATTCTGGTTTGCTGTCGCATTAATATTAGGTGGGTTAACGGTTGTTAATCTGCGCCGTAAGGTTAAGTTACCTGTTGGAAGTGATTAAAACCTAATGCTAAATATCGTGGCAGGAGATAACCCCACTTTGCTGTCAATCTCTTGTCCCTATTATGAACTGATTTAATTTGATAACAATTAGCTTTTAAAATAATGCTGAGTTAGCCAAGCTCGACCCACCATCAACAAACAGTGTCTGACCCGTTACATAGCTTGAATCCGGCCCCATAAAAAAACATACCGTACGAGCTATATCATTAGCTGAAGCAAACTTACCCAATGGAATACGGTTAAGTTTTCGAATACGTTCTGAACTGCCTTCTGGGTTATTACTACGAAAGAACTCAGTATCGACAGGACCTGGTGCAATTGCATTCACTGTAATTGAATCTTTCGCCAGCTCCAGAGCCCATGTTCTGGTCATACTCATTAAGGCCGCTTTGGAGCCACCATAGGCAGTTCGAGTGGGAAGACCTAATGCCAACTCACTCGATATATTAACAATTCGGCCACGGCCCAATTTTTTCATAGAGATGATGCAATGTTTAGTACATTGCATTGCTGCACCAAGATTAATCTGAAATACCGAGTCGACTGTTTCAAGATTAATATCGGCAATTAATTCAGGACCAACGATACCTGCGTTATTCAACAACCCCGTGAACTTATATTGCTGGCATAGTGACGCCAATAATTTATCTAAAGCTTTACGATCAGCGAGGTCGATCGAATAAAAATCACCTGGAAAATTAGATGGTTGGTTCCGTGCCAGTCCAACAATATGGTGACCTCGTTTGTTTAATAATTCTGCACAGGCCCATCCGATGCCTTTGCTTGCACCTGTAATCAGTGTGACTTGATCTATTTTTTTTGGAATCATTATTCTATTTCACTTATTTACCATAAAGGATTAATTTCTACACGGTTTGACTGAAAAGTACTTTGGCCTGCTACATCTGCAAGCTGGTCTGATGTTATCCAGTTTATGGTCGTTTGCTGATGGTCATTTTGCCAAAAACCATTGACTGCGATAGCGACTCCAGGACGTACATCATCACTAATAGAGGCAATTCGATCACAATGTCCATTGGCATTACTCAGTCGAATTTTTTTATTGTTTTCGATCCCCATTCTTAATGCATCGGAGCTATGAATTAATACGCTTGGCTCCTTCTCTCGGAGTAAAAGTTGGTCAAGGTTAGCCATACTAGAGTTTACAAAATGATGGGCAGCAGGTGATACTAGGTATAAAGTTTTTGTTGAATCTAGATCTAAATCAATGGATGGGTTTTTCCAGTCAGGCACGGCTGAAAGGCCCGCCTTTTCATATGCCAGAGAGAACAACTCAATTTTCCCGCTAGGGGTTAAAAATTCCCCATTTGAAAATGGTACTTCCTGTTCTGACGCAAAAGACTGGTAGCCATTTTCTTTTAAAGTTTTAAGCGAAATATTATCAAGACGATGGGTGTCGTTTTGGGTTGCCTTTAATATTCCTTCTATTACTTCATCAGGTGTTTCATATAACCATTTATCGTCGAAACCCATAGCACGTGATAACAATTGCATCAGGTCCCAATTACTCTTTGATTCACCAATAGGTGAAATTGCGGGGTGGTTGTAACCGAGGTAAGTATGGCCATAACCTCTGTGCAAATCGATTTGTTCAAGTTGTGAGGTGGCAGGTAAAACAATATCAGCATAACGAGCTGTATCAGTCATAAACAGGTCATGGACAACCGTAAATAAATCCTCTCGCATTAATCCTTTCTTTATTTCTGAGGTTTTTGGTGCAGAAACCATCGGGTTCGAACAAAACACAAATAGCGATTTAATGGCTGGGTTTTTTATAGAATTATTCAATTCAAAACCGAGTCGATTCATGTTGATTATACGACCCGGTGGCGGGCAATGTTTCCAATGATTAATCGATTCATCATTCCAGGCAAAATAATCACCAGTTGAACAACTGAGTCCTCCACCAAGTATTCCATATTGACCGGTCAAAGCAGGGAGACATGCAATTGCTCGAACGGTTTGACCACCTTGAATATTCCGGTTAAGTGAATCACCCATTCGTATCATAGTGGGTGATTGTTGGACGAATAATTTGGCAAGTTGTTTGATTTTGGAAGCTTTTATACCCGTAATTTTAGATACTCGGTTAAGATCAAATGTCATAGCTTGATCTCTAAATTGAGACCAACCATGACAAAATTGGTCTATCCACGCTTGATTGTGATTGCCACTAACAATAATTTCACGTGCAAGACCCAGTGCCAGAGCACCGTCGGTGCCTGGAAGAGGTTGTAGGTGATAATCAGCCGCTTTAGATGATCGTGAGAGCCTAGGGTCTATAACCACTAATTTACAGCCTTTAGACTGTGCCCGTTTAACAAATGGCATCAAATGTGGTGCTGTACTGACTGGGTTATGGCCCCAAAATATAAGTAATTTAGAACTCTCAACCTGTTGATAAGGTGGGCTCATCCTAGCGCCTAGAGTCGCACGAACGGCATGGCGAGTTGCGGCCATACAAATGGATCTTTCGAGTTGACTAGCGCCTAGTCGGTTCCAAAATCTTGCGCTGGCTACTGTCATTTGAACTAGGCCAAGCGTACCGCTGTAGCTATAGGGTAATATAGCTTCAGCGCTATCAGATTGAATAATCCCATCCCATTGTTGCTTAATTGTATCGATAGCTGTTGACCAACTAATAGCTTCCCATTGTCCTGACCCCTTTGGTCCTATGCGTTTAAGGGGTGTTTTTAAACGTTCAGGATGATAGACCCGATCCAGATAGGGCGAAACTTTGGCACAAAGCCAACCATCCGCAATCGGATGTTTTTTTTGAGCAGAAATTTTAATTGCATAACCATCTTGAACTTCAGTCTGAATTCCACAGGCATCGGGACAATCATGGGGGCAGGTACCTAAATGGGTAGTTGATTGGTTTATTTTTATCATTTCCATCTTAAAGTTCAATGTGGATATGGTTATTATTACAGAGCCTGCCCACTCTGAGGAACGGGGGAAAACCCTTAGTTGTCTGCAGGTAATTATGTATTTAAGTACGGAACATACCGAGTAGGCAATGAATTAAATCATGACTATGATAGTTAAATATTATAAATCAGGGGGATAGACTAGGTGAAGAACGATATGCCAGTAATTGATTACAATCAAACCACCAAAGATTACAAATCGAGTAAGCAAAATAAATATGGTGGGTATCATAAGGCAAAGCGTCCTCCGGAAGATACCGAATTAACACATGTTGGTCCAGGAACACCCTGTGGCGAATTTTTTCGCCGATCTTGGATTCCAATTGTAATGACTCAAGAGCTCACTGATGTACCAAAACGAGTGCGCATTTTGGGTGAAGATCTTGTAGCATTCAAAAATAAATCTGGCGATTTTGGACTGTTACATCTTCATTGCAGTCATCGAAATGCCTCACTTGAATTTGGTATAATTGAAGACAAAGGTTTGCGATGTTGTTACCACGGCTGGTTGTATGACATAGACGGATCAATTCTTGAGATGCCTGCACAAGATAATTTAGTTGAATCGAAAGTATGTCATGGGGCCTATCCTATTATTGAATATAAAGGTTTGATCTTTGCTTATATGGGGCCACCTGAAGAAAAGCCCGACTTTCCAATATTTGATACAACCCAGCTTCCAAATGTTGAATTAGTGCCTTATTCAATCGATTATCCCTGCAACTGGTTACAAATATGTGAAAATACTATGGACCCTTGGCACACAGTATTTTTGCATGCGCGGGTTACAGATATTCATTTTGGTGATACTTGGGGTATAGCCCCTGTAACCAAATTTTATGAAAAAGATCATAAGGTTTATACAACATTGACTTATAGAGTTGAAAACATGATCTGGGTTAGATCGCAGGAGACTATGTCACCTTCTTTTAGCCAGGTGGGTGCGTGGTGGGAGACTGGACGTGAAGAGAAATACTTTAAACGTGCGAGCATTTCAAAGTGGACAATTCCCCATGATGACGACCACTGTATGATTATTGCTTGGCGAAGTTTTGGTGAGGGAATAGATCCTGAAGGACATGGAAATCGTGAAGATTGCGGTAAAAATAAAGTCGACTTCGCCGGACAAACAGGAACCGAACCCTATGAGTATCGACAACGTCATCCGAATGATTATGAAGCACAGGTATCGCAGGGAGCTATTAACTCTCATGCAGCAGAGAATCTTAAGTCTACTGATAAGGGTGTGTTTTATTTACGTAGAAAATTACGTAAAGGTATTCGAGCGCTTCAGCAAGGGCAAAAGTTACCTGAATTAGATCGAGTGGGTAATGAATGGCTAACGCACGTTCAAGACACGGTCTTACCTATTGGCGTTCATCCTGATGATGACGAAAAACTTCTAGAAGAAGTCACTGACATGGTTATGGACATTGTTTTTGAAGGTGATCAATTTAATGGTCATGAACGTATTGATTACATCGAATCCAAATTGAAAAAAATCAAGTACGATTCACGTTTTGAGATGCTTTAAGTGATGATAAATATAAAAGATTTGTTGTATCACAATAATGAAAAATTGTCATGAATACGCGTTGGGAGTTAGTTCTTTTACCTAGTTTGTTTTTTGTTGTAATCCTAATTTTGGGGTCACAATATGTTTTCTTAGAAGGCAGCTTTTATAAAGATCTTGGGCTTGGTCGAGTAGGAACTGAACTTGATATTTCAAATTACGTTCGATTTTTTACTGATTCCTTTTATCTAAACACGTTGTGGATTACTGTTAAAACAGCCGCACTAGCCACTCTTTTTACATTAATTCTTGGTTTTCCGGTTGCCTATCTAATCGCTCGAATGCGGTCACGATGGTCAATGTTATTGTTGGCAGGAATTGTTGTCGCAACTTTCGTTACTATTGTCATTAAAGTGTTTGGCCTCATGATTATCTTTTCTGCAGACGGTCTAATTAACAAATTTCTAATGGGTACTGGAATCGTCGATACACCCTATACCATCATTGGAAACCAAACAGGTGTCGTAGTTGGTCTTATGCATTACACACTAGGGTTTGGTGTTTTGTTACTTTACAGCGTGATTCAGACCATTCCTCGTTCCTACGAAGAAGCCGCCCAGATCCATGGCGCTAGTCGTTGGAGGATGCATTATCGAGTTTTGTTACCACTCAGTATTCCTGGAATAACAATTGGTTCTTTAATGATATTTAATATGTCGATGGGTGCTTTTACATCTGCTGCTTTATTGGGTGGTGGTCGAGTTTTTACGCTACCCGTTTTGATACAACGAACGGTTATGCTGGAAGTTAAATATTCTATGGCTGGCACATTGTCTGCTGTGCTTTTAATTACAGTTTTGTTAATTAATTTATTGGCTATAATTTTAATTCGGCGCTTTCGAGCAGCCAGACTGGTGATTGCATGAATACAACGTCGCAATGCAATGACAATACATTGTCAAGGCAATCTACTGAGGCAGCCATAGTAGCTGGTCGCCGAAAAGGCCCTGCACCAAAAGTTGGGTTACCCTGGGGTAAATATCTTCATTATTTCTACTCCAGTTTTTCCTATATTTTCTTGTTATCACCAATGGTTGTTGTTATTGGTGCATCTCTTCATGGAGGCGAATATTACACAGCGATTAAATTTCCACCAGATGATCCTTCATTGCAATGGTATTGGAAAATACCCAAAGGGCAGCTTGAAGCCTTGGGTTTAAGTTTTTTGTTAGCTGGTGGTACTGCGCTTGGTGCCTGCATTATTGGCATTCCTGCTGCATTAGGAATCGTACGAGGCAAGTTACCAGGGAAGACTTTAATTTCTACAATATTTCGTGCTCCCCTGCAAATACCTGCCATCGTTACCGGAATTGCTTTTTTACAATTATTTTACTTAGTTGGTGACGCAACTGGAATGTATATACAGGGAACTTTCTGGGGTTTATATCTAGGGCATGTCTTTGTAGCCACACCTTATGTAGTCGGAACTGTTACTGCAGTTCTACAACGATTTGATACTCGACTGGAAGAAGCTGCGTTTAGTCTAGGTGCGAGTCGTTGGAGCACCTTTCGAAGGGTAACTCTGCCGGTTATTAAACCTGGAGTTTATGCCGGTTCGTTGTATGCATTTATGGTGTCCTTTGGTGATGTGCCTATCTCTATATTTTTAACGGCACCCGGATTTGTAACTTATCCAATTGAATTATTTTACGGACTTGAGAATGATTTTGACCCCAGTATTCTGGCGTCAGCATCTCTTGTCATATTCTTTTGTCTAATAGCCTTACTGGCTATGCAAAAAATTGTCGGACTCGATACGCTTTTAAGATCTGGCAGCCGATAAATAACGTTGATTTATATTTATAATTGTGGAGGAATGTCATGAAACATAGTAAGAAGTTTAATCGTACTCTGGTTAGTGCAGTTTTAATTACACTCGGTGTATCATTTGTATCAGTGTCTCATGCTGGAGAATTTGATGGGGTCACCTTAAAAGTGGCAACTTGGGGTGGTTCTTGGAAAGAGAATATCATAACGAAAATATCGCCTAAATTTGAGGCCATGGGTGGCACTATTGAATTTGTAACGGGTAGTCCACAATCAAATCTTGCCAAGTTGATTGCTGGTCGCGGTAAAGCACCGTTTGACGTCATGGAAGTACTTGACGCACAAGAAAAAGATTTTTTTGTAACCAACGATTTTATTCAAAAAATTGATTATAAAAATATGCCAAATGTGGCTTATCTAGACGACTGGCAGTTTAACGATTGGCGCATTGCTTCTTGGCATACTCAAGAGTCAATTTGTTTTAATCGTGATAAGTTTGCAGAGTTGGGCATACCATCACCAAGTACATATGCTGATCTTATACATCCCAAGCTAGCTGGCAGAGTATCAATTCCTGATATTGCATCTGGAGGCGGATTAGCTAATTTTGGTGGAATTGTTCATGCGGCTGGTGGAGATGAAACTAATGTAAAGCCTGGCTTAGAGTTGATTAAAAAGTTAAATGCTCTTAAATTTTGGTCACGTGGGGGTGAGGTAGTTACACAGTTTCAATCAGGTGATGTATACGCCTCAATTGTTCACGCAGGTTGGTGTGTTCGTGCGCGAAATGCAGGTGTTAACGTCGCTACAGTTCATCCCAGGATACTTGATAAGGCTATAGGCGTTCATAAATATGGATGGCTTGTCATTATGAAAAGCAGTGAAAATGTGAAAGCAGCTAACTGGTTTTTGAATGAATATAACGATAAGGATTTCCAGCTTGAGTACGCGAAAAACAGTGGTGTAGTTCCTGTTAATGTGGAGGCTATTAAAACGCTTAGATCAGATCCTGTCTTGGCTGAAATGCTACAGTTAAATCCCGCGGATATTTCTCGTGAGTTGCGTATTGATTATTCTAAAGTTGATATATCTGACTGGATTGATCAGTGGAATCGTTCGGTTTCTGGTCAATAGAACAATAAATAATTATTTTAATGCTATTTATATTTTCCATTGGTCCCCAAGACCAATGGATTTTTTTAGAATAATTAAACGGATTAAACAAATTTTGTAAATAATTTACTTGGATACGTTATGTCTGCAGCAGTAAGTCTTAATAAAGTAGTTAAACGTTACGGTGATGCAACCGCGCTACACGAATTGAATCTCGAAATACAGGAAGGTGAGTTTTTAAGTCTCCTTGGTCCTTCAGGTTGTGGTAAAACTACGACTCTTAGGCTAATAGCGGGTTTTATTCAACCAAATGAGGGTTCAATCTTACTGGGTAACGAAGACGTAACTCATGTAGCTCCGCAACATCGTGAAATAGGTATGGTATTTCAGGACTATGCGCTTTTTCCTCATATGACAATTTCTGAAAATATTGGATTCGGTTTAAAAGAAAGGAATTATCCAGCCGCACAGATTAATAAAAGGGTGAGTGACTTACTCGACTTAATCAAACTTGCTGATGTAGGTGATCGTTACCCTGCAGAAGTAAGTGGTGGCCAACAACAACGAATTGCTGTTGCTAGAGCAGTTGCTTATCCTCCAAAGGTTTTACTAATGGATGAGCCTCTAGGCGCATTAGATTTGAAATTAAGAGAAACTATGCAAGTAGAATTACGTAGGATTCAACAGGAATTGAAGATCACAACTGTTTATGTAACTCATGATCAAACTGAAGCCATGAGCATGTCAGACCGTATTGTTGTCATGAATATGGGTCGTATTGAACAAATAGGTGGCGCAGAAGAAATCTACAATGAGCCAAAAACTCGTTTTGTTGCTGATTTTGTTGGTCAAACTAATTTACTTGATGCTGAAATTTTCGGTGTGCAGGGAGATTGTCTACAGGCAAAAACACTGGGTATAGATATTCGTATTCCACGTAACAATGTTTCAGAGTCAGGTTTAGTTTCGATTGCAGTTCGTCCTGAACATTTAGAATTTGTAGATTCTGGAGCAAAAAATGAAGGGCTAAATGTAATATCTGGTGTTTTATCAGGCCGCACATTTGCAGGTAATTTGACCCGTGTTTATATTGATGTCGGAAACGATAAAACTATTGTAGTTGAATCTCGACCCGAGGATGCACCGAAAGAAATGGGTGCCAAAGTGAGTGTTGGTTGGAAAACTTTAAATACAAAGATATTGCTTGAGTAATTTAATCGACTTACTTTTTTAAGGAATATTTTTTCGGGAAAATTTTATTTTGAATATTTTAGTTGATAAGCAGCTTCAAAATCGGTTCATTTTAAAAATGCATAGTTCCCATTGAATGTGTTGACTCATTTACTTTCATTACTATGTTTATTAATTTAACACTTAAAAATTTTTCTAAGTTAGCCGAAACCATTTGATACTTTCTTTCCGTTACCTGATACGAAACTGAAGCGGCTTGATTATCTAATAGCTCTGGTTGAGATTGCTAACTTCTTTTTAGTTTTTTTTGGGGAAGATGTAATTAGATATAGATTATATCAATTATTGAAGCGATGACCTTCGGTTCTAAATTTATAGTTTTAAAAAGTTGAATTGCAATAAAAAACTTAATTTATATGTTAATTAAATAATTTTGAATTGGATCATTAATTCGAGCTAATCCTTTTCCTTTGACAATACGAGAGTTTAATTATGTCTTCTAGTTTTGAGTTCCCTAAAGGTGATTTTCGTGGGCACGACCGTCAATTTATCTGGCATCAGGAACCTGATGCTGAATTGACTGAAGTGGGTCCCGGTAAGCCCTGTGGGGAATATTTGAGGCGCTATTGGATGCCAGTGGCGATGACAGATCAGATTGGAAACCTACCCTATCGGATACGAATTCTTGGTGAAGATTTGGTTATGTTTCGTGAAACCGGAGGACAACTTGGCCTAGTTCATTTGCACTGTGCTCATCGAAATATGTCCCTAGAATTTGGCATTATTGAAGAGGGCGGTATTCGATGCAGCTATCATGGTTGGAAATATTCAACCGATGGAACAGTTCTGGAACGTCCCTGTGAACCAGATGGCAGCAAATTAAAAGAGGGAACCTGCATTGGTGCTTACCCAGTTGTCGAATACAAAGGCTTGGCTTTCGCCTATATGGGCCCTAAAGATACGATTCCACCCTTCCCAGTCTATGATGTTTTTGATGAGGAAGGTGATGAGATAGTTCCTTTTCTTATTGAATCACCCTGTAATTGGTTACAGGTAATGGAAAATGCTTGGGATCCATTTCATTCGGTATACTTACATACTAAATCAGTTCGAACCCAATTTATTGATGCCTTTGCAGAACTTCCAAAAGTTGAATATTTCGATCGAGCCTACGGTGGGTTCTACACAAATACGCGAAGGGTAGATGACATTATTTGGCTTCGAATACACGACCAGATGTTACCCAGTTTCACACAAAATGGCGGGCACTTTCCTTTACCTGAAGAATCTCGTTATTTTACCAGGTGCGGTCTTTCTCGTTGGATTACACCAATAGATGATACTCATACGATGGTTATAGCTTGGCGCCATTTTCGAGAAGGAGATGATCCTAGAGGGTTAACAAATAGGGACGAAGTTGGTTATGGAAAAACAGATTTTTATGGGCAAAGTAGTGAACGAAGCTATGAACAGCGTCAGCTTGATCCCGGTGATTATGATGCTTGGGTATCACAAGGTCCCATTAATATTCATAAACGTGAACACACTGGCGTAACTGACCGGGGCATTTCAATGGTAAGGCGCAAACTTAAAAAGTTAATTCGTTTAGTTCAAAAGGGTGGGAATGTCCCACAAGTTTCTGACGTTTTTCCAGGCGTTATACCAACTTATGGCGGTGACACCATGTTACGTATTCCCGTGCAACCTGATCGAGATGATGATGCCTTAATTAAGGAAGTAGCACTCATGGTTGGTGAGATATATATGGCTCATGATAAATATTTTGGGCAAGACAGAAACACAAAATTGAAAGCTGCCTTAGAGGATTATGAAGCAAGCTGGTCATGATCCGAGTTTTGACTTTTCAAATGGAAAAAGGATTGTTGGTGCTTGTGAGTCATTGACTACTGTGTATTTCAACTAAATCTAACTTAGTTATTTTTGTTGTAAATGTAACTCAATGGCTGCTTATGCCATCAAAATTAATGCCTTAATGGCAATACTAACTTTTAATTTTTAGTGAACCAGATAACCACTAATATAGGTTTGTCTACTATAGCAGTCAGGCTGTAATTTAAGGTTTTAGCTTCCTGGATAATACACATATGTCTAAGTTTGATCCCCTTAAAGTGACTGAAATTCATCAACATTTACATACCCATTTGCCTTCAGATTCCGCACTTCGCGTTAAGGCACTTGAATCTTTACTGGTTGAAAAAGGTTTGGTAAAAAGTGAAACGATTGATGCCTGGGTAGAGCTTTATAGTGATCAAATTGGGCCAAAACGTGGTTCTGAAATTGTTGCGCTAGCCTGGTCTGATGCCGAATTTAAAAATAGGCTGATGAATGATGCACCAGCAGCGATTGATGAATTAGGTTTTCTTGGCACTGCTACCGGTCATTTGCAAGTTGTTGAAAATACACCATTAGTTCACAATCTTGTGGTCTGCACTCTTTGCTCCTGTTATCCATTCTCAATTCTTGGAATTGCACCTGTTTGGTATAAGACAGCCGCTTATCGCTCTAGAGCGGTACGTAATCCTCGTTCTGTATTGAATGAGTTTGGTGTTGAAATTGATGATTCTATTGAGGTTCGAGTTTGGGATAGTACGGCAGAACTTCGTTATCTAGTTTTGCCACAAAAGCCGGAGGGATCAGAATCGACAGATTTAAAGTGGCTGGCGAGTCTGGTGACAAGAAATTCGATGATTGGGACTGAACGATATCTAAAAATCAATTCAAATAGAGACATCTGATATGGATGGCATACATGATTTAGGTGGAAAAGAAGGCTTTGGGCCGATTGAAGTCGACGAAGATCATGTCGCTTTTCAGCATAGCTGGGAAGGCCGGGAATGGGGAATATCACGTTGTGCTCGAGCACCCCATATTTCTATAGATTGGTGGCGACATTGTCGTGAATTAATACAAGCAGAAGATTATCTGAATCGTCCCTATTTCGATTCATGGGCACAAACTGACCTTTCCACCTATATTAATGCAGATATGCTCTCAATTGAGGAAATAAAAACCGGCAAAGTCGATCCTTCTTTAGCGAAGAATCCTCCAGTTCCAATTAAATTAAACCTTGAATATTTACTCAAAAACCATAGAGAAAATGCAGCTCGGTTTGATTGCCCTAACGTTAGAGAGTCCTTTTTTGAAATTGATCAATTAGTCGCTACGAATCGTAATGGTCATTGTGGACACACACGGCTGCCTCAATATGCTAGAGGAAGATATGGAGTGATTTATAAATATCATGGCGCCCATGTTTTTCCAGACCTATCCGCTAAGGGCATAAAAACTTATCAAAATTTATATAGTGTTGGTTTTGATGCCGCAGAGTTATGGCCAGAAGCAGAAGGACGACGTGATAGAATTTATCTTGATCTTTGGGAGAGTTATTTAACGAAAGTTATTTTATAACTAGATAATCTAATGTATAAAAAGCAGTTAGGAGTGATGGATAGTCATTCTTAAACCAGCCAAGATAGTCTATTTAGATGCAACATTTTCTCGCCAAGCCGTAACTCCACCAGCTAACCCGATCATAGCCATTCCGATTAACGCCTGTTCATTCGGCCATCGATCAAAAATAACCCGGCTCCAGATAGCTGCGAATATTAAATAGCTATAATCCATAGGGGCTAACCAACTAGCATCGGCTGTTTGATAAGCGCGGCTAATGCAAATATTACCGGTTAAATTTAATACGGATGACAGTATTGCGAATCCAACTATAATTAATGTGAGTTCAGGCCAGCCAATAGCAACGAAGGGCATTGCATCTCGTATGTTGCTGGATAGGGGGTATATTGTTAGTACTGTGATACCGATAATGCCAACAATTAGAAATCCAAGTCCCGCTGCAAAGGCCAGTGCAAGCGGGCTTTCATTTCGACAGGCTTTACGTATCGTTAAGATATTTGCAGCGTAGAAAAAACCAGCAATGATGGGTAGCAACTGCACAGTTGAAAATCCATTGCTCCAAGGGGAGAGTACCAAGCTTGACCCCATAGCCCCTAAAGCTAAGGCACCATATCGCCAAATACCGACCTTTTCGCCTAATACCGGTCCTGCTAGTAAAGATACAAAAAGTGGGTAGGTATAGAGTCCAGCTGCCATCTGCGCGACCGTTAAAAAAGGTGCGCCGGCAAAGAAAAAAAACATACACACTAATAAAAATACAGATCGTAAAAAAACAGCTTTCCAGTTTTGTGGAACTAGAAGGCTAATGCCACCACTAACCGTTGCTAAAATTATGACAAAGCTCAGATTGCTAAAGGAACGTAAAGTTTGAAACTGCCAAAATGATGTGTCAGAAGACATTAACTTGACTAACGAATCTTGAAAAGCGAGTGCGAAGGTTGCCGTTAGCACGAGCAGTAGTGCTGCAAATGGTTGATCAGATTTTGGATGAGAAAATAAAGATACTTTCATTTTTTGTTGGACATTTTTTATAGACAATAGGATATCAACTTCATAGGCTCATTAGTCTATTCAAATTAATATTAAGAGCAATTAAAATGAGCATGTCTTACGATCGAATTTACTTTTTTGGCGACAGTATTACGCTTGGATTTAATGATACCTTGGATTTAGGTTGGCCTGGTCGAGTCTGTCGCGGATTGACGCTAGGCGATCGTGATATCGCTGTTTATAATCTTGGAATTAATGGTGATACATCTGCAGATATTGAGGCACGCTGGCACAGTGAAATGATGGCGCGCAATCGAGACTCTACCGGATTATTAGTTTTTGCCTTTGGTTTTAATGATGCCGCCTATAAAAATTCAGGTCAACCTCAGGTCGAATTAGAACGGTCGGTGAAGACTGCTCATAAAATCATGTCTCAGGCGCAAACAATATCAAAAGTGTTATGGATAGGGCCAACGCCATTGGACGAGACAGTCAGCCCTCAAAATAGTCACAATGGACGCTGGTTAATGTATAACGAAAAAATTGCAGAATATGACAGAGCTTATGCAGACCTTGCCAATCAGCTAAAAATCGATTATCTATCTATTTTTCAGGAATATCTTGTAAGCCCACGCTATAAAGCAGCATTGGTTGCAGGGGACAAGGTACACCCAAGCGACGATGGCTATGCAATGATTGCTGATAGTGTTACCAAATGGGTGGCTTGGAGGGCACTATTCGGTCAGTGATTCTTACTATTAACCTAACTTTATTAACTATAGGCTGAAATAAAGCTAGGTCACAATATCGCTAATTTTTTAATCAGCTATAGTATTGATTTTTTGTTCCACGATCCCACCATTTCAACAGAGTGCCGTCGAGTGCAGTTTGAACTGCAATACCGAGTTTCTCAGGTAAGGTTTTTTTGATTTTGTATTTGACTTCGAAAACGTCAGATTTTTCACAAGCATTGCTAATGTACTCGTCACTAGTCATGAGTTCGTCGACTAATAACTTGCCTAATGCTCTTTGTCCAAACCAAATTTCTCCCGTCGCAACTTCTTCAATATTGAGCTGTGGTCTGTGGGACGTTACAAACTCTTTAAAAAGGGCGTGGACATCTTCGATATCTTCAGCAAACTTTTCACGACCTTTATCGGTGTTTTCACCGAACATGGTTAGTGTCCGTTTGTGCTCACCGGCAGTGATCATTTCAAAATCGATGTCATTCTTTTTAAGCAATCGGTGAAAGTTAGGGATTTGCGCGACAACACCAATAGAACCAATAATCGCAAATGGGGCCGCTAAAAGCTTGCTCGCAAGACAAGCCATCATATAGCCACCGCTTGCAGCCACTTTATCGACACAAATGGTCAGTGCTATTTCGCGGTCCTTTATACGCTGTAGTTGTGAGGATGCGAGCCCATAGGCATGAACCATCCCGCCACCACTTTCAAGTCGGATTAAAACTTCGTCGCTTTTTTCAGCCAGTGAAAGTACAGCGGTTATTTCCTGACGTAAACTTGATACGGCAGATGCTTTTATATCACCATCAAAGTCGAGCACAAAGACCCGACTTTTTCTGTCGACTACAATATCTTTATCGACAGTCTTTTTTGCGTTCTTTTTAAGAAGTTTGAGGTGGGCTTTACGCTCTGCTTTTTCTAACTTCTCGCGCTTTTTCAAGGCAATCTTGAATTCATCTTCATCGACGACAGCTGCACTTAGGGTATCTCGAAGTAAATCTATTTCGTCATTTACTCGTGTGACTTCTATATGACCTTCTGGTGCCGCTTTTGATTTCATACTAGCCGCTACCGAAACAACCACTATGGCTATAATGGCAATAACAATCGTTAATAGTTTAAGTGCAAAAAGTCCATAATCAAAAAAGAATTCAGCCATTAGGTTTTAATCTGCCGTTGATTTATAAAGAAGCTGCATCATACCCGTGAGTTAATCGTGATTACATCAGTATTTTGATGATAAATCAGAAAACCCAAAGCGTATATTTTGAGGATAGGGAAATACGTCTTCAAAGATGCCCGCTTTAATATTTTCCTGTTTCTGAATCCAGAAGTCAGCCTCTAGCAAATCTTTATGGTGTTTTAAAAATGCTTTCCGCACCCGATTATCCGCAAATATAAAGGTCGCAAATTCCTCAGGAAAAACATCATTGGGTGAAATGCTGTACCAAGGTTCGGCTGAAAATTCATCCTCTGGATAGCGCGGTGGTGGAATTTTTCTAAAATTACATTCGGTCAGATAACATATTTCATCATAATCATAAAATACGATTCGCCCTTTTCCTTGCCCAGTAACGCCAAAGTTTTTCAGTAATAAATCGCCTGGGAATATATTGGCGCCAGCTAATTCCTTAATGGCTTGACCATACCCACGCATTAAATGATCAACTAAAGCATCGTCAGCGCCCTGAATGGCAATATTAAGAGGGATCATTCTACGTTCAATGTAAACGTGTTTTACTACAATATGATCACCTTCATGTGAAATACTGTTCGAACAGGTCTCATGCAGTTCATCTAACAAGTCATTTGCGAATCGATGATAGGGAAGTGCAACATGTGAATATTCCAGTATATCTGACATACGTCCTACTCGATCATGTTGTTTAACCAAATGATAGGTATTCACTACTTCCTGTCGAGTCACTTTTTTGGGCGGTTTAAATCGATCTCGAATTACTTTGAACACATAGGGGTACGAAGGCAGGGTAAATACAGCCATCACCATGCCTTTAATGCCTGGTGCAAATATCAATTCATCCTCTGAATGCTTTAAATGGTGTAGAAAGTCGCGATAAAAATCAGTCTTCCCCTGTTTGTGTAAACCAATGGCTGAATAAAGGTCCTCTTTTTTACGAGAGGGCATTAGCCCACGTAAAAATTTGACAATAGAGGATGGTACAGGGTGATCAACCATGAAGTAGACGTATGAAAATTCAAAAAGCCTAGATAACCCTTGATTACCAATGATAATGGCATCCGCAAAAATTGACCCTTTTCCATTGTGCAATATTGGAATAGCGAAAGGAATCTGTCTATAAGAGTTAATACATTTACCAACAATGTAAGCTGCTTTATTGCGATAGAACACCGTGCTAATAGCTTGAAACTGAAAGTTCAAGTGGGCATGTCTTGGCGTTGTGTAGGGGTATTTGATTAAGGCTTTAATAATGTATCTAACATCGCGGTTAATATCTTCAAAGGGTAAATTAATTCCCGCATCAATTAGCACCTGTTTGATCGATGCGCGAAATCCGCGCTTAGCTGGATAGTAAACATGGTAGGAGGGTTTGTCAGAATCGATAAATTCTGTTGAAACCACGCTACGCACAAAAATATAGTCATTATCAAAATAATCGCGATGGAATAATCCACAAAAAACAGAATTATAAAAGGTCTCTGCGAGTTCAGGTTGGTGATGATTTTGAATCAGTTGAATAAAGTCACGTTTAACGTCAAGCCACAAAAGTTCGATAAAATGACTCATGTCGAATTGTTTTTTGAGGAATTGGGTCGTGTCCTTCACGCGTGCATCATAAAATAATATTCTCTTTCGCGATGCATGACGTTCAGCGTCCCAATCAGCATTTTCAAAACGTTCCTGAGCGCCCTTGGTTATTTTTGAAAAAATTGAAAAATGTCGATTGAAACCAGTCAAAATAGTAGTAGCGATATTTTTCGATAAATCTTTAATAACGATGTCGGTCATGAATGTTTTCCATGTTGAGTAGGTGCGTCTAAACGTTAATTTATTGGCTTATATTGAGCATTTTTTTGTGACTATTCACGCGCAGGAATGTTCAGTCGGAGCCTACGTTCCCATAAATTTTTGCGACTAATACCGAGTATTTTTGATAGTTCAGTTTCGTTAAATTGAGATTGAAATTGCTTCACCACGGTAATGAAGTAGTCATCAAGCGACAAGGGGTGATCTAGTCTCTTAAAACTTTCAGTATTGGCATTGTCTATTACAGGTGTTGCCGTAAACCCTAAATCATTGACCTGTATTGTCTTACCAGTGCAGAGAATGACCGCACGCTCGATAACGTTTTCTAATTCACGCACATTGCCGGGCCAATGATAGTACTTTAATTGCTGGTAAGCCTCGTCACTAAACTTAATTTCCCTGCGATGAACTCTACGACACATTTTAGTTAATATTGCGTCAGCTAATTGTTGAATGTCCTCTGCGCGTTCACGCAAGGGTGGCAAATTTAGCTCGAATACATTCAGCCGATAGTAAAGATCTTCGCGGAATAGTTTGTCAGCAACCATTTGTTTTAAATCCTTGTGTGTTGCAATCAAAATTCTGACGTTGACTTTAATCGTTTTGGTCGACCCAACCCGACGAACTTCATTTTCTTGTAACACTCTGAGTAGATTGGCCTGAGCTTCTAAAGGCAATTCGCCAATTTCATCTAGAAACAGCGTGCCATCATTCGCCGCTTCGATTAGGCCTTTTTTTAATTTGAGTGCGCCAGTAAATGAACCCTTTTCATGACCAAATAATTCGGATTCAATTAAGTTTTCGGCAAATGCAGCGCAATTCACACTAATAAGTGGATAACTCTTACGGCTGCTTTGAGCATGGATCGCGCGAGCAACAAGCTCTTTACCTGTGCCAGTTTCACCCAGAATTAGCACCGTGGCATCCGTTGATGCAACACGATGAATGAGATCGATTACTTTTTTCATCGGCACGCAGTTACCGATCATTCCATCGATCGGGTAGTCTCGGGCAACTTCTTGTTTGAGAATTTTATTTTGTCGTTCAATATTGGTTTTTTCAAGCGCTCGATTTACCGTTAAAACCATTTCATCATGGTTGAATGGTTTTGATATATAGTCAACTGCCCCTTGTTTCATTGCATCAACCGCGGATTGAACGGTTGAATAACTGGTCATGATCAAAACTGGAATGGGTGCTGCTTTACTGATTAAGGCCGTACCGGGTTCTCCGGGTAAACGGATGTCTGAGATGATTAAGTCGTAGTCATGAATTGACTTCTCAATCGCGTCAGCAACACAACTCGTCGCCGTCACGCTATGCCCTTGCTTTTCGAGTAAACGAAACAAGCTATCGCGAATAATGGGTTCGTCTTCTACAATTAAAATATGACTCATAGGATTTACTTTTTTATCGGTTCAATTATGGGTTGGCTTGAATCTTGGAAGTGACACTTCAAACTGACAGCCTTTATCTTTGTTGTTACAAACAGAAATACTGCCACCATGTTGTTGGATAATGTTATAGGTGAGTGAGAGCCCAAGACCTGTGCCTTCGCCGATGGGTTTAGTCGTGAAGAAGGGCTCAAAAATCTTGGTCAAATGGTTTTTATTTATTCCTTTGCCATAGTCTCGAACAATCGTGTTAACTATTTTGTCGTGTGTAAATGCTTGTATTTCAATTCTACCGCCTTGGCTAGAAGCATCAGTGGCATTACCCAGTAAGTTTACAAAAACTTGAATTAATTTTTGTGAATAGCCCAGTATATAAATAGATTCATCACATTGATTATCATAGGTTAATGACTGGCTCAAATGATTTAGCGAAATTAATTGTATCGCTTGATCAATTGTATCGCGAAGGTTCAGGGGATCAGCAGAATGATCGTTGAGTGTGTCGATATGACTGAAGTTGACTAAGGCTCGAACAATGTTGTCTATACGATTGGTTTGTTTCAGTATTTGACCGAGACCTTGCTTTAATACTAATGTGTTATTTGGTTCAGACTGTAAATCTTGTGCTAAACAAGCAATGCCTGTTACAGGGTTACCTATTTCATGGGCAACACCTGTCGCGAGCTGACCGATAGAGGCCAATCGTTCACTGTGTACCAGTTTTTCTTCTAGTAAATAACGCTGACTATGATCCTCTATTAGAATTACGATACCACTGCGTTGTTTTTGGTCATGACTGACAACCGCTTTAAACAAGTTCAGGACATAAGATTCTGCATTAATTATTGCTTTTAACTCCCTGATTTGGAAATTTTCATTAGCAATAAAAGACACCAGTATTTTTTGCCAAGGTTGCTGGATATTATCGATAGGCATCCCAATAATTGATTTTTGTTCAATGCCCGTTAAACTCGCCATCGCATTATTCCAGCTTAAAATACGGTTGTCTTCGCTGACTGATACCACACCTAACGGCAAGTCTTGTAATACTTGGAAGTGAAATTTTCGCAATGTATCTAATTCGCTTGAAACACCTTCGAGTTTTGAACGGGTTTTTTCGTCTTTGCTTTCCACAAACTGAATGGTGTCGGCGAGTGCTGACTTTGTGGCTCGGTCAATCTGTAAATGTTGATTAACGATCATGCGGGATAAGACTGGGCCTACCAATCCAGATAAATTCCGATTTATTTGTTCTCTTAATAAAGGTAATGACGCTATATCAACAGTTTTATGATCGACCCCTAGGTCCGAAAGCGCTCGTTTAATTTCACTGCGGGCAATGTCAGTACCAATAATTTTGGTTAATTGAAGTTCGAATTCATCGATAGAAGTTGCTCTAACCTTGCCTTGAGGCACTAAAAACCCTTTTCGAAAGCAAGCATTGGATACCTCTCTTTCTTCTTCTGACTGGGGCATTATGAGTGAAAATAAGACGAAGGCTAAGCTATTAAATGCAAGTGACCATAGAGCACTGTCTGTCGTGCTAATGGCCAAGTCTGAGGTGTTTAAGAATGGAAATGCAATAATGCCTGCACGTTCGAATAATGGCAGTAATAAAGTAATGCTCCAGATAAAACCCCCTATTAGTAAACCGGCAATAAAACCAGCTTTGCTTGCTCGTTGCCAATAAAGCAAACCAACAATCCCCGGTAAACATTGGGCTACAGCTACAAATGAGATAAGTCCAAGACCGACCAACCCTTGATTAGATTGTTGGACAAGATAAAAGCTATATCCTGCTGCAATAATCAGTACGATGACTAGCCGTCGACCCCAAAGTAGCCACTGATACATATTAATACCAATAGATAACCTTAAAGGGAAACTTGCCGGTAAAACAATGTGGTTCATACACATTGAGGTTAGTGCGAGTGTCGTGACAATAATCATCGCACTAGCGGCCGATAAACCACCCAGAAATGTAAGCATGGGTAACACGTTAGAGCCACTCTCTAAAGTGATACCCAGTACATATAAGTCAGCCGGAATACCTAGGTTGAGAGACTCTCCTGCCCATAAGATGGGTGGGATTGATATATTTAGAAGCAATAAAAATAATGGGAAAGCCCAACTGGCAGTATTCATCGCCTTTGGGTCGATGTTTTCGACAAAAATCATATGAAACTGACGCGGTAGTAAAAAGGCTGCAGCAAAGGAAAGCATCATTAATGTCGCCCAAGGACCTTCTCTGACGGGTTTAAATAAAGCGGCACTAGCCTCAGGGTGAAGTTCAAGATAGTGGTTCATTTCAGAGAACCCTCCAAATATTCCAAATATCGCAAACAAACCAACGGTCAACAATGCCAACAGTTTCACCAGCGATTCAAATGCGATTGCGACTACCAGTCCATGATTTTTCTCTCGCAGCGAGATATGGCGGGTTCCGAACAAGATTGAGAACAAGCCGATAGTAATGCAGAAGCCAAGCGCCATATTACTATTTTGGGCGCTTTGGGTCATAATTTGAAGCGTATTCGTCATCGCTTGAATTTGTAGCGATATATAAGGCAAAGTGCCTGCTAACATAAATAGCGTTACCAAAACCCCAGCTGCCTGGCTGTGATATCTAAATGCAAATAGATCCGCTAGGGATGCCAGCCTGTAACTTTCGGTTAACTTAAGAATAGGACGTAATAGAATGGGTGATGCAACAAAAGCGATTGTGGCGCCAAGATAAATAGTAAGGAAACTAAAGCCTTCTTTTTGTGCGAATCCTACACTGCCATAAAAACTCCAGGACGTGGCGTACACGCCGAGCGATAGTGTGTAAACCAGTGGGTGTTGAGCAATAGATATCGGTATCCAATGACGGTCGGTTGCAGTGGCTATTAGGAAAAGCAGCCCCAGGTAAAGGATGCTAACCAAAAACAACTGCCACAACTCAAATTGCATATTTTTTTAGATGCCGTTGTAATAAGTAGCTCAGCAGAATAATAGCCGACCAAACGAGATAGGGTGCTAACCAGTAACTACCGTTAAATGCCCATAAAACCAACATTGGTGGTAACAAAACTAGTAGTGCAATGAGAACAACAATGATCGTTATTTCGTTTGGTCTAGATTCAGATGTTGATTCTGGCATGAATAATTTCCACTGATATCAAATCTACATTGAAAGTGTTACCGATTGTTACGAATAGGTCAATGAAAAATTAATGCCTACCAACCAAGAAATATTATATTTTGGTGGTAAGTTATAATTGAATATGATTTACTGCGATTTGATTATTTGTATAGAACTTTTTGGTTAGTTTTGAGTCATCGAACTAACAACCGAGTACTGGAGGAGAAGCTGCAACACTAAAAAAATATAGCAGCTAGGGATGAAAAGGCGTCGAATTAGGCGCCTTTTTTTATGCGAGGAGCATTTTTTCCAGCCAGAAAACACCACTGGTTATGGATGTATGGATGTATGGATGAAAATCGAGAACCAAGCAAAGCAAAATTGATATAGATACAACAATTTACTTCTGTCGATACCCATCAAGAAATTCCCCTAAAGCCTGAATAGCAGCTTTCAATTCGTCAAGATTTGGCAAAAACACAATCCTGAAATGATTGGGTTGTTTCCAGTTAAATGCCGTTCCGTGGACAAGCAACACATGTTTTGCGATCAAAAAATCAAGTACAAATGTTTCATCATTTTGGATATTGAATTTTTTAATGTTTATTTTGGGGAAGAGATACAGAGCACCTTGTGGACGTGTACAACTCAAGCCCGGAATATCATTAACCATTTCATAAGCCAGTTCCATTTGTTTATAAAGGCGACCATCTGATTTGGTGAGGTCATTGATACTTTGATAACCTCCGAGTGCCGTTTGAATCGCATGTTGTGATGGTACATTGGCGCACAACCGCATTGAGGAGAGCATATTGAGACCATTAATATAATCTTCTGCTTGGTGTTTTGGACCCGTTAGAACCATCCATCCAGACCGAAAACCAGCCACTCGGTAGTTTTTTGATAGTCCGCCAAAAGTGACACAAAATACATCGTTGCTTAAACCTGCAATCGGGATATGAACTGCCTGGCCATATAGAATCTTGTCGTAGATTTCATCGCTATAAATAATGAGGTCATTCTCACGTGCAACCGCTGTGATTGCCTCTAAGGTTTCTTTCGAGTAAACCGCGCCGGTTGGATTGTTCGGATTAATGATGACGATTGCACAGGTTTTTTTGGTAATTTTTGTTTTGATATCATCAATATCTGGCTGCCAGTCGTTGCTTTCATCACAAACGTAATGGACTGGATTGCCACCAGCTAGGGTTACAGCCGCGGTCCAAAGTGGGTAGTCTGGGGAGGGAATCAAAACCTCATCGCCATCGTTCAACAGTGCTTGCATTGCCATCACAATCAACTCACTAACGCCGTTGCCGGTGTAGATATCATCGACCAATGTATTACGTAACCCCAGTGTTTGGTAATATTGCTGTATTGCAATTTTTGCAGAATACAACCCGTTTGAAGGACCGTAACCTTGAGCCGTAGGCAAATTGTGTATAACGTCTTTTAAAATATCATCAGGTGCATCAAATCCAAAAGGTGCCGGATTTCCGATATTTAGCTTAAGAATTCTATGACCATCATCTTCTAATCGTTTTGCTTGATCTAATACAGGCCCTCGTATGTCATAGCAAACACCTTTTAGTTTATTCGATCGTTTTATTTTTTTCATGTCGTGGGTTGCTGCTATAAAGAATTGGCATCATGTTAAATGCCCTTTTACACTATTCCAGATAAACCAATATCATTATAAGAAATGCGTCAATTCCAAAAATTATTACTGGTTAATTCGAAAGAAAACAAATAATACTACTTGTCTCATTGTGATGGCCTTAGATGTTGTCGCATAATAATCTTGACTAGATTTGATTGTAATTTCCATTACACAATATTAGAGGTAATTACTAAATTCGTATGAAAAGTAGAAGATTTAGAGTACTCATTAAATGCGGATTACTCCTATTCAGTGCGCTGGGATATTGAGTTTTTTCTAATGAATAGGCTTAATTGTTAAGTGATTAATACTATTACTCAGTAAAGTTAATATGACTTGTAAAAAATCTTGTTGGCTAATGACTAGCTTGCTTTTCAGCTAACCTACTTATTATAGTATTATTGGTTTGATTACATTTTGATCAAGCCAGCTATTTTTTCTTGCACGTCATCAATGTTTTGATAAACGATACCATGACGATCTGCATTAATCATCGTAATAGACTTGTCTTTTGCTTCTATATGTTTGTACAAGCTTTCTACACTTGATGGCTCTACCACGGGATCACTTTTAGACTGCAACAAGTGGACTTTGGCGCTTATTTTTAGCGGATTACTCATTAATTGACCAATCAGTTGTTGTAATTGATATAGCGCACGAACGGGTATGTGTTGATAATTGACGTCAGGGTGTTCAGTAGTATTGGGTTGAAACGGCATAATTCCATCCGACTTGATCAGTCGGGCCAGCCTATTTGCATGATGCAGCAATGGCACAAATTTTAGATTTTTGTTTTTGAATTCGACGGGAGCAGAAATGCTGATGACTGATTTTATTTTTTTATGTGGGTGAAGTGACGCTTGCATCAACGCAAGAAGACCACCGGTAGAGAAACCAATAATGTGGATACTTTGACTAAATACTTTAATTATGTCAAAACCACGGACAACAGAATCCAGCCACTCTTGCCAATTACGATCTTGTAGATCCCAAGGGGATGTTCCGTGGCCCTTTAATCGCACGCCTAATACATGATGTCCTTGTTTATGCAGCCGATCACCGAGGCTTCGCATTTCAGTTGGTCCAGCCAAGAAACCATGTATTAGCAACACGGCACTTGCATGTTCTTTAGCCGCTTTAAGAAAAAACCAATTCGGGTCAGCTGTTGCTGTTTGTTGCTGATTGATATCATCATATTTTGGTTTTTTATATTTCTTCTTATCCCATTGAGTGGCAACTTTTTCATCATCAAATCGAAACTGAGCAAATTGTTTGGCGTTAATTTCATCTACATGCTTAATGCTTGATTCGATCATGCGGGTTACTTTCAACAAGGGTGATATCTCATTGGCATAAACGGCAATTAAATTCTCGGTTCTAATTTCGTCAATTTCAAAGTCTTCAATTAATTTTTTATCGAGCACGTAACAACCCTTGTCTAAATGCACCAATGCTAATGATTTAGCTGTTTTTAAAAATTGATCTAGGCGGCTAGTGCCTTGATTAATGATTGCACCATATTCTTCTGGATTACGCAGACTACGATGCAAACTATAATCTGTAGCCTGTATTTTTTTGATACTGAAATACAACATCTTGTGGAACCGAGCATAGTTAAGCCGTCGTAATCCTTGTTTGAATAGAGCCAGTATAAGATAAGAGGCAATATGGCTTAAATTTATGGTGACTGCCCCATACATCGAGTGCATATAATCATCACGAACTTTATTACTCTTTGCCTTCATTCCAAGCGAGTGAAGTTTGCCACCCAAATGTCCTTTATCCGGCTCAAGTTTAAATAATTCAGATAGTGAATCGAACTGGTGCACCACGTTGGGTAGCATCATTTTTTCCCACCAGCGCCAATAATCACCCGCTACAATCGGTTTTGCAAAGTGGATATCCATATCAGTGTCTTTAAACAGTAGATTACCCTCGATGATTAGTTCTTCAGCAAAGCGTTTATTGATGCCCTTGCTGAATAGCTTAACAGCCTGATGCAAAATATTATCGCTGACGCGAATCGGATAAAACGTAATGTTACTAGGTACAATAACCGTTGGTTTAAGCGCCTTTACCATCAGTTCCTCGCTAGAGTCGAAATCGAGTTGCTCAGCCCAACGGTCCACCTGCTGGAAATTACCCTTCGTAAAGTCATGTAAAAGCGCGGTTTTAAAAGCATCTAGTGTCATTGCTATAACGGCTGCACCCCGATGATGTTTACGCCGGCTGTTTGCTGTTCGAGAAAAAACATTGTATTGACCCTGCTGATCGATTACTTGCTTATCCTTCACCATGCCGCCTTCTGGGAATATGATGAGCTTCCTGCCATGTAATATTTCTTTGGCTAGAAAGGGGAATAGGTTGGGAAGATCGTTTGGTACAACACCGATAGAATATAGAAACTGACTAAACCGATCATCACTATCGAAAAATTCAGCTGAGGCGACAGATCGACAATAGGCACCGGTTGCCTCGTGGAGGAGATACTGCGGAATAAAAGTCTCAAACCGAGCAAAATGATTAAATAGAAAAATATCACCCGTCTTAGATGCTCTCTTAGCGTCTTCTACTTCATCATGTAACTTTATATTGAGCTTCAATAATTTCTTTGAGGTTCTAAAAGCCCGCACACATAAATCGTAGGTCGATACATTAATGTTTAGATCGGGATGTTTGTCTAACATGATTTTTGTTCTGACTTTGGTATTGAATTAAATTCTGATTATAGCGCTGTCTATTAAATTCAGCTTGTAAAAGTGATAACTTCAACTACTTTAATAAGGTAAATGACTCTAGTGAATTTGAGAGGGTTTCAGATTTTCAATCAACAGCCGATAAAATTTCTATATAAAAAGGTTATCTTAATTCCATGAAGCAATTTTTTAATATTTTATTATTTCTAGCTATTGCGATCCTTGGTCAGAATGCCCTAGCAAATGATAACCATAATGATATTCGGATTGTCATTGACGTCTCTGGCAGCATGAAGAAAACAGACCCACTCAATCTTCGAATTCCTGCAATGAAAATGCTAAATGGTTTGATACCCGATGGTTCTTACGCAGGCGTCTGGAACTTTGGGCGTTCTGTCAATATGACCGTGAAGTGGGGGAAGGTAGATAAGGCTTGGCGTCAGCAAGCTGATATAGGTGCCGCTAAAATACATTCTAATGGGCTGTATACCAATATAGAAAGCGCCTTGGCAAGAGCTACCCTTGGTTGGGAAAAAGCGGATGCCAAAGTCAACCGCAGTATCATTTTACTCACTGATGGGCAGGTCGACATTTCTAAAGATGTCGAGAAGAATAAGGCCTCGCGAAATATTATTTTATCTAACAGTATTCAAGCATTGAAAAAGTCTGGCGCTACAGTCCATGCCATTGCGCTATCAAAAGACTCCGATGAAACGCTACTTAAGCAACTGGCACTTGAGACCGATGGATCTTTTGAAACTGCCGAATCAGCAAAGGAATTACAAAAAATATTCCTCAAGTTATTTGAGCGGGCCACTGATCCCGATACGATCGAATTTGAAGGCGATAAGTTTACGATTGATAAAAGTATCAGCGAACTAACATTGCTCATATTTCGCCCAAAAGGCAGTAAGCCAACACAATTGTACCCGCCAGATTCCATCATCATTAATTCTGAACAAAAAGGTCAGTCGACCTGGCGTAGTGATGAAGGTTACGATTTAATTACAATCAAAAAACCGACGGTAGGCGTCTGGAAGATCGATGCCTATAGTGATCCGGACAATAGGCTAATGGTTGTTACTGACTTGAAGCTAAAATTAGATGAGGTTCCTTCTTACGTTACACCATCTGAGTCAATTACCATTTCCGCAGGATTGCAAAATAAAGGTAATAAAATTACTAAGGAAAGTTTTTTACAATTGGTTACATTTGATTTAAAACATACAAATGAAAACGATATTGAAAACCAATTAGCGCTAATTCCGAGCGGCGTGCCTAAAGACAAAGGCCAGTATCTGCACCAGTTTGAGGGCCCGTTGGCTGAAGGAAGGCATAGCTTTATTGTAACAATTGATAGTCAAACATTTAATCGCAGTAAACGCATTGATGTTGAGGTTCAGTGGCCAGTTAAAGTCAACATTAAAACAGTAGCCGATCCAGGCAACTATCGACTGACCGTTGAGGCACGGGAGGAATACTTAAAGGCAGGCACACTTCAGCCAGATATTCTAATACAAGCGCCCAATGGCGAGCAGTTTGCGTTGAAGCTAAATAATAATTCAGGCGTTTGGGAAGCTCAATTCAATGCTAACCAAGTCGGACTTTTTCAGGCTCACATTAAAGCTTCAGCCGAAACAATTAATGGCGAAAATCAAGAATATGATCTAGGTGCATTTTCGATGGTGGGTGTTTATAAACCTGATATTAGTATAATAGAATCATCCAACTTAACAGAGGTTAAAGATTTAGAACCAACTGAGGCAGAGGTAACTCCACTAAACGTGACTGATGAAAAGACTGATTGGACGCAAGTAATGATTATTGTAGGCGTATCTAACCTAGTACTTATCTTGATTGCGGGAGGTATATTCTTTGTGCTACGACGTCGCTCTAAAAATACAGGGATTTCTTTAGATGACGAGCTGACTGACGAATTTAAACCTAAAGAAGAATCATACGATGTTTGACATGAACTCACTCACGTTAATTTTGTTAGCGGAGGCTTGTGTTATCCTATTGATCACGCTACTTGTCGTGGTTTGGCTGCAAATTAAGTCTAAAAATAAACATAGAAAGGCGGTTGTACAGCTGGTCTCTCAAATCAAAATACGATCAAAAACACGAGTTGAAGAAACAGAAGTTTTCTTGCGGCTAGCTTATGGTTTAAGTGATACTGAGCTGTCCGTTACATCTAAAACGATTGACCTACAGGAGAGACTTTTTCTGCAAAAGATGGTTGATGTACTCATCAAATCTGATTCTGACCAAATAACCAGCCTTGATGCTTCGGTTATCGATTTAATTGATGTATACAAAAGTTTGAAGCCAACGGCGGTGGAAAGCATTACTAAAGAAGGAACAGAAAATAGTTCCGATGATTTAGAAATGCTGAGAGGTGAAAATGCAACACTGACCGAAGAATTGAAAACAATGCGTGAAAAAATGATGAGGATTCAATCTGAATTTGGTGGAATGTTTGCTGGACTTAAGGCAGATTCTGCTGATAGCAGTAATGGTGTAGACAAGGTTAGTGATCCGAACGATCCCCCTCTAGTCCAGCAGGATTTGGTTACGCCAAGCGAAACAACCCTTAGCGAAACCGATAGTAATGGCCCAGAAAAAAAGATCGATTTACCTTAAGTCAATTTGATCTTTTGAGAATTCAATTAGGGCAACGTTAAAGGTTCTTATATGGGTTGAAAATTATATTATTGAGTCCGTTAACACTATAGAGATTAATATTTTGGTTTTATGATCTCATGAACTCATTGAATGGTTAATTTGGCAATTGGCGCCGTCCAAGGGCATACCATCCTAAACAGAACACTTGAAGGATAATCAGATAAATGAATGCCTGTTGGTAGCCCTCTGAAGCGAAACTTCCCTCACTATTAGACGGAAAAGTATCAATGACAGCACCTATGCCCCACTGGGTAAAAAAACCAGCGACAAAGACTAAAAAGTTCAAAGCGGTGTTTGCGCGTCCTGCATATTGGGCTGTGAAATGTTGTGACAGCGCAGCGTAGGTCAAAATAGAGCTAGTACTAAAAAAACCAAATAACATCCAGGTGAATTGAGCAAAGTAAATAGGATGAAACACGAGTATTATTTGGGTTAGCATAAATGCACTCATCCCAACCAATGCAACAGTCATGCTATTAATGCCACGTTTACTAAAAAAGTAAGCGGTATAGCCAATCACGACGTATCCTGTAATCATCGATACGCCAATCAGTAATAATGAATGAGCTACTTCAGATTCATTAAATCCCGCAATATCCCTAAACCAAGGTCCAGTCCATAATCCAATTAAGGCTAATGCCGTAGCTTGTGTGGACACAGAGGCAGGAATAATACGCCAGAAATAGCGGTCGCTAAAAATATGAAATATGCCACTTATATGGTGAGTCATGGTTACTTGTGCAACTGGCACAGGTTTGTCAGGAACAACGAAAAAGATAATAATAGCTACCAGCAACGTTGCTATTGCCAATATCCAAAATAGATCTCGCCAAACTAAGGTTTCAAGCAACCAAGCAGTTGGCGACGAAGCGCAAAGGACGCCTAATCCGCCCGCCGTCATGTGTAACCCATTGGCCAACGGTAATCGGTCAGATGGGAACCATTGGACAAATGATTTAAATGCAGCCATCAAACAAGCTGAAACACCTAGCCCTATTAACGCGCGACCAACCACCAGCATGTTAAAACTAGTCGCTGAAGCAAAAATAGCCGCGCCAAGGGCTGCAAATAGTAATAAAAACGCTTCGATTCTTCGGGAACCATATTTATCAAGTAGCACTCCCAATGGTAATTGTATGACAGCAAAGGTTATAAGGTAAACGCTAGTTAAAAAACCAAGCTCAGTTGCATTTAAATCTAGCTCAGTAGTAAGGTCACCAGCAATGATCGTATTAACGACGCGATAAAGGTAGGATAAGAAATAGCCCAGTGCGAAAGGTATAAAGATACGAAGTAAAAGTTGCCAGCTATAGTGTGGACGAGCAACAACATCAATTGTTTTAAAGGGCGAAGGCATAATCAGAAGTTAAAACGTGAGTAGGGATTAAGGCGTTGTTTGGTTTTTTCTACCTTTGCCAAATTCAGCTATAAAAATACCACACAATACGAGTCCTAGTGATATGGCATGAAATTCTTCAAAGTGTTCGCCTAGATATAGCACCGCCATAACTGAAGCAAAAATAGGTACCAGATTAACAAACATGCCAGACCTGCCTGCTCCTACCAATCCAACAGCATAGATAAACAATAGCTGAGAAACTAGCGAAGGTAATAGCGTTACCAAGGCGACAATGGCCCAACCAGTCGCTGTGGGTGGCTGAAATCCTTGATATTGAATTTCTATTATCCATAAAGGTAGTGATGCTAAAAAAGCAAACCCCGCCAAAAGCGTAAACAACGACACTGGTGCAATGTTAGGACGCCGAGTTAATCCGATAGAATAGATAGCATAAAAGAAGCAGGCTATAAGCATAAATAAATCGCCACGGTTGAAAACCAATTCATCCAGTTGATTAAATTCACCTTTTGTTGCAACCACAATAACACCAATTAGCGTAACGCTCGCCCCTAGTATCTGTAAAACTGTAATTTTTGAGCTTAAAAATAAAAAACTGCCAATAAAAACAAAGATAGGAGTTGTTCCTTGAATAATACCTAGGTTAATTGCTGAGGTTGTATGAGCAGCCACATAATACAAAGCATTAAAAAATGTAAATCCAACTGTGCCCATCAGAGCAAAATAAATAAGGTGTTGGCGAATGACTAACCAGTCTTTGGCCACTTGCCGGTAAGAAAAAATTAAAAGTAAAATTAATAAGGCCACCCAACGTAAGCTGACCAATGTCATGGGTGATATTTGATTTACTGCAATTTTGCTAAATATTGCATTGCAGCCCCAACCCCAGGTGACAAAGGTCAGCATGACATAAGCCTGCAAATTCACATTAAGAGGCACGCTTTCTTTTCCGATTGTGGTACAACTCTCGATGCAATGTATAAAGACCGCAGCCGACAATAATGCCAATGCCAATGAGGCTTTGAACATCGGGTAGCTCAGCCCAAACAAAATAAGCAATAACGCCGCCAAAGCCTATGCTCAAATACTTAAGCGGTGCCACAATTGAGATTTGTGCCTGTCGATAACTAACAGTCATTAGATATTGAGCCATACCGCCCAAAAGCCCGACTGCAATAAAGAATAGCCAATCACGCCCCTGTGGTGATTGCCAACCAAGAAAAAAAATCGCAATCGAACTAATCACAACACCACTCATTGTAAAGTAAAAGGTTAGGTTAACGGGATCGCTACGAATACTCAGATGGCGGATTAATATTGTGGTGCAGCTAATACAAAATGCTGCCAACAACATATAAAAACTGCCACTTTCAAACATACTATTGCCAGGCCGGACGACAATCAACATTCCGATAAATCCAGCTATAACAGCAGCCCAACGATACAAACCAACGCGTTCTTTAAAAAACATAATAGACAATATCGTCATAAAAAGAGGCGTGGTATGTAAAATGGCAATACCGTCGGCAAGACGCATTAATGAAAACGCATAAAATGCAAACCCCATTGCGGTGATACCTAGCAAGCAACGTAAGGACAGTAAAAATGGTTCCTGTATTCGCAACAAAGAAATGCCACCACGCATACCGATAATGACAAGGATAGGTACCATGGCAACCGTACAACGAAAGAACATAATTTGGTGAGTGGGATAACTGCCACCCAACCACTTAACGATTGAATCCATCGCCGAAAATAAAACAATGCTAATGAGCATTGCGCTTATTCCATGAACGGGAGAATCATTTGGGTGTGATTGCGGTAATGACCTAGAAGAATTCAATAATGTCATCTGTTAGAAAAAATGAAAATCAAAGTAAAGTGTAAATTAATTTTGGCATGGAGCTCTAGTAGCAGCCATTAAAAAGCGTTTTAAGCTAAAATTTGATCGGCTATCTTTTCTGCAACCATCATTACTGGCGCATTGGTATTGCCTGAAATGAGGGTAGGAAATATTGAAGCATCGACAACGCGTAATTGGCGTACACCATGGACTAGCCCTTGCGAATCAACCACCGACTCACTTATATTCGATCCCATCATACAGGTGCTGGTAGGGTGAAAAACAGTGCTACTGCGTTGCCTGATATCGTCGATCAATTCATCATCAGAATTTATATTAAGCCCAGGCGTCATCTCATGTTCAATTATTTTACTCAACGCAGGTGTTTCGGCCATTGCCCTCATTATTCTGACGCCCTCTAACATTTCAATAACATCTTCCTCAGCCGAATAGTAGTTAGGGTAAATTTTTGGATGAGTGGTCGACTCAGCAGAATCAATTTCAAGATGGCCACGACTGGCTGGACGCAATTGACCAACCGAATTTAAAAAGCCTGGGTAAGGGTCTGGTTGCATGAGAGGGCGCTCACCTGCTGGGGCTGTTGAATAGGTAATTGCAGCAAAATACATTTGTAAATTGGGACTCAGTTTATTGGCATTACTACGAATAAAACCGCCCGCTTGATTCACGCTCAGCGACAATACGCCTTGACGCAATAAAACATATCTTATTCCAGCCATTAGCTTGCCCCACCAAGGATAAAGCTGGTTGTTTAAAGTAGGTACTTTGGATTTGTAATAATGGGTGTACCCCAAGTGGTCTTGTAGATTACGTCCGACTGCTTCAGCGCCATGCACTACTGGGATTCCGAGATCTTTCAGGAGCTTTGAAGGGCCTATGCCCGACAATTGTAATAATTGTGGTGAATTAATTGCACCGGCACACACAATTACCTCTCGATTGGCAGACACTTCATGAACCTCGCCTTGTCTTTTATACTCAACGCCATAAGCTGCATTATCACGAAACAGTATTCGATTGACTTGTGCATTGGTCACTATCTGGCAATTGTCACGTTTTAGTGCAGGGTGTAAATAAGCTCGAGCAGCTGACATACGCCGTCCATTTTTAGTCGTGATTTGGTAATACCCTAGACCTTCCTGACTTGCACCATTAAAATCAGCATTGTAATTAAAACCAAATTGTTGTCCTGCTTGAATAAAGGTTTTGGTCAAAGGGTGGTATTGCTTGCTCACATTATTAACGTACAAGGGGCCACTGTCACCGCGATATTCATTGCCGCCATCTGAATTAGTTTCTGATTTTTTAAAGTAGGGCAGTACATCATCCCAACCCCACCCAGAGTTACCTAATGCTTGCCAATGGTTATAATCTTCAGCCTGCCCGCGAATATAAACCATTGCATTTATTGAGCTTGATCCCCCAACGACCTTGCCACGTGGCCAGTAATTGGCCTGATTATTAAGTCCAGGATTTTTTTCTGTCGTGTACATCCAATTAACTTTTGGATCATAAAACGACTTACCGTAACCAATTGGGGTTTGTATCCAAAATGTCTGATCACTGCCTCCAGCCTCCAAAACTAGTACTGTATATTTACCGTTGGCGCTCAGTCGGTTTGCTAAAACGCAACCAGCCGATCCAGCACCGACAATAATGTAATCAAATAACACAGCCATCGTATCTTCCTAAAAGAATTCAGGCGAAATATAACGATGATCATCAGTGAAGTAAAATGAAAACTGATGGTTCCACAGAGCTTAACGATATTGCATAATTAACGCCTAATTCTCTTTGGAGCGAGTCTTGAAATTTACTGTTGAAGAATTCCGTTACTGGAAGAATAAAAACGTCACATTGTTGGGCATGTCGGGCGTTGGTAAGTCGTATCTGTCTAGCATGTTACAGGGTAAGAACTGGTTTCATTACTCGGGCGATTATCGAATTGGTACTCGTTATCTGGACGAGCATATTCTTGATATGATTAAGCAGCAGGCGATGCAAGTACCTTTTCTAAAAGACTTGTTGCGTAAAGACTGGATACACATACGAAACAATATCAAGATAGACGATTTGGGCCCAGTGTTAAGTTTTGTTGGCAAACTGGGTAACCCCGCACTAGGCGGTGTTGAGTTAGATGAATTTATTAAACGACAAGCTATTTATCGTCAAGCTGAAATTGACGCTATGCTCGAAGTACCTGAGTTTATAAAAAAGTCTCAAGACATTTACGGTTATCCACATTTCATTAATGATGTTGGTGGCAGTTTGTGTGAACTCGAAGAACCGAAGGTGATTGAAACCTTAATTGAGTGCAGCTTAATACTGTATATTCAAGTCACCAATCAAGCACAGGAAGCAACACTGGTTCAAAGGGCACAAAGTTCACCAAAACCCTTATTTTATCGGTCTGATTTTTTGCAACAACACCTTCAAATGTACTTTGATGAAACAGGGTTAGAATACGCGGCTGAAATAGATCCTGATGAATTTGCACGGTGGGTATTCCCGCACCTGTTTCATTCCCGCATACCCAGATATGAAGCCATTGCAAAGCCTTATGGTTATACGGTGACATCCGATGAAGTGGCACAGGTGAAAGATGAAGAGGATTTTTTAACCTTGATAGAATTAGCCATAGCTAGACAAAGTGAAGACAATAAAAACCAAGTGGGGAATTGTTAATGCCATTAGTCGCTCATAATAGCTTACCCTCATTCGACAAACTGTTGGCTGAAGGTGTAAAAGTATTAAAGCCTAACATTGCTCAGCAGCAGGATATTCGCGAATTGCATATTGGCTTATTAAACATGATGCCAGATTTAGCACTTGGTGCCACCGAACGGCAATTTTTCCGCTTAATAGGGGAGAGCAATCCAATTGCGCAATTTTATGTTCACCCATTCACACTTGACACGTTGCCTAGAGGTAAAGAAGCTCAAGCTCATATTGATCAGCATTATGAAAGTTTCGATCAAGTTAGAGCCCAGGGACTAGATGCTTTGATCATTACTGGTGCGAATGTCACTGGTCCCGAGCTTTCCGCAGAAGTGTTTTGGGAATCTCTCATTGAGGTGGCTGATTGGGCTCATGAAAATGTAACGTCAACACTATGTTCTTGCCTCGCAACCCACGCTGTACTTGAGTTTCGGTATGGACAAAAACGGGTACAAAAACCCTATAAGAAATGGGGCGTTTTTCCGCATAACGTAATCGACCAAAGCCACCCATTAGTCGTTGATATTAATACCCAATTCGATGTTCCTCATTCTCGTTGGAATAATGTTGATGCTCAACAATTTGATGCAGCTGGGTTAAAGGCACTTGTAACGGGTGATGACGGTTGTATTCATCTAGCGACTAGTGCCGATGGTTTTCGTACCGTTTTTTTTCAGGGACATCCGGAATATGACACTATTTCATTATTAAAAGAATATAAACGAGAGATAACACGATATATTTCTGGTGAGCTTATGGCCTACCCACCATTACCAACAAAGTATTTTGGGGTATTTGAATCAGCTTTAATGCGTGAGTATGAATCAAGAGTGAAATTGGCAAAGAACCATCATTTAAAGATGCCTGACTTTCCTGAATCTCTAGTCTTATCTAAGCTTAATAATACATGGCATGATACCGCTAGTGCAGTGGTAGGTAATTGGATGGGGTTGATATATCAAGTGACACACAAAGATAGAAGAAGGCCCTTCATGGATGGCGTTGATGTTGAAAACCCACTGGGTCTTAAGTTCTAAATTGAATACATAACGCTTTTTGTTGGATAGGGTAGCTGAATAGGATTAAGGCCTATGTTTTGAAACATAAAACCCGACTAGTCTTATTCTCTAGTTGCCTCATGGAAGTAATCAATAAAAAGGCAACAAAATAAACTTATAATTGATGTCTTATTCGAGAAGAACCTAAGCCTGAGAAATACTTCGCTTATTGGTAGCGTCATAAGTTTGACCATTTTTAGAATAAGTACTCGATTTTTCATAGCTGACTTGCCCTGTCAGCAGACTAACCGAACGTTTTATGCGGTCTTGCCCTTTGTTAACTAATAATGCATTGATTTGAATAGACTGTTGTAACTGAATTAACGAATCGGTTAAAAGTTGATACCGTTTAGATAGACTGCCTACGTTATCATCACACCATTTTATGCATTCTGTCAGGCCTTCATTACTGGCTTCAAAACTATGTTGAATTAAAAGTTGATTGCGACGATTTTCAAGTGTTTCAATTTCATCTAAGGGGAGATTATTTTCAGACAGCGTACTATTCATAACACCAATATCGTTTCGAGCTATTGAAGCCTTTAACTCAACCAGATATTGATTAACTTCCTCTACTGTCGCTAGCTGCGTTTGAAGCAGTTGATCCAGTGCCTCACGGCATAAGTTAGTCGAATTCAAACTCATGGCAATAGTTTTTCTATTTCACTAAATTTCTTAGCAATTACTTCTGCATTGGGGTGATAGTCACCTTGAGCCAATGCAAGCTTTATTGATTCGATCTTAGCAGCATTAACTTCAGGTATTTCTCGAACAGAGGCATTTAAGTCCAGCAATACATTCGAGCTACTCAACTCAACTATAGCCGCTGCACCAGGCTTTGCTGTTGCGTTTTCTTCGCTAATTGAAACAGCGACGGTACTTTTTGTAGCGGTTGGCTGTGTTTCTGATTTTATTACTGTTGACTGTAATCTATTTTGTGTATTGATGGCATCTGTCATTTCAAACGCTCCTTAATGGATTTAATAGTTATTTATCGGCTGGTTGAAAGAAAAGTTAAACTTAATTAATGATTGTTTTAACTGAATTGTTTTTATTAAAACTACTAGCAATCATTAAAAAAATGAATGTCCTTCTTAGTCTGACAGTTGATGAGAATATAGGCTGCATATAGATTAAAGATTTACTTTTACCTGGCCTTCGCCAGAAACAATACCTTCAACAATTTTTTGAGATTGGGAGTTTCTAACTTTTATAAGCTGACCCTTTCTGGCAGATTGTAAAGCCTTACCAGAAGCCCTAATATTGATCCCATTATAATCAAAAATCAATGTTACGCTTTGTCCTAATTTTACCATATCAGAAGGTCGAGTATTATTAAGTGTTAAAACACTACCCTGGTTTAAATTGAGCCTAGATTCTTTGTTTTTTAAGTGATCTTTTTGAGTAAAGTAACCTTGATTTAACAAGGCTATATCTTTTTTAGCATATTCTAATATGTTACTGCCAATTTTTTGACCATTGCTAACAGGCTCTTGCACTACTATTACATCATCAAATACTTTAACCCTTATCGGCAAATGGATGTTCCATTTAGGTGAATTTTGGCAGCTAATGTTAAGAGAAGTTCTTCCATATGTTTTCTGCAGGTTAGAAAATGTTATATGAAGCGGTTTTTTACAGTTTGCTAGTTTTAATCTAGGATCAAGATGATTCGATCTAAACTCAGGTAAATAGGGTGTTTTATAGTCAAATTGCATAATATATTCTTCCGCCTGAAACTGGATCGATTCAAGACTTTGGTATTGATCCGCTTTTAAATCGTCAGCCACTATAATTAAACCCAGACAAGTTAAGGTCAAATATATAGATCTAGACAGTCTGAGGGTATTCAATTTACTTCCGCCAATTTCTTTTAAAAATATTTAACTCAATAACAATAGCCAAAATCATGATGTATAGTCCTTTAAAAAATTAAATTTAGAGAAATATCGGTCATATTAGATTCAAACATGCAATTAACGAGCCATTAATCATTATTAAAGTCCTTGTATCTATTGCCGTTAATAATTAAATAAATAATCAATTTTTAAATTTCACGTTGTGAATTAGGAGAAGAATATGTCCGGTATAATGGCATCGGTTGACCAACGTACCCAGTTAGTAGGAAAAAACCGATTAGAACTATTAATGTTTCGACTGGGTGGCCCACAACTCTACGGTATTAATGTATTTAAGGTAAGAGAAGTACTGCAGTGCCCTAGGCTATCGATTGTGCCGCAATCTCATCCAGTTGTTAGGGGTATTTCAAATATTCGGGGCAAAACTATTAGCATTATGGATCTCAGCATGGCCATCGGAGGACCACCAATAAAGGACATTAAGAACTCATTCCTAATTATTTCTGAATATAACTGCAGCGTTCAAGGCTTTCTAGTTCAAGGAGTCGATCGTATTGTCAACATTAATTGGAAGGATATACATGCTCCTCCGATTGGCACAGCTGAAGGTTCAAGTTACTTGACGGCTGTGACCCATGTCGATGGAAAAATGATTGAAGTGATTGATGTCGAACGTGTTATGTCTGAAGTGGTTGGCACAAAAGAAAATCTGTCGCAAGATATTAAAGACCTGATAGAGCAACCTAATGTGGAGAAAAATTTAATCCTAGTATCTGACGATTCATTGGTGGCTCGCAAACAAGTCTGTAAAACCTTAGAGAGCGATATGTCGCTGGAGACGTTAACGACAAAGAATGGCCAAGAGGCGATCGATCTACTCAAGAACTGGGCAGAAAACAATGATCCACGACTGGATAGATTAGCGATGGTCATTTCTGATATCGAAATGCCAGAAATGGATGGTTATACCTTTACCACTGAGGTTAGAGCTGATGAGCGACTGAAAGACATATACATTATTTTGCATACATCAATGAGCGGTGTATTTAATCAAACAATGGTCGACAAAGTTGGCGCAAACAAATTTATTGCTAAATTTGACCCTGACGTACTAGGGCAGGCCGTAATTGATGCAATGAAAGCGTTTTAAGCTTTATACTAATACGGCAATAGCGGCAAATTGCCACACTAATTGCCGCTATTGCCGCTGTTAATTTCTATGAAAATTCAGTTAAGTAACTGAAAATATTGATAAATAATTGAATGGCACTAAGAGTGCATCGTTATTAACTGAACTTAATAGTGAAGAGACATAACGATGCCAATGAACTTTGAAAGAGCTTTTTCAATCCATGATAATGCATTGATCATACGGGGCAAGCGAGCGAGTGTTTTGGCATCCAATATTGCCAATGCAGATACACCAAACTATAAAGCACGCGACATTGATTTTCAATCAATGTTGAAGCAGGCTAATAATCAGCAAACTAATCGTTTAGACATGGTCCGCACAAACAGTGATCACATCAATCTTAATTCAGGCATTAACTCCAACTCATCGCTTAAATATCGTAATCCTTTACACGCATCTTTAGACGGTAATACGGTTGATTCACATGTTGAGCAAGCTAAGTTTTCACAAAATGCTCTTCAATACCAAGCGAGTTTCACTTTTTTGAATAGTAGTGTTAAGGGCATAATAAAAGCTTTAAAAGGAGAATAATAATGGGACTTTTTTCTAATTTTGATATATCCGGTAGTGCAATGAGCGCGCAATCGATTCGATTAAATACGACTGCAAGTAATTTAGCGAATACTGAAACCGTGGCCTCATCGCCTACAGAAGCCTATCGTTCTAGACATCCCGTGTTTCAGGCTATGATGGATGATAGCTCCAGACCAGAGCAAGTCAGTGTACGTATGCTTGGTATAATCGAAAGTCAGAGCGAAGCTAAACCCCTCTATGATCCCGGAAATACATTGGCTAATGAAGATGGTTACGTTTTTGGTAGCAATGTCAATGCGGTGGAAGAAATGGCCAACATGATTTCAGCCTCGCGTTCCTATCAAAATAACGTTGAAGTGCTCAGTACTTCTCGCGATTTATTGTTACGCGCATTGTCATTAGGCACCTAAACATATGAATTTAATCCCGAAAAACATTCAACAGGGTCGCTCTTATGAATGAAATCGATACGAAAAATCCATTTACTCAGTTAGGCCTTAGCAATACCAGTCCCTCAAAAACTAAAGCAAATGATGAATTAGGTCAGGCAGAATTTTTAGAGCTGATGACGGCTCAACTTCGTTTTCAAGATCCATTGGAACCGATGGAAAATGGCGACTTCCTTGGACAGATGGCTCAGTTTGGTACAGTGAGTGGTGTCAATGAGTTAAATACGTCGTTCAATTCATTAAGTTCATCATTCCAATCTAATCAAGCATTACAGGCCTCTACGATGGTTGGCCGTAAAGTTTTGATTCCATCAGAGAATGGTTATCTTGGTTCAACTGGTGGGCTTAGTGGCTCGGTCGAACTTGTACAATCTTCTCAAGAAGTAACAGTACGAGTCACTAACGCAGCAGGTCAGCTGGTACATCATCAATTATTAGGTGCACAGCCCAAAGGGTTGGCTGATTTTACATGGGATGGGCTCGACGACACAGGTGCACCTTTTTCTACCGGCAAGTACAAAATTTCAGCTGAAGTTAATTATGGAACGTCAGTCTCAGCCGGCGCTGTTTTATCCGTTGTTGATGTCGAAAGCGTTACCATTGGCAAAGCTGGGCAAGATCTAACATTGAGTATTTCAGGGCTTGGGGATATCAGCATGTCTGATGTTCGAAAAATCTTGTAAACCTATTATTAAAGATAATTAGTAAAGTCATTTAGTTTAGTAACCTATTCAGTAAAAAAGGATCACAAATATGTCATTTAATACAGCACTGAGCGGCTTAAAAACTGCCACTTTGGACTTGAGTGTAACCAGTAACAACATTGCCAATGTATCAACCTCAGGCTTTAAACGATCACGTGGAGAGTTTGGTGATTTGTTTGCCGTGTCGTCTTTTGGGAATAGTTCCAATGCCGTTGGAAACGGGGTTCAAGTTTCTAGTGTCAGCCAACAATTTTCGCAGGGTAATTTGGAATTTACGGACGCTAGTCTTGATCTTGCAATAAAGGGACAAGGTTTTTTTATTACTAAACAAGACTCCACTGGTAGCGATCTTTCTTATACCCGTGCAGGGCAACTTCGAGTCGATTCTGATGGATTTATTACTAATAATAGTGGTGAATTTTTACAGACGTTTCCAGTCGATGCGAAAGGTACAGTTACTTCCAGCAGCTTAAACACAATTGCCTCGATCCAACTTCCCGCATCGACTGGGGCTCCGCAGGCAACTACTGAAGTTGAAATAGGTTTGAATTTGAATTCAACTGCTGCACAAACTGATCCAACAACCTTTAACCCATCAGCAAGTGGAACCTACGCTCACTCAACGTCAACGACTGTTTTTGATTCGCTGGGTGCATCGCATATATCGTCTTATTACTTTGTGCATGACGGTCCAACAACTACGACTAACCCAGCAGTTCCACCAGCCATAGTTGGAGACCCTAATCAATGGCTTGTATTTACTTATCTCGACGACGTGCCTACTAATATTAACGGTACTACAACTGTTTCTCATCCGAATGGAACAGGTGCTAATGTGAATCAAAATCCTGCTGTCCTTAAATTTAACAGTAATGGCTCTTTAGCAAGCAGTGATCCTGCTGCAATACAAAATGTAGCGTTGGCGCTGTCCAATGGCGCTGCCCCACTGACAATTACCCACGACTTTGCAAGCAATGCAACGACACAGTTTTCATCTAACTTTTCGGTTAAATTAAATCCAGATGGTTTTTCTACGGGCAGACTTACTGGTCTTGATATCTCTGAAACCGGTTTGATACGTGCCTCGTTTAGCAATGGCGTTTCGTCACCGATTGGACAGATAGCAATGGCTGATTTCCCTAATAGTCAAGGCTTAAAAAGTGTTGGTAACTCATCATGGAATCAAACTACTGACTCTGGTAGTCCGGTAACAGGTATTGGTGGTACAGGTCGATTTGGTTTAATCCAATCGGGCGCACTAGAGGCATCAAACGTAGACCTGACGGCTGAGCTAGTCAATTTAATTACCGCTCAACGTAATTTTCAGGCTAACGCAAGATCGATTGAAACCTCAAATGCGATTACTGACACAATCATTCAGATTCGTTAGTTATTAACGTTAAATTAAAGGCATAGCAAATGGACAAGCTTCTCTATCTCTCTATGAATGGTGCCTCGCAATCGATGTTGGCGCAGGCAACTAACGCCAACAATTTGGCAAATGCTAGCACGATTGGTTTTAAAGCAACCTTGGATCATTTTAAGGCCGAGCCAGTTTATGGTCCAGGCAGTGCAGACAGAGTTTATTCAGTGAATAAAGGGTCTGGTAACGATTTTAGTCGAGGGGCACTGATGTCCACAGGGAGGAATCTTGATGTGAGCATTGATGGAGAAGGGTGGTTTGCGGTTCAGGCAAAAGACGGAAGTGAAGCTTATTCACGAAGAGGTGACTTCCATCTTGACCCGAATGGGTTACTACTGAATGGAGCAAATCAAATTGTTCTTGGTGATGGCGGCCCTATTACTATTCCACAATTTGAAACACTGGTCATTGGGCGAGATGGCACTATAAGTATTCGAGGTATAGGACAAAGTGCAAGTACGCTGGTTGGAGTTGATCGAATTAAGTTAGTCAAACCCGATACCAACCTACTTAATCGAGGTGAGGATGGTTTGTTTCGAACCCAAAATGGCTTGCCAGCCGAACCTGACGCCTTAGTTTCAGTGACATCAGGCGCTTTGGAGTCTAGCAATGTCAATACGGTAAGTTCAATGGTTCGTATGATGGAATATGCACGCCAATACGAAACACAGATTAAACTAATGAACCTCGCTAGTGAAAACGACAGAGCCAGTGCGCAATTGATGAAGATGAATGGATAGATGTTCTAAATTACTCAAACACAAAATTATCATGTTGAAATAGCATGGGGCTATGGCAAAATACGCCTCCGTTCATTGATACTTTATCTAAAAAAACGTGACCAAAAAATACAATTTAGAATCTATTCAAATCGAATTTCACCAGCTCCTTACTAGCTTAAAAACAGTTCACTTAGCCACTATAGGCGATAATAGTGAACCTGAGGCCAGCTATACGCCCTATGTTGAGTTTGAATCAGCTTATTACTTATTCATTAGTAACCTAGCTAAACACACCATCAATCTCAAAAACAACGCATCCATTAGCCTGCTATTTATTGAAGATGAAGCAAACTGCCGAAACCAGTATTCGCGAAAGCGCGCAATATTACAGGGTAAAGGCGCGATTATTCAACGAGATAGCGATCATTATCAGTTGGTAATAGCACAATTTCGAGATAGGTTTGGTGACTTTATTGATGTGATTGAGCCTCTCCAAGATTTTAACCTATTCAAAATCAATGCCCATAAAGGTCGCTATATTCGAGGCTTTGCTCAAGCATTTGAATTAACGGGTGATGGACTTAATCAGATCAAACACATCGGTTCAAACCCACCTCCATAACGTTGAGTAAAAGCTCCAAGTGACTACATTTGAGTCAAGACACTACATATGAAGCAACCCTTACCGTCGATACTGAATGTTTTGGTCATCCAGTGAATCAATATAAAAAAAAGAATTATTAATATCCCTTTGGTTTTAGCACCACTGCCAGGTGGCATCTGTTTAGCCGAGAGTCATGAACGCCTACCTATGATTACATTACTTGATGATAGTCAAAATTATTGGCTGCCTAGGTATGTGAATATAGCATCTCAATCGGACGCTTTTGTCGATATAGTGAATGCATCGGTATCTTTAAGTCGTGACACTGCATCTGAAGCAGCCGTTACCTTCCATACAGAATGTTTTTCGTGATTAAGTGAATCAATATATGAAAAAACGGATTATTTGCATTCTTTTGGTTTTAGCACCACTGCTAGATGCGATCCGTCAAGCCGAGAGTGATGAATACCTACCTTTAATTACATTACCTGATGATGATAGTTGAGATTATTAGCGACCCAAGCAGGTGAATATAGCATCTCGATCGGACGGTTTAGTCGATGGAGTGAATGGCATTGGTATCACTTGAAATTAGAAAGGTTATGGAGAAACAACATAAGATTAATATTGCACTCATATACCCTGGGACTGATTTGTCAGGTTTTTGGGACTGTCAATTTATTGCTTAAAGTTTTCGGTTGAATGATTTAAATCTTTCAGTAGAACTCCTGATGTGGTTTGACTTCTCGGGTATAATCTAAGCAGTGCTTTTATGCGAGTACATAATTGAACATTTGAGGAATAACGTAGATTGTGAGTTTAATTTAGGCATTCCTGGTATCACTGATAATCGGCGCTCAGGTGCATTTAGGCGCTGTGTTTATAAACCAACAAATTGGCGAGTTGCCGATGAACATTATGGCCAATATCAATTTTTAGACGGGGCAGATGGCGCTGGATTAATAACAAATCATTATTCAGAAGTGCACTATGTAAATAATGCGAACACAGCAATAAGAATTGGCGTGCTAACAGTTATTGAAATTTTACCATCAGACAAAAAACCACTGATTAGTGGATAGAGTCGCTCCACAAAGAAAACAATCTAATTTAAACGCAAATTAATCAATGCGACCCCCAAGAGAATGAGGGTTGACCAATGTGTTGCAACCGCAGAAGCAATTCGTTAGGCATTGGCAGGTAGGAAGCAAAATTTAATGTTGACTTTTCTAGTCTGTATTTTAATCGCAAATGATAAATTTTTTGTCAAAGAATTGGTTGAGTTGCAAGTGAAAGCTTTCGCTATTCAAGTAAGTGATAGGCACAAGGATACTAAATTAATGAAGAGTGGGAAGATATAGAATTCATGAGCATAGAATGTTGAAATTTCAATTTTTAAGCTATTTTCAAGATAGGTTTAGGGCGAGTTTAGTGCTGAGAGTATGGATTGCTGTTGGTGTTTTATTGTTAACAGTTACACTGGTATCAATCGTTTTATTACAATCATTGAATACAGTGCAGGGTACTTTACACGAAGTGACTTCTACTCACTTTCAAACACTGGTCGATAATTCAGAAATCTCACGACGTGTACTTGTTCTTATTTCTCGTATCGAATTACTCGACAAAATTGACCTTCAAAATAATGAAACTCTGGTGAGAGAAAGTATTACAACGGATGCGTTATTACAGGATATACGGACATTGTCGACAGGCCCCGAGATGAGTGAGCCATTGGATAGATTTCTGTCTGATGCCAATCGTTTAGTTGGCAGCGCTATTAGCTTAAGCGCCATTTCTCGCGGGGCAAAGGAAGCTGATTATCTGCTCGGTAAGCGGTTGGGTAATATTGAACGCTCTATGTATAAAGCACTTGCGCTCGAATATGCCCAGGGAAAGCAAGGTACTCAGGAAAAAATATGGCAGAGCCGCTCGAAACAATTAAATGAGTCTTGGCTGTTGGTCGGCAAATATGTCGCGAGCCTTAATAATCGCTTGAATTCGGAGCAGGTCACATTGATTGTCGACCAGGCGAAACAACAATTAGAAAATATTAACAATGAAGTTTATATGATAAAAAACTCGAAGTATCAATATAACGTCGGTATCGACACAATATCAGATGCCAGTTTTGGCTATTCGCGAGTTTTGAAAAAATTATACGTGAATCTTTTGCAGCATTCGAATTTTAAAAGCAGTCTACTGGCATCGCAAAATGAATTGTTAACGGCAGTTAAGTCGTATGAAAAGCAAGCTCGTCATGCAGCTGCTAAAATTCAAATTAGTGTTGATGGATTATTAACTGAACTATTAAACACAACAGTGTTGGTCATGATCATCATGGTCGGCATTAGCCTACTGCTAGTGGCGCGTTTTATTCACCTTCATATCAGAGTACCAATCAAGCATATTATTAACTGCATTGAGAAATTTGAAGCTGAAGAGACAAAACAACTGGTCTCGCTCGATCGTCAGGATGAATGGGATACGATTGAAAAATCGTTTAATAAGATGTCACTGCGACTTAATGACTCATATCAGCAAATTCGATCAGAGCAAAATAAATTCAATTATCTGGCTTACCACGATACCTTAACCGGCCTTGACAACCGTCGGTCTATTCTTCAAAAGTTAGTTCAAATCATCAGTGAGGCTGAGAAAGAAAACCGAGAGTTCGCGATTATGTATATGGATCTCGACCAATTTAAACGCGTTAATGACTCATTAGGGCATTCTATTGGTGACGGTTTACTCACTGAAGTGGCGAGGCGGTTGAGCTTAATATTAAAAGATATCGGTTTAGCGGCGCGCTTGGGTGGAGATGAGTTTTTGGTATTAACGCCCAATATTTCGACCGTATCTGAAGCGCTAGCATTCGCTAAAACTATCAATGATAGCCTATCTGAATCCTATAATTTGGATAGCCAGAATATCTTTATTACCAATAGTATTGGCATTTGTTTTTACCCGAAAGATGGACATGACGTAGAAACCTTAATTCGCAATTCCGATACGGCTTTATATCATGCAAAAAGATCTGGACGTGATTGCAGCAAGCTTTATGAAAACCAAATGACATCCCATGCGCATCAACTTATTAGCCAAAATTCGGGCATTCGTAATGCCTTAGAGAATGAGCAATTTGTACTCTATTTTCAACCTAAATATAATATGCAAACTGGAGATATTTGTGGTGCAGAAGCGCTGATTCGCTGGCAACATCCAGATCTTGGTATACTGTTACCGATTAAATTTCTACCCGTAGCAGAAGAAACGGGCCTAATTACAGATATAGACGATTGGGTGTTTCGAAACCTATGCGAACAAATAGTCTCATGGCAAAAACAAGGTTTAGCCGTTGATGATATGAGATTTTGTTGTAATTTTTCTGGCCGACAGTTTTTAACCAATAATTTACGTGAAAAACTGGTGGGTATTATGGTTCAGACAAAAGCAAAACCAGGCTGGATAGAAATCGAGATTACGGAACAAGATGCCATGACCAACTTAACGGCCTGTGCAGCCACAATGAAAGAACTGCTAGACGAAGGACTCGAGCTCGCTATTGATGATTTTGGTACTGGCTATTCCTCTCTCAACTACTTGAAGCATTTACCCGCGACTACCTTGAAAATCGATCGTTCATTCGTACAAGATATGTGTACCAATCGTACAGACTTGGCCATTGTTCAATCAATTATTTCATTAGCTCATAATATGGACATGCGAATTATTGCCGAAGGAATTGAGGAAAAAAATCAAGTTGATCGTTTGATTTCTATGGGGTGTATTCACGGACAAGGCTATTACTTTAGTCAGCCACTACCCGCTGCTGATTTCCTGGAACTATTGCAGAATAAGCCACTTTTAGAAATGTCCCTCAGTAATTAGCTTTTTAGACATTTTTATAATGATGTCCGTTCTCGATCCACCAGGCATACCCACGCGCTACCAAAAGTAACCTTTATTTCTATCATGTTACGAAACGTAACGCAATTGCCGGCTAACATAATTCTATATATATAAACCCCTGTTTTATATGCTATTATTTTTTTGGCACGATATTCGCTGTTACACTTAGTGGTTGTATCAAATAAAGCCATTCTAAAAGAGTTGATAACTAACAATATAAAATAAAGAGGAAAGCTAGATGAGCAACGACATACCGACAAACAATTCAAGAAGAAATATACTTAAAGGAACGGCCGCAATTGCAGCTGCCAGTACGATGCCATTAATTTTTAGCAATAAAGCATTTGCTGCCAATTACCGTAACGAACCAACAGGTTCAACAGTAACCTTTGGTTTTAACGTACCACAGACAGGTGCTTATGCCGACGAAGGTGCGGATGAATTGCGTGCATACCAGCTAGCGGTTCAACACATCAATGGTGAAGGTGATGGCGGTATGATGAGTACCTTTTCATCGAAAGCCCTTAAAGGTGATGGTGTTAACGGTAAAAAAGTAGTTTATGTAACAGGCGATACACAAACTAAATCTGATGCAGCACGTGCTTCTGCCAAGCGTATGATTGAAAAAGATGGGGCAATCATGATAACTGGTGGTTCGTCTTCTGGCGTTGCGATAGCGGTTCAGGGACTTTGTCAGGAAGCGGGTGTTATGTTCATGGCGGGTCTGACTCACTCAAATGATACGACTGGTAAAGATAAAAAAGCCAATGGATTTCGTCACTTTTTTAATACAGAAATGACAGGTGCTGCATTAGCGCCAGTGTTGAACAATAACTACGGCAGCGACCGTACTGCCTACCATTTAACTGCCGATTATACCTGGGGATGGTCACAGGAAGGTTCAATCAAGAAATATACTGAAAAAATGGGATGGAACACTGCTGCAGCCGTTCGTACACCGCTAGGTGCTGGAGACTTTTCACAGTACATCACTCCGGTTTTGAATTCTGGTGCTGACGTTCTGGTTCTCAATCATTATGGTAAAGACATGGTTAACTCTCTGACTCAGGCTGTTCAGTTTGGTTTGAAAGATAAGATGGTTAATGGCAAGAAGTTTGAAATCGTTGTACCTTTATATTCTCGTTTGATGGCTCAAGGAGCGGGTGAAAATGTTAAGGGAATTTTTGGATCAACAAACTGGCATTGGTCATTGCAGGATGAGGGTTCTAAGGCGTTTGTTAAGTCTTTCGGGCAAGCTTATGGTTTTCCTCCCAGTCAGGCTGCGCACACCACTTATTGTCAGGCAATTCTTTATGCTGATGCTTGTCAACGTGCTGGTAGCTTTAAGCCAAGTGCGGTTGGTGCTGCTTTAGAGGGCTTTAAGTTTGACGGTCTAGGTAATGGCCCGACTGAATACCGTGCAGAAGATCATCAATGTTTCAAAGACGTACTGGTAGTGAAAGGTAAAGAAAATCCGAGTTCGAAGTTTGACGTTCTAGAAGTGGTTGAGGTTACTCCTCGTGCACAGGTTGAGTATCCTGCGTCATTGTTAGGTGGCAACTTAGGGCCTTATAACAACGGTTAATATGTTTTGTTTTAAAAGACACAGGGAAGTGTCTGTCATTAAAATAATTTAGGACTAATTTTTTTATTTTCGATCCGTTCAGGACCGAAAACTTTTAATCAGCTCATACTCAGCATCACGGGGATTACTCAATGGACGCATTTATTCTGCAGGTCTTGAACGGCCTCGATAAAGGTGGTGCCTATGCGCTTATTGCGCTGGGACTTACGTTGGTATTCGGTACCCTTGGTGTAGTCAATTTTGCGCACGGTGCAATTTTCATGCTGGGTGCATTTTGTGCTGTAGTAGTAAAGAAAGCGTTGACTCTTGAACGAGTTGTTTTAGACCCAACAGAATTGACGGCATGGGGCACACCCATGGAAATCCGTACTCATTACCTTGAAGAATGGCTGGGTGATTTTGGAACCTTGTTGATCGATTTTTCCGTTCCTGTTTCAATTCTTTTAGCAATCCCTATTATGCTTATACTTGGTGTTGCGATGGAACGTGGCCTTATTCGACATTTTTATAAGCGCCCGCATGCCGATCAGATTCTGGTGACTTTTGGTTTGGCCATCGTTATTCAGGAAATTGTCAAGGCTCAATTTGGCGCTAATCCCATTCCCCAACCAGCCCCTGACATGTTCTCTGGTTCTGCAGATATCGGAGTCCTATTGGGCTTTGCCAAAAATGCGGTTGTTTATCCCTGGTGGCGTATCATCTATTTGATTTTTGCCGCTATTATTTTGGCCAGTGTGTTTGCTTTTTTACAATTTACTACCTTCGGCATGGTAGTTCGCGCTGGAATGGCGGACCGAGAAACTGTAGGTTTGCTCGGAATTGATATTGACCGCAAATTTACGATTGTTTTTGGCCTAGCTGCCGTTGTTGCGGGTGTTGCTGGGGTTATGTATACACCGATTCTTTCTCCTGATTATCATATGGGTATGGATTTTCTTGTGCTTAGTTTTGTTGTTGTGGTGGTTGGTGGAATGGGTAGTTTGGGAGGGGCTGTAGCGGCTGGCTTTCTGCTTGGTATCTTGCAATCTTTTGCTTCAATGAATGAGGTCAAATCATTACTCCCGGGTATCGATCAGGTTATAATTTATTTGATTGCGGTCGTTGTTTTGCTAGTCAGGCCGCGCGGTCTTATGGGCCGTAAAGGCGTGATGGAGGATTAAGTTATGAATTGGCTAAATATAACTAAGAAAGATCGAAATTTACTTATCGGCTTTATTATTGCTGTCTTGCTGGGTCCGCTCATCATGGAACCGATCGGGGGAGGCTATCCTGACTTACTACAAAAATTTGCGATATTTGGAATTTTTGCCATTGGTTTTAATATTTTATTTGGATTAACAGGGTATCTATCATTCGGACATGCTGCGTTTTTGGGCATCGGTTCCTATACCGCAGTCTGGTCTTTCAAGTTGTTTACCATGAACGTTATTCCCGCTATTATTTTCGCCACCCTGTTGGGAGGTGCCTTTGCTTTAATTATTGGTTTCATCGCACTGAGAAGATCAGGCATCTATTTCTCAATTCTCACTCTAGCTTTTGCTCAAATGTCTTATAACTTGGCTTACTCGGTGTTGACGCCAATTACTAATGGTGAAACGGGCTTGCAACTGAGGCTAGAGGATGCACGAGTGGTGGATGGGTTGTTTGGTGTCGAGCGCGGTGCAGGTTTGCCGACCACCGAGCTGTTTGGTCTCGCTATGTCAGGTTGGAGTGGATACTATTTTTGCGGTTTTCTGCTGGTTGTGATGTTTTTCATTTCGCTTAGAATTTTTCGCTCTCCGTTTGGCTTGATGTTGCGAGCTGTTAAATCAAATCAACATCGGTTGTCTTATACTGGTTTAAATACCCGACCTTATACCCTTGCTGCTTTTGTAATTTCTGGAATGTACGCGGGTTTAGCTGGGGGGCTTCTGGCGGCAACGGACCCTCTGGCTGGTGCTGAGCGGATGCAATGGACAGCGAGTGGCGAAGTTGTATTAATGACCATTCTTGGTGGTGCTGGCACACTATTAGGACCCATTATTGGTTCGGCTGTTATCAAGTATTTTGAAAATATATTTTCATCCTTCAATGAAGGTATTTTATTAGATGCTTTTTCATTCTTCCCGGAAAGCATTCAACATGCGGTTGCCGCTTTCATTGGTTTGTTTGTGGGCGAAGGTTGGCATCTAACATTAGGGTTGCTGTTTATGTTGATCGTAATATTTCTGCCGGGAGGATTGATGGAAGGTGTTACTCGGATTAAAAAATTATTTCGAGCTTCTAAGAGTTCACCATCTACCCAGAAAGACCAGCCACTGGAGGAGTCATAATCATGCCCATTCTTACAGTCAAAAACGTCAGTAAACGTTTTGGAGGCCTTAGGGCGCTTGATGATGTTAATCTAGAAATTGAAGAGGGTACCGTTCATGCCATTATTGGGCCAAATGGTGCGGGCAAATCAACCTTATTAAATTGCTTTATTGGAAAGTTAATACCAGACACCGGATTGGTCGATTTTGATGGCATTTCATTACTCGGAAAAAAACCCCATGAAATAAATCAGGCGGGCGTCAGTCGTGTCTTTCAAACACCTGAAATTTTTGGTGATTTGAATTTACTCGAAAATGTGATGATTCCGTCTTTTGCAAGTCGAGACGGTGCTTTTCGTGTTAATGCTTGGTCTTCTGTAGAAAATGAAACCAGTATTAAAGAACAAGCTTTGGGCTTATTAGAAGATGTGGGGTTGGTTGATAGTGCATTGCTAATAGCCAGTCAGCTATCAAGGGGCGATAAGCGTCGTCTAGAGCTTGCAATGTGTTTGGTTCAAAAGCCTAAATTACTGTTACTGGATGAACCTACGGCAGGTATGGCTCGCGCTGACACCAATAATACCATTGACTTATTAAAGGCCATTGCTGATAAAGGCATAACCATGATGATTATCGAACACGATATGCATGTGGTTTTCTCTCTGGCAGAGAAAATTTCTGTGCTTGCGCAGGGTACAGTTATTGCTGAAGGGTTACCTCAGGAAATTAAAGGACATCCAAAGGTTCAGGAAGCTTATCTTGGAGGCGCACATCTGTGAATTCTCGCGATCAAAACGAAAATAATACCGAAGGACACTTGGATAACACAACCTTCAAGGACGGTCAGGCGACAGGTGTAGCACCATCAATTTCGAAAGGTGGCCAACCCGCCTTTTTTTCGGTGTGGGATTTACATGCCTATTATGATGAAAGTTATATTGTTCAGGGCGTGAGTTTCGATATTCGTGAAGGTGAAATTGTTGCTTTGCTCGGGCGTAACGGCGCTGGAAAAACCTCGACTCTTCGCGCTATTGCGAGAGTTGATTCTCCCGAAGTACGTCATGGTGAAATATGGTTAGATCATAAGCCTTTGCATAATATGAGCTCGCACGAAGCTGCTCGTAATGGTCTTGGTTTAGTGCCGGAAGACCGAAGAATTATTCAGGGTTTAACCGTTGAAGAGAATCTTCAGTTGGCGCAAATAGCACCGCCCATAGGTTGGTCGATCGAACGGGTTTATGATTTATTCCCTCGGTTGGGCGAGCGTCGTAAACAGGAAGGAACTACTTTGTCTGGCGGAGAGCAGCAAATGTTAGCGGTAGCTAGGGCCCTGGTTCGCGACATTAAATTGCTATTACTCGATGAGCCTTACGAAGGGTTGGCGCCGGTTATTGTTCAGGAAATTGAAAAGACGCTTCAACAGATAAAAACACTCGGAATAACTACCGTCATTGTCGAGCAAAATGCTGTCGCAGCATTACACCTCGCTGATCGAGCGTTAATCCTCGATATGGGCCAGATTGTTTTTGATGGAACGGCACAAGAAGTCCTCGATAACGCAGATTTACGCCATGAGTATCTTGCCATATAGCTAGGCGACCTAACATATCAGTATGGCTAGTCTATAAAGCTGAGCAATATAACCTTGTTATAGTCTAATGAGTTATAGCATCAATAGTATTTAGGGCAAACGAAGCACCTTGTTTCATCAGTAACGTCCTGTAGAATCATCCAAAAAATGCATTAAATAATGACACAGAATAATTAAGCGCTCGAGGAATCCAAATGTCAGTATCTAAAATCTATCCAGTACCTACAAATTTTGCTGCGCAAGCCAATATTAATGCGACTGAATATACAAAAATGTATCAACAATCGATTGATGATCCTGAAGGCTTTTGGTCGGAACAAGCTGAAAGCTATATATCCTGGTTTAAACCCTGGAACTCGGTTAGTAACTGGAGTTTTGGCGAAGACGTCCACATTAAGTGGTTCGAAGGTGCAGAGCTTAATGTTTCTTACAATTGTATTGATCGCCACCTTGAAACCAAAGGTGATCAAGTTGCCATCATTTGGGAGAGCGACGATCCAAACGAAGATCGCAAATTCACATACAACGAACTTCATAAAGAAGTTTGTAAATTTTCAAATGTGCTAAAAGACCGAGGTGTTAAAAAAGGTGATTGTGTTTCGATCTACATGCCGATGGTTCCAGAAGCTGCCGTTGCCATGCTTGCCTGTACTCGTATTGGTGCAATGCATTCCGTTGTGTTTGGTGGATTCTCACCTGATGCACTGAGAGACAGGATCCTCGATTCAGACTGTCGTGTTGTGATTACAGCCGACCAATCAGTCCGTGGTGGAAAGCGAATACCACTTAAAGCCAATGCTGACCTAGCTGTCAGCGCCTGCCCCAATGTTAATACAGTTGTAGTCATTAAACGTGGCGGCGATCCTGTAGAGTGGAATGGCGATCGTGATATCTGGTATCACGAAGCGATGTCAAATGCTTCAGAGTATTGTGAACCAGAAATGATGGGTGCAGAGGACCCACTGTTTATTCTGTATACTTCAGGATCAACCGGTAAACCAAAGGGCGTATTGCACTCGACTGCAGGTTATTTATTGCAAGCAGCAATGACCCACAAATTGGTATTCGATTATAAAGATGGCGAGACATACTGGTGTACTGCGGATGTTGGCTGGGTTACAGGGCATACTTATATTGTCTACGGCCCGCTCGCCAATGGTGCCACGACGTTAATGTTCGAAGGTATCCCAACCTACCCAGATATCTCACGATTCTGGCAAGTCTGCGACAAGCATAACGTCTCAATCTTCTACACCGCACCAACCGCAATTAGGGCCTTAATGAGTGCGGGAGATGAACCAGTTAAAAAAACATCGCGTGCCAGCCTGAGATTACTCGGCACAGTTGGCGAGCCAATCAATCCAGAAGCTTGGCAGTGGTATCACAAGGTAGTCGGCGACGAGCGTTGTCCTATAGTCGACACCTGGTGGCAAACTGAAACAGGGGCACATATGTTGACGCCCTTGCCCGGTGCCACAGCGACCAAACCCGGGTCTGCAACGGTTCCATTTTTTGGCGCACAACCCGTATTGTTGGATGATGAAGGCAATGTAGTAGAAGGTAATCCTGCATCCGGTAATTTGGCAATGAAAGCACCATGGCCTTCAATGATGCGAACTATTTATGGTGATCATAAACGTTTCTTTGAAACTTATTTCGCGTTGTACAAGGGGTATTACTTTACTGGTGACGGCGCCCGTCGTGACGAAGATGGTTACTATTGGATCACCGGTAGAGTCGACGATGTATTGAATGTATCGGGTCATCGTTTAGGCACTGCCGAAATTGAATCAGCATTGGTCAAACACGAGAAAGTTGCCGAGTCGGCAGTCGTTGGATATCCGCATGATATTACCGGGCAGGGCATTTATGCCTATGTCACTCTGATGGTAGGGGAGCAGGGGAACGATGACTTAAGTACAGAGCTAGTTGCTTTGGTGCGTAAGGAAATTGGTCCTATTGCAAAGGTGAATATTATTCAATGGGCACCAGGGCTGCCTAAAACACGTTCAGGTAAAATTATGCGACGAATTTTGCGAAAAATAGCGGCTAATGATATAGATAGTTTGGGAGATATCTCAACTCTGGCTGATCCTTCTGTTGTGGAAGAATTAATTGATAACAGAATAAACCGTTAATTTTTACATGTTTGATAACTTAAAGCTCATCGGTAGCTAAACCGATGTGCTTTTTGACGCAACATTCTTAACCTTTATCCTCTCACTAATCAACAGCCCCTTTATCGCTAATTTATAATGATTTAAGTACTAGTAACATGCCACTCGAGATGAGTAATGCGCTTATCACCTGATTAAAACGAATGGGACTAATGCCTAAATGTAAGTAATTACCTACTCGGATTGATAATAATAAGACAGGAAAAAGTAAACCGACCAAAATGAGAACATTTGATGTAAGTAAACCACTGCCGATGTAACCTGAAATCCGAAACGTACCGTCTAGAGTAAGCGCCATTGCAACAGAAGCTCTAAACTGAGTTTTATTCAAAGGGCGCAGTTTTAAATAGGTAGCGTAAATAAATCCACTCGAACCGAACAGTGCACCAATAAACCCACCCATTCCGCCAAACGGAACAGCCCATAATCTGGGACCTGTTAATTGTTTTAAAGGTAACAAAGAATATAAGCCATAGGTCATTACAAATAATCCCATAGCCAGCGCCAGCCATCGAGAGTTTATATTCACAAGAAGCCACACAGCCAACCAAACACCAAATAAACAAAAGGGAACCAATGGGTAGATATCTCGCCAACTCGCGTCCTGCCTTAGTTTAAAGCCTTGAATAAGATTTGCGCCATAACTGAGGAGGCTCACCGATGGAACTACGATAGTCACAGGAAGGACAGTTGATAGGATTGGGATTGCGATTAAACCTGCGCCAAATCCGGATAATCCTTTAATTGTATAAGCAATGACTACTGCAAATATAACAACGGCTAATTGCACAAAATCTATTGAGTGAAATTCCATAATTAAAAATTATACCGAAGAACGTCAATAATAAATTAAAGTTTAATAAGATACACAGGTGAAAAAATAATAAAGTCCAGCAAGTTGATTGGCCAACTTTGGCCTGTAATACCTTATTACTTAGGACACGATCATGTATTTATCAATATAGTGAGGCTATTTAATTATATGAATAGTGAGAAATATGTTTGTTGCATATTCTCATTTTATTCTCTAAAATATGTGAGAATAAAATGAGAAAATAGAGAGGTATCTCATGCTTACAACACAAGAACAAAAGACATTGCAATTCATTCGTGGTTATTTGGCTCAGCACGGTAATGCGCCTAAATTTAAAGAAATAGGCCTTGCAATAGGTGTCAATTCTCAAGGTACCGTTCACCGCTACGTTCAGTCACTTGAAGATAAGGGCTATATTGATCGGGTCAAGGGTAATTCTCGTGGTATGAACTTGGTAGAATTGCCTTTAGTCAGTGCACCAACCATTCCATTGGTCGGTAGAATAGCAGCAGGTTTACCGATTGAAGCAGTTGAAGACCAGTTAGAATTGAATCTGGCCGAAATGTTTATGGGGCCTGAATTATTTGCTTTACGCGTAACAGGTGATTCTATGATGGATGCTGGAATACTAGATAACGACTACGTTATTATAAGAAAGCAACCTGTTGCTAATAATGGCGATATTGTCGTTGCAATGATAGATAAAGTTGAAGCCACGCTTAAACGTTTTAGACGCAAAAGTGAAACGGAAGTAGAGCTAATACCAGAGAATGCGAATATGGAGGTAATGACCTATCACGCAGAACGCGTCAATATTCACGGAGTTTTAGTTGGGCAAATGCGGAATTACAAGTAAGCCTGTCGTCACAAATAATATTTTTACTATAGTATTAATAAAACTGCGATCAAAACTTAGTATTAAATCAAGTTACAACATACAAGGATTTTAGTACCAAATTTCAAAGCCTGGCGTAGAATTACTCGTAGGTAACGACACGTCAGGTTTAAATAGTATGCTTGTATTAATTAAATGAGGGTTAGTTTCGAGCTGTTGACGGCTTTATAATTAATGTTTAACCGTTAGCCATACTTTTGTATTTTACGCAGCATGTCGCCCAAAAGTTTTGGGTTTGCCGCAATTACTTCACCATTAAGTAACGAGTCATTATTACCCTGGAAGTCAGTAACTAAGCCGCCAGCTTCTCTAAGAATAAGTGTACCTGCAGCAATATCCCATGACTTAAGGCCTGATTTCCAATAACCATCGAGTCTGCCTGCAGCTACATAGGCTAAATCGAGTGAGGCAGAACCAGCACAGCGAATCTCACTGGCTGTCGAAAAGAATTCACGAAACACTTTAAGAAATTCATCTAATTCTTCAGGGTGCTTAAAAGGGAAGCCTGTGCTGAGTAAGGCTCCCTGCGTTGTGTTTAAACGTGCGACGCGAAGCCGACGGTTATTAACCGTTGCACCATCACCACGACTAGCGGCGAAAAGCTCTTGTTTAATCGGGTCATAAATAACGCCATGTTCGATTTTACCTCGGTACTCACAGGCAATCGAAACAGCATAATGTGGGAAGCTGTGCAGAAAATTGGTTGTGCCATCGAGTGGATCAATGATCCAACGGTAGTCTTCGTCGGTTCCTTTAATTGTGCCAGATTCTTCACCCAAAATATTATGCTGAGGATAAACTTTGAGAATAGCTTCAATTACTCGAGCTTCAGCTTCTCGATCAACATCACTGACTAAGTCATTGAGTGCTTTTGTTTCAATTTGAATGTCAGGCAATTTGTTTATTTTGCGCACAATAAAATCCCCTGCGCTTCGGGCTGCTCGAATTGCAATGTTTAGCATAGGTTGCATGGGGCTTGATCCGGATGGGGGGGTTAAAGTGGGCGCATTCTAACAAACAGACTAGCAATAAACCAGACATACATTCGCTCCAAACGAAGGTAGAATTACCTATTTTTAATGCAATTCGTTCGCTCCCTTAATTTAATTCACCAGAATTTAAAATGAAACTAGAAAATATCAGCATTATAATGGTCGGGACTACCCATCCTGGTAATATTGGCGCAGCCGCACGCGCCATGAATAACATGTGTATAACGCAATTAGTTATGGTGAGTCCAAAGTGCCCGGTAGGGGAGGTTGCCTATGCCCGTGCTTCAGGTGCTCACTCGATTCTTGATCAAAGGAGAACCGTAGACACACTGGAAGAAGCTATAAATGATTGTGAACTAGTCATTGGATCAACCGCTCGAATTCGTTCCTTATCTTGGCCTGAGTTATCAACAACAGAAATGGCAAAAAAAACATGGTCACTCAATGACGAATCACGCGTTGCCATTGTCTTTGGCAGCGAACATTCGGGTCTGACCAATGAAGAGTTACAACTATGCAATTATATGGTTAGCATTCCCACAAACCCAGACTTCAGTTCACTTAATGTGGCCTCAGCAATTCAAGTTTTGTGCTATGAAGTATACAAAACGTTGGATGAGGGTAAGGCTGTTGAAATTGCCGCTCCAAGTGAACCTACCGCTACTAGCTTTGATTTGGAGGGTTACTTTGAACATCTTGAAAGAGTACTTATTACAACAGGTTACCTTAATGCTGATAATCCTCGCCTATTGTTACAAAGGTTACGTCGCTTGTATCAGCGAGCAAATTTGTCGAAAAACGAAGTTAATATTTTGCGTGGGATATTAAGTTCAGTAGAAAAGCCCAAAAAGTACTAAAAAAATGCAAGACATTTATTTAGGTATAAAGCCTAGCATAAGGTTTATTTCTAATGTGCTCTCCAAACTTAGTTGACAATGGTGGTTATTTGTTAAATATAAAATTTACGTGGTTTAACGCAACATTAATTTGATTGTTTATTTTGGCTTATATTGATTTTGTGGCGTTCACTTTAAGACTTTCTACAAAGTTTTATTCAAGGCCTTGTTATAGACCTGCTATAGAATTTTGAATAAAGAGAAATCGTCCATTTCAATAGTTGACCATTTTAGTCAGGATTGTATAATAATGTGATTATTTTAAGACATCTTACCCGATGCGTTTATCTACTAAAAGTCGCTATGCAGTAACATCATTGCTAGATATGGTTATGCATTCAGAGCAAGGGCCTGTATCTTTAGGCGATATATCAATTCGGCAGGGTATATCACTATCTTATTTGGAACAACTATTCGCTAAAATGAGGCGAAATAAGCTAGTTGTCAGCACCCGTGGGCCTGGTGGTGGTTATAGTCTTGGTGGTTCTCCTGCAGAGGTTTGTATTGCTGATATCATTACTGCTGTAGACGAGGAAATGCATATAACTAATAAGGATGTCCTAGAGGGTTCAGCTGGCTATGAGCCCTGCTTAACGGAACAACTTTGGGAAGAACTTAGTGAAGAAATTAAAGATTATTTGACCACAATTTCACTGGCCGATATGATGAAAAAAGAAGACGTTAGATTACTTTCGTTAGAGCATGACATGCGACAAAAAACTCAGACGTCGTAAACTATGTCTGTTTTTCTAGAATATTCCTTGACTTCATTGTTGACCATTGTTGTCGAGCCGTTAGTAGCAAAGCTACCCCAACTAATGAAAAACTGCCAATTGTCATACGACAAGCTGCTGTTTAAGAGAGGATAATATTATGGCAATTCAATTAACTGATGAAGCTGCACAAAGAGTCCAGACCTTTCTCACCAATCGAGGTAAAGGTATTGGGCTAAGACTTGGCGTAAAAACAACTGGCTGCTCTGGCATGGCTTATGTTATTGAATTCGTTGATGAGCTGGATGACAGCGATACGGTATTTGAAACCAATGGTGTGAAGGTAGTCGTTGATCCTAAAAGCTTAATCTTTCTTGACGGAACTCAAGTTGATTTCTCTAAAGAGGGATTAAACGAAGGCTTCCAGTTTAGTAACCCTAATGCGAAAGATGCGTGTGGTTGTGGCGAAAGTTTTACTGTCTAAAGTTTTAAGTAGAGTTCATTAATGAAGACTTTAGATTTATCTCAAAACTATTTTGAACTATTCAAACAACCTTTGATCTTCGAAATCGATTTAGCAAAAGTGCACGAAAACCAACAAAATCTGCAAGCCAAATTCCACCCAGATAGATTTGTAAATGCATCTGACCTAGAAAAACGACTGTCGGTACAGCAGGCATCTTGGGTTAATGAGGCTCATCAAACGTTGACTAATCCCGTCAAGCGAGCACGGTATATGCTCGAAGTCAGTGGCGTTGATATAAAAGATGAATCAGAAACTACCTCCGATATTGAGTTTTTAATGGAACAAATTGCGTTACGTGAACAAATGGAAGAAGTGCCTGACAAACAATACCCACTCGAAGAATGCGATAACATTATCAAACATTTGAAAGCTAGGCTGGAAGAGATCAGTGGTGACTTTTCAACTAAATTTGAATCAGGAAACCTTGATACAGCCAAGCTGGTTAGTAGAAAGATGCAGTTCGTCCAACGGATCTTAGAGCAAGTCATGGACTTGCAATTTCAACTCGAAGAAGAATATAGCTAGAGAACTTAATGGCATTACTACAAATTTCTGAGCCGGGTGAATCATCTGCACCTCATCAGCATCGTTTTGCTGCTGGTATTGATTTAGGCACGACTAACTCGCTTGTGGCGACAGTTCGCAGCGGTAAATCTGAAACCCTACCAGATGATAGCGGTCGAGTATTACTTCCTTCAATCGTCTATATGGGCAATGAGCTATGCTTGGTAGGTTATGAGGCACAAAAATTCCAGTCCGACGATCCACTTAATACTTTGTCCTCAATCAAGCGCTTAATGGGCCGTGGTATTGAAGATATTTCTCAATTGGGTAATGTCTTACCCTATGAATTTGTTTCTGATGAAAATCAAACCGTACCGCGAATTAAAACCGCCATGGGAGCGATTAGCGCAGTTGAAGTGTCAGCTGAAATTTTAAAGAATTTGGCTAAAAGAGCGGAGCAAACTTTAGGTGGAAAACTTGAGGGTGTTGTTATTACTGTGCCAGCCTATTTTGACGATGCACAAAGACAAGCTACTCGAGATGCTGCCACACTAGCCGGTCTTAATGTTTACAGGCTGTTAAATGAACCTACGGCTGCAGCCGTAGCCTATGGTTTAGATCAGCAGCATGATGGTGTTATAGCCGTCTATGATTTGGGTGGTGGTACGTTTGATATTTCAATTTTACGCCTTAATAAAGGCATATTTGAAGTTTTAGCGACTGGTGGGGACTCGGCTCTTGGGGGAGATGATATCGACCACGCACTCGGTGAATGGATACTTGAACAGGCTCATTTTGAGCAGCTCGATGCAGTATTGTCGCGCCGAATTCTAATAGCTGCAAGAGCCGCCAAAGAAGCATTAACTACTCAAACTATAACTGAAATAAGTGTTAATTATGCAGATCAAACTTGGCGGACTAATCTTACAATTGAACAGTTTAGGCTTATTGCGCAGCCTATTATTAAAAAAACACTGACACCTTGCAGACGTGTATTACGTGATGCCAATATCGGTATCGATCAAATTGCTCAGGTCCTTATGGTTGGAGGTTCAACACGTGTTCCCTTAGTCTCTGAAATGGTCAAAAGCTTCTTTAAGCTCGAACCGATGAGTGATCTTGATCCTGATCAAGTGGTGGCGATTGGTGCAGCGATTCAGGCCGATATACTTTGTGGTAATAAGCCAGATGGTGAAATGCTCCTGCTTGATGTCCTACCTCTATCGCTTGGTATAGAAACCATGGGTGGCTTAAGTGAGAAGATAATATCCCGCAATACCCCAATTCCAGTGGCAAAAGCACAAGAATTTACTACCTTCAAAAACGGCCAAACTTCTATGTCAGTCCATGTTATTCAAGGTGAGAGAGAGTTGGTCTCAGACTGTCGTTCACTGGCAAGATTTGAATTACGTGGCTTCCCCTCAATGGTTGCAGGTGCCGCTAGGATAAGAGTCACTTACCAAGTCGATGCGGATGGTTTAATGACCGTATCAGCAGAAGAATTAACCAGTGGGGTAACGGCTGATATCATTGTAAAACCTTCTTACGGATTAACCGACACTGAAATCGAATCTATGTTGAGTGCCTCGATGGAATTCGCCAAAGAAGACATTGATTTGAGAATGCTCAAAGAACAACAAGTAGAAGCTAAACGCGTAATAGAAGCAATAGACAGTGCACTCGTATCTGATGGCGATAATTTACTTAGTGAAACTGAACTCAATAACATACTGTTGCACAGAAACAACTTAGAGCAACAAATCGAAATAACGACATCCGATAATTTGAAAAAATTGATAAAAGCTGTTGAAGTTGCTAGTGAAAGCTATGTTGCAAAACGAATGAACTCCAGTGTAGTAAAAGCACTGGCTGGTAAACAGATTGACGAGGTAAATTTATAGAAATGCCAAAAATAATAGTCCTACCACACGAAGAAATTTGTCCAGAAGGTATTGTCATAGAGGTTGAACCCGGTATTAGTATTTGTGATGCCTTGCTAAAGAATCATATCGAAATTGAGCATGCTTGTGAAAAATCATGTGCTTGCACTACTTGTCATGTGCATATACGTGAAGGCTTCGACAGCCTAGATGAATCAACTGAAATCGAAGACGACTATCTAGACAAGGCCTGGGGACTTGATATGGAATCAAGACTCAGTTGCCAAGCAATTGTTGGAAGTGAGCCTCTTGTTATTGAAATTCCAAAATACACCATTAATATGGTTTCAGAAACACATTAGCGACTAACATGGCAAGGTAATAAAATGAGCTTAATTTGGACAGACACACTAGATATCGCTATTGAACTTATGGACTCTCATACTGATGTAGATCCTAAATTTATTCGCTTCACTGATCTACATGCTTGGGTTTGTGCGCTTGATGGATTTGAGGACGATCCTGAAAAATCTAGCGAAAAAATCCTTGAGGCGATTCAAATGGCTTGGATTGATGAAATAGATTAAGTTCGACGTTTTCGAATGTTGAGCGTTCAACTTAAATAATATTTTTAAAATAAACTGGCTGTTAACAAGAGTTAATGGTCAGCTTTTATTAACCATATCTGTTCAGTCACGTTTTATTTAAATTATTAGCAGCCCTGTTGATATTAGAACCTGACTTATAAAAATATAACTCAATTTATACACCAACTTGTCAAATCTATTATATAGGCCAATATTGAATTACCTGAAGTATATTATGCCTCACTTTTATGAGCGGTAGACCGAATCACAAACTAAGCATTGAGTCAGTATTTTACGCATCTCTAACAGTTGATAAGCATATTTAATTAATCAATAGTGAATTAAGACTTCCTCAAAAAAACCTCCATCCCAATCTTTGTTAAGTGCAGAATAATTTCACCGACACCCCGACAGGGTAAAACTACTTCTACGACAGCTGAAAAGTGTCAATTAAATGCCGATCCATTCTTCTGTTATTCTCATTAAACCTTAAGTTATTGAAATAATTGATAATTAGTCTAATGGTATTAGTCTTGCAGCTATCTAATAGTTCGCTTAATTATGTTGATAGAATTACCTGGGATTCTGCGACGACTTTTATTATTAATCAAATATAAGTCCTAGGTCTTATATTTGAAATAGGAATGATATATCCAATAACAAAACTAGAGTGAGTAAATTAAATGAGTAATCTTGCATTTTTCAATGACGTTAACAACTCAGAATTTGAAGTTCCGTGTCAAACTCAGATCAAAACTCACTATGATGAAAAAAATAAAGCGGGGTGGCTTTTTATGAAAGGGGAGCCAAGGCCTTCATTTACGCCAATATTATTGAAAGACATAAGTAATTATTTCGATAATATTAAAGCAGAAATGGATAATTCTAATGGAGAAAAATACGACTACCTCATATCTGGCTCAGATGTTGAAGGTGTTTTCAACTTAGGTGGGGATTTAAATCTTTTTTTGCAGTACATCAAATCCAAGAATCGTAATGGTTTAATTGAGTATGCTAAAAATAGTATAGATCTTGTTTATCGCAATTTTATCCACCTTGATACAGCGCTCACGACTATAACTCTTGTACAAGGCGATGCCTTGGGTGGCGGATTTGAATCAGCAATTTCGGCCAACGTAGTAATTGCTGAACGTGGGGTTAAGATGGGTTTGCCAGAAACCCTGTTTAATCTTTTTCCCGGAATGGGAGCTTACTCTTTACTTTCACGTAAAATTGGAAGTGGGGCAGCTGAAAAAATGATTCTAAGTGGTCAGTTATTTCTGGCAGAAGAACTTTTTGATGCTGGGATAGTTGATATTTTAGCTGAAAAGGGAGAGGGAGAAATAGCCGTTTATAATTATATCAAGTCAGCAAATCGATCTTCCAATACCTACAATATGATGAGAAAAGTAAAGGATATTTGTAACCAAATTGATTACAAAGAACTAGAAGATATTGCTATGATTTGGGTAGATGCTGCTTTAAATCTTAAAGATAAAGACTTGCGAATGATGAGTCGATTAGTTCATAGACAAAATGCAAAAATAGATAATTAAAAGTATAACGATTAATTATCAGTGTTAACTGCTTTGTCTTGATTATTTTGCACCATTAATGCAGCTCTATTAAACGCTGCAATTGTGCTAGTGAATATAGTCTCTAACTGTGCGGCTAAGTCTGATACTTTTTTTGTGCCCATCTCATAGGGTTTTAAAGCCTCACCAGTGACACATATTTGTACAAGCCTACCTGCGCCTAATTCTGTTGCAGATCCCTTCAGTGCATGTAATTTTTCCCTGTATTCGAAGTAATTATCGTATTTAGCGGTAATAATATTATTAACATGTTTTGACCCTTCAATTTCAAAACTCTTCAACAAGGAAATCACAAAGTCTGGGCTTTCTCCTAATATCTCTAGTTCCTGAAATACAATGTGGTCATACCAGTCGGATTCAGGAAAGCTAGCATTTGATAACCGATTAGATTTAGGCTGAACATTTATAAATTGAGAAACATTGTTAGTTGCAATAGTTTTTGACAATGAAGCGATTGTTTTTAAAAGCCGACCTGCATTGATAGGTTTAGTAAGGAACTCATTGGCTCCAGCACTCAAAGAGGCAACTTTAGCATTTGGAGTTGCATCAGCGGTTAACATAATGACTGGAATTTTGGAACTTGTATCCATGAAGCGAAGAGTCTTAACAACATCTAATCCCGATACTTCAGGCATATTCATATCAAGAATCACCATATCAATAGTTTCTAAGCTTTCACTTAAAACATCCAAAGCCTTATCACCCGAATTACAAAGAAGTGCGTTATGACCTGCTTTCTTTAGTATGCCTTCAATAACCTTCTGATTTACTGTGTTGTCTTCTGCTACCAGAATATTTAGAGAACGAACACCACCATGCTTATCATAGTATTCAGCCATCGGGACTACTTTTACATCGTCGGTTTTAATACGTTGGGCTGCATGTAATGCATTAAAAACTATCCGCTTTTCTTCAGGGCTGTCTAAAGTTGAAACATAATATTGATTCAACATATTTACATCGATCATAGTTCTTGATGCGTTAACCAAAACTAAAGACGTTGTTTCAAGCAAGCCTTTAGACTTCAAAATTTGAGCCAGTTCTAGTGCATTAATATTTGTCAGAGTATCTTGGTCTACTATTACCGTATCAAATGGTTCATTTTTATCATTTGCCTGTAATAATAAAGATAGCGCGCTACTTGAGGCCTGTATCCAATCGAAATTGATTTGCCAAGACTTGAGTGATGGACGAATAATGTTGGCACAATCTTCACCAGCTAATAGCAAAACTTTATATTTAGAAATACAGTGCTGAATGTCATTACTTTTAAGAAATGGAATTTCAAACCAAAACGTTGAACCTTTATTCTCTTCACTTGTTAAACCAATATTTCCGCCCATCAATTCGACAAGCTCTTTTGAAATCGTAGTACCTAATCCAGTCCCACCAAATGAACGGCTTGTGCTAGCATCAGCCTGAGTAAAGTTCTCAAAAATACTATCTTTCATTTTTTCAGATATACCTATACCCGTGTCTAAAATCTCAAATCTGATAACTGTTTTTCCTTCTAAACGCTTATTTGCAGGTTTGACTGATAAAATAACGGAACCTTCTTTTGTAAACTTAATTGCGTTACTAACCAGATTAATCAATATTTGGCGAACATGCTGTTGATCACCCTTGAGTGCGAAAGGTGTCTCAGGGTCAAAATTGCAAGTGACGCTTAAATCTTTTGTTTTGCTCATTGGGGCTAACGTATATATGACTGAATTTACCAATGAATGTAAGTCGAACTCTTTTTCCTCTAAAAGTACTTTTCCAGCTTCGATTTTAGAAATATCAAGAATGTTTTCAATCAGGTTTAATAGAATATTTGCCGAGCTATGCATTACGCCCACTAACTCTTTCTGTTCGTAATTTAATTCCGTCTCTTGTAACAATTCGCCCATGCCAATAACACCATTCAATGGTGTTCTTAATTCATGAGACATATTTGCCAAAAAACGAGATTTAGCATCGCTAGCGTGTTTTGCTATATCAATAGCTGAGTATAGCTTTTTGATTAAAAATGATGCGTACAAGGGCAAAATGAAGAGCATCAGTAATAGACTTGCGCCAAAGCTTTTATGGACTTGCCAATAGTCACTCATTAAGACGACAGCTAAAAAGCTCACTATACAAAAAGCTTGAGATATATAAAGGTACCTTACTCCATATCTAAAACCGTTACCCAAAATCACCCATAAATAGATAAAAAATAAGGGCACACTGCCATCACCTGAATAAAGCATAAGAACAGATAGAGTTGTGGTGTCCACTGCCACTCCTAAGATTCTTCTTAAGGGAGAAGGTGCAGGATTTAGTATTATTGCTACGAAAATTGCAATGGAGCAGAAAGAAAATGATAAGGCCATCGAACTGGCTAAAGTGATGCTTAAATCACCTATTGTTATGAAGGTTTTTGAGAATGATTCATCACCAGCCCAGGGGGAAGAAATATAGAAAATTATAAGTGGAGCAATGGCGAGTCGAATTTTTGATTGCTCAGGTTCCGTGTCACCTGTTTTCTTAAGATTTTTATTTAATAGTGAATACCAACTTGTTAATTTTACTAATGTATTCATAGCTAATGGTGAATAGTGTCGTCAAGATCACTAAATTCCTTCTGAATACTCAGAACATTTTCAAGACGGTCAAAAAATGCCGCTACACAACTAGGGTCGAATTGCGTACCAGATTGCTTTTTAATGTAGTTTTGTGCGTCTGAGTTACTCCATGGTTGTTTATAGGGTCTTTTTGAAACTAAAGCATCATAAACATCGGCAACTGATACGATACGGGCTACTAAAGGGATATTTTGACCTGAAAGTCCATTCGGATAACCCGTACCATCAAATTTTTCATGATGATTCAAGGCAATAATAGAGCCTGTTTTCATATAAGGCGATTGACTATTGGATAATATTGAATAACCAATAGTCGTGTGTTGTTTCATGATTTCCCATTCATCAGGTTCAAACTTACCAGGTTTTAATAGTATTCGATCAGGTGTTCCAATTTTACCAATATCATGCAGAGGAGCAGAAAATTCAATTTCGTCACATTCACTTTCATTTAAACCTAATGCTGAGGCAATTTCTTTAGCATATTTCGCCATCCGAACAACGTGAAAACCGGTGTCTTCATCGCGATATTCACCTGCTTTAGCGAGACCTATTAATGTTTCTTTTTCTCGTGCAATAATTTGCTGTGTAGCAACTTCAACCTGACGTGCCAAAGAATCAGCTTTATCTTGGATAATAGTTTGTTGTTCATGAAGTTTTAATAAATTATGGCAACTGGTTCGACATTCTATTTGGTCAATAGGTCTGGTTAAAAAAGCGGTTGCACCAGCTTCTAATGCTTCGTAACGAACTGTTTTCTCGCTGACAACGGTAATCATCATAATTGGAATATCATTACAATTATCTTTTGCTCGAATTTTTTTGATGAGTTCAACGCCATTAATAGTGGGCATACGATAGTCTGTGACAATTAGGTCCGGATGATTTGTGTCTAACCATCTAAGTGCCTCAAGTGGATCACTAAATGTTTCGACGCTAACATCAGGCTGTGATTGTTGAATAATTTTGGCTAGAATTATTCGGCCTGTTGATTCATCATCAACGACTAATACTTTTCGTTGTCGTTTTAGTGAACTAAGACGAAGCGCATTTTTAAACGGCTTTATATTTGAACTTCTTTCTGTAGAGCTTGAATCGGACGTATTCGTAATCAATGCTGAATCCTCTATTATAGACTTGTTCTAAAATTTTTACTTTGGGTTACCTGTTTTTCATCTGCTGGGTTCAATTCAAATTTTGGACTCAATAAAATAAATAAAATTATGACTATTTAGTAGTATCCAATAAAATCAGGTTATCGAAGGAACTGATGAACATTTAATGTAGAGATTAATATGTATAATTTATTGAAAATGGCTTTTCGAACAACCTCTAACATAGCGTTCATTCTTATCAACAGTTTTCAACCCCTTGTTGCTGCAGAAATTACCTTCAATACGACAAATTTAACAATCAACACACATGTATATAGTCTAGAAATAGCTAAAACTCAAGATCAACGACAATATGGTTTAATGTTTCGCAAAAAATTAGCTTCAAAAAACGGGATGGTGTTTGTTTACCCTAATTCTGCTGGTCACCAAATATGGATGAAAAATACTAAAATAAAACTTACGGTTATTTGGATTAATGAAGACGGGGAAGTATTAGGCATAAAACGGTTGGAACCGTGCCTTCAAGACCCTTGTAAAGTTTACGGACTTAAACAACCTTCAAGATATATTATTGAGTTAAATCACCAAACTCATGATATCAAAATCGGTGATCAAATACGTGGGTTGGATAAGCTATAGAGTATTGACTAATTGGGTTGGTTTATGTTTTTACTTGAAATTGATCATTAATATCAGCGGGTAAAGATAGTTCAACTAGCGTCTCCCAAGCCTTTAGCACTGGATAAGCGGCATCCGCTAATTCGAATGGAATGAGGAAGTCTTCTGGAATATTATCTTGTTGCAGCACATTAGTTGGTTGTCCCTTAGGGAATGTTGCAGCGTGATCAAAGAACAAGGCACCTTGGATAGGAACTCCTGGAACAATCATTTGCAATGCAGTGATTTGATTTTCAAGCTGAAATAACGGGTTGTGAAATTTATAACTTTTTTTGTCAATTACCTGAGTCCATTCAGCAATTTTTTCTGAACAATAAATATTTCCGTCGTATTGCTTTAATGAAATTAATAAAATCGAATCTTTAAGTAAAATTAAACGATCTACATTGAAGCTACCATCTAAATTATCAGAATATATCAAATTGCGTTTCTGTTGAATTCCAATCGAATTTAAAAGCCGATGTTTACGCCATGACATAACGGCAAGGCGCAATTTTTCTGTGTTAATAAACGCAATAATTATTATAGCCAAAAGGGTAATAACCAATGGTAATAAACTACTATAGAGCCAAGTTAATTCCTTAAAAGTATCATAATTCATAGATTAGATCATAACGAAACAGGCCCAAAATGGCACGTAAAATTGGCATTGTTTCGTTTAAATATGGCGATATACTGAACTTTAAATTTTTTTGAATCGAATGGGCTTATTATGAGTATTACTTTTACACCAAAATCATTGCTGCTCGAACAGCTCTACGATCGTGAAAGTTGCACCTACACCTATTTATTGAGCGACCCAGAAACTAAGGAAGGTGCCATTATTGACCCGGTCTGGGAACACTTTGATCGCGATCTGAATATCATCAGTGAACGAGGTATTGAGTTATTATATTCTATTGAAACACATGCACATGCCGATCACATTACTTCGGGTGGTAAATTACGACAAATGACGGGAGCCAAAATTGTATTTGGTGAAAATGCAGGCATTCAATCAATCGACATTTCAATCAAACATAACGAAGAGTTAAAACTGGGCAATTATTCCATTAAAGCTATCTCTACACCTGGCCATACAAATGCTTGTACCAGCTACTATATCGATGGCTTGGTTTTTACTGGAGATACCTTATTAATTCGCGGTTGCGGTCGAACTGATTTTCAAGATGGTGATCCAGGACAGTTATTTGATAGCATTACCCAGCATCTTTTCAATTTGGATGACGAAACCAAAGTCTATCCTGCACATGATTACAATGGTCGTTTAGGTTCTACAATAGGTGAAGAAAAGCGTTGGAACCTACGCTTAGGTAATAATCGCCCTAAAAAGGAGTTTATCGAATTGATGAATAACCTCAATCTTGATATGCCCAAAAAAATTAATGAAGCCGTACCCGCTAATATTTCCTGTGGGATTAATTTTGACCCCAAACGTTTTATGCTAGATGACATCTCAATGGATGACTTGCATCGTGTTTGGCAGCAATTGCCTGAAAAGACTCTGATAGTCGATAACCGATCGCCAGAAGAATTTGATAGTGGACATGTGCCTGGCAGCTACAATATGCCAATAGGAACCGAAAATGAACATCTCGAGACTTTAAAGCGCTATGAAAAAGTCTATATCCATTGCCGCTCTGGCCGACGCTCGCAAACTGTCTTTACGAACCTCAATCTTTTGGGCATAACTCACTTAGCCTGCGTATGCCATAGTGGAATGCCTGACTGGATAAAAGCGGGTTACGAAGTTGAAATGGTAGCAGTGTAATTCAATTTAACGTTCTATAAAGGTATGCCTTAAAATAACTTACTCAGAGTGAACAAAGGATAATGCCAGCTTTGCCAGCTTTTTAGCACCACCGCCAGCCCCCAAATTCTCTCGTACTTTAGACAGGTCTGAAACAACCTGTGAACGATACGATTTATCTTCAATTAATCGAAACAATTCCGTTGCAATTTTTTGCGGCGTCGCATTATCTTGTAATAGTTCTTTTACAATCAATTTATTCGCAACAATATTAGCGAGTCCAATATGTGGAATAGTAATCAAGCGGCTCATAATTTGATAAGATAACCACGAAATTTTATATACCAAACACATGGGTGCATTTAGCAATGCAATTTCTAATGTTACTGTACCAGAGCATGAAACAATTGAATTACAGCAAACAATCAAATCATAAATATCATCACGAGTGAGTTTAATATTGACACCAGATTGATCACATTGCTGTTGGATCAAATCATAATCAAGTGTTGAGGCCACGGGTAATATGAACTTAAGCTTGGGGTTTCTCTGTCGCATCAATTGTGCAGTTTCGAGCATCAGAGGTAAAAGTCGGTGGATTTCGCTTTTACGACTGCCTGGGAATAGACCTACAACTATGTCATCTTGATCTAATCCTAAACTTAACCGCGCCTGCTCAGAATCTATATTAGCAGTTACTTTATCGACTAAGGGATGACCAACAAAGCTTACGGGAATATTGGCCTTTTCATAAAGCGTCTGTTCGAACTTGAATAGAACAGCCATGTGATCAATAGAACGACCAATCTTATGGATTCGTTTGGGACGCCAAGCCCAAACTTGAGGGCTGATATAAAACAAAACTTTGATACCCAAAGATTTGGCATATCGGGCCATTTTCAAATTGAATTCTGGATAATCAACCAATATTAATAAATCAGGCTTGGTGTCTTCTAAAGCGGCCTTAACCAGATTCATTGCCTTTTTAATATCACCCCAATGACGTAAAACTTCGACAATGCCAACGACGGCAATACTTGCCGAGTCAAAAAATACGTCGACACCCGCTTTCTTCATTAGCGTTGTACCCATGCCAGTTAGACGAATGTCGGGGCGCATTTGTTTGATTTCTTCAACAAATTCAGCCGCATGAGCATCACCTGAGACTTCACCGGCCAGAATCATAATGTGCGGTGTAGTGGTCATGTTTTTATCACCACAGGGAAAACAACTTCATTACTGACTCTAAACTCTGATGCAACTAATTGAATATTCGAGCATAGAAAAGAGCGCAGGGTTGCCAAGCTTTTCATAATGAATAATTCAATTGTTACCTTGGGAGTTTCATTGTGAACATTGAGGTCAACCGTTGCTGTGTTCATTCTGTTCCTTTTTTACTTTGAGTTATATCCATCCGATGTGAGCCTAATATCTCATTAAGTATCATTTTAAGATGGGGTTAGTAACGTTAAATTAACTATAGACAGTTAACTAGGCAATTTAGAGTGATGACTAGAATTGCAGATGGGTCGACCTAGTTTATAAACAGATTATAAGTCATTAACCCTATTACAACAGCTATATCGCTTTCGATGAACTGAGCATGATTCGAAATAGGTTCAACATTCGCTTTTTACTTTTTTAAGAGCAAGATGAAAATATCAAATTCTGCCTTTTCGCTAATGAATTTATCATAATGTTTATTGTGAACTTTCAAACTTATTAAATCAATTTCCGTTAAACTATAATCCATTTTCACAAGCCCAAACACCTACTTTTAAGTTATCACTTGTTGATTATAGGTAAGTTTGTAATGACGAAATCTGCAATTTTGATACTGAGATTTATATATGTTTGATTTGCCCGAGGCTAAGCTGATAGCCGGCGTCGATGAAGCAGGGAGAGGGCCGTTAGCCGGTTCAGTCGTTGCCGCAGCTGTTATCCTTAATGTATCGCAACCGATAGATGGCTTAACCGATTCAAAAAAACTCTCTGCACTCAAGAGAGCTAAACTTGAAATTGAGATTAAAAGAACCGCTGTCGCTTGGGCAATTGCCGAAGCGAGTATTGAAGAAATTGACTATATCAATATTTTGCATGCCAGCATGCTCGCCATGCGCCGCGCCGTGCTGGCTTTAAGCACCTGTCCAGACATCGTGTTAGTCGATGGCAATAGAGAGCCAGACCTGGCAGATTTCGAGGTGCATGCCATCATTAAAGGTGATTTAACTGAGCCTTGTATTTCAGCCGCCTCTATTTTAGCTAAGGAATATCGCGATAGACAAATGCTCGAACTAGACCTTTTATATCCTCAATATCAGTTCGCTAAACATAAAGGCTACCCGACTCAGTTACACCGTGACTTACTCATTCAGCACGGTGTTTCTCTCGTTCACCGACGCAGCTTCAAACCAGTGAGGGATTTACTTTAAGCTATGGCTAACGATTTCGTACACCTACATCTGCACTCTGAGTTCTCGCTACAGGACAGTACGCTAAGGCTCAAACCGCTCATCGAAGAAATCCGTAAACGGGATATGGGTGCGGTCGCGTTGACCGATATGTCGAATTTATTTGCTGTGGTTAAACACTTTAAAGCAGCGACAGCTAGCGGTGTTAAACCTATTTTTGGGGCCGATGTTTGGATTTACCACGAAGATCGAAAAGAGACCCTCAGCCGACTGGTTTTGCTTTGCCAGGATGACGTTGGCTATCTCAATATTAAACGACTCGTGTCGCGGTCTTATATCGAAGGGCAATTGGCCGACCGACCCACCATTAATATCAAATGGTTGCGCGAAGCATCCGACGGTTTAATTGCACTCTCTGCCTGCCTTGATGGTGATATAGGACATGCGATTAAAATGCAAAATGTGCCGTTGGCGGAGAGTTACCTAGGGCAGTGGCAAGACATTTTTAACGATCGCTTCTTTCTTGAATTACAACGTACAGGGCGGCCCTATGAAGAGTTATATATTTCACAAGCAGTCAAGTTTTCGGGTCAGTTTCAAGTGCCTGTCGTCGCCAGTAACGATGTTCGGTTTATGGATAAAACTGACTTCGAATCACACGAAGCCCGAGTTTGTATTTATAGTGGCTTTACCTTGCAAGATAGCCGGCGCCCTAAAACCTATTCAGAACAACAATACTTGCGCAGCAATGATGAGATGGTCGCGTTATTTTCTGATATACCGGAAGCCATTCACAATACCGTCAATATTGCCAAAGCCTGTAATGTAAAATTACGCTTAGGTGAAAATTTCTTACCCGCCTATCCGATTCCAGAAGGCTATGATACTGACAGTTTCTTTCGTCATGTATCAAAAGAAGGCCTAGATAAACGCCTCGAGTTCTTGCAACAACAACTGCCAGTCGGCAAGGTACTTGAACGAAAACCCTACGACGAACGGCTCGATTTTGAACTTAATATCATCCTCGAAATGGGATTCCCAGGTTACTTCCTGATTGTCATGGACTTCATTGAATGGGCTAAACGACACAAAATCCCAGTTGGCCCGGGACGTGGTTCTGGTGCGGGTTCACTCGTCGCGTATGCGCTCAAAATTACCGATCTCGATCCGCTTGAATACGAGTTGTTGTTTGAACGGTTCCTTAACCCAGAACGTGTATCAATGCCCGATTTTGATATCGATTTTTGCATGGATAGACGTGATGAAGTCATCGAATATGTAGCCAAAAACTATGGTCGTAATCAGGTATCGCAAATCATCACTTACGGCACAATGGCCGCGAAGGCAGTTATCCGCGATGTCGGACGAGTCATGTCGCACCCCTATGGCTTCGTCGATCGAATAGCTAAACTGATACCATTTGAAATAGGTATCACGCTCAATAAAGCGTTGGAACAAGAGGACGACTTACGCACGCTGTATCAGCAAGATGAAGACGTCACAATGCTCATCGACATGGCATTGTCGTTAGAAGGTTTAACTCGTAATGTCGGCAAACATGCTGGCGGCGTTGTTATTGCACCGAGTGACTTAACCGATTTCACGCCGACTTATAGTGAACAAGGTGGCGCAGGGCTGGTATCGCAATTTGATAAAGATGACGTCGAAGCGATTGGTTTGGTCAAGTTCGACTTTTTGGGTTTGCGTACGCTGACAATCATCGATTGGGCGGTTAATTCGATCAACTTAAACAAAGGCGGAGACCCTCTCGAAATAGAACGTATCCCGTTAGATGATTCGAAGACGTTCGATTTATTACAGTCATATCAAACCACGGCCGTATTCCAGCTGGAATCTCGTGGTATGAAAGACTTGATTCGTAAACTGCAGCCAGATAGTTTCGAAGACATCATCGCATTGGTTGCGCTATTTCGGCCCGGCCCACTGCAATCAGGCATGGTCGACGACTTTATTGAACGTAAGCACGGCCGCTCACGAGTTGAGTATCCTCATCCCGCGTTAGAACCTATTTTGAAACCCACCTATGGTGTCATTTTGTATCAGGAGCAGGTGATGCAAATAGCTCAGGTGCTAGCGGGTTATACTCTGGGCAGCGCCGACATATTACGTAAGGCGATGGGTAAGAAGAAACCTGAGGAAATGGAAAAACAACGGGTTATTTTTACTGATGGTGCGGTCGCTAATGATGTCAAAGCTGAGACAGCAACCTACATATTCGATCTGATGGAAAAATTTGCCGGTTATGGTTTTAATAAATCTCACTCGGCTGCCTATGCTTTGGTCTCCTACCAAACAGCCTGGTTAAAAGCTCATTATCCTGCTGAATTTATGGCGGCTGTTTTATCAGCTGATATGGACAACACCGATAAAATAGTCACCTTAATTGATGAATGTCGAGAAATGAAACTTAACGTTTTACCGCCTGATGTTAATTGCTCGAGTTATCGTTTTACACCCTCAGAAGATGGCCTAGTGTTTTATGGCTTGGGCGCTATTAAAGGTGTTGGGCAGGGTGCTATTGAAGCCATTATTGATAGTCGAGGCAACGATCTCTTTACCTCACTAGATGAGTTTTGTGAACGCGTGGATAGTGCTAGAAAAAGCCGCAAGCTACTCGAGGCACTGATTAAAGCAGGTGCGATGGATTGTTTTTCAAAAAATCGTGCGGCGCTCATGTCTCATCTGAAGTTTGCGCTGCAATCAGCGGAGCAAGAGCATAATAATCAAAGTTCAGGCATGACTGATATGTTTGCTGAGTTAGCCCCTGAGGTAACGATAAAGACTTTACCTGATTGTGATCCTTGGAATGAGAAACAACGCTTAATGCAAGAAAAGGAAGCGCTTGGTTTATTTCTAACGGGACATCCACTGCTCATTGTGGCATCAGAAATCAAACAAATTTCATCCACCAATCTATCGCAATGGTTGGCGCTACTCAATACGGGCGATACCTCTGTTACTCGATATCGTCAAAAAGCGAAACCAACCACCGTTTGTGGGTTGGTGGTTGATATCCGAATTAAAAGTGGTTCCTATGGGCGCGAAGCATTCGTTACGTTAGATGATCGCAGTGGCCGTGTTGATGTTCGTATTTCACCTGCATTACTTCAAGAAATAGAACCAATCGTATCTAAAGATTTAGTTTGGGTAGTCGATGGGGGCATTGCCTATGATGATTTTAATAATGGAGTCAAACTAAAAGCAGAAAGAGTTCAATTACTCGATGATTATCGCCAACAAAACGCGCGCTTACTGCATATCAAATTAAATGGTAATACTGATCGAGTAATCGATAAGCTCGTTACTGATTTAAAACAATATGAGGGCCACAATGGAATGCCGATTGCTTTTCATATGCAAAAAGATGGTTATAACTTTGACTTGAAAACAGAGGGTGATTGGAAGGTCATACCGACTGAAAATTGCTTACTCTCTCTCGCAAAGCATTTAGATCAAAATGATTTTCATGTGGAGTATTAATAAAATTTATCACTCATCTGATGAATTTATTTCATGATCATTATGCTCGTTCAACGCATTTTTATTTACCTGTCTCATGTGATTATGGACATAAGGTGGTATGAGTTGGCTATGAATAAACTAATGCATCACAATGTTCAATTTTTTTAAACTACGTAAAAAACAGAAAGTTATGGAAGAGAAAGATAAAATAAAAGTGCTTTTTGTTTGTATGGGTAATATATGTCGATCACCAACTGCACAGGGTGTATTTCAATCGTTAGTTAATGCTGAGGGTTTGGATGGGAAATTTTTAATTGATTCAGCTGGATTGCATAGCTTTCACGTTGGTAATTCACCTGATTTGCGTTCCCAAGGTACGGCGCGTAAACATGGCGTAGAACTGTCTAATCTGAGCGCTCGTCAGTTTGTGCCGGCTGATTTTATGAATTTTGACTTTCTGTTAGCGATGGATCAGTCTAACTTTACTGGCATGCAACATTTAAAACCAGAGCATCCACGTGGACAGCTTTCGATGATGCTTGAATATTCTAGTCAATATGAACAGATTGATATACCTGATCCCTATTATGGCGATGACGGTTTTGAACTGGTATTCGATATGGTTAGAGATGCTTGTGCCGGACTGCTAAAAACCATTCGAAAACAAAACAAACTTTAGGCCTATATTGCTTCAATTAACTTTTTAGCCGACCGTACATAACTAGCTCGAGTGAATAATAGCCGCCATTGACTGCCACCGATTTGATTCCATAAAATAGCGGAGCGAATACCAGCGAGTAGTAGAGTTCTGATCTTACTAACTGTATCGGTATTGCTCAGATAGCTTTGCTCTCCTTTGACAATAATCCGTGGGTTTACTGTACTAATTGTCTCTTGGTAAAGTTCTGCAACTTTAGACGTAACGTTACTACGACCAAATTCAAATGTTTTTGATTGGGTGTCTATTGCCTTCAGCCTTTCGAATATTTTGGATGACATGCCGTCATTCTTTTTTAATTGTTTAGCAATTTTTAACAGTGTTAAAATGTAATAGGTGACCGCCTTTGTTGGTTTATCGCCCACACCACTTAAATACATTTCCAAGGTTTTAAGACCACTTTGAATACTGGCTAAATCACCATATACTTCGATTGTAGTGGATGCCTCAAAGGCAAACAGACTATCAAAACTACAGTCAAAAGCGGGTTGATTGATTTTGCCAACGGTAGAAATTTGATCCACTAATGAAGCAGCTTGAAATACACCCGCTAACGCAATTGTTTGGTTTTCTAACGCAGTCAAATTAGTTGTCATTATTTAAGATATCTCTAAAAATAGTATTATTCTAATGATTTTTATAGCTAACAATTACTTCTCAATACTACTTAACAATATTCTACTGACGAAATTTTCTCAAATGTTGCATTATAATTGATTACATTTACATACCAATTTACAAAGAGTAGACCTACTGAGACGACTCGATAATTATGTAAAATGGATGGTTTAATTGAATGCAGCTTCAATCGTAGCGCCACCCAGACAAACCTCATCTCGATAAACAACTAATGCCTGTCCAGGTGTTATGGCGCGTTGTTGGTTTTCGAATTCAACAATAGCCATGCCGTTTTCGATATTGATAATTTGGCAATTTTGGTCACTTTGTCTATATCGAGTTTTCGCCTGACAAATCACCGGTTTTGAGATGTCTATGGGGTTGATCCAATGCAGCCCCGATATGCGACAATGGCTCTTTAATAGGCTAGGGTGGTCTTTTCCTTGAGTGACAATAAGTTTATTGGTATCCATTTTTTTCTCTACAACATACCAGGGCTCTTCACTGCCTTGCTCAGTTCCGCCAATACCCAAACCTTGACGTTGACCAATGGTGTAATACATTAAGCCACTGTGTTGCCCCAGTGGCTCACCGTCTAATGATTCTATTGTGCCAGGTTGGGCTGGAATAAAGCGTTGCAGGAAGTCTTTAAATTTACGCTCGCCAATAAAGCAAATACCGGTGCTGTCTTTTTTATTATAGGTAGTGAGACCGTGCTTTTCAGCGAGTTTTCGCACTTCAGGTTTATCAAGTTCTCCAACAGGAAATAATGCTTGCGATATTTGAGATTGATCTAACGCATATAAAAAGTAGGATTGATCTTTATTTCGATCCAAACCACGTAATAATTGAGTTTGATTATCGATGGTGCGGGCACGGACATAATGCCCGGTAGCTATTTTTGTAGCGCCAAGGGTTTGAGCATGATCAAGAAAAGCTTTGAATTTAATTTCCTTGTTGCACATGATATCTGGATTGGGTGTGCGACCTGCTCGATACTCCTGCAGAAAAAATTCGAATACGTTATCCCAATATTCGCTGGAAAAGTTGACGGTATGAAGAGGTATATTTAATTTGTCGCACACCTGTTGCGCATCAGCCAAGTCGACACCTGCAGAACAATATTCCTGCGTATCGTCTTCTTCCCAATTTTTCATAAACAAGCCTTCAACTTCATAGCCTTGTTCAATTAATAGAAGAGCAGAAACCGACGAGTCAACACCGCCAGACATGCCGACTATAATTTTTTCACGTTGAGGAACTTTCATTTATTTATATCAGAAGGAATTAAGTTAGATAAAAGACTGTGTAATTTCCAATAATGGATGCAATTGATTTAATCAGGGTTATATTTTTTTACAAATTCTTTTTTTACTTGCCAATTACTCAGAAGCTGAATGTAGGGCATCTGACCATTATCCCGGTACCAGGAATCGATCGCAAACTTTTGTTTCGTACTGATTTCCTCAATCACGGCAGTCCAATGGCTGACAAACCAAACAATACGTCTTTTTTTAAGTCCGACTTTATGCCACTTGAGCAAATTAAGTTTTTCGATAGCGTGTAAATACTGGAAGGTATTGGTTGATTCATCGATGCAATCCATTTGATTTGGAATATCACTGCCGGGGTAATTACCGCCAACATCTAAGGATGTGCCTGTCAGCTCGCCACTGAATTGCTCCATCAAAGCGATCGCTTTTCTTAATGATTGTTTTTCTTCGGCTTCATTATGGGTTGAAGTAAACAGTGCGTTTACTTGTTCCCACTGCATTCGGCTGAATTCTATCGATTGATTGCTCTTACATCCGAAATCATAGCAGTGCACGAAGGATACGTTAGCCCAACCGTTGAAAACAGACAGAGTTAGTAAGGCAGGAATGAGTATTCTTAGCTTCATCTAAATTTAGGAATAAAAATCTCAAGAGATACAGGTTCTTTATTAATGTAATCATCAACACTATTTAAAACGAGTGAACTGCGATGCTGATCACGACAGGACACAATGTCATCATAGCTCATCCAATGAACAGATATAATGCCATCATCAAGCGGGCCATCGAAGCAATGACCGACCTCACCAATAAATAAAAAACGCAGATAAGTGATTTCAGGCATATCTTCTGGGGTAGACCGATAGATGCCGAGTAAACCAGTAGGTGAGAAATCATATTGAGTTTCTTCGAGTGTTTCCCTGACAACTGCTTCAATCAAACTTTCATTGGGTTCAAGATGTCCTGAAGGCTGATTGAATACTATTCGGTTACTGATTCTCTCTTTTACCAGCAAAAACTTACCGTCGTGCTCACACATAGCAGCGACGGTCGTGTGTGGTTTCCAGACAGTCTTAGACATCCTATTTCACTTTTTATTGCGTTTAACCTGCTTTTTGATCTGCCATAAACAGCCAAGTTTCAATCACTGTATCGGGATTAAGCGATACGCTATCAATGCCTTGTTCTAATAACCATTTGGCGAGGTCAGGGTGATCCGATGGGCCTTGTCCACAGATACCAACATATTTACCAGCGGCTTTACAGGCTTGAATTGCCTGTTTTAAAAGCGCCATAACAGCGGGATCACGTTCGTCAAACGAGTGAGCAACTAATCCCGAATCTCGGTCAAGTCCTAGTGTCAATTGCGTCAGGTCGTTGGAACCGATAGAAAAGCCATCAAAATATTCAAGAAATTGTTCGGCTAGAATTACGTTCGATGGGATTTCACACATCATGATCACTTTAAAATCATCGACCCCACGCTCGAGTCCATTGTCTTTAAGCGCTTCATGGACTAATCGCGCTTCAGTAAGGGTGCGCACAAATGGAATCATGATTTCAATGTTTCTTAATTGCATTTGATTACGCACCCTTTTGATAGCTTCACACTCAAGTGCAAAGCAGGGTTTGAAATCCTCACTTATATAACGCGTCGCGCCTCGATAGCCAAGCATTGGGTTTTCTTCATCGGGCTCAAACACATCGCCACCAAGCAGGTGAGCATATTCATTGGATTTGAAGTCAGACAATCTAACAATGACTTTCTCTGGTGCAAAGGCTGCCGCCAATGTTGAGATACCTTCGGTTAACTTTTGAATAAAATACTCAACAGGACTTGGATAACCAGCAATTTTTCGACTGATTTGTTGCTGTAGTTCTTTATCCATATTATCGAACTCCAAAAGAGCTCGAGGATGAATGCCTATCATTTTATTAATGATGAATTCAAGTCGTGCAAGCCCAACTCCTGAGTGGGGTAACCGCGAAAAGCTAAAGGCCCGTTCCGGATTGCCAACATTCATCATTACCTTGACAGGTATATCAGGCATATTGGTGCATTCATGCTTTTGATGTTCGAACTCAAGTAAGCCAGCATAAACATAACCCGTATCACCTTCCGCACAAGACACGGTTACTTCAGCAAGATTATTGATTATTTCAGTGCCGTTACCCGTACCAACCAGTGCAGGAATGCCCAATTCACGTGCAATTATAGCAGCGTGACAGGTTCGACCCCCTCGATTAGTAATGATAGCCGACGCCTTTTTCATAACCGGCTCCCAATCGGGATCTGTCATATCGGTGACAAGTACATCACCCGCTTGAATTTGATCCATTTGAGATATGTTATTGACAACTTTTGCGGGGCCTTGACCAATGCGGTTACCAACAGCGCGGCCTTCAAGTATCGGGTCAGCTGTTTGTTTGAGAACAAATCTTTCTACTACTTGGCCTGCCTGTGATTGAACTGTTTCTGGGCGGGCTTGAACAATATAAAGTTGTCCATTCTCACCATCTTTAGCCCATTCAATATCCATTGCTCGGCCATAATGTTTTTCTATTGTGACGGCAATTTTAGCGAGTTCAGTCACATCTTCATCTGAAATAGAAAAAAGAATTTGTTCCGATTGAGGTACATTAATGGTTTGAATTGCCTGTGCTGGGTTGTCGCTGTCGGCACTATCGCTGTCAGAAAAGATCATTTTGATCAGCTTACTGCCTCGGGTTTTTTGCAATATACTGCGTTCGGCAACTCCTAGTGTGTTTTTGTAAACATAAAATTCATCAGGATTAACTGCACCTTGCACGATAGTTTCACCCAGACCATAACTACTTGTAATGAAGACAACGTCTTCAAATCCTGACTCGGTATCTATGCTAAACATCACCCCACTGGAAGACAGGTCACTTCGAACCATGCGTTGTACACCGGCAGAAAGAGACACCTCAGAATGAGCGTATCCCTGATGTACTCTATAAGAAATAGCGCGGTCGTTAAACAATGAAGCGAATACTAACTTTACAGAATGTAAGACTTGATCAATCCCTTTAATATTGAGATAGGTTTCTTGTTGCCCTGCAAATGATGCATCAGGTAAATCTTCTGCCGTTGCAGAAGATCGAACCGCAACGCTCGCCTCTAGGCCATTAACGGACATTTCAGCATAGGCACTCGTTATATCCGCTTCGAATTTTGACGGTAAAGGAGAATCAATTATCCAACCTCTAATCTCCTTGCCTACCTTGGCCAGGGCATTAACATCATTCGTATCAAGTTCATCAAGTGCCTTGTGTATTTTCTTTGTTAGTCCAGCTTCGTTTAAGAATTGGTCAAATGCAGATGAGGTTGTCGCGAAGCCACCTGGAACTGAAACGCCCAAATTACCTAAATTGCTGATCATTTCTCCTAATGACGCATTTTTACCACCGACCAGTGGCACATCATTCATTCCCAGTTGATCAAGTGATAGTATATTATTAGTCATTTCGGTCCATTATTCACTTTGCTGAAGTCAATGATTTTATCATAGGAGTTGTGATTATATTGGTAGAAAAGTGAATATTGATAAGCCGATCAATGTTATTCTGAAAAATAATTATTTGAGGATGCTTAAGTTCAATTGTTATGGAACAAAATACCCGAAAAGCTTACTTTATATCAAATGGTACAGCGATAACAGTGGAGACATTAGGCCATAGTCTACTGGCCCAATTTCCTGGTCTTCATTTCAAAACGAGAACGATCCCGTTTGTAGATACGGTCGAAAAAGCGAAAATGGTTAGTCTGGAAATTGACCGCGATCTAAGTGAAGAAAATAGTTTACCTATCGTTATTTCAACTATGGCCAGCCCAGAGCTTAAAGCCATTATTGGTCAATGTAAGGCTTTAGTTTTAGACCCGTTTAATGACTTTTTACCCCGTCTTGAAAAAACTTTAGGCATGTCATCGTCTCATCAATCGGGACATCGAATTGCAAATCCGTCATTGTATGAATCACGAATTGACGCCATAGATTATTCGTTAATTCACGATGATGGTGGAAAAACGCGCAACTATAATGAGTCAGATATTATTTTAATTGGTGTATCAAGAACTGGGAAAACGCCGAGCTGTCTATATTTGGCATTACAATTTGGATTAAAAGCCGCCAATTATCCAATAACAGAAGAAGATATGGAATCAGATCGTCTACCTGAACCTATTCGGCCATTTAAAAACAGGTTATATGGACTCACAACTGATGCTAACCGCCTAGTTAACATTCGACAGGAAAGGCGTGCGAATAGCCGTTATGCTTCTTTAGAACAGTGTCGGTTTGAATTGAGTGCAGCAGAAGAAATGTATTACAGACACAATATTAAATTTTTAAACACTACCACAATATCAGTAGAAGAAATTGCGGCACGTATCGTAGAAGATACTGGCTTGCACCGAATGGAGCAAACCAGTTAAATCCTCTTTATTGATCGACTAGCCCATAAAATTAATAACAGCTGCGCCAAAATCAGATGTGCTGAGCTCGGTAGCCTCAGGTTCATTTCGAGCCAGGTCATAGGTCACTTGCTTTGCACCAATAGCGCCTTCCATGCCTTTGATGATTAAGTCTGCAGCTTCAAGCCAACCCATATAACGCAACATCATTTCAGCTGACAATATGATTGACCCGGGATTCACTTTATTTAGGCCAGTGTATTTGGGAGCAGTACCATGGGTTGCCTCAAAAACACCAATGGTATCTGCAATATTGGCACCAGGGGCAATGCCAATTCCGCCCACTTGTGCAGCCAGTGCGTCAGAAATATAGTCACCATTCAAATTAAGCGTTGCGATTACATCATACTCGGTTGGTCTGAGCAGTATTTGCTGAAGGAAATTATCCGCTATAACGTCTTTAACAGAAATTATTTTGCCCGTTTTAGGGTTTTTAAATTCACACCAGGGCCCACCATTCACTTCGGTTGCGCCAAATGCTTCTTTCGCTAGCTCATAACCCCAACTTCGAAACCCACCTTCGGTGTATTTCATTATGTTGCCTTTATGTACCAACGTTACCGAATCTCGATCATTATCAATAGCGTACTGAAAAGCTTTACGGACCAGTCTTTTGGTGCCTTCTGAAGAAACAGGTTTCACCCCTATGCCCGAAGTTTCTGGGAATCGAATACCCGTTACATTCATTTCTTCTACAAAAAATTTAATAACTTTCTTAACTTCATCAGAACCCGCTTCCCATTCGATACCGGCGTAAATGTCTTCTGTATTTTCGCGATATATTACCATTTCGGTATCTTCAGGACGCTTTAAGGGGGTCTCGATACCGGGAAAGTACCGCACGGGTCGCACACAGGCATAAAGATCGAGTTGTTGACGAATAGAAACATTAAGCGATCGTATTCCACCACCAACAGGCGTTGTTAATGGGCCTTTAATTGAGACAATGTAATCTTTCATGACAGACAATGATTCTTCTGGAAGCCATTCGTCTTCACCATATATATGCGTTGCTTTTTCACCTGCATATATTTCCATCCAAGATATTTTTTTAGATCCACCATAAGCTTTACTGACGGCAGCATTGACCACGTCAATCATGACGGGTGAAATGTCAACGCCAATGCCATCACCCTCTATGAAGGGGATGATAGGATTATCAGGAACGTTCAGACTGAAGTCTTCGTTGGCTGTAATTGCTTGACCTTGTGCAGGTAATATTATGTGTTGGTAGCTCATGGAGACCTCATTTGAATATTAATAGGTAGGTATAATCTGTGTAACACTATACAACAGAAGTGATTAAGAGAGCATAGGGTCTCTTAAATTTAGATATAATTTGTTCTAACGAGGTTAGAGTCGGAGCTTAACAGTCAGTTCAATCCGATTGCCTTCAATCGTCAACAGGCCGTATATGCTTGGCTTGCCAGCCTTTCGGTCCTTCATCGAGATCAAACTGCACTTTATGACCAGGGTTGAGCTTTTTGTAACCGTCCATTTCTATCTCGGAAAAGTGAGCAAAGATATCGATGCTCTCATCTTCTTCTGTATTGACAAATCCATAACCTTTTATGTTACTAAACCATTTCACTGTGCCGATGGCCATGATGACTCCTCTTGAATAAGTTCCATTTATAACAGGGTGATCAACTATAAATAGTCTATATCTACCGACTAATTTAAAGTGTAGTCAACTAATAGAATACATAGTCAACAGATGAATAATATCTTAGACTTGATTTTTTACAACTCACCCTTAACTAAAGCGAGTGATTTCCTATTAATAACAAACCATGACTGACGAAAATATTGACAACGATAACGACGACACTCTGCTGCTTGAGCAAACCAAACCTAAGCTCAAAAAGCCGCCTATGTATAAAGTACTCATTCTCAATGATGATTACACGCCAATGGAGTTTGTTGTGCATATTTTGGAGTCGATATTTGGCCATAATCGTGAAGGTGCGACTAGAATTATGCTAAACGTGCATAAGTCAGGTAAGGGTATTTGTGGTGTTTATACTAAGGATGTTGCGGAGACGAAAGTAACTCAGGTTAATAGTTATGCAAGAGAAAATAAACACCCGTTATTATGTGATTTAGAAGAGAATTAAAGTCACCTGATTTGATTAGTGTTAATTTTCAGCCTTTGATAAAATGCTGTTAATTAATGCACTATAACTCGTCTCAGGCACACTAGATAAATATTTGAAAAATTGAGCTTCGGAATTATAACCATGCTAAATAAAGAGTTAGAACTATCACTTAACAAGGCTTTTCATGACGCCAGCGAAAAGCGTCACGAATTCATAACAGTTGAGCACATTTTACTCATGCTGACGGACAACGAGGCTGCGAAAGCGGTGCTAGAAGCCTGTAGCGGTGATGTCGCATTGCTTCGTACTGAATTAGAAACCTTCGTCGATGAGAATACGCCCTTGTTATCAACAGATGAGGACAGAGACACACAACCCACTCTTGGCTTTCAGCGGGTATTACAGCGCGCACTTTTTCATGTTCAGTCAAACGGAAGCGGTGAAGTTTCTGGCGCAAATGTTTTAGTCGCTATTTTTTCTGAACAAGATTCACACGCAGTCTTCTTGCTGAATAAACATAATATTGAACGCCTTGATGTAACTAACTACCTCTCACATGGCATAAGTCGCATTAATGAAGACAGTGAAGATGATACACTGACTCCACCAGACGAAAGTGCTGCTCCCGACGCCGAAAAATCTAACCCATTAGATCAATTTGCAACTAATCTGAATGAACTTGCTATTGCTGGAAAAATTGACCCGCTAATTGGCAGAGACCACGAAGTTGAACGTATTATTCAAACACTCTGCAGGCGCAGAAAAAATAATCCCTTGCTTGTTGGCGAAGCTGGTGTAGGTAAAACAGCTATTGCTGAGGGATTAGCGCGAAAAATTGTTGAAGAAGAAGTGCCTGAAATATTAGCTGGCAGCGTAGTCTATTCTCTCGATCTAGGCGCACTCGTTGCTGGCACTAAATATCGAGGTGATTTTGAAAAACGATTAAAAGCCGTCATCAACCAACTGAAGAAGGAACCTGCGGCCATTCTTTTTATAGATGAAATTCACACTATTATTGGTGCGGGTTCTGCATCAGGTGGTGCCATGGACGCATCCAACCTAATTAAACCAGTATTGGCCAGTGGCGAAATTAAATGCCTTGGCTCAACTACTTATGCGGAATATCGTGGCGTTTTTGAGAAGGATAGGGCACTAGCTCGTCGATTCCAAAAAATAGATGTTGCTGAACCCAGTGTCGAAGAAACATATCAGATATTAAAAGGATTAAAATCACGTTTTGAAGAGCATCATAATGTCAAGTATACTTTGCCGGCATTGCGCAAAGCGACCGAACTTGCTTCGCGTTATATCAATGACCGTTTTCTGCCCGATAAAGCCATCGATGTTATTGATGAAGCTGGTGCCAAACGCCGTTTAATGCCGATTAAACAACGTAAGAAAACGATTGGTGTTACAGATATAGAAGAGATAGTCGCGAAGATTGCCAGAATTCCTTCCAATACAGTGAGTAGCAATGACTTAGATATGCTCAAAAACTTAGGAAAAAATCTTGCGAGGGTTGTGTTTGGTCAAGACGAGGCCATCAAGGCGCTCGATTCTGCGATTAAGATGTCTCGATCTGGTTTAGGTAGAGAAGCCAAGCCCATCGGCTCTTTTCTATTCGCTGGACCAACAGGGGTTGGCAAGACTGAAGTTTGCCGCCAAATCGCAAAAATAATGGGTATTGAGCTTATCCGTTTTGATATGTCTGAGTATATGGAGCGACATTCTGTTTCTCGATTAATTGGTGCTCCTCCTGGTTATGTTGGTTTTGATCAAGGTGGTTTGTTGACTGAAGAAATGAATAAGCATCCGTACTCGGTTGTATTGCTGGATGAAATTGAAAAAGCGCATCCCGATGTTTTTAATATTTTATTACAAGTCATGGATAACGGGACTTTAACCGATAGCAACGGTCGCAAGGCTGATTTCCGAAACGCGATTTTAGTAATGACAACTAATGCGGGTGCGGAAATGATGAGCAGATCATCTATGGGCTTTACATTGCAAGATCACACTCGCGATACCGGTGAAGCAATCAAAAAAGCGTTCACGCCAGAGTTTAGGAACCGATTAGATGCTGTTATTCAATTCGAAGGACTCAGCCCTAAGGTTATTCTAAATGTTGTTGATAAGTTTTTAATAGAACTGGAATCTCAGCTTGAAGTCAAAAAAGTTAGTATGAACGTTACTGATAGTGCTAGAAAATGGTTGGCAGCTAAAGGCTACGATCTTCAGATGGGTGCACGGCCGATGGAACGAGTTATCCAAGATGAAATCAAGCAGGTATTAGCAAATGAATTACTGTTTGGTGATTTAACTGAAGGGGGGAGTGTGAAAATCGATGTGAGTGATAATCAACTCACTTGTAACGTTACTTCATCAAATGCTGAATCAGGCGACCTCGCAACCAATTAACAGCCAGTATAAACCAAGTCTACATTAGTAGGCTTGGTTTACTACCAATAGAGTTACCAATAAAGATTAGCCCAAAAGACTCTCTTTTTCTACTTAATCTTTCTAGAATTATCTTTCGCGGAAAGTAATTCTGCCTTTAGATAAGTCATAAGGTGTCAATTCAACCGTTACTGAGTCACCTGTTAATATACGGATATAATGCTTGCGCATCTTGCCCGATATATGTGCAGTAACAACGTGACCGTTTTCTAACTCAACTCGAAACATAGTATTAGGTAAGGTATCTTTTACCGTTCCCTTCATTTCAATGTGGTCGCCTTTTGCCATTATATAAGCCTTTACTTAGAGACGCGTCATTATGCATTTTTTTGCATTGAAGGCAACTCACTTATATGGCGTGTTGTATGCCTATGATATTATCTCGGTTCCTTAATCTATAATTATATCAATGACTAAAACCGCATTTGTTTTTCCAGGGCAAGGAGCCCAATCAGTTGGCATGATGTCCAGCTGGAATGATCACCAACCTTTGGTGCAAAATATATATGATCAAGCGTCAGAATCGCTCGGCTATAATCTATGGGAAATAGTATCCAATGGCCCAGCTGATAAGCTCAATCAAACAGAGATTACACAGCCTGCTATGTTGTGTGCAAGCGTTGCTTGTTGGCACATAGCGAGTGCTCATAGCGAACTACCTGAGGTCAGTCTGTTGGCCGGTCATAGTTTTGGAGAATATTCTGCGTTAGTTTGTGCTGGCAGTCTCGAATTAGATGATGCAGTAAAATTGGTATCTTATCGTGGACGATTAATGCAATCGGCTGTACCGCCTGGTGAAGGCTCTATGGCTGCTATTATTGGGCTTGATGACGATAGTGTTGTTTCGGCTTGTGCTAGTGTAACCACAGGGGTTGTTGAAGCAACTAATTTTAATTCTGAAGGGCAGGTAGTTATAGCCGGTAACAAGTCTGCAGTTGATGAAGCAATGAAAAATGCAAAGGCACTCGGTGCGAAGCGCGTGCTGCTGTTAGCCGTCAGTGTACCGTCCCATTGTTCATTGATGACAGAAGCAGCCGACCAACTTTTTGAATTGTTATCTAATACAACCTTTAAAATGCCAACCATTCCCGTGGTTCACAACCAGAATGCAAATATTGCTGGTTCTGTTGACGAGATTAAACTGCTACTAAAGAAACAATTATACCAACCCGTCAGATGGGCTGACAGCGTTCGCTTCATGCACTCAAAAGGTATTGAGTGTCTTGTAGAGTGCGGTCCAGGTAAAGTCCTTAGCGGCCTAACTCGCCGAATAGAAAAGTCGATGCAATCACAATCAGTATCCGATATCGCTTCTTTAGAAAAAACAATCGAATCATTCTCGGAGTAACAACACATGTTAACGAATCAAATTGCACTCGTAACGGGTGCCAGTCGCGGAATTGGTCTCGCCATAGCTTATGCGCTAGGTAATCAAAAAGCCATTGTAATAGGAACAGCGACTTCTGAAGTAGGGGCCCAAAAAATATCGGATGGATTTAAAGAAAATGGAATTATTGGCACTGGGATGGTTTTAAACGTTGCCGACGCTGAATCTATTAAAGCCTGTTTGAAAAAAATAAATGAAGACTACTCTTCTCCTGACATATTGGTTAATAACGCTGGCGTCACAAGGGACACTTTATTGATGGCAATGAAAGACGAACAATGGGATGAAATTATTAACACTAATTTAACCTCTATTTTTCGAATGACTAAAGCGGTAGTGAGACCTATGATGAAAAAAAGAACAGGGCGGATTATCAATATTTCTTCTGTTGTCGGCTCGACGGGTAATCCTGGGCAAACTAATTACGCTGCGGCAAAAGCTGGATTGGTTGGATTCAGTAAATCTTTAGCACGCGAAATAGGATCTCGGAATATTACAGTGAACACAGTGTCTCCAGGTTTCATTGACACTGACATGACGAAAGAACTTGGTGATGATCAGAAAAAAGCACTGACAGAACAAATTCCTCTTGGTCGATTAGGTAGTGTAGATGACATTGCCGCAGCGGTTCTTTTTTTAGCTTCGCCATCTGCTGGGTACATTACTGGCGAAAATATTCATGTTAACGGTGGGATGTACATGCCATAAATAAATTTATTATAGGATTAATTGGTTTTTTTTGGTCAAATTTTGAACTAAATTTAAACCAATAAAATGTCATGTTCTTCAGTCTATATTTTAAATTTTGCTATCAAGAACACGAATTAAGCTTAAGATAGATTGTTACTTTGTTGGCTTTAAATCCTAAGTCGTTGTTTATTAAGGGAAAAAAAAATACATACAATTCTGGCAAGTCGCAGTAGTTTTGAATACAATATCGCCACTAAGACAAGTCAAATTTCATTAACCAGGAGAAACTCTCAATGAGCTCTGTTGAAGACCGTGTAAAAAAGATTGTTGCAGAACAACTAGGTGCTAAAGAAGAAGACGTTACTAATGGAGCATCCTTTGTTGATGACCTAGGTGCAGATTCACTTGACACTGTGGAACTAGTAATGGCTTTAGAAGAAGAATTTGAAACTGAAATTCCTGACGAAGAAGCAGAAAAAATTACCAGTGTTCAGCTAGCTATCGACTACGTCAACGCTAACCTGTAACTGAATACTCGCTTTGGACGATGCCGCTTATCATCACTGTATTTTAAGCGGCATTTTAAATTAATGTCCTTGAGTTAAGATGAGGTATCAATTTTGTCAAAACGACGTGTAGTGGTTACCGGCTTGGGGCTTTTGACCCCAGTTGGAAATACAGTAGAAGAGTCCTGGAAAAATATAATTGCAGGAAAAAGTGGTATTGCGCCGATAACTGTTTTTGATGCCAGTGGCTTTAGTGCCCAGATATCAGGTTCCGTTAAAAATTTCGACGCCTCTCTATATATAAAACCTAAAGATCAAAAGAAAATGGATATATTTATCCATTATGGCCTGGCAGCTGGTATTCAGGCGCTAGACGATTCTGGTATTGAGGTAACTGATGAAAATGCTGAAAGAATTGGTGTTGCTATTGGGTCAGGTATTGGTGGTTTACCAACAATAGAAAAAAACCGTGATGCATTTGTTGCTGGTGGATCAAGAAAGATATCTCCATTTTTTGTGCCTAGTTCAATTGTTAACATGGTGTCAGGTAATCTATCAATTATGCGAGGTCTTAAAGGACCCAATATTTCTATTGTTAGTGCCTGTACCACAGGTGCACACAATATTGGTGACGCAGCCAGAATGATTTCTTATGGGGATGCCGATGTAATGGTTGCTGGTGGCGCAGAAATGGCTACTTGCCCTCTAGGTGTTGGTGGTTTTGCTGCTGCTCGTGCTTTATCGACGCGTAATGATGATCCCGAAGCTGCTAGCAGACCTTGGGACAGAGACCGAGATGGTTTTGTTCTGGGTGATGGTGCTGGCGTTGTTGTATTAGAAGAATACGAAATGGCCAAAAAGCGTGGTGCAAACATTTACTGTGAAGTAGTTGGTTACGGAATGAGTGGTGACGCTTTTCACATGACATCACCATCACCGACAGGCGAGGGTGCTGCCCGATGTATGAAAAATGCAATGAATGATGCAGGGCTGAATGCCGAAGACGTTGGTTATATCAATGCTCACGGCACATCTACACCTGCTGGAGACGTTGCTGAAACAATGGCTGTTAAGCTCGCTATGGGTGATCATGCCTACAAGCTTGTTGTGAGTTCAACCAAATCTATGACGGGTCATTTATTGGGAGCAGCTGGTGGAATTGAAGCTATTTTTTCAATTTTAGCTTTAAGGGATCAAGTCATTCCACCAACTATTAACCTAGAAAATCAAGACCCAGAATGTGATCTTGATTATGTTGCAAATACCGCTCGGGACTTGAAATTAAATGTTTCTATGTCAAATTCATTTGGTTTTGGTGGCACTAATGGAACTTGTATTTTCAAGAAGATATGATCATCCGTGACTATAAGCCGCAAACTCAATGGGATTCCAGACCTACTTGCTGTTCATGCACTTAAGCCTGATTGTTATCCTTACTTACTAGCATCTAATTCGAGTGGCGGGGAAAATTCTCGTTACTCAATTCTTTTGTCTCATCCTCAGTCTATTATTTCTCAATGGTCTGGCGATGAGGATTGTCTCAGCTCAATATCAGTTGATATAGCAAATCCTAAACAGCAGTCTGAGCTGCCATTTTGTGGCGGCTGGTTTGTTTTTTTAAGCTATGAATATGCCCAATCAGTTGAACCCGGGGTAAAGTTTTTTGCCGAAGAGTCTCGTTTACCGATTGCCTTTAAGGCTAGAATTCCTGCAGCAATCATCTTAGACCATCATCAAGATAAAGCTTATATTGTGGTTGAGGATGGTTCAGAAGACTTAATAGACATCATACTTAGCGATATTGCGGAAGCTGGTGTTTATAGCCCTGCCGAACTGGCAATCGGGAAAATTACCGAAGATGATCCTAGCCTTTATATAGATTTCATTATAAAAGCAAAGCAATACATACGAGACGGTGATATATTTCAGGCAAATTTATCCCGAAAGTGGAACGTCGATTTCGATCAATATTGTGATCCAATTAGTCTCTACCATAGTCTCAGCCTTAGTAATCCCGCGCAGTTTTCAGCTCTTATAAAATATAACGATCAGTACATCATTAGTTCGTCTCCCGAAAGACTGGTATCAGTTAAAAATGGCGTCGCTCAATCACGTCCCATTGCAGGAACGCATCCGCGGGGTAAAACGCAACAGGAAGATAAATTATTATCAGATCATCTTTTAGCACATCCAAAAGAAAAAGCTGAGCATGTCATGCTGATTGATTTAGTTCGTAATGACTTGGGTCGGTTCTGCCAGGCAGGTAGTATTCAAGTGACTGAAAAGATGGTGTTGGAAAGCTATGAGCATGTGCATCATATCGTATCAAACATTCAAGGTACCGTTCGTTCTGATCAAACAGTAATAGATGTTGTTCATGCCGTATTTCCGGGTGGAACGATCACTGGATGTCCCAAAGTAAGATGCATGGAAATTATCAGTGAATTTGAGCAAGCCCCTCGAGAGGCCTACACTGGTTCACTCGGTTACATTGGACTAGATGGCCAAATGGACCTCAATATTCTCATTAGGACGTTGTTATACAATCAAAACCAAGTCAGCTTTCGCGCTGGGGGTGGCATAGTCTATGATTCAGTTCCTGAAAAAGAGTTAATGGAAACAAGACACAAAGCTCGTGGGCTCTTAAACGCCATTAAAGTTGATGCCTGAATCCCTCATTAACGAGACACTCGACTGGCATGAGCGCGGATTACACTACGGCGATGGGCTATTCGAGACACTGCTTAAATTTGATGGCCAAGTTCCCTACTGGGAGTCGCATTGTCAACGTCTTCTGAAGGGGTGTAAGCAACTTTTTTTGCCTAATCCAGACTTTAACTGGCTTGAAAATAAACTAGCTGATGTGACTAAAGACACTGACACCTGTGTTGTTAAAATTATAGTGACACGCGGTGTTGGTGGCAGAGGACTTAATCTTCCTAATCCTGATCAAAGTTCGGTATTTGTTTTATCCTACCCCTATAACAAACCTAGCAATAATGCTTTAAAGGTATCTGTTTGTGACACACGATTACCTATGAATTCTAATCTTTCTGGCTTAAAGCACTTAAATCGACTGGATTATATTTTGGCTGCGATTGAGCTCAGCAATAAAAAAGACAAAGATGAAGCTATTTTGTGTGATACCGAAGGGTTTATTGTGGAAGGTATTATCAATAATTTATTTTTCATCAAAGATAGTCAGTTGTTTACACCCTGCCTGTCTTTATCCGGTGTTGATGGAATTATGCGATCCAAAATTATTGAGCATTGGGGGAAAACTGGAAAAACAGTTCAAATCGGACGTTTTAAATTGGATCAACTTTTCGCTGCAGACGAATGTTTTTTTTGCAATAGTGTACAAGGCATTCGATCGATTGGCTCAATTAATGGGCGCACATACGCCACTGGTTCTATCACTCGATTGATAATTAAGCATTTTAACAATCCTCCTTGTTTTGATGCTGAGGAAATAGATTAATGTTATTTAAATTCATTAAAAAAATCATACTCTATGGGGTAATACTTGCTTTTCTGGCTGTTTCCGTACTGACTATTCAACTGTTCAGATTTCAGTATAAGGACATTCAGCTACCGGGCGATGTGTATGTGTTTCTGATCGAACCTGGTGCTAGCATAAAATCTATTTCGGTAAAACTGAGTCTCGAAAAAATAATTGAAGACCCTTGGTTGTTTATATTGTTAGCAAAATTAAAAGGTGTAGAAACCAAGGTACGCGCAGGTGAGTATCAGCTTCGCCAGGGGCAATCGACTTCAGGTCTGCTGGAACTATTTACGACAGGTAACTCAATTCAATATAGCTTCACTGTTATTGAAGGTTGGTCTTTTCGTCAAATGATGGCCCAATTAGAAAACAATCCAGTGATTAAAAATACACTAAAGAACCTATCGGATGAAGAAATAATGATAGCGCTTGGTTTAGAAGGTCAACATCCAGAAGGCCTTTTCTACCCCGATACCTATCTATTTCCGAAAGGAACAAGTGATCTTCAGTTCTTGAAGCGCTCTTATCAGCTCATGCAGAAACATTTACAAAGAGCCTGGCAGAATCGTGCCAAAAATCTGCCGCTTAATTCTGCCTACGAAGCGCTCACACTTGCTTCCATTATAGAAAAGGAAACGGGTGCTGGTCATGAACGTTCATTGATATCAGCTGTTTTTATTCAACGTCTGAATTTAAATATGAGGCTACAAACTGATCCAACAATCATATATGGAATGGGTGAGAGTTTTGATGGCAATATTCGGCGAAAAGACCTGAGAACTGACACGCCGTACAATACTTATCTACGCAAAGGGCTACCACCGACGCCAATTGCCTTACCAGGCCTTGATTCGATAGAAGCTACACTTAACCCGGCTGATACTAAAGCGCTTTATTTTGTTGCCAAAGGTGATGGAACACACTCTTTTTCGAAGACCTTAAAAGAGCATAATAATGCGGTTATTAAGTATCAGCTAAAAGGACGTCAGCCTAAGAAAAAAATGTCGAGCCAAGTAGAATAGTTAACTATGACTCAAACACTCTCCATGTATAACCAAATGATTGTAATTGACGGTGTCGATGGTTCTGGAAAAGGAGTCCAAAGCAAGCTATTAAACGAAGCGTTGAGTTTGATCAGCAATCAAGTCCTCTTGACCCGAGAGCCAGGTGGATCTCCTGCAGCTGAGGATATACGCAAACTATTGGTCGAAGGTGAGCCCGAAAAATGGGATAGCATGACTGAACTTCTGCTTATGTATGCTGCTAGGCGCTCGCACTTAGTCGACACTATTTGGCCTATGCTAGAGAAGGGTGGGTGGGTTATCAGTGACCGATATGCCGACTCTAGTCGAGCTTTTCAGGGTATTGCTGGTAGCTTAGGTCTTGATCTAGTCGAAAAAATCCATCATGAAGTGGTGGGCACTTTTGAGCCTGAATTAGTACTAATACTCGATATTCCTGAATCGATTGCGCTGCAAAGAGCTTTTGGCCGCGGTGGCAAAGAAGATCGGTTCGAAAAAAAGGGTAATGAGTATCATGCAAAAGTTAGACAAGCTTTTTTACAAATTGCTGCGACGAACCCTAATCGATATCACGTTATTGATGCCAATCAATCAATTTCAGTCGTGACCCAAGAAATATTTACGGTTATAAATCATCACTTTAATATTAATTTGATAGCAAAATAGGCTTCAATTTCAATGCCTAAAATTGACGACGATAACACAACTATTCAACCAGCTTACTGGCCTTGGCAGCAGCGTTTATTAGGGCAGGTGTTGTCGCTCAAGCAACAGGCCCGATTACCGCATGCTATTCTGATTGAGGCTAAAAGTGAACTGATTGGGGCTCCCTTCATCTGGCATTTAACCATGTTATTGTTATGTAATAATAATAACAATATAGATCCCTGCGGACAGTGCCAATCTTGCAGTCTCATGATGGCAAATACCTACCCTGACTTCACTTTTGTCACATTAATGCCAGATAGTAAGACAAAAAAAATCAATAAAAACATTAAGATAGAGCAGATACGTAATCTTATACATGAGGTTTATTTAACGCGTCGTTACGATAATTTAAAAGTAGTTGCTATTCACCCTGCAGAAAAAATGAGCATTGCAGGGGCCAATAGCATTCTTAAGACTCTAGAAGAGCCCGCGCCTTATTCGCTTATTTTGTTGCTGACTCATAATAAAGGAAAAGTGCCTGTGACGATTCGCAGTCGCTGTCAGGTATTAACGTTGGATCATCCTGAAAGAAAGGTGTCGTTAGATTGGCTAGCTCAACAAGGTTTGGACGAAGTTGAATGCTGCCAATATTTAGATTTCTCAACCGGTGATCCTTTACTTGCACTTGATTTATACTCGAATAATTATGCTGGGGTAGTCGAACAATTTAAATCCCGGTTTAGCCTCTATATTAAGAATGAAATTGACGTTAATAAATTATGCTCAATACTAATTAATCTAGACGTATCACTAGTGCGCCGACTAATTAAAATGGTATTTAGAGCTTATAGCCTTCAATTCAGCGGGTTGTTCGAAAAAACAAAACAGCCTAAAATTCATAAGAAAGCAGGGCAGCAGCTACTAAGTTTGTTGACCCAGGTCGATCAGCAATTGATGGTTGAGGACAATAATCTTAACCTCCAACTTCAACTAGAAGACGTGTTAATATCTTTAAAAAGAATTATCCATCGGAGTAGCCAATAATGGCATCACCTAGTCAGGGCATACTGTCTCTTAATATAAAAGATAAAAGCGCGCTTTATGCTGCATATATGCCCTATGTAAAAAATGGAGGGTTATTTATTCCCACCAAGAAACAGTACTCACTTGGTGATGAAATTTTCATGCTACTGAGTCTGATGGAAGATAAAGAACGTTTACCCGTCGCGGGAAAAATTATTTGGGTGACACCAGTTGGGGCTCAAAATAACAAAGAAGCCGGTATTGGAGTGCAATTTTCTACTCAAGATAATGGTTCTACGCGAGACAAAATCGAAGGCTTTCTGGCAGGTGCACTGCAAGCAGATCGTCCAACTCATACCATGTAGGTAGTTCGTCCAGCTCATGTATTTTGACTCCCACTGCCACCTTGATCGTATCGATCTAGCGGGCTTTAATAACAGTTTTTCTGATCTACTCAATGATATTCGGGCAGAACAAGTCACTCGTATGGTTTGTATTAGTGTCAACCTAGAGACATTCGACTCTATGTATGAACTTATTTCGCCTCATGAAGATATCTATTGTTCAGCAGGTGTTCACCCAGATTACAAAGATGTTACTGAACCAACTGTTGACGGACTATGCAGCTTGGTTGAAAAAGACAAAGTTGTTGCAATAGGAGAAACCGGGTTAGATTACATCGGAACAGAACGCAATATGGAGTGGCAGCGACAACGATTTATTACGCATATAGCCGCCGCTCGTGAATCGAAACTGCCTTTAATCATACACACCAGAAATGCACGACAAGATACACTTGATCTTTTAAGGCAGCACAAAGCGAATGAAGTTGGTGGCGTTTTACATTGCTTTACTGAAGATTGGGCAATGGCAGAGCAGGCAATTGATCTAGGGTTTTATATTTCCATCTCAGGAATTGTTACTTTCAAGCAGGCCATTGCTGTTCAAGAAATGGCAACACGGATACCAGCAGAAAAGTTACTGATTGAAACAGACTCTCCCTGGTTATCACCTGTGCCCTATAGGGGAAAAGTCAATCACCCGGGGCGAGTAAGGCATGTCGCAGAAAAACTCGCAGAATTAAGAGACACTAGCTTAGAAACGCTAGCCAAATCGACCTTCGAAAATGCTAACCGACTGTTTAATTTATAGCTTTAAATCGCCCCAGACCAACCCAAGCAATCGTTAGATTAAACCCTCAAAGCTACTATTATCTGGCCTCTGGACTTATTTTTTTAATAATGTCCCACCCTGGTACCGGGTTAAAGCGATCGCCATACTGTTTGCCATATTGAGCCATCATCTGAGTAATATCATCTGTTGACGTTTGAATACTATAGTTGATTGGGCCGCCCCTAAATGGAGCAAAGCCAGTGCCAAAAATAATCCCAGCATCCAGTAAGTTTTGGTTATCAACAATTTTTTCATCAAGACAAGCAGCAGCTTCATTTAGTAGACGAAACACTAAACGATTTTGAATCATTTTTTGATCGCCAAGATCAGCATCCTGATTTTTAATCGGGCTACCTTTCTTGTACTGATAAAAACCACGCCCAGTTTTCTTACCCAAATTGTTTTCATTGATATAACGTTCAAGACCCGCAGGTACCTTATTGCCAAACGCGTCAGCCAAGTTTTTGGCAACTGAATAACAAATGTCGATACCCACTGTATCGGCTAATTCTATTGGTCCCATTGGCATGCCAAAATCAAGTGCAGCTTTATCAATCGCCTCAAGTGAAACTCCTTCTTCATACAAAGTAATCGCTTCAACCAAATAAGGCATCAATATACGATTAACGAGGAATCCCGGTGAACTTTTAACCAGCAAAGGCAGCTTACCAATATTCAAGGTAAATGCGATCGCTTGCTGTATTGTCTTCTTTGACGATAATTTTGTTTTTACAATTTCAACCAAGGGCATCATTGCCACCGGATTGAAAAAGTGAATCCCAATCAGCCGTTTAGGATCTTGTAGCGTTTCGGCTAGTGTTTCTAATGGGATACTCGATGTATTGGTTGCGAGGATAGCGCCTTCTTTCATGCGTGGTTCGATATCCGCATAAATGGCCTGTTTAGCAGCTATATCCTCATATATTGCCTCGATAACAATGTCAGCCTTTGCGACACCATAACCGTTGCAGTCAGGAATAAAGCGATCTAATGCCGCATTGCGTTGATGAGTTGTTTTCAGTTTCTTCGCAAATAATTTATGCGCCTGTTTAATCGCATTCGACAGATATTTGGGCTCTTTGTCTTGCAAGGTAACGTAAAAACCGCTTAAAGCACACCAGGCTGCAATATCTCCACCCATAATGCCTGCCCCAATTACATGAACATGCTTTGGCGTAAACGACTTTTTGTCACCCAAACTTTTCAGCTCAGTTTGTAGAAAAAACACGCGGATTAAATTACGAACCGTATTGCCCTGAACCAGCCGGGCGACAGAATTAGCTTCTTCTTCCATCATGCGTTTGTTATTGCCATAGTAATTACACCAGACATCAAGCAACGCATAAGGGGCGGGATAGTGTTGCTTCGTTGCTTTTTTGGCCACTTTAATTTTCATATAGCGAGCCAGTAAATGACGAATACCAGGCAAGGAAAAGACCTTTCCTATTAAGGGCATTTTACGTTTAGGCGGTTCATTCAAAGCCATCGCTAGAGCTGCTCGTTTTATTTGTCGACGGGGTTGAACCAAATCAACCAAGCCAATTGATTTCGCTTGATGACTGCCTAATGCCCGCCCAGACAACATCAATTCTAGTGATTTCAACGGGTTAATTATGGCAGTAGAGCGAACAACACCACCAAAAGCAGGGTGTATGCCCAATTTTATTTCAGGTAATCCAATCTTGGTAGCGGTGTCATCAAGTGCCACTCTATAGTCACAAGACAGTATCAACTCTGTTCCACCCCCCATACAAAAACCTTCAATCAAAGCCACGGTAGGGCAGGGTAATGATTCAATTTGACTAAAAACAGCCTGCCCGCGCTTAATCATGATCAACGCTTCCTGTTGACTAGTGACTTCGAGAAATTCTTTAACATCAGCGCCTGCAATGAAACCTGATTTTTTACCCGATTGAAATATAACGGCCTTAGGTTTGTCTTCAACGATTTGCTTGACCAATATCTCAAGTTGATTCAAAACTGAACTAGACAGCACATTAGTATCGGTATCTTTCTTGTCGAGCGTCAGCCACAACACGCCATGTTGATCAGTCTCAACTTGCCAATCTACGATTTCTTCGCCCACTTAACTAGTCTCCCGTTCAATCAACATAGCACCACCTTGTCCACCGCCAATACACAGAGAAGCAACACCACGACGTGCATTCTTAAACTCTAAAATTTTCGCTATATGCAGAACAATCCGCGCGCCACTCGCACCAACCGGGTGCCCAAGACTAACGCCACCGCCATGAATATTGAGTTTATCCATTGGAATTTCACCCAAAGCAGATTTCAACCCTAAATGAGTCTTACAATAACTATCATCATTTAAAGCCGCATGCACTGCGAGAACCTGAGCCGCAAAGGCCTCGTTAATTTCCCAATAATCTATATCGGCAATTTTTAAACGCTGTGACTTTAGCAATGGCACGATCGCATGCGCAGGCCCAAGGCCCATTTCTGAAGGTGACAACGCCGCCCATTCAGTTGTCACCAGCTTTGCCAAAATAGGTAAATTATATTGCTTGATGGCATCTTCACTGGCGACAACCAAGACAGCCGCACCATCTGTAATTTGAGCACTATTACCTGCCGTGATTAATCCATAGGGCTTATCGAAGGCAGGGCGCAACTTGGCCAGTTTTGCCATAGTAGAGTCAGACCGAACACCGTCATCTGTCGCGAAAACATTCCCCATGGCATCGAAAATAGGTTCAATTTCAGATAAGTCATTATTTTGTTGTGCATGATATAGCTTAAAATGGCTGTTCATTGCAAAATCATCAATCTGAGTTCGAGTCAATCCAAACCGATAAGCCACCTGTTCGGCTGTTTGCCCCATATTCATGCCAACGACGGGATCACTTAAGCCTTTTATCAAAGCAATAACAGGCGTTAAGTAAGCAGGACTAAAAGCACGTAATGACTTTAATTTGGCAGAAAACGTTTTAGCTCCCCACCAGCCAGCAAGCCAGCGCACCATTTTAGGATGTAATAAAAGCGGCGCATGACTCATAGCTTCAATACCACCAGCCAAAATTAAATCAGACCGTCCAGAAGCAATCGACATCGCTGCAGAATCCAAAGCCTGCATACCCGAAGCACAGTTTCGATGTACTGTATAAGCTGGAACTTTATCGCCACAACCGAGCCTGAGCGCAACCACTCGAGCAATGTTAGCTTCGTCTGGACTAGGCATTGTCGATCCCATGATTACTTCATCAAATTCTTCTGGCGAAAACGGCATTCGTTGCAATAGCGGTCTAGAAGCAAAAATACCCAGTTCAGCGTGCTTAAATGGTCCAGGCTTTCCGCGAGCCTTGAGAAAAGGGGTTCGGCTACCATCAACTAAATAGACAGGACGCGCATATTTTTTATTTTTGACTGCCATAAGTTTTCTCAAGTTATTCTCGGAGATTTTTTAAATACGGGTATTAACTTATATTTTAAGTCCATTCCCGGTAGTTTCAATTAAAAACTAATCATCAATGATGATTTTGATATTCACTAAGAGTAACCCCAAAGTTAGAAGCCCTCAATTCATTTAAGGTTTTCGGCCATTAAGGTAATCGGCCATTTTATGTTTCACCTCACATTAAATAGTGCGTATAATGTATATTATGTAAAGTTAAGTATCGGAGTGTTAAGACCTAGAGCTAATTGAACAATGAAAAAAGCACTAAACCTATAGGAAATTGTTCACTCTATTCATCCAGTCTATTACCCTACTCAATTATAAATGAATTAAAAACATTCTAAAAAGCCTTCATACTAAATCGCCGTTAGCGTGATAAGCCTTCATTGAATATGGAAGCATAGTTTTATAAAGAGTTCAGCCAGAAACCTTTTGTAAAATTATATTAACAGGCATTATCGTAGGACCTAGTATGGATAATGGAAAAAATCGCACTGATTGAGGATATTGATATACCGAAATGTCGAGTAGGCATTTTATACTTCAGCCGGCTAATATTTCTATTCCGAAAACGATAACTGCCTGCTCTCTTGATTTTGAATTAATCGTCTAGATTGTCGGTGGAAATACCAAAGCGTTTGCAATGTTCCAAGTACAACGGACGCAACTCGGGCTCTCCTCGTAGATTAGAATCTTCATCTCGATAAGTTAGGCTGTGGGTGACTATTTGACCCTGCCATTGCCGTTCTAGCTGTTCTCGTTCTGGCTGTGTTTTATACCAGGCTATAAACTGATTTATTTTACGTACAAGGCGATAACTAGCCGCATTGTCAGCCACTCCTATGGTATAGAAATATGGGTTTGAGGCTAAATTTCCCGGTATTATTTCGAGCTTGCCATACCAGGGGCTGGCGGGGTTATTACAGGCCCAGTGGTAAATGGGCTGATCGACACAAAAGGCATCGACGATGCCATCGGCTAAGCAGTCGTGAATTCTGGATTGATCCGAATAAGCCATCAAATTAGCTATATTTACCCGTCCCCCTGGCTTTTTCATATTAGACGACCAGCGAAGACCTGCCTCCTCAAGTACAATAAAGGCACCGGGATCGTTAATAATGCCGACAGTTTTTCCCTCAAGATCAGAAAGGCTTCGAATACTGTCATCGCCCATGCGCTTTGCGAGCACAAAATTGAGGTAGGTGTAGGTATCAGAATAAGCCGTATCGAGAAACTCGGTTGATGGCGGTAATGCGCTAATTACAACGTCAGCCGTTGGATCGCCTGGGCGCCTGCCAGCGGTCAATACTTCGGTACAAATATCCCAAGGTGTTTCGATAAACTCACAGTCGACACCCATATACTTCGCCAGCGCTTTAGCGTAATCGACATCCATGCCTTTAAGTGAACCACTGTTTTTTTCACGAAATGATAGGCCGACAAATGAGGGTTCTATTGCCACACGCAGTACCTTGCGCTGCATAACATCATCGAGTAAGTCATGAGCTGGCTCGGCACTTAAATAGAGTCGGTCGAGGGACTTTTTAAAATGGGTTTCAGCCTTAGAGAAGTCTTCGCCATCAATTTTATCCAAGCCAGTATCAAATTCAGATGTTAATTCAGTGACCCAGTCTTTCTTATCATTAATTCGGCCTATAGAATCGTTGCTCATATCCAATGATTCAAAAATGATGCCACTATTTTCTCCGACGCCCTCCATTTCTCTGCTCATTTTTTTAAATAATTCATTGAGCTGAGTTGTCGATGATTGAATATTAGTTTCGAGTAGTTTCAGCGCATTAGCATTTTTCTCCTGTATGTCAGTCAGGTGTTGCTGAATACTAGAAAAGTCTAATTGATCAGTGGCCTGCTTTGCTCTATCCATGGTAATAGTTGCCAGATTACGCACTTCTTCGGCAACGACCGCAAAGCCACGACCTTGTTCGCCAGCTCTAGCGGCTTCGATAGCGGCATTAAGCGCTAACAGGTTGATGCCTTTGCCGATTTCTTGAATGCCATTTAATACCGTCACGGCGGTAGTCGCCTTTTCATTTAAACTGATATTAATACTATCGAGCGATTCAACCACGCATTCATGTACGGTAGCGATCTCGGTACTAATGTCATTTCGCAATGAATTCACAGTATTAACTGAATCATTCAAGTTGCTAACGGCACCATCTAAGTCGTTACTCAGTATCGTGGCGCGGCCTCTAATTTCATTCAGCAAGTTTTGCTGCACTTCGACAGAGCGCGAAATATGTTTAGCCAGTTTACTGGTTTGGCTTCCAACCAGCTGCATCGACCGAAACAAAGTTTGGTGTTTGCTCGGGTCGACTTTTCTCTTAGCCAAATGCTGACCAAGCTCTCTGATAACGCAACTTAATTCGTCGTCACCCTCAAGCTCGCATTCGTAACTTTCAGCTATATAACGACGCAATGTTGCTACTAGATCTGTACTTTTTATTTTATTTCCAAAAAGGCCACTCTTGAATATAGATTTTTTCTCTAACCGTGTCATTGATAACCTCAATAAAACATTACTTCAGGATTTATAATTCCACGACTATCGGCGGAATTACAATTAACTTTATAGTGATAATAGAAAATGCCGAAAGATCGGTTTTAATAAATTAATAACAGTGAATATGTGAGATGTTATAAATCCAGAATAATTGTAAGTTTGACTTAATTGACGCGTTAAAATAAGTGAGCGTTTTGACGGAAGCTTACTTTTTTATTACGTTAGAGACTAGGCATTCGACTTGTGTCCTCAAATTTTTCATCAGTCGAAGATACCTCATCGAACGACTTTATTTCCCAAGGAATTACAAACTTGAGATCTAGCTTAGAACCCTCACATTCCTTTCTGGGAGAAATCAAAACGCTCATCAACTATTATCAAAGAAAGGAGAGGGTTTAATGATCGTCTTCATCGTCCATCACTTTAGACAAGAATTTATTTATCGCAGTAAGTAACACACTACTACATACGCAGTCAGCAATGGTTAATCTATTTTGAAGGCTGCGTAGGCTGCTTTGAATGCAACCTCCTGGAATATCTTTAAGCCCGTATCAGAAAACTTAACCGGTAAAGGGTTTTCAGACAATGCAGTTTTAATTTGGGTTGGTGACAATATAATGACATTCAAATCAGAAATCAGTTGAACCGTTGCTTCTAGTTTGAAGCTAATAGCTCCACCTGCAAATTTACCTTTAGGCATACGTTCTCTAATTACTACTTTATCAATATTATAATCCCGCATAAGTTTTGTGAATTCAAACTGGAATTTGCGCAAATCATCAGCTGAATGGTCTTTTGTCAGAGTTAGCTTTCTTACCCGGCAGTCGGGTAAATTAAAATGGCCCTTATCCTGTTCAAGTAAACAAATAACAGCATCATTACCGGTTAAATCTACGCCACAAAATATCATGCTAAACCTTCAGTTAAGTTGTTTAATCTATCTTCACAGATTTACTTATAAATTGGTAACTAAAATGACGGCTTTGTCGGCCTATCGCAAGAATAAATTATGAATTATTGATAACCATGAAAATACACTATATGTTCAAATTTAAAAGTCATGGTTTTAATCAAAATAATATCTAGATATTAACAAAAGGCAAATACCATGCCCTACCCTTTTAAAGCCGTTTGAACTCAGCCAATATCATGTAAAATAACTCTTTTTTAAACGCCAACCAGCAACTATGACTATGCTTTTAAGCCAATTAAGTGCGATATCACCAATCGATGGACGTTACGCTAAAAAAACCGAGTTACTACGGCCAATTTTTAGTGAATATGGGCTTATTTATCATCGGGTGCTGGTGGAAGTACGTTGGTTACAGACTCTGGCTCATCATTCGGGAATACCCGAAGTTCCCAATTTTTCTGATGATGCGACTGCTTTACTAGAATCTATTATTAGCGACTTTTGTGAGCAGGATGCCCAACGCATCAAGGATATTGAAAAAACAACTAATCATGACGTAAAAGCTGTTGAATACTTTTTAAAAGAAAAAATTATTGACTCCCCTGAATTAGCTCGAATATCTGAATTTTTTCACTTCGCCTGCACGTCTGAAGACATCAATAACTTGTCGCATGCCCTCATGCTCAAAGCTGGCAGAGATACTATTTTAATGCCAACCCTAAACGCGTTGAGTGACACCTTATCTGAACTTGCAAAACAAAATTCAGGTGTATCAATGATGAGTCGTACTCATGGGCAACCAGCGTCACCTACAACGCTAGGTAAGGAAATTGCTAACGTTGTATATCGATTGCAACGACAACTAACACAAATTAACAATGTGCCAATGTTAGGTAAAATAAACGGTGCAGTTGGTAATTACAACGCACATTTAAGCGCCTATCCTGATCTCGATTGGCCAAAACTAGCACAAACATTTGTTGAGTCGTTGGGTCTTGATTGGAATCCTTACACAACACAAATTGAACCACATGATTACATTGCCGAATTGTTCGATTCAATGGCTCGATGTAATACGATACTGATCGACTTCAGCCGTGATATTTGGAGCTATATCTCAATAGGATACTTCAAACAAAGAACGATTGCGGGTGAAGTCGGTTCATCGACAATGCCACATAAAGTGAATCCAATTGACTTTGAAAATGCCGAAGGTAATTTAGGCATTGCGAATGCAATATTGAATCATCTTGGACAAAAACTACCCATCTCTCGGTGGCAGCGTGACTTAACTGATTCGACTGTCTTACGTAACTTAGGGACCGGATTTGGCCACGTCATGATTTCGCTGGATTCGCTACAACGAGGTCTTTCTAAACTAGAAGTTAATCACGCAGTGATTAGTGATGACCTTAATCGCAATTGGGAAGTGTTGGCTGAACCGATTCAAACCGTGATGCGTCGATATGGTATTGAAAAACCCTATGAAAAGCTAAAAGAGCTTACCAGAGGACAACGAATCAGTGCCGAAATTATTCAAGAATTCGTCAGTAAACTCGACCTACCAGAGCATGCTAAACAACAGTTAATCGATATGACTCCTGCTTCTTATATTGGTAATGCGGCTAAGCAAGCGACAGATATTTAAACAGGTGTTTAACTAAGATGTACCAACTACAAAACCTCGATTTAGATGTCTTTCTAAATGAGTATTGGCAAAAAAAACCGTGCCTGATTCGCCAAGCCTTTCAGCACTTCGAATCACCCATTAGTCCAGAAGAACTAGCTGGCCTCGCCTGCGAAAAAGAAGTACACAGTAGATTAGTGTTAGAAAAAGGGGGTTCTAAGCCGTGGCAGCTAAAGTATGGACCGTTTGAAGAGTCTGATTTCTTGACGTTACCGGAAACTCATTATTCCCTTCTGGTCTCGGAATGTGAAAAGTGGGTACCTGAATTCGCTGATTTAATCGAACAATTTAGATTCATTCCCAATTGGCGTATTGACGATTTAATGGTTAGTTATGCTCCACCCGGTGGATCCGTTGGTCCACATAACGATGAATATGATGTTTTTCTGTTACAGGCTGAAGGTCATCGGCATTGGCAATATAGTGACAAACGAGTTGTTAATCCTGATCTAATTCCAGATACTGATTTGGCCATTTTACAAACTTTTGAATTTGATCACGAAGCAACATTGTCACCAGGCGACATGTTATATCTGCCGCCTGGCGTTGCTCATTTTGGCGCGGCGGTTGATAGATGCCTTACTTGTTCTATTGGTTTTCGTGCCCCTACAGCAACTGAAGTACTTGAATCCGTTGCGCTTGAAATAGATCGTGCTGAACTGGGATCAAAACGTTATTCTGATCCAAAATTAGAAACCAATCGTCACCCTAGTGAAGTGACTACGTTTGAAATGAGTCAGTTTAAGGCCATGATAACAACCCTACTTGATCAACCCGACGCCTTATGGCAAGGGGCAATAGGCAAGCTATTGTCAGATGGTGTGATGGGCGAGACCGATGAATTTGAAGTCCCCACCGATTTCGATGCCCTACGTAAATACCACTGGGTGAAAAACGTCGATAGTAAAATGCTTTACCATCTTTCTAGTGAGCATTTACAATTTTACTGTAATGGTGAAATGTATCAATTAAGTACAAATCCTGACGTTATTGATGTTATTCAAACACTTTGCTCACAACGCCACTTATCTCCTGCTCTGTTAGATGCCTGTGCATCAAACGCTGCTTTAAAACAGTTGATCTTGACCCTAGCAATTACTAGTGCAATTTTGCCGGAAGAAGATTAATGCGCGATGGTTTTACTCAGGGCTTAGTAGTGGAAAGAGCAGACTGGAAACAAGATCAAGCTGAGCTCATCAAGCTTCGTGGCATTGTATTTGTAGAAGAACAAAGCGTACCTGTTTTACTCGAAATCGACGGAATGGACCCTGAATATAAGCATGTGAAAGCACTTATGGATGGCCAAATGATTGGTACAGGACGACTATTGCTTAATGGTTATATTGGCCGTATGTGCGTTTTGAAGGCATTTCGTAATCAGGGTGTTGGCACAAAGATGCTGGCTAATTTAATTCAGCAGGCATTTTTTGATCCAACAAACAACAATCCACTGGTCGAAGTCACTTTAAACTCTCAATCCACTGCTGTTAGTTTTTACGCAGCACATGGATTTTCAATCTGTTCTGAAGAATTTATAGAAGCGAATATAACCCACCAAAAAATGGTTTTAAATAGAAACGACTACCATAATAAATATTAATTTTATATTTATTTAACAATCACTTGTAGAGTTCTTTTAAAGCTAATTGTCAATAATGAAGAATAAGCTTCAATGAGGCATAAATGCCTTAATCTTGTAAAATAAGGCTCAATAAATATTTGACAATTCTATCCGTTAATCCGAGTTTATGTTTTTTGAACGAGATTGTTTTGGAAACGCTTTTTTGGCAAAGGCCTTAACATCTGCCATCGATGTGGTTTGCTTCATCGGTGGCAGACTATCTAGCATCTTCTTGCCATACGATTTATTGACTAGGCGATTATCGCATAAGGCCACTATGCCTTTGTCTTCAATGTCACGAATGAGCCGACCGACACCCTGTCGCAGGCTGATCGTCGCTTCTGGAATCTGAACGTTCATAAAGGCATTACCACCATCTTGGTTGGCTAGTTGTAAGCGTTTTTTGTATACCGGATCCTGCGGTGATTTGAAGGGAAGTTTATCGATGATGACACACCGAAGCTGATCACCCTTAACATCGACGCCCTCCCAGAAGCTGTTGGTACCCAACAAAACAGGACTCTTTGCCTTCATATATTGTTGCAACAGTTCGCTGCGTTGATAATCACCTTGTACGAAGAGCTTATTTTTAATTTTTGATCGTAAGTAAGATGCTGTCCAAGTTAGCATGCGATAGCTGGTAAATAGGATGAAGCAATAACCATTGGTTGCCTCTATTAAGTCACAGCATAATTCTCCAAAAAGCTTCGCGTAATTACTATCTGAAGGGTCAGGTAACTGCTTTGGCAAGTAAAGCATCGCTTGTTTTGGATAATTGAATGGACTCTCGAACAAACTAGTTTTGATATCTGAAAGTCCCAATCTGTCTGCGTAGTATTTAAAAGATTGTTGCGAGCTGAGGGTTGCGGAGGTAAAAAATACCGACTCATTGAGGGATTCATCGAGCTGTCGTCGAAACAGGTCAGACACATCTAAAGGTGACACCATTAGTCGAAAGCTACGATCACTCCATTCGTACCAACTAACATTTTGATCATCTAAACAGAGAAACTGTTTAAAGATCAAGTCGACTGATTCGAGTCGTTTCGAACAACTGGCCAATTCCTTACCGCGGCCAGTCAAAGGGTCTAGGGATTGTTTAAGGGCCTTAAATTCCGCTTGTACCGCTTTCACTGACTTTTGCATTGGTGGTGCATTTTGAATACGCATCCATTCTGCTTTTTCTGGAAACTGGCCTATTGCTAATCTGAAGTCAGCTATGGCTTTGCTCAAGGCTTCGCAGGCTGGCTTCAATAGCTTTGAATCAGCGGCCTCAGTCATTTCTGCTGCGATAATATCTTTACACATCATTTCAATTTGACGCATCGTTAGCTGATTACCATAAAAAAGACTTGCAATATCAGGCAGTTGGTGAGCCTCGTCGAAAATAACGACCTGAGCCTCGGGTAAAATTTCACCAAAACCATCTTTCTTTAAAGCCTGATCCGAAAAATAAAGGTGATGATTAATGACAACTACATCAGCATCCATTGCCTTTTTTCTGGCTTTAGCAACAAAGCAATCATCTAAACTTGGGCACTCATTACCCAGACAGTTATCCGCCGTCGATGTGGCAAAAAACCAGAGCGGATCATTTTCAGGAATAGCGGCAAATTCGCTAATATCACCTGTTTTACTGGTTTCTGACCATTCTTGGAGGGCCGTGAATAATGAGGCCATTTCTCGCGATTGAGATTGTTTTTGATGAAGAAAAAGTTCAACTCGATGTGGACAACAATAGTTACTGCGGCCTTTGAGTAGTGCTGTTTTTTTAGAATTGACTACGATACGTTTGATCAACGGAATATCTTTATAAAACAATTGATCTTGTAAGTTTTTAGTCCCTGTAGAAATAACTACTTTCTTCTTACTCAGAAATACGGGTACTAGATAAGCAAAAGACTTACCAATACCCGTACTTGCTTCAATCAGATGGCTTTCACCATTTTCAATGCCGTTATGGATCAAACGAGACATTTCGAGTTGGCTTTGTCGCGGCCTGAAATCAACAATTTCCTGTTTAATAATGCCATCAGCACCTAATACCGCATCAACATCAAGTTCAGTAGATAATATGCCCATAATTAATCCGCCAGACACTGGGTTTTAAGTGCATCATTGGCGCTATCTAAATCATCTGCCACTGTGCTGTAGCTATAGGACCGTTGAACCATATCAAGACATTGAAGATAGCTTTGTTTGTAAAAGTAATTTTGCCCCAAGTAGTGCCAACTATGTGGATTTCGTGGTTCGAGTTTTATCGCTCGCTGCAAAAAATTAATAGATAGATCATATTGCTGCTGGTCTAAAGCATTGGTGGCAAGACGCTGTAATTCAACCACAGGACCATTACTGGCTTGCACAGTGGTTTTTTCACCCTGATAGTGATCAGTATTCACAGTAGGCACTGAACAAGCCGAAGCCAAAAAGCTCAATAAAATTAACCTTGATTTGATAAATTTGGTAGTCATGGAGTTAATTCTGGCTGAATGCATTTACGATGATTTTCATGGTTGGAATCGGTATTCTAAAGTCGTTTATTTGAATATACATGCTAAAAATAAGCCTTTTAAATACCCATTATTCACAGGCTGAATGCCTTGTAGGTACCTGAGATTTAAGAAACGGCAACAATACACTATTAACACAATGTTGCTGTGTTAATAGGCCATTTTTACGATTAATATAATGCCACTCAAATGCTGTATTACGACTAATTTTAAAGGATTGTATTCTTTGTTGCGCCATAATATCAGCCCATACTCGCAAAGCACCTGATGAGCCTGTTAAATGAGTAGGCTTGTTGTCATCATTCCCTAGCCAGACGACACCTAATAGACGGTTGCCAAATCCAGAAAACCACGAATCTCTTGTATTGTTAGTGGTACCCGTCTTACCCGCTAACGATTGGCCTTTAAACCGAGTATTAAGATATTTTGCAGTGCCCTCCTCGACGACACCCACCATCGCTCGTTGAACTTGAATCATTTGAGCTTGGTTAAATAATTTTTGTGACTTTATAGGAACTCGATTAAGCACCCGGTTATCTTTATCACTGACTTGTCGAATAGTCGTCAATGGCGCAAAATAACCATTATTAGCAATAACCTGATACATTTGAGCCACTTCTAAAGCTGACATAGCAGACGTGCCTAATAAAATAGACGGATAAACGATCTCATGTTTAAGCAAATCAATCCGCTCTAGATTCTTAACCAGCGACTCTAATCCACCTTGGACTCCAAAATTGACAAAAGGCAGGTTGTAAGATTTTACAAAAGCTTCATAAAGGCTCATCGAACCGTGATATTTTCGGTCATAATTCCTAGGCGTCCAAATATTGCCGTCCGACTGTTTAATATTAATTGCCTTATCATTTGCTAGAGTAGCTAATGATCGATCACCCTCCAATAGGCTATAAAGTAGCAGTGGTTTTATCAATGAGCCAATGGGACGTTGCGCCATTACAGCCCGATTAAAACCCGGATAATCAACCTGAGAATCCCCTGTTAAGGCTTGAATATCTCCATTTAAATAATCGGCTATGACAACAGCTGACTGCAAATCGGGCTGACCAAACCGCAATAGTCCATTTTTCAAACCCGTATGCAATGAACGTTGAATGAGCGGGTCGAAGGGGGTAAATATGCGAAGGCCCTTAGCCGATAGTTCACTAGACGAATAATTACTTTTAAGCTGCCGTTTGACCAAGTCAACATAGGCTGGAAAGGGATTGATCCCAGGCAAATTTTTAACCGTCCCTAAGGGTTGCCGAACTAAATGGTTATATTCAGTCTGATCGATCAACTGCTCTTTGTACATCACTCTCAATACCAGATTGCGACGAGTTAAAGCAGCTTCAGGATGTGTAATCGGATTATAATTCGAAGGACCTTTTACCATACCGACCAGTAAAGCCAATTTGTCGGTACTCAGTTGGTCGATTGGTTGTTTGAACAATCGTTGACTTGCTAACCCAAATCCATGGATTGCTATTTTTTTTTGTTGCAGCAAAAAAACTTCGTTGATATAAGCCGCGAGAATAGTTTGCTTGCTAAATCTAAATTCTAATAACAAGGCTATGAAGGCTTCATTGATTTTGCGCAGTAATGACCTCTCAGAGGTCAAAAATAGATTTTTGGCCAGTTGCTGTGTCAATGTACTGCCGCCCTGCACTGTTTCCCCCGCACGCACATTAGCAATCAAAGCGCGTACTATTGATATTGGGTTAATACCCAAGTGATTAAAGAATTGCTTATCTTCAATCGTGATTAAAATTTTCTGTAACTTTTCAGGAATCTGCTCTCTGGCGACAAGTAGCCGATCTTCGCCATTTTGAGGGTGATAACTACCAATGATAGCCGGCGGTAAACGATATAGTTTAAGCGGCTTTTTAGAGACTACATCGCTAAGCTGAGTTACTTTATCTCCTGCAAATTTGATATTAACTAAACGGCCTAGTTCGACAGAATTACTATATTCGAAGTTTTGTGTGTATAGCTCAACTGATTCGTTAAGTAGTCTATATTGACCAGGTTTGGGTCTATAAGGAACACGTTGATAAGTAGACAATTCCAACTCGTATACTAATGACTCCCGATTAAGAGACATCCCCTTATAAAGTTCGAGCGGTCGGGCATAAATACGCGATGGTAACGCCCAGGTATCACCGTCGAAACGCTGATTGATTAAATAATTAAGAGAAAATAGATAGGCACTAAAAGCCATTATAAAAACAGCTATAAATCTGGTTAGATAGGTTCTGAAATTCCTATTTCGTTTGATTGAAGGTGTTTTTTTTGATTTAGAGCGGCCCGATTTAGAACTTGACTGAGTGCGCTTAGGTTTGTTTGTTACCTTGGATTTAGGCGACGGATTCGGTTTAGAAATGGGTTTAGTCACCATCAAATATTCGATCACCTAGATACTGTTATTATATCTGGGTGATCGACTCCAATAAAAGAGATTGACTAGAGCTAGGGTAAAACCGCTTATTTTGATTGTGCTCTTTTTTCTCTAACCGCTTGTGCTAGTTCATGCAGCAAGGAAGCTGACGCATCCCAACTTATACAACCATCGGTAATACTTTGCCCATAGGTTAATGCTTGACCAGCGATATGATCCTGTCGCCCTTCAACAAGATGACTTTCAATCATTAACCCGAAGATATTATCTTGGCCAGTCTTTAGCTGATGAACGATATCGCGGCATACTTCAATTTGCTTCTCAAATTTCTTTTGGCTATTGGCATGACTACAATCGACCATCATCCGAGGATTAAGGTTCTTTCCAGCCAACTTTTCTGCCGCCTCATTAATACTTTCACGATCATAATTAGGGCGACTGCCACCGCGCAAAATAACATGAGAATACTTGTTACCAGTGGTGCGAAAAATAGCTGACTTCCCCTGCAGTGTCAGGGACAGAAAGTTATGAGGGTTTTGAGCGGCACCAATCGCATCAATAGCGATTTGAAGCCGGCCATCAGTTCCATTTTTGAAACCAACAGGGCAAGACAGTCCAGAGGCTAACTCTCGGTGGCCCTGACTTTCTGTAGTACGAGCGCCTATTGCACCCCAGGAAACCAGATCTGAGACATATTGAGGACTAATCAAATCTAAGTATTCATGTCCCGCAGGAATGCCCATCTCAGAAAGCTGCAACAGCAGTTCACGAGCCATGCGTAAACCTTTGTTGATGTGAAAGCTCTCATCCAGATCAGGGTCATTAATTAATCCCTTCCATCCAACCGTTGTGCGAGGCTTTTCAAAATAGACGCGCATAATGATTAGCAAGTCATCTTTCAGTTCGTCTTTAATCAGCTTCAAGCGCTTTGCATACTCTAGAGCCGCTTTGGTATCATGAATTGAACAGGGGCCAATAATCACAACGAGACGGTCGTCCTTGCCATCTATGACGTCATAGATACCCTGACGAGCGTTATACACCGTATTTGATGCCTCTTCAGTCAGTGGCAAATCAACCATGAGCTCTTCTGGAGAGAGAATTTCTTTCACATCTTTAATCCGGAGATCTTTAGTGTTGTGCATCGTCATCAGTACTTGGAATCCTGTCAGAAAATAAAGTTATGAAAAAACCAGTAAATCAGGCCTATCGCATCATTAAGTGAAGTATTTTTAACTATTGGCGAATTAAATACCAGCCTTAAATTCAGCCAGTATCGCTTTTGTTTCACGCGCGTCTAGTCGAGGGCCATATTGAGTAACAATTCTAGATGAAGCTAATGACGCCAAATCACCGCATTGTTGAAAACTCATACCTTCAGACAATCCATACAGGAAGGCACCTGCGAAAAGATCGCCAGCACCCAGAGTGTCAATAGCATCAACAGTATGGCCTGCAATATCAATAAGATTCTCACCATCAAATACTATGGCACCCTGCTTACCACGAGTAATTGCAAAAGTACGGGCATGCCCTTTAATAAATGTTATTGCTTCTTGTAAATCCTGTGTTTGAGCCAGACCACAAGCTTCCTCTTCGTTAGCAAAGAGCAAGTCGACCCCATCACCGATCATTTTCAACATGCCGTCTCTAAAGAAAGTAACCATATTTGGATCAGACAAAGTGATCGCTATTTTCTTATTGTGACGCTTGCCCAATTGACTGGCTGTTATTGCTGCCTGCATAGTGCCTTCGGATGTGACTAAATAACCCTCTAAATAAACGTAGTGAGCATTCTTTATGGCACTTTCATCAACATTCGTACTGTTTAACTCGATACTCGCACCTAAAAATGTATTCATGGTGCGATCAGCATCAGGTGTAACGAAAACTAAACACTTACCCGTCACTCCGACGTAGCTATCATCGAGTTTCAGATTAGAATCAACATTGCTGGCATGTAAATCACGAGCAAAAAACTGGCCACTAGTGTCATTGGCAACATGACAGTCATAATGAACATTAGCTCCAAACTGAGCTAGACCAATAATGGTGTTGGCAGCAGAGCCACCACAAGCCATGCTTTCGTGTGAATCACCTAAATGTTTAATTAAATCGTTTTGCTTCGGTTCGTCAATCAAGGTCATAACGCCTTTTTCGATAGCTAACTCTGATAGTTTTTCGGGACTGGTATGATACTCAATATCAACCAATGCATTACCAATTGCGTAAACGTCGTAATTTTTCATATATAATTTATTCTTTTAAAGACAGTTAGTTAAGAAGTTAATGTAATAGTTTACATTATGTTTCATATTTAATCATTTGATTATAAGCCAGATAAAAAAAATTCATTGAATATTCTGTTCAAATGGTCATAAAAGGCATATAAATGTTAGTCAATTCACAAAATCATATCGATTAGAGGGATCATTATGACATATCGAATAGAAACAACAGACCCTATTACAGGGAAATCGTTAGACCAACTTATAGACATGCCTTTTGTAATAGAGCTTACTGATGAAGATAAACTGGTTATCTACTTTGAATCTGAAGCAAATCGAGATTTATACCTCGAAGACCCGACTGAGCATCAGCTAGAACATTACGCGTAATAAGGATAAATTAGATTTTTGTGCTCTAAGCCCCAGTTACTTCCAGTCGCGTTTAACGCTGCTTTTTAATACCTACAGTTCTTACTTTTAATCAATTTCAACATTATTCTTTAGGCTCTCTGCACCATTATGTCAGGATGTTAAATAGACTAGAGCAACGGTTGCAATTTATAGACAATAACTATTAATTGGATAAATAAAATCAACTATATTTATGCCTTCGTTAATAGATAATGTGAAAGGAATAAAATTTAATTTATTTCAATGAAGATAAACTTACCGGAGGCATCATGTCCTTAAAAGGATCAAAAACAGAACAAAATCTAAAAGACGCATTTGCAGGTGAATCACAGGCAAATCGACGTTATCTTTATTTCGCTGCCAAAGCTGACGTTGAAGGCTTCAATGACGTATCAGCTGTATTTCGCTCAACTGCTGAAGGCGAAACTGGCCATGCACACGGCCATTTGGAATACCTCGAAGAAGTGGGTGATCCAGCGACTGGACTACCCATTGGTAGCACTGAGAACAACCTGAAATCAGCAATCGCTGGTGAAACTCATGAATATACTGATATGTACCCAGGAATGGCGAAATCAGCTCGTGAAGAAGGCTTTGACGAAGTTGCCGATTGGTTTGAAACCCTAGCAAAAGCGGAGCGTTCTCACGCCAACCGTTTCCAAAAGGCACTCGATACCCTCGACGCTTAGTTCTAGGCACGTCAAAAGCTGTAGTGGTATTAGTTATCACTGCAGCTTTTTCTCCCCATGAATTAGATTGCCCAGAAATTGGACTAAAATATGTCATCAGTAACACGCGAAGGCAGCCTGCAAGCCCCGACTCGTCACCCTTTAGGTCAGAACAACCCTGACTTTTACGATGAAGTAAAAATTTTTGACGAAATGGAGCGCGTATTTGATATATGCCATGGATGTCGTCGTTGTGTGAGCTTGTGTCAGTCGTTCCCAACATTATTTGATTTGGTTGACGAATCACCCACCTTAGAAGTTGATGGTGTCGAAAGAAAAGATTACTGGCAAGTGGTCGACCAATGCTACCTTTGTGACCTTTGTTATTTAACTAAATGCCCTTATGTTCCACCACATGAATGGGATGTTGATTTTCCGCATTTAATGCTGCGTGCAAAAGCCCTTGGCTTCAAACAAGGCAGAACAAAACTCCGCGATAAAGTCATTACCTCTACCGATAAGATTGGTAAGCTAGCAAGTATTCCAATTGTTGTTAATGTTGTTAACGCAGTGAACCGAAACGAGCAAACCCGCGCATTACTAGAAGTCGCGATAGGAATACATGCAGACGCAAGATTGCCTGAATACCATAGCGATACTTTAAGTAAACGTACCCGTCATCATAAAACAGATCTGACTCAGGTTACTCCTACTAACAAAACCAATGGCAAAATTGCCATATTTGGCACCTGTTATGGTGAATACAACGAGCCCCATTTAGGTGAAGACTTGATTGCTGTATTTGAACATAACAATATTCCAACCATGATAGTGCCTAACACTGTTTGTTGCGGTATGCCCAAATTAGAACTGGGTGATCTTGATTCAGTTGACAGCTTAAAAGAACATAATATTGAGATTATGGCTAAGCTAGTTGATGAAGGTTGGGACATTATATCTCCAGTACCTTCCTGCACGTTACAGTTTAAACAAGAATTACCTTTAATGTACCCAGAAGATGAAAGAGTCATTAAGGTGCAACAAGCTTTCTTTGATCCTTTTGAATATTTAATGCTGCGTAATAAAGCGGGATTACTCAACACTGACTTCAAAAACAAGCTGGGAACCATCAGTTACCACGTTGCTTGCCATCAACGCGTCCAACGCATCGGCATGAAAACACGTGATGTTTTATCATTGATACCGGGCACAGTCATTGATACGATTGAACGATGCTCTGGTCATGACGGCACTTATGCGATCAAACAAGAATTTCATCAAGACTCAATGAAAATATTAAAACCAGTCGTTAATCGGGTTAAAAAAGCTGCCCCAGATGTTTATACCAGCGACTGTCCAATGGCAGGGCATCATATTTCTGCAGGACTGAATGATGGCAGTGAGACTGTCCACCCGATAACCCTGTTAAAACAAGCTTACGGAATTTAGATATGAACCAAGCAACTGAAATTACTAGAAACGACTTAATGAGCCTTGAGCAATATGCCGAAAAGCGGCCTGCTTTTCGCCAAAAGGTACTGCAACACAAAAAGAACCGCCAGGTGGCATTGGGTCCTAATTCGACCTTGTACTTTGAGGACCGCCAAACCTTACTCTATCAAATTCAAGAAATCTTACGTATCGAAAAAGTGTTCGAAGCGGACGGCATTAACGATGAGCTTGAGGCTTATAACCCCATGTTACCCTCTGGGCGAAACTTTAAAGCAACTTTCATGATTGAATATACTGACGCTGTTATACGAGCGGCACAATTAGAAAAAATGGTTGGTATCGAAGACTTAGTCTGGATGAAAATTGAAGGCTTCGATAAAGTTTTGGCCATTGCAGATGAAGACCTTGAACGATCTAACGCGACTAAAACTTCAGCCGTACACTTCATGCGCTTTGAAATAAATGATGAAATGGCCGATTCTATTAAGGCGGGAGCTTCATGGGTAATAGGCGTACAACATCCTGTTTATACTCACGAGTATCAGGTTGAAGGTCATACCCGAGACTGCCTACTAAATGATTTAGCTTAAATTATGAAACCCTTTAAAAGCAGTTTTGGGTTATAGAATGAATTTCCCGTCTATGGGTTAGACGGGATTTTTTGGATCAAATCCAACAAGTGATGGAGCATTCATTCCGTATATTTTTGTTTTATTATGCTCCTGGCGATCAGTTTTGGTCTGATTTTATTTGCATCATTGGTTTAATAGTTAGGTTGCTAAATTCCTACCTTTTACAGAATTTTTTCACCAGTCTTAAACCAATTCAGTTGACTGTGTAAATTAACTACTTCTCCCACAATGATCAAAGTTGGCGCCCGAATATCATTATTTTTCACAAGATCGGGGAGTGTATTTAAGTTGCCAACTAACACTCTCTGCTCTGGCGTTGTGCCTTTTTCAATTAAGGCTGCGGGAGTGTTTTCATCTCTTCCATGAGCTTTTAACGCATCGCAAATTCGTTGGACATTATCTAATCCCATATAGAATACAACCGTTTGATTGGCATGGCTTAACATGCCCCAATTTAAATCTTCACTGTTTTCTTTACGGTGACCCGTTACAAAAATACACGCTTGGGAATGATCTCTATGGGTGAGTGGTATGCCGGCATAAGTTGAGCAACCAGAAGCTGCAGTTATGCCTGGAACGACCTGAAACTCAATACCCTCACCAATAAGTTCGCCAATTTCTTCACCGCCTCGGCCAAAAACAAAAGGGTCACCGCCTTTCAAGCGCAAAACTCGTTTCCCCTGCTTCGCTAATCGTACCAATAATTGATTAATGTTTTCTTGAGAAATACTGTGATTTGAACTCGCCTTACCGGCATAAATTTTCTCGGCATCTCGCCTGACTAAGGCCATTATTGGATCAGACACCAGTCGGTCATAAACCACGACATCACATTTTTGCATTAGCCTGAGCGCCTTAAAGGTCAACAGGTCTGGATCACCTGGCCCTGCCCCCACCAGATAAACCTCACCTTTGTAGACTGGATCTGGCTCTGCTGTTTGTATTAAATCGTCGAGCATTGTTTCGGCATCATCCATTCGACCCGATAATGCCAATTCTGCTACAGGGCCTTCGAGTACAGATTCCCAAAACCGTCGACGCAAATCAACATTAGCAAATGCTTTCTTTACATTTTTTCGATAACTGTCAACTAACTTAGCCAATTCGCCATAGGCAGATGGAATAGATGCTTCTAGCTTTGATCGAATTAATCGCGCAAGGACCGGTGACGCTCCACCGGTAGAAATAGCAATCTGAATTGGACTTCGATCAATGATCGAGGGCATTAAAAAACTACATAATTCTGGATTGTCTACTACGTTCACTAGAATATTTTCAGATTGTGCCATAACTGAAATTTCGGCGTTTAGTTCTGCATTGTTGGTAGCGGCTATAACTAATTTGACACCCTTAAGGTCTGCCGGCTCATAGTTTCTGCGTAGGCAGCGAATGACGCCCTGTTGTTCTAATTCAGATACTTCAAACCCTATATTGTTGGCAACGACAGTAACATCAGCACCGACCTTTAACAGCAGCCCTATTTTTCGTGTGGCAATGCTGCCTGCTCCGACCACAAGACATTTTTTATGGCGAATATTTAAGAAGATAGGAAGGTGTTTCATCGTTTATTAATATCTGTATCTGAAAATTAAATAGGGCGATTATGATCGGTTTCGATGCATGAAAGCTACTACTTTTAAATTGATTATTGCATCAACAATATCTAGTGCTGCAGCTTAATTAACTAGTTCAGATAGTCTTACCTAAATGAGACAAAAGTCTAATATAATACGCATTTGATTGTTTAAATAAGTAACTTATGTCGAATAACCCACTTCACAATGCGATTAAAAAAGTTGCCACTGGCCCAGAGTACAGCAAGAGTTTATCTTATGAAGAAACAATAGAGTCTATGACCTTTATTCTGGAAGGTCACGCTGACCCTGTTCAAACGGCTATTTTTCTTATTGCTCTGCGGATGAAGCGTGAAACCAATGAAGAAAATAGAGGCATATTACAAGCGATTAGAAATTCCACAATACAAATGTCCCCCACTGACCAACTGTTAGTTAATGTTGAGTGTCTTATTGACTTATCTGATCCCTATAATGGTTATATTCGGGGTGTACCGTCGTCCCCTTTTTTACCAGCTATTTTTGCCGCAGCTGGTTATCCTTGTGTGTCACACGGGCTAGAACAAGTCGCGCCAAAGTTTGGAGTAACGACCCACCGTATATTAAAGGCAGCCGGAAAATCCGTTTTATTGCCAATCCGTGATGTTAAAATCAACTTAGAAAATAAAGATGTTGGTTGGTCTTATCTCGATCAAGCCGTTTATTGTCCTGCCCTACATAAATTAACGCCATTACGTCAACGCATCGTGAAACGTCAAGTTTTGACGACAGTTGAAGCACTAGCACAACCGCTTCGAGCCACCGGCAAAACTCACATGATGAGTGGCTATGTGCATAAAGCTTATCCAGGAATTTACTCTGATTTGGCACGGCACGCAGCGTTTGACAACATGCTTTTAATTAGAGGTGTTGAAGGCGGTGTAGTGCCATCTTTGAAGCAACAAGGTCGTTATTTTAGCTATGAAGACTTCGCTGAAGTTCATCAACATGCATCAGATCCATTTTCTATTGGTTTATTACAACAGAGTAGAAATGTGCCGTTACCTCCACATTTAGCCGATATTGAGACTTCAAATAGTGAAGAAAAACTAGATCAACTTGCGCACTATGCTTTTGACTTAGGGCTTAGAGCACTCTCAGGTGAACCAGGAGAAACACGAGATAGCTTAATTTATAGCGGCGCCATTATGCTCTGTAATCTTAATCACAGTAGCTTGAATGAGGCTGCGGATATTGTAAGAACTTTGCTTGATTCTGGCGCAGCGTTATCAAAATTTAATCAGCACCCTTAAGTGACCGTAGTACTCGTTTTGATCTAAGTCCATCCAAACGAGTTGGAAAATCAAATGATAGACCTTGAACGGATAGTTCGATTCAAATTATACTGATTTCGTATGACTGTGCTATCAACTTGAGTTAGAAGTGTATATAGCCGACAGCAACAGAAAGTGCAGCTCCTATTATGCTTACCATTAAAACAAACTGAGTTAAATTAAAGCATTTATCTTGTTGATACTTAGGGTTTACTAGGCCCAGTAAGTTACTGATTATATTAAAGTAATAAACAAAAATTATAGAGCAAAGAAATTGTGATCACAAAAGACAACGAGTGCTATTTAGTTGTTGGCTGAAAGGTAAATGAACTTTGTGAGTGCCTTCCTTCTGATGGGAAAGTTAATCTAATATTAAGTCTTAGGAGGTTTGCTTATAAAGGCAAAACCTCCAAAGATTTCAATATCAGTTTACAGTTAACGTTTACTTGTTTTTAGCTCTGTAGTTTTCTATCGCTGCAGCTATGGCATCTTCGGCCAAAACAGAACAGTGAATTTTAACGGGTGGTAGCGCAAGCTCTTCAGCAATATGAGTATTTCTAATTTCACCAGCTTCATCAAGAGTTTTGCCTTTAATCCATTCAGTAACTAATGAACTCGATGCAATTGCAGAACCACAACCATAGGTTTTGAACTTCGCATCTTGAATAATTCCGTCTTCACCTACCTTAATTTGAAGTTTCATTACGTCACCACAGGCTGGTGCTCCGACCATGCCAGTGCCAACCGATTGATCATCTTCGATAACACCAACATTACGTGGGTTTTCGTAGTGATCTAGTACTTTTTCGCTATATGCCATGATTATTACCTTTATTTTTGACTAAAAATTAGTGTGCTACCCATTCAACAGAACTCAAGTCGACGCCATCTTTATACATATCCCAAAGTGGCGATAAAGTGCGAAGTTTTTCTACCGCTTTTTTGACTAGAACGATTGTGTAATCGATTTCTTCAACAGTGGTAAATCGACCCGTGGTGAAACGAATAGAGCTATGGGCTAGTTCATCATTACGACCTAAAGCTCGTAACACATACGATGGCTCAAGGCTTGCTGATGTACAGGCTGAACCAGATGAAACAGCTAAATCTCTTAATGCCATGATCAACGACTCACCTTCTACAAAATTAAAACTAATGTTTAGGTTGCCAGGAATTCGCTGTTCAAAATCGCCATTAAGATACACTTCTTCCATACCTTTAAGGCCATCATATAAACGGTCTCGAAGCATTCTTATGCGATCATTGTCACTTGCCATCTCTTCTTTAGCGATACGAAAAGCTTCTCCCATACCTACTATTTGATGCGTTGCTAACGTGCCAGATCTGAGACCACGTTCGTGTCCTCCACCATGCATTTGAGCTTCTAAACGAATACGTGGCTTACGCCTAACGAAAAGAGCACCAATACCTTTTGGGCCATAAGCCTTGTGGGCACAAAAAGACATTAAATCAACTTTCATAGTAGATAAATCGATACCGACTTTGCCGGGCGATTGTGCTGCATCAACGTGAAAAATAATTTTGTTTTCACGAGCAAACTCACCTATAGCAGTAATATCCTGAATGACACCAATTTCATTGTTAACATGCATAACAGAAATAATAATTGTTTCACTTGTAACTGCTGCCTTTAATTTCTCCATCGACAATAAGCCCGTTTCTTCCGGCTCAAGATACGTAACGTCAAAACCTTCTCTTTCTAATTGACGGCAAGTGTCTAATACTGCTTTATGCTCGGTCTTAACGGTTATGATGTGGTTACCTTTTTTACGATAAAAATGGGCCGCACCTTTAATGGCTAAGTTATTAGATTCTGTAGCACCACTGGTCCATACAATTTCACGAGGATCAGCGCTGATCAGATCAGCTACCTGCTTTCTTGCCAACTCTACTGCGTCTTCTGCTTTCCAGCCAAATTCATGACTTCGTGATGCAGGGTTTCCAAATTCACCTTCTAATGTAAGGTATTGAGCCATCTTTTTTGCTACACGAGCATCAATTGGCGTGGTTGCACTGTAATCAAGGTATATAGGAAGTTTGATATTACTCACAATTTTTTCTCCAATTAAACTAAAGCTTGTGTTCGATTAATAAACCGGCCATATAACATGTCCTGCTTTTTAACCAGTTCATTTATTTCAGGACGATTAACGTACTGATCCAATTTGATTCCACTTAAAAACTCATATAAACGACAGGAAAGATCAAACCACAATTGATGTGTAAGACACTTTTCACCGTTAGAACAATCACCCTTGCCACCACATTTAGTCATATCTAGCTTTTCATCAACGGATTGAATAATATCGGCTATCGATATTTTATCAGCTGTTTTTGCTAACCTATAACCGCCACCAGGGCCTCTGACGCCAGTTACTAGACCGTGTTGACGTAACTTTGAAAAAAGTTGCTCGAGGTAAGATAGGGAAATGCCTTGGCATTGTGAAATCTCTGCCAATGTCACGGGTCCCTGCTTTTCATGGAGTGCAATATCCATCATCGCAGTAACCGCATATCGTCCTTTTGTTGACAGTCGCATCGGGTTTCTCATAATTCCTGACTAATTCAGTCAGGAATTATATCTATGTGTCTATATAGGTCAAGGTGTATTTGATATAAAACCCATTAATAAAGATAAAACATGATTAAAAACAATTGTTTATGGAGTTATCAAAAAAAACTATTTGCTTAAGCTCGGGCTTTCAATCGCGTTATTGGCTGGAAAAAATGTCCTTGAAATAAGCAATAACCTAGCCATTTAAACAGGTATCGATTAGTTACCCATTTTTTAATAAGCAAGTCATCAACTACAATTAAGCCCCGTGAGCGTGAGTTCAAATGTTGTACTTCAACGACCTTGGCATCGTGATACATTTTTAAATGGAGATCGGGTTCATACAGATATCGTCCTTGCTTTCCAAATCGATAAGTCATGCTGAGCATTGTTGTGTATTTGCATCTTTCATGGACAGATAGAAATAAGTCGTGGTGTCCATCGACTGACGAAATCATGTTATCTGCTAAACCTAAATCAGGGGCGATTTTACGCAACCGAATGTAATTTTGCTCGTATAGGTCCATCAAGCCAGAAAAACTTCTATTGACAATTGACCGCCCTGATCGAATAGATTCGGTATCAATCAACATTTAATTTTTGGTTCATTTGTTTAATTTGATGTCTAAAAAGCATATATTTTGTCATAGAGTGGAATCTATCAGATACCAACATAAGGTTTACAGAGCTGTCTTTTCGATGCAATTGAAGTATCAAAAACCAACGATTAGAATATAATCTAAAATGATTGAAAAACTGACTATCTCCATCGTTCTCAATCTGAATTTTGTTTGTTTTGAGGTTTAAGAATAGTGCAGTATGACTGACTAATTTATACCGCCTAAAGTCTGCATATAATAATAACAAAACCAACAATATTAATCCAAATTGAATCCAATTATTAAAGTAGGTAATGATTAGAGCTAATACGATTAAATGAAAACAAAGTGAGAAGCTAAATAACTTTTGAGATTGTTTCAGAATAAAGTGATTCACGTCTATCAATGGCTATGACGGAAGAAATCTATCGTCGACTGTTAAGAGATCTAAGAGTAACAATCAAATTTTGAATGTCGTTATCGGGGCAGACGTTCTGCCCCAATAACAAAGCATAAAGATCAGGATCTTGCATATCGAGCAAATGTTTAAAGCTTTTTTTCTCTACTTCTGAAGCACCTTCATAGCGAACCTCAAGATATTGAGTCATTACTACATCAAGTTCTTTCATGCCTCGTCGGCACAACCAGCGAAGGCGCGATAATTCAGACATAGCTTTATTAAACCTCGATACCTTTAAACCTTACGTTCAACCATTAACTTTTTAGTTGCGGCAATAGCTTTAGCAGGGTTCAAACCTTTAGGACAAACATCAGCGCAATTCATAATGGTATGACAACGATAAAGCTTGAAAGGATCTTCTAGAGCATCTAAACGTTCTCCTGTCGAATCGTCACGACTGTCTACAATCCAACGATAAGCATTCAGTAATGCAGCAGGACCAAGGAAACGATCACTGTTCCACCAGTAGCTTGGACAGCTGGTAGAGCAACACGCACAAAGAATACATTCATAAAGTCCATCGAGCTTCTCGCGATCTTCTTTAGATTGTAAGCGCTCACGATCGGGTGGCGTGGGAGAATCTGTTTTCATCCACGGTTCGATCGAAGCATATTGAGCATAGAAATGAGTCAAGTCAGAGACAAGATCCTTTACAACGGGCTGATGTGGTAATGGATAGATCTTGATATCACCTTTGATGTCAGAGATCGCCTTAATGCAAGCCAAAGTGTTGCCACCATCAATATTCATCGCACAAGAACCGCAAATGCCTTCGCGACAAGAGCGCCGCAACGATAATGATGAATCCATCTGATCTTTAATTTTTAATAACCCATCAAGTACCATCGGACCACAGGTATCCAAGTCCACTTCATAAGTATCGGTATAAGGGTTATTGCCAGTCGAAGGATCATAACGATAAACAATAAAACGTTTGATATTTTTAACACTATCGGCAGCCTTAAAGACTTTGCCTTGTTTAACAATGGAATTCACTGGTAATGAAAATTCAGCCATCAGGTCATCCTCCGAATTAATAAACGCGTTTTTTGGGTGGAATTACTTCTGCTTCATCGCTCAATGTATACATATGCACAGGTCGATAATCGAAGTCTACTTTGCCCTTGTCATCAACCCAAGCTAAGGTATGCTTCATCCAATTGTCATCATCACGGTCAGGATAATCTTCACGAGCATGCCCTCCTCTACTTTCTAACCGATTGAGCGCACTCTGGATGGTTGCCTGGGCCTGAACGAGCAAGTTTTCAAGCTCAAGTGTTTCAACTAGGTCTGTATTCCAGATTAATCCGCGATCAGATACTTTAACATCGCTGAAAGTTGCAAAAATTTGGTCCATTTTTTCAACACCTTCTTGCATCGACTCACCGGTACGAAAAACGGCTGCGTGCTTTTGCATCGTACGCTGCATATTGTCTCTAATTTCTGCAGTGCCAGTACTGCCAGATGCATTGCGTATGCGGTCGAATCTTTCGAGTATAGGTGTACTGATTTCTTCTGCCAGTGGCTTGTGCGCAGTGCCTGGCTTAATTATCTCTGCGGCTCGCATTGCAGCGGCGCGACCAAATACAACAATATCTAACAATGAGTTCGACCCGAGGCGGTTAGCGCCATGAACAGACACACAGGCTGCTTCACCAATGGCCATTAAGCCTGGAACAACGGCATCAGGGTCGCCATCCTTGATGGTGACAACTTCACCATGATAATTCGTTGGTATACCGCCCATGTTGTAATGCACGGTGGGTAAAACTGGAATAGGTGCCTTTGTAACATCGACACCGGCAAAAATTTCTGCCGACTCAGAAATACCAGGAAGCCGCTCATTAATTACGTCAGATCCAAGGTGCTCTAAATGAAGGTTAATATGGTCTTTATCTGGGCCGACACCTCTGCCTTCATTAATTTCGATAGTCATTGATCGACTAACAACATCACGTGACGCTAAGTCCTTTGCATTGGGTGCATAGCGCTCCATGAATCTTTCGCCATCAGAGTTCGTTAAATAGCCACCCTCACCACGAACACCTTCTGTAATAAGGACGCCAGCCCCATAAATACCCGTAGGGTGAAACTGAACAAATTCCATGTCTTGTAGAGGCAATCCAGCTCGAATGGCCATTGCGCCACCGTCACCGGTACAGGTATGTGCAGACGTCGCTGAAAAATAAGCTCGACCACAACCACCTGTGGCTAAAACAACGGTATGTGCACGAAAGCGATGTAACTCTCCAGTCGACAAATCCCAGGCCATTACGCCACGACAGACACCCTCATCCATAATCAAATCTATAGCAAAATATTCTATATAAAATTCTGCTTTATGCTTAAGAGACTGCTGATACAGGGTATGTAAAATTGCGTGACCCGTTCGATCAGCAGCTGCGCAAGTACGTTGAGCGGTGCCTTCACCAAAATTGGTTGTCATGCCACCAAAAGGTCGTTGATAAATCTTACCTTCTTCTGTTCGTGAAAAAGGTACACCATAATGTTCTAACTCAATAACGGCTGGTACCGCTTCTCGACACATATACTCGATGGCATCTTGATCACCGAGCCAATCAGATCCTTTTACTGTGTCGTACATGTGCCACTGCCAGTTGTCAGGACCCATATTACCTAACGAAGCACTCATTCCACCTTGCGCAGCAACCGTGTGACTACGCGTTGGAAATACCTTTGTAATACAGGCAGTCGATAACCCTGTTGCAGCCATGCCAAGCGTGGCACGAAGACCTGCTCCACCAGCACCGACGATAACAACATCGTGGCTGTGATCAATAATTTTATATTCCTGCTTCATATTTACCTAGACTCCTAAAGCTATCTTTAATACTGACACGACGCCGACTACACCAAGCAGTAGGCATAGAAACGTTATCAATATAATACTGACCAAGCGGGTCGATTTTGTAGACACATAATCTTCGATTATGACTTGTAATCCCAACTGGGCGTGATAAAAGGTCGCCATAATTAAAATAATCAACCCAACGGTTACCGCGGGGTGCTGAATGGTTTCTATCAGCGTGGCGTGATCGACGGGCATAGCTGCTAAGCCAAACCCAAGCCACAAAATTAGAGGTATCATTAACAATGCGGTCAATCGTTGCCGCAAAAAATGAGTGGTGCCCTCTTTTGCTGATCCGAGACCTTTAGCCTGAGATAGGGGGGTTCGTAAGTTACTCATAGAATCATCCTACGTTGAGGGCTATTAACCAAGTTGTCACTGTTAAAATTACCGCTGCCGCTATCGCCATTTTGGCTGACTTAGCCGCAGTTTCTAATTCGAAGCCCACACCCGCATCCCAGAAAAGATGCCTAATGCCATTACAAAGATGGGTATAAAGTGACAGAGTGACACCAATCAAAAATATTTGACCGTACCAACTAGAAAGATGAACTTGTATAGATGCATAAGATTCCGCATCACTTGCTGCAGCAGCCAATATCCAGATCATGAGCAATGCAGCCATACTAAGAATAACGCCAGTCGCTCGATGAGTAATCGACAGTAATGCGGCGAAGGGCAAACGATATATCTGCAAATGTGGGGAAAGCGGTCGATTATTTTGTGTATTCATAGTGGGATATCTCAATTTACTTTTAACTCAATACGAGCAACTAAAAATGGCAGGTAACTTATCCAACCAGGCTAAAAGTCAATACACCTACCCTTCTTTTCCCAATCACCGTAACGAGTCGGCTCTTTACCCTTAGGACCCCCATATTCTTTTTGAATTTCAATGGGCTTATCATTCGAAATTGGTGAAGGTTGCACGGGGATCGATGATGACTTTTCTTCAGGTTTTAATGTTTTAGGCATAATAATATTATAGGTCAGTTTGCAGTCAAGTTATTATAATTTAACGGTATAATTTTAGCATAGAAACCGAGTTCTCCATGAAATAAGGGTCGTGTATTCAGATTTTCAATCCTTAATATTTAAACTTATATTTGCCCTAAAATTTTTGAAATCAAACGCTCATGTGGCATGTAACCATTGATTTTTTCACCATCATTTAAGAATAATGCTGGCGTACCCGCAACCCCGAGGTTATTGCCAAGTTCAAACCCCCGATCAACCATATTGCCCTTTGCACAATCTGCACTCCCTAGCTCACCACTCTGAGTCCCTTTAGCAACACCCATAGCGAGTTGCCTATCTTCAGCACACCAAACTTGTTTTAATTCAGTGTAACCAGGCCCTTTACTACCGCCACGGGGAAATGGAAGGTATCGAACTGTAATACCAGCTTCCTGTAAAAAATGAACTTCTTCATGCAACTTTACGCAATAACCACAAGAAACATCTGTAAATACATTGAGTACTGACTTTTCATTAGATACAGCAGGGAAAATAACCATATCCTCCAATGCTACATCATTAATTTTATTAGCAATAAGGCTACGCCGACTAATTTCAGTCAAGTTTTTCGCAGTTTCTAAATCAATCAAGTCACCAATTAAAACAAAACGGCCATTATCAATAAGGTAGGCGAATTTATCTCCGAATCGAGTTTGGTAAACACCTTCAACGTCGGTTTCAGTTGGTTCTTCGATACTATCGATGCCAAGTCGCAATTTAAGTAGGCGAGTAAGCTCAGACGGTGGCTGAGACTTTAGTTCGGGCGATACTTCTAACACCGCACTTTGAGCAACAGCAAAGGTTGAAGTGAACAATATTAAAATAATACAAAAAAGGCGTAGGGTTTTGATAATCATTAGCACTTCTGAAGTTATGTGAGTGGGGTTGTTAAGCATAGTCGGAGGTTAGTCCGATTTATGTAACTAAAGTTTCTTGCTTCCAAATTAGAATACGATTGTTGGCCGGCATTTCGATATCATCGATAAGATTTAAGCCCGCTCGACTAGCAATGTCACAAACCCACTCAATATCTTTAATACCACTATTAGGGTCTTGTGCTTTTAGCATGCCATCAAATCTTTCATTACTCGTAGATGTGAACTGTTTATTATAATTAAAGGGACCATAAACAATTAAAAAACCATTTAATTTTAAACAGCTACTGGCTTTTTGAAGGCAAGTTTTGACCGCTTCATCGTTCATAATATGAAAAGAATTAGCGCTAAATAGTAAATCGTATGACTCATTAGGCCACAACTTGAGAACATCTAATTCAATAACGGCTTTAATGTTTGGATAAGAGCCATCTCTAATCCATGAATCAATACCTTGCAGATATTCAGTTCTATCAGAGGGTTGCCAAACTATTTGTGGATTAAGGCTCGCAAAATAAACGGCATGCTGCCCTGTACCACTACCCACCTCTAATATTGTCGCTCCATCAAACAAATAGGGCTGAATCGTTGATAAAATAGCCACTTTATTTTGTTCGCATGATTCTGAATAGGGTTTATTCATTAAACGGTGGTTTCCAGGTTGGCGTTATTCGAAATCGAATTACTCATCATACACTTTTTTTAAAGGCCAAAGCCCACTTAGCCGAGTTCGAATATTCTTCTCAACTCCTATGGCCTTCGGCTTGTAAAACTGAGGTGTATTGTCTGGACAATATTGTTGATCTATAAATCCTCCTTCAAAAGCATGCGGGTACTGATACTGAACCTGATGACTTTTAGCCGGAAAGTTTTTCAAGTGTTCAGGTACTTCAATTGTAGGCATCGATTGAACATAACTAATAGCAGCATTAATCGCGTTATAAGCCGCATTACTCTTTACCGTGCTAGCAAGGTATGTCGTTGCCTGAGCCAGTGTAATACGTGCTTCAGGCATACCTATATTGCTGGTTATATTAAGGGCACTATTGGCCATTGTGAGGGCATTAATATCGGCATTGCCAATATCTTCCGAGGCAAAAATAACTAACCGTCTGGCAATGAAAACCGGGTCTTCTCCGCCATCAAGCATTACCGCCAACCAAAGTAATGCAGCGTCGGGATCAGACCCTCGCAAGCTTTTTATAAATGCAGAAATAACATCATAATGTCGATCCTGATTACGGTCATAGCTGCGGGCATTTTCAAGAATAATCTTCTTAAATATCGGCAAAGAAAACTGATCAGCCTCTTTTAAGTTAATTGCCATTTCCAAGTTACCAATGGCTTTTCTGGCATCGCCACCAGAAAATTCAGCCATCATTTCGACTTCTTCCTGTTCAAAATAAACCGCTTTTTTCAAAACTGCAGTGTTCACTATTTGCACAATTTGGTCGAAGCCGATGGCTTTCAACTCGACAATTTGAACCCGAGATAACAGTGCTTTATTAACACTACTGCGAGGATTTTCAGTCGTCGCGCCTATCAAGGTAAATAATCCACTCTCGACATGCGGTAAAAGGGCGTCTTGTTGTGCTTTATTAAAACGGTGAATTTCATCAATGAAAATGACGGGTATACGATGCTGATGATCGATCGCTACTTGAGCAGCTTTAAACAAGCCTTTGAGTTCTGCGACACCAGATAAAACAGCAGAAAATGAAAACAACTCAATATCATCATGATTGCACAAAACTTGAGCCAAAGTGGTTTTACCACAACCTGGGGGCCCCCAGATGATCATACTTTTGGGTAGATTAGAACTTAGAAAAGGGTATTTTAATTCTAATTCATCTAAGCCAATATAAGATTTTCGATCAACAGGCCTAGATTGAAATGCAAGTGGTGATGCTTTTTTGGGAGAATCATCATCAGTACTAAAAAGAGAATCTTGCAAACCTTAAGCGCTCCTGATGAGGAGTAAAAATTGATCAGAACGACAAAATTTTAACCTGCGACTACCGGCCCTCAAGGTAAAGAAATCATCTTTAAATATCAACAGCTCAATCCCTACTTTGTATGATTATAATCCCGTCTAAACGGCAATTGTTAACAGTTTAGCAGCTTTTTAATGGAGATATTGCACTAGTGTAGTGGTTCAACTAGGAGAGATTCCCATTGCCTCCTAGTAGGATTCAAGGTTAAACAATGGATCATCAACCTCGACCCCATCGCCCACTTCTGCCAGTATCTCAATAACGCGAGTACTGTTGGTGGCAACAAAGTCTAGCAAAAGGAATCACTCTATCTCGTTCATAACGATCGTTTTTTAGAATGTGATCAAATAGTCCACGGGTCTGGAGTATCAACAGAAATACCATACAAGTCGATTGCCTTCTTTAGCACTTTCCTATCGACTTTTCCTGCTTGCGACAGTGAATCTAATGCGGCTAATACTACCTGATGACGATCCACTTCGAAGAAACGACGTAATACGTCTCGAGCATCACTTCTCCCAAAACCATCTGTACCGAGGCACTTAAAGCTAGCATTAACATAAGGTGCTATAAGCTGCGGATAGGCACGCACGTAATCGGTTGCGGCAATGACTGGGTCGGTACCTTGGAGTAGTTTAGAAATGTGAGAAATCTTTGCGTCCTCTTCGGGGTGCAGTCGGTTGTAACGTTCACAATGGCGACCATTTCGTTCCAGCTCGCTAAAACTGGTCGCACTCAATATCTCGACTTCAACGTCCCAGTCATCTACCAATAATTTGCCAGCGGCTTCAACTTCACGCAATATCGTGCCGGAGCCTAGCAGGCGTACTCGTGCTTTAGCCTTTTTCTTTAGTTTCAGTTTTGCGAGAGAGTAAAGACCCTTAATCAAGTCATCTTCAATACCTTCAGGGCACGTTGGATGAGCATAGCTTTCGTTCATAACCGTTAGGTAGTAGAACTCATCTACATTTTTTTCCATCATCTGTTGGGTGCCGTGATGGAAAATGATCGCAACTTCATGGGCATAACAAGGGTCATATGCGCGGCAATTCGGCACCGTTGATGCGATAAGGTGGCTGCTGCCATCTTGGTGTTGTAAACCTTCCCCATTCAATGTGGTTCTGCCAGCGGTGGCACCAATCAAAAAACCACGTGCGCGCTGATCGGCCGCTGCCCAAATGAGGTCACCTATACGCTGGAAGCCAAACATCGAATAATAAATGTAGAACGGAAGCATCGGCGTTTTATGTACGCTATAAGATGTTGCTGCCGCGATCCAGGAAGACACTGCACCTGCTTCAGTGATGCCTTCTTCTAACAGTTGCCCATCAGTCGCTTCTTTGTACGTAAGAATACTGGAGGCATCCTCAGGTTCGTAAAGCTGGCCTACTGGAGAGTAGATACCAATTTGACGAAAAAGAGAGGCCATTCCGAATGTACGTGCTTCATCGGCAACAATTGGGACAATTCTGGGCCCTATATTTTTATCTCTGAGCAAACCGCCTAGCATACGAACAATGGCCATCGTCGAAGACATTTCTTTATCGTTGGCCTCCATCGCAAATTTAGCGTAACGATCTAATGCAGGTACTGGAATAGCCGGTGCTTTTTTGACGCGAACGGGTAAATAACCGCCCAGCTTTTCACGCTGGGCTCTTAAATATTCTAATTCTTCGCTGTCTTCATCTGGCCGATAAAAATCAACTTTCTCTACTTCTTCATCTGTTAGAGGTAAGGAAAAACGATCTCTAAAGGCTTTAAGGCCTTCGATGTCCAGTTTTTTGGTTTGGTGAGCGTTCATACGGGATTCACCTGCATCACCCATACCAAAACCTTTTTTTGTTTTGGTTAAAATAACGGTGGGTTGACCCTTATGTTCTTTTGCACTTTTGAACGCAGCATACAACTTACGGAAATCATGACCGCCACGCTTAAGCGCATCGATATCTTCATCACTCATATGTGAAACAATAGCTGCGATTTCTGGGTCTTCAGCGAAGAAGTGCTTCAGATTATAGGCACCATCTTTCGCGCCAAGTGTTTGGTATTTTCCATCAACTGTTTCAGAAAATTTGCGCAACAAAGCATGATTGGTATCACGCGCGAAAAGCTCATCCCAATTAGAACTCCATAGAACCTTGATGACATTCCAGCCAGCACCTCTAAAGGTGGCTTCAAGTTCCTGAATAATTTGACTGTTACCACGGACGGGTCCATCCAGTCGCTGCAAATTACAGTTGATCACAAACGTTAGATTATCGAGTTTTTCACGAGCAGCCAGTGGCAATGCTGAAGGCGATTCAGGTTCATCCATTTCTCCATCACCAAAGACACCCCAGACATGTCGACCTTCGGTCTTTAAGATATCACGGTGCTGTAAGTAACGCATAAAACGTGCATTGTGGATGGCACTAATAGGGCCAAGGCCCATTGAACCGGTGGGGAATTGCCAGAAGTCTGGCATTAACCAAGGGTGGGGGTAAGAACATAAGCCTTTATCGCCGACTTCTTTACGGTAGTTTTCTAAATTCTCCTTGCTCAGCCGTCCTTCCAAATAGGCACGAGAATATATCCCTGGGGCTGAATGGGGTTGGTAATAAACCAAGTCTGGCGTATCACCGGCTTGGAAGAAGTGATTAAATCCAACTTCAAATATTTCGGCAGCTGACGCATAGCTGGCAACATGGCCTCCAACATCGCCAAGCCCTTCATTAGCACGCATGACCATGGCTAGAGCATTCCATCGTAAAATTGAAGTCACTCGCTCTTCAATTCGTAAGTCACCTGGAAATACTGGTTGATCTTCTAACGATATAGTATTGCGATACGGTGAGTAGGGTAGAGGATTGTAAATGACGCCTCGATCCTTCGCGTGTTCCTCAAGTTCATCAAGTATCTCGACAGTTCGTTCCTTGCCGTGACAGTCGATGAACGCTTCTAAGGAATCAATCCATTCCTGACGCTCGTTGTTAAAATCATCTATTTCCTGCATTTTAAAGTCCAATGTTTAATTACCATGCAGGCCTATTTTATAAATTTTTCTGGCGTATGTGCTGCTGTATTTGGTATAACTATCAAGAAAAACAGCATTTAATTAATGTATATAACCAAAAAACGATATTTTATGCCAAAAATTAAATTAGATAGCGTTGATATTAGAATTTTGAAAGAACTTCAAACTGACGCGAGCATAACCAATGCCGACCTTGCAAAACGTGTAGGCCTGTCGCCATCCCCTTGCCTTACTCGCGTGAGGGCTTTTAGGGAATCGGGGCTCATCAAACGTCAAGTATGTCTACTCGAGCCAAAACTGCTTGGATTAGATCTCAGTGTTTTTATGCAGGTGTCCCTGGATAATCAATCAAAGGAAATGCTGGAGATTTTTCAGGCCGCAATAAACGAGTGTAATGAAGTGCAAGAATGTTATTTGATGACGGGAGATTCTGATTATTTTTTACGTGTTATTGTCGCGGACATTGATGAATTACGCGATTTCATTTTAAATCGTTTGACGACTATTAAAGGCGTTTCAAACATCCGCTCGTCAATTGCTCTTAAACAAATTAAGTATGAAACCGCCATTCCCATTAAATTGTTAAAGTAGTGGAAGTCGTTCATTCCGATGGGGTGTGTTGGTCACCTTCGAAGCACGCAACGACTCCGCCGTGAAGTATTTTCTGAGTACGGCGTCAAGACCGAAGAAACCGGTCGCTACGGATCACTGTATCGCCCGTACCACATGATCAGTCTTGAACTAGGAGTCAGCGTTGCCTCCGCCGTGCTACGTCGGGAGGCAACGGGGTCGCCTACAGGTTTCCGTGGCGATGTCACGACAACCGCGAAACGCGATCTCAAGGCCGGTGAAACGCTTGATGGCGAAGGCGGTTTCACCTTCTTCGGCAAACTGGCACCCGCACACATTTCAATCGAGAAACGAGCGCTTCCACTTGGACTCGCTCACGGAATGAAGCTCAAAAATAATGTTCTCAAAGACCGTACTCTGTCGTGGGATGACTTCGACATCGATGAAACAGTGTGGGCGGTGAAAATCAGGAGGGAGTTAGAAGCAGAGTTTAGCGCCAGCGTTCTGACGTAGCGTGAGTAAACGTGCCAAAAAATTAAAAGGGAAAGAGAAAGAGAAAGATAAAGAGAAATTCTTATGATCATTGACTAATTCCAACGATACTTGCTCACCAGTGTAGGTCGTACATCGGAAAAATCGATCCAGCTTTTACCTGCAGTAGTTATTTTACCTTGGCCGGACCTAATCAAATGGGTCGATGCTACATGCGAACAATTCCTATTAAAAACCGACCGCTTTCGTCCGTTCCATGATTTAAAAGCTTTAGGTACATCAAACTAAAAAATCAGGATGAAAACAGTTAGCTGGTGGTCACAAATCATCAAAGATGACTGAAATTTACGACCAGAAAAGAAATTGATGCTACAGACTAGATTATAGTGTGAACATATTGAGAATAGCGTAAAAAGCAACGTTTAATATTTTTTAAATATTCTTAAGTAGCTGATTAATAAAAGGATAAATGGCGCGCCCGGAGAGGTTCGAACTCCCGACCACCTGGTTCGAAGCCAGGTACTCTATCCAGCTGAGCTACGGGCGCTTTATAGATCGCGCAGAATATACGTTGGGGCACTATATTTCAATTTGTATTTTCGCTTGTTGTACAAATTCTCTACAATTCGTCTTTATGTTAATTTTTATGGCCTATTGACTTTTATCATCTAAATATCTAATAATTGATATTTTCAATACTATTAATTCGCTTCCCCTGCTTTTTATTATCGATTGATAACTTGGACTAGCACATGGCAAATACCTATTACAAACAGAATCACTTAAAAAAGTTACGGGCATTTTGTCAAACGGCGAAGTTGGGCAGTATGACAAAGGCTGCTGATTCTCTGTTTGCCAGCCAACCGACTATTTCTCTTCAAATTCATGCATTAGAAGAAGAAATGGATACTATTCTTTTTGAACGTCGTGGGCCCAAACTACTACTCACTACAGAAGGCAGCATTCTTTATGAGCTATGTTTACCGCATGTTCAGGGCATTGATCGTTTAAAGGAAACGTTTGATGCTCATTGTGGCAATTTAACTTCTGGCGATTTAATTATAGCGGCGGGTGAATCAACTATTTTGTATATCCTGCCAGAACCTGTTGGCAAGTTTTCTAAACAGTATCCATCTATTAAATTGCGACTATCAAATGAAACCGGCCGTGATGGCATGGAATTACTGCGCTCTGACAAGGTTGATTTTGCCGTTGGATCGATGCTGGAAGTGCCTGACGACCTTATATACGATCCTATTGTTTCCTTCAATCCGGTGATTATCACTCCATTAGATCACCCACTGGCCAAAATGAAAAAAGTCACCATTCAGGATATAGGCAAATTTGGCTTGATATTGCCACCCCGACATTTGAGCACTTGGCATATCGTGAAGATGGTATTTGCTCAACATAATGTTAACTTTCAAGTGACTTTAGAAGCGGGTGGATGGGAAGTAATCAAGCGTTACGTCAGTTTGGGCCAGGGTATATCGATAGTGACTAATGTTTGTATTACGGATGAAGACAGCTCAAAAATGCATGTCATTCCTATAGACCAGTATTTTCCTAAAAGGAGTTATGGCATTGTCACAAGGAAGGGGAAATTTCTCTCTGCACCGGCAAAAAAGTTCATTGAAATTATGAATGACGGATTCGAACGGAAGTAGCAATACTATCCCTAGTAAGATTGTTGACAATTTTATGCGGGATCAGTTGGTTTTTAGATCTTAAAGCTCAATTAGTGCCGCTATTGTCAACAATATAATAATCACTTATGATCTACCCGCTCTATAGTTAACAGCCCGAGTATTATAATAATTATCTCCAGAGGTTAGGAATGTTATATCAACAAGAGTTTGATCAATCGATAGAAAATGCCGAAGAATTCTGGGCTGATAAAGCTAAGCAGTTGAGTTGGTATAAGTATCCTGATGATATTTTATCGGTTGACTCAAAGGGCATTCACCACTGGTTTGCTGATGGGGAAATGAATACAAGCTATTTGTGCCTAGACTATCATGTCGACAATGGTCGAGCAGACCAACCCGCTTTAATCTATGACTCTCCTGTTACCGGCGACAAAAAAACATTCACTTACGCCGAATTAAGAGATGAGGTCGCGTTGTGCGCAGGCATGCTGAAACAACTCGGTGTCGTCAAGGGTGACCGAGTGGTCATCTATCTACCGATGATCCCAGAAGCCGTGATATCAATGTTGGCTTGCGCTCGAATAGGCGCGATTCACTCAGTTGTATTCGGTGGGTTTGCATCACCAGAACTAGCCGTTCGGCTTAATGATGCGACTCCAAAGGTCATACTAACCACTTCTTGCGGCATAGAAGTCAAGCGTGTCATCGAATACAAGCCTTTGGTCGACGAAGCCATTCGACTCGCCACGCATAAGCCAGCAACTTGCGTTGTCTTACAGCGACCACAGGCGCTTGCAACGCTTGTTCCAGGTCGCGATGTCGATTGGCGCGAACAAATTAAATCTGCCGTGCCAGCAGACTGTGTTCCATTAAAAGGTAGCGACCCGCTTTATATTCTTTACACCTCTGGTACAACCGGTAAACCTAAAGGTGTTGTCCGTGAAAATGGTGGCCATGCTGTCGCACTAAAATACAGCATGACGGCTATCTATGATATGAAACCTGGTGATGTGTATTGGGCTGCCTCTGATGTTGGTTGGATTGTTGGTCATTCTTATACTGTTTATGCCCCTTTATTACATGGCTGCACGACCATTATATATGAGGGAAAACCAGTCATGACACCCGACGCTGGGGCCTTTTGGCGCGTTATATCTGAGTACAAGGTTAAGGCTTTGTTCACGGCTCCTACCGCCTTTAGAGCCATTCGTAAAGAAGACCCAGACGGAAAACTCTCAAAACAATATGACCTATCTTCTCTAACGACTATTTTTGCAGCTGGCGAACGCCTCGATCCACCAACTTATGAATGGTTGTCGAGTACTTACAAGGTACCGGTCATCGACCATTGGTGGCAAACAGAAACAGGATGGGCCATTTCGTCTAACCTCTGGGGCGTTGAAAAGATGCCGATTAAATCAGGCTCATCAACAAAACCTGTGCCGGGTTTTGATATTCAAATTCTGGATGAACAAGGCCAGCAATTGCCAACTAATACGCAAGGGTTTATTGCGATTAAACTGCCCTTACCACCAAGCTGCTTAACGTCTATTTGGGGTGATGAAGAGCGTTTAAAATGCTCATACCTTGACCACTATCGAGGTTATTTTAATACCGGTGACGGGGGTTATATTGATGAGGATGGATATCTGTTTGTTATGGGCCGTGTAGATGATGTCATTAATGTTGCTGGGCATCGCTTGTCGACAGGTGAAATGGAAGAAATTTTAGGTAAACACCCAGCGGTTGCCGAATGCGCTGTGGTTGGACGAAAAGATGAGATAAAAGGCCAGATGCCCGCGGGTTTTGTGGTGCTTAAAAATACAACGGATAGTGACAATGATCAGAACCTTGTCATTGAAGAGCTAATACTAATGGTCAGACAGGAAATTGGAGCAGTGGCTTCTTTTAAAGAGGCTTATGTTGTGAATCGATTGCCTAAAACACGCTCTGGCAAAATACTTCGGAAAACAATCCGTTGTATTGCCGATGGTGAACCCTACCCACTTCCGTCAACAATTGACGATCCAAGTTCTCTTGATGAAATAGAAGCTTTGTTTACGCAATAGCTTGAACCAAAATTTAGAGAGGTGTTAACAAACTATATTCAGGTGCTTAAATCAAAGCTTTTATAACAGCGAACCAGTGGAATAACTATTCCCACTCAATAGTGCCAGGTGGTTTGCCTGAAATATCATAGACAACGCGCGAAATGCCTTCTATTTCATTCATAATGCGGCGCGACACATGATCAAGAAAGTCATAGGGTAAGTCTGCCCATCGAGCAGTCATAAAGTCTATGGTCTCCACAGCGCGCAGCGACACGACGTGATCATAGCGTCGTCCGTCGCCCGTTACACCGACTGATTTTATCGGCAAAAAAACAACGAATGCTTGTGACACTTTGTCGTATAGATCATGACTTCTGAGCTCTTTGATAAAAATATCATCCGCTAAACGTAATACATCAGCAAATTCCTTTTTCACTTCACCCAAAATTCGGACGCCTAAACCGGGCCCAGGGAATGGATGGCGAAAAACCATTTCACGCGACAAGCCGAGGTCAATACCGATCTTACGGACTTCATCTTTGAATAATTCCCGTAATGGCTCAACCAGACCTAGCTTCATGTCATCTGGCAGTCCACCGACGTTGTGGTGAGATTTTATTAAATGTGCCTTGCCTGTCGACGCACCGGCCGATTCGATCACGTCAGGATAGATAGTGCCTTGTGCCAACCATTTCGCATCAACTAGTTTTTCGGCTTCTTCTTCAAATATTTCGATGAACAAGTTACCGATTGCTTTGCGCTTTAGTTCGGGGTCGGTTAACCCTTTTAACTTTGCCAGAAAGCGATCTTCAGCATCCACTCGAATCACTTTGACACCCATATTTTTATCAAATAATGACATGACCTGATCGCCTTCCTGATGGCGCAACAACCCGTTATCAACAAAAATACAGGTCAGTTGTGTTCCGATGGCCTGATGCAGTAAAGCGGCAACGACAGATGAATCTACCCCTCCTGACAATCCTAAGATAACGTGGTCGGTGCCGACTTGTTGTCTAACATTGGCGATTGATGTTTCGATAATATTGGCCGACGTCCAGGCTGAGCCACAACCACATATATCATATAAAAACCGTTTGTAAATCATCACGCCTTGAACAGTATGTGTGACTTCAGGATGAAATTGTAACCCATAGATCTGGCGGTCTTCGTTAGCAATACCTGCAATAGGGGCACTATCGGTGCTTGCCATCAATTTGAATCCTGGCGGCATAACGGATACTCGATCACCATGAGACATCCAAACGTCAAGCATGCCATGACCATCACTAGTGACTTCATCTTGAATATCACGTAACAACTCGGTATGACCGCGAGCACGGACCTTGGCAAATCCAAATTCACTTTTGCCACAGTTTTCTACTGCACCACCAAGTTGGCTAGCAATGGTCTGCATACCGTAGCAAATACCCAGCACAGGTATCTTCATATCGAATATTTCGATGGGCGCTACGGGGCGGTGATCAGACAGTGTGGATTCTGGGCCACCAGACAAAATAATACCCTTGGCGCCAAATGATTTAATTTTTGGGAACTCAACGTCCCAAGGATAAATTTCGCAGTAAACGCCGGCTTCACGAACTCGGCGAGCAATAAGTTGCGTATATTGAGAACCGAAATCTAGTATTAAAATTTTGTCTTGATGAATATCCATCGATATTTTTACTCTTGAGCGCTACAGGTTGCTGGCTTTACAGGTTTGCTTTATAAGCAACCCTGTAAGCTATGTATTTGTGAACTAATGCTTTTATACGCGGTAGTTAGGCGCTTCTTTTGTGATTTGTACATCATGAACGTGTGATTCAGTCATACCTGCGCTGGTAACCTTGACAAATTCAGGCTGAGTACGCATTTCAGCAATCGTTGCGCAACCTACATACCCCATACTCGAACGAACACCACCCAGTAGTTGGTGAATGGTGTCGTTGAGTGGTCCTTTGTATGGCACTCGGCCCTCGATGCCTTCGGGTACTAATTTTTCATCAGCGCTATCCGCTTGAAAATAACGATCACTAGAACCTTTTTTCATTGCAGCTATTGAGCCCATACCCCGGTACGATTTATATGAACGCCCTTGAAACAACTCGATTTCGCCGGGCGCTTCTTCCGTGCCAGCGAACATGCCACCAATCATTACTGCATGGGCACCAGCAACGATTGCTTTTGCGATATCACCCGAGAATCGAATGCCGCCATCAGCAATCACGCCCACACCAGTGCCGATCAAAGCTTCAGCAACATTACTAATCGCTGTAATTTGAGGCACGCCAACACCAGCAACAATTCTAGTGGTACAGATCGACCCAGGGCCAATACCAACTTTCACTGCGTCAGCACCCGCCGCTACCAAATCAAGTGCCGCTGCCGCAGTTGCGATATTGCCACCAATGACTTGAATGTTTGGGTATTTCTTTTTAATCCAGGCGACTCTGTCAAGTACTCCGCGTGAGTGTCCGTGGGCCGTATCAACCACGATCAAATCAACTTCTGCTTCAACTAGGGCTATTATTCTATCTTCAGTATCAGCACCCGTACCCACAGCAGCACCAACCCTTAAACGTCCCTGTTCATCTTTACAGGCCATAGGATGTACAGTTGATTTAATGATATCTTTTACCGTAATCATACCTTTCAGTTTGCCTTTTTTATCGACCACCAAAAGACGCTCTATACGATGATTGTGCAGTAACTCCAGTATTTCAGTTTTTTTAGCTCGCTCACCCACAGTCACTAAACGATCCAACCCAGTCATAATCGACGATACAGGCTGGTCTAGGTTCGTTTCAAAGCGAAGATCGCGTTTAGTCACAATGCCCACTAGTCCATTCACTCCCAGTACCGGCAGGCCAGAGATACGTCGTCTATTGGTCAACTCGATAACATCGCGGACAGTCGTATTTTCGTTAATCGTAATAGGGTCTTTAATTACGCCACTTTCATATTTTTTAACCTTAGCAACCTGTTCGGCCTGTGCTTCGATCGTTAGATTTTTATGAACAATACCAATACCGCCTTCCTGGGCCATCGAGATAGCCAGTTTTGCTTCCGTTACTGTATCCATCGCTGCTGAAATCAGCGGGATATTCAATTCAATCTTGCGCGTTAAGCGAGTTTTGAGGATAGCGTCCTTGGGTAAAACGTCTGATCTAGCGGGCACAAGTAAGACGTCGTCAAAGGTGAGAGCTTCCTGAATAATGCGCATGGGGTCTCCGAAGGAAATTTGTGAAATTTCAAATACCAATTATAGGGCATTACTGCCTTAAGCGTAAGTCTGATTGCCAATTTTGAGGCGCTATAAATCCGTTTTTATAAGTTCACAGCGCCGGCTAAAGGTTATTCTTTATGTACGATAAAAAATCACTCATTATTTAGAGCCTCCTACGATAGAATATGGCTCCCAGAAAGCTCTATCATGTTGAATATGAAACCATCGACCAACACCGAGCATGCCATTTGGACTATTTCAGCGCTCAACTTTGAAGTCAAAACTATGCTAACGGAGGGTATTGGAACCCTTTGGATAGAAGGTGAGATATCAAACTTCGTGTGCCCTGCTTCCGGGCACTGGTACTTCTCACTAAAAGATAAGCGGGCTCAATGTCGTGCCGCCATGTTTAAAGGTAAAAATAATCGAGTGGGTTTTTTGCCCAAAAATGGTCAACAAGTATTAGTTAAAGCTCAAGTCACACTCTACGAGGCTCGGGGTGAATATCAGCTAGTTGTCGAGCATGTCGAAGACGCTGGTGTTGGCGAACTCATGCGCCAATATGAAAAACTCAAAAGTGATCTGGATAAAGAAGGCCTGTTCAGCAGCAGTCTAAAAAAATCACTTCCAACCCACCCTAAAAAAATAGGCATCATTACCTCCTCCACGGGTGCGGCAATACGGGATGTTATCAGCGTGATTAGCCGTCGAGCACCACATATTCCGGTATTGGTCTTTCCAACTATGGTTCAAGGTGATCAGGCATCTGATCAAATATTAAAAGCACTCGAGCTCGTTAAGTCCAATGGCGAATGTGATGTTCTGCTCATGGTGCGTGGTGGTGGTTCATTAGAAGACATGTGGTGTTTTAATGACGAACGAATTGCACGTGAGATTGCACACTTTCCAATACCCATTGTCACCGGTATAGGTCACGAAATCGATTTCACTATTGCTGACTTCGTAGCTGACTTTAGGGCACCCACACCCTCTGTGGCCGCCGAATCGGTCACACCGGACTGTTTCGAGCTGATGCAAAACATCGACTATCAGGTTAGTCAACTGGTTTTCCAAATAAAATCTAAACTGGCTCAACATGATGACTTTTTAACGCAACGCAAGAAAAGACTAGCGAATCAACACCCGACTCGCCAGTTCGACCAACTCGCCATGCGGCTGAAATTCAATTATGAAAAGCTCATCGAACAAAATCAAAATCGGCTGTCTATAAAACTGCATCGACTGCAACTATGTCAATCTTCAATTAGGCAATCAACACCTTTGCAGGTTATCGATAAACAGCAAGACCATCTTAATCAGTTGTCGATCAACAAAGTCAATGCGATGAAACAAAGCTTATTGCTAGCCGAGCATCATCTCGCCATACAAGCCAGATCACTCGATACACTTAGCCCACTTAAAACGCTTTCTCGTGGATTTGCCAAAATCACTAAACAACAAAAGATAGTCAGCTCAGTTAAACAATTAGCAACTGGAGACGCTATCGATATCGCGTTAAGTGATGGCAGTAAACAGGCCACTATCATCTAGATCCACTAGTTTCAAATGAGTTTAAGTTAGGACAACTTCATCAAATTTTTTTAATAAAAACGCTTACAATCATTTTCAAACAATCGAGTATAAAACTATGACAATTACTAGATATCAAACCAATAGTCGCATGAGCAAAATCGTCATTCATAACAAAACCATTTACCTTTCGGGCCAAGTTGCACAAGAGCGAGATTCTGATATTACAACTCAAACACAACAAGTGTTCGATAAGATTGAAGCTTTACTAATAGAAGCGGGATCAAACAAAAATAAAATATTATCGGCGCAAATATGGCTATCTAACATTGCTAACTTTGCCGCAATGAACGAAGTTTGGGATAAATGGATTGACGAGGGTAATCAACCTGCTCGTGCCACAATTGAAGCTCGTTTAGCATCACCTGAACTTTTGGTTGAAATAGGTATTATTGCGGCTCAGTAATTAATAATAAACAGGTATTAATGAAAGGCTGGGCTTTAAAGCGTATAGTCATTAAAGAACTTTAAAAGACGGAAAGAGTATTAATTAAGGAGATGAATTAAATGATTAAATCAGATAATCAACCAACACAAATTAAATCCTCCGTCTGCCCGCTCGATTGTCCGGATACCTGCAGCCTGTCAGTTGAAGTCACTGATACGCAGGTTATTAATGTAAAAGGATCTAACGCCAATCCCTATACTGCCGGTGTGATTTGTGAAAAAGTTGCAAAATACTATCCTGAGTTTGTTCATGGTGAGCATCGACTCCACTATCCATTAAAACGAGTGGGTCAGCGTGGTGACAATCAGTTCGAGCGAATCAGTTGGACTGAGGCGTTGGACGCAATTCACCAAGGGTTTAGTCAAGCCATTAAAAGCCACGGTCCTGAATCTGTTTTACCACTGAATTACGCAGGCCCACATGGTCAAATTTCGGCTGGCTCTATGGACCGTCGGTTCTTTAACAAGCTTGGCGCAACGCAACTTAATCGTGGGCCATTTTGCGGTGCAGTGCGTGGCACTGCTTATACCAGCCTGTTCGGCAGTTCGCCCGGCATGCCGCCAGAACAAATGGCCGAAGCCGATACGATTGCGGTCTGGGGTAATAACGTGACCGTGTCTAACTTGCATCTAGCCAGAGTCATTAAGTCAGCCCGTAACAAGGGTGCGAAGCTGGTTGTTGTTGACCCAAAACGAACCCGTATCGCTGAACAGGCGCATCTTTATTTGCAAATAAAACCTGGTACCGATGTCGTGCTGGCCATGGCACTCGCCTGCGAACTAGAATCACGTGGTGCATTTGATGAAGCCTTTATCGAAACTTGGGTGAAAGATCGTAACCTATTCATGCAACAGGCAAGCCAATACCCAATAACTGACATGTTAAAAATATGTGGCATTAGCGCCGATCAATTTAGCCAACTAGCTGACTATTATGCAAAGGCAAAAAATCTCGCATTGTCGATTGGGAATGGTATCGAGCGAGGCCGTAGTGGTGGTTCAGGACTTCGAGCCATTATGAGTATTAATGCACTCACAGGACATCTCGGAAGACCTGGCGCAGGTATATTTGCCAAACCTGGGTTCGCTTTTGCACTGACACCCGATGCCTTACAGCGCCCAGACTTAATACCAAATGGCACTAGAACTTTTAATATTGTCGATGTCGGTAAGCACTTGCTAGACGATCAACTCGACCCTCCCATCAAAGCGGTGTTTATCTACAACCACAACCCCGTTTGCACCCATCCTGATCAAAACCGGATGCGTCGCGGCTTGAGTCGTGATGATCTTTTTATCGTCGGATGTGATGTGGTAATGACCGACAGCATGAGTTATGCCGATATTATATTGCCCGCCTCATCTCATTTTGAATTGGACGATATCTATGCGTCCTACGGCCACAGCTATCTACAAAGGGCTGAACCCGTCATTCCAACCGTTGCCGAGTCGTTACCCAACACCGAGATATTTCGACAGCTGGCTGCACGATTTGGATTTGATGATCCCTTGTTTAAACAAACAGATCATGAATTGATGGATGCCGCGGTTGATTCTTCAGATCCACGCTTAAAGGGATGTCGCCCGAGTCAACTGCCAACCGATAGCGCAATGTTGATGAATACGGTTAACAATGAACCGGTATCGATGTGCAATACCGTTAAACCAGCGACAGCGTCTGGAAAAGTAGAGTTATTTAGCGCAGAACTAGAACAAAATTTTGGCTTTGGAATCCCTAGGTATGATCCAGTTTTGAGTGACTTTCCTCTAGTGCTTATTTCACCGTCTTCCTCCAAAAGAACCAATGCAACTTTTGGTAATGACCTAGCGTCGTCCTCAGCTGAATATATCGAAATTAATCCTGAGGATGCCAAACTACGAGGCATTGTCGATGGTGCACAATTACGAACTTGGAATGACTTGGGTGAAGTGACACTGATTGCCAAGGTAACCGATGCCGTGCCCACGGGCGTTGTCTACAGCGCGAAAGGCACCTGGTTAAATACCAGTAATACAGGACAAACTGTTAACGCATTAATTCCTGCGGATATAAGAACTGATATCATGCAAGGTGCTTGCTATAACGAGACTTTTGTTGATTGTGAAACTCGAAGTTATATATTTCCTTAACTGTCGGGCCTTGAAAAAAATCATGGAATCGATCGACCCCAAGGAGTGGCTGCAATAAACTGTTTAAAAAATAGATATGTCCTCCCTCGATACATGTTGGTGTAAGTCTTGAGTTTTAATTCTTACTTTTACCTACTGGTTAATTAATATATTACCTAATCAAATCAAATTGATCTTTGACATCTGTCTCAAAATTATTTTCCGTCGCAATGACAACAAGGTTATATTTCTTAAAGTGATAGTATTGAATTCTTATTTTTAACAAGGAGTTGATCTACATGCCGATGTTTATTATCCCTGAAATTCACATTCAGAATGCCCAACTAGTAACTCGTTCTTTCTTGGGTGTTGTCGATACCGTCCATAAAATGACGCCACAAGAAGCCGTTAGAAAATTTGCTGATGAAGGCGCCAGCATGCTTCAAATCTTTGATATCGATGCGGCAAAACTACTACCTGAAAATAACGAACAGTTAATTAAGCAACTTATTCTTGAGTCTGATATTCCAATTCAAGTGTCAGGCGGCATTCGAAGCTTAAGCCAAATTAATGACTGGTTTGAGGCTGGAGCTGCGCGCGTAGCACTGGGCACTATCGCCATTACAGACGCACAATTAGTCACCGAAGCCTCGAATAGACACCCCGGAGGTATTGTTGTTACCTTATCGACTAGCAATGGTTTTGTTTGGATTGACGATGGCAAAACTCAAACCGCCTTTCAGCCGCAAGATATTATCCGAGAGCTGCAGATGACAGGCGTTGCTGGTATTATTCATCGCAACCTTGATTATAATTCAGTTGACTTTTCTGAGGCACTCGCTTTAACCGAACAACTGAGTCATGAAGTCCCTATTCCTGTCTACTCAAGCGGTACGGTGAGGACACTTGATGATATTGCCCGCATTAGATACATGCCAAATATCAATGGCGCGATGATTGGCCACGCGTTGGTTAGTGGTAATGTCTCGCTAACAACTGCATTAAGCATTGCCGCACAACAGGAAGTTGGCTTAGAACCAGAATCGACAACGCCAATAGTTAGGATGGGCATTCATCGTCCAGTCCATGCTTATCTTGCGGCCTATACTAGGTCACAGGCAAGTAGAGTTTGGAGCCAAGCACTTCGAGAAGCGATCACTAGCGACAATCCTTATATGGAAATTTCTATTCCTCAAATTGATTTAGAGGCTAGTGATCTAGAGCTTTCTGACGAGGAAAAACAACGTGAATATGAGGTAGCTCTGGATAAAGCCGATATTGTTATAGTGGTTTTGGATGGTGTTGATAGTGAGGCTTGGACAGGGTTTGAATGTGGTTATGCTCGGGCACAGGGGAAATTTATTTACGGCGTAACATCAGAAAAAAATGATGAAGACAGTTCTGAACAAAAAAACCCATTTGCAGTAATGTGCGATGAGCTTATCTATTTTGATGCCAGTGATGATATTGAACGTTCACATAGCGAAATTTCTCATGCACTGGCAACCAGTGTCATGGTGAAAAATTTATAGGTCGGTATGCCGTTACATTTTAAAAAAGAAACAGTTTCAGTTATTGAAGTGACTATATTTTTAGCCGAGTGATTACTTGAAATATTTGGAGAATTGAATAATATTTAAAGGCACGCTGCTAGTAATTATCATTTCTAGCAGCGTGCCAGATCAATATGACCATACCACCCAAAGATGTCACCTAACCTTCGGGCGCAACGCATTTATAAACAACAAAAGACTGTTTTCCGTCATCAATAACGGTTAATGGGACAATAGTGTCACCTCCCATGTTTGCTGCACTACCACGAGCAATAAGCTCAAGTTCTTTAGTTAATGTCTCAATAGGTCTAGCAATACCTAAGACCTTCGCAGTAATTGAAACATTTGACTGCCCCAACTTGTTACAAGTCGATACTTCTTCCGGTCCCAACACGCGAACCTTTTCACCACTCTCAGACAATTTGACAGTGGCACAGCCAGTTACGAATAAACTGCTCACCGTTAGTGCGACTAAAAGGTGTTTGGATATCATTTACTTTGCCTCAATAATTTTCATAAAAATAGTTTGTTAAGATGAATAACATTAATTATAAACACTGTTATTTTTTAATACAAATAAGCTGATGCAGGTTGACTCATAAAAGGCAATCAAAGGATTAATAGTCTGTTTTAATATCCATCATTCGACTTGAAATGCGAACATCCTTTTCAAAGAAGGTATCAAAAACGGTGGCATAAGCGAGCACCGCTTGTATATAGTTACGGGTTTCTTTATAGGGCACTATTGCAATCCATAAATCTGCAGGCATGGTTTTAGTCAAGGGTAACCATCGCTTCACTCTAGATGGCCCAGCATTATATGCAGCTGCAGCCAGCGACACGTTATCGTCAAAACGATTAAGAACGGTTCGAAAATATCGTGTGCCGTAATTAATATTGTTTTCAATTATTAGAATATCAGCATGTTTGGGTTTTTTTAACCCTAAGCCTTTCGCAACATAACGAGCAGTGGCAGGCATTAATTGCATTAACCCAAGTGCGCCAGCATGAGATTTTGCATTCGCATTAAAAAGACTTTCCCGCCGCATTACCCCATAAACAATAGACGGATCAAGCTGGTTGGCTTTGGAAAACCTCATTACCTTTTCACGATAGGGCATCGGGAAACGTAGGTTATAATCACTACGATGGGCTGTTTTAGCAACGGTTCTTATAGCACTATCATGCCACTTCCAACTAGAAGCTAAGGCTGCGGCCTGTTTTATCTTAGGGGGATCTAGGTGTTTTATTGCGCGAAACCATTCTCGGTTAGCATCAGCCATTCGATTAATGAAAAATAGCTCTCTCGCACGAAACAGGTGTTTATTTTCTTGAAGTAAAACTGACTCTTCCAAGGTAGCAAGTTCATTCGCATCTTGTTGTTCAATTTTGTAAGGGAGCATCAGTTTATCTGCAGCTAAAAAACCATAATAAGTTGGTTTTTTTGACAACGCTAAATAGAGAGAACCAGAACCGACTTGGTCACCCAGCGCCTCGGTTGCCCGCGCCAACCAATATTGCCACTCATTTTCCATATGCAAATCGCTCGGCATTTGCTTAATGTTTTTTACCAACTCAGTCCAATTCTGATGCTTAAGATAAATATTAGTTAGTAGCAAGAAAACTTTATCAGTTTTCAATTTATCAGGTAAATCATTTAATAATTTAGCCGCGATAGCTAACTTTTGATGAGCTGATGATATTGCTATTTGCTGAGAAATTGAATTGCGTTGCTGTTGTGAAAAATTAAATTTTGACGTCATCTCAAGCCAAAATTGTCTGCCGCTTGAAGCATTTTTGCGAACTAAACGGATAATAGTATGCGTTATTATTTTTCGATTAATATCTGAATCAGCAGCCTTGATTAAATTACGGAGTGCTTTTTCTGGCCTCTGATGTGCCTCATACCAAAGGTTTACTGATAGTTGTCCAGGCTTATCTAATTTCTGACCTAGGTATTTAGCAAGCGATGGACTGCTTTCCTTGAATGCTTTTTCAATACGCAGCCAGATCACTTGGTTAGGTTCGGCATGATGGCTAAGGAAGTAGTCAAAAGGCTGATTGCATTCATTAGCTTGCGAACTTCCACGCAACCAAACATTTTGGATATCCTGTTCGATGTTATCTAACTTTCCAAGTTTTAATCGAGCTTGAAATGCCAGGCATTTCAAGCGGGTATAGTTTCTATTGTCAAAAAACTCTAAATAGTGATGCCAATCCTGACGATCAGCTAATACTGATAACCACTTACCTCTTAATGCAAATGTAAATGGGTAATCTTTATGCTCATCCAGAAAAGCGCTGACCTCCGCTACATTTGCTCGTTCGATCCTTTTTACAAAGTGGTCGTATTGCAAATAAGGTTTGATTGGATAACCGTTTAATTGTGTTAATAAATTAGCAAATTGATCCATTTGATTGTGGCTAAGTGCAATTGAAGCTTCTTTAAACAGTTTTCGCTGAAGATCGATATTGGCATGAAGAGTGCCAGCAAGGAATAAACCACAAAAAAGACAAAGCCATCGCGCCATTTTTAACAACTCTGAGTAATTTGGTAAATAAATATTCAATTTAATTGATAATTTTCATGTGGTTATAATTGATTTCTAAAGTGAAATATAAAGTTTAAAATCGGAGAATTTGTGTTGATCAAATCTGGCTAACCTGTATTACCTTGGCAAAAACATCACTACTTAATGCATTCATCCTTTTAATGTTTTCTTGAGGCAGATCATCAATCGAGGGAAAGCTTTCAATGGCTAATTCAAGGCTCGACTCACGAAGGATGTGAAAAATAGGATAAGGAGAACGGTTAGTCCAGTTTTCGCGATCATCTATTTTGGTATCAGCAAACTGATATTGAGGGTGAAAGCTAGCGACTTGAAAAGTACCAGACCAACCATATTGTTCGATCATATCATCGATAAAATCTAATGCTTGATTAAACGCCTCAAAGTCGGATAGCTGCTGATTAATAATAATTAGTGTGGTTTCTATTTCAGGGGTCACATCTAACAGTTTGAATTCCTCGTGTAGCTTCAGCATGAGGGCTTCAGTGTCTTTGCTATCTGAAACGGTATAACGAATTTTATCAGCATCGAATACACTTTTTGCAAATGGACAAAGCTGCAGTCCAATGACTGTTTTTTCTAGCCAATTTTTCACTACAGTAATGATAGATTCATTATCTAACATATTGATTAACCTCAATTAGTTTAAAAACTCACAAAAAAAATGATGTGTATTCTACTGTTTGAATTGAATATCAGCACTTAATTGAAAAAATTGATCTTATTTTATTGCGTATATATAAATCAAATCCAACAACACCAAACCATAACAAAGTTCATTTATATTAGGTACCGTTTTGCAGGTAGGTAAGCAAGTTTATTGCCTAAGAAAGTCGACTGTTTAATCGTCTATTAACCGATTCTCATTCAATTGAAGCCATTGTAGAGCAATAATAGTCGCAGACGACTTAATGATGCCATCGGCTAACCACTGATAAGCGGTGTCAACATCGACTACCTCGACTCTAATATCTTCATTCTCTTCGGCCAGTCCATGTATACCACCAATACCGTTGCTATCGACTACGCCACAAAATAAAGTGCACTCTTCAGTCGTGCCGCCAGGACTAACATAATAGCGACATATCTTTTCTAACTTAATTATTTCGCAGTTAGCTTCCTCCTTGCTTTCTCGAATAGCGACATCTTCTACTGTTTCGCCTTTATCAATCACTCCAGCAACACACTCCATGAGCCATGGTGACGTTTCATCATGTATCGCACCCGCTCTAAATTGCTCTATTAGAACGACTTTTCTGCGCTTCGGGTCGTATGGTAGTAAGGCCACAACAGATCCACGTTCAAATATTTCTCTAGTAAATACAGCGCTATTACCCCCACCAAATAATTCATGGGAGACGGCATACTCTTCCAGCCGAAAATATTTTTTAAATAATAAGTCGTGATTTTCGAGGCGCCATTGATAGTTCATAGTTGGACAATCTCTGTCAAGAGTTAAGGGAGGTTTGTAAAATTTGAATAACTAGTTGTAAATCTTGTTCGGTATCCACACCGGGACCTGGCAATTCGGCAGCTAGTTCTGTGTGAATAGTGTAGCCATTCCATAGCGCTCTTAACTGCTCTAATTTTTCTCTTGTTTCAAATTCGCAAACCGGTAGTTTTGTAAATGCCTTAAGGAAGCTTACCCGGTAAGCGTAAATACCAATGTGACCGAAGAATTGTTGTGCTTGATCATCTCGGTCAAATGGAATTAAAGATCGGCTAAAGTAATTAGTTACACCACGACTATCATGAACCAGTTTCACCTGATTTGGGTCAAGTGCCTGAGAGCGATCTATGACCTTATGCAGAGTTGCCATATTACAATTCGACTGTGCCAAGTTTGCAGCAACCTGTGTCATATTAACCGCAGGCATCAGTGGTTCGTCGCCTTGCAAATTGACAACAATTAAATCATCACTCCAGCCTCTTGTTTGGGCTACTTCTACTAATCGGTCTGATCCAGTTTGATGTTGGTCACTGGTCATGCAAGCGTCACCACCAAAGTCAATAACGCAGTCAGCAATTCTTCGGTCGTCAGTTGCCACTATGACACTCTCTGCTGTGCTGCGAATAGCCGCTTCATATACCCATTGAATCATGGGTTTATTTAAAATGGTCCGAAGCGGCTTACCTTCTAAGCGGGTGGAGGCAAATCTTGCGGGGATGACGACATTAAATTTTGGGGCCATATTGCTTAATTAACCTAGATTACTGAGCTAAGGATGTTTCTAAAAAAAGTTATTCCTTTATAGCCTGACCTTCTGCTGTCACACCAAGTTATACCCTGGGGTGGGAAAAACAAACATTGACGCCATTCATCGGAATGAGTGTAAATCATCAAGCAACTGTAGGGATGCCGCAGGTAACCCGGCGCATAAAGTAATTGCCAAGAAACTGCAACGGTCGTTAAATCCACTAGAATACTAGCTCAGAGCGCCAAAAGTTGAGAACATAATATCAGAACCTAAAAAATGAAGACTTTGCATTTTTCGAGGCGCCCTTAAATACGTTCTAGTTCTTCACTACTAAGTTCACGTGCTTCTTCAGGTAGCATGACAGGAATGCCATCTCTGATCGGGTAAGCTAGGCGGGAAGTGCGCGACAGTAGCTCTTGTGCTTTTTTATCGTAAACCAATGGCCCTTTAGAAATGGGGTCGACGAGGATGTCTAACAAATGCTTATCCATGATGTTTAGTCTCCAGTAACTGTAATATTTCGTTTTCAAGGTCGGTAGAAAATTCAATGCCCAAAGGCACAACCCAAATGTTATCGTTTGCCACGCCTTTTAATTTTACCGCATCTTTGTGGGTCACCAAGATGGGTAATTCTGGCTTAAGTTCAAGTTCATGTGGAGTGAAGTCATGATGGTCAGGGAACTCATGGGTAATAGGATCAATACCAATCTGTACTAGGCTGGCAAAGAATATTTCAGGAAAGCCAATGCCAGCCAAAGCATGAACTTGTTTGCCCTTAAAATGAGTAATATGAACTTTCTTGGATGGGTCGTTTAAGTTCCACACTTGATTGAGAGATTCAACTATTTGATTGCCATCTCGATTAATGGTGATGTCTGCTTTATTTAAACGGCTGCGCGATTCTCTGAGTGGCCCGGCAGGAATCATTAGTCCATTGCCAAATGCAACTAATCGACAGACTGCAATTTCGATATCACGCTTTACACCGTAATGTTGCAGTCCGTCATCTAATAAAATAATGTTGGTATCAGGGAATTGCTCTAGAATTTGTTTTGCCGAATCTTTACGGTTCGCACCAACACCAACAGGACACTGGCAAATTTCCGAAGTCATATTGGCTTCGTCACCAGCACCTATGTTTATTTGACCGTCACTTAAAATTTGCACTCTATTTTCGTTGCCGCTTTTGTAGCCTCGAGTCAAAATAGCGGGATGGTACCCTCTGCCTTTGAGCAATCGAAATAGAGCGATTACGACAGGTGTTTTACCATTACCGCCAAGTGTCACATTACCAACCACAATCGTGGTGACAGGCAATCGGGTCGATGGCAATAACCCGATGTGATAGCAAAGTCGCCTAAGACTGGATAACAAGTAATAGAGCAAAGCCAAGGGCATAAGTGCAATCGAGAGCGGGTTTATCGACCATAACCACCAGCCTTGGCGCCTTTGGGTTGAAGCCATCATCCAATGGCCCATAACGGACTTATCTAGCTTAATGGGCTGGTCTGTTGAATAACCAGCAATAAATGAAGCGTCTGTCTCACTGGCATCAATATCTCGAAATTGCATCGAATGCAATTTGGCATACGTACCGTTCAATTCAATTAGGCTATTATGATCACCCTGTTCAACTAACTTACCTTGATCGAGCACCAAAATTCTATCGGCATGTTCTATGGTTGATAGTCGATGGGCAATAACCAGTGTCGTACGATTCGTCATTAGGTTTTCAATCGCACTCTGAATATAGCGCTCTGACTCGGTATCTAGCGCCGAGGTTGCTTCATCTAGTATTAATATCGGTGCGTCCTTTAATAAAGCGCGAGCAATTGCTATACGTTGACGTTGGCCACCGGATAATAATACGCCACGCTCACCAACTTCAGTGTCAAGCACTTCAGGAAGTGCCTCAATAAATTCCCACGCAAAGGCTTGTCTTGCAGCCTCAATAATCTCTTCATCGCTAACAGTATCGGATAAACCATAAGCAATATTATTACGTATCGTGTCGTTAAATAAACGAACATCCTGCCCCACGTAAGAAACCTGCCGACGAAGGTCTTTCAATTGGTAATCTTGTATTTTTTCACCGTCAAGCAAAATCTCTCCGCCATCTAGCTCGTACAACCGTGGGATCAGATTAACTAAACTCGATTTACCACTACCAGATCGACCTACAATGGCAATTGTTTGGTTTGGTTCAACGTTGAAACTTATGTTATCGAGTACTAGTGCATCATTATTGTGATATTTGAGTGAAATATTGTTAAATGAAAGCAGGCCTTTCGCTCGTTTTAAGACTTTTTTTCCACTGTCATCCTCACTATCAGATGCAATAAAAGCAAAGATACTTTCACCCGCTGCAATACCCTCCTGAATACTGGCATTAATCGATGATAGAACCCGCATCGGAGCGAGTACCATCGTCATTCCAATGATAAATGAGACAAAATCACCAGTGGTAATAATTCCGCGCATCGATTCTGAAGTGGCAAATGCAACGATTGCCGCAAAAGCAATCGAAACGATAAACTGAATAAGCGGAACGCTAATCGCCTTTGCTACGGACAGCTTTAAATGTAATTTAAGATTATTTTGATTTATTTTAGAAAATCTTTCTCGCTCGAAACTATCACCGCCAAATATCTTTACTATTCTGTTAGAGTCAATCACTTCCTGAGCAACTTGTGATACATCACCCATCGAAGACTGAATACTTTTACTCAGACTGCGAAAGCGTCCCGTTAGTTTAACGACTATCAGAAAGATGATCGGTCCTGCTAGCAGAAATACACAAGTTAATTGCCAGTTAAGCCAAAACATATAGCCAAGTAAAACGATGATACGTAGGCTATCTTGAATAAAAACAGTCAGTGACGTTGAAACTGATGTTGCGATCCTTTCTACATCAAAAGAAAAACGAGTCAAAATAGCGCCTGATGATGACTGATCATACTCTGTACTAGTCATCGTGATGAGCTTGTCGAACATGGTTTGACGCAATGAGTTAATAACACTGCGCCCGATGAAATCCATGCAATAGGTTCGAGTGAATATAGCAAACATACGTATCAAGAAAATGAGTATGATTGCAATAGGGATCATTTTGATAACGTAGGGATCCCCTCCAATAAAACCTTCATCCAACATTGGTTTCATAATATAAGCAAAAGCGGCTTCAGTGCCTGCAAACACGATCATCGCAACAATCGCCATCCAAAAGTAGGTTTTGTGCTTAAATGCCAGATTCAGCAATGCTTTATAAGCTTTAACCCCTGTTGGTTTTAAGTTAGATTCTGTTGTACTCAAAGGAATTACTCGATTAGACGTGTGGTAGCAATTGAAACATTAGTTAAGCCAAGTTTGCCAACAACATCCATAGCCGTCACCAGAGATTGAACTGGAGAAGTCGCATCTGACTGAATCAAAATTGGCTTATCTATAGCATTTATGAAAGGTTTTAACGCGAAAGATAATGCATCACTCTTAGTACTGGATATTTCACGCCCATTAAGAAAGAAGTGTCCACGGGCATCGATCATCAGATTAATCGTTTGTTGAGCCTTAACCGTTTGACTATCACTCGCCTTTGGCAGCTGAATCTTTAACTGTGAAGTGGTATCAAAAGTGGTTGATACCATGAAAAAGATCAGCAGTAAAAAGACCACGTCGATCAATGGTGTCAGGTTAATGTCAATGTCATCAACCTCAGATCGGTCGTTAAATTTCATGCCTTAGCTTTGGTTAGTTTTGTTTTTTTAGCAACAACAGGTAAAGCATCGTTATGCAAAAATTCAACTAACTTCATAGCCTCTCCTTCCATACCCATGACTAGATCATCAATCTTACGTTTAAGGTGCCGATGGAAGATCAGACAAGGGATGGCAATCGTCAAACCCGCAGCTGTTGTAATCAATGCTTCAGATATTCCACCCGCTAGTTGACTAGGATCACCAACACCAGCGGTTGTAATCGCAGTGAATACTTTTATCATTCCAATGACTGTCCCAAGTAACCCAAGCAGTGGCGTAATAGTCGAAATAGTACCTAATGTATTCATAAAACGTTCCATTTCATGGACTACAAAGCGCCCATTTTCGTGAATACTTTCACGAATCAAATCACGCGATAAATGACGGTTAGATAATCCCGCAGCTAACACTTTGCCAAGTGGCGAACCTTTCTCGATTTCTTGGATATGTTTGTCTGTCAGCGCTTTTTTATCTAACAATATCCAGATTCCACTCAATAGCTTGCCTGGGATCACTTTTTTCTGGCGCAATGTCCATGAACGCTCTGCAATAATTGCAACGGCAATCACTGAGCAAAGCAATATTGGCAACATCAACCAACCCCCCGCTTGAACCAGTTCTAACACAAACACTACCTCACATTTGAATGCGGACATGATACTTTAATCAGCCCAAAGATGAGCAGTTTTTTAAAACAGTGTAACTACCCTTCAGAGAGAAAAATAATTATTTCTGGCATGGGTATTTTTTTGGTTTCAGTGCCATAGTCTAGGGTATCGTCGACGTTGGCTTTCTATAAGGAAATCGTTTGAATCACTTTGAAAGGTGACTGCCCCATCCAAGTCCGTTCGGTATATTTGACTTTTAATAGCTCTATAGCGTTCTAAAACCTTGGGTTTTGGGAAGTTCCATCGGTTATTCTTGCCGACGGTAAATATAACCGCCTTTGGCAACACCTGATGAATAAAATCATTAGTTGAAGAGGTTGAACTGCCATGATGCGGCGCAACTATCAAGTCTGCTTTTAGATGATGAGGATCCATACTGACTAACCAGGACTCTCTTTCTGCTTCGATATCACCCGTTAACAGTAGGGTATGGTAACCCTGTATTTTAAGCACACAGGAGTGATTATTGGTATCGTTCATCAATGAAATAACGCTTTCCTTTTTTGGCAAAGGCAAAAACTCAAAATCAACACCATCCCAGCGCCATGGCTGCATGCCGTGACAAGACTGAATCGGAAGATCAAGGTTAAATCGTTCTTGTACTTGTTTCGGCGTACCTGAAATCAAAGTTGCAGAATTAAAGTTAGATTTAAATGTGTGAAAGCCACCGCTATGGTCTTGGTCAACATGACTAATAATCATTAAATCAGGTGGGAGTATATTGTAATACTGTAAATAGGGTTTAACCACCCAGCTACCAGCACTATAACCTGTATTGTTACCCGGCCCAAAATCGTAAACTAGACTGTGATACTGCGTTTTAACAATGACAGAAGTTCCCATTCCAACGTCAAGGACGGTCATTTCATAGCCACCATATTCAAGTTTTTCTGGGCGCCAAATCACTGGCAGTAGTATCACTATCAAAGCGAGTTTTTTACCTGGAATAGCCCGGGGAACTATTAAAATGGCAAGGCCCAATAAAGATAATATAAGTAATGGCATTGGAATATAGCCAGTGCCAATTGCTTCGAATCCAGATGTAAGCAACCACTCCAGATATCTCAACAAAAGAGTCATGCCGCGGTCACAAATAATTAATAGCCAGTCGCTGTAAGGAGAATTAACCGAGGCAAAGAAACTGGCTATTAATGCCAATGGCAGCAACATAAAACTGACGGCAGGTATTGCAACCACGTTGGCTAAATATCCCGCAATATTAACTTGTCCAAAGAGCATGATACCCATTGGAATAAACATCAGTGTAAAAATACCTTGGACTAATAAAAGTGTTCGGAACCAGCTTATTTGATTACTTCGTTGATTATCTAATAGTTCATTACCTAAAAGGTATTGGGCAAAAGATATAATCAGTAATGCACCGACGCTTAACCATAACGAAGGTGATCCAATTGCCAATGGATCCAATATTAGAATTAGAACGACCGTCGTAGCGATCGTATTGAGTAGATTATTTGACAGTCGAAATTTAAGCGCAAAGAAAATAACCCCAAGCATAACAAGCGCACGAACTGTGGGAATGCTAAAACCAGACAAAGCGGCGTAAGTGAAACCCGCAACAAATGATAAGACTGCTGAAAACTCAAGTCGATTATAGCGATAACGAAAAAAGTGAACCCGCCACAACCATCGACCAAGCAGATAGAACAGACCAGATATCAAGCCTATATGTAGGCCTGATATAGCCAATAAATGTGCGGTACCCGAATCATTGAGAATTTGCTTTTGGTGTAATCGGATATCACCACGATAGCCAATAGTTAACGCTTTAATAAGCCCTTGATTATCACAAGGTTCACACTTACGATCGATTGATTGAGCCACTTTGGATCTTAACTGGTTAAAATTCCACCAAGGCGCTGAATCTAATAATTGATTGCTAGTCGATTTTTTAATATAACCAGTGGCACCAATCCCCTTCACCAAAAGCCAACGTTCGTAATCAAACCCTGCAGGGTTTTGGAAACCGCTAGGTCGGCGGAGTTTGGCCCTGAACTGCCAACGCTCACCCGCTATAGGTAATTGGTGACTGCGATACCAGCTTAATCTGATTTTATTGGGTAGGTTTTGATTGTAGCCTTCGATATGGTCTGGCTTTAATAAAAATCGAACTGAACGGAACTTAATGTCTGGAATATCAATAACAGTACCAGATAGCAGCACTACTTGATTGTCAAAACTATTGTTAAGCTTAAGATTTAAGGAGACTTGAAAGCAAAATCCAGCCCAGAGGTAAGCAGAGAGGATTATTAAAATAATTCGATATTTAGGAACTAAAAAAGCAAGTGCCAAAATTATTGGCAAATGTGAGGCCCAATAGGGATCGTTTAATTTATTGCTAAAAAAGACTAATAACAAACCTGAAATTAGCGCTAACGCGGTAGTAATCATATCATCCGTGGCTTCATCTATAGCTAATTCCAATTAGCTACTGTAAACACTTTACACACTAGGCGATTTACACAGATAATACAAATAAGATGTCTAAACACCTATTCAAAAAATATTTACCTCACCCTGACACAATCGTTAAAAATCGATGGATTAAATTGCTAGGTCCAAGATTGCAAGAGTCAAGTTTATGGCATATTAATCGTAAATCTTGCTCTGGTGGCATTGCTGTCGGTGTTTTTTGTGCGTTTGTCCCAATCCCATTCCAAATGCTATTGGCAGCCATAGGGGCTATATTGTTTAAAAGTAATATTTTGGTTGCGGTGCCAATGGTCTGGATTAGCAATCCAATTACCATGCCGCCCATGTTTTACTTTTGTTATTTGGTTGGCGCTAAGATACTAAACTCTAGTATAGAGGGCTTTGCGTTCGAATTATCATTCGCTTGGCTGTTGACTGAGTTACTTGAGATTTGGCAACCTTTTTTACTAGGTTGCTTAGTTGTTGGCATTGTTACCTCAACTTTGTCGTTTATAATGATACGAGTGCTTTGGCGCCTTCATATTTTAACGCATATTAAAAATCGTAAAATTCGTAAAGCTCAAAAAAATATATCTTAAATTAGCTCGTTTAACTATTTTATTCTAAACAATAAAAGCTGTCGAAACGTAGGTTGTTGGCAGCATGAATTTAAGCTTTCTACTGCAACAACGTCCATCGAGAGAGTTTTTCTATTGGATTTTTTAGATCGCTTATCGCTAAATAGACTATGTGACTGACAAAGACTTTATTCGTTTACGCGATGAAGCAAACCGTCGTTCATACGCCATTGGTTTTGCATTTTATTAGCAATATTCAAGTCATGGGTTACCACGACCAAAGCCGTATTCAATCCTTGATTTAAATCGAGCATTAAATTCAACATTTGTCTGGCCGTGCTTGAATCGAGGTTGCCAGTTGGCTCATCGGCTAGCAGGCAATCAGGCTTGCCAACTAAGGCCCTGGCCAATGCTACACGTTGGCGCTCACCACCCGATAGTTCACCAGGCTTATGGTCTCCCCGATGATCTAGTCCAACTTTACTCAACCATTCGGTTGCAGTGGCAAATGCCTGCTGTTTCTTTACACCGCCGATGAGCAATGGCATCGCAATATTTTCGAGGGCGCTAAACTCAGGTAACAAATGATGAAATTGATAAATAAATCCGAGATGCTTGTTTCGCAATTGACCAAGTTTTTTCTCTGATAGGCCCGCAATCGATTTCCCCATAACTTTAACATCACCTTCACTGACGGCATCAAGCCCACCAAGCAAATGCATTAATGTACTCTTACCAGCACCGGATGACCCGATGATGGCGTGGCTTTCGCCAGCACTAACATTAAAACTAACGCCTTTTAAAACAGGCACTGAAAACTTACCCTGAACAAATGTCTTCTTTAGGTTCGTTGCTGCAATAACTGAGGTTACAGTCATTATGCTTTTATCATCCATAACAGCATTATTAGTATCAGCCTCATTAGTCATAGCTTAAGGCCTCAGCAGGTTTTGTTTTTGCCGCTCTTAAAGCCGGATATAAAGTGGCTAAAACTGAAATTAAAAAAGATAAAACCGAAATCTTAATAACGTCAGATTGTTGCATATCGGATGGTAGTTCAGTAATGGGATAAACACCTGTTGGTAAAAACTGGGTTTGGAAAAATTGCTCCAAGGCGGGAATAATAACATCGATGTAAGAGGCTATTAGCACTCCACTACCCAGCCCCAATAACGTACCAATCACACCAATAATAGTGCCTTGCACCATAAATACCCACATGATGGATGTAGGCGACATACCAATGGTTCGCAGTATCGCAATATCCGCCTGCTTATCAGCCACTACCATCATCAAGGTCGATACAATGTTAAATGCTGCAACCGCAACAATAAGAGAAAGAATGATAAACATCACCGTCTTCTCTGTTTGAACTGCTTTAAAGTAATTGCTATGTCGCAAGGTCCAGTCCGATACCCAATAGTCGAAGCCTACTTGTTTTTTAATTTGATTTCGTATCTGAGGTGCTGCGTCCATATCTTGCAGTTTTAGACGAAGCCCTGTGACACCACCATCCAACCTGAATAACCGACTTGCGTCTTGCGTATGAATAATGGCGCTACTGCGGTCATATTCATACACTCCAATTTCAAATAGCCCTACGACATTAAATCGACGTAATCGCGGTAATAAACCGACCGGTGAAGCAGACGCTTGTGGGGTAATCATTGTGATACGATCACCTGGTACAACGTTGAGCGAATTGGCAAGGCCAGTGCCAAGAACAATGCCATATTCACCTGCGACTAAATCACTGAGTTTTCCGAAAGTCATGTGCTCGTGAATTTCCGATACCTGAGGTTCGAATTCTGGATCAATGCCCCGAATAATAGCGCCACTGACTGATGACAAATTAGATAACATGGCTTCAGCTTCAACATAAGGTGCACTGCCAATAACCGCGTCATTAGTACGAATTACATCGCTCAAAGCCCGCCAATCTTTTAAACTTTCATCAAGACTAGAAACCGTCACATGGGACACCATGCCAAGGATTCGTCCTTTTAATTCCTTTTCAAAACCATTCATCACCGACAAAACGACAATTAGCGCCATTACGCCCAACGCAATACCAAGCATTGAGATCAATGAGATGAATGAAATAAAATGGTTTCGGCGTTTTGCTCGCGTATAGCGAAGGCCAATAAATAGCTCTAGGGGTAGATTCATGGCGAGGATTAAACCATGAATCTCTATCAGTCTCCACTAGTGCCTGAATAACTAAAATATTCCCTAACATGAGGACTTTTTTGTCTCTATTACCTATCCATTAAGACATGTTATAATTAAGTTATAAAGGCATTCAATTAATCATTTGGAACCCTTATCTGACATTAATAAACCTTAGCGCAAGGTGGCTAAATTTAAGTTTGTAGCCGCAGACAGTTAAAGAGAGTGACGATGAAGATTGAACTCATTATATTCACAATTGCTAGCGTGATAAGCATACCCTCAGTCCATGCGACTGAAATCACAATCCCAGGCCACAGTGAAGGTAGCCAACAGGTTATACCCAAACGTGGTAATAGCATTGAAGCAGTGCTAGATAAATTTGGTGAACCCGAACAACGTTTTAAACCTATTGGGGAACCTCCCATTATGGAATGGTCTTATGGTTCATTTCGGGTTTATTTCGAACATCATATCGTTTTACACTCAATCGACCTCAATACGCTTATACTGCCCAATCAGTAATGAGTTATTGGGCGAGCCCTTTCTTTTCAAATTAACTTACGATTTAGTTACAACCCGAGGAAAAACCATGACGCGCAATTCCAGCATTTATAAGGGATTATTTATCTTCATGTTTTCTCTTATGGGCACTATATTGCAGGCAGCTACTGTCAATATTACTGCCGAAATCGAATCAGTCACTGTGCAACATGGCAACACCCAAGTCACTATTAAGCGCAATCAAGCACTGGACAACACTATAAATCCAGCCTATGTAAAGACATCGCGCAAATGTCCTCCGTTTTGTATTCAACCTGCCAATTTGGCACCGGGAGTTGATACTATTGGAGAGCTTGAAGTCCTTGATTATTTGCAACAGCGTGGCAATGGTGACGATTCAATTCTGATCATAGACACGCGCTTAGCCGATTGGGTAGCGAAGGGAACGATTCCGGGCTCTATTAACATTCCTTGGACAACACTAAACTGGGAGCAAGACACTGACTCCATTACAATAGGTGAAATGTTGCAAGAAAATTTTTATGCTAAGAATCTCATGGGTTTATGGGACTTCAGCAATGCACGCACACTGATTCTATTTTGTAACGGTATTTGGTGTGGAGAAGCCTCTAACAGCATCTTACAATTGCTTAAATATGGATACCCCGCTAATAAAATAAAGTGGTATCGAGGTGGCATGCAAAGCTGGGAAAGTCTAGGTCTAACAACCATAGCACCCGTTAAGTAAATGGCCGTTAACGTAAATTTAGATATTTTCAGTTCATTTTATTATTGCAATATAATTAGTCCAGATAGTTTAAATCTAAAAATATTGTATCTACATTTAGGAAGCCGAAGTGAGTCAGGTTGTAATTAATAACATTGAAATAGATAAGAATGGGGTTGCTGGAAGCAAATCGCTTAAAAACCGATCTATTCTGGTTGTTGATGATGAGCACGGCATTAGAAATTTCCTGGTAAAAGGATTATCACGATATGTCGGGCTGGTCGAATCAGCAGCGAATATTGAGGAAGCAAATAAGCTCGAACATCGTTGCCACTTCGATTTAATTATTTCTGACATCAAATTACCAGGAAAATCAGGTGTCGAATGGGTTCAACAACTGCGTGATTCTGGGACCAATGCTTGCGTTATTTTTATTACCGCGCATGCGCATCTTAATGTAGCAATCGAAGCACTCCGAGCTGGCGCAGCTGACTTTATAATAAAGCCCTTTCGAATGGATCAAATCTTAGCCGCGATTAATAATTGCATTGAACGCCAAGAAATTAGGAGAGAAAATTTCGTTCTGCGTAGACAAGTCGATCAGATATACGAAAATTCCAATATAATTGGTGATAGCCAATTAATGCAAAATCTATTTACCACGATAAAATATGTTGCACCTACTCCGTCAACTATTTTAATTGAAGGTGAGACTGGAACGGGTAAAGAATTGGCGGCCAAGAGCATTCACGATTTAAGCGAGCGAAGTGGTAGCTTCGTTCCTGTCAATTGTGGTGCCATTGCAGCAGATTTGTTAGAAAGTGAGTTATTCGGCCACGCCAAAGGTGCCTTCACGGGTGCTCATCAAAGACGAGAAGGATTGTTTAGCTATGCTAACGATGGCACACTTTTCCTCGATGAAATAGGCGAAATGCCAATCTCAATGCAAGCTCATTTACTGAGAGTACTGGAAGAGAAGTCGATTAGGCCCGTTGGTTCAAATAAGGAATTGCCAGTAAATGTACGTATCATTGCAGCAACAAATAAAGAACTTGGAAAACTAGTTGAAGCTGGCTTATTTCGCGAGGACCTTTATTTTAGGCTGAATGTTTTGAACCTTCAAATTCCACCACTGAGAAGCCGATCAGCAGATTTAAATTTGCTGGTCCGGCACTTTATTCAAACTATATCGGCTAATCTAGGCACCAAACCACCCTATATCGATGAATCTGAATTGGTCAAATTAAGTCAATATCACTGGCCTGGCAATGTCCGAGAATTAAAGAATGTTATCGAAAGGAGCTTGTTACTTGGAACACCGCCAAGTGAGTGCATTACTGGCGCTAAGCAAAACTCGCCAATTATTGAGAGTATCGATTGTACTAGCTTTCTTTTAGCTGATATTGAAAAAAACCATATCTTGAAAGTACTAAAAGTGAACGGAGGCAATAAGTCGGCATCAGCAAGACAATTAGGCGTATCAAGAAAAACTTTAGAGAGAAAAGTCTCTCTCTGGGGATCAGAAGATCCAGCCCTATAATCATCGACTCACCCCCTAACACCAGCAACCAAAACAGGTCGTTTTTATGCTCGGCGTCTCTCGTATAATCAACCGCGTTCAGCTCACGGTACGCTACAAAGTACTGGTTTTAGTTTTATTCCCAATTTTACTGGTCATGCCAATCGCTTTAATCCTTGCTATCTACTGGGGGGCTAACTTTAGTTATGATCAACTCTATATAAAAGTTAACACCGATCTATCAGTGTCTCATGATATTTTTAAGCGCATTCAACGAGATTATTTGAACGCTTTAGGAAAAACCGCAGACTCCTATACTTTTAGATCCGAGCTTGCTGATGATGATTTTGAAGCAATACAAAAACAAATAGACCAGTTAAAAATGGAACACTCATTTTCCTACATACAGTTAATTGATCTTAATGGCCAACCACTTTATTCGCTAAAAAAACTAACCCATGTTAATTCCTCACGGCTATCTTCAGCACTTAAAGCAGCACAAATTGGTAAATCGTCTGTCGGTGTAGAAATATTTTCTGCAAGCGACCTTAAAAGTTTTCAGCTTGCGGAACAGGTTCATTTAACCTTAGTCGAAACATCACGAGCCAGAGCAACCGAAAAAAATGTTGAGGATCGTGGCATGATGATTCGAGCCCTTTACCCTATTGTTGATACCAGCCAGACAGTATTAGCGATTCTCGATGCTGGCGTTTTATTGAATTCGAACTTCAGTTTTGTTGATGTCATAAGAGACCTTGTTTACGGCCCAGGTAGGCTTATTGAAGGTAGCATCGGTACTGTCACGGTATTTCTTGATGATGTGCGAATAAGTACCAATGTTCCCGTTCAAACTGGAGAACGCGCATTGGGTACTCGTGTTTCAGATGAAGTCAGGACAATCGTTTTAGATCAGGGAGAAACCTGGATCGATCGCGCTTTTGTAGTGAACGATTGGTATATCTCATCTTATGAACCCATTATTGATATAGAGGGCAATCGAGTTGGAATGCTATACGCTGGATTCCTCGAGGCCCCTTTCAGGCAGTCATTAATCAATGCATTGATAGGCTTAGTTTTACTTTTTCTCATTCTGATGGGGCTCACTAGCCTGGTAGCTGTCATTGGCGCTAAATCAATATTTAAACCGATAGAGCGCATGAGTTCTGTTGTGCATGCCACCAGAAGAGGGAAAGATTTAAGAATAGGAAAAATAGCCTCAAAGGATGAGATTGGTTCACTTGCAAACGAGTTTGACGTCATGCTTGATCTTTTAAGCAAGCGTAAGTTACAGATTCAGAGTTGGGCTAAAGAGTTAGAACAAAAAGTAGATGAAAGAACATCCGAGCTTAAATTAAAAAATAGTGAGTTAATCAGCACGATTACCATATTGAAGAAAACTCGCCAGAAGCTCGTCATTGCTGAAAAATTAGCGGCATTGGGTGAATTAACCGCTGGCGTTGCCCATGAAATCAATAATCCCACAGCCGTTATTCTAGGTAATATCGACGTTATTACAGCAGAAATGGGATCACAGCTCGAACCCGTTCAAGATGAAGTCGACCTCATCATAGAACAAATATATCGAATAAAAGATATCACCACTAATTTACTTCAATATGCTAAACCAGATGCTTACGCAGGTTATATGAATGAAGTAGACGTTAACCAATTAATAAAAGAAACATCAAAATTAATACAGCATTTACGTTCAGAAATTAGTTATGAACTCGAACTGACTTTAGATGCCTCTATTTTAATTAGAATAAACTTTCAAGAATTACAACAAGTGCTCGTCAATTTGATGACTAATTCAATTCAAGCATTGCCAAATACTAATGGTCTAGTGAGTATATATAGCAGAGATTTTGGTGACAAAGGAGTGCAAATTATAGTTAAAGATAATGGAACCGGCATGGATACCAATAGCTCAAATAAAGTATTCAATCCTTTCTATACGACTAAAACTCAAGGCGAAGGCACCGGCTTAGGCCTATCAATTAGTTACGGGTTAGTGCGTCGATATGGAGGAAATATTGAGGTGAATTCTGAACTGAATTCAGGCAGCGAATTTACAATCACATTACTTCAGGAGCCTATCTTACTAGAGGATGAAGATATGCTATTGCAGCAACTTGAGGAAATAGAAACGCTATAAGATTTTAGAATATTTCAACTAAGCATTCAAAATAGGGATTTACCAAAACCCCTGTTTGGTTCTTGTATAAAGGTCATCATGTATTGTTTAAATCATCGTCTCACTAATAACAAAACTGAGTGCTTCCTTGCACTTATTCAAAGTTGCCGATTAATTGATATTGCCTAACTAGCTAGCATTTGCATCAACCGGTTTATTCACATAAACCTGTTTATAGTCCTCGAAATTCTCATCCAACATATTGCTATATTCCGCTTGAAAATAAGACTTGGCACCTACGATATCCTTCTCATACTGTGCAAGTGACTCAGCATGTGATGAAACTACGAATGCACTGTAACGAGAGGCTGCATGCAACAAGGCAAGGCCAATATTTTCAGAATTACTGTTTTTGGCAAGTTCGTTTCCTTGGTCGATAAACAAATCGACCAAGTCGCGAAAATGTGCATCAAGTTCTTCATCACTCATTTCATTAACTGACATATTTTTACTCTTTTAAGATGATTTAGAGGATGTTTTTTGAGCGGGCACTTTACCAGCGGCCAGCTGTTTTTCATACCATAAATCATGGTGCTCTTTCGCCCAGTTACTATCACAATAGCCTGTTTTCATAACTTCTAAAGTGCCATCCATCGCTATAGTGCCCATATAGATATGACCAATTGAAGCAATCACAATGAGAGTTGCCGCAATGGTATGAATGATATGGAACAATTCCATAGTTTCGCGTGATTGTCCAAATATTGGAAAGTCCAACACAAAACCACTAACGACAATGGCGCCACCAACAAAGGCGGCTATCCAGAACCAGCCTTTTTCACCCGCATTATATCGGTCAGCACTGGCATGACGTCCAAGCATACCCCCGCCTTTAGCTAACCAGGCAAGATCCTGTTTGAATGACGGTAAATTACCTTTAATAAAAAATATGAATAAAAAGACTAATGAAACAGCAAAAGCTGGGCCTAGGTAATCATGCAAAAATTTAGCACCGACAGCAAAATAACTAAAAGCTTCGGCACCTATCATCGGTATAAGAACACTACGGCCAAATAATAATAACAACCCGGTGAGTGACAATATTATAAAGAGTATAGCGGTAACCCAGTGGATCACGCGCTGGCTGGTGCTAAAGCGCAATATTTTAATGCCTGAGCGTCCTGCTTCAAGCAGTATGTTGCCTCGAATTACCCGAAATAAGAAAACACCGAGTAAAGAAACGAGCAATGCAATGCCTGCCTTAGGAATTAAATCCAGCATTCGATATTGCCGCCACGCTTCACCCGAGACATTAATTAAAGAATTAGCATCTGTACCACGCATTTGGGTACTGCCTTTAATAATGCCGTCTCGTTGTCTAACATTACGCCACAATTCAGCACCGGGGTTCTCTATGCTGATACTTTCATCAAATTGATTGCCTGAATTATTACTCTGCGCTGTTGCTATTTGAGGTAGTAGCAAACAACTTATAATCAACATGTTTTTGAATAATTTGATCATTAAATATTTCCAAGTTAGCGTGCTTGCTTAACGACGTTCGTATGTTCTTACTTTTGGCACGGCAGGCAACTATTTAAGATTATGCAGTACATCGACCGTGATAAAGATCAATAAAGTTAAGGCCAATGAAACGATTGATATTTCATCACTTCATTGGCCTAACATGCTCAATTATCTAGCCGAGACTAAGACTTGAGATTTGCATTATCATAAGAAACACCCCAGTTAAGAACACTGGCACCTCGATTAATGACACGCTTTCGATAAATATCCGACAGGATATTGGCATCACCCGCCAGCAGTGCTTTAGTGGAACACATCTCTGCACACAGCGGCAACTTACCTTCAGCTATACGATTTCGACCATATTTTTTATATTCATCTGAACTATGATCTTCTTCAGGGCCACCAGCACAGAAGGTACATTTATCCATTTTTCCTCGAGAGGAAAAGGCCGCTGCCTCAGGAAACTGAGGTGCACCAAACGGACAGGCATAAAAGCAATAGCCACAGCCAATGCATATATCCTTGTCATGCAACACGATGCCATCCTTTGTTGTATAAAAACAATCAACAGGGCAAACCGCTGCGCATGGCGCATCGGAACAATGCATACAGGCAACGGATAATGAGCGTTCACCTGGCTCACCATCTTTTATTGTCACGACCCGGCGCCGGTTCACGCCCCAGGGAATTTCGTGTTCGTTTTTACACGCGGTGACACAGGCATTACATTCAATACAACGTTCCGGATCACAATAGAATTTCATTCTAGCCATTTTAAAATCCTCTTTTAAACTTTAGTAATGCGGCAAAGGCTGCATTTTGTTTCTTGCATTTGAGTGACCGAGTCATAACCATAGGTCATTGCCGTATTAGCAGCCTCACCGACCACATAAGGTGCGGCACCTTCTGGATATTTATGGCTGAAATCAACACCATGCATATGACCTGAAAAATGAAATGGCATAAAAGCAACACCAGAACTAACACGTCTTGTTACAAGTGCTTTGATCTTGACTTTGGAACCCTCTGCGCCTTCAAGCCACACATCATCACCATCCTTAACACCAGCATTATTGGCATCTCGTGGGTGCATTTCGACGAACATATCTTGTTGCAATTCAGCTAGCCATTTATTCGAACGAGATTCGTCACCACCCCCTTCATATTCAACCAAACGGCCGGATGTTAGGATAATTGGATATTCGCTTGAATAGTCTTTCGCTTGTATCGAATTATATCGAGTGGGTAAGCGCCAAAACGATTTGCGATCTTCATAAGTTGGATATTTCTCAACCAAATCACGACGTGACGTATAGAGCGGTTCACGATGAATCGGTACTGGATCAGGAAATGTCCACACGACTGCCCTAGCCTTAGCGTTACCAAAGGGTGCACAGCCATGTTTAATAGCGACACGTTGAATACCACCAGAAAGATCAGTTTTCCAGTTTTTACCTTCTGCCTGTACCTTCTCAGCAGCGGTCAAATCATTCCACCAGCCCAGTTTCTTTAACATGTCACCCGTAAATTCAGGATAACCGTCTTTAATTTCCGAGCCTTTACTGTACGACCCTTCTGCAAGTAAATTCTCACCATTACGCTCAACTCCGAATCTGGCACGGAATGTCAGGCCACCTTCGGCAACCGATAACGCTGGGTTATAAAGATTCGGGGTGCCAGGATGTTTCATTTCGGGCGTGCCCCAAGATGGCCATGGCAATCCGTAGAAGTCACCATCTGCTGGGCCGCCTTCTGCTTTCAGCGAGGTGTAATCAAAAGTGCCCCAATTTTCCTGATGCGATTTGAGTCTTTCAGGGCTTTGGCCGGTATAACCAATAGTCCACATACCGCTATTAATTTCACGTAAAACATCCTCAATATAGGGCTCTTCACCTTTGACTTCGATGTTTTTAAATAGCTCATCGGAGAATCCCAGTTTTTTAGACAACTTGTACATGATCGTATGATCGGGCAGTGATTCAAACAATGGATCGATAACTTTTGAACGCCATTGGAGAGATCGATTCGAAGCTGTGACCGAGCCATAAGTTTCCATTTGCGTAGCAGCTGGTAATAAATATACGCCATTTTTACGGTCATGCATGATAGATGTAGATGTTGGGTAAGGATCAACAATCACCAGCAAATCGAGCTTTTCCATGGCTTTTTTCATTTCTGCGCCACGGGTTTGACTGTTGGGCGCATGACCCCAAAAGATCATTGCTTTGACGTTATCTTTTTGAGCTATGTTGTCTTTATCTTCCAACACACCATCAATCCAACGCGAAACAGGAATGCCTTTGGTGTTCATGACATGGACATCCTTGCCCTTGCTCTGTTCATAACTACCTTGGTCGAAACGACCTTTAATCCATTCGTAGTCTAAATCCCATACTTTAGCCCAATGCTTCCATGAACCCGTTTTTAAACCGTAATAACCGGGTAATGTGTTCGATAGCACGCCTAGGTCAGTTGCGCCTTGAACATTATCGTGACCTCGGAAAATATTGGTTCCACCACCAGGCACTCCCATGTTGCCAAGGACTAACTGGAAGACACAATAAGCACGGGTATTATTGTTACCAATTGTGTGTTGAGTACCACCCATACACCAAACAAAAGTGCTTGGACGATTATCGGCCATTGCTTTAGTTGCACCATAAACACGACCTTCAGGGACACCAGTGACACGCTCGACTTCATCAGGCGTCCATTTGGCTACTTCTTGACGAATTTCCTCTACACCATAGACACGCTGGCGAATAAATTCCTTATCTTCCCAACCATTTTCAAAAACATGCCACAACATGCCCCAAATAAGCGGCACGTCTGTACCGGGTCGAATCTGTAAAAAGTGATCTGCGTGTGCTGCAGTACGAGTAAAACGCGGATCAATCACAATGATCGGCGCGTTATTCTCTTCCTTCGCTTTAAAGATATGCTGTAGTGCAACCGGGTGCGCTTCAGCGGGGTTCGAACCAATCATCAAGATCGCTTTCGAATTATGCATATCGTTATATGAGTTTGTCATCGCACCATAGCCCCAAGTATTGGCTACGCCGGCAACCGTGGTTGAGTGGCATATTCTTGCTTGATGATCTACGTTGTTGGTTCCCCACATTGCAGCCATTTTGCGAAATAAGTAAGCTTGTTCATTACTGTGCTTTGCACTTCCTAACCAGTAAACGGAATCAGGGCTATTCTTTTCTCTTATGTCCAGTAATTGATCGCCAATATCACTGATGGCTTCGTCCCAAGACACTTTTTTCCATTTACCATCAACTAGTTTGGTTGGGTATTTTAAACGTCTATCGCCATGTCCGTGTTCACGAATCGCAGCACCTTTGGCGCAGTGGGCACCTTTATTAAATGGGTGGTCAAAAGCAGGTTCCTGACCAGTCCAAACCCCATTTTGAACTTCAGCAATAATGCCACAGCCAACAGAACAGTGAGTGCAGACTGTTTTCACCCGCTTTGTTTTGCCAAGTGAAGAATTAGCTGCTTCAGCTTTTTTCATCATTACTGGGGTTACGCTTGATACCAGTGCTGCACCACCAGCCATCAAACCAGATCGCTTTAGGAAGCTTCTTCGGCTGACTGCGTTAGCAACCATCATTTGATCATTGGATTGACCATAGTTTCCAGCCTGAAGCTTATCAGGATCAGCAATTACTTGACTCGTTCTTCTTGTTAGTTTGCTCATAATGCCCCCGATTAATTAGAAGCCGATTGATAATAATCGGCAACGTGATTCGTCAACTGATAGCCTTTCTGCTGTTTTTTTGATTCCGTGTTCGACTCAGTCGTACCGGCAACAGCAACATTTGGCAGAACAGCCACACTCGCGACACCAACACCTATGACGGCGGTCTTAGTGACAAAGGCCCTCCTCTTTTTGTCCAGCAACGATTGTTGCTTTTCTTCGGCTATCTTTTTCATCAACTTCTCCTCTTCATTTAACGGTCATTAATGGGATATTCAATTTCTGATATCGACTAATTCTTAACTTAATTATTATGTCTGCATTGAAAAATATTCACTTTCAAATGTAATGAAAGCGCTGCCAAAGCGGCCAACTGATTTGTAGAACACTGCGGATTTAGCATCACTTAAATCATCGAAAAAGCGCCCAATCCAAGGTTCCATGTGAGTTTTAAAAAACTTGTATTGCTGATCAATATCGCTACCTTCACTAATTAAAAGCGAAAACACTTCGCACAGCGCTGCCGCATGATCTTCCGGCTCATAAATATTGTCATTTCGTTCAAAACCTAGTAATACCAAGTCGTCCCGTAAATCACTTAAAGGCTGCTCCATCAAGAAACCCGTTAAATACCATGACCCATAAGGTACGACTTCGCCTCTTCCCAAACCAATTAATAATTGATGGTATTCGTCTTCAATCGAGTCAGGCGACAACATTTTGGCTGACAAGCTTAATGCCGTCATTGACAACAAAATGGCGTCGTCTTCATTATTATCGTTGTCCGATACGAGTTCCGTCAGAATATCGAGCAAATTTTGATCGGGTGCTGCACGTAATAGAGCCGCCAGCAAACTATAGGTAGATGAACGATATTGTTGTTCTATTGCCAGTTGCCCTTGTTCGGGCGCAACCCCACCACCAATCGACTCAATTGCAACACTATTGATGGTTTCAAGTGAATTCTTAGCGCCCCCTACCTCTACTGAAAACGTTACATTTTTAGTTGAATACTTAGCTTGCAGTGTCATATTATTTTTCTCATTACATTTTAAACTGCAATTAGCGCTCCAGCTTTATTAAGCAATTAATAACTAATAGTTACCAAAATGGATAGCCATGAACTGTAATTCTAATTTAATGTATCAAAACGGCCCCTCATGGCTGAGTCATCTTGGACAATATCAACCACTCGGCAATCTTCACACATCTTTAATCGATCTAATGCTCGAGGTCCCTGAAACATATAATGATCTTTTAGCTTCTCAGTCATCTTGCTAATAATTGATGTTGGTGCAAATCCTTTACCACAACTGATGCATGCAAATGGAGTGTCTTGGTTAAGTGCCCGAGAACGATTTCGCTTCTCACGATCAAATATAATTCTGGGGGCAATCTCAATCGCTTGCTCAGGGCACGTCAGAGTACAGACGTTACATTGAATACAGTTGCTTTCGATAAAGAAGACTTCAGGTACTTCTCGATTGCTGCCGTCTTGTAATGCTTTACCTGGGCAGGCCCCGACACAGGCCAAGCAAAGCGTGCAGCTTTCAGCATCAATTGTCGCAGTGCCAAAAGGTGCGCCCGCTGGAAGCTCTATTTGTTCCTGTTGCTTTGCAGACTGCTGATATAAATGGTCTATCGCCTGGTAAATCGCATTGCGTTTGTTATCCGGCATGGTGTACATAGCAGGCTTAATTTGCCATGACCCGATTGGTTGCTGATTAACTGAAAGTAAATCGATATTGTCAGCTATGTTATTGGTGATTGAAATGCGGTCAGCGTTGATTTCAAGCCCTACGAGCATGGCTTTGACCCAATCTAATTGGCGTTCCATGACTTGTAATGAACTTTTGGGTACACTGTGGTTCGCCAAAAGCATTACTTGAGATGCACCATAAACTAATGCAGATAAACACAAATCCATACCGACACTAGCAAGCTCTTCTACCTTAACCGACAGTATTTCACTATGTGAAGAGAGAATAGTTTTCTCTATAACTTCGGATTCATTATCACTATAAAAAACAACAATTGGTTCTTGCCCACCTTGCTCACGATAGGTCTGCAGCATTTTTCGCACCTGATTTCCGCTATCGGATAGACTCGGATAGACGTATCGAATCGCTCCCGATGGACAGGCTGTTGCACAGACACCACCGCCTTGACATAAAAAAGGGTTTACTTCGATTTTATCACCCAAGCTTATGATTGCATCTGCAGGGCAAGCATCGATGCATTGGGTACAGAATTGAACTCCATTAGCGCCATGCGCACAAATATTGGCATCATAATGAAAGTACTTCGGCTTTTCGAAAGTACCGGTCATTTCACTCAACTCTTGGGCAAGTGTGTCAACTCCAATTTGTTGAATATTCCGATGTAAATAACCCGGTGGCAGAATTTCGAGGCTTATCATTGGTTGCGTATTTAAATCTAGCACAAGGTCTGCAGAAACGACTTCTGTCGTTTCATCGCTGTCAGTCAGTGTTACCCGAAAATTGCCAAGGTACCCATCAATATCAAGTGTTCTGCCTGCCAAATATATCGTATTAGTTGGCACCGACTCACCCGGAATATTGGATACTAAAATAGGTGATATCGGTAAATCTAAAATCATGGTGTGAGCTAATGCTAAATCAGCAGAGCCACCAATCATGATAATATGACCATTTGATTGGTAGCTGATAATGCTGGTTGGTACCGGCACAAATTCATCACGCCTGATTAGCGCTTGAATTCTGGCTTCGGAATGATTACTCATAGTCATGATGATTCGCCTTTGGTTATTGTTGAACCGCCTAATGCTTCAATTTTAGTTAGTATTGGGTCTAAGCTTTCAGAATTAAATAAGACGTCATTAGCTTCGATATTGCTTTGTTTTTGAATAGTATCGTGGGTATTGCCATCTGAGTTATCTTCAGATAATCCTTTTTCCGGGTCTTCTAGATCTTCATCTTCATCTAAAACATGTCCTAAATCTTCTTCTAGATCAGCGTCTATTGGCTCATCTGCATCAACATCATTTAGTGCAGCGAGCTTATCCGCCTCTAACTGAGCGGCCTCTTTCTTTAATGCATCCACTTCAATTTGGTGCTTCATGTCACAGGTGACAATATCACCTAGCTTTTCAAAAAAAGTATAGTCTTCATCATATTCATCTAGGCCATCACGTATATTAAAATGGGGCGCTTTAAAGAGCTGTTTTAATGCGAGATTACGCAATTTATCAGAAACGCCAGACGACATGAACAGGCTGAAATCAGAATCTGTATTAAGCGTCTCAATCGCGGGCATATCTGCATCAGTCAGTATCGGTGGTTCGGTTGCCGCTTGCTCCTCGCCAACCTCATCGTTAATCGTGGTTAAAGCAATAGAATTAGGCAGTTGATCTAAATCACCCTGCGCCTGAAGATCTAAAGCTTGATCCTCTTCTTTTGTTTCAGCTTTAGTTTGTTGTTTTCGTCTTGACCAACGCGACAGCCTACTTTCGTTATCAACAGTTTTCATCAATGCTGTGTCGGTGGGTTTTTTGCTTCGGCTACTTGACCTTTCGCCTCACCCTTCCAGTCCTTGAGCTTGCGTTTGGTTTTTTTAATGGCAACGTAGTGTTGAAGAATAAAGGCTTCACTCCATTGATAGAGTTCGGGTGGTATCTCTACTGCGTAGACAATTTCGTCACCTTCTAAGTAAGCATGCACCTCATCAAAACTTAAACTCACCAAATAAGGCATAGGCATATCATTCGGGTCGTCGACTTCACCAGCAACGATATAAATACCGGGCTGAGGAGACATTAAGTTATGATAATATCCTTCGCATTCATCGACGTGCAGCTGTAACCCGAGTCCGCTCACCAAGTAACGTTCGACTCCGTTATTTTCATGAATTAATTGAATTCCATCATTGACAGGCTCTTTAGAGCTAACGACGCCAACAGCTTTATAAGTGAAGTCAATCCAAGGGTTTTCAGACGGCGTCTTTTCCATAATGACCGCAATCGGCATTTTACTGGGCAGCGTCTGATTAAAATCTTTCAGTTCGATACTTTCCATATTTAGTAACCAAGTCAGTTTCGAAAATGCATTTAAGAGATAAATGTAACTTGCAAATGTTGTACCACTATTCGAAAACGTTAAAAGACAGTGCTTTATTCGTAAACTCAATTAAAAGTGAATTATTTCGATTCATTATGTACCACTAACCGCACTGGTGTGAGACAAAATGTCTCGCAATGAAGTCTTGATATGTTTGTTTTTGAAATCGATGATAACCACCTCAACTCAATACAACTGCTTATTAGAAGCTAGATTGTTAGCAGATAGAGTTATAGGTCATTGATATCGTTAATCAAAGTCAACAAAATTATATGAATACATCAAGACGGTACATTTATTGCTTAATGATAAGCATGGACTTTAGAACTGACGGGTCTAACGCTGTGTTAGGTATAACATTTAAGAGTAGATTCATTCTTATGGATGTATTTTTAACAACGCAATTGTTTGACAGAAAAACTAAGGCATTTTAAATGAGTAAACAATTAGCTCACTATTCAGATGTTTTCATGAACGTAAAGCAGGTATCCGATTATCTGCATCTAAATGAAAAAAAAATATACGCTCTAATTGGTGAGGGCCACATACCTGCAACAAAAATTACAGGAAAATGGATGTTCCCAAAAGAGTTAATTGATAAATGGATGCTCGACTCAACTCATAATGGATTACTACACGACCGCCTTATCATTGCCGGTGGTGATGACCCGTTAATCTACCGAGTGGTGTTAGCGATGATGGAAGCGTTTGGTAACAAAGCATTAGTTACCTATTCTCCAAGCAGCACACGTCAAGGTCTTGATTTACTCAATTCAAATAAGATCGACGTTAGTTGCATACACTGGGGACCGGAACAAGAGAGTAGTCGGCGACATCCATCATTGCTGCAGCAATATCAAAAGCATCACGACTGGGTTTTGATCCGTGCTTTTAAGCGCGAACAGGGGTTAATGTATAGCGCTAACCCGACTGAAGTCAGGCCAAACATACCCGATATATTTAATCAAAAATATCGCTGGTCAATTCGCCAGGCAGGTTCGGGCGGGCAGCGTTTTTTGATGGAAATCTTGAGTCAACATGGACTTAATTATGATGGACTAAACGTCAGTGCAACTGCTCGTTCAGAGCGTGAAGCTGCTTCAAATGTTGCCTTGCAGACTGCCGATGTTGCCTCTGGCACGCGTTCTATTGCTGCAGAGTTTGGACTCGACTTCATCAGTCTCGGTTGGGAGGCCTTCGATTTTGTCGTACCAAGAAATATCTGGTTCCGACACTTATTTCAAAACTTCATCGCACATATTAAATCTGACCGTGGACAAGCTATATCGAATCAATTAGGTGGTTATCAGCTAGATGAATGTGGCGATATAATCTGGGGTGAAGACTAATACTGATCGATTAACTTTTCTTTTTCAGACTAGTATGTACAATCGCGACTTCTTCAATTTGCATAGTTTGAATGTCTAAAACAATTTTATCGGTTCCAGTTCCCTCTCGTGCCAGTCCACTTCATGTCGGCCAGTTATATGGCAGTAGTCGTAGTTTATTTTTAGCTGAACAAATAGCTGAACATAAGGGGCTCTCAGTCATAGTCTGTAATGATATGGCTGATGCAGATCAGGTTGAGCAGGAAATACTTTTTTTCTCTCATCAAAAGCACGAGATTTTTCGCTTCCCTGATCTCGAGACACTGCCATACGATCAATTCTCGCCACATCAAGACATTATTTCAGAGCGTATTAAATGCTTGGCTAGTATACCTCAAGCGAAACAAGGCATTCTGACACTACCAATTAGTACACTACTGCAAAAAGTCGCACCATCAGACTTTATTCAACATCGTTCTCTCTGCCTGAAAATTGGCGAAACTCGTGACCCAATTCAATTGCGTGAAGATTTAATCCAATTTGGTTACCGTTCTGTCTCTCGTGTAGAAGAACACGGCGAGTTTGCATCCCGAGGCGCTATCCTTGATTTGTTTCCAATGGGCAGTCGAACACCTTTTCGAATTGAATTTTTTGATGACGACATTGAGTCCATTCGCAGTTTCGATATAGAAGATCAACGCTCACTCGAAAAATTAACTGAAGTTAATTTGTTGCCTGCCCAGGAGTTCCCTCTCGATCCTGCAGGCATCAAAACCTTTCGTGAAAACTTTCGCGAAAAGTTCGATATTAATCCCAATAGTTGTCCAGTTTATGTCGATGTATCTCAAGGCTCGTCGTCACCCGGAGTCGAGTATTACCTGCCCTTATTTTTCGACCAATTATTTAGTTTGTTTGATTACCTACCAGACAACGCTCAGTTTTTAATCGACCAATCAGCTTTTGACGCCTGTAAAACGTTTCGTGACCAAGTTGACGAGCGTTACGAAATACGTCGCTACAATCTGGAACGTCCCTTATTAAAACCTGAAGAACTATTTCTTGATACCGGAGCAGTCGAATCAGCTCTGAATGCCTTTCCCTGTATCTACTATAGTTTATTCAAGCATAGTGATGAATCAGCTCAAATGGTTAACTGTGATACACAGGCAATACCTCAACTGACTTTACAATATCAAGCAGAAAAGCCCGATGCCGAGCTGCAGAATTTTATTAACCGGAAAACTTTCAACAAAATACTGTTTAGCGCAGAGTCTGCAGGTCGTCGAGAATTCCTCTACGAAATACTTCAGCAATATGGCATTCGCCCGACCCTAGTTAGCAACTGGGGCGACTTTTTATCGAATGAAACTAGTCGTTATTTCTTAACAACTTCGCCACTACAAAGTGGCCTGACAATAACACAGTCTAAATTTGCAGTCATTGCAGAACATCAGCTTTTTGGTGAACGAGCAAAGCAGCAACGTCGTCGGAAATACAAAAAAACACGCGACGCTGAAAATGCAATTCAAAGTCTTGCCGATGTCTACGAAGGGGCTGCCGTGGTACATGAAGACCACGGCGTCGGTCGTTATCGAGGATTAAAAACACTCACATTATCAGGTTTAGTTACCGAGTTTTTATGTATTGAATATGCTAATGAAGACAAGCTTTACGTACCCGTATCGTCACTTCATTTAATTAGTCGCTATGCCGGTGCCAGTGACGACAGTGCACCACTCCATCGACTAGGGACTGACCATTGGCAGAAAACCAAGAAAAAAGCTCAGGAAAAAATTTATGATGTCGCGGTAGAATTACTCGAAATTCAAGCCAGACGTGAAGCCCTGCAGGGCTTCAGCCATGAATTAATACTCGATGAGTATCAAAAGTTTGCCAGCGATTTCCCTTTTGAAGAAACACCCGATCAAGAAAATGCCATTCTAGCCGTCATGGAAGACATGCAATCTTCGAGACCGATGGACCGAATTGTGTGTGGTGACGTTGGTTTTGGAAAGACTGAAGTTAGCATGCGCGCTGCTTTTATTGCCGCCTGTTCTGGTAAGCAAGTGGCTGTGCTAGTGCCTACAACTTTATTGGCTCAACAGCATTTTCAAAACTTTCTGGACCGATTTGCCGACTGGCCAATACAAATCGCTAGTCTGACACGATTTACCGCTAAAAAGGCACTGACAGAAACACTACAAAAAGTAGCCAATGGAAAGGTCGATATTTTAATCGGCACCCATAAATTATTGTCCGATACTATTAAATATCATGACCTCGGACTCGTCATTATCGATGAAGAACATCGTTTTGGCGTTCGTCATAAAGAAAAGCTCAAGGCATTGCGAGCGCAGGTCGACTTGCTCACAATGACCGCAACACCGATTCCCCGTACCCTCAACATGTCTTTATCTGGCATGAGAGATTTGTCTATTATTGCTACGCCACCGATGCAACGACATGCGATAAAAACCTTTGTATCACAATGGAATGACGAAACTATCATTGAAGGTTGTCAGCGTGAATTAAAGCGTGGTGGTCAAATTTACTTCTTACATAACGAGGTAAAGTCAATTGAAAAGGTCGCCAGCGAACTACAGGAATTAATACCCGATGCACGAGTTGGGATTGTTCATGGTCAAATGAAAGAAAAGGAACTAGAGCATGCAATGTTGGACTTTTATCATCATCGCTGCAATTTATTAGTCTGCACCACCATCATCGAAAGTGGTATCGACGTACCAACTGCCAACACGATTTTTATCAATCGAGCAGACAAGCTTGGTCTCGCACAACTGCATCAAATTCGAGGTCGTGTTGGACGATCACATCACAGGGCCTATGCTTATCTAATGGTGCCACCAGAAAAAGCAATGACGCCCGATGCACGAAAACGCCTGCAGGCCATCGAATCTTTAGAAGAGCTGGGAGTGGGCTTTACACTGGCAACACACGATTTAGAAATACGCGGTGCTGGTGAATTGCTCGGAGAAGGTCAAAGTGGTCAAATTACTGAAATTGGTTTTACGCTTTATGCCGAACTGCTCGAACGAGCAGTCAAGTCACTCAAATCGAATCAATCGATTGATTTCGAATCACCGTTAATGCGCGCTTCTGAAGTCGATTTCCACATCCCTGCTCTGATACCTGAAAGTTATATACCTGATATTCATCACCGTTTAATTGAGTATAAACGTATTGCCTCAGCCACTAGTTCCCAGGCACTGAGGGAGTTGCAGGTAGAATTTATCGACCGTTTTGGTCTACTGCCAGATCCACTCAAGCATTTGTTCCGAGTGACCCAAATCAAGTTGCAAACACTGGCGTTGGGCATAGAAAAAATCGACATCGGCGAACACAGTGGAAAAATCATCTTCACTAAGAATCCGAATATCGACCCAATGGCTATTATTCAACTGATTCAATCAAAACCAGCTGAATATCGCTTTGACGGTAAACAAACCTTGCGCATCGCTTGTCAAAGTGATGAACTTGAAGTGCGTTTTAAGCAAACTGAAGCTTTGCTTCAGAAATTCACATCATAGCTATTTATGAAATTACTCCAACTGATACTGTTAACCTCCGTGATGTCATCTCTGGCAGGAACATTCCTGCCAAGTAAAGCTATGGCACAAGAAAGTGATGACACCATACCTCATTATGAAATTGAGGTTATTCTTTATAAAAACACAAAAGTACCTACCTCACAGGAATATACCTTACCCATTAGCTCTCCAATAAAAGATAATCAAATACTTGACTTGTCTGATTCAGACAGCATCGAGGCAGCTATAAAAAAGCACTATGAAGTCGTGCCTGAAGCCAGGCTACAACTGAATGACATGGTGAATAAAATAAAAAAATCATCCCGTTATGAAGTGTTAAAACACTTTGCATGGCGTCAGCCCGGGCTAGATCAATCACAAGCATTACCCTTATGGATTAAGGCCGGTCGGCATTTTGGCAATGAATTCATTTCAATTGATGACAAAGTTGAATTATTGAAGGCAAGTCAGGCCGTTAAGGATCGGGTGACTCTCAGTTTAATAGATAGTGAGCAAAATAATTTAGACAACATTGATATTACTGACAACCTAGTGACTCTAATTTCAATAGACAGTGAGCAAAACGATCTGAACTACGCTGAGATTATTGATGAAACATCATTAACCCTTGAGCCTCAAATCAGCGGATTATATGAACTTGAAGGTAAAATCACGGTGTCTCTTTCTAGATACCTGCATGTTTATACTGACCTGGTACTGCGTAAACCCCGTAATCCACTTGACCCTCAACTAGAAACCACTAACTTAAATTCACAACCATTACTCAATGAGAATTTGAGCGAGGCTAGAATTCTGGATAATTATGCTTTAAAAGAGCACCGTCGTATGCGAAGTGAGACGTTACATTATCTTGATAGTCCAGAATTCTCGATGTTAGTAATCATAACGCCCTACGAAATACCGGTTAAATTGCCAGAGGCCATCTTGCAAACGAAGGATTTAGCAATAAAACGAACGGTCATCGAATAGCACAGACAATCTGCAACATGCTTATGTTATAAACATATGATGCAAATGAATGATTTGACCAAACCAATTGACTTAAAATACAACTCTCAATCGAAGGCATTAGAAGGTTGAAGACAGCAAAAAAGGTTAAACGATATTAGACTTGAGCCAAAATTGAAGCCATTGCCGGCATCAATTTCATGACTTTGGGCTTGGAATTGATTTCACAATACGGCCGACAGCTTGACATAGAACAGTCAAATCAACCTCATCAATAACGAAAGGTGGCATTAGGTAAACTAAACGTCCAAATGGCCTTACCCAAACACCCGATTTAACAAATTGCTCTGTTATCCATTTCATATTAACTGGCTCGTGTAATTCAATAACACCAATGGCGCCTAACACACGAACATCCTTCACTTGAGTGTAGGATTCAAACGGCCTCAAATTTGATTCTAGAATTAACGCAATAGACGCAACCTGTTCCGACCAGTCAGTTTCTTTTAATAATAAGATACTCGCTAACGCCACGGCACAGGCTAATGGGTTGGCCATAAATGTTGGCCCGTGCATGAAAACACCCGGGTTGCCTTGGTCAATTGTGCTGCTCACGTCCAAAGTCGTTAAGGTTGCTGCCAATGTCATGTAGCCACCTGTCAGCGATTTCCCAATACACATAATATCGGGTGATATGTCGGCATGTTCGCAGGCAAACAACTTACCCGTGCGACCAAATCCAGTGGCTATTTCGTCGGCAATTAAAAGCACATCATATCGATCACACAGCAATCGGGCCTGCTTTAAATAATCTGCTGAATAGAACCGCATACCACCAGCGCCCTGCACTATTGGCTCTAATATGACCGCTGCAATATCGTCATGTTGTGTTTTAAGCAAATTAGACAAAGATGCCGTGTCTTGCTCACTACAGGGTTCGCCAAATTTGCAATCAGGTGAATCAACAAAAAACTGTTTTGCCAGCACATTAGAAAATAAACTATGCATACCGTTGACGGGATCACACACTGACATTGCGCCAAACGTATCACCATGATAACCATTGAGAAGAGATACAAATCGATATTTCGAAGGTTTACCTTTAGCGTGCCAATATTGAATTGCCATTTTCATCGCAACGTCGACAGAAACTGATCCTGAGTCAGACAGAAAAACTGACACGAGTGGTTCTGGGGTTATCTCTACCAGCTTTTCAACCAGTTTAGCGGCCGGTGCATGCGTTAAACCGCCAAACATGATATGCGACATATTGCCAAGTTGGTCTTGGACCGCCTGATTCAAAACCGGATGGTTATAGCCATGCATTGCACACCACCAAGAAGACATACCGTCAATAAGCTCTCGCCCATCAGCCAATTTGATTCGAGTGCCTTTAGCACTTTCAACAACATATACTGGGTTGCCACCGTGCATCGCTGTATAAGGATGCCAGATGTGATTAGCATCCACTTGCTTTAAGTGCTTAATGTCTTCTAGATTCATCTTTATAATCTCACTAAAGCGATGCTAAGACTGAAAATAGTTACTCGATTCTAACTCTTCACAGAACCCAAAATAACTCATGTCTTCAATGCGTTGAGGGTAAAGAATTCCATCGAGATGATCACATTCGTGCTGTACTACTCTAGCATGAAAGCCGTCGACTTCACGGTCAATCGAATGGCCGAACTGATCAAACCCTTGATAACGAATATGAGTGAATCTTGGAACCAAACCTCGCATACCTGGGACACTTAAACAACCTTCCCAGCCCTCATCCATATCATCACCCATCGGCGTAATAACGGGGTTAATAAGCACGGTTTGAGGTATAGCATCCTCATCTGGATACCGAGGATTATCTTCATAGCCAAAAATAACCACCCTTAAATTGACGCCAATTTGTGGCGCTGCGATACCCGCACCATTTTCAGCAGCCATTGTATCCCACATATCCGTGAGCAAAGATTCGAGCATTGGCGTGTTGAATTCATCCACCTCTACAGAGGGCTCGAATAAACTCACTTCGCCCATTCTTAACACCGGTTTAATTGCCATACTTCACGACCTATCCATTGTTTCTATTAATTTCAGTCAGACCTTCTAAATCTTCCAAACCGTCACCCACACTGGTAATAGCAAACCAGAAAACTGATACCAACAGCAAACCTCCACCGATAACAATATTGATCGGTGATATTTCGCTTATTACAATTCAGACCCATAAAGACCCTAAGATACTTTTTAGAAATAAAACCAGCTGCACTTTGGCAGAACTTGCGAAGTGAGTGTAATAGTAATAATTGTGAAAGCTAACGGTATCTGTAATCGTATTGTACTGAAAAATACATCACTTGTGTCGAGTCAACTGCAGAAATAGGCACGCTGGCAAGTGCGCCAAAAGGGTAATGACGCTATCAACAATAATAGAGATCAAACAAGGTCGGAATTTTTTAAAACGACCCAAAACAGCGCTTAAATCTAAGCTAACAGCGCAGTCTAAGGTAATGATGCCATCTATAGAACTAACTAACCCAAAAGCACCAAAACCAATAGCAAAATTGCAACAAATGATATTTTAATAATTAAACGCTTCAGTAACTTTTGATTTTTTTAAAAATGATTTACAACAGTATGTCAGTAAAACAGACGCAGACGACAAAATAGAAAGGGTATAGCCAAAGGATATTAATTGAATTGTATAAATTGATGTTATATCGGTAATCGAAAAAATAAAGTCATTAAGAATACTAATCCCACCAACACCACAAATAGAAATCGCTTAAGCTAGTAAAGCAGAAGTAGCATTATCTAAGCCCAGAATTTGAATAATTAAGCCATCCGTGGTGAGAATAAAGACGTCAAATAAAAACATCAAAAGACAATCATTAAAAAATGTGTTGGTTAATAGTTTTATTTTTAGCCTGGGTTGATCGGAAAATTCTGAACATTAATAACAATTTAAAAAGTAATGTTTGGGCAGCAACCAAAATTTGAACTCACTATTTGTGATTACCTTGGCGTTTTTTCTGAAGTAACTCACCAACAGGCAGACCTGATTTCACCCATCGCCATTGACCCTGCTCGTCTTTCATAACCTCACCGATATCCTCTAATTTAGACATAGCCTCGCGAAAACCAGTTTCTAGACCGGTGATATTGGTTTTAGTGTTTTCAGTTTGATCCTCACTACTTCTTAAACCATAAACAATATTCTCATTACGTGAGTTTCTACGTTCTTTAAGCCATAGGATCACAAATAATGAAATTAATATGCCTGACCCAATCACTACAGTTACAATATCTACCACTTCTACACCTTACGATAAGTTAATCTACATACTAATGAATTAATCATAACAATGAAATGATGATTTATGCGGTTATATAGTCACTTAAACACTAGTCGCCGAAGATTGATAGACTTCATTAGTAAAATACTTTAAATGCGTTAGCAAACATTCAGGAATTCTATTTATGCCACTATCCAAATCCATTACCCGTGAACTTGCTCACACTCGTGTGGTTACCTGTCACGGATATAAAAGGGAGGATGGTTTATGGGATATCGAAGGCCAAATAGTCGATACCAAGCCGTACCGATTTGCTAATAAAGATCGCGGAGGATTCATTGAAGCAGATGAAGCTTTGCACGATATATCGATTAGAATTACCATCGATATTGGGATGAAAGTAATCGATGCCGAGGCAGTAATTGATAGTTCACCCTACAACTATTGCAAATGCGTTGTAGCTATAGCCAAAAACCTAATTGGTTTGAAAATAGCGCCAGGATGGACCTTAAAATCAAAAGCGGCGATGGGTAAAAACCGAGGCTGTACCCATCTAACCGAATTATTGGGCCCTGTAGCAACCACTGCTATTCAAACCATTAGCAGTGAAATGATGAAACGTTCGGTTCAAGCTGATGTTAAACCCATTGAATCAGCGTCATTATTTTTAAATAGCTGTCATTCTCTTGCTACTGACAGCCCGGTTGTCAGAGAAAATTGGCCCAA